>Ga0209061_1000369_pt1 | contig 124338 bp, 117 predicted proteins | sample Coa_R1_10_FD_187157 | JGI IMG/M metagenome (GOLD analysis project Ga0209061, IMG submission 187157) | Surface soil microbial communities from Centralia Pennsylvania, which are recovering from an underground coalmine fire - Coalmine... | ecosystem: Environmental > Terrestrial > Soil >... | reverse complement strand
CCTTCGAGTGGAAGTTCACCAGAGGTGACCTGGCGCTGCTCATGAAGAAACTGGCCGACAAGCCGGACTACCAGGCCGCAGCCTGAGCCTGCCCGGATACGTGATCGAAATTATGACCTGGAGTACTTAGCCCCCAGTTAGGTGCGATTGGCCACAACCTAGGGCACCGGCAACTAAAGGCCTGGCCTACCTGGGACTTACTTGGGCACCACTTCTCCCAAGTGCAGGTCGAACCAGCCAAGCAGCAGAGCTACCGCACGCGGGTCGTAGAGCAACATGTGCCCCGCGCTAGGGACGATGCGTAGCTCCGCCGAGCGGTGAGCGGCCTCTGCCAGTTCCCGGGCGTCGGAGAGGGGCACCACCTCATCTGAACCACCGTGCACTATCAGAAGGGGCCTGGGCGGGATCCGCTCAGCGAGCTTTGAGGGCTGTACCGAGCGCAGTTCCCGGGCCCAAGCTACTGGGTCGGGCGGGTAGCCCAAGTTACGTATGAGGCCTGCGGCTCGCGCTTGGGCAACCAGGCGGCGGGGGTCTATGGACCGGTCGATTAGCTCCGCTTGAGGAGCAAAGGCGGCTACACCAGCCACGGCTTGGTCCTCCGCCGCCACGGCAATTGCCAGGGTCGCGCCCGCAGCGAAGCCGACAAGCCACAGTCGCTCCACTCCCGGCAGGGCGCGCACAGTCCTCATGGCTGCCATGAGGTCGTTGCGCCAGCCAAACAGCGAGAAGTCACCTCCTGAGCGACCCGTGCCCCGGAAGTCAAACGCGAGCACCGCGGCGCCGGTCTCTGCAGCAAGGCGCCTAGCCAGTTCGGGGTAACCGCGAGCAAGAGCTCCCGACGCCTGGCCTGCTTCAGGGAACCCATGCACGAGCACGATGCCGTGGCGCCCCGACCCTGAGGCAGCTGAGAAGCTCGGCCTGGTGAGGTAGCCGGTGAGGACCGGGCCACCGGGCTCGCAGAAGGTCACCTCCTCGCCCGCATCGGCACCTGAAAGGCCACCACCAGTGCTCGTCAATTAGGCGCCCCTCGCACGCTCAGTGGCAACGCCAGGCCATAGCGCACACCCACCTACCCAAAATAACAGCCTACACGTCGAGGAACAAAAGTTCGGGGGCACGAGGCGCGTGCCCCCGAACCTGTCAGGTTGCTGGAAGAACAGACGAACCGTTTGGTGTACCGGGGGGGACCAGTTCCCGGCCGGGTCGCCCGGGTGTCTGGCAGGGATTACCAGGCGGTCCAGCAAGCCGCTGCTAGCGGCCAGCCACCTCCGAGGTCCCAGGTTGACTACTACTCAGCTGGACCACCTCCTTTCTTCGGTGAGGCCATTGTAACCTGCGAGCGAGAAGCCGTGACGGACCTAACGCGACCAGGCGCTAGGGGCTGGGCCGATTTCCCCTACGGTGGTAGTGCTAATCAGGCCCCGGCGGCTAACATGGCTTGTGATGGCCAGCCCGAGCGAAGCGAGGCGCCGGTGAGCGCCGCCGGGGCCAGCAGCGCAACAGTGACTCCTCAAACAGTGCCGCTGCTAGAGGTCCGCAACCTTCACGTGTCCGTACATGGGACTGAGATCCTGCACGGGGTAGACCTGGTGGTCCCCGCCGGCGAGCTGCACGCCCTGATGGGCCCGAACGGCAGTGGTAAGTCCACCCTGGCAAAGGCCCTCCTTGCGGCCCCCGGTTACGACGTGACCGAGGGCCAGGTCCTCTATAAGGGCGAAGACATCACCGCCTGGTCTCCTGACGCGAGGGGCAAGGCAGGGATCTTCCTGGCGTTCCAGTACCCCGAGGAGATCCCAGGGGTGCCAATAGTGCAGTTCCTCCGCCAAGCGCTCTCGGCAAGGAGGGGTGCTGACCTCTCTGTGCTTGAACTCCGCCTCAGCGTTATGGACTGGATGAAAAAGCTCGACATGGACGGGTCCTTTGCTGAGCGCTACTTGAACGAGGGTTTCTCGGGAGGAGAAAAGAAGCGCAATGAGGTGCTCCAGATGGCGGTGCTCGAACCAGACTTTGCAGTGCTAGACGAAACGGACTCGGGGCTCGATATCGACGCTCTTAAAACAGTCGCCCATGGCGTGGACGCTGTCCAGCGGTCCAGGCCAGCTCTGGGCGTACTTCTCATCACCCATTACCAACGGATCCTCGGCTACCTCAACCCCGATGCTGTGCACGTGCTGGTGGACGGCCGAGTCGTCGAAAGCGGAGGCCCTGAGCTAGCGGCCCGCTTGGAACGAGAGGGCTACGAACCTTGGAGGCGGGAGCAGTGACAACCCCGGCCAACTTGAACCTCGCCCGAGGGCGGACGCGGCCTCTCGACGTGGCCCGGGTACGGAAGGACTTCCCGGTCCTAGAGCGAACGGTCCACGGAAAGAGGCTTGTTTACCTCGACTCAGCGGCCTCATCTCAAAAGCCACTGCCAGTCCTAGAAGCCATGGAGCGCTATTACGAGACGACGCATGCCAACGTGCACCGGGGCGTCTACGAGATCGCGGAGGAAGCCACCGCTTTGTACGAGCGGGCAAGGGCAAAGGTAGCGAAGTTCATTGGAGCACCAAGTCCCGAGGAAATAATCTTCACCAAGAACGCCACCGAAGCGATCAACCTTGTGGCCTATTCTTGGGGCCGGGCCAACCTAGGCCCCGGGAGCATCTTGGTGACTAGCGAGATCGAGCACCACGCGAACCTCGTGCCATGGCTGCAGTTGCACTCAGAAAAAGGCGTTGAGCTTCGGTACCTCCGGCTCCTGCCTGAAGGCGTGCTGGACTTGTCTCAGCTTGAGGCCACGCTGCGGGGAGCAAGCTTGTTGGCTATCACAGCCGCCTCCAACGTGCTCGGGACGCTACCCCCAATTAGTGAGCTAGCCCACGCCGCTCACTCGGCTGGGGCGCTCGTCCTCGTAGACGCTGCGCAGTACGTGCCCCACCTGCCTACAGACGTCACAGCACTTGGTGCCGATTTCTTCGCCTTCAGCGCGCACAAGATGCTCGGGCCAACAGGCATCGGGGTGCTGTGGGCGCGGCGCGAACTGCTCGAAGAGATGCCGCCTTTCCTCACCGGGGGCGAAATGATCCGCGACGTGCGCTTGGACAGTTTCACTACCAACGACGTGCCTTGGAAGTTCGAGGCAGGCACCCCGCCCATAGCCGAAGCCGTTGGCCTCGGTGCCGCCGTGGAGTACCTAGAGTGCCTAGGCATGGAGCACGTGCGCGAACATGAGCAGGCTCTCACGGCCTACGCAATGAACGCGCTCGAGGAAGCCTACGGGAAGCAAGTGGCCATCTATGGCCCTCCGTCAGCGGCCGAGCGGGCTGCTGTGGTGAGCTTCAGCTACAAAGACGTCCATGCACACGACCTCGCCCAGATCCTCGATGGAGCAGGGGTCTGTGTCAGGGCGGGCCACCACTGCGCGAAACCTCTCATGCGCCTGCTCGGGGTGCCCGCGACGGCGCGAGCATCTTTCTCTGTGTACAACGACGAATCTGACGTGGACGCTTTGGTGGGAGCGCTACGGGAAGCTGACAAGGTGTTCTCCTAGATGCCAGGGCTGGAAGACCTCTACCGGGAAATAATCCTCGACCACTACAGAAACCCCCGCAACAGGGGTGAGCTGCCCTCGCCGCCGGCCTTGCGTGCCGAGGGCTTCAACCCTTTATGCGGTGACGAGGTCGTCGTGTCCATGAACGTCGACGGCGACGTGATCTCTGACTTGAAGGTGGCGGGCCAGGGGTGCTCGATCTCGCAGTCCTCGGCCTCGATGATGTCTGCCGCCGTCAAGGGCAAGACGCTCGCAGAAGCTCGCAGCACTATCAAAGCTTTCAGGGCGATGATGTCGCTCCATGGCAAAAGCTTGGACGGCGGCGACGACATTGACACCAGCTTCGCCCCCCACGACAGTACCGACGAGCGGACCGCGCAGGAAGTAGCAGCAGAAGAAGGGGTATCCCTTGGGGACTTGGAGGCTCTGCAGGGAGTGGTGAAGTTCCCTGTCCGCATCAAGTGCGCCACTTTGTCTTGGCACACGCTTGCACAGGCCATCGACGAGGCCGAAAGGCGCAACGTTTGACAATGGGCGGCGCCAGCATGGCCCAGCACGTCCCAGCAGTTACCCGCCCGTGGTCGTGATGGGCACGTCACCAAAGCCCGTCACAGAACGGGCTTTTTGGTAGTAGCGGGGGGCAGCTTCAAGCAGCCCCTCCTTTTTGTAGAAGGCGTCGCCGGTCCCCAGGGGGAGCAACGCTGGTCCTCCCGAGATGGCAGCCTTATAGATAGCCGTTATGAGCTCTATCGTCCGCCGGCCCTGCTCACCGTCGACCAGTGGCGCTCGGGACTGCTCGACAGCGGCCAGCACGTCATCTATCTGGCCAGTATGGCCTTCGTGGACCAGAGGCGGGAGGGACTCGTACGCCTCAGCCAACTCGGCTTCGACTTCGGGCGCACGCTCGGGGAAGCCGTTGGGCAAGGCGCGAGAAGCGTACACCTCAAAAGGTGCTGATATACGAGCTCGCTCAGCCTGGAAGACAAGCTGCTGCCGCTGGCCATGGTGGACTACGGAGCTCGTAAGCTGCCCTAAAGCCCCCGACGGGAACCTCAACAGGGCGACCGAAAGGTCCTCCACCTCAGAGCCGGGGTGGGCTACGTTGCCCATTAGGGCGCGAACCTCGCTTGGCGCACCCATCATCCACAACAAAAGGTCGATGTGGTGGACAGCATGGTTGAGCGTTGGGCCACCCCCCTCACCTTCCCAGGTCCCCCGCCACCAAAGGTCGTAGTAGTTCGGGCCTCGCCACCACAGCGAGTCCACCTGTGCGTGACAGACCTCGCCGGCGAGCCGGGAAGCCAAAAGGCGCTGCAAGCGCATCATCTCGGTGCGGAAGCGGTTCTGGGCAATGACCGAAAGGAGCGCCCCGCTATCGCTCTGGGCCTTGAGCATAGCGTCGCATTCCTCGAGCGACGCAGCCATCGGCTTTTCGACGAGCACATTGCGGCCGCTGGAGAGCACGTCTATGGCGATCTCAGCGTGGGTGGCTGGCGGGGTGCAAACCGAGACCAAGTCCACGTCGGCGCCTTCCAACAAGTGAAGGTGGCTGTCGAAAGTCCCTGCACGTAAGCCAAAGCGCTCCACAGCCTTCGTGCAGCGCTCGGGGATTATGTCTGCGAGGGCGACGATACGGCAACGTTCAGGGAAGCTCAGGTAAGCCTCGATATGAGACGGCGCAATAGCCCCGACGCCCACGACACCAACGTTGATCACCTGCTCTGCCTCCCAGCACCTATGGCTTACCTATGGCTTCCGAGCCGAAGTGCCCACCTGTCGCAACCGAACCTCGCCTCGAGCGCCTCTCGTGCGGCTCCCCGATGCCCGTCAGGTAGCTCCTCCCACTTAGCTCCTCGCACGCTGGTGACCCGTGGTCGCGGGCCACTTACCTCTCATGATACTTCATGCCTCAATCTCGTTGTCAAATTCACTTCTCGTCATCAGAGTGGTGCGTTTTCCCGCCGCTTTGACAACGAGAAACCGCTTTGACAACGAGAAGCCATTCTGACCACTAGAACGCCCGCCGGCCAGCTCTACAGCCGGCTAGTCCTCCCGCCGGCCAGCTCTACGGCCGGCTAGCTGGCCGGCACTGCCCAACCCATCTGTTCCGCGATCTCCTTGCAGGTTGGGCAAAGCGGATAGCGTTTGGGGTCACGGCTAGGGACCCAGACCTTACCGCACAGCGCCCGGACTGGAGTGCCCATCACGACACCTTCTGCTACTGTCGGGCCAGCCGGGACGAACTCCCCATCTTCTGTGTCGACGCCCTCGAGCACGATGTGAGCCATGCGCTCGTGGTCCCCGTCAACGTCGGGGACGGGTGGGGCCACTGACGTCTCGGGGGCGCCCCCCTCTAGTGTTCCGAGATCTGGCATGATGCTCATAGCCCCAGGCTACGCCCCTTTGGGTGCCTGTTGCCGGCGCAGCGCTTCCAGGACGGGCCGTCCTCCAATGCTTCCAGGACGGGCCGTGTCCTCCAATGCTTCCAGGACGGGCCAGTCCTCCAATGTCAGGCGGTGCGTGCCCTAACGTAAGGCTGTGCGTGGCGCCATGAAGACTGGTTGGCACTCGCCGCGCGTGAGGCAGCGGGCGATTTGAGCCCCCAGGGCCGCAGCTCCTCGGGCTGGGTAGTCGCCGGGGTCGGCTTGCCCTTTGGAGCGCTGCTCGCTGACTTCATGGCTGTATCTGTTGCACTGCCTGGGCTTCAGCGTGCCATGGACGCGACCTTCTCGCAGCTCATCTGGGTGCTCGAGGCATACGTGCTGTCTCTTGGGACATTTTTGCTTGTCTTTGGGTTCGTACTCGCCCGCTTGGGCCTGGCTCGGGCTCTTTGCGCGGGCTCGCTGACCTTCGCCGCCGGCGCCTTCCTGGCAGGCGCCGCGCCCGGGTTGGTAGTCGTCATTATCGCCAGAGCGGTCCAAGGTGCAGGCTCTGCTTTGGTCTTGTCTGCTGGGCCACTGCTCCTCGCTGCCACGTTCAGCGACACGGCGCCGCGCAACAGGGCGACCAAAGGGGCACCGCGCAACTGGGCGGGCAAAGGACCGCTCGGCACCGCCCGCTTGCGCCAACAGGCTGCCCCTAGAGGAAAACCCCGCCCCCCGGTAGGCAGCCATGGCAGCGGTGCTTGGCCTGCACTCAGTGCTTTTTACGTCGCTGTCGCACCCCTCGCCGGCGGCCTGGTCACGGCTCAGCTGAGCTGGCGGTACCTCTTCTACATCGAGGCGGCCATGGGGGTGCTTGGCCCGTTTGCCCTGGCTCGGACGATGCGGCCGGGTGAGGTACGGCGGGCTGAGGCTGGGGTGCGGCCGGGTGAGGTACGGCGGGCTGAGGGTGAGGTACAGCAGGCTGAGGCTGGGGTGCGGCCGGGTGAGGTACGGCCGGTTGAAGAGGCGGATCTCGCGTTGAGGCAGGCGGGCCGGCCTGACTGGGTAGGCGTAAGCCTCTTCGCTGGAGCCGCTGTGCTGGCCGTAGCCGGCCTCGTGCGGGTTACCTACAACCTGGAAAGCTGGCCTTCGAGCGGCGTCTTCGCCTGCCTCGCTTGTGCTGGGCTCCTGCTGGTGGCCTTCGTTGCCAAAGAAGTGGTAGCCACGCCGCCAGCGCTGCCGTTGGCGCTGTTCGCCAGGCGCAGCTTCACTGGCGCGTCTGCTGCTGCCTTGGGGTTGTCCGTGGCGGTCATCGGCCCGTTCCCACTGCTGGCGCTGTACATGGCCCGCGAGCTCGGCTACGGGGAGACGGGCGCCGGGCTCAGGCTGCTGGCGCTCTCGGGGATGGCCTTGCCAGGTGCAGTGCTGGTAGCTCTAGCCGCCAAATGGCTGGGGGGCAGAGGTCCTTCAGCACGGTGGCTATTGCCCGGTGGCCTAGCACTGGTAGCGGGTGGCATGTGGCTGCTCAGCCGGGAACCGCCGGCCAACGGGTGGGGAGGGCTGTGGCCCGGCCTCGCCCTATCCGGAGCAGGTTACGAAATGGCTAGCCCTCGCCTCGCCAGCGCAGCAGCGGCTAGCGTCCCTTTGGAGGAAGCTCCGCTGGCAGCGAGAGCTACCTCTGTGGTACGTCAGTTCGGTGCCGCGATAGGTGTGGCCCTTGCTGCTTCGGTCTTCGCGGTCCGGCTCGCCGGCTCTATAGGCCAGCAACTTGGGGCGCCTGCGCGCCTGGCGGGCGAGCCTCCCGTACTGGCGGCTCGGGTGTTGGCAGGAGATGTCCCCCAAGCCGCTCGGCAGGCCGGCACAGGCGTCCTCAAGGCGGCCTTCGCCGCCGGCCTGCACGAGGTCTTGGCACTGAGCGCCCTGGTGGCGGCGGGTTGCGCAGTGGTAGCACTCATAGTGGGCACCGAAAACTAGCACCTCCAAGAACGGGCGAGCCCCCCACAGAGCGGGCGAGGCTCCCCTAGTACCAGTAGTCCAATTTTTCCGTTTTCGGGCGCACTGGGGCATTGTGGGCACTTTAGAGCTGTGCGGTGCTTGACCGCGCCAGCGCGCTTCTAATATTGTCTCGGGGCATTGTGCTGCCGCTAAAAACCGGCTGTTTACGTCGTAATGCCGGCAAGCTGCCTGCCACTTCGGCCGCCTTGGTAGTGCTGGCCCTTTTAGCTGCCATGCTCACACAAAGTTCCGCGCACGCGGACCAGCTTGCAAACCTGCGCGCGCAAGCCGCATCTATTGCTGCCAAGATCGCCGCTCTCGGTCAGCGTGAAGACGCACTGAGCGAGAGCTATGACTACGGGGTCGAGAAACTCGACCTAGCGAACAGGCAGGTGGAGGCAGCAACTCGCGCGTTCGAGCAGGCCAGGACAAACGAAGCCAAGACGGCGGCCTTGCTCCAGCAAGATGCTCTTCAAGCCTACGTAGGGGGCGGCCCGCAGGCCGCTCTTAGCGCTCCCGCTCCGATGAGCAGCCTAAACCAGGCCCTGCTCAGGAGCGAGCTCGAACAAACCTTCGCCTCCGACCAAGCAAGCGCCCTCGACAGTTACCAGCTCGCCGAGGCCAATGCTAGTACAGCCCGAGCGGCGCTGGTCAGCGCACGCAACGCGGACGCGAACCAAGTCGCAGCGCTAGAGGAGGACCGGCGGCAAGTCCAGGCCGCGCAGGCAAAGCTGGTCGACCTCGAACAGCAGGTCAAGGGCCAGATCGCCACTCTCGTCGCACAGATCCGCCAGCAACAGCTCCTCGCGGAACAAAGAGCCGAGGCACAGCTGTTGGCCCGTCAGCGTGCTGAGCAAGCGGCTGAGGCCGCCGCGGCAGCGCAAGCGCGACGGGAAGCGGCTTTGGAGGCTGCCGCCACTACGACCACGACGGTCCCAGCCACGACAGTCCCAGCCCCGGCTGCCACCACTACGACGAGCCAAGCCCTGGCAGCGGCACCCAATACGGCAGCGGCACCCACTACGGCAGCGGCGCCCACTACCGTGGCGACGACTACGACCACGGCCCTACCGGCTACGACTACGACTTCTGCGCCCGCCGCCCCTGCCCCCCAGTCGCCAGGTGAGTCCCAGGCAGCAGCTATAGCAGTCCAAGCAGCTCTCAGCCGGGTGGGCGACCCTTATGTGTGGGGGGCAGCTGGCCCGGACGCCTTCGACTGTTCCGGGCTGGTGATGTGGGCGTACGCCCAGGCCGGCATCTACCTGCCGCACTACAGTGGGGCGCAGTACGCAGACACTACCCACATACCGATGTCCGAGCTGCAGCCTGGAGACCTGGTTTTCCCCGCCGACCCTGGCCAGCACGTGGCGATGTACATAGGCAACGGCGAGATCGTGCAGGCCCCCTACACGGGAGCCGACGTCCAAGTCGTCCCCCTCACGTCCTTTTTTGTACTTGCTAGCCAGGTAGGTTGAGCTGGGGGGCCAAGGCCGGCGCACTAGCGCCGATGCCTTGCCTATGCTCTAGCCGGGAGAACATTGAGTGCGGGTTGAGCGCTGTTTTGGGTTCGTCGACCTCTGCGGGTTCACCGCCTTCACCGAACGTTACGGCGACGAACTCGCAGTAGTTGCCCTCGCGAGCTTTCGGACCACCCTTAGGGAGGTGGCAGCCCGCCGCGGCGTCAGGATCACCAAGTGGCTCGGGGACGGTGCCATGCTCTCCTCACCGGACACGGAGGCCACTGTCGCCATGGTCCTCGAGGTGGCAGCTGGCGCAGATGCCATGCTCGCCCCAGCCAGGACTGCAGCCGCGGGTTCGGCGTCCCCAGGCCAAGGACCTTTCACGTCCCCAGGCCAAGGACCTTTCAGCCGAAGCCGGACGGGGCCCGTCAATGGGCCCGACGGCAGCCCCCCAGCCAACGGCGCCAGCGCGACCTCACCTGAAGCCCGGGACGAACGATTGGCGCTGAGGGCGGGCTTGGCGCGCGGGCCGGTCATCATGTTCGAGGGCGACGACTACATAGGTCGCCCGACCAACGTGGCCTCACGCCTCTGTGACGCTGCGATGCCGGGCCAGGTCCTAGCCACTCGTGAGGTGGCCGCCCTGGCACCCTGCTGGGCCGCCGCAAGCGAGGCGCTCACCTACTACGTGAGAGGCTTCGAGAGACCTCTCGAAGCTGTGCGGATCCGCACGGCCACCTCAGCGAAAATGGTGAAAGATCCCGTCTGCCAGCTCGCACTTCCTTTGGTGTCTGGCCTGGTCACCAGGAGGAACGCAATTACCCAGCGCGGCGAAAGCGTGTACTTTTGCTCGACCGCGTGCGCCCTCGCCTGGGAACAGTCCCAGCGAGTGCCCTCTGTCCAAGCAATTCCCTTCTAGGTGGACATGACTAGGCCACTCGTAATGGCACGCGCCCTTACCAAGCGCTTTGGCGAGTTCATGGCCGTTGACGGCATCGATTTCGAAGTCCAAGCGGGCGAGGCCTTCGGCTTCCTCGGCCCCAACGGCGCTGGCAAGAGCTCGACCATGCGCATGATAGGCGCGACCTCGCAACGAAGCGGCGGCGAGCTGCAGGTGCTCGGGCTCGACCCGAGCCAGCACGGGCCTCGGATCCGCGCCCGGCTCGGCGTCGTGCCCCAAGAGGACAACCTCGACCTCGAGCTGTCGGTTGCGGACAACCTTTACGTCTACGGCCGTTACTTCGGCATACCCAAGCGGGAGCTGCGCCGACGCATCGGCGAGCTGCTCGACTTCGCCAGGCTTACCGAACGAGCGAACGAGAAGGTGGACAACTTGTCAGGAGGGATGAAGCGTCGGCTCACGATCGCCAGGGGGCTCGTAAACAACCCCGAGCTGCTCCTCCTGGACGAGCCGACCACAGGGTTGGACCCCCAAGCACGCCACCTCCTGTGGGACAGGCTGTACAACTTGAAGCAAAAGGGGGTAACCCTCATAATCACGACTCACTACATGGAAGAGGCAGAGCAACTGTGCGACAGGCTCGTGGTAATGGACAAGGGCCATATAATCGCGATGGGCTCACCGCGCGAGCTCGTAGATAAGCACGTCACAAAAGAGGTGGTCGAACTGCGCCTTGCTCCCGGCAGTGCCGCTAAGTTGCCCGAGAAGCTAGACGGCATCGCCAGGCGCTTCGAGTTGCTTGCGGACCGCGCTCTCATCTACACAGACGACGGGGACGCCACCGCCGAGCACCTTCTTCGCAGCGGGCTTACCCCGCTGTCCACTCTGGTCCGCAGGGCAAGCCTCGAGGACGTGTTCTTGACCCTCACAGGCCGCCAACTCGATGAGTGACGACGGCCCAAGGGTAGGCTGGCTCGAGCCAGCGCTCAGCAAGTGGGGCGCTACTGGGAGGGGCCACCGAGCCCACAAACGCAGCATGCCCCTACGAGCGGCCGGCGCCGGGACGACCTCGCTAGCCGAACGACATTACACGTGGTGACGGGCTGATGCGCGCCCCGGCTGGCCTGCGGCCGCTCAGCTACTTTTGGCGTTTGTACCGGCGCGCATGGATGGCAGACCTCTCTACGACATTTTTTACGCCGCTGCTCTTTTTGGCTTCGCTTGGGGCTGGCTTGGGCCACCTGGTCGGCCACGGCAAGCCGCTTGCTAGCCTCGGGGACGAAACATACCTCTCGTTCGTCGCGCCCGCCCTGCTCGCCGCGACTGCAATGCAGGTAGCCCTCGCCCAGGCTACCTACGAAGTCTGGGGCGCACGTAACTTCTGGAGCGGAGCCTATCGCTCCATGCAAGCTTCTCCAATAACTCTGGGCCAGGTAGTGCTTGGCCACATGGCCTGGGTCGCAGTGAGGGTTGAGGTCGCTACTGCCTTGTACTTAGGTGTGAGCGCTGCTTTCGGGACAGTGCACTCCCCCTACGCCATCGGCACGCTAGCTGTAGGGCCTCTGGTCGGGCTCGCATTTGCCACTCCGATGGCAGCCTATTCCGTAACGGCGCGCCACGACCAGCCCTTCAGCTTGGTCTTCAGGCTGTTGATGTTACCGCTGTTCTTGTTCTCGGGTACCTTCTTCCCTCTCTCGCAACTGCCAGTAGCGTTGCGATGGCTTGCTTACTTGCTGCCGCTCTGGCATGGCGTGGAACTTTCCCGTGGCCTGTACTCCGGCCACCTTGCGGCCTTGGCCACCTTCGGCCACTTGGCTTACCTCGCCGGGGTTGCCGCTGTGGGGCTCTTAGCCGCGAAAGCCAGTTACGAAAAGGTCTTAGAGCGCTGATGGCCCTTCGGCTCAACCGCCACAACGCCTCCCCCCCGTCTCGGGAGCGCAATACGTTACTGGGAGAGCCACAACGGCTCCCGGGCCGCCTCGAACGGCCCATGGCGTTCGTGTCGCGCAACTTCTCGGTCCAGGTCCGGGCAGTCCCTTACGTGTGGGCAAGTGGCTTGGTCGAGCCTTTTTTGTACCTCCTTTCCATCGGCATCGGCATCGGCCACCTGGTTGGCAAGCTGCCCGGCCCAAATGGCGCTCTGGTACCTTACGCGGCCTTCGTAGCGCCGGGCCTCCTCGCCACGGCCGCCATGAACGGCGCCATCTACGAATGCACGGTCAACATCTTCGCCAAGCTCCACTGGCAAAAGCTCTACGACTCGGTGGTGTCCACTCCCCTGTCGCCGGGCGACATTGCCGTCGCAGAAGTCGGCTTTGCGACCTTTCGGTGCGCTCTTTATGCGTCCGTTTTCCTGGGTGTCATGGCATGCTTCGGCGACACTCACAGCTGGTGGGCACTTTTGTGCGTACCTTCGGCGACTCTCGTTGGGGCGGCCTTTGCCTCTGCAGGCTTTGCCGCGAGCTGTTACATGCGTTCTTGGACCGACTTTGACAAGGTCCAGCTTGTGGCCATGCCCCTGTTCTTGTTTTCGGCGATCTTTTACCCTCTTTCAGAGCTCCCCAAATGGGCGCAGGTCACAATCGAGGTACTTCCTCTTTACCAAGGAGTGGCGCTGTGCCGGCAGTTTTCCCTCGGTTACCCCTCGGCGTCGGCTGTGGGCCACGTAAGTTACCTTGTGGCGCTTTGCCTGCTTGCGAGCGTAGTGAGCTGCCGGCGCGTGACCAAGCTGCTCACCCCCTGACCTATACGGCGGTGCCAAAGTGAGCCGCTGCCGACAAGAGCCCGGCGAGTTGGGCTGCGTTCCTAACCCCGTAGTCCTGGTAGCAGTTGTTCATTAGCAGGTGCACCGAGGAGGCAGTACGAGCGACCTGGAGAGCCTTCGTGGCCCATTGGGACAGTTCCCCTTCACTGTAGAGGTAGCGGAACCGCTCCGCCGCCGTGGCCGACTGAGCCCGCCAAGTGCTGTCATTTCGCCCATGAAAGCGCACCACCGCCAGGTCGCTCGTCGTCTCCAGCACACTTGGCAGCCCCGAAGAACGGGGGGCGTCCACAATGACCCAGGCAAGCCCCAGCCCCCGCATAAGCTCGAGCGTCCGCTCCAGCTCTTTGGGCTCGTACCACTTCGGCGAACGCAGCTCCACGCACGTTTGCAAGCCTCGGCACCGCTCGGGGAGGCGAGCCAGTTCCTCCCGGTTAGCCCTGTTGGGCACGAACCAGGGTGGGTACTGGAACAGCACCGCGCCGAGGCACCCCGTTTGCTGAAGAGGGCCAAGCGAGCCCACAAAGCGCGCCCAACTTTCTTCCACAGCGTCGCTGGGTAGGTGGTGAGCGTAGACGCGCTCTTTGGTGGCCTCCTTGTTGGCAAGCGTCGCCCTTATGTCCGGCCAGAGAGTCGAGGCACCGACAGGGTGCCCGGTGAGGAGCCCGTAGGCCTTGACGTCGAAGCAGAAACCCTTCGGGGCCCTTTCGGCCCACGAGCGGGCAACCTGAGGGGAGAGGGGCCGGTAGTAGGTGGAGTCAACTTCCACCACGCAAAACTTGCTCGCGTAATATGCCAGCCTTTGTGCGGCGCTCATCGTCCGCTTGGGGTACCACGACGTCTGTTTCACAAGGGTAGGGTCAGCCCACGAACAGGTCCCCACCCGGACCGTGGCCCCCTGAACCTTGAGCGGTGCGGCGCCGCCTTCAGCAGTCAAAACTGCCACGGGAGCCTCAGTCGCCGAGGAACACTAGGATGCGCCCACACTGCTCGCAGTTCTCGAGCTGTCCTCCCGCTTGGTGCCGGATCCGGTCGAGCTCTACGGCTGGCAGTGACAAGTGGCAGCCGTCGCAGCGGCCCCCCGAAAGGCGCGCCACGGCGACGCCCCCCAAGCGTGCGCGCAGGCGCTCATAGGTGCCCAGCAGGTCGGCAGGCACCGCACCCGCCAAAGAGGGGCGTCGCGCTTCGAGCTGGGCGAGCTGGCTGTCCACTTGTGCCTCCGCAACGGCAAGCTCTGCGAGAGCAGCGTCGCGTTCGCTGGCCAACAGGGCGAGCCTTTCATCGAGCTCACCCACGAGCTTGTCGAGCGGCTCACGCTCCTCCAGCAGCTCTATGACTTTGTCCTCGAGCTCAGATGCTCGTTTCTTCAAGGCGTCGACGTCTGCTGCCATAGCTTGCAGCTCCCTCGAAGCGCTTACGGTCCCTCCGTAGAGGACAGCGTTGACCTGCTTCAGGCGTTGTTCGGTGGCTTGAAGGTCCCTCTCAGCCTCTGCCTGCCGGGCAGCCACCGCTTCGAGCTTGGCGCCGGCGGCCGAACGCGCCGCTTCGGCTTCGGCTACCTGGGACTCCACCTGGGACAACCTGGCCCTCTCGGGCAAGTTGGCCCTGCGGTGGCGCTCCTGGTCGATCCTGGTGTCGAGGTCCTGCAGCGCTAGCAGGCCCTGCAGTTCCGCGGGAGGGCTCACGGCCCCTTCCCATGAGCCTCGGCCAACCCAGAGGGGGCCGTGCCAGCTTGGCCCGCCGGCTTGGCCTTGCCGGCAGCGGGCTGAACGGGGACGCTGGCCGGCGTCGGTGCCCCGGCTGTGGGAGGGCCTGTGACCCGAGCCTTGCCCACTGCAGGCCCCACGGGGGCCGTCGTCGGGGCCGTCGTTGTCGGGGCAGTCGTAGTCGTGGTCGGCGGCAGTGGTGGCTCGCCGTGGGAAATGAGGTCGTCTCGCTGGAGGCCAGGCGTGTCGATGTACTCGACAGGCGGCATAAGAGCCGGGTCGGGGGCTGGGAACTGGGAAGGCGGCGCGCCTCGCAAAGCGTACGCCACTACGTCGTGCCATATTTGAGCCGGGTAGCTTGCGCCATAAACTTCTTGGCCGTTCACGTACATGGGCACCTCGCCCGCCGGGTCCCCCATCCACACAGAACAGGCAAGCGTCGGAGTGACCCCGTTGAACCAGGCGTCCACACTGTTGGACGTGGTCCCGGTCTTGCCGGCGACGTCCACACCCGGTAACGCCGCGGCGGTCCCCGTGCCGTACTGCACGACCGCCTGCAGCGCTACTATGGCCTCGTCGGCGACCTGCTGAGAAAAGACCCGCCGGCCCGGCGACTCGCCGTTGTACAGTAGCTGGCCGCCAGGGCCCAGCACCCTGTTTATGAAAGACGGCCTGTGGTAGATCCCGCCGTCGGCCACTGTCGCATAAGCAGACGCCATCTCTATCGGCTTCACCGCTTCGGTCCCGATGACAAGCGAGGGGTTGGACGCCGAAAGTGGGCTCGAGATCCCCATGCTCCTGGCGGCTCGTACGACGTTTTGCAGGCCGACCACGTAGCCGAGCCGTAAGTAAGCGCAATTGACCGACAAGGCGGTCGCCTGCACGAGCGTGACCACGCCGTTGGGGCTCCCGGGGTCGTTGTGGAGGGGGTGCTGGAGGTTGTAACCGTACTGGGAAGGCACTCCCGGGAAGCGGATAGCGCACGGGGACGTTGCAAGGACCGAGTCGTAGACGTCATAGCCCTGTTCCAACGCTGCTATTAGGGTAAAGAGCTTGAACCCCGAGCCAGGCTGACGTTCGCCCTGCGTCGCAGCATCGAAATACCCGCCCCCAGAGCTTGGGCCTCCTACGAGGGCTTCCACGTTGCCGTTGCGTGGGTCTATGACGGCGAAGGCTGCGACCACGCCGTGCAACGCCGGAGGGATGTCAGCCACAGCAACTTTGTCGGCATAAGACTGTAGCGAGGGCACCTCGTTGGTGAAGATCTTGAGCCCTCCTGCATAAAGAGCGTGCTCGCGCTGGGCAACCGTCGAGCCGAGAGCCGGGTTTTCGAGCAGTTGGCCTACAACCTGGTCCACATAGTAGCCATAGCTCGTGTAGGGGACACCGGGTGGGTCGTGCACCGCTACCGGGAGGGGGGCCCGGTTGGCAGCGGCTGCCTCAGCCGGGGTGACCGACCCGTAATGGAGCATCCGGGCCAGCACTTCGCTACGCCGCTGGCGGGCACCGCTTGGGTTGTAGAGGGGGTCGTAGGCGCTCGGCGCCTGGATGAGGCCGGCGAGCAGGGCGGCCTGAGCGAGGTCCAGGTGGGCTGCGCTCTTGCCGAAGTACTCCTCCGAAGCGGCCTGGACCCCGTACGCTCCGCTACCCAAGTAGACAGAGTTCAAGTAGGCGTCGAGCACCTGGGCCTTGGAGTACCTTTGCTCCAGGCGCTCCGCGAGCACCGCCTCGCGCACTTTGCGAGCGAGGGTCTTTTCATCGGAGAGGTAATAGTTCTTCACAAGTTGCTGCGCTATGGTCGAGCCCCCCTCCACCGCTCCTCCCGCCCTTATGTCGGCTAGAGCGGCCCTCACTATGCTCTCCAAGTCCACCCCCCCGTGCACCCAGAAATTGTGGTCTTCAGTGTCGAGGACGGCCGCCACAAGGAGGGGAGAAATGTCCTTCAGCGGGACAGGCTGACGGTTTTGAGCAGAGCGCAGGGTCGCAAGCACCGAACCGTCGGCGGCGTAGATGACCGACGGTACGTCCGGGGTCGTGACCAAATTGCCAAGAGGCACCTCTTTGGCCGAAGCTGCCCCATGGACCAGACGGTCGACGGAGTAACAGACGGCGGCGAGCAAGCCGGCGAGCAGGGTTCCGGCTACCGCCGAAACGGCTGCAAGGCGTACCAAAGAACGCGAGGCGCGTAGCATGGCCCCGCCTACTCTAACATCTGTGCCCGCCCTCGTCAGGGCTCAAAAGGCAAGCAACCGGAGCAGCGCTTCTTCGATGTCCTCCACCTGTGGCAGCACGGCTCGCTCCAGGCCTGGCTCGTAGGGCACGTGGACGTCTGCCGCCCCGACGCGGCTCACGGGCGCGTCCAGCTCCCCAAAGCAGTTCTCACCAGCCCATGCAGCGACTTCCGCCCCGAAACCACAAGTCAGGTGGTCCTCGGACACCACGAGCAACCTGCCCGTGCGGGCGACTGACTCTGCGACGAGCTCCTTGTCCCACGGCACGATCGAGCGTAGGTCGACGACCTCTGCGCCGGCCCCAGTGTTTTCCAAAACGCGCTGGGCAGCTCGCAAAGAGAGTTCTACGGTTGCCCCGTAGGTCACGACCGTGACATCGCCCCCTGCCAGCGCCACTCGGCCCCTACCAATGGGGACCCGGAAGCCAGCCCTAGGGTAGGGCCCTTCGGTGAAGCGCTGACGGAGCAAGTGCTTGTGCTCCAAGAACATGACTGGCCCCGGGGTCGTCAAGGCACTGCGCAAAAGGCCGACCGCGTCGATGGCGCGTGACGGCATCACGATCACGAGCCCGGGGATGTGGGCAAAGATGGCCACACCCGATTGCGAGTGCCAGATCGCGCCTCCAGCGACATAGCCGCCAACTGGGACCCGCAACACCATTGGGCACGACCAAGCCCCAAAAGACCGCCACCGCAACGTCGCTGCTTCGCTCTTTATCTGTTGCATGGCCGTCCAGATGTAGTCGAAGAACTGGATCTCGGGCACAGGGCGCAGGCCCCTTAGGCCTTGGCCGACTGCCCTGCCTACTATGTTGGCTTCCGCCAGCGGCGTGTTGTAACAGCGGTCCTCGCCGAACTTGCGCTGCAGCCCCAGCGTCGTCCCGAAGACACCACCCTTTCCTTCAAGTTCGTCTAGCAACTCGGGAGGGGCGTCGGCCACGTCCTCGCCGAACACACGGACGCGCACGTCCTCGGCCATCGCCTCGTGCAAAGCGAGCCGGATCGCCTCCCCAAGGTTTACGAGCTTGGCCGGTTCCCCAGGGCCCTCCTCGCTCGGGAGATCTTCTTCTTCGGGAGCTACCTCTGGCAGCTCGACCAAGTGGAGCTTGACTCTTTCGGGGCTCGGGCGCGGCGCCGCGAGCGCTTCCTTGGCCGCCGCAGCCACCAATGCGTGAGCCTGCTCCCGAAGCTCAGCCATTTCACCGGCACTGAGCACGCCGGCACGGGCTAGCTCGGCTTCCATGAGGGTGAGCGGGTCGCGCGCGGCCTCTTGCTCCAGCTCATGGCGTGGCCTGTACTTGGCCTGCGAGTCAGCCGAACTGTGCGAGTACGGCCTCGTCACGGTCGCGTGCACCAACGCAGGGCCTTCCCCACGTCGTACCCGCGACACGATCGCCGGCATTTTCTTGCGTACTTCGAAATAGTCGCAGCCGTCAAGCCGGTGCACGGCTAAGCCAGGAAAAGCCTTCACGAGCTCGGAAATTGGGGCCGGTGACTGCTGGCGAGCCGGGACCGAAATAGCGTAACCGTTGTCCGCCACCACGTACAGGACGGGTAAGAGCAGTGAACAAGCTGTATTGAGGCTCTCCCAGAACTCACCCTCGGACGTCGCCCCCTCGCCGAGGGACACATAGGTCAACTCGTCGTCCGCCGCCGCGCAACCGAGCAGGCCCTCGCCCGCGCGCGCAGTTATGTAACGCCCTGCCTCTGCGCACCCGACCGCTGGCAAGCACTGCGAGCCCGTCGGGCTCGACTGGCTGACTATGTGCAACTTCGGGTCTGAGAAATGAGAGGGCATTTGACGGCCACCGGACGCTGGGTCAGCCGCAGCGCCGACTGCCTGCATGAGCAGTTCGACAGGCTTCACACCCAGTGCAAGTACGAGCGCCCTGTCCCTGTAATAAGGGAAGAACCAGTCGTACCCGCCCCGAAGAGACCTCGCCGTACCAAGGCAGAGGGCTTCGTGGCCCGCGCCCGATATATGGAAAAAACCACGGCTTTGCTTTTGTAGTGTGATCTCCCGGTCGTCCAAACAGCGCGAGACGAGAGCGAGGCGGTAGTCCTCCAAGACCTCTTGCACAGGGAAACCTCGCAACAGCCTCTTCGACCTGCCTGGGGCCCGAGCCTTTCCCGCAGCAAGCGCAACCATAAGGCCCTCAGGCTAGCGCACTATGGCGAGGCACAAAAAACGCTCAAAATACAGACATTTTGTCGTCCGACTTTAGGCGGTCCTGGGTTGGCCTATGCCATTTTGCGCTTCAGGGTTTCCAGATCATGAAGGCGAGGGCCACGAAGAACAGTACGTCACAGGCCGCCGCGCCCCTGCTTGCGAGGCGGCCATAGCGCGCCAGCTTCGCCCTTGTAGCCCCATCGCCAATAGGACCAGCCACTCCCCAGTCCGTGCCGGGCTGCAGTAGGGCCGAACGTACCTGCCGCAGCGAAGGTACGACGAGGCCTGCGGCGACCAAGGCAGCCAAGGCCCACACGAGCATCGCCGCAATGTCCCAGACCTGGTCGAGCCCACCCCCTCCAGGCTCAACCCAAAGGGCGAGCGCACCGAAGACCGGCACCGCCAGCACGGCCTTCCAGAACCGAGCGGGGCGAGCAAAGTACCGGGCGACCTCTTCGAGCTCAGGGTCCACGGAGCCATCCTGGGCGCTCGGCCCAGGCAGAGGTGCTGTGGGGGTGCCCGGCGCCGGAGTGCTTGGCCCAGGCACGGCCTCCTCGGTGGGCGCTGGCCCCCGGTAACGCAGCAGGTGCTGTGGCCCTCCTGCTGACGGCAGGCCGGAAGGCTCGGCTGACGCTTGCGCCTCAGCGCCTGGGCGGGCGGAGCCTAGTTCGGCGCCCCTGGCCGCTAGGTCAGCTGCTACTGGCGCGTCGGCCCGCGTTGGCTCCTCGCGTGAGGCTACCCAGGCCTCAGTACGAGGCCGCTCGTCGGCCTCCTCAGTACGAGGCCGCTCGTCGGCCTCCTCAGTACGAGGCCGCTCGTCGGCCTCCTCAGTACGAGGCCGCTCGTCAGCTGCAGCCAACTGGGCTGCGCGGCTCGCGTATATGCCGGCGAAGCCGATGCTGCCGAAACCACCAAGCGCAGATACAACATGGAGGAACACCAGAGGGTAAAAAGCTCCATCGGATCCGCCCGATGCACCGAGGAGCAGTTCGATCGCCACCTAGCCAATATTGCTCCCAGCTAGGGTTGAGCGCCATGCGGCTGGGAGCGCAAAAGGCCACGAGGCGCCGGCGCTGGTCCCTGGTGTTAGCGCTCAGTGGCCCTGGTTTGCTTTTGGCTGCGTGCGGCGAAGGTGCCTCCCGGGCCTCAGCTCCTGGACGAGCACCTGCACCCTCGCCCACCGTGCCGGTGGGCCACCCCTCCAGCACAGCCAGCTCTGCGGCGGCCCCGCGACGAGAGGTACCTACCACGGCCACTACGGCGAGCGGGGGACCAACAGACCGTGCACAAGCGCCGACTGCCAGCGGCAAAGTGCCGACATCGGCTGTGCGCAAAACCGCCCCAGTGCGCACCGCCACGGCCAAGCCCTGGGCGCCCACCGGCCTCCAGCCCACCATCTCTCAAGCGGCCTACGCCCTCGTGGAGGCATGGGCTGCCCACAACCGCCCCCAGGCTCTCGCAGACGCGACGCCGGGCGCCGTGGCAGCTCTGTTTTCTTACACCTACCCTCCTGGGGGGCCTCAGTTCAGGGGGTGCAGCACACCGCCCGGCAACGAACCGGCTTCGTGCGTGTACAGGTCTGGGGACGACTTGCTCTCGCTCACAGTCAGCCTCTACCACGGTGGCTACGCAGTGACGGCCGCCACCATGGAGAGCTGAAGACGCCAGGCTCAGCCGAAAACTGGCAGAATGACCCCGATGCCTCTGCAAGGTACTTTCGACGTCCTCGATTTCTCTGGCGTACTGAAATTGATCGCAGAGCGGTCTATGAGCGGGCGCTTGCACGTGAGGGGCCGTTCGTTCGCCGCCAACCTGTTCGTGGCCGACGGGACCATAGTCGGGGCTGACCAGTCCGAGCACCAGGCGGCTGCAGTGACTGGGGACGTGGCCCAGCGCGTGCAAGAGATCTGCTTCGAGTTCCTGGAGGCCGACCGGGGGGCCTTCGAGTTCCACCCCGGGCGCCCAAGCGTCCAGGCGGCCACCAACATGAGCGTGGCCGAGGCTATGGCCCAGGCCAGGCAGCGCCTGGCCGAGTGGCAGGAGCTGCAGGCCTTGATCCCCTCGCTCGACGTGCTGCCGCGCCTCGTACCGGAGCTCGACCCCGGCCAAGTGACCCTCGACCGTGACCAGTGGCGCGTCCTCACGGCGGTAGACGGCCGGCGTAACCTCCGCTCGATCGGCCGAGCCCTCAACATGAGCGACTTCGAAGTCTGCCGAGCGATGCGTGACCTCCTGAACGCCAAGGTCGTAGAGCTCGACACGAGGCCGGCGGGAATGGCGGGCTTCAGCGAGGTCGAAGCTCCGCTGGCGACTGAACAGGTGACGATCAATGGCAAGCGGGCGACCCGTCTCAGGCCCAGCTCCGCTCAGCGCCCGGCTGGCTCGGACGACGGCGCTGACGGGCCGACCATCGTCATCTCACCGAGCAGGCGCCACCGGGAAGCACCCTCTGCCAGCTTGCCTGCCCCTTCGGCGCCTGCCCCTTCGGCCCCGGGCACCCGCCCTGCTCACTCAGCGCGCCACCCAGAGGCTGCCTCTCCCGGCGACGAGGGCAACTAGGCCTCGCAGGCTCAAAGGCTCAAGGCCCATGGCTGGCACAGACGTCCGACCGGTCTGCGGCTTGTTGGCAAAACGTGAGTTCGTGGACTTGCCGTTCCGCCTCCACGGCCACAACCCCGCCTGGGTGCCTCCTCTCCGTTACGCCGTCTACGACCGGCTCAGCCGCCGCCACCCAGCGCGCTCGCACCAAAAGTGGCAGCTGTGGACGGCTCATTGCGGCAGGGACCTGGTGGGCCGCATCGGCGCGTGCAGGGACTACCTTTTCGACGCTCATCAAGGGGAGCGCTGGGCATGGGTGGGCTTCTTCGAATGCGTCGACGACCCTGCTGTCGCAGCTTCGCTTTTTGAAGTCGCCCTCGACTGGTCACGCCGGCACGGGGCTCAAGTGGCCGTCGGCCCTGGCAACTTCACCACCAACGACGAAATAGGGCTGCTCGTCGAAGGCTTCGAGTACCCCGCCACCGTCATGACCACCGAGAACCCTCGCTACTACGAAGCTCTTTGGGTGGGTGCGGGGTGGGCCCAGGTCATGGACCTGTACGGGTACCAGTTCACCCGGGCCGACACCGACCTCTCCGAGCGCCAGCGCAGGGCCCTCGAGCGTCTGCGCGAGCGGTCCAAAGTGCAGTTGCGCCCGATGCGCCGCGACGACTACGAAGCCGAAGTAGGCCGTTTTTTCGACTTCTACAATAAGGCGTGGCAGCACAACTGGGGCTATGCCCCCATGCCCGAGGCCGAGGTGCGCCACCTTGCGCGCCAGCTAAAGCCCCTGCTCAACCCTGAGTGGGTCTTTGCCTTGGAGCGCGCTGGCGAAGTCGTCGGCGTGTGCCTCACGGTCCCCGACGTCAACCAGGTCATGGTAAAGCTTCGCGACGGCCGGCTGCTGCCGTTCGGCTGGGCACGGCTCCTCACCGGCGTCAAACGGGTCACCAACGTGAGGGTCCTGGCGATGGGGATCCGCCCTGACATGCAGCACATAGGGCTCGGGCCTCTCCTGTACGGGGAGATAGTCGAACGCTTGAGGGAGGCCGGCTTGCTCACGGCGGAAGCTTCTTGGACCCTGGCCACCAACTTCCGCATAAACCGCCAGATAGAGGCCATGGGAGCACACCGCTACAAGTTGTGGCGCCTGTACCAGCAGCGGCTCTGAGCAAGCGCCGGCCGTCGGGCAGCTGCTAGCGGCCCCGAAAAAACTACCTGTTGTGGGGAGCTTGGCCCCAACCCGCGGCGAGCGCTTCTGTGAAGACCTCCTCGGAGCCACGTCTAGGCTCCCATGAGACTACCTCGGCAGCCTTTGCGGGCGATAGAGCGAGCGGGCCCCCGATGAGCACTGCGCGGTCTGCCCCGAAGGGGCTGAGCCCTGCCCAACGGGCCGCCTCCGCCGCAGCCAGCACCAGCCTCCCCGGTGCGCGCAGGACGCGGCTAGCAGCCAGACGCGCCATGTCGGGCGCGCCCACCCAGTCCTTCGTGGCCACGTTGAGCACCTGGCTGCTGGCCTTGCCCGCTCCAAGAAGGTCTGCTCCCACTCTCAGCAGGGCCTCCACTGCGTCGTCTTCGTGGAGCCACTGTAGGGCCTGTGCGCAGCCTCTCACCTCCGGCACGGCCAGGCGGTAGCCGGCAAGGGACCTGGCAACCCGCTGGTCGGCGTGGCTACCGAGGACGGCGCAAAAGCGGAGCACAGACCACAGCCGCGCGCCTTGGGCGACAACCCGCTCAGCCACGGACTTGTCTTGAGCGTAGGGGCACTGGGCATTGGGCCGCAGTTCGCAACCCTCGTCCATGGGCAGTGGGTTGTCTGGCCAAGCTCCATAGACAACGGCAGACGAAGCGAACACGGTACAGCTCGGCCGCGCTGCCAAGACATTGAGCGTGCCGTCGACGTTGACGGAACGCATCTCGTCCCTCGAACCCCTCTGGCGGCCCAGCCAAACCTTGGCTGCCAGGTGGAACACCAGGTCAGCGCCCTCAATCGCCTCGCGCGCGGCCAAGGAGCGGACGTCCGCGCGAGTGTGCTGGGTCCCTAGCGCCCTCCGTAGCTTGGCCGGCAACGGCCTCCTCGAAACCGTCCGCAACCTGATGCCAGCCACTGGCCCGTCGGAGCACCCTTGAGCACTGTTAGGTACAGCCGTGGGGTCGCCAAGGCCCAACAACCGCTCGAGCAGCGCCTGCCCGAGCTGTCCAGTGGCGCCTGTTATGGCCACGACAGCTCCCTCAGGAAGGGGCGGCGCTGGTGGTTGACAAGTCGGTGCAGTGCTCACGCTAGGCTGGTCGCCAGCTAATCCTGCCTCAACGCGCCTCAAGGCTGAAGTCGAGCTCGAGGAGGGTGCCGAGCTGCTCACGAGCAGCATCGACAGCCCCATTTTTGGATATGTCCTCAAAGACCGAAAGGGCGCGGTCGATGTGGAGCTCGGTGTGGGTCGCCATGACAGAAGCCCTCAGCATCGGTTTTTGCACTGCCGGCGGCATAGAGCAGTTCGTGTAAACGCCGCGCTCTAGCAGGGCGCGCCAAAGGATCCCCGCCGACAAAAGGTCACCCACGTGGACGGGGACAATTGGGCTTTGCGGGTCGCCGCCCACATCGAAGCCCAGCTGGCGCAGCCCTGAGCGGAGCCGTCCCGCCAACGAGATCACTGCTTCGCGGCGCCAACCCTCTTCTTGGGCAATTTTTGCAGCCGCAAGCGCTGCACCCAACGCCGCAGGCACGTTGGACGCTGTAAAGAGCATTGGCCTGCAAAAGACCCGTAGGTAGTCGACCACGTCGACCGGTCCCGCCACGAAGCCACCGCAACTGGCGAGAGCCTTGGAAAACGTAGCCATCAGCAGGTCTGGCTTCACCCCCACTGCGGCAGCGGAGCCGGCGCCAGCCGGCCCGACCACCCCAAGGGCGTGCGCCTCGTCTACGAGCAGCCTGGCCCCATAGTCGTCGCAAGCAGAACGGATCTCCTCCAGCGGCGCCCAGTCTCCCTCCATCGAATAGATCCCGTCCACCGCTACCAGGACCCCGCCTCGGCCAGGCTGGGACCTCCACGACCTCAGCCCACGTCGAAGGCTATTGGGCTTGTTGTGCTGGAAAGCCCGCAACGTGCCTTCAGCCATGCGGGCACCGTCCACCAACGACGCGTGGACAGCCGAATCACAAAAAATCGCGTCGTCAGCATGTACGAGAGCAGAAACCAGCCCGACGTTCGCGTTGTAGCCGGTACTGAACACGAGCGCCTTGGGCAGCCCAACCCAGGCCGCCAGGAGCTCCTCCAGCTCTTTGTGCAACGACAGTGTGCCGTTCAAAAGCCGGCTGCCGGTGACGCCGCTACCGTAGCGCTCCAGAGCTTGGCGCGCCGCCTTTTTCACCCGCGGGTCGGTCGTCAACCCCAGGTAGTTGTTGGACCCCAGCATGATGACCTCGGCCCCCTCGTAGAAGACCGTCGGGCCTATCTCGCCAGAGAGCTCGCGGTAGAAGGGGTTGATCCCGAGGCCCTCTGCGGCCCGGTAACGCTCGACTTCAAGGCTGCCCGTACATTTGCCGAACAAGTCTTCGCGCTTGGGTGGCCCGGCCGCCTTGGCCACGCTGCCTGTCTCGCTCGAACCGCTCAATTGGAGCTTCCCCAGCGCAGCCCTTCGACACGGCGCTCCCAAGCTTCATGGCGGTTACGAGCGTCTTGGATGAACGGCGACCAGCTGATCGCTTTTATGAGCGCCCTGTTGACCTGGTCGGCCGGGGGACGAAGAGGGCGCAAGATATCACAGAACAGGACAACTCGGACCTCGTCTGTGCCGTTCCAAGCTTCGTGGGTATAACCGTCGTCGAACAAGAGGCTTTTGCCCTCCTCCCAGTTCCTTACCTCACCGCCTACCCTGATGCCCGAGGCGGACGCGGGCTCGGGTACTTTCAACCCAAGGTGGTAACGAAGCACACCCCTCCATGGGCCGCGATGGGGTGGCAGGTGCTTGTGAGGCCCAAGGATCGAGAAGAACCCCGTGACGAGCCCAGGGACGCTGTCGAGCAAGGCTGCCGTCTTCGGGCAGCGGCGCCGGTTGGCTTCGGAACGGAAACCGTAAGCCACGAAGAAAAAGGTCTTCCAGCCCTCGTCGTTGCTGATCGAGCGCTGGTCCACCGAGATGTCCTGGAAATTGGGCAGCTCGTCGCGGTGTGACAAGACGTCGGCCAGCTCAGCTTGGACGTCCGGAGTCGCCTCTTCTACCCTTTTCACCCAGTCGAAGGTGTCAAGCGGCAGGAACGGCGTGGTGGGCACCAAAGAGTACTTGAGGAGCCAGCTCTCAGTCGCGTGGAGGGCATTTCCCCCAATATGTGTAGCGGTCGTGACAGCTTTGTCACGCAGTGTCGAAGTCGGCATGGCAGGCAGGCTATACCCGTGCCTGCGCCGATGGTGGGACTGCTACCACTTCGGCACGTAGGCGCCCCGGCCCATGGCGGCGCTCTCGTACCAGTCCATGTCCTCGTCCACTCCTCCGCTAACCTCTCTCACCCACTCGAGGCGGTCCTTTAGGATCCGCTCCACGCCAGCCTGGAGGGTGGTCGCGCTGATCGCGCAGCTGCTACAGGCGCCTTGCAACTGAAGTTCGACGGTGCCCGCTTCGACGTCCGCGCTCAGCAGCAACAGGTCGCCGCCGTCTTGCTGGATGACCGGGCGGACCATGTCGATGAGCTCGTTGAGCTCGCGTAGGCGCTCTGCTCTCTCCTCCTCCGACAGCGAGGCCACAGCGCCCTGGGGTGGCAGAGCCTGTGGAGCCTGCTGCGGAGCAAGGCCCTGGCCGAGCGAGCTATCTGCGGCGGCTGAGGACGGCTCGGCTGAGCCCGCGGCTACTTGGGCACCAGCGTATGAGCCCGCGGCTACCTGGGCACCAGCGTACGCCTCTGGGGCAACTTCGCCCTCGGGCGCGGCGGCCTCCTGGGACGTAACACCCGGGCTCGCCGAGGAGGGCTCGTGCTTTTCCTTCCTGAAACCCAACATCTGTTACATCATGCCGCCTCGGGCCCCTTACTGGCCGTCCGCCGCCAACGAAGGTAAGCCTCCATGAAGGGGTCGAGGTCCCCGTCCAGCACGGCTTCGACGTTGCCGGTCTCGTAGCCAGTGCGAAGGTCCTTCACGAGCTGGAACGGCGCCAGCACGTAACTTCGTATCTGGGAGCCCCAGCCCACCTGGGCTTTGGGGCCAGCCATGGCGGACAGCTCGGCGGCGCGCTCTTCGCGCGCCTTGTCGGCTAGGCGAGCGGCGAGTATCTGCATCGCCTTGGCTTTGTTTTGGTGCTGGGACCGTTCATTTTGTACCGACACCACGATCCCGGTAGGAAGGTGGGTGAGCCTCACAGCCGAGTCCGTCACGTTCACGTGCTGGCCACCTGCGCTCGAGCTCCTGTAAGTGTCTACCCTCAGCTCCTTCTCGTCGATCTCAACCTCGTCGGTAGCCTCCTCGAGGAAAGGCACAACGGTGACGGCTGCAAAGCTCGTGTGGCGGCGGTGCTGGGAGTCAAACGGGGACATGCGGACCAGCCGGTGGACACCTCGTTCCGAGCTGAGCAGGCCAGTGGCGTAGCGGCCCCTCACGATGAAGGTCGCTGAGAGGATCCCCGCCTCTTGGCCGGGCGTGAGGTCATCGACTTCTATCTGGAAGCCCCTGCGCTCAACCCAACGCTGGTACATGCGCAGGAGCATCTCCGCCCAGTCCTGGGCGTCGGTGCCGCCATCTTTCGCGTGCACTTCGACGACAGCGTCGCGCTCGTCGTGCTCCCCGGTGAAGAGCGAACGCAGCTCCAAGTGGTCGAGCTCGGTGGCCAGCTTTGCGATGGCCTGCTCGATGTCGGGCCCCAGTGAGTCCTCACCTTCCGAACGGGCCAGCTCGTAAAGCTCCTCCACCTCGCTGAGGCGCCTGTCAAGCGAGCTAGCGAGCTCGACGTCATCTCTCAAGCTCGCGTACTCGCGAGTGAGAGCCTGAGCGGCCTCGGGGTCGTCCCACAGGCCGGGACGGCCGAGCTCGGGCTCTATGTCGGCCAAACGCTTCCTGCTGTTGTCTATGTCCAGGTAGACACCCGCTTCGTCCAGGCGCCGGCGAAGGGAACGAAGTTCCTCGGTGAGGTCTCGCAAGGGCTCTGGCCCCTACCTGCCGTGGCAGAACTTGAACTTCTTGCCGCTCCCACACGGGCAGGGGTCGTTGCGGCCCACGGTGTCGAAGTTCGGCTGGCCGGCGGCAAGCTTCGTGGCCGTCCCCACCGGCTCGCCCACAGGCACCTGGCCAGCCCTGCCCGCCTGAGCGCCTGGCCCTCGCGCCTGTCCCACCCGACCTGGCCCAGGCCCACCTCGGCCTGAACCATTGCCTGATGCCCCAGCCGTTGCCACCCCATTGCCACCGCGCAGCGCTGCAGCCTCCTCGGCGGAGGCAAACGCGACCTCCTCCCCTGGCGCGGGGCTTGCGGCAAACGCCTGTGCGAAGGCTCGCGACCCGAGCACGGGGCCTTCGGGCGCGATGTACTGGGCACCGGCAAGTTCGGGCTCCTCCCCGGGAGCAGGCATGACACGGACCTGAGCGTGCATCACGTACTTCACATAATCGTCGTCGATGCTGGCCATGAGCTGGCCAAACATCTCGTACCCGTCCCGCTGCCACTCCACGAGAGGATCCCTTTGGCCCATCGCGCGAAGGTTGATGCCCTCCCTTAGGTAGTCCATCTCGGACAGATGTTCCCGCCAGCGCTGGTCGATCAGCTGGAGCATTATCTCCCGCTCGAGCTGGCGCATCGTGTCCGCCGGCTCGCCGCCGGGGGGTGCCGGCATCGACGCCTCGCGCTTTTCGTAGTACTCGATGGCCTCGCTCACCAACCGTTCATAGATCTGGTCGGTGGCCTCGAGCTCTTTCAAAGTCTCGACGCTTTGTTGGGTGGGGTAGTACACCCTGGCCTCGGTCAGCAACCCGTCGAGGTCCCATTCCTCCTTGAAGTCCGAAGGACAGTGCGCCCTTATCACCGAGTCGATCGCCGAAGTCAAAATGTCGATGGTGCGCTGGCGCAGGTCCTCGCCCTCCATGACCTGGCGGCGGCGGGCATAGATGACCTTGCGCTGCTCGTTCATGACCTCGTCGTACTTGAGCGTGTCCTTGCGGATCTCGGCATTGCGAGCTTCGACGTTGTGCTGGGCACGCTCGATAGCCTTGGTCACCATCCGGTTTTCGATGGGCACGTCCTCTGGGAACTTGCCCATCGCCCACTGCATGAGCCCCTGCGCGAACAAGCGCATCAGCTCGTCCTCGAGCGACAGGTAGAAACGGCTCTCACCCGGGTCGCCCTGGCGGCCTGAACGGCCTCTCAGCTGGTCGTCGACGCGACGGGCCTCATGGCGCTCCGAGCCGATGACGTACAGCCCGCCCAGTTCGCGGACCATTTCGCCCTCCGCGGCGCACTCCTGCTTGAACTTGGCGAGCAGCTCCGCATAACGCGCCTGGCCTTCGTCGGTCGTGAGGTCGAGGCCCTCCGACGCTAGCTCCTCCTTCGCGAGGCCCTCAGGGTTGCCGCCGAGGAGGATGTCCACGCCACGGCCAGCCATGTTGGTGGCGACGGTGACGGCGTGGAGGCGGCCAGCCTGGGCAATGATCGCGGCTTCACGAGCGTGGTTTTTCGCGTTCAGGACCTGGTGGGGGATGCCTCTTTTAGTGAACATGCGAGAGAGCACCTCAGACTTCTCCACCGAGGCAGTGCCGACGAGCACAGGTTGGCCCCGCTCGTAACGTTCAGCCACGTCGTCGACGACAGCGCTGAACTTGCCTCTTTCGGTGCGGTATATCAGGTCTGGGTAATCTCTCCTGATGACCGGGAGGTTGGTCGGTATGGGGACGACCTGGACCTTGTAAGTGTTGAGGAACTCCGCCGCCTCGGTCACGGCCGTACCCGTCATGCCTGCGAGCTTGTCGTAGAGGCGGAAGTAGTTTTGCAGGGTTACCGTCGCCCAGGTGTGGTTCTCTTCCTTTATGGGCACCCGCTCTTTGGCTTCGACTGCTTGGTGCAGGCCGTCTGACCAACGACGCCCCTCCAGGATGCGCCCGGTGAACTCGTCTACGATCTTCACCTCGCCGTCCATGACCAGGTAGTCCTTGTCCCTCTTGTACAGCTCCTTGGCCCGCAGCGCCTGAGTGAGCTGGTGCACGAGGTTGGCCGTGCCCAAGTCGTAAAGGTTGTCGATACCGAGCAGGCGCTCCACCTTCTCAATCCCGGCTTCGGTCGGGGCGACCGTGCGTTTTTCTTCGTCGACCTCGTAGTCCTCGTCGCGCACGAGGCTGCGCGCCACGCCAGCGAACTGGTAGTACAGGCGAGCAGACTCAGTAGAAGGACCAGAAATTATGAGCGGTGTGCGGGCTTCGTCGATCAGGATCGAGTCCACCTCGTCGACGATGGCGAAGTGGTGGCCCCGCTGCACCATGTGCTCCAAGCTGCGCGCCATGTTGTCGCGCAGGTAGTCGAAACCGAACTCTGTGTTGGTGCCGTAGGTGACGTCGCACAAATAGGCACGCTTTTTGTCCTCCCAGTCCGGCATTTCCGGGGAGATACGCCCGACGCTCAAGCCGAGGAACCTGTAGATAGCGCCCATCCATTCCGCGTCACGGCCCGCCAGGTAGTCGTTGACGGTTACCACGTGGACGCCCTTTGCCTCCAAAGCGTTCAAGTACACCGGCAGGGTCGACACGAGCGTCTTACCTTCACCGGTTTTCATCTCGGCTATCCAGCCGAAGTGGAGAGCTGCCCCGCCCATCAGCTGGACGTCGAAGTGGCGCTGGCCTATTGTGCGCTTGGCCGCTTCCCTCACGACCGCAAAGGCCTCCACCAACAGGTCGTTCAGCTCCTCGCCATTGTCAAGGCGCTGCCTGAACTCGACTGTCTTGTGCGCAAGCTCCTCGTCGCTGAGAGCCTCCATCTCGGGCTCGAGGGCGTTGACATCGGGCACGATCGAGGCAAGGGCGCGCACCTTCTTGCCCTCACCGATCCGCAGGAACTTCGTCAGCACGCTCATCTGGCCACCAAACTACCAGCAGGGGGCGCGAGGTGGGCCTTCGGCTCGCCGGCCGCGCCTCGAAGGCTACCGGCGTGGCAATATGGGCTGCTGGGAGGCAGTAGGCCAATGTTGTCCACGGGCCGGGCCAGGCTAGGGCTTGCTTGCGGTGTGCTCGGTGCCACCTTGGCGCCGCTGCTGGGCCCGCCCTTGGCTGCAGGGCACGCCAGGGCCTCCTGCGCCCCCCACGGCGCCTGCCCACGCGCCCATGCGCGCCTTTCAGCTGCCGTACCTACCGTAGCCCGCAGCATCGCTGCTGGCGCCTACACAGCCTATGCCGTCACTTCTGGGGGCCAGGTCTGGGCATGGGGGGACGGTATGGAGGGACAGCTGGGCGACGGGGCCGTCTACCAGAGCTCTGACGTCCCCGTACGCGTGGGCACCCTGTCAGGGGTTAGCGAAGTCGCTGCGTCGGACAACACCGCTTATGCGGTCCTCCATGGGCGCGTGTGGTCATGGGGGGACGGCAGCCAAGGCCAGGACGGCAACGGCAAGGTCACTTACTTCCAGGACCACCCAGAGCCGGTCCAAAACCTTTCAGGGGCCATGAGGCTAGCAGCCGGGGGGTACTCGGCCTACATACTCACCACCGGTAGCAAAGTCTGGGCGCTGGGGGACAATTCCTCCGGACAGCTAGGCCTCAGTTTGTCAGTAGCAAGCTCAGACGTACCTGTGCGGGTCACCTTACGCGGAGCAGGCGAGCTTCAAAGCCTTGCCGCCGGCACGAGCAGTGCGTACGCCTTGAGCCGCAACGGGACAGTGTGGGCCTGGGGTGACGACGCTTTCGGGGAGCTCGGCAGGTCGGCACGCCTCGGCGCCAGCACTGTCCCGGTCCGCGCCCGCGGCGTCGACCGTGCAGCTGCGGTCGCGGCCAACGGGTTCACCGCCATCGCCCTGCTCCGCAACGGGACAGTCTGGGCCTGGGGCGACGGGTCGTTCGGAGAGCTCGGCCCTACCGGGTGCTCGACGCGCCCAGCAGGCACGCCAAAACTTGGCAAAGGTGCCAGGACCGGGCCACAGCCAACACGCCAGCAGGCCCGCACGTGCACCTTTGAGCCTACGCCGACCCGCGTGGGCGGCCTGAGCGGGGTCAAGTCGGTCGCCGCCGGCGGCGAAGCCGCCTACGCGTTGGGCGCCAACGGCACCGTCTGGGCCTGGGGCAACAACGCCTACGGCCAGCTCGGCGACGGGACCACCACCAGTTCGTCCCGACCGGTGAGGGTAGCAAGGCTCCGCAACGTCATCGCGCTGGCAGCCGGAGGTACCTCCGCGTACGCCCTCGAGGCAGGGGGCACTATATGGGCGTGGGGCAACAACGCCTACGGCCAGCTCGGCGACGGGACCACCACCAGTTCTGACCTGCCAGTGAGGGTCAAGCTCTAGGAGGCTCCAGGCCCTCATCCAGCTGACGGGCGAGGCCGGCGAGCGCTAGCGTGGGCGGCTCCCGCCAATACGACCAAAGGAGATGCTAAATGCGGTACCGCACGCTTGGCTCGAGCGGCTGTTCAGTGTCCGTCCTCGCTCTGGGGACCATGACCTTCGGCTCCGAGTCGGACGAGGCGACGAGCCACGCCCAGCTCGACAGGTTCTTCGAAGTGGGTGGCAACCTCATCGACACTGCGGACGTCTACAGCGGCAGCGAGTCCGAGTCGATCATCGGGCGCTGGCTAGCCAAGCAACCCCCCGACGTGCGCGAGCGGGCGGTCATCGCCACCAAGGGCCGCTTCCCGACGGGCGACGGGCCAAACGACGTCGGCCTGTCCCGACGCCACCTGATGAGGGCCATAGACGCCTCGTTGCACCGCCTCGGGGTCGAATGTATAGACCTGTACCAAGTGCACGCCTACGACCCCCTGACGCCTGTTGCCGAGACGCTGCGCGCCCTGGACGACGCGGCTCGCATGGGCAAGATCCACTACGTCGGGCTCTCCAACTTCACAGGTTGGCAGGTGCAAAAGGCAGTGGACCTCGCAGAGGCCAACGGCTGGGCACGTCCTGTCACCCTGCAGCCCCAGTACAACCTCTTGGTGCGCGAGGTGGAGTGGGAGATCGTGCCGGCCTGCCAGGCGTCTGGGCTTGGTTTACTGCCTTGGTCACCACTGGGAGGCGGCTGGCTCACCGGCAAGTACCGCCGCGACGAGCCTCCGCCGGCAGCGACTCGCCTGGGCGACAACCCCGACCGAGGAGTCGAGTCCTACTACCGGCGGAACCCCCGCCAGCGCACCTGGGACGTGGTCGGTGCCGTTGAGTCAGTGGCGCGCAACCGTGGGTGCACGATGGCGCAAGTGGCGCTCGCCTGGCTGCGGGACAGGCCCACAGTCTGCTCGGTCATCCTCGGCGCTCGTACGTTGGAGCAACTGCAGGACAACCTGGGAGCCGCAGACCTCGACCTTTCGCCAGAGGAGCTCGCCGTGCTCGACAAGGCAAGCGACCCCGAACCGGCAGATTACCCTTATGGTGGGCCAGGTACAGACCAGCGGAGCCGGCGCATTGAGGGAGGCCGCTGACAGCCGGCTACAGCACAGGTGCTAGCAAGGCTACCCTAAGGCCTCCCGTGCCGCTTCAGCGACCTTGACTTGGCACAGCGGCCTCTGCGCCTTCGGCGGGCGGCTTGAGCTCGCTTGCGCAGTACCTGCACTTGGTCGCGGCCAGAGGCAAGCCTTCCGAAAGGCAAAACGGGCAGGTCTGCGCCGGCGCGGGGTCGCCGAAGACAGCCACGCCTCGGCGAGCCTGCACGAGCCGGTAGGGCACGACTATGAGGAAGTACAAAACGGCCATGAACACGATGAAATAAATGACAGCAGACACGAAGGACCCTATGTCCAAAAACGTCTTCGCGTTGCCTGCCGCCCCAAGCTGGACGCCCAGCCCTATCGACGTCTTGCCTTGGGCCCGGTTGAGCAGCGGGTCGATGACCGAAGTGGTAAAGGCTTCTATGAGAGTGCTGACCGCCAAAGCGACCATCAGCCCGACGGCCACCACTACCACGTTCCCCCCCAACAAGAAGTTCTTGAAGCCCCGCAACATGGCACTTCTCCTTTCTTGAGCCTTGAAGTACGGTTTGCGCCTCCTGAGGTCGGTGAGCGCCTCTCGGTTTACGGTTTGCGCAGACCATAGCGTAAAGGAGGGCTACGTGAGCCAGGACTGCTCGAACAGCACTGGCGCTGCCGGCGCCTTGGCGTCCGGCGGGCGGCCCCATCCGCCAAATGTCATGGCCTCAAAGGACCCCTGGTAGTCCTCGACAAGTTCCACGGGCAGCGGCAAGCCAACTGCACGTACATAGACGGTCTGGGTACCGGGGGCGCCGAAAGCTAGGCTGGTGCCTGTCACACCTACGACCGCTGTAGACAGGACCGTTCGCTTTGGGAGCAACGAGAGCTTCCCCACCAGGTCGAGGACCTGGGTGGCGGAGCTTACTGTTAGGCCGGCGGCGATCGTCTGGTAGGTGTTGGCGAAGCGCCCCTGAGGAACGAGGAGCCATCGCCCGGCCTCCTTGGGAGCCACAGAAGCCTTGACGTCAAGCAGCGACTCCAAGGCGCCCGCATTGCCCCATGCATAGGCCCTGGGGCCTATGACGACCAGCTTCATAACGACTGCTTTGGAGCCGCGATAGCCCGTTACCACTTCCGTGCCGTCGAGCCGGCCGGCGTGGGTGAGCTCGGTGATGTCGCTGCCCTGGCCACGCAGGGTCGCTTCCCAAACGAGGCCGCGCTGGGCGTTTGCTGCGCCGATACTGGCTGCGAGCAGCCGCGCTGCAGCGAGCACCGCCGACGCCGTGGTGACAGTAGAGGCTGGGGCCGTTGCCGGCGGCGCCGGAGCTGACGGGGCCGTTGCCGGCGGCGCCGGAGCTGACGGGGCCGTTGCCGGCGGCGCCGGAGCTGACGGGGCCGTTGCCGGCGGCGTCGGAGGTGACGTCGTCGCGGCCGTGCCCAGGCCGTAGCGCGCTGTTTTCAGCGCTGTGGGGGTGGCCGAAGACGACGAAGTGGGGACAAGTACCCCTGCAGCCACCCCAGGCGCCAGCACGTAAGCGAGGACGGCGGCCCTCAGCTTCTGGCTACGCCTGCTCCTAGTCGTACCCCAGCCGAAGCCGCTCAAGGCAGCGAGCTTACTGGCCCCCTTGGCGGCCGAGCAGCCTCAACCCAGCCCGATGTCGTTGGGGTGCCGGTGAGGGACTTCCAGGGCAGGCACGTGCCCGAGGCGACCAGCCTGGTAGTCCGCCAGAGCTTGGGCAACCTCCTCACGGGTGTTCATGACGAACGGGCCGTAGTGCACGACCGGCTCCCGGATCGGGCGCCCCCCCAACAGGAGCACCTCTGCATTGGGGCTCACAGGGCCCTGGCGTGCGGCCGCCTCAAGCTGGACGAGGCCACCGGGGCCAAAGACGACCAGTTGGCCAGCCCTTGCCGGCCAGCGCTCCTCACCAGCGGTCGCTTCCCCAGCGAGGACGTAGGCGAGCGCGTTGAAGTCCGAGCGCCAAGGGAGCCTGAGCTGAGCCCCAGGGTTGACAGTGGCGTGAAGCAAGGTGATCGGTGTGTACGTCACGCCGGGCCCTTTGAAGCCGCCCACCTCGCCGGCGATCAGCCGCAGGAGCGCACCTCCGTCGGGGCTTGTAAGAAGCCTCGCCTCGCGCCCGCGAATGTCTTGGTAGCGCGGCGGGGCCCACTTGTGCCGCTTTGGGAGGTTGACCCAAAGCTGGATGCCGTGGAACAGGCCACCCGAGACGACCAAGGCTTCGGGGGGCCTCTCTATGTGCAAGATGCCAGCGCCCGCAGTCATCCACTGAGTGTCGCCGTCTGTTATGCGCCCGCCTCCCCCGTTGGAGTCCTGGTGCTCAAAGGTGCCATCGATCATGTACGTCACAGTCTCGAAGCCCCGGTGTGGGTGCCAAGGAGTCCCCTTGGGCTCACCGGGCGCGTACTCCACCTCACCCATCTGGTCCATGTGCACGAACGGGTCGAGCTCGGACAGGGGCACTCCAGCAAATGCCCGGCGCACGGGGAACCCCTCTCCTTCGAACCCTGAAGGTGCGGTCGTCACCGAGCGCACCGGGCGCGCCACCACCCCCTCAGAAGGAGGCGGGCCCACTCGTGGTAACACCAAGATGTCTTCGACGCTCACAGCTGGCACGTTGTGCGCCAACGCCACCAAGCGGGGCACTATTCCGCAGGTCCCTCAGGCAGGCGGCCTCGTTGCTTGGGCAGGCGCCGGTCGTTGGCTTGCTTCAGGCAGGGACGCGCACCAGCAAAGCTTTGTGAAGGACCTCAGCCGCAAGTGACTTACCTCTCGGGAGCAGGTCGCCGTCTAGCTGGCGCGGGAGGGGGGCGGTTGCCTCTATCTCTACCTTCGCAGCTCGAAAGCTCTCGAAATGACCCGCCACTGGCACCCCAGCAACCGCCATCCTCGCTAGAGACGCCCAGCCCAGCAGGCCCTTTGGCTCGAGCACCCCGATGTCCAACAAGCCGTCGTCTAGCCGTGCGCGCGCCAAGAGCGTGAAGCCCCCAGGCAGCGAGCCAACGTTGCCGACCACTACGGCACAAGCTTGTCGTGCCAGCACGGTGGCCCCATCGAGGCGGATCTCCAGGGCTTGGGCGGGCGCGAACAGGTGCATCGCCCCGGTCAGGGCGTAGCCAAACCAGCCAAGGTGCTCCTTGAAGATCCTCGGCGTGGCTTCAACCACCGCTGCGTCTAGGCCGATCCCAGCCATAGCGACGAAAGGGTGGCCATCGGACACCGCCAGGTCCACCAGTCGGCCCCGGCCTGTGAAGCCTGCCCTGAGAGCCTGACGAAGGTTCACCGGAAGGCCCAGGGCCTTGGCGAAGAGGTTCGCAGTGCCCCTCGGGACGATGCACAAGGGCACCTCCGCATGAGCCAGGTCGCGAGCACAAGCCCTCACCGTCCCATCACCCCCCACCGCGAACACCAGCCTCTCCCCTTCTCCGGCGACGAACGAAGCCAGGTCGTGGTGCAGCTCGGCGCTGCGCTCGCCCTCTTTTGCAACCAGCAGCTCGGCCCTCCAGCCGTACGCCTCCGCCGCCTCCAGGCAGTGCCGCCCCAACAAGTGGAGGTGGCGGGTGCCGGCAGGGTTCACGACAAAAATGGCTCGCCTCAATGTCACAAAGAGGCTACCCGGCTGCCCTCGGGTGGCAATTGCTCGTGAGCGCCAGCCGACGCGCCTACCGACTTGTTTTGAGACTGGTTCTCAGGCTAAGATTGGGCCTGTGAGCCATGGCTTGCGTGCAGCAGTCCTCGCGTTGAGTGCCACGGCCGCGTCCGCGCTCGGCCTTCCCGGCGCACCAACAGCGTCAGCGGCGCCTCTCAAGGCTCTGAGCGGGGCCAAGATCCTCGCAGTCGGCGCCGAAAACGAGTACGCCAACGTCATCGCCCAAGTAGGTGGCCGCTACGTAGAGGTGAAGGCCGTCATCAACAACCCCAACACCGACCCGCACGAGTTCGAAGCCAACGAAAACGTGGTGGCGGAAGTGGCCAAGGCGCGCCTGGTCGTGCAAAACGGTATGGGCTACGACAGCTTCATGGACAAGATAGAGGCCGCTACTCGCCGGCGCGGCAGGTTCGTGGTCGTGGCCCAGGAGCTCCTCCATATGAGCCCACACGCGTTCAACCCCCATCTTTGGTACGGCCCAGCCACGATGCCGGCCGTGGCCAAGGCCGTCGCGGCGGACCTGGCCAAGCTCGAGCCAGCGCACGCTCGGTACTTCCGGGCCAACTTGGCGCGCTTTGACAGGGCGCTCAAGCCGTGGCTAGAGGCGCTCGCGCACTTCAGAGCTTCCTACCGGGGCGTGCCCGTCGCAGTCACCGAGCCGGTAGCTGACTACATGCTCGCCTCAGCAGGTGCTGACATCAAGACCCCACGCTCCCTACAGTTGGCGGTCATGAACGGCACGGACCCCTCGCCCCAAGACATATCGCTAGAGGAGGCCCTAATTGCCAAACGACAAGTGAGGGCGTTCCTCTACAACCGCCAGGTAACCGACAGCTTCACAGCCGACCTCCTCGCCCTCGCCCGCAAAGCCCGCGTGCCGGTCGTTGCGGTCTACGAGACGATGCCGGTGCCTGGGTACAACTACCAGTCTTGGATGTTGGCCGAGACCCGGGCACTGGCCGAAGCCGTGTCGTCCGGCAAGTCCACGTTCGAGCTGTAGCGGCCCCAGGGAGCGGACGTGCCCGACGCAGTTGCCAAGCGGTCAAACATCGCAGCACCCCCAAAGCCGCCTGACCGAGAGGCCCTAGTGCCCGTAGTGCTGTCTGTGCGGGACCTTTCGGTGCGCCTCGGCGGCAGGCAGGTGCTCCGCCACGTCAACTTCGAGGTAGCCGCGGGCGAGGTGACAGGCCTCATTGGGGCCAATGGCGCCGGTAAGACGACCCTCATCAGGACCGTGCTTGGGCTACAGGTCGCCTCGGCAGGGTCAGTAGAGCGAGCCAGGGTGGGCTACGTCCCACAAAAGGTAGTGCTAGACCCAGACCTGCCGGTGCGCTCGCGCGACCTCGTGGGGTTAGGTTTGAAACGCCATGAGCGCAGGGCGAGTTGGCCCTCCGGCCGCCGTCGAGCCCAAGTCGAGCAGCTGCTTGCGGCCGTCGGTGCCTTGCACCTGGCGGACGCCCGTGTGGGCACGCTGTCGGGAGGAGAGCAACAGAGGGTGCTTATAGCTCACGCCCTCGCCTCGGAGCCACAGCTGCTGCTCCTCGACGAGCCTCTTGCCAACCTCGACCCCGCCAGCACTCAGGCTGTCGTGAAGCTGCTCGCCCAGCTCGCAGGCTCCCGGGCGATGGGGATCCTGGTCTCGACCCACGACATGAACCCGCTTTTGCCCTTCATGCACAAGGTCGTCTACCTAGCTGGCGGGCTGGCGGCTAGTGGCACGACCGAGCAAGTCGTCCGCAGCGACGTGCTGTCGGCCCTGTACGGCCATCACGTCGACGTCCTGCGCGCCCACGGGAGGGTGATCGTCTCCGTGGCAGATGAGCACCGCGAAGAAGGCTGTGAGACCGTTGCTGGAACGGGCCCCCGCCTAGGGCCACTGCCTGGCCCCTGCTCCATGGGGGAACTGCCGGACGGTGCCCGAGAAGCTGCGACAGCCAATGGTACTACCGACGGTGGCTGCGAGCTTGCCCCCGACGACTGTGGGCCGTCCACGCCCAGGCTCGCCTCTCAACGTGCCACCAAGGCGGCCCCGGTCGCACAAACGGCCGCCGAAGCGGGCCGAGGGCCCACATGAGCGTGCTGCACGCGTTGGCTGCGCCAGGGCTGCTCACGAGCACCCCCGTACGCACTGCCGCCCTGCTGGGGGCGGCGGTGGCCATCTTGTGCGCGCCCGCAGGCCTGCTTACGGTCATGAGAGGCCAATCGTTCGCCGGTCATGCCTTTTCCGACATCACGGCGACTGGGGGTTCGGCCGCTGCGCTCGCCGGCGTGAGCCCGCTCACAGGTTTTTTGGCGATGGGCCTGAGTGGCGCCGGGCTCATGGGCGCTCTTGGCGCCCAGCGCCAGCGGGGCCGCGACCTGGTGACAGGCGTGACGCTCGGGGCAGCTCTCGGCTTTGCAGCACTTTTCTTGTACCTGAGCACCACTACCACTTCCGCGAGCGGGGCCACCGTGACGGTACTGTTCGGTTCGTTGTTCGCCGTGAGCAGCTCTAACTGGCCGGTGGTCGCAGGTCTCGGGGGCGGGACTGCAGCGCTGGTCGTCGGTTTTTGGCGGCCCCTCCTGCTGAGCGCACTGAGCCCTGAGCTCGCCGCCGCGCACGGCGTCAGGCCGCGTCTGGCCGAGGCCGCTTACCTCGCTTCGGTGGCCGTCGCCGTCGCCTTGGCCGCCCTTTCGGTCGGGGCAATATTGAGCACAGCGTTGCTGGTCGGGCCGTCAGCCGCTGGGTTGCGCCTAGGGAAGAGCCCCTGGCGTGCCTGCGCGTGGGCGGCTGGGATAGGCGTGATGTCTTTATGGCTGGGCATAGTGCTCGCCTACGACAGTTACAGCTGGCCTCCCGCCGGCCAGGGGTGGCCGGTCAGCTTCTTCGTGGTCTTATTGGTGATCGTGTTTTACTTGTTGGCCCATTTGCCAAGGCGTGGGCCCCGTCGGCACGAGGCTCGACCCTGAGCTATGGGCACAGGGTTGTTCTCACCGCTCATGCAGGGCACGTGGGCCGAGGTCACCGTCGTGGCCACTGTCGCCGGTGCGGTTGGGTTTTTCGTAGTCCTGCGAGGAGCAACCTTTGCTGCGCACGCCATCCCGCAAGGAGCTTTCACTGGGGCTGCAGGTGCAGCGTTGGTCGGGGCCAACACCATGCTCGGCGTGGGGGTGGCCGCTCTCGCAGGAGTGGCTGCGGTCGCGAGGTTCGCGAGGCGCGCGCGCCACGACGTCGTCACAGCCCTTGCGCTGGTGGGCATGCTCGGCCTCGGGTCATTGTTCTTGTCCCTGAGCAGCCAGTATTCCGAGCAAACCTTCTCGCTTTTGTTCGGGGAGCCCCTAGCAGTCAACCCTGCCCAACTGGTCCCAAGCGCCGCGCTGGGCGCAACGTGCCTGGCACTCCTGGCGGCGGGCTACCGGCCCCTCATGCTGAGCTCTGTCTCCCCAGAACTGGCGGCCGCGCACGGCGTCAGGCTCCGCGCGGTCGAGGCCCTCTTCTTGGTTTGCGTAGGAGCAGCTACCACCCTCGCCCTCCCAGTCGTCGGAGCCTTGTTGGTCTTCAGCTTGATGATCGGGCCTCCTTCGGCCGCCCGTTTCATAGCTCGTCAGCCCTTGGCAGGCGTCGCCACTTCTGTAGCCCTGGCCCTCGTCACAGTGTGGGCTACCGTGGCGCTGGCCTACTTCACCCAATGGCCTGTAGGCTTCTTTGTAGGCACCGCCGGCGCTGCCTGGTACGTGCTCGGGCGGGCAATGGCAGCCCGGGCAGCCTATGCAAACAGCCACAGGGGTGCCTATGTTGCTGACATGGCCGAGCCAGCCCCAACCGGTCACCATGTAGGGCTAACCCAGTGAACGACGCGCTCCATGGCCTGGTCGAGCAGCGCCTGCGCAAGGCCTCGCAACGCTATACCGCTGGTCGCAGGGCACTCGTAGAGCTGCTCGCCAATGCGGGCCAACCACTGTCCATCGAAGACATCGAGCAGCTGGCTCCCGGGCTCCCGCGAAGTTCCGCCTACCGCCACCTCGTGGAGCTCCAGCAAGTCGGCATCGTGCAGCGGGTGGCCGCGAACGACCCTTACTACCGCTTTGAGCTGGCTGAGGACATTACCGAGCACCACCACCATTTGATGTGCACGAGCTGCGGCAAAGTGATGGACGTGACCCCTACGCCCGCCTTCGAGGCGGCAATGGCGAACTACCTCGACAAGCTCTCGGAAGCGAACGGCTTCGCTGGCATCGACCATCGCCTGGACGTCCTAGGTTCCTGCGCCGATTGCCAGGACAGCCAGCCAGTTGCAGCTGCTGCCAATGCAGGGGGCCATGGGTAGCGCGCGCTATGTCAGCCGCCTGGCCAACCTCGGCGAGCAGGAGGCGGACGCGCAACAGGTTGGCGCTGGCGCAGCAGCAGGCATAAACCATCGCCCCGACGCAGAGCAGCCACCCGGCCCGAACCGTGAGAGGCGGCGGTTGTGGATGTGGGCCGCCTTCTTGGGCTTCTCGCCAATATGCCTCGGAGTGGTCGCATGGGCAGCGGTTGCGTGGAACGGTAGCTACCCAACCGTCGCACCGCCTGTCCCTCCCGGCTGGCAAGCCGTCGCAGGCATCTACGCCAGTTTCTCAGTCCCAAAGCGATGGGTGCTCCAACCAGGGATGGCCGACGCACAAGGGGATGCTTACTACTCGGGGCCCGGAGGAGCGGCTGGTGAAGTGGTGAGGCAAGCGAGCTCCCAGCCCCAGCCGAGGCGCGAGGTCCCACCAGTCGTCTCTACGTTCCTTGGCGGGCGCTACCACGTAGCGTCGATCAGGCCGTACAGGCTGCACAACGCTACCGAGGCGTGGGAGTACCTCTTCCGGCTTGGCGGCAGCAAGCAGGGCCTCGGGGTACTGGCATGGGCCAAGGCCACCCAGTCGGTGGTCTGGCTCGTAGCCACTCCTGCCTCCCCCACCGCCAACAAAGTGCTTTCGACCCTCACTCTCGCCACTTAGGGGCCGGCACCAAAACCTGCTAGCAAGCAGGTCTTAGCACCATCTCAGGCGCCGGCGGCCAAAACCCTGTTATGGTCCCTGAGGCAACGGAGAACTTTATGCCTAGCCAAGTGCAGCTTCGAGACTACGAGGTCACCGGGCCCGCGTTGGACCAGCGCGTGCTCCCGTCGCTCCCCGCCCGCCAGCCCGCTCGCCTTGGGGGAGGTGACGCGACGATATGGCTCCTCGGGCCCCTTGCCCGCACGCCTTGGGAGCTTGCTCGGGCACGCTTGGAGGCGATAGGAGCCGTGCGTTCGGACTACCTGCCCTCCTGGTTGGAGGCAGGTACAGCAGAATGGGCTCAGCGTCAAGTTGTCTGGGTGAGCGCTGCCGATGCCATCGTGGGGACGCTCGCCAGCCCTCCAGCCGACATGAAGTTGACAGACAAGCTGCGCGCCTTGGCAGCGGCCGCTCGCGCGGCGCACGCTCTCCACGAGCACGGGCTGCTCCACGGGGCTATATGCCCCCAGTCCGTGGTCCTGCTAGGGCGCGCTGGCACGCAGGCAGAGGCCTTCGGTGGCAGCGTCGGGGCCGGCGCAAGTGCACAACCTCCGCGTGGCGTCCTCGGCCCGGCCTCCCTCGCTGACGGCAAGCAACCAGTCGCCCACGTGGGATACCCACCGCTAGGTTACTTAGACCCACAACTGCTCCGTGGCGAGGGTGGCCGTTGGTCGGACATTTGGGGCCTCGGGGCGACACTGCACCAGCTGTTGACCGGCTCTGCGCCGTTTGGGCAGCTAGAGGCCGTCCCCGTGGTGCAGGGTTTGGCTCAGCTGCTCGCCGCCCCCCCACCGAGGCCGGAGGCAACTGGGCCCCTAGTTGGCTTAGTAAATGCCTGCCTCTCGCTCGACCCGCTCGACCGACCTCCTACGGCACGTGACGTAGCCGAGCAGCTGGAGGAAGGGGCAGCACGATGGTACTAGCGAGCAGTTCCCCCTGTGGGCGTGCGCGCCCAGCTCAGCCAACGGAGGAGGTTGAGGCACCTGGCAGACAAACTTGAAGTTTTGCCCGGCCCCGGCTTGGTGGCCCGCTTCGGGGAGGTGACGGTTTGGGCTGGGCCGCAGGCGAGCACGGCACTGCAGGCGCATTTGGTCGCCCAGGCGCGCCAAGCGGCACAAGCGCCTCGAGGCGGCGAACAGGTAGCCAACTCCATCATCTCCGTCCTCCAACGCGGTGACCCCGAGCCGCAGTCTCCCTTCGCTGTGGTCGGGCCAGGGCCAGGTGAGGCCCTCACCCTCTTGCTGCACGGGCCAGTCCAGGCCTGGGACAGTGGCCGCTGGCTCGCTCCCCAACCCGTGCCGGGGTGGATGACTGCCCAAGTGGGTAGGCCATGGCCGTTGATAGTGCTCCCTTATGGCGCGAACCCACCACCTCAGAGCCAGCAGGGCAACCCTTTCGACCTGCTAGCAGGCGTTGTGCCGGGCTCTGGTTTCGTGCTGCTCCGGCCTCCGAGCGCACCGCCACCGACTGAGGCGCAGTTGGGCGTCTCTGCAGGCGCACCATTGGGGCTTGCCAGCCAACCCGGGGCCACGGCAGCGTCACCACAAGGTGCCGCCAGCACCTCGGCCGAGGCGCGGCCAGCGGCGCCTTCTGCCTTCGTCGGTACGCCCAGCTCCGGGCCGTCGCCAAGCAGCCAGGCGCCCAGCTCACAGGCTCCTACCGCTTATAGCCCCGCGCTTTCAGCACAGGCCGGTGGCGTAGGCCTCAGCGCGACGCCAACACAGCTCGCCGCGGTGCCGATGGGGCCTGCACCGCTCGATTTACGCCATGTCCTCGTAGCGAGCTCGCCACCGCTCCCGCTGGCTTCGACGGCTAGCCAAGGCCTGGGCCAGGAGCGGCCAGAGGCAACGGGCGTCTACTGCGACAGAGGGCACTTCAACCACCCAGGCTCCACTCGCTGCCTGCGCTGCGGCCGGGCAATAGCACCAGGCACGCCAGCGGCCACCGGGCCGCGTCCGCCGGTCGGGGTATTGCTGGCCGATGACGGCTCCCTGTGGGTGCTCGACAAAACCTACGTCATAGGAGCGGACGCCGCTTCGGCGCCCGAGGTGCGGGGCGGCACAGCCCGCGCCATCCAGATGCGGGCGGGGGCTAACCACACGATGGCCGCAGTCCACGCCGAGGTACGAGTGAGCGGCTGGGACGCCTACTTGGTTGACAGGGGAGCCGAAGGCGGTACTTACTGGCAGGGCCCCGCGTCGCAGTCCTGGGCCCAGCTGGGCCGGTCTGAGCAGCGAGAGCTGCTCGACGGTTCGCACCTTTCGTGCGGGGGTAGGGTGCTAACTTTCCTGTCCTGTTGGCCCACGCCGCCCGGGGGTGCGCCGAGCGCCTGAGCTGGGCCCATGACGGGCGGCGGCACGTGCCATTTTCTGAGGTGGCGGCATCGCCTAGGCCTCCCACTGGTGCCCACCTGCGGCCGACCTACTGGTCGAGGAGCTTGTCGAACTTCGGGCAAAAGTCCCGGACGGCCGAGTAGATGACGACACCAAGGTAGGTGGGCGGCAGCGGGTCGCCGCCTTCCACAAGGGGCACGCGGTCGGCTACCACCTGCACTGATGCGCCCGAAGAAAGGTCTGCGCAGACCGCCTGGCCCATACTTATTAGCTGCGTGCTAGTCCTGTAGGTACTTATGTCGGGTGCTTGGCCGTAGACAGAGTCCAAGAAACGTTGCTTGGCAGCCGCGCTCAAGACCGGGCCACCGGCGCCACAAGCAGCGGCCAATAGCGCCAGCCCGCCAGCCCATATAGCGCGCAGGCCACAGGAGGCTGGCTTGCGGTGCCCACGAAGCGCCGAAGGTAAAGCCCAGCTGGCCACACGCCCGGGCAACCGGGGGGGGCCGACCGCACGCCACGGCACGTGCGGATCCTAAGCTCTATGGTGTTGGCTCCGGCACGCAGCTTGTACGAGCGCCTTGGCGGCATGAGCTTTTTCACTGACCTCGTCGAGCGCTTCTATGAGCGCGTTGCCACTGACGAGGTGCTGCGCCCTTTGTACCCCGACGACCTCGGGCCTTCCCGCCGGCGCTTGGCCCTGTTCTTGGCCCAGTCCTGGGGAGGCCCGCGTCTCTACGAAGCCGAGCGAGGCCAGCCTGCCCTCAAGGCGCGCCACATGCAGTGGGAGATCGGCCCCCGTGAACGCGACCGGTGGCTCGAGCACATGCAGGCCGCTCTGGACGCCTCGCCTGCGGGGGCGCTCGAACGGGCGCAGATGCTCTCACAGTTCCGTTCGATGGCTAACCACCTTGTGAACACTGCTACGGGCGTGGGCAGCACAAAGCCAAGCACCTCTGCGTAGGCCTTGGCCCTCGCCTCAGCTAGCGCTCCTCGCGCGCAGTTCCGCTTCGTCAAGGTCGCGGGCCGCGTTGACCAACGCAGCGTGGGTGAAAGCCTGGGGGAAGTTGCCCACCAGCCGCCGCCGCGAGACGTCGTACTCCTCCGACAACAGCCCGAGGTCGTTGGCCACAGCCGCCACACGCTCCATGACTTCGGTTGCTTCTCGCAGGCGGCCCATCCTCGCAAGGCAAGAGACGAGCCAAAACGTGCACGGGAGGAACGTGCCCTCCTCTCCGCTGAGCCCGTCAACCCCCGAGCTCGTCTTGTAGCGGGCGACGAAGCCGTCCACCGTCAGCTCACGTTGCACTGCTTGCACGGTGCCCACGGCTCGGGGGTCGTCGAAGGGCAGGAAGCCGACGAGTGGGACCATGAGCAAGCTGGCGTCAAGCTCCTTAGAGCCGTAAGCCTGCGTGAACGTGCCCAAGTCCTTGTCGAAGCCCCTTTCGCAGACCTGGTCGAAAATGTCCTGCCTCACTTGTCGCCAGCGGCCGACGGGCGCGTCCAAGTGGTGGCTCTCCGCCGCCTTCACCCCCCGGTCCATCGCCACCCAGGCCATCACCCGGGAGTACACGAGGTCCTGAGGCGGGCCACGCAGCTCCCAGATACCCTGGTCAGGCTGGTCCCAATGACTCTCGACGAACTCCAGAGCCGCCTTTTCCATGGCCCAGATCGGCCCGGCCCCTTTTATGATCCCATGAGACCGCGCTACGTCCATTGCGTCCATCAGCTCGCCGAAGACGTCCAACTGGAACTGGCCAGAGGCGGCGTTGCCCACGCGTACCGGCCTTGAGCCCTCGTAGCCTGTTAGCCAATCGAGCTCAACTTCAGGCAAGCGCCGCTCGCCAGCCACCCCGTAGAGGACCTGGATCTGGCTTGGCGTCCCGGCAACAGCCCGCCTCAGCCACCACAGCCAAGCCTCGGCTTCCTGGCGGCAGCCAGCCAGGACCAAGCTGTCTATCGTGAGCGCCCCGTCACGCACCCAGCAGTAGCGGTAGTCCCAGTTGCGAGAACCTCCTATGCCCTCAGGAAGTGACGTCGTAGGTGCGGCCACGATGCCGCCTGTGGGAGCGTACGAAAGAGCCTTCAGCACTGCGAGCGACACGCGCGCCAGGTGTGCCCAGCGGCCGTCGCCCACCCTGACACGAGCTGACCATTCCTGCCAGTAGCTACGGGTCGCGGCCAGTGCCTCCTCGCAGCCAGGCGCCTGGCCGTCGTCCTCGAAAGAAGGCTCCCATTGAAGGCAAAAGTCTGCCTTCTCGCCCTCCTGTAGCCTAAAAGTCGCCTGGTGCCGCATCCTGGCCCCGTGCAGGCGGACAGGGCTCTCGACCACTACCGAGTCTGGGCCGGCCGTTGCCCGGATCCCCGTTGGCGTCTTGGTCACCCAGGGGACCTGCGAGCCGTACTCGAACCGCAACACGAGCTCGGTCTCCATCTCGACGCTGCCCGAGGTGCACTCAGCCCGCCTGAAGACCTGTGGCCGCCGGGCACGAGGTGGCATGAAGTCAGTCACGCGTGCAGTACCGCTCCCGGTGTCCCATTCCTGTACGAGCACGAGCGTGCCGTCCTCGTAGCGGCGACGGCTTGCACGCCCGCCGCCGCGTGGCGCGAGCAACCACCGCCCGTTGCCAGCCTTGCCCAAGATCGCGGCAAAGCATGCCCCAGAATCGAAGCGAGGGACGCAGAGCCAGTCCAACGAGCCGTCTCGCCCGACGAGGCCGGCCGTGTGGGTGTCGCCGATGAGGGCGTAGTCCTCTAGGGGGAGCGCCACGGTGCTCGCCCGCTAGACCGTGAGGAACCGACGAACGGCGAACCCGGAGCCTACTGCGCCGACCAAAGCGCCGACCACGACGATGAACACGCCCGTCATGAAAGCGTCGTGGGAGCTCACGACTAGTGGCTCGCTCGGCACGAGCGGGTTGGTGCCAGTGAAAGAGGCAAGCGTGTTGCGCGTCGTGAAGGTGATCGCGAAGGCTATCGCCGCGCCCACAAGGCCCTCCACGAGGCCCTCGAGCATGAACGGCACCCTGATGAACCAGTTGGTGGCGCCTACCAGCTTCATAACGGCCACTTCACGCCGGCGGGCAAAGATGGCGAGCTGGATCGTGTTGACCACGAGCGCTATCGCGCCGATCATGACGCCTCCCGCCACCACCAACGTGACGTTGCGAAGCGTGGCGAAACGAGAGAGCCACTGTTTGATCTCCTGGCCTGGGTAGCCGACGTTGTAGACGCCGGCCTGCTTGGAGAACTCCGCCGCAAGCTGAGAGACGTCCGCCGCCTTGGCTGGTACACAGCGGAAGGACGGGGGCATCTTTGCAGGTGTCATCACCTTGAGCATGTCGGGCTCACCGGAGAACATCTGCTTGAACTCTGCATAGGCCGCAAGCTTGTCCACGTAGCTGAACTTCTTCACCTGCGCGGGCACCATCGCCTCGAGCTCCTGGCGGACGCCAGCGATCTCTTGGCTGCTGGCCGTCGGGTTCATGAAGACCACGAGCTCCACGCCACCTTGGTACTGCACGGTGGCTTTGTTGACGGCCTGGCGCATGATGAGCACGCTGCCGAGCGCCGTCAACGACACTGCCATCGTCACGACGGCGGCCACTGTCATCACGACGTTGCGGACCAGGTTGCTGCCGGTCTCCCTGAAGAGGTAGGAGCTAGCCACCGTGCCTACGCGTCGACCATCCCGTAGACGCCCCTCGCCTGGTCACGCACTACCAAGCCATGGTCTAGCTCCACGACGCGCCGGCGCATAGCGTCAACCACGTCCTGCTGGTGCGTCGCCATTACCACCGTCGTGCCGTACTGGTTTATCCGCTCCAACAGCCGCATGATCCCCGCCGTAGTGGCCGGGTCTAGGTTGCCCGTCGGCTCGTCCGCAAGAAGGATCAGGGGGCGGTTCACGAACGCACGTGCTACCGCTACCCTCTGTTGTTCCCCTCCTGAGAGCTCTCCCGGGAGCCTGTCCATCTTCTTGCCGAGGCCGACAAGCTCTAGGATCTGAGGCACTTGAGAACGCACGAAATGCCGAGGGCGGCCTATCACCTCCAAGGCAAAGGCCACGTTCTCGTAGACCGTACGTTCAGGCAAGAGCCGGTAGTCCTGGAAAACGCAGCCGATATTGCGCCGCAGGTAGGGGACTTTCCACGGCGGGAGGGAACCGACCTCTTTGCCCGCAACCCAAATCTCGCCCTCGTCAGCGCGCTCCTCTTTGGTGATGAGCCGAAGGAACGTGGTCTTGCCAGACCCCGACGGCCCTACGATGAAGACGAACTCACCCCTTTTTATGTCTACGGTGACGTCCTTTAGGGCAACCACGGAGCCTTTGTAGGTCTTGTAAACGTGGTCAAAACGGATCATGGTCGTTTTCGCACCTTGGTGCTTAGAGGCCCCCTGTGGGGGGGCGCACCACAAGCATAGCTTTTAGCTCTGCGCTTAGCCACAGCGCGAAGAAAATGCCTCCTCGTAGACCGCCACGGTCTTGGTGGCGACAGATGCCCAGGTGAACTCCTCGAGGGCCCTTTGGCGGCCGGCTGCGCCCATGCGTCGCGCCAGTGCCGGGTCGGCGAGGAGACGGTTCACACGGTCAGCGATCCCCGCCACGAAAGCCGCTGGGTCGGCCGGGGTGCCGAAGGCGTCCCCGCTGGGCTCAAAAGGCACCAGGTACCCAGTGGCCCCGTCCTGCACGACCTCTGGTACCCCTCCAACGGCGCTCGCAACGACCGGTGCGCCGCAGGCCATGGCCTCCACGTTGATCAGCCCGAACGGCTCGTATATGGACGGGCAAACGAACACCGCCGCGTGGCTCATCAGCTGGACGAGCTCCTGACGAGGGACCATCTGTTCGACCCAAACGACGCCCTCACGTTCCCTTGAAAGCTGCTCTACCATAGCCCTGGCCTCCCTGCCGACCTCTGGCGTGTCGGGTGCGCCGGCGCAAAGCACCAGCCCCGCACGTCTGTCGAAAGAACGAGCCGCCTCGAGCAGGTAAGTTATCCCCTTTTGCTTGCTCACGCGCCCGACGAACAACACGTAGGGCCGGCCAGGGTCGACATTGTGGCGTTCGAGCCCAGCGAGCGAAGGGTCTGGGTAGTACTCCTCGGCGTCGATGCCGTTGTAGACCACCTTCACCCTGCGAGGTTCGACCTCGGGGTAGACGCGCAGGACGTCGGCCGCCATGGCCTTGGAGACGCCGATGAGGGCGTCCGCACTGTGAGCGGCCATGCGTTCAGCCCAGGCAGACAGGCGGTAGCCCGCACCTAGTTGTTCGCTTTTCCAAGGCCGCAGCGGTTCGAGGCTGTGGGCGGTCATGACGTGGGGCACCCCGTAGAGCACCTGCGCCAGGTAGCCACCGAAGTTCGCGTACCACGTGTGGCTGTGGACGACGTCCGCGTGCTCAACGGCCTCTGCCATCTGCAGGTCAACGGCCAAGTAACTGAGCGCAGACCCTTTCCCGTCCTTGCCGAAGGTACCAGGGGGCTGGTACGCGGCCCCTACAAGGGGGTCATGCCGAGGAGCACCGAAACAGTAGACCCTCACGTCCACAAGCTTCGCCAGCTCACGCGCAAGGTGCTCGACATGTACCCCCGCCCCACCGTAAACCTCGGGGGGGTACTCCCTGGTAAGGACCGCGACTCGCACGGGGCTCAGGCGACTACCTTCTCGCCCTTGCCAATAACTACGACCCCCCGTGCCGAGATCGTGAAATGGCTCGCGTCTAGTTCGGGCTCCACGCCGACGCGAGCGCCCGGCGCAACGAACACGTCCTTGTCGATGATGGCGCGCCGCACCACCGCCCCCTCAGAGATGTGCGCCCTGTCCATGACCACGGACTCCTCTACGAGAGCACCTTTGTCCACGCGCACACCCGAAGAGATGACAGAGCGCCGAACGGTGCCTCCTGAGATGATCGTGCCCCCCGACACGATCGAGTCGTAGGCGACCCCGGCCCGCCCCTGCTCCTCGAAGACGAACTTGGCAGGCGGGAGCTGCGGAGGGGCCGTGTGGATGGGCCACTCCATGTTGTAGAGGTTGAACAAGGGCTGGACCGCTACTAGGTCCATGCTGGCCTCGTAGTAGGTGTCAAGGGTCCCGACGTCGCGCCAGTAGCCCCGCTCGTTGTCGGTGACACCGGGTACTTCGTTGGCGCTGAAGTCGTAAAAGTGCGCCTCACCTGCCTCCACGAAACGCGGTAGGATGTCGCCGCCCATGTCGTGGCGGCTGTTCGCGTCTTGCGCGTCCTCGCGCAGCGCCGCCACGAGCGCATCAGCGCTGAAGACATAGTTGCCCATGGACGCGAACAGCGTGCCTCTGCCGCCCGCCAGCCGCAGTGGGTCGGAGGGTTTTTCGACAAAGCGCGCGATCCTGGTCCCTTCGCCCGGCTCTACGATCCCGAAGCTGCCTGCTTCTGCCGCCGGCACCCCTATTGCGGCCACAGTCGCCGCCGCCCCGCTCGCCACGTGCTGGTCGAGCATCTGGCGCGGGTCCATCCGGTAGATGTGGTCAGCGCCGAAGACCAAGATGTAGTCGGGCCGCTCGTCGGCGACGATGTTCAGGTTTTGGTAAATGGCGTCAGCCGAGCCGGCGAACCACCACGGCCCGCGGCGCATCTGCGCCGGTACTGGCGTGACAAAGTTGCCCAGCAGGTTGGACAGCCGCCAGGTCCGCGTTATATGGAGGTCCAGGCTGTGGCTTTTGTACTGGGTGAGCACCACGACCTTGAGCAGGCCGGCATTGGCCAGGTTGGAAAGCGGGAAGTCGATCAGGCGGTAGTGGCCCCCGAAAGGCACCGCTGGCTTGGCGCGGTCAAGGGTAAGCGGCAGGAGGCGCTTGCCCTCCCCGCCCGCGAGCACAATGGAGAGGACGCGCACCATGGCTCAAACTAGCGCCTCGCCAGGGCTCTGGGAGGCAGGTGCCTCCCCAGCCGAAAATGGCGGCTCGCCAGAGGCAGCCAGCCCAGGAGGGAGGGAGCTCTGGCAAGTGCTGGTGCGCCCGGTCTAGCCCCAGCTAGGCCGGCGCCACCAGCAGCCCCTAGTGGCTCGAGGTCATCCTCCTCCAGGTCCAGCACTGGCCCCCGCACCATGCTGTCCCGCCGGCCAGCTCCTCGCACCCTCCTCGGCATCGGCCTCTGCCGGGCCAGCGTCGTGGCCGTTGCCACCATGCCCGTTGCCCCCGTGCCCGTTGCCTCCATGGGCGTGCTCATAACCGAGCGTGTGGAACGCCCCTTTGGCGTCGCGCACGATGATGCCACCAACGGGCCGTTGGATCGGGTGAGCAGCTGTCCGTTGCAGCAGCAGGCAGACGTGGTATGCAACGAAGCCGGCGATGATAGGAGCGACGAAGGACCCGTACTGGAGGATCTCGATCAGCAGCTCGAAGGAGATGTTGAGGCCGTTGCCGATCAGGTCGGTCGCGCTCGCAAGGGTAAGGTCAGCAAAAAAGAACAGCGCCGCCACTCCGATGGCCGTGCGCAAGGGCTTGTCGCGCGGCCTGTCCAAGAGGTTGTGCTCTTCGTGGTCGTTGAAAAGCCGGCGGTCGATGGCTGGCCAGGCATAGATGACCGCGAACACGATCCCGGGCAACAAGATGCCCGGGAAGAACGGGTTCGCTATCTCATGCCCGAGGCTGCGGAACTCCCAGTGTGGCCAGAGCCGTAGTGCCCCGTCCAGCCAACCCACGTACCAGTCGGGCTGAGTACCAGCACTTGCGCGCGCTGCCGAGAAGGGCCCGTACACCCAGATCGGGTTTATCTGCACGAAGCCGCCAAGGCCAAAGATCACCGCAGCTATGAACATGAGGAGCGACCCCGACTTGACCGCGTACTGGGGCCACAGACGGCTGCCGACAATGTTGCGCTCGGTCTTCCCCGGGCCGGGGAAGTCCGTGTGCTTTTGGTGCCACAATATGGCGAGGTGAGCTCCCAAAAGGCCGGCGAGGAGCAAGGGGAAAAGGAACTCGTGGATAACGAAAAGGCGCGAGAAGAACGCAGACGAGCCCGGGAAAGGCCCTCCCCAGAGCGTGAACGCGAGCCAGACGCCGACGAAGGGGACCGACTGGATGATCGAGAAGACGACACGTAGCCCCGAGCCCGAGAGCAGGTCATCGGGCAGCGAGTAACCCGAGAAACCCTCGAGCATGGCTATGAGGAGCAGCGTGACGCCAATGGTCCAGTTGAGCTCGCGCGGCTTGCGGAACGCACCGGTGAAGAAGACGCGGCACATGTGCACGACGATCGCCGCCAGGAATATGAGCGCTGCCCAGTGGTGCGCCTGGCGCATCACAAGGCCGGCTCGCACACTGAACGAAAGGTTGACCGTGGACTCGTAAGCCTGTGTCATGGACTGGCCGTCTAGGGGCTTGTAAGGCCCGTGGTAGACGACGATGGCGCTCGACGGGCTGTAGAACAGGGCCAGGTAGATGCCCGTGACCACGAGGATCAAGAAGCTGTACATGGCGATCTCGCCCACCATGAAGCTCCAGTGGTCGGGGAAGATCTTGTCCATGGCGTTGCGAAGCCACTTGGACGTGCCAAGTCGGTCGTCGAGCTCGTCGAAGGCCTTCTCGGCGATGAGAGCCCTCTTACGGGCTGCGGCACGCTCGGCAACGGTGCTCACGCCGGCCCTCCTCGGTCCCAGAAGCCAGGCCCAACTGGCTCGACGAAGTCGCTACGGGCGAAGAGGTACCCATCGGGGCTCACCCCGAGTGGCAGCTGGGGCAACGGCCGCGGCGCTGGGCCAAATACCGGCTTACAGTCCTCGAGGATGTCAAAAGTGGACTGGTGGCACGGGCAAACGAGCTGCATGGACAAGACATTGAAAAGCGAGACCGCACAACCAGCGTGGGTGCAGATCTTCGAGAAGCAGACCAGGCCGTTACCCCCATAGCGCACTTCGAAGCCCTCGTTGAGCTTGCGCTCCACGATCGTGTCCCCACCTATGTTTATGAGCACGGCGGGGGACATAGCGTTCGCGGGGATGTCGGTGTCCGTGTGGCCCTCGGGGAACACGGTCATTATCCCGTCCACTTCGACATCGCTGGCGAGGACCGGCTTGCCGAACTGGTCGACGAGCCTAGCCCCGGGGTACCAGGCCGTGTGGTACAAAAAGCGCCCGTAACGTGGGCCCAACGACGCTATCGGCCACAACGCAGCAATGCCGAAGATGCCCCCGACTGGGACGAGGACCTTCTTCACGAGGAAGCCTCGGCGAGACAGCATGGCGTCGGTGCCCCTCGACAGCGAAGCCACGACCGCTGCCCGTTCTTCGGGGCTCGAGTGGTGCTCGCCCCGGCTCCCCACTATGTCCCCCTGGCCCGGCAGCAAGAACTTGGCCCACAGCAGGAGCCCTGCGCCAAGGCAACCGAAGGCTGCTGCCAGCAGGGCCCCTTCCACCTGAGCTTGGCCGCCGGTCCAGTACGCGATCATGAGCCCGATGCCGCAGCCGCCCGTCACCGCCCACAACGAGGCGATGATGTACTCCATGCGGCGCGCCTTGTAGGGGTCGTCCTTTAGCGGGTACCAGGTGTCGTCCTGGTCTGGAGGCACGTCGTCCGGCCAAGGAGTCCCGAGCCCAGCACCTTCTTCTGGCCCGTGAGTACCCGTGACGACCCTTGGGAAGCTGGCCGCCGGCGGCTCGGCCACTCGCTCGCCCTCAGCAGGCCCAGGTCGCAACGTCTCCATCCCTAGCCCCTGTTCCCTATGACCCGTGACACTATGAGCAGAAGGCCCAAGCCGAAGATGATGGCGACGAAGCCCTCTGGCACCGGCCCAAAATTGGCTATGCCGAAACCTCCTCGGTTCTTCGCGTGGGATATGTAGTAGACGTAATCGGCGATCGCAGAGACTTGCTGGTCAGTGAGCTGGCCGGGGCCGAAGTTGGGCATTGGCCGAGGGCCGACCCGGACAGCCTCGGCGATCTGGGTCTTGGTCGCCTGCCTCAGGCTCGGCACGACGTAGCCATGCGAAAGCATCCCCCCGGCGCCAGAAGCGTCGTGGCACTGGGCGCAGTTCATCAAGAACAGCTCGTTGCCCTCCGAAAGCGTCGGGCAGTTGGCAGTCTGCCTGGCGCACGCTGGGGCGACCTCCGGTATGCCTACCCCCGGGGTCCCATGGGACACGTCCACGAAGTTGATGTACGCGACGATCTCAGCGATCTGCTTCTTGTTGAAGTAGGGAGGCCCTGGGCGGGGCTCTGCTGTAGGAGAGTTGAGCGGCATCCTGCCAGTGGAAAGGAAGAAGTCCACTGCGGCGGGGCCGACGTCTAAAAGCTCAGGGCCCTTGGCCCCCACACCGCCTACTCCATGGCAGCTCTCGCAGTGGTCATCGTAAAGCAGCTCACCCGCAGTGACCTCGGCTGGGCTCGTGGAGACCGGCACCGTCCCAGCAGCCTGGGACGCCGTGACGCCGGCGGCCTCCATAGACCGCTGCGCTGGTTGCGCACCCTTAGGTTGCGCAGGTGCCGGGAGCGCCCACGCCAGGGTGGAGAACACAGCGACCGAGACGGCCACTAGGGCGGCAGGCCCAGCGAGACGACCCCTGGCCAAAGCCAGCCTTGTGGCTCGCAACCAGCTCATTTCGTGGAAGGTAGGAGGAAGATCATCGCGTACAGCCCGATCCAGACCACGTCGACGAAGTGCCAATAGTAAGAAAGCATCTCCACGTGAGGCAAGCTCCTACGCCCGCCAAATCGTATACGAGGGTTGTACGAGCGAGCGAACATGAGCACCATCGCCGCCAACCCGCCGGCGACGTGCATGAAGTGCAGCCCGGTCAAGACGTAAAAGGCGCCGCTATAGGCGCTCTGTTGAAGCGAGAAGTTCCGGGTCATGTAGTCGACGATCTGCATGCCTTCGAAGATCGAGCCCAGCGCCCACGTGAAGGCCAGCCACACCCGGAAGCCGACCACGCTCCCTCGGTGGATCTCGCGCACTGCCATCTGCACCGTGCCAGAGGAGACCACGAGGATGATGGTGGCCACGCCGACAGTGGCCACGTCCACCTTGTCGTGGAACGGTGGCCAGACCGGGGTGGCCGCCCTGAGCGTGAGGTAGGTCGCGAACAGGCCCGAGAAGAACATGAGCTCCGACGCAAGCCACACGATCGTCCCTACGTTCACCAGCGCGGGGCGGTAGTCTGCCGCCCGCAGCGGCCTTGCTGGCCCGGGCGGCCCTGGGGCGGTTGTGGCTGTGCTGATCGCCGTCACGACTCCTACTTTCTAGCCGCGTGGCGCGGCGGGATCCCAATCGGGAGGCCGTGACGGCCGTCACCTGGCCAGTCCTCGCCGCCTGAACGCCAGAGGCCGCCCTTTGGGGCCCTCGCTCGGTGCCGGAACTGCCTAGCCTGAAGCACCGTGAGCGACGCTTCGGCTTTCCACGCCCTGGGCAAGCGGTCGGAGCACCGTTACGAGAACCCCGACGCCTCCGTCCTCGAAGTGTTCGACAACCCTCACCCAAGCCAGAACTGGGCCGTGTCGCTTGCCTGCGAGGAGTTCACGAGCCTTTGCCCAGTCACGGGCCAGCCTGACTTCGGCCGTCTCCACATCGCGTACGTCCCTAGCAAGCTATGCGTCGAGAGCAAGAGCCTGAAGCTGTACCTCATGCGCTACCGCAACCACGGGACGTTCCACGAAGACTGCGTCAACGCCGTCGCGAGCCACCTCGCAGAGCGCCTCTCGCCACGGTACCTGGTGGTCTATGGTGACTTCCGTCCTCGCGGTGGGATCGCGATAAGGCCTCTGGCCGTCCGCAAGGCCAGCGACCTTGGCCCCGAGGACGAGCTGCGCTGCATGGGCCTGCTAAGCCAGCTTGCCCAGCTCAGCTCTGGGCACTGGCCCGGCGCCTTTTCGACTTCAGCGAGCAGTTGGGGCTTCCCCTGAGCACAGCGGCCGTCCAAGCTCCGGCCAGCGAGGGGACCGCACCTCGGGCGCTGCGGCGAGCTTTGGCACTGCTCGCTTTCGGTGCCTACGTAGGGTCGATCGCGGCCGCCAACTGGATGATCTCCCACGTCGGGCGCCACATCCATGGTGCCCACGTCCTACCGGTCGGCTTCGGCCTCGAGGCGCCTTCGGGCGTCTACTTGGCTGGCCTCACCTTCGTTGCGCGCGACATCGTGCAGCGCCTGGCGGGCACCCGGGCGGGCCTGGGAGCAGTCCTGTTGGGGGCGTTGGTCAGCTGGAAGGTCTCGACCGCTTCGTTGGCGCTTGCCTCCGGAGGGACCTTTTTGCTCTCGGAAACCTGCGACTTCGCTATCTACACTCCCATCCAGCGCCGGCACTTCGCCCTGGCAGTCCTTGGCTCTGGGCTGTTGAGCGACGCTGTCGACTCCACAGTGTTCCTGGCCCTCGCCGGCATACCCCTCTCAGAAGCTTTGCCTGGGCAGTTGGTGGGAAAGGCTTGGCTTGTCCTGGCAGGGGCTTTGCTTGCCTCGCTCCTTCGCCGCCATGGGCCGTTCAAAGCGCCTCCGGCGCGGCACCAGGGCCACTGACGCCACCGCGCCCTGGCGGTGGCCCGTCGGCTGTGCCCGGGTACTCCACCTCCCAAAGGCAAAGCCCGTGAGCAGGTGCTACGGGGCCAGCCGCGGCTCGGTCCTTGGCTGCCAGTACAGCAGACATCTCCCCCGCCCTCAGCCGTCCGGTCCCCACTTGCACCATGGTCCCCACCAACGACCTCACCATCTGCTGGCAGAACGACGACGCCCGGACCTCGAAGCGGAGCCGCCCACAGCCAAGGTCGGCCCAGTCGGCCGCCAGCACCCGGCGGAGCATCGAGCCTGCCGGCTTACCTGCAGACCGGCAGAAGGAAGAAAAATCGTGCTCCCCCAAAATAGGGTCGCAAGACGCCTGCATTGCCCTCAGGTCGAGCGCTGCCCCTACGTACCACGTGGTGGCAGCACAAAACGGCTCGGGCCACTCAGCGCAGGAGATGCTGTAGCGGTAGGTACGTGACAACGCCGAGCGCCGGGCGTCGAAGGAAGGGTGCGCCCACGCAGCTTCCCTCACGACGATGCGCGGCGCAAGCATCGCGTTGACCGAACGCTGGGCGCGTGCTAGGTCGACGCCGATGGCGGCGTCGAAGCTCACGACTTGGCCCCAAGCGTGCACACCCGCGTCCGTCCGGCCAGCGCACACAAGTTCGACTGGGTGCCTGAGCACCTTCTCCAAAGCCTCGGTCAAGGCGCCCGCAACGGTCGGCACGCCTCGCTGGCGGGCGAAACCGTGGAACCCCGTGCCCAGGTAAGCAACGACGAGGCGTACCCGCCGGCGAAGCTCCTGCTGCCCTGCTGCGCCCCACACCGGGGCCCCCAGCCCCACCGTGGTCGCTTCGGCGGTCGCGCTGGGTGCTTAGACGAGCTCGATGCGCGCCATCGGGGCGTTGTCGCCGTGACGGGGCCCGAGCTTCAAGATGCGCGTGTAACCACCAGGCCGGTCGGCATAACGCGGGCCGATCTCGGAGAAAAGCTTGTGCGCCATGTCCTTGTCGCGGATGAAGGCGACCACCTGACGGTGCTGGTCCACCCGGCCAGTTTTGGCCTTGGTGACGCACTTTTCAAAAACTGGCCGCAACGCCTTGGCTTTGGCTTCAGTCGTGACGAGCCCTTCAGCGGCTATGAGCGACGCGACCAAGTTGCCCATCATGGCCTTTTGGTGCGCCGCGTCCCCACCGAAACGCCGGCCCTTCTTCGGACGGCCAGGGACACCCGCCACAGCTACTGCCCCGCCTTGCCTCGGAGGGACAGGCCCCGCTCGTCGAGCTTCTGGAGGACTTCGTCGAGCGACTTCTGGCCGAAGTTCGTGATCGCCAGCAGGTCGTCCTCGGTCTTGGAGACGAGCTCTCCGATCGTGTTCACCTGGGCCCGCTTTAGGCAGTTGCGCGGCCGCTCGGACAGGTCGAGCTCTTCGATCGGCTGGTCCAGGTCCGGTGAACCGGTGCCTGCGCCGGCCACCTCGCCCAGCACCAAGCCTTGGGAGAAGTCGCTCGCCTCGGCTACGAGGCCAAATAGGGAACGCAACGTGCTCCCGGCCGAAGCCAGCGCGTCCCTCGGGCTTATCGAACCGTCGGTGGTGATGTCCATGACCAGCCGGTCGTAGTTGGTCGACTGCTCGACACGGGCTGGCTCCACCGAGAACGCTACCAACCTTATGGGCGAGAAGATCGAGTCGAGCGGGATCACCCCGATCGTCGACGAACGCTTGTTGCGTTCGGCGGGGACGTAACCCTTCCCCTTTTCGACGGTTATGTCGGCTGCGAGCCTGCCCTTGTCATTGAGGGTGGCAAGCGGCAAGTCGGGGTTGACGACCTCGACTTCTGCGGTCGTGTGTATGTCGCCGGCCGTCACGACCCCCGGGCCACGAGCGTCGACCCTGAGCGTAACCGGCTCGTCCGAACTGACGCGCAGCACCAGGTCTTTGAGGTTGAGGAGGATGTCGGTCACGTCCTCCTTCACTCCCGGTAGCGTCGTGAACTCGTGCAGGGCGTCGTCAAAGCGCACCTGAGTGACCGCAGCACCGGGGATGGAGGACAAAAGTGTGCGCCTGAGCGCCACCCCGAGAGTGTGGCCAAAGCCGGGCTCGAGGGGCCCTATGCCAAATCGCTGGCGATGGCCCTCCTCCTCGCCTAAGGCCTCGACAGTGGGCCGTTGGATGATCAGCATCTGGTTTGGTTCTCCTCTTGAGGACTCCTAAAAACGCGCTATTTGGAGAAAAGCTCGACTATGAGCGACTCGCGCACCGGCGCATCGATCTGCTCGCGGGCGGGGGCGTCGCGCACGGTCACTTCGAAGCCCTCATTGCCAGCCTCCAGCCAGCCCGGGACCTGACGGCCCAGGGTGTCAAGGTTGTGCCGGACCACGATCATCGTGCGCGCTTTTTCCTTCAGCGAAATGACGTCCCCGCGCCGGGCCCGGTAAGAGGGGACCGTTACGCGCTTGTTGTTGACCAGCACGTGGCCGTGGCGCACGAGTTGGCGGGCCTGGGAGCGGCTCGCCGCCCAGTTGGCCCTGTAGACGATGTTGTCGAGGCGCAGCTCGAGCATGCGGAGCAGGTTTTCACCAGTTATGCCCCGCTGGCGGTTGGCCTCTTCGTAATAGTTCCTGAACTGCTTTTCCAGCACACCGTAGGTACGCTTCGCCTTTTGTTTTTCACGCAACTGCGCCAAGTACTCCGAGCCTTGGCGGGCCCTGTCGCGGCCGTGGGCACCTGGCGGGTAAGGACGGCGCTCGATAGGGCACTTAGTCGAGTCGCACTTAGGGCCTTTCAAGAAGAGCTTCATCCGCTCCCTGCGGCAGAGGCGGCACACTGGGCCTGTATACCGTGCCACCTGCTACACCCTCCTCCGCTTCTTCGGCCGGCACCCGTTGTGGGGCACAGGGGTCACGTCCTTGATACCTGAGACCTCTATCCCGGTGTTCATGAGCGAGCGCACGGCAGTCTCGCGCCCTGAGCCTGGGCCTTTGACCAGTACGTCGACTTTGCGCACACCGTGCTCCATGGCGCGTCGGGCACATGCCTCGGCAGCAAGCTGCGCGGCGAACGGCGTCGACTTCCTCGACCCCTTGAAACCGACGTTGCCTGCGGACGCCCACGCCAGCACGTTGCCGTCCATGTCGGAAATGGAGACGATCGTATTGTTGAAAGAGCTCTTGATGTGGGCGACGCCGTACGCGACGTTTTTGCGCTCGCGCCGTCTAGGGCGACGTCCTCCTGGTTTTGGCTTAGGCATCTATCCGGTGCGTCCTCATGCTCGTGCTAGTGCTTCCTTAGCTTCTTCTTGCCGGCCACAGTCTTCTTGGGCCCCTTGCGGGTCCGGGCGTTGGTATGGGTCCTCTGGCCCCGTACGGGCAGGCCTCGGCGGTGGCGCAGCCCCTGGTAGGAGCCGATCGAGATCTTTCGCTGGATGTCCTGGGCGACGTCGCGGCGTAGGTCTCCTTCCACCTTCAAGTTCGCGTCGATCCAGCTCCGGAGCTTGGCAACCTCTTCATCGGTGAGGTCTCGGACCCGAGTGTCAGGGTTGAGCCCAGTTGCGCCGATCACCTTGTTGGAGGTCGTGCGCCCGATACCGTAGATGTACGTCAGCGAGACCTCCAGGCGCTTGTCACGGGGGATGTCAACTCCAGAGATGCGAGCCACGGCAGCGAGCCCCTAACCCTGGCGTTGCTTGTGGCGCGGGTTTGCGCTGCAGATCACCGTGACCCGGCCATGCCGCCGGACCACCTTGCAGTTTTCACATATTGGCTTGACGCTGGGACGCACCTTCATAAGCTCCTCACCTCTGCCATAGACGATCAGGCACACCGACGAGAGTTGACCGGCTGCCAATTGGCGCGCTGGCAGGGCCAACCCCGTCAGGGACTCCCCATGATAGCGCACCCTCGAGCGCTGTGCGCCATGGGCCACCTAGGGAGGCCACCGCCCGCACGACCAGCTACTTCGGCGCCGCTCGCCTGGCGCAGCGTAAATTGGCCCTGTGGCGCCAGGCACTGAAGTGGCGAGCAAGGGGCTGGTGAGCGAGGGGCATGCCAGCACACGGCCGGCCCAGGGTGCCTCGCCAGAGGAGCACGGGCTCAGCGACCTCGCCCGGTCGGAAGCTTCGCTACGACGGCTCCTGCACGGCCTGCCGGGCGTGGACCAGGTCGGCGCGCAAGCGCGTGCAGCCAGCTTGGCCACACGTTCGGTCAAGGCCGGCGCGAAGCTGTGGGCCATCGACACCGCCATCTCGATGGTCGACTTGACGACCCTAGAGGGGTCAGACACCCCAGGCAAGGTCCTCTCCCTCTGCGCGAAGGCTCGCCGGCCCGACCCCGCCGACCCCTCCGTCGGCCCTGTAGCGGCCGTTTGCGTGTACCCCGACCTCGTGCCTGTGGCCAAGTCGGCCCTCGCCAGCAGCCCAGTCAAGGTGGCCTCTGTGGCCACAGCGTTCCCGTCAGGGCGTGCGCCGCTTCGCGTGAAGCTCGCCGACGTCGCCGAGGCCGTTTCGGCTGGGGCCGACGAGGTGGACATGGTGATCGACCGCGGGGCTTTCCTCGCAGGCCATTACGGGCAGGCCTTGGAAGAGGTCCAGGCGGTGCGACAAGCGTGCGGGCAGGCCTGCCTCAAGGTCATCCTGGAGACAGGCGAGCTCGCCACCTACGACAACATAAAGCGCGCCTCGTGGCTTGCAATGATCGGGGGCGCCGACTTCATAAAGACGTCCACGGGCAAGGTCTCGCCCGCAGCGACCCTCACCGTCGCATTGGTGATGTTGGAAGCGGTGAAAGACTTCGCAGACAGCACTGGGCGCTTGGTCGGCGTGAAAGTCGCAGGGGGGGTCCGCACGGCCAAAGACGCCATAAGGTACCTGGTCGTCGTGAACGAAGTCGCCGGGGACGAGTGGCTCGAGCCAGAGCGCTTTAGGATAGGCGCTTCCAGCTTGCTGAACGACCTGCTCATGCAGCGTTCCAAGCAACTTACAGGCGCCTACGCCGGCTCACAGGACTATAGCGTCGAGTAAAGGTGCCCGCCACGAGTAGCCGAGTAGAGGTGCCCACCACGACTATAGGTGCCGAGTAGAGGTATGGCTTTCGGTCGCTTTGCTTACGCCCCGGCCCTAGAGGCGCGCGCGCTGGTGGCCCTCCGGCCCTCCTACGGGCTCTTCATCGGCGGCGAATGGGTGAGCCCACAAGACGGGGGCTACTTCAAGACCGTCAGCCCTTCCTCGGAGGAGGTCCTGGCCGAGGTGGCCGAAGCCGGCCCGGCCGACGTGGACAGGGCGGTGCGCGCCGCGAGGCGGGCCTATGAGGATGCCTGGGGACCGATGCCCGGCAAAGAACGTGCCAAGTACCTCTACCGGGTGGCTCGGGCCATCCAAGAGCGCAGCCGCGAACTGGCCGTGCTCGAAAGCCTCGACAACGGCAAGCCCATAAAGGAGTCTCGCGACGTCGACGTGCCCCTGGCAGCTGCCCACTTCTTCTACTACGCAGGTTGGGCAGACAAGCTCGCCCACGCTGGCTATGGCCCCGACCCGCAGCCGCTCGGCGTCGCCGCTCAGGTGGTCCCTTGGAACTTCCCACTCCTCATGGCGGCTTGGAAGTTGGCGCCGGCGCTGGCAACGGGCAACACCTGCGTCCTGAAACCGGCCGAGACAACCCCCCTCAGCGCCCTGGTGCTCGCAGAGATCTTCCAGCAAGCGGACCTCCCGCCCGGGGTGGTCAACATCGTGACCGGGGCTGGGGGCACTGGTGCGACGCTGGTTGCCCACCCCGGTGTGGACAAGGTCGCGTTCACCGGTTCCACCGAAGTCGGCAAGCAGGTACAGCAGGCCGTCGCAGGCACCCACAAGCGCCTCACGCTCGAGCTAGGAGGCAAGGCGGCGAACATCGTCTTTGACGACGCCCCCCTGTCCCAAGCCGTCGAGGGCATAGTCAACGGGATCTTCTTCAACCAGGGGCATGTCTGCTGCGCTGGCTCGCGCCTCCTGGCTCAGGAAGACATTGCCGACGGCCTCGTCGAAGCCCTGAAGCGGCGCCTTTCAACCCTGCGGATGGGCGACCCTCTTGACAAGAACACCGACATTGGCGCCATCAACTCCCCCGAGCAGCTAGCGAAGATCCAACGACTGGCGGCCTTGGGAGAATCCGAAGGTGCCGAGCGCTGGTCGCCGGCATGCAAACTGCCCGAGCGCGGGTACTGGTTCCCGCCCACGGTTTTCACCAACGTGTCGCCCGCCCAACGTATAGCACGGGAGGAGATATTCGGCCCTGTGCTGTCGGTGCTAACCTTTCGTACGCCTGAAGAAGCCGTTGAAAAAGCAAACAACACTACTTACGGGCTTTCTGCAGGCGTCTGGACAGAAAAGGGGAGCCGCACCCTCTACATGGCGTCGCGCATCAAGGCGGGCGTCGTGTGGGCCAACACCTACAACCGTTTCGACCCCTCTAGCCCTTTCGGAGGCTTCCGGGAGTCCGGCTTCGGGCGAGAGGGCGGCCGTCAGGGCCTGGCAGCGTACTTGCAGGACGGCTTTTGATGGATGAGCTGGCCGAGGCCCCCACAGGTCGCCTCCGCGTGCGCAAGACCTACAAGCTCTATGTCAATGGGGCCTTCGTGCGCTCGGAGTCAGGGCGCTCGTACAAAGTCTGCGCCGCTGACGGCCAGTTCCTCGCCCACGCGGCCTGGGCCTCGCGCAAAGACGTACGGGACGCTGTCGTAGCTGCCCGCAAAGCCCAGCCGAACTGGGCCAATGCAACGGCCTACCTGCGGGGCCAGGTGCTTTACCGTGCAGCGGAGATGCTGGAGGGCCGCACCGGCCAGCTTGCCGAGTCGGTGGCCCTAGCCGAAGGCCTGAGCAGGCCCCAGGCCTTCGCGACAGTCGGTGCAGCGGTGGACCGGCTGACCTGGTACGCGGGTTGGCCCGACAAGCTCGCACAAGTCGCAGGTTCCACCAACCCAGTGGCGGGGCCCTATTTCAATTTTTCTGTACCAGAGCCGACGGGCGTCGTGGGGATCCTCGCCCCTACCGGGTCATCGCTGCTCGGCTTGGTGAGCGTCCTGGCCCCGGTCATCGTCACCGGCAACTCGGCAGTAGTCGTCGCCAGCGAGGACCGGCCGCTCCCGGCAATCGAGTTCGCTGAGGTGCTCGCCACCTCGGACCTGCCAGCCGGAGTGGTGAACATCTTGACGGGCCGAGCGACAGAGCTGGCGCCCGTGCTCGCTGCCCACCGTGACATAGACGGCCTCGACTTGGCCGGTGCGCCGGACGGGCTCGGCGGCTCCCTCGAGCGGGCTGCTGCTGGCAACGTAAAGCGGGTGATGCGACAGCGGCTCCCGGAGCCCGAGTGGCCCGCAGATCCTGGCACTGGGCGCATGCTGTTCTTCACTGAGACGAAGACCGTCTGGCACCCCATCGGCCTGTAGAGCCGTAACCTTGCGGGCAATGTCCGTCGAAGTCGTCGAACACCCGCTCGCCAAGGCCATGCTTGCCGCGCTGAGGGACCGCAACACGGCCCCGCCCCTTTTCCGGCTCCTAGCCAAGCGGCTCTCGCTCGTGCTCTGCGTCGAGGCTACGCGGCGGGTGAGCACGGTCCCAACAGAGGTCGAGACCCCTCTCGCTAGGGCAGCCGGCGCCCGCATCGCGCAACCATTGGTAGCAGTGCCCGTGCTGCGAGCAGGCCTTGGGATGCTCGAAGCCGTCACTGAGCTCTTGCCCGAAGTGGCCGTTGGCTATGTGGGCCTCGAGCGCGACCACGCCACGTTCGAGCCCTCCATGTACTACTCGAAGTTGCCGCCTCTTGTAGGCAGGACAGCCCTGCTCCTCGACCCGATGCTCGCGACTGGAGGGTCGGCGTCTGCCGCCTGTTCGGCGCTTGAGAAAGCAGGCGCGCAACACATTACGCTGTTGTCGGTAGTGTCTGCGCCAGAGGGGATATCGCGGCTACAGCACCTCCACCCCTCCGTGGACATCTTCACCGCCGCGATAGACGAAGGCTTGAACGACAAGGCGTACATCGTGCCAGGCCTTGGGGACTTCGGCGACCGCCTTTTCGGGACTTTATAATTTGCGGCGGACGACGTAATGCCTGCTGCACAAGGTCTAAGCACAACGTCTAAGAAGGCAGTGCCCAACTTCCAAGACACGAGCTCACGGATGTCGGGGTCGTCGTCAGCCACCAGCGCTCTTTGTCCCACAAGAGAAAAATCGGAAGCCGAGACGAAAACTTGAGTGTCAGATAGACCAGTCGAGGCCGACGTCGAGTGCTGGCGCCGAGTGGGTGAGCGCGCCGACGGCCAGGTAGTCGACCCCGCAACATGCCACTTCGCGCGCGTTGGCCAGCTTGATGCCCCCTGAGGCCTCGACCTTAGCCCCCGCACTGTGAGCTATGCGCACGGCCTCTGATATCTCAGGTAATGTCATGTTGTCTACCAACACTAGCTTGGCCCCAGCGCTGAGCGCCTCTTGGAGCTGGCCCAATGTGTCCACCTCCACCTCCACTTCAAGGCCTGCGCTGCTTAGTAGCGCTGCCTCGACTGCCTTCCGGGCCCCCCCCAGTGCCGCTATGTGGTTGTCCTTTACCAAGATCGCTTCGGAGAGGTTGGAGCGGTGGTTGGTGCCACCGCCGCAGCGGACGGCGTACTTTTCGAGCGCCCTAAGGCCGGGGAGGGTCTTGCGCGTGTCACGCACGACCGTGCCGGTCCCGGCCACAGCCTGCACGAAAGCCGCCGTCAAGGTCGCTACGCCCGAGAGGTGGCCGACAATGTTGAGCAGTACCCGCTCAGCTGCGAGCAACGTCCTGGCTGGCCCGGCGAGCTCTCCGAGGCACTGCATCGAAGCCACCTTCGCTCCGTCCTCGACTCTCAAGCTCACCATGCCACGCCCGGTGCCGAGCAGCCGAGCCGCCTCGTCCAGCACTGGCTGTACTGAAGGTAGGCCGGAGACCACACCTCCCGAACGCACGACGAGCCGGGCGCTGGCCGAGCGCTCCCCTACGAGCGCCCCTGTCGGGTCCCCGGCGGGCAAGTCCTCGGCGATGGCTTTGCTCGCTACCTCGGAAAAGTCTCGATAGGGGACGCCCACAGTGTTCATGGCGCCGCGTTCATGGCGCCGCCGTGGCTGGCACTGGGCCGGGCCCCGGGGCGGGTGCGAGCAAGCCCGCCATAGGCCCGACCCCCAGCTCGCCTACCACAAGGGCGCCGTCTGGGCCAAGGCCCACGACTTGGCGCACGAGCCAACGTGAGCTCGCCTCGGGGAAGTCAGCACGGCGATGAGCACCCCGTGACTCCTCTCTCCTCAAGGCCGCGGCGACAACGGCCCGCGCGAGAAGGCTCGAGCCCTCCAACAAGCGTGCGAGGTGGCCCAGGCCATCGCCGTCGCGGAAGACGCCTGCCCAGCGCTGCATCGCACGGCGCAGTTCGCCTCCCCCAAGCCTTGCCTGGCCCCGAGAGGGCGCAACTAGCTCATCGAAGCCCTCGACGCGCTCTCTGGGAGGCACCGGCCCTTTGGCTCCCAAAATTGCACGCGCCGCCCGCCGGCCTAGCACGGCACCCTCGAGCAGCGAATTTGACGCGAGCCTGTTCGCGCCGTGCAGGCCACTGCAAGCGACCTCCCCTACCGCTAGCAACCCCTCCAGTGTGGTGCAGCCGCTTGAGCTCGTGAGCACGCCGCCCATCGTGTAATGGGCCGTAGGCGACACAGGGGCCCAGCTCGACGCGGGGTCAACCCCAGCCGACCTGCAGGCGGACACAAAGGTCGGGAAACCTCTTTCTAGCCGTTCCCTCCCGAGGGCCGTCGCGTCCAGGTAGCAGTGACCAACGCCCAAGTCCGCCATGCGCCGGGCCATCGAAGCGCTTACGACGTCTCGAGGCGCCAGGTCTCCCCCGTCGGGGTGCAGGTAGTCGCCTGCGGCGTCTCTCAAGCGTGCACCCGCGCCACGTAAGGCCTCGGTTGCCAGGGGCCGGGGGTCGCGTCCGAACGCCAGTCCCGTGGGGTGGAACTGTACGAACTCGAGATCTGCGGCCTGGGCCCCCGCCCGCAGCGCCACTTCTAACCCTACGCCGTTGCACGCAGGAGGCGAAGTCGTTGCCTCCCACAGCCGGCCATAGCCTCCAGTCGCAAGCACCACGTTGGAGGCCCTCACGGCCAAATGGTCACCTGCTCGCAGGCCCCGGAAGAGCGCGCCCACGGCCCTGTCGCCTTGGGTCAGCAGTTCGCACAGCTCGTAACCTGGCACCAGCCGCACACCTTTCTGGCGTGCTGCGCCGAGCAGTGCCATCGAGATCTCAGAACCAGTGGCATCGCCTCGAGCGTGGACGACCCTTGCGGCGCTGTGGCCGCCCTCGCGGGCTGGGGCGCTCGTGTCGAAGCGGGCCCCAAGATCCGTCAGCATCTCTAGGGCGCTAGTTGCCTCACCGGTGACGAGAGCAGCCATCTCTGGGTCGCCCAGCCCGGCAGCCGCCGCTAGGGTGTCCGCCGAATGCGCAGCGGCACTGTCGTGGGGGCCCGTTGCGACGGCGATCCCACCTTGAGCGAGCGCTGTGCTCCCCCCTCCTAGCTCGCTTGAAAAAACCGCCACTTTACAACGTCCCGCAAGCGAGACAGCCGTGCAAAGACCGGCGACCCCCGCGCCAACGACTACGACGTCGAAGTCATCGTTGAGCTCGCCCAACTCACTCGCCTCCGCCGGGGTCGCCGAGCTCGAGCATCCTCTCCACCGCCCGGCGCGCCCTATTTGCCGTCCCCTGTTCGACTTGCACCTCGTATATGCCGTAGCGCAAGCAGTCGAGGAGCTTCTGCGGGGTGATCATCTTCATGTAACGGCACTCGGCGTCGGGGGAAACTGCTTCGAAGGTCGCTGTGGGGTTAGCCGCCTTCAACTGGTGCAGGATGCCGGTCTCGGTGGCGACCAGGGCATGCCCATTTCCTAGCGCCTTGGCGGCCTCCACCATGCCCGACGTGGACAAGACGTGGGTGCGCCCCTTGGGGACGTCCCCGTTGCCCGCCATCCACAGGGCGCTCGTCGTGCAGCCGCACTCGGGGTGGACGAACAGTTCGGCGTCGGGACGGCTCTGGAGCTTGTCCCGCAGCACCACGGGCGAGATTGCGGCGTGCACATGGCACTCGCCCATCCATATGTCCAACTGACGGCCCGTCTCGCGTGCGACGTGCTGACCTAGGAACATGTCTGGCAAGAAAAGCACCTCCCTCCCCTCGGGCAGCGACCTCACGACTTCGACGGCGTTCGAAGAAGTGCAGCAAATGTCCGCTTCGGCCTTCACGGCGGCGCTCGTGTTGACGTAAGCCACGACCAGGCCACCTGGGTGAGACTCCCGCCACCGCCTCACGTCTTCGGCTCGCACCGTCTCAGCCAGCGAGCAACCTGCCCGGAGCTCAGGCAGGAGCACCGTCCGGTCGGGAGCGAGGATCTTGGCGGTCTCTGCCATGAAATGCACACCACAAAACACGATGGTCGAGGCGTCGCTGCGCGCCGCCGTCCTAGAGAGCGCAAGCGAGTCGCCGACGTGGTCTGCGACATCTTGGACCCAGGGAAGCTGGTAGTTGTGGGCAAGGATCACCGCTCCTCTCCTACGGGCCAGGGCACGGACTTGAGCCGACCACTCTTCGAAGCCCAGCTCGCCAGGAGCGCCCCCCGGGCTTATACTCTGTATGAGCATATCACCCTACTCTAGCCGACTGCCACGCCGACCGTCACTTCTGGCGACCGAGCCAGCGCCGCCAGGTCCCCTAGGCCACCGTCAGACGCCACCGAGCCGGCGCAAGCCCAGGCCCGGCGCAGGCCGCTCCCGAAGGACCTCCCGGCGGAACCGGTACAGCTCTGCCGGGCGCCCCCCTGTAGCAAGTTCGCTCTGGCCAGTCGGCTCCACTAGGTTGGCAGCGGCCACGAGCCGGCGGAAGTTCTGTTTGTGAAGGTGCTGGCCGGCAAACGCTTCCACGACCTGCTGCAAAGTGGACAGCGTGAAGGCTTCGGGAAGGACCTCGAAGACGACTGGGCGGTACGCGAGCTTCCCCCTGAGGCGCTCGAGGGCAGCTGCAGCAACCCGGCGGTGGTCGAAGGCCAAAGGCACACCCAAAGCCGTAGGAGCGGCCGTGCCGCCAAGTGGGCCATGGCCGCGGCTGGTGGCCCCGGCGTCCCGCCCAGCCTCGGGCACAAGCCCGACCTCGTAGGCAAGCTCGTAACGGTCGAGCACCCGCACAGGGTCCCAGCGAGCTCCCCGGATGCCAAACGTGAGCTCGGCCCGTTCCGTCCTGAGCGCCAGAAGCGGTGGTGGCGACTCGCTCAGCCACTTTTCGATGGCAGGGAGCACCACCGTGTCCAACACCGCCGGCCTGCCGCCCCTCCAGTCTTCCCAGGGGAAGAGCTCGTAACAGCTCCGCCATGCCGGGCTTGCTGCGCCCCTTACCGGCTCGTGCCGAGCGAGCGCCAGGTACGCGACAGCGAGCGACCGCTGGCCTGGCACCCGGCCCCGGTTGCCGAAAGTGTAAAGCTGTTCGAAGTAGCGCACCGGCAGGCCCAGCTCGTGGGTCACTCTCCGCCGCACGGCCTGCTCGAGCGTCCGGTCGGCAACGTCGTCGAGGTACCCCGCCGGCAAGGCTTCGCCCCCTCGGCCGCTGAGCGTCAGCAGTTTCGGCGTGGTGCCATCCACACAGATGACGACCGGGAGGAGCTCGACTACAGCGCAGGAGGGACTTTTGGGTGGCCCGGACCTAGGCAAGCGCCTAGGCTGTCGCTCCCAGAGCGGCAACGGCACGTGCTTCGGCTGGCGGCTGAAGCGGGTGGGGCATGCAAAGCTCGTCGTACTCGGCGATCACAAGCTGCTCCTTGGGTACCGAGCAGGCCGGGCAGGCGGGGTCACGGTTGAGCCTGAAGGTGCGGAAAGTGCCCTCCAAGGCGTCATAGGCGAGGAGCCGGCCGACCAGCGGCTCGCCTATGCCCAAGAGAACTTTGATCGCCTCCATTGCCTGCAGCGACCCTATGATCCCTGGCAGCACGCCTAGGACACCCGCCTCGGCGCAAGACGGCGCCAGCTCCGGGGGGGGAGGCTCGGGCACCTGGCAGCGGTAACAAGGTCCCTGGTGGGGAGCATAAACGCTGACCTGGCCCTCGAAGCGGAAGATCGACCCGTGGACGACCGGGATGTCGAGCTTCAAAGAAGCGTCGTTCACTAGGTAGCGGGTCGGGAAGTTGTCAGTGCCGTCGAGCACCAGGTCGTAGCCCGAGAAAATGTCGAGGATGTTGTCGGCACCGAGGCGCGTGTCATAGGTGACGACCTTCACGTCCGGGTTGAGCGCCTCGATGGTCTTCTTGGCAGAACCGACCTTGCGCTCCCCTAGGCGCTCCATGTTGTGAAGCACCTGGCGCTGGAGGTTCGAAGCGTCTACCACGTCCATGTCCACTACCCCGAGAGTGCCCACGCCGGCAGCCGCAAGGTACAAAGCGGCCGGCGAGCCGAGGCCCCCGGCCCCGAGCAGGAGCACCTTGGAACGCAAAAGCCTCACCTGGCCCTCCACGCCCACTTCTGGCAGCAGCAAGTGGCGGTGGTAACGGTTGCGTTGGTCAGGCGTCAAGACGGGCGGCAGCTCCCAGGGCAGGCCCTCGTCCTTCCACCCATTGAACCCCCGCGCCATGCTGACCACGTTCTTGTAGCCGAGCTGCGCGAGGGTGTCCGCTGCCAAGGCGCTGCGCGTGCCACCGGCGCAATAAACGACCACGGGAGCGTCCCGGTCAGGGATGCGGCTAGCGACCTGCATCTCTAGGAACCCCCTGGGTATGTGCACCGCACCTTTCAAGGCACCCTGCTCGAACTCGTCCGCCTCACGCACGTCGAGCGCCACGGCCGATGGGTCGGCGAGCCGGGCAGCGGCCTCGGCGGGCGTGACCTCCACGATCCTCGACCGTGCAGCGCTCAACAGGTCCTTGAAAGTCGTCATGACGTTCCAAACCCTACCGGCAAAGCCAGCATTCCCGTCGCCTCAGCTACAGCGCTCCAGGTACCAAGCACCAAGCCGGGTATGTGGGAGCGGGCCAGCCAGCCGCTGCCTCTGGCACGCCCGCGGGGCAACCAAAGAGGAAGGGTAGCCTTACGAGCGTTGGAGTTCGAACGGGTGGTAAAGCGCCGACGCATGTGCAGGAGCTTCACCGACGTCCCGGTGCCAATAGAAAAGCTGGACAGGGCGCTCGGGCTGGCGGCGCGCGCCCCATCAGCTGGCAACAGCTGTGGCTTCGCGTTCGTCGTCCTAGAAGGCGACCAAGTCCGCCTCTTCTGGCAACTTACCGCCGACCAGGCTTGGCTTGAGCACCCTGACCACCCCGGGCTCCTTAACGCACCTGTCATAATCCTTCCGCTGGCCAGCCGCGCGTCCTACGTCGCCCGCTATGCGAAGCCCGACAAGGCCAACGTGGGTGGCCCAGCTAGTTGGAGCGTGCCCTATTGGCTCGTTGACACAGCCTTTGCCACGATGCTGTTGCTCCTCGGGCTCGAAGCAGAAGGCCTGGGGGCACTGTTTTTCGCGCTCCATAAGGGCCCTGAGCCTCTGCTGGAGCAGCTCGGTGCCCCTCCTGGATGGGAGCCCATAGGCGCTGTGGCAACTGGCTGGCCGGGCCCCAGCAAGAAACCCTCCTACTCGACGAGCCGGCCCCGTCGGGACTTCGAGCAGGTAGTGCACCGGGGTCATTGGCACAACTGACCAAGGCGCCCCCTGCGGGCGAGCGCTGCCCAGGGGCAACGCCAACCTCCAGCCGCCAGCGTTGGTTGGCCGTAGCTTTGAGAGCCCTTGGGCCCGCTCTCCTCGCCCTCGCCGCCTGTGCCACTTGTTGGGCCGCCGGCTGGCGGGGTACCGATTGGGCGGCACAGATCTACAGAGCCGACCAGGTGTCGCGCCACGGGCTCGTCGTGTGGGACCCAGGATGGTACGCGGGGACGCTGCCTCTCGGCTATAGCCTCGTGTTCCCTCTGGCTGGCGCCTACCTGGGCCTTTGGCCAGTTGCAGCCCTGTCAGCAGCAGGCTCGGCATATTGCTTCGACCGTTTGGTGGACGGCCCGGCCTGCCGGCCTGCGGCTTCGTGGTACTTCGCCCTCCTGACGCTGGTGCCGGTCGCCATCGGCCAACTTCCGACCATCGCCGGTGGGGCGCTGGCCCTCGGCTGCGTCCTAGCCCTGTCGCGCGGCTGGGCCTCAACCGGGGGCCGGCGGGTAGCCTTGGCTTCGGCGGGGCTCGCCTTGGGGGCACTAGCGGGGCTAACGACGCCGGTGGCCGGGTCGTTCCTGGCGATGGCGCTCGTCGCCTGGGGCCTCTCAGAGCCTGCCCAACGGCTTGCGGTGGGCGCCGGCGCCTTCGTGCTCGTAGCCTCCGCTGCACTGCCACTAGCTTTCCCTGCGCCGGGCTGGTTCCCTTTCAGCTTCTGGCAAGCCGCTCCCGTGTTCCTCATCGCTGCCGTGCTCGCGACACCTCTGCTGGGTGCACCAGCGCCTGTGCGTGCCGCCGGCGCGCTGTACGCAGTAGTGACCCTGGGCCTCCTGGTGCTACGTACTCCCATGGGCGACAACGACGCGCGGCTGGCGGCCTACGTTGGGGTGCCACTGGTCTTTTGCTACCTGCCCCGCTTGGTCGAGCGCGCAGCCGTTTGGCGGGCCAAGGCGAGACCAGCGGCGGCTGTGCTTGCCACAGCGGCGGCGCTTGGGCTCGCTGTGTGGGACTGGTCACCGGCGGCCGAGGCCTTTGGGGGCGCGACCGACGGCGCTTCCAGCGTCGCTTCCTTTTACGCCCCAGTGGCCCACGAGCTCAGGCTGCTCACGAGGGGCCACCCAGCGAGGGTGGAAGTCCCGCCCCTCGCCCATCACTGGGAATCGGCCTACCTGGCGCCCCTCGTGCCCTTGGCTCGTGGCTGGGAGCGCCAGCTCGACCTCGCGTACGCGCCAATCTTCTATAAGCCCCTCCGAGCCTCTGCGTACCGGCACTGGCTCCTAGCCAACGGCGTTTCTTACGTAGCGCTCGCCAACGCTCCCCTCGACTACGCCGCCGTCGCAGAGGCCGCCCTGCTGCGCTCAGGCCACGCGCAAGGCCTGGCAGAGGTTTGGCACAACAAATATTGGGAATTATGGAAAGTTATTGGTTCTACTGGCTTAGCGAGCCCACCGGCGACAGTGGCGTCGCTCGGCCCAAACACGGTCGTGGTACGTTTTTCCGCGCCTGGAGCCTCGACTGTCAAAGTCCGTTGGGACCGCTTTTGGTCCGTGCCGTCCGACGAGGCTAGCCAAGCGTGCGTAAGGAGGGCCCCGGGGGGCTGGACCCTCGTTGGCTTCGCGCGACGAGGCACGTTGCGCCTGGGGGTGTCCTTGCTGGGGGCAGACCACGGCAGCTGTGCGCGGCTCAGCTTTGCCGCGGCCTAGCATCGTGCGAGAGATGGGCGATGGCTGACAGCAACCCGACCCAGCAGGCACTGGCCACAGGTGCGCGCCCCGAGCCAGTGGTGGTAGCCGCCGAGCGCCCGAGCGGGAGCGCAAGAGAGCCAGGACGACCCGAAGAGCGCGAGCGTCAGCGCCAACTTCGCCGCATAGGCCGCCCTTTTGACCGCCAAAGCCCCTTCGTCGTAGGGTTCTCGGGAGCTCTGGGCGTCCTCGTTGCGCTCGTCATAGGTGCCGCCGTGTACTCGGTCCGCGGCACCCTCGTGCTCGTTTTTGTGGCGCTGTTCGTGGCTGTCGGCCTCGACCCCGTGGTGGTCGTGCTCACGAGGCACCATATGCGCCGGCCCTATGCCGTGATGGCGGTACTTTTGGTGGCCTTGTGCGTCGTCGGTTCGTTCGTGTACTCAGCCATCTCGCCCATCAACGCAGAGGTGCACCAACTGATAAAGGAAGTACCCAAGTGGCGGTCCGACCTAGCGACAGGCAAGGGCACCCTCGGGCACATCGCTAGGACGCTTCACCTGTCCTCCGACCTGCACAACCTGAGCACCGCCTCGCTCGCCAAGTACTTCGCTTCGGGGGCGCTCGGTGCGGGCAAAGAGGTGATCTCGACCGCTGCTTCATTCATCGTCGTGGTCGTGCTCACCATCTACTTCCTTGCAGCCCTCCCCTCCATAAAGAAGTTCTTCGCACAGCTTGTGCCCAGGAGCAGGCGTGACCGTTTTGGGGTCATTTTGGAAGAGGTGCTCGCCGGCGTGGGAGGCTTCCTGTTGGGCAACATATTCACCTCTGTCGTGGCAGGGCTGGGCTCTTTTTTGTGGGCGCTGGCGTGGGGCGTCCCTTACCCGTTCCTCCTCGGCCTCCTAGTTGCCCTTTTCGACCTGATCCCAGTGGTCGGCTCGACAGTCGCAGGCATAATCGTCTCGCTGGTGGCGCTGGCAGTCTCGCTCCCGGTCGCCATAGCCACTGCCGCTTTCTACGTCGGCTACCGGTTCTTCGAGGACTACCTCCTCGTCCCGCGCGTAATGCGCCAAGCTGTGAAGGTGACGCCGGTCGTCACGGTGCTCGCTGTCCTAATTGGCGGCGCCCTGCTCGGGATTATCGGGGCCCTGGTAGCCATACCTATTGCAGCGAGCATAAAACTGGTCTTGGAGTACAGCGTGTTCCCACGCATAGACTCAAATTGAGGGCGGCACCAAGCGGCTCCCCCGGCCAGGCGGGTGGGTTCGCAACGCTGCTCAAGCTCGTCCCCCACGGGCCCGACACCTATGTTGGTGCCCCCGAGCGCTACCCCTTTGAAGGTCTTTATGGTGGCCACGTGGTGGCACAAGCTCTGCGGGCGGCGGCCCTCACCCTCAGGCAGGGCTGTGCCCCGCACTCCCTCCACGCCTACTTCTTGCGCATGGGCGACCCTTCCGAGCCCGTACGCTACGAAGTCGAGCGCCTCCGGGACGGAAGGAGCTTCATCGCGCGCCAGGTGGTCGCCCGCCAGTCCTCGGGGGCAATACTTAACATGTCGGCCTCCTTCCAGGCTGTGCGCAGCCCAGATGGCCCACGGGGCCCGCTGGCAGCACCCGTTGGCCCTCCGCCAGGTCTTGGTGGCCTAGGAGCCAAGGCACCTACCACGGCCGTGACAGCCCACCTAGGGGCGGACGTCCAACTTGAGGCGCCGCCTGACGTCCTCGGCCCCGAGGAAGGCACGGACCTCGCCTGGGGCCCGCTGTTCGACCTGCGCCTGGTGCAAGGCCGCTTCGGCCACACAGGGCGCTGGCTGAAAGAAGGCGCCCACGCCCCAGCCACTTCCGAGGTAGGCAAAGGCCCTTCGTGCAGCTGGGCCAGGGCGCACGGGGAGCTCGGGGACGACCCGTTGTTACACGCAGCTGCACTTGCCTACGTTTCCGACACGGGCCCAGCGTGGGTCGTCGGGGCTCTACACGAAGCGTGCTGTGCACCCGGCCAACCTTGGCGACCGGTGAGCCTCGACCACGCGCTGTGGTTCCACCGGCCGTTCCAGGCTGACGACTGGCTGCTTTTTTGTGCGTCTGCTTCGTCCATCAGCGCCTCGAGAGGCCTCGCGTGGGCACAGGTGTTTTCCCGTGACGGCGTGCTCGTAGCCAGCGTCGCCCAAGAAGTGCTCCTGCGCCGGCCACTACTTGCCACCTGAGCACGGGCGTGGCATTTCTTCGCTGCTGCCGTCAGGCAAATGCGTGGCGTGTGAGGGCAGCGGCCCTGGCGCTGGCGCCTGTCCTAGCGGGCTCCGGCCTCGCAGCCTGCGGAGGTGCCTACGTCAGCGGGCCTAGCGTCACAACCACCGCCTCCTTCACGAACGGCACTGTGGACGAGCGCTACGTAAGCGGCTATGGGCACGTCCTCGTGACCTCGGCGGGCTACAGCTTGTACCTGCTCACCTCCGACCCTCCCGGCAGCAGCAGCTGCGTGGGGCCTTGTACGGTCGCCTGGCCGCCTCTTTTGGCAAAAGGCAGGCTCAAGGCAGGGCCGGGTGTCAACCCCCAACTGCTGTCCAGCTTCGTGCGCCCCGGAGGCACGCGCCAGGTCCTGTACGACGACCACGCCCTTTACACCTACGAAGGTGACACCGCTCCCGGCATGTTGGCCGGCGAGGGCATTGAGACCTACGGCGGCACCTGGTGGGCGGTGTCACCCAAGGGGGACGCCGTCAAGTCCTGAGCCAGGCACCTCAGCCGGCAAAGCAGGGCCCTTGGTGGCGTCCTATGGTGGCGTCCTTGCGGCCGGGCCTCCTTGGTTGCTAGCTGGCCTGCCTAAGCTCGTGCGCGCTAGGGGGCTAAGTTGGCCCGGGTGGGCACGACGAGCACTGTGACCAGTACGCTGCCTGCCGGCCCCGGTGCCGACGGTTTGAGGGCGCCGGCCGACCGGGAGGAGGTGGCGAGGCAACGCCAGGAGGCACGGACGAGGCAAGGGAGGGCCGACCGGGTCGCCCGAGCCGTCCTAAGGATCCCCGCGCCGGTTGCAGACGGTGAGGTCTACAACCTTTTCAGCTCTTCCATCCTGCTCTCCGCGACGCGCTGCCTATTGAGCTACATAGTTTTCCCCGTACTGGCGCCGTGGCTTTCGGCCGCCCCAGTTGTGGGCCCGGCTATCGGTGTGCCAATTGCCATAGCAGCCTTAGTGTTCGACGTGCGAGCCGTACGTAGGTTCTTCCTGGCAAACCACCGGTGGCGCTGGGCTGCAGCCGCGCTTTACCTCGTGGTCATGGCCATGGTGTCCGGCCTACTGGCGCGGGACATAGCGCAGGTGGCCTGACCCGCCTTAGCGCCCCGGCCGAGCCGTCCTGTCCGCCCGGGGCCGAGCCGTCTTCTAAGGGGCTGGCTTTTAGGGGGTGAGGGATGTAAGGGATGTCTTAGGGAGGCCTCAGGCGCCGTAGCCCGGTACCGGTCGCAGGCCCTTCACCGCCAGCAGCTGCGAGAGGACCGCGGGAGAAGCGCTCGTGTACACATCGACCAGGACCGCCCCCGAGATCAAGCGCGCCTCGAGCGCATCGGGGCTCGGGTGGTGGGCTTGTGCTGCTGCTTTGGCAGCAGAGGGGTACAACTCGACTGTCACTTGGTCGCCTGGTGAGGTGGCGCAGTCGCCGTCCCACCAAAACAATTGGTCGTAGGCGCCGTAGAAGTTGCCCGCATGGGAGTCCTCCCAGCAACCCCCCGTGAGGGCGGACTTGACCGCTGCCTCTGTAGCAGCAAGGCCGGCCGGCAGCGGCGAAGGCGGCGTGCTGGGAGGCGGCTGGACTGCGACGACAGGTTGGGGGTGGCCCGACACGTTGCCCGCACCGACCGTCGGCGAGACAAAGATCCCTGTGGCGGGATGAGTGGCAGCGTTTTCCCCGCCAGCAGCGACGCCGACCCCGCACCCTCCTAGGGCAAGCGCGAGGCAGCCCACGGCCGTCAAGGTGCCCAAACGGCCTCCGCGCCGGCCAGCCCGGGGTGCAGAGGTGGCCTCGGGGGAGCAGGTCGTGGCTCGCAACCTTCGGGGCGCCTCATTGCGGTCCATAGCAGGACAAAGACTAGCTGCTGGCATGGTGGCGGGCGCCAGTCGGCTCGAGGTTTGAACCCGTCGGCTGTTGGGAACTTTCTTCTACGACGGCTTGAGGTGTGACACGTGCCACGAGGCCACCAAGGGCCGATGGAGTTTGAGCCGCCACCGTTGCGAGCCTCTGGGAGGCTCCTCGGTGGCCTGGGCCGGCAGGCGCCCGGTAAGGGTGGCCAGGGCGCCGCCGCCCAAGCCTTCGACCGGCTACGGCCCCTGCGGCACGCCCCGTGCGCCTAAAAGGAGCCCTGTGCGGCCAAAAGGATTTTGTGGGCCTTAGTTGAACATTGTGTGAGGGTTGTGTGAAATCGCGAGCTTGCCAGGTGTGGCCTGTAAGGCTATTGGGTAGGCGTACGAGTACGTGTACGTGACTGTGCACCGCCCTAGGGCACTTGTTGGACAACGACCAGCAACGAATATTTAGGAGGGACGCGCGAATGCTTCGTAAACCTGTAGGCATCGGCACCACTGTGGCGGCTATCGCTTTCTTGTCCGGGATGGCGGCCACGACGGGGGCCACAACGGCCTCAGCACAAAACGTCGTCGAGACCGAGCAGTACACGATAGGCAACGGGCCCGTACAAAACGCCACTGCGACAGCCGACCCTGACGTCGCGGGTAGCACGGCCAACTACACGGTCGGTTTCACAACGCCATCGGCCCTTGTCGGCGGCCAGGACACGGTGACGATTGCCTCACCATCAGGCCCCACGTTCCCGTCCGGCCAAAACGATTACTTCGTGATCGACAACACGAGCCCGTCAGGCACGCAGACCGTGTCGAGCGTGGACCTGGCCGACGGAGGCCACAGCCTCACCCTCAAGCTGTCGAAGTCAGTCGCAGCTCAAAGCTCGCTGTCGGTGAACGTCATCGGGGCGACCAACCCGGCGAGCCCCGGCAGCTACAGCTTGGACGTCTCGACCTCGAAGAACACGACACCGGCTACCACAGCGAGCTTCTCGATCGTCGCCGCGGCCGCGGCGCCCGGGTTCAGCCCTGTAGCCTCCCCGGCGCTGGTCGGGGGCACGTCGACCTATACGGTGGGCGCCTTCAAAGCCTCTTCGTCCCTTGCTGCAGGTGACAAGGTCGCCATCAGCTCCTCGGCAGGCAGCGGCGTCGACGACAACGTCGGGTTCCCCACTGCGCCCAGCGACTACAAGGTTGAAGACCTCACCACGCACACCTCTAGCGTCCCGCAAGACGTCTCAGTCGCGCCCGTGGGGGGTGGGCGTACTGGGCAGCAGGTGCTGGTCACATTGGCTTCAGGCATCGCCGCGGGTGACGAGCTGTCGGTCGTCGTGGACGGGGTACGCAACCCGACGTCGCCGCAGTCTGACCTAGTGACCGCCGCTGCGCCCGCTGGGAGCCCGCCGGCGAGCGCCCGCTTCCTTATCGGCACGCCGGTCGCAAGCCCGAGCATAGCCATATCGGAGATGCGCGCCGGGGCTACCGGCGTCGAGTACATAGTCGGTTTCAGGCCGACCACCACGCTGCAGGCGGGGGGCACCATTACCCTCGTGGCGCCCGCAGGTACTTCCTTCTCCGACGCGGCGGTGACGCTGGTTGACTCGACCAACCCGTCGGCTTCGGCTGTCCTCCCAGCGTCTTCGCTACACGCTTCTGCATTGGCGGGTTCCTCAAGCGCTAACCAACTCGTCATAACCGTGCCCAAGGCCCTCGCAGCCAACGACAACGTGTTCGTCGAGGTGACCGGGGTGACCAACCCCCCAGCGGGGACCTACGGCGGCTCCGCGGCAAACTTCTTGGTCTCCACCAGCGCGGACACGGTCCCTGCGCCTGTCCCCCAGTACACGGTCACGGCAGGGACGGTACCCGAACGCGCGAGCATCGAGCTCAGCTCGTTGGCACCCGGAGGTAGGGCTTCGTACACGGTCGGGGACTTGAGGGCGAGTGCCACGCTGGCAGCAGGTCATGACACCATCAAGCTGGTAGCTCCTTCGGGCACGGTATTCCCTGTCGCCTTTGGCGACTACACGGTGGCTGACCTTACCCACGCTGGGTTGTCCGCCCACCCGAGCGCGCTCATCGGCGGAGGCAGCAACTCAGTGACCCTCACAGTTGGCGCCAGTGTGCCAGCAGGCGACTACATAGAGGTATTGGTGACCGGTGTGACCAACCCACCGCCGGGTGTTTACAGGGTCTCCCTCACAGGCGACATAGAGGCGGCCGTTGCGCCTCACGTCTCCCCCCCTGTCCCGCCCGCTCCAAAGCGTGTGAGCGTGCAGGCAACCACCACGACGGTGTCCTCTTCCGCCAACCCAGCCCAGGTCGGCCAGGCTGTCAGCTACATTGCTACCATATCGCCCCGTGCGACGGGCGGTTCTGTGGTCTTCGTCGAAGGTGGCCGGCCGATCGCTGGGTGCACCGGCCAGCCTGTCAGCTCTGGGCATGCTTACTGCCGGGTGACGTACTGGAAAGGTGGCCGGCACGCCGTAAGGGCGGTCTACTCGGGCGCCAACGGTTTCAAGCGGTCAGCGTCGGCTGCCTACCTTGAGTCGGTTGCCTTCCCGCCGACCGGTTACTGGCTCCTAGCCCACAACGGCGCTGTCTTTGGCCTAGGCGGTGCACCGAGCTTAGGGGGTGCCTACTTCCCCGCGAGCGAGGGAGACGTTGTGGACATCGCAGGCACACCCAATGGCAAGGGGTACTGGGTCGTGACCCAAGACGGCTACGTGAGGGCCTTCGGTGACGCAAAGTTCTACGGCGACCCGCCCGCGCTCGGTGTGCGCCCCCACGACGTGACCGCGATCGCCCCGACGCTGGACGGGCACGGGTACTGGTTGATCGGCAAGGACGGCGGCATGTTCAGCTTCGGTGACGCTCGTTTCCACGGGTCGGTCCCCGGGCTGCACTTGCACGTTCGTGACATCGTCGGCATGGTCGCCTCGGCCAACGGGAGCGGTTACCTCCTCGTAGGCGCCGACGGTGGCGTCTTTACCTTCGGCTCAGCACACTTTTACGGCTCCCTTCCAGGGATTGGCAAGCACGTGCACGATATCCAAGCGATCCTGCCGTCTTCGACCGGCAAAGGCTACGTGCTGGTGGGGGCCGACGGTGGAGCGTTCATCTTCGGGACCGGTGTCCACTTCCTGGGCTCCCTCCCAGGTGAGGGGATCCATGTGCACAACGTCGTCGGCATAGCGCTCACGCCTGACGACGGCGGGTACTTCATGGCCACAAGTTCCGGCCAAGTCTACGGCTTCGGCAACGCCCACCCCTACCCGAGGCCAGCAGGGCTTAGTGCCGAGCTCCCAGTGGCTGCCATCGCAGGTACCTAAGCACCAGCCCACAAAGGCTCTGAACAGGCCGGCGTCTACGGCAGCTTCTCCCGGACGGGGGCGCTGCCAGGGCGCCGGCCTTTGCGCGCTCGGCCGGCCTTTGCGCGCTCGGCCGGCCTCTGCGCGCGCCGCCGGCCTCTGGGCGCGCCGCCGGCCTCTGGGCGCTCGGCCTTCGGGGGGCCCTGGAGGCCCGGGGCGACCTTTTACTTTGGCCAGGGGTTTCAGCTTGGCTTGGCGTGGGTACCTTCTACGCCACGACAACTGGCTGTAGGGCTGGCACATTTGGCCCGCACTTACCTTGCCACCGACATTTTGGCCGAGAGGGGGTGACTCTTTTGCTTTTGATATTGTTCGGGCTCTTGCTCGCATTTTTGTTCCTGGGCCTGGGTTTCGCAGTACATTTGTTATGGATAGTTGCAGTTATATTCTTTATTGCCTGGGTAGCTGGCTTCGCCTTCCGCAGAGGATCGGGTTCGCGTTGGTACTGGTGGTGACCCCACACGGTAGCGGTGCCTGCACACAACCTGGGCCACCTGGCGCTGCTGGCACCGCTCCATCACCAACCTAAATGAGACAATTGGCCACGGAGGTGCACAGTGGCACCAGTTGCAGACTATTTGTGCGAGCGCCTCTGCGAGTGGGAAGCCCAAGACCATATACGGCTTCCCAGGTGACGGCATCAATGGAATACTTGGGGCATTGCGCCGCCACCAAGACAAGCTCCGCTTCGTCCACGCCATGTGGGCCCCCGCGGTGCATAAAAGGGGGCTCAGGCGGGTAAAGCTTAGTCTCAAAAAGTTTGTACGAAAGGAGCTATCAACGTGCAACGGTCAACAGGTACCGGGCTCGCCGCGTTCGGGGTGGTGCTCGCAGTGGTGGGTGCCATCTTGGACTACGCAGTCACGGTGACGAACACTTCAGGTTTCAACGTAAACACCGCAGGGATGATCCTGCTTATTGCAGGCATTGTCATCTTCGTGCTGGGCATACTGGTCGTCATCTCCGGTAGCGTCCGGCGGACGACCGTGCGCCAGGACATCCGGTCAACACCGCAGGGCGAGTACCGCCTCGAGCAACGCGAAGACTTGGGCTCGACTCCCTGAGCTGCCCTCGGTACGAGGACTTACGACGGCCAGTCCCACAACTGCAGACGAGAAGCTGCCACTACGAGGGTTGACCGCTCATGGACGGCTCCTGCTGGCAGGGCGAAGCCCCTGCTGGCAGGGGCAGCCAGTCGAAGACGACTACGACGGCGTCGTCACGCAGCGAGGCGCCCCTGTGGTAAGCAAGCAGCTCTTTGATCAGCCGGCGCACGACTTCGGCAGGTGGCAGTTCTTTCATGGAAGCTAGGAGCTCGAAGAGCCTGGCACTGCCAAATTCGGCCCCTCCTGGCGGGCACGCCGAGTACAGCCCGTCACTGGCCACGACTATGCGGTCACCCGGGACAGCGTCGAGAGGCTGCTCAGTGTAGTCAGTGCCCTCGAAAAGCCCAAGTGGCAATTGGGCTTTGAGAGCCAGAGGGACGACATCCTCGCCGCGTTGGCGCAGCACAAAGGCCGAACCGGCACTCACTGCGTACGCCTTGTTGGAAGAGTGGTCAAAGCGCAACAGCACCGCATGTGCGAACTGTTCACCACAGTGCAAGGAATATATCGCCTGGTCAGCACAGCGCGCTTGCTCGGCGAGGCTGATGTCGTTGCGCCTCCCGTTGCGCAGTGCCGACACAGCGAGAGTGGCGAGCTGGGAGGCAGTGACACCTCTGCCCATGGCGTCACACAGGCTAAGTTGCGTACATTCATGCGAAACGCACCAATCGAAGCTGTCCCCCGCGACGTAGTACGCCGGCTCCAGCTGGCCTGCCAAGCGGTAGCCTGGGCCTGCCGACGCTCGGCCCGGCAGCAGCTGCCACTGCATCTCTGCAGCGAGGCTGAGAGCCTGGGCTCGCGCGGCTCTCTCGAACACGTCAGTGTCTCGCCTCGCTACGCAGATCGCGTGAGCGAGGTCTGTCGCCACGCCCTGGAGCTCGCCTAGCTGGTCGTCGGAGGGCCGAGAAGGAAGCAGCACCTCCAACACCCCAAGGCGTTCGCCCCGCACGGTCACGGGCAGGCGGGCAGCAAAACATTCCCCTTGCAACGTGACTTCAGGCAGTTGTGTGACGAACACCCTGCCCACAGCGCTCTCGTCAACGCCGAGCCGCTCGGCCGACCCAATCGGCTTCTTGGACGCTGAACTCACCGGCTGCAGTACCGACAAGCGGTAATCAACGACGTACAACTCGGTCCCTAACGCAGATATGTTTTCTGCCAAGGCGGCTTCCAGGGCTGGGACGATGCCACAAGCGGGCGCCGCTTGGGCCCGACTGAGGACGTGGACGCCCAAGGACCGGGGCTGAGTGAGATCGAGGGCCATTTGGAAAGTATGGCCGCTTTGCCTACCTGCCCGCGCCCGCACCCCAAGGCCCAGTTTGGGCACCGGGCCTCGCTCCGGGGCCTCTTGCCTTGACAGCCATGCCCGTGGCAGGCTACGGCGGAGGCGAGAGGCAACTGAGGGGTACACGTGTTTGATTTTGCGTCGTTCGGCCTAGGCGACATGCTCGAATGCAGTTCGGCGGTTAGGGAAGTGGCCGCTGGCGCCGGCTCGATGGAGGAGGCAGCAAGCGCCATCTGCGGTTACCTCTACTACCACCTGCTCGACAAGGAGGCGGGCGAGCGCGCCTTGGCGCTCGTGCGCGTATTTGCGACCCGGCCGTTCGACTTGCTCAGCCCGGACCTCCAAGCGTTCGCCGCCAACCACTCTGGCATGCGAGAGCGCGACCTCAGGGGCACGAACTGCCTCGTGTTGTTGGCGAGCGTGGGCGACGAACCGGCTTGGAACGACCGTCGTTGCTCCCGCCAGCACCAAGCCCTGCCACTGGTTTGGCCGGGGGCACGCCTCAAGCACCCTATCCTGATGGACCTCAGCCAGTCCCTGGGGCTAAGTGGGCGCCTACCGAAAGAGGACAACGTTGGCGTGTACGACGTCTCCCAAGCGCGCTCTCAGCTCAAGGTCGCCGGCCCAAAGGGGCTACTGGGCCGCCACCGCGTCCGCTCGGTGCTCGGCTTCGGCGCTCTGTTGCCGTCTGGCGCCGGGTTCGTGTCCTTGTTGTTCTCGCGCGCAGCAGTGCCGAGGCCGGTTGCCAGCGCGTTCACGGCAGTCGCCCTCGGCGCCAAGCTCGCCCTCCTGCCCTTCATGGACGGGCCGGTTTTTGCCAACGACCCTGCCCCCCGCCCTGCCCAGCGCACTAGCGAAGCAGCGCTCCTGCGTTCGCAGCTGGCAGCGTTGGAACAGCTCCTCAAGCTGAGGGAGGACGCCGTCGTAGAACAGGCACTGCGGCTGCAGCACGTTGCCGAACAAGCCGAGCACCGGGCGGCCGCCTTGGCCCGCTCACAGGCCGCGTTGCAAGCAAGAGAGGCCGAGCTGGTCGAGAGCAGGGAGCACTTCGCCCATATGGCCCGGACGCTCCAGTCCAGCCTCCTCCCCCCCTGCCTGCCAAAGGTCAGCGGGGTCGACGTGGCCTCTTTGTACCGGCCGGCCCAGGCCGTAGATGAACCCGGTGGAGATTTTTACGACGTGTTCGAGACCGCCAAGCACGACTGGGCGTTCACCCTCGGCGACGTGATGGGCAAAGGCACCGAGGCCGCCAGCCTCACCGCCCTTGCCCGCTACACAATGCGAGCTGCAGCCATGAGGGCGCGCCGACCTGCTGCCGTGCTCGCAGCCTTGAACGAGGCGGTCCACCGGCAGCACCCCGACCGTTTTTGCACTGCCACCTACGCTCGCCTGCGGACAGAAAAGCTGCCAATGCGAGTTTCGATGGCCTCAGCTGGGCACCCGCCACCGCTCCTCGTCCGCCATTGTGGACGGGTCGCCACGCTCAGCGCACGAGGCCTGCTCGCAGGGCCGTTCGAGGATTGGCACGCTGAGACGCTGAACGCGACATTGGAACCTGGCGACTCGGTGGTCCTCTACAGCGACGGCGTGCTCGACGCTCGCCGGGGCCGCGAGCCTTTCGGCCCGGGACGCTTGGCGGCAACGTTGGAGGCTGCCGCTGGGCTGAGCCCTCAAGGGATCGTCACGAGGTTAGGCGACGCCCTCGCCTCCTACGCCGACTGCCCCGGCGACGACCTAACGGTGTTGGCGTTCGGGCCAAGCCGCTAGCTTCGGGGGCGCCGGCCGCGCCTCGGCCCGCGGGGGCCTACTATGGCACGAGAGCGGGCCAATGACCATATGCTCAACAAGGCCATGACCTCTGTAGCTGCGGCACTGCTGGACCAGTTGCCAGGAGGCACAGACGCCGGCCCGGACGAGGTCATGGCGAGCCTGTCGGGCTGGGCCTCTCGCCGTGGCTACAAGCTCTACCCCTCCCAGGAAGACGCCCTGGTCGCCGTGCTGTCAGGCGACCACGTCATCGTTTCTACGCCTACGGGTTCGGGTAAGAGCCTGGTCGCGCTCGGTGCCCACCTCGCAGCGATGTGCGAAGGTCGCCGCTCGTGGTACACGGCGCCGGTGAAAGCGCTGGTCTCAGAGAAGTTCTTCGACCTGTGCGAAGAACTTGGGCCCGGAAAAGTCGGGCTGCTCACAGGTGACGCCTCGGTCAACCCAGACGCACCCGTCATTTGCTGCACTGCCGAGGTGCTCGCCAACGTCGCGCTGCGCTTCGGCGAGGACGCTCCGGCAGGCCAGGTCGTGATGGACGAGTTCCACTACTACGCGGACCCCGAACGCGGCTGGGCCTGGCAGGTGCCGCTGATCGAGCTCCGTAAGGCGCAGTTTGTGCTCATGTCGGCAACTCTCGGGGACGTCTCGCGTTTTGCCTCGGACCTAGAGCGAAGGACCGGCCGGCCCGTGAGCGTCGTCAGCACGGCGCAACGCCCCGTACCGCTCGAGTACCGTTATGCAAGGACACTATTACACGAAACGATAAACGAGCTCGTGGCTTCAGGCCTCGCCCCTGTCTACCTTGTACATTTCACCCAGAAATCAGCCGTAGAACGGGCTCAGTCCTTGACGAGCGCGCAAGTGTCGACGCGTGCAGAGCGAGACGCCATCGCGTCCGCCCTCGCGGGCTACCGTTTTGCGAGTGGGTTCGGGAAGGCACTTTCCCGCTTGTTGCGGCACGGCATCGGCGTTCATCACGCCGGCATGCTCCCAAAGTACCGCCGGCTGGTGGAACGCCTCTGTCGTGAGGGCCTGTTGAAGGTCATATGCGGCACAGACACCCTAGGCGTAGGGGTGAACATGCCGATAAAGACGGTCCTGTTCACCTCACTTTCAAAGTACGACGGCAGTACCAGCCGCCTTTTGAGCGCGAGAGAGTTCCACCAGATGGCAGGGAGGGCCGGGAGGGCTGGCTACGACACCTCCGGCACGGTGGTCGTCCAGGCGCCCGAGCACGTCGCTGAAAACTTGAAGAAAGCGGAAAAGATAGCTGCTGACCCGGCCAAGAAACGCAAGCTTGCTAAGGCTAAGCCCCCCAAGGGTTTCGTCTTCTGGGACGAAGGCACTTTCAAGCGGCTCATTTCTTCGCCGCCTGAACCGCTCACCTCGTCGTTCAAGGTGACCAACGCCATGCTCCTACAAGTCCTCGACCGGCCGGGCGACGGGTGTGCCGCAATGGCCCGGTTGCTCACAGACAACGACGAGCCACGGCCGGCGCAGCGACGTCACATCCGCAATGCCATCGCCATGTACCGGAGCCTGCTCGCGTCCGGTGTGCTCGAGCGCCTCGAACAAGCCGACGAGCTCGGGCGGCGCACCCGGGTCAAGGCGGGCCTACAGGAAGACTTCGCCCTCAACCAGCCCTTGTCATTGATGGTGGTAGAGGTCCTCCCTTACCTCGACGCTACTTCCAGCGATTTCGCGCTCGACGTCGTGTCAGTCGTGGAGTCAACTTTGGAAGATCCCTCGCCAATACTGTCGGCTCAGCTAGAGCGGCTCCGGGCAGAGACGCTCGCCCGGCTAAAACAAGAGGGCCTAGAGTACGAGGAGCGCATGGAGGTGGTCCGGGACCTGGAGCACCCCAAACCTTTGGCGGAGCTGCTCTACGAGGTGTTCGGCTCCTACCGCGCCCGGCACCCCTGGGCTCGCGACTATGACGTGCACCCCAAGTCCGTGTTGCGGGACATGTACGAACGTGCAATGAGCTTTTCGGAGTACGTCGCTTATTACGGGGTCTCCCGGAGCGAGGGCCTGCTGCTCAGGTACCTCTCGGACGCCTACAAGGCCCTTGTGCAAAGTGTCCCTGAAAGTTCTAAGACCGAGGAGGTCCTAGACCTCACCGACTGGGTCGGCGAGATGGTGCGCCAAGTCGACTCCTCGCTCCTCGACGAGTGGGAGCTGCTCCGTGGGCCGCAGCCCTTAGAGGCGCTCCAAGGCCGCGAGCGCGTGCCCGCCAGCGCCGAGGGGGCCGGCGGGGAAGCCACTTCGCCCAGGCGGGCACCCGCCGTGCTCCCAGCTGGCTCGGCCGGCGAGCTGGGCAGCGTGGAGGGCTCAGCGGCGCCGGTAACTGCCAACGAACGCGCCTTTTCGGTCATGGTCCGCAACGCTTGCTTCCGCAGGGCCCAGCTCGCCTCCTTGCGCGACTGGGCTGCACTGGGGGACCTCGACGAGGCAACGGGTTGGGACGCCGCTCGCTGGGAAGCGGCCTTGGCTCCCTACTTCGCCGAGCACGCCAGCATCGGGACAGGCCCAGACGCCAGAGGGCCTACTTTGTGGCAGCTCGACAAGCTCCCCGAAGGCGCCGACGAGCAACCAGGCGCGACCAGCATGGCCCGACGGCCCCGGCGCTGGCGAGCCCGCCAGGTGCTCGACGACCCCGCCGGCTACCGCGAGTGGGCGATCGTGCTCGAGGTGGACCTCGACGCGTCCGACAGGGCGGGAGAGCCTGTTGTGGCCCCAGTGGCCGTCGAGCGGTTAGTGGGCTGAAGCCTTGGCGGCTAACCTCAATGGGCATGGCCATGAGACCGATGAGCCGTGACGAAGCCCTCCAGCACCTGTTTGTGCTGTCTATTGCAGCGTTCCTGATTGTGGCACCAATCTTTTTGGTGCAGCCTTCCAACCTGGAGTACTCTTTGATCGGCTTGGGGATCTTGTTCGCTGTGATCGACCTCGTCGTAGCTGCGGCGCTGCGGCGCCCTATTTCTTGACAGACCGATGACGTCGCTGACAACTCGGCCTCTGGGCAAGACCGGTATGGACATAACTAGGGTCGGTTTCGGCGCCTGGGCCGCTGGTGGAGGAGGTTGGGCGTTCAGCTGGGGCCAACAAGACGACCAAGAGTCCGTCGCAGCTATCCGTCACGCCATCGAGTCGGGCATCAACTGGGTGGACACAGCCGCGGTGTACGGCCTCGGGCACTCAGAGGAGGTTGTCGCCCGCGCGCTACAGGGGCTGCCTGAAGCAGACCGGCCTTACATTTTCACCAAGTGCGGCCTCAGGTGGGACCCCGCTGACCCGCTCAAGCCAGCGAGGCGTGTTGGCGAACCGGCGAGCATCCGCGAAGAGCTCCACGCTTCGCTGCGCCGGCTGCGGGTTGAGGTGATCGACCTTTACCAGGTGCACTGGCCCGCTGAGGACGGGACAGCACTCGAGGCGTACTGGACGACCCTGCTCGAGTTGAAAGATGAAGGCAAGATAAGGGCTGCGGGCTTGTGCAACCACAATGCTGCCCAGCTCGAAGCGGCTGAACGGGTCGGCCACGTGGACAGCCTGCAGCCACCCTTCTCTGCCATCCGGCGCACCGCAGCACCCGACATAGCCTGGTGCGCTGCGCACTCGACCGGCGTCATCGTCTACTCGCCCATGCAGGCGGGCCTACTGACCGGTAGCTTCAGCGCCGACCGGTTGGCCCGGCTCGACCCCGAGGACTGGCGGCGACGTAACCCCGAGTTCCAGGGCGAGAACCTCACCCGCAACCTGGCGCTGGCCGAAGCCCTCCGCCCGATCGCGCAAGCCCTGGGCACGAGCGTGGCTGCTGTGGCGGTCGCCTGGACGCTGGCATGGCCAGGCGTTACGGGTGCCATCGTAGGGGCTCGAAGCGCTGCCCAAGTTGACGGGTGGTTACCAGCCGCCGAGCTCACCCTCACGTCAGAGGAGCTTGACCAGGTCGCAAACGCGATCGCCGTGACGGGGGCAGGCGAGGGGCCGACGAGCCCTGGGACGGTGTAGGTGCCCAAACCAGCACGTGCCAGTACCCAAGCCGGCGAACAGCATGGCCGTGCGTGCTGCACCAGCGTAGCGGGCATGCAGTAAAAGCCTCGCCGGGCGGCGCTCAGCCAGCGTTGGACGGCGGCACCAACCTCGCCAGCTTGCGCCCCACCTTCAAATAAGTACCATCCTGCAGCCCTCCCAGCTTCAGGGGCACAAGCTCGAGCAGGGGGAGGCGGACCTCGTCCGTCCCCACCGTCACCTGCCGCTGCGGTGCCCCACCGGGAGGTTCAAGCACGAGGCGGAGCGCCTTTTGTTCGGCTAGCCGGCGCACCTCGCTGTTGCTGCTAGCGAAGCCCAACTGCTTCACGACGTCCGCTGTGCTGAGACCGCTTATGGCTGCGCTCGGCAAGTGCCCGATCTCGCCGTAACTGTTGCGGGAAAACTGGGAGTGGAAGTCTTCGCGCGCCCTCATCGCAGCGCTCACGCCATGCAGGGCCGCCACCACCTCGCCCGCCATTATGCGCTTCAGGTCCATCGGGTGGACAGACCCAGCCTCCAAGCGCTCCTCCACTGCCGCAATGTCATCGTCATGCCATTCCGAAAGGGCCTTCAGGTAGGGTATGGCCAACCGGTCAGGCACCGACATCAGCTTGCCGAAGACATCGCCTGGAGTGGCAGTCAGGGGCACATAGTTACCTTGCGACTTGCTCATCTTCCTGCCGGTGCCGTCAGTACCTTCGATGAGCGGCGTCGTCGCCACCAGCTCAGGTTCCAGCCCACAAATCTCCATCACTTTACGGCACATTTGCATGTTCAAGAACTGGTCCGAGCCCCCGACCTCTAGGTCACACGCAACCTCGACCGAATCGAGTGCCATAGCCACCGAGTAGAGCAGCTCGGCAAGTGAAAGGCCGTGGCCAGCAGCCAAGCGTGCCCGGAAGTCATCACGCTGTAGCGGCATGGAAACTGGTATGTGCGAAGTTACCTCTATCAAACGGGGCAATGAGACCCCCCGCAGCCAGTCCCCGTTATAGCGGAACTCGGCTCTAGAAAAGTCGAAAAAAGCAGAGGCTTGAGCCTTGTACGTGGCCAGGTTAGCCTGTATGTCCTCGTCGCTTAGAGGCGGGCGCTCCTCGGACCGCCCGCTCGGGTCGCCGATCTTCGCGGTCACGTCTCCCACAATGAAAACTACGTGGTGGCCCATGCGTTGGAACCTCGAAAGTAGGACCATTGGCACCGCGTGCCCAAGGTGGACTTCGGCACCCGTCGGGTCGATGCCGAACTTCGCCACGAACGGGCGGCCGGTTGCCTCCGAGAGCCTGAGGCGGCGAGCAAGCTCTTGTTCGGAGGGTTGGAGAGCCTCACAGCGCGCCCTTACCAGCTTGGCTTGCTCCTCAGGAGAGAGGCCGGAGAGGTCGGCGCGACGGCGCTCATGAGTGACCTCAAGCAGCTGGCGGACGGCCTCATCTGAGGACAGGTCGGCGTGGCGAAGGAGCGCAGACGACTCTTCGAACGATTTGCTGAGGTAGTTCACAGGATGCCCAAGCCTAGCCCTGCCATGTTCGTGAGGGACGAGCGGCGATGACGGCCCCAGAGCAAGGTGCAGACAGGCACGGCTCGCCCCGACCCTCCGGGGGCACGTACGAACCTCCGCCGGTGGCACGTACGAGGCTGTGGCACGTACGAGGCTGTGGCACGTACGAGGCTACAGTGCCAACCCGTACCGCACGCCGGGTTGACTAGCGTCGTCGGTATGGCACTGCTGCGCTGGGACGAGCGGCCCGAGTTACGACGACCAGTGCTCGTCGCTGGCTTCGAAGGTTGGAACGACGCAGGCAACGCCGCCTCAGAAGCCGTCGCCTACCTGGCGCGGGCATGGTCGGCCAAGGAGTTCGCGTGTTTCGACTCCGAAGAGCTGTGGGACTACAGCTCAAGCCGTCCCCAGGTCCGGCTCGAGCGCGGTAAGACGAGACGCCTCGAGTGGCCCAAGCTACAGCTCTCGTGGGCTCCATTGCCCGGGAGGGAACAGGACGTCGTCTTCCTAGCCGGGCCCGAGCCCCAGCTTCGGTGGCGCAGCTTGGTGGGAGAGCTGGCGAGCACAGCGGAGCAGATGGGGGTTTGTACTGCCCTGCTGCTCGGTGCGCTCTTGGCCGACGTACCTCACACTCGCCCGGTACGGGTTACCGGCGGCGCTGCCGACCCTGAGCTCTCGAACCTCGCCGGGGTCGAACCGTCCTCTTACGAAGGCCCGACCGGCATCGTGGGCGTGGTCTCCGAAGCTTTGGCCCAAAGCGGGGTAGCGACAGTGTCGCTTTGGGCGAGCGTCCCCCACTACGTTTCGCAGAGCAACTCGCCCAAGGCGACGCTGGCCCTCGTCGAACGCACTACCCGGGTGCTTGGTACCAGCGTCGACGTGGCACAGCTCCAGGTGGCTGCCGAAGCCTACGAGCGCCAGATCGACGAGCTTGTGGCTTCCGACGAGGACGCGCTGGCCTATGTGCGCCGCCTGGAAGCCCAAGACGAGCAAGAGCGCGAACAACCCACGCGACCTCCCAGGCACGTACCAGAGGGCCTCCACCTGTCCCCCGCGGCCGGCGACCGCCTCGCTGCCGAAGTCGAGCGTTACCTTCGCGAGCAGCGCCCGGACAGCTAGCGGGGGCGCTTGCAGCTAGCGGGGGCGCTTGCAGCTAGCGGGGGCGCTTGCAGCCGCTGCCTTTTCCCGCCGGCGAAGCCGTACCCTGGACAAGTGGCCGATTGCCCGCACGGCTTCCCCCAGGCCCAGTGCTTGATCTGTAGCACGCTCAGCCGTTCGCAAGCCAACGCGCAAGTCGCAGAGAAGGTGGCTTACCCCACGGTGACGACGGCCGGGCAGGCACCCGTTCCCTACGCTTCGACCTTCGGCGAAGGCCGTGGGCGTTCCGGGAACGGGGCCAACAAGACGCCGGCCGGGCCTAGACGGCAACGGCGCAAAGGCAGGCACAACCTCTTAATGGCGCTTTTGGTCATCGTAGTAGGCCTGCTGGCGTGGGGCTTGGTCCAAGGCGTACTTGGCTTGGCCCTTCACATTGCCGAGTACGTCGCTGTGGCCGTGCTGTCGGGTTGGGCCGGCTACAGGGCCGGTCACTGGCACGCTAGGCACGAGCACCGCTAACGCCGCGGGCTGGCACCACCGCTCAAAGCCCCGGCCGCGCACGTGTAGGCTCTTCGTCTGCAGGCTCTTCCCCATAGGCCGCGTAACCGGTGCGTTCGAGTTCCTCAGCAAGCTCAGCACCACCGGACTCGACGACCCTCCCGCCGAGCAGCACGTGGACGCGGTCGGCGGCAAGTTCTGAAAGGAGCCGTTGGTAGTGGGTTATCGCCAGGATGCCGATGCCGGCCTCGGCCAACTGGCCCACGCGCTTGGCAACGGCCTTGAGCGCGTCGATGTCGAGGCCCGAGTCGATCTCGTCAAGGACGGCGAACTTCGGGCGCAGTACACCGAGCTGCAGTACCTCGTTGCGCTTTCGCTCTCCTCCCGAAAGGTCGACGTTGAGGGGCCTCGACAGGACAGCTGCGTCCAGGCCTACCGCGGCAGCTTCGGCAGCCACCATCTCAGGCACCGTCGAACGTTCTCGCCCCATGGCAGCAAGCGCTTCTCCCAAGGCGTCATAGACGCTCACCCCTGGCACCTCGACCGGGTACTGGAGCGCAAGGAAGAGCCCAGCCTGTGCCCGTTGCCACGCCGGCAACCCGAGCAGTTCCAAGCCGTCCAGGCGAACGCTGCCGGCCGTACAGTCGTAACCCGGCCGTCCCGCAAGGACATGCGAAAGCGTGGACTTACCCGACCCGTTCGGCCCCATCAAGGCGTGGACCTCGCCGCTTTTTACCACAAGGTCCACCCCACGCAATATCTCCCTGCCAGCGACGCCGGCGTGCAATTGGGAAATGACCAGCTCGCTCACCCTACCTCCACCACGACTTCGGCCCCCTCGGGACGTACGGGGTAAGTGGCGACAGGCTGGACCGCCGGCAAGCATTGGGGCTGGCCGTCTTTCAAGGAAAATGTGCTGCCGTGCTTAGTGCACTCGATGCTGCGCTCAGCACGGTCCACCTCTCCGTCCGAAAGCGGCCAGTTCTGGTGGCTGCAACGGTCGTCCAGGGCGTACACCTCGTCACCGAGGCGGACGAGGCACAGGCCGCAGCGGCCGCCCTCGACCCGTACTGGCACGCCGTCAGGAAGGCTGTCCAGCCTCACCCTCACTTCTTGGCTCATCTTTGGCCTCCCGGCCCAGCGAACTTGTCTGCCAACGCTTGCCTCAACCAACCGAGCGCTCCCGGCACAGGGAAGCGCAACAGGACGTCGTCCAAAAACCCAAGCACTATCAAGCGCCTCGCCGCCGCCGTGGGGACGCCCCGGCTTTCCAGGTAGAAAAGTTGGCCCTCGTCAACGGGCCCGACCGCAGAAGCGTGAGAGCAACGCACGTCGTTGTCTTCGATCTCTAAGTTGGGCACAGAGTACGCTCGGGCACCCCCAGAGAGCACCAAGTTACGGTTGGTTTGGAACGCGTTCGTGCCTCGCGCACCCTTCTCGACCCTGATCAGGCCCGAATAAACCGACTGTGCCTCGTCTGCGACGGCCCCTTTGAACAACAGGTCGCTCCTGGAACGGGGGGCGGCGTGGTGCTGGACGGTGCGCAGGTCGTGCATCTGGTCGCCACTCGCGAAGTAGGCCGCCAAGAGCTCGGAGTCGCCGCCCTCCCCCTCCAGCACCGAGCCCGTCCGCACCCTCGCGTAGTACCCCCCGAGGGCCACGGTCATGGAGCGCAGCACCCCGCTCGCTGCGACCCTGCTCACCTGGTTGGCAACCTGCCAGGTCCCTCGGCCAAGGAGCTGCACCTGGGCATAGCCGAGCTTCGCTCCAGTGCCCACCAGCAGCTCCGTGTAGGGCGCGACGAGCATGTCGCCTGCCGGGCCGGCAAAGATCTCCAGAACCTCGGCCGAGGCCTCCTCCCCTAGCTCCACCTCTACACGGGGGAAAAATGCAGCCCCTTCCCCCTCCAGCCAATGCACCAGGACTATGGGGCGTTCGAGCATCGTGCCCGGGGCCACAGAAACCCTCCACGGTGCCAGGACGAACGCACCGTTCAGGGCTGCGAAGGGGTCGTCGACCGCCGAGCTAGCTATCGCTTCGCCTCCCCGAGAGCCGTTAGGGCTCGAGCTAGCAGGTACCGTCGACACCGAGAGCCCGGGCGCAAGCCCAAGGACCTCAGCTGGGCCGGCGCCTCGGCAGGCCACAACGCTAGCAGCCCCAACGAGCCGCACGAGCTCTTGCACGGTGCTCGGCAGCTCGTCGAGGCTGAGGCCAGCTGTAGAGGGCTCCCTGATGGGCTGGTAGCGGTCCAGCTCAAGTTCGTCTATACGGCTGTAGCGCCAGATCTCCTCCGACTCGCTCGGCAGTTGCATCGCCGCGAAGAGCTCCCAATAGCCGAGCCGCTGCTCGCGCAGCCAGCCTGGCCCCGGGAGGCCAGCGGCCACGCTCGCGTTGAACGAAGAACCAGGCAAAGGCGTCATGCGCACGGCCAGCTTAGGCGAGGCCCACGCCTAGGCCTAGGCCAGGCCGTTGTGCCCCGGCCCTAGCTCAGCGAGCAGCCGTCCCACTTCCTCGTCGGTGGCCTGGGTGAAGTCTTCGTACCAGGCCCCGACGGCGCGCATGTGGCGCGGCTCGACTAAACAGAAATAACCGTCCACCAGGGGTGCCAGCGCGTTCAGGCATTCTGGTGGGGCGACTGGTACGGCCATCACGAGCTTTGCAGGGTACTTTTGGCGGGTAGCGAACAGAGCCGCACGCATTGTGGCACCCGTCGCCAAGCCGTCGTCGACCACCACGGCCGAACGACCTTCCAGCGACGGCAGCTCCCCTGCACCGTACTTGTTGTAAGCGCTTTGCTGAGCCGCCACTTTGGCGGCTGCCTTGTCGAAGAGGGCTTCGACCTCAACCGGGAGCAGCCCAAGGAGGGAGACGACGTCCTCGTTGAGCACCCTTACGTCACCGGGGGCGACGGCACCGACGGCGAGCTCCTCCTGCCCAGGGGCGCCCACCTTGGCGACCGGCATAGCGTACAGCGGTGCTCCGAGGGCCCTAGCCAGCTCTGCCCCCACAACGACCCCCCCGCGCGCCAAGGCTACGACAACCGGCCTTAGCAACCCTTCTTGCGAGGCGACCTGCCCCGCGAGCGTCCTGCCTGCGGACTCCCGGTTGGCAAAGCGGCCGCCCAGCTGGGCGCCAGAGGCAACAAGCCCGCCGTCTTGGCTGGCAACCGCCCGCTCGGCCATAGGGCTAACCCCTACCCGGGCCTCCAATCTCCACGACCACCCTGCGGTGGTCGTCCGCGTCGTACCGCACGGGCACTCTCGTGCCCACGTTGATGCTGGCGCGCTGGCCGGGCGTGGGGAACGCGACCCTAGTAGTGACCTCGAAGCTCTCTTCACCCTCTGGCTCCACGCGCAACGTCAACCTGCAGCGCGTGACCGGGCCGAGGACACGTTCGTCCACGACTGAAAGTACGACCGCCGGCGCAAGCCTGTTGAGGGGGCGCAGGTCACCGAACACCTGCTCAGGGTCGGGCTGTGCCGCTGGCTCTTCCTTGCCGGCCCGAGCTCGCTCGGCTCGTTCCGACCTCGCCCGCCTCGAGGCCTTCGGGCCCCGTGTGGTGAGGTCAGCCGAGCCTAAAGGGCCTGACCTATCATGAGGACGCTCCCTCTGCCTCTGCCGGCCCCCAACGTCAGGCCGCAAGGGCGCACTGGCCCGCTCGGTGCCAGGCAGGCCGTGGGAGTTGACTACCAGGCTCAGCGCAGCGACCACGACCACAAGCGTTATTACCAAAGCGAGCGCAGCGCCCACATGAAGATCTTAGGGCCAAGATCTTAGGGCCGCAGGGCTCAGGGCTACAGCCGACGAGCTCAGCTGGCCCGGAGAGCATCAGCCGACGCTGCCCTCCATCTGCAACTCGATCAGGCGGCTCCATTCGACGGCGTACTCCATTGGCAGCGTCCTCGTCACCGGCTCAATAAAGCCGTTTACGATCATGCTCATCGCCTGCTGCTCTGAAAGGCCACGGCTCATCAGGTAGAACAGCTGGTCATCGCCAACCTTCGAGATCGTCGCTTCGTGGCCGACCTGAGCGTCGTGCTCGCCGAACTCGATATAGGGGTAAGTGTCCGAACGAGATTTTTCGTCCAGCAACAATGCGTCACAGCGTACAAAGCTTTTTGAACGCTTCGCCCCCTCTTCGAAACGCACGAGCCCTCTGTAGGAGGTACGGCCGGCATCTTTGGAGATCGACTTTGACACTATTGTCGAGGTGGTCTCTGCGGCTGCGTGCACCATTTTCGCTCCCGCATCTTGGTGCTGGCCGGCGCCGGCGTAGGCCACCGACAGCACCTCGCCTGACGCCTTCGGGCCCATCAGGTAAACCGAGGGGTACTTCATCGTCAACTGGCTACCGATGTTGCCGTCTATCCACTCCATATGAGCTTCGGCCTCAGCAAAAGCGCGTTTGGTCACCAAGTTGTAGACGTTGTTGGACCAGTTTTGGATAGTCGTATAGGTGACCCTGCTGCCTTGCTTGCACACGATCTCTACGACAGCCGAATGGAGGGAGTCAGTAGTGTACACAGGAGCTGAGCAACCCTCGATGTAGTGCACCTGAGCACCTTCGTCTGCGATGATCAGCGTCCTTTCGAACTGGCCCATGTTCTCGGCGTTGATACGGAAATAGGCCTGGAGGGGCATGTCGACCTTCACCCCTGGGGGCACGTAGATGAAGGACCCGCCCGACCAAACGGCCGAGTTAAGGGCCGCGAACTTGTTGTCATTGGCCGGGATGACCTTGCCAAAGTAACGCTTCACGATGTCGGGGTACTCCCGCAGCGCCGTGTCCATGTCGCAGAACAGCACGCCCTGCTTCTCGAGCTCAGCCCTGTTCCTGTGGTAGACGACCTCGCTTTCGTACTGTGCAGTGACGCCCGCCAAGTACTTGCGCTCTGCCTCGGGGATGCCGAGCTTGTCATAGGTCTTCTTCACCGACTCAGGCAGCTGCTCCCAGGCGTCCACCTGCTTGTCAGTGGGCTTCACGTAGTAGTAGATGTCGTCGAAGTCGATGCCCGAGAGGTCACCACCCCAGGTTGGCATCGGCCGGCGCTCGAAGTAACGGAGGGCCTTCAACCGCCGCTCGGTCATCCATTCGGGTTCGCCCTTCATCCAGGACATCTCCCTCACGATCTCCTCCGAGAGCCCCTTTTTGGGCTTGAAGACGTAAAAGTCCTCCTCGTCGCTCCATCCGAGCTGGTACCGGCCCAGGTCCAGGTCTTGTGCAGTAGTAGCCATAGCGAGCTCCCTTCGAGGATTTCTCCTACGTCGATAGTAACAACCCTACGAGCCCTGCCGGCGGCCACCACAGCCGGCGGAGCTGGGCCTTCGCAAAAGCACTTCACGGCACGGCCCGTAGGCCCCCGGCCTTTGGCCTGTCGGGCCCGCTGGCAGCTAGTGGCCGTTGGTCACTGGGGGCCGTTGGTCACTAGTGGCCGTTGGTCACTAGTGGCCGTTGGCCGCTGGGGGCCGTTGGCCGCTGGGGCCCCCCATTGCCCCGGAGGCTTAGGGGGGCCAAGGGCTTGGGCCCGGGCTGCCAGGGCCACATCTCCGCTGCCATCTCGGCCGCAGCGCGAGCCACGTCAGGGTTGGCGAGGTCACCTACTAGTACGGCCACCAGGCAACTTCGAGCTTCTTGGGGACCAGCGCGCTCAGAGCTGCTACTGCAGGCAACCGACGACATGAACCGGCCGAGCTCAACGGGATCGGTGCCAACGAGCACGACAGGGGTGCCACTTGCCACCCAACGAGCTGCCTGTGCAGGGTCAGCAGTGACCTCGGGCATACCCTAAGTTCTAGACGTGCTCAAGGACTAGCGTGCTCGCTAGGTCCTAGGCGTGCTCGCGTCGTTAGCCAGTTCGGAACTAGATCTGGTGGGATGCTTGCACTGGACGCACAGCCCCCCGTCGCGCCCCGCCGGCCCTTTTGCCACACCGCCCACATGGACAGCCGCCCTGACGACTGGGCGTGGCTCGCCAACAGGGACGACCCAGCCGTCGCACAGCACCTGCAAGCCGAGAACGCTTACGCTGGCTCCGTCCTGTCCCCCACGGCCGCTCTCCAACAAGAGCTGTTCAACCGGATAAGGGCGCGGTTAGCCGAGACGGACGTGTCGGCTCCTGTATGGCACAGGGGCTGGTGGTACTGGTCACGGTCCCTAGCCGGCCAGCAGTACCCAGTCCACTGCAGGCGGCCAGATCCGAGCCGCTCTCTCAGTGCAGCCCAGGTGCTCGCGGCTGCGAGGGCGGCGCTCCCCGCTGCTGGCGTCGCCGGCGACGGGACTCCTCCGCCCGAGGCCGGGCTTGGGGAAGCCCCAGCTCCCAACGCCGGTGAAGTCGTCCTAGACGAGAACGCCCTCGCCGGCGACAGCCCATATTTCGCCCTCGGCGTCTTCGACGTCCGCCCGGACAACGAAGTGCTTGCGTACGCAGTCGACTACGACGGCTCCGAGCGCTACCGCCTCCGCTTCAGGGACCTCGGTTCTGGCCACGACCTAGCCGACGTCGTGGAAGACGTGTACTACGGTTCAGCTTGGTCCTCGTCAGGTAGGAGCTTCTTTTACGTGCGCCCAGACAAGGCGATGAGGCCGTGGCAGGTCTGGCGCCACAAGCTTGGCACCCCCTCAGCTCAGGACGAGCTCGTCTTTCAAGAAGACGACGAGCGTTTCTTCGTCTCGGTCGGCCTCACCCGCTCGAGACGGTACGTGCTGGTGGAGTCCGGTTCGAAGATGTCGACCGAGGTGCACTACTTACCCGCTGACAGGGAGGTGGGCAGGCTCAAGGTCGTGCTGCCACGCCGCGACGGAGCCGAGTACGACGTAGACCACATGCGCCACCCTGTGCTCGGCGACGCTTGGGTGGTGCGTGCCAACCGCGGCCCCAGCGGCGAAAGGCTGGCCAACTTTGCGGTGTTCGCTCTCCCGGTCGGGCAGAGCGAGCCCAGCGCGATGAGGCCCCTGTTGCCGTACAGGCCGGACGCCAAGGTTACGGCCGTCGAAGCCTTTGCAGGCCACTTGGTCGTGCTGGAGCGTGCCGGCGGGCTTGAACAACTAAGGGTCGTCCCCTTGGGCGGCCAGCGGGCTCAAGAGGGCTCCAACGGCGCCGGCGGGGACGAGACGGGCGACAACGCTGGTGCAGGCTCAAGCCTGGTTGGGGAGAGCTTCCTGGTGCCCCAACCACAAGCCGCGTACAGCTTGGGCCTGGAGGCCAACCCAGAGTTCGGCACCGACGTAGTGCGCTTCGCCTACAGCTCGCTCACGAACCCTCCCACGAGCGTCGAGTACGACATCGCGGCGCGCCAACGTCGGGTCGTAAAACAGTCGACTGTAGGCGGGGGTTACGACCCATCGCAGTACCACACTGAGCGCATATGGGCCACCGCCCCCGACGGGGCCCAAGTACCAGTCTCTCTGGTGTGCCGGCGTGACCGTGCACTCGACCCGAGCACCCCCTTCCTGCTTTACGGCTATGGCAGCTACGAGCACTGCGTGGACCCTGCGTTCTCGTTCACGCGCTTGAACCTCCTCGAACGCGGGGTGGGCTTTGCCATCGCGCACGTCCGCGGGGGCGGTGAGCTGGGGCGGCCCTGGTACGAGCAAGGCCGTCTACTGCACAAGCGCACTACTTTCACCGATTTCATCGCGTGCGCCGAGAAGCTGGTGAACGACGGTTGGACGTCACCGTCGCGGCTGGTGGCACGCGGTGCCAGCGCCGGGGGGCTCCTAATGGGGGCAGTCACCAACATGCGCCCAGAACTGTTCCGGGCCGTCGTGGCAGAAGTCCCCTTTGTGGACGTAGTGACCACCATGTCGAACGAGAGCCTGCCCTTGACCGTTACCGAATGGGAGGAATGGGGCAACCCACGCGACGACGCCGTAGCGTACTGGTACATGAAAAGCTACTCACCTTTTGACAAAGTGCACAAGGCCCCGTACCCGGCGATGTACGTGACGGCTGGGCTCAACGACCCACGCGTTGGTTATTGGGAGCCTGCAAAATGGGTAGCCAAACTCCGTGCCAACAGCACGAGCGGCAACCCTGTGCTGCTGAAGACCGAAATGGGTGCAGGCCATCAAGGGCCCTCCGGGCGCTACGACGCCTGGAGGGACGAGGCGAGGGTGCAGGCGTTCATCTTGAGCTGGCTTGGTGCCGCTTAGCTCCAGCTGGGCCGAGTGGTCAGCGGCCAAGAACGCCAAGGCCCGCGCCAAGGCACGGTGGCGCGAGCTCGAGGACTTGGACGCCAGGGTGTTGCGCGGCAAGCTGGCCGGCCGCCAAGTAGTGTCGTTCGCCTCGAACGACTACCTCGGCCTCTCCGCCCATCCCTCGGTGCTGGCCGCCGCCCATGAAGCCTTAGACCGCTGGGGTGCCGGCGCCGGCTCGGCTCGACTGTTGGGCGGCAGCCGCCCGGTGCACAGCGAACTGGAGGCCGAACTGGCAGCGTGGAAAGGTGCCGAGTCCGCCCTAGCGTTCCCGAGCGGCTTCCAGGCAAACGTGGGAGCGCTGTCTTGCCTCGCTGGCCCCGGTGTGCTGTTCGCCGGCGACAAGTTGAACCACGCCTCCATTGTGGACGGCTGCCGGCTGGCCACGGCCCTCGGGGCGCGTTTCGAGACATACCCGCACTGTGACGCCGGCGCCGCCAAACGCCTGCTAGCCGAATGGCCTGGCAGGGCGGTCGTCGTCACCGACACCGTATTTTCCATGGACGGCGACGTGGCTCCCGTGGAGGAGCTGGCAGAAGTTTGCGCCGCCTACGGGGCGCTGCTCGTGGTAGACGAGGCGCATGCTGTCTTGGGCCCGCACATCGGCGAGCTGGGCTGCGAAGTACTGCGGGTCGGCACCCTGTCAAAGATGCTCGGGAGCCAGGGCGGCTTCGTGGCTGGCAGGCGCGAGATAGTCGAGCTCATGGTGAACCGTTGCCGCAGCTTCATCTTCACCACAGCCCTGGCACCTGTGAGCGCTGCTGCTGCGCTCGCAGCGTTGCGGGTGCTGCGCTCTCCGGCCGGCGCTGGCTTGGTCGAAACCCTGCGGGGCCACGCGGCCCGCCTGGCACCCGGCCGGGCCTCGCCAAGCCCGATCGTGCCGGTGGTCATGGGCACTGAGGCCGCGGCCTTGCGAGCCGCTGCGCGCTTAGCAGAATGGGGGCTCTACGTGCCAGCCGTCAGGCCCCCCACCGTGCCGCCGGGGAGTTCCCGGCTGAGGATCTCGCTCTCAGCTGCCCACAGTGAAGACGAAGTTAGCCTGCTCCTCGACGCCCTCGATCGCCTTGGGGTAACGACGGACGGTCGCGGACATCGATGACGCCACGCGCGTGGCGAGCCTCCGCCTCCTCTATGACGGTAGTTATCGCCGCGCCTACGAGCTCGTCGTGCTGAAGGAGGGCATCACGCAGGGCCTCCACAACGTACCGGCGCTCTTCGACGACCGAGCGAGCAGATGCTCTTGCCCTCTCGAGCAGCTCCTCGACGGCCCGTCGAGAAGCCTCGTCGGAAAGCACCTTGGTGACCAAGTCGGCAGGGCTCCCCGAAGCCTCGAGTGAGACAAGCGCCCCGGCCATGCCGTAAGCACCCACCATCTGGGAGGCCAAACGTGTAGCACTCAGCAGGTCGCCCGAAGGACCTGTGCCGGCCTCACCAAAGAAAGCTTCCTCAGCAGCAAGCCCACCCATAGCAATCGCAAGGAGCGCCTCGCACTCGCTCTTGTTGCGGGTGAAGCGCTCCTCGCCGTCTGAGTGTGCCAGCATGCCGAGGGCATCACTGCGTTTTATTATCGACAACACGTCGAGGCGCCGCTCCGGTGCCGCCACGTAAGCGACCGTGGCGTGGCCAGCTTCGTGGGTCGCGATCTTGGCACGTTCCGCTGGAGTGTACGCCACGGGCTGAGCGAGCCCGAGCTCGGCCGTCAGCCGCGCCCGTTCCACGTCTTCCCACGACATGGCCTGCCTACCTGCTCGCAGCGCCCACACGAGCGCCTCGTCGAGCAGCCGCTCAAGCATCACGGGTGAGTACCCGAACGTCGCCCCGGCGAGCGCGTCACGTCGGGCTGGGTCGTCAAGTTCGGGGCCATGAGCCTTCCTCGCTAGGTAGTAGTCGACGATCTCTCGACGACCGGCACGGCTCGGGAGGTCTACCCGTATGGTCCTGTCGAACCGGCCCGGCCTAAGCAGCGCCGGATCTAGGTCTGAAGCCCGGTTGGTGGCCCCAACGACCAAGAAGTTCGCTGGTGGCACGGTCCGCTTCTTCAACTGGCGAGTGGGCGGCAACCAGCGGTTAGCCTCGTCTACGAGGGCGTTGTAGACCCTGGTCGCCGGAGGCGGCACGTCGAAAGACTGAAGTTGGACGAGGAGCTCGTTCACCACGCCCGCAATCCCCTCCCGGCCTAGCCCGGCACCCATGCCACCCCGAGCGGCACCGATCGCGTCGATCTCCTCGATGAAGCCGATCGCCCCACCCTCGGCGCGGGCGTACCTGCGGAGAGCCTTGAAATAACTTCGTATCTTCCTGTTCGTCTGCCCGTAGTACATGGACTGGAAAGCGGAGGAAGACACGAACAAAAACGGCACGCCGGCCTCGGCTGCCATCGCCTTTGCTATATAAGTCTTGCCGGTGCCTGGGGGGCCTTCGAACAACACGGCCCTCCTAGGCGACCCGCCCATCTTCTCGGCGAAAGTACGGTGCCCGAGGAAGAGGTTGAGCGTCTTTACGACCTCCTCGACCACGGCACCAGCGCCAACGACGTCGGCGAGCCGGGTGCCGATCTCTTCCGGCCGGAACAGCACGTGCGGAGACCGGCCCGCGGCAAGTAGCGGCCCAGCCAGCACACCGGTCAGGAGCACAACGAGCACAGCAGCGGGCAGGTACTGCAGAAGTGCCGGCGGGAACCCGATATGGGGCCAAGACAGGTCGGACCTCGCGGCGTTGTAGTGGCCCTCGGCGTAGCGCAGCAGCCCGAAGGTTGTGCGCACCGCAAGCGGGAGGGCAATAACGCCGAGGGCCACCGCGAGGCGGCGCAGGCGAGCCTGACGAGCGCGCTCGCGTGCACCTCCAACGTCCGCGCCGCGGAGCACCTGCGGGCTCGCAAGGGCCGCCAGTTCCATGGCCTGAGGCTAACCCCTCAACTCGCGCTGCAGACCTAGTGCACGAAAAGGGAGCAAAACGCGCAACTGCAACGGCTCGGCACGCAGTTGAGGGCACGGCACGCGAGCGCACTACCTTGGCGGGCGTGGAGCTCGGCCTACGGAACGACGTCTACCGCCGGCCGCTCGGGACCGCCCTCGAGCGTCTCAACCTCGGCCCAGGGTGGATCTGTGCAGACGTCGGCGCCGGCGGCGGAGACGTGACCGTTGCGCTGGCCCGCCTGGTAGGGCCCACCGGGCGCGTCTACGCAGTGGACATCGACCCGGCGAGCCGTGACGCAGTCGCCGAGGCCGCAGCGAGGGAGGCCGGTGCCCAGGTCGTGGCCGTAACGCAGGCGGCCGAGGAGCTCCTCCTACCCGAAAAAGTCGACCTGTGCTACTGCAGGTTCCTCCTCATGCACGTCGTCGAGCCAGAGGACGTCGTTGCCCGCATGTCGTTGGCAACCAAGGCTGGAGGCTGGGTGCTGCTCCAAGAGCCAATAACTTCAGCTGGCAGAGTAGGAGGTGCTGCGCTGTCGATGCCTTCGGCTCGTCAACCTGACATAGGAGCAGTGTTGCCAGCCATGGTCAGGCGTGCCGGCTTGGAGCTCGCTGATGCATGGGCGGAGGCGCCGGCGTGGGCGGGGCCTGGCCCGGTGGCGTCCTACTTGGAAGATTTGACGGGCGTGAGCCCCGGCCAAGATCCCGTCGTGCTACCGCCACTCGTGACAGTCGTTGCTCGCCGGCAACGCAGTTAGACGAGGCTAATAGCCTTCGGCGCCGGCGCCTCTCGTCGCCAGCCTGGGCTTGTGGCCGGCTATTTGGCTTGTCACCGCCGGCCTGGCTTGTCATGGCCGGCCTGGCTTGTCATGGCCCGCCTCGGCTTCTCGTCATCAACACGGTTTCCCGTTGTCACATCGGTGGGAAATCACGCCACAACGACAACAAGAAATCAGTTTGACACCGAGAAATCGTACCTGAAAGGGTTCAACTGGCATTGGGCGCCCTGGTGCTTGCTCCTCGGCCCCGGCCTCGGCAAAAGGTCGCAGACAGCGCCGGCCTAGTGCTAACCCCGGACTACAGTGAGCTCACGGCTCGCCTTGTTGAGCGTGACCGGGCCCGCCGGCGTCGCGACCACGATGTCTTCGACCCGCACACCCCATTTGCCAGGGACGTAGATCCCCGGTTCGACAGAAAAGACGTTACCGGCAACTAAGGGGGCATCGTTGCCAGCCACCAAGTACGGGCCCTCGTGCTCCTCGAGGCCGATGCCGTGCCCTGTTCGGTGCACGAAGTACTGGCCGTAACCGGCTTGGGCGATGACAGCTCGAGCAACGCGGTCAACCTCGCTGCAGGCCTGCCCAACCTGAGCGGCAGCCACGCCTGCAGCCTGTGCCTCGGCCACCACTTCGTACACCCGCGCGAGCTCCGCCGGCGGAGGGCCAGTGAACACCGTCCTTGTAATGTCCGAGCAATAACCGCCGAGAGACCCTCCGAAGTCACAGACCACCGGCTCGCTCTCACCAATCACGCGCTCGGAGGCGTCGTGGTGAGGGCTCGCTGCGTTTGGCCCCGACGCAACAATGGCGAAGTTGACTTGCTCGTGGCCTTCTTCGCGCAAGAGCTGGGAGATGTGGGCCGAGACTTGTCGCTCGCTCCGCCCCACCAGCCCTATGTCGCCTGCCAAGAGCTTGGCAGCCACCTTGTCGGCCGACGCCGCCACCCTGGCCAGGGCGGCCACCTCGGCGTCGTCCTTAACCGCCCGTAGCGGGCCAGTCACCACTGACGCGCTCAACCAGCTCGCCGAAGGGAACCTCGCCTGTAGCTCCAGCAAAAAACGTGCCCACGTGCGGTCACTTATGGCGAGAGCCGGCGAGTGGCCCGCAACGGCGCGCACGAGCTCCGCAACCACCTCGACTGGATCCTCGGTTTCCTCCCATGCACGCACCGAGAACACCTCAGGCATAGCCGTCACCCGGGGCGCTTCTAGCCTAGGGACCACCAGCGTGGCCCCCTCGCTACCCGCCGTGGGCACGACCAACATCGTCAAGCGCTCGAGGGGCATCGCCACGTAGCCGGTCAACCACGGCAGGTCCGCCCCGAGAGAAACCAAAAGCGCGTCCAGCCCTTGAGCGGCCATTGCTTCGCGAACGCGCCGCATTCGGCTGGCAAACAGCGAAGCCTTGCCCAACTGGCCGCAGCCGGTCGCCGACGGGCCCAGCTCGAGGCCCGGCAGGTCGACTGGTCCGCCCTGTGCAGAGCTCAAGCAGTCTCCCTCACTGGGCCACCAGCAACGACTTGGGCCGCTTGGCGGGCGTGGTAGCTCGAGCGAGTAAGGGGTGACGCGACGACCTTGGGGATCCCTAGAGCCGTGCCGGCAGCGGCTAGCCTTGCGAACTCAGCCGGCTCCCACCAGCGCGCTACGGGCAGGTGGCGAGCCGTAGGACGAAGGTACTGTCCTATCGTCACGATCTTGACCCCGACAGCGTGCAGGTCGGCTAGTACCCCGAGGACTTCTTCTTCCGACTCGCCCAGGCCCACCATCAACCCAGACTTGGTGGTCAAACCTGCGAAGCCAGCCCGGGCAAGTACAGCGAGGCTGCGCGCGTAAGAGGCTTGAGGCCTCACAGCCTTCTGCAAACGAGGGACTGTCTCAACGTTGTGGTTGAACACATCGGGCCGCTCGTCGAAGACCGTCTGGAGCGCTGCGGGGTCTCCCTTCAGGTCTGACACGAGCACCTCTACAGTGGTGCCCGGACAGCGGCGGCGAAGGGCTCGTATGGTTTCGGCGAAGGCCGAAGCACCGCCGTCAGGCAGGTCATCGCGCGCCACGCAAGTTATCACTGCGTGCTCAAGTCCGAGGCTAGACACGGCCTGCGCGACCCGTTCAGGCTCGCCAGGGTCGAGCGGGAGCGGCCTGGCGGTGCTGACCTCACAGAACCCGCAGGCGCGCGTACAGTGCCCCCCGTTGATCATGAACGTGGCTGTCCCGTCGGCCCAGCACTCGAAGATATTGGGGCACCCTGCCTCCTCGCAGACTGTGACCAGGCCTAGACGGCGTACGGTCTTCTTCAACGACCTATAAGCGGGGCCGAGACGGGCGCTGGCTCGTAGCCAGTCGGGTTTGCGCGTTGCCAAGGGGAGCCCTTCGCCAACGCCGGCATTGGCCAACCTGCCTAGGAGGCGTACAGGCTCGCCTGGCAGGCCCGGGCGCACTTCCTCTTCCACCGGCACCACGGGCCCTTCCACCGCAACCCTCACCTCTTGCGCCACGGCCTCTTGTGCTGCTGCTACCTCTTGCGCCACGGCCCCTTGCCCTGTGGCCGACTGTTGTGCTGTGGCCAACTCTTGTGCTGCCGCACCCCGTGAGGCCCCGCTCCGGTTGGCACCTGGCGCTCGCGGGGACGCCGGCACCGTCCACCCAACTGCCTGCCTTTCAACCTCCCGGCCGCTGCCCCACCTTTGCGAAACCACTTGGAAAACGGCCTCTACCACCTCAGCCATAGTTACGTTGACACCCTCGGCCTCCAGGGAGGTCACTTCTTTCCCAACGATCCCGCAAGGGACGATGTGCTCGAACATCGACAGGTCGGGCGCAACGTTGAGGGCGAACCCGTGCATCGTGCGCTGGCGGCTGTGGCGCGCCCCTATGGCGCAGATCTTCCTTGGGCGGGTGCTGTCTGGTCCTACCCACACACCTGGGTAGCCCGGGAGCCGGCCGGCCCCCGGCAGGCCCACGAGCGCCAGCGCCTCGATAACGACCTGCTCTACCTCCTCGACGTAAGCAGGCGTAGCACCCGTGCGGCTCGGGACAGTCAGCACCGGGTAACCCACGAGCTGGCCAGGTCCGTGGTAAGTGATGTCCCCCCCGCGGTCGACCCACAGCAACTGCGCGCCAACGCTCGACGGGTCCACCAGCATGTGCTCGGGTTTGGCCCTCACGCCGGCGGTGTACACATGAGGGTGCTCAAGGAGGAGAAGCCAATCGTCAGCGCCGGGGCCTGCTGCCCACAGCGCTCGTTGCAGGGCGTGGGCATCGCGGTAGGCCACTCGAGGGCCGAGCCAGCGCAACCGCAGGGCCCGGCCCGGAGCAAGGCGGAAGGCTGGGCGCGTCCCAGGCAGCGGCGAGTTGCTCACCTGTACCCTGCCACCGCGCCTACAGTTCCGCCGCCCAGTCCCGACCCTCCAGGATCTCGCGCAGCTTGGCCATGAACGCGGCAGCGTAAGCGCCGTCGACGGCGCGATGGTCCCACGAAAGCACCAGGTTGCCGACGGGCCGGACGACGATCGCGTCGGTCCCGTCGGGCATTTCCACTACAACGGGCCGCTTCCGTACGCCGTCAGTGGAAAGGATGGCAACCTGAGGCTGGTTGATGACTGGCACAGTGATGAACGTCCCAAACCCTCCGGCGTTGGTGATCGTGAACGTCCCCCCCGAGATGTCGTCCATCGTGAGCCGCTTGGAGCGCGCTCGGGAGGCGAGGTCCGCGATGTCACGCGCCAAACCGACCAAGCGCTTCTCCTCCGCTCGGTGCACGACGGGCACGAGCAGGCCCTCGAAGTCGATGTCCACGGCTACGCCGAGGTTGACCTCGCCGTGCACTATCAGCTCGTCCTCGCCCACCGAAGAGTTGAGGTACGGCCACTCATGGAGCGCGTCGACTACGGCTCTGGCCACGAACGGCAAGTACGTGAGGCTGAAGCCTTCGGCTGCTTTGAAACGCTCGCGCACGGGCAGCCGAGCGCGTTCGACCGCTGAATAGTCGACCTCTACCGAGACCATCGTGTGAGCCGACGTGTGCTTCGAACGCACCATGTGCTCGGCTGTACGCCGGCGAATATTGGTGAAGGGCACAACAGTGTCGCGCAACCCCGGCTGTGGCGTTGGCGCCGAGGTGGCACCGGTACCGTACGGCTGCGGCCGCTCGGGCGCTGGCCCCGGCGGAGCATAACCTGCTCCTGAAGCAGGTCGAGCTGCTCCTGTGGCGGGTCGAGGAAGCGACGGTGGCGCTGTAGCTACGTCGGCACCCGAAGCGTTGGCTACGTCGGCACCCGAGGCGTTCCCGTTGCCGCCCTGCTTGGCGATGGCTGCAAGGACGTCATCGCGGGTGATGCGCCCGCCGGCGCCGGTCCCAGGGATCTGAGCCGGGTCAAGGCCATGCTCGGCTATCAGCCGGCGCACCACTGGCGAAAGCAGCTTGGAAGGCCCACCCCCGCTGGGAGCGCTGGGTGGCCGCTGGTCGGCAGGACGGCCACCGGGGCGCGACGCCCCTCCAACCGGGGGCTTGCCAGCAACCGGCGCACTAGCCGGCGAGCCAGGCACCCTCGTCGCCGCAGGAGGAGCCTCCGCAGTGGACAGCTCCGCAGTAGAGGTCGCCGGTCCGCTCGCCTCTGAACCCGCGCCCGCGGCTGCTCCGACGCCCTGACCCGCCGGCTCAGCGGCCTGCGGTCCCCCAGCGCCATTGTCCAGAGGCTGCCGGCCAACCTCCGGGCCTTCTGCAACGGCCCCACCAGCCGTGGCGGCTTCAGAGGCCCCAGCCGTCCGGGTACCTGCCGGCGCAGCGGGCTGGGCCTCGTCGGCGGGGCTCACTACAGCCAACCTCGTCCCTACTGGGACCGTCTCGCCCTCGGCTACCAAGATCTCAGTCACGACCCCGGCCAACGGCGACGGGACCTCTGAGTCCACCTTGTCGGTCGAAACCTCGAAAAGGACTTCGTCCTCGGCGACCTCGTCGCCTACCTGCTTGTGCCACTTTGTAACCGTCCCCTCCGTGACGGTTTCGCCAAGTTGGGGCATCGTGATCTCAGCCAACGTGGATACCTCTTCCTGCTAGGGCGAGCATGGCCTCGCCGAACACCTCTGACAAGGACGGGTGGGGCTGCACGAAAGAGGCCACCTCGTCCACGGTGGCCTCCCAGTTGACAGCCAGGTAGCCCTGCTCGACCAGCTCCGTCGCCCAGGGACCTGCCATGTGCACACCGAGCAAACGGCCGGCCCGGCCATCGGGCTGCTTCTCGGCGACGAGCTTCACGACACCCTCGGTGTCACCGATGATGGCCGCCCTCCCATTGCCCACGAAGGGGTCCTTCTTGGTAACGACGTCGAAGCCAGCCTCCTTCGCCGCCTGCTCGGAGTAGCCCGCATAGGCGACCTCAGGGTGGGTGTAGACGCACCAAGGGACCCTCGAGTAGTCGATAGGCACCGGCTGGCGGCCGAGCAACTGGTCCATAACCACGACCGCCTCGGCGAAACCGACGTGGGCGAGGCCGGGAGTGGCCACGAGGTCCCCGAGCGCCCAGACCCCCTCGGCGCTGGTCTGCATGAGCTCGTCGACCTTGACGAACCCTCGTTCGTCGACCTCGACGCCACAGCCGGGCGCAACCAGCCCTTCGGACAGCGGGCGGCGCCCAACCGCGACTATCACCGCCTCCACCTTGAGCTGCTGCAGCCCTTCTGGGCCCTCGAAGGCGACAGAGGTAGACGAGCCGTCCTCTGCGGGAGTGTGGCCCTTCACCGTTACCGAGGTCCGTACGTCTATCCCTCTTCGTGCGAAGGACTTCAACACGACGGCGGTCACGTCCGAGTCCACGCCCGGTAGGACCGAGGGCAGCGCCTCCAGGATGGTCACCTTGACCCCCATGTCAGCCATGAAGGAGGCAAACTCGCAACCCACCACTCCACCACCGATAACGGCCGCTGACGCGGGCAACTTCTCGAGGTCTAGGACCTCGTCGCTGGTCAAGACTATTTTGCCGTCCACTTCGAAACCGGGGATGGTCTTGGGGGCCGACCCCGCCGCGAGCAGAACAGCCGGCGCACGCAACTCGCTCACCTGAGCGTCCGGCCCCTCCACACGCACCACCCGCCCTGGTTGGAGCGAGCCCTTGCCTGTGAAAGTCGTCACCTTGGCCTTCTTGAGCAGGCCCTGTAGGCCCTTGTACTGCTGGTCGACCACCCTGCGTTTCCTGGCTTGGCTGGCAGAAAAGTCGACCGAGATCCCGCCTACCGATATGCCGAAGCCGCCGGCGCCCTGCACGGTGCGGTAGACAGCAGCCGTCTCCAGGTACTCCTTGGCAGGTATGCACCCGCGGTGCAGGCAGGTGCCACCTACCTTGTCCTTCTCGACAACCGCCACCCGCAAGCCCTTGCGGCCACCATAGAGAGCGGCCGCATAGCCGGCGGGCCCGCCACCGATCACCACCGCATCGAACGAAGCTTGTGACTGGGCCGTACTGACCACCACCTTTCTCAACTGACAGGATATTGCCCTTCGCTTTTCAAGTCCCAAACGGCCAGCCGGCCTGCCGCCTGTACCATGCTCACGTAGTGCGTGGACACCCCTTGAGCCGGCGCAGCGCTGGGCTCGCCTTGGCAGCAGCGGTAGTTGCCGGCCTGCTCGCCGGGTGTGGTGGCGAGGTCGGCGGAGCGGCCCCAAGCCCCAAGGCCGAGCTGCGAGCGGCCTCGTCGGGCAGGCACCCGCTGAGAGTCGTGGCTACTGTGTTCCCCCTGGCCCAGCTCACGTCTTACATTGGGGGGACGTACGTGCGTGTGAGCGACCTCGTACCTCCTGGCGTACAGCCCCAAGGGGCCGCCCTCACGCCCGCGATGAAGCACGACCTTGCCAGTGCACAGCTCGTCGTCGAGCTAGGCGATGGGTACCAGCCTGAAATAGAAGCCGTCGCCGCCAAAAAGAAGCACCTGGCGGTCCTGCCGGCAGTCACCAAGCAGGCCAAGCCGTACGAGATCTGGCTAGACCCGTACCTGTGGTCGTCTGCTGCCGGCGCCGTTGCCGGTGCCCTCAGCGCCGTCGACCCGGCGGGCACACGCTCGTTCGACAACGCCAAGCGTGACTTCCAGTCACTGGCGTTCTCGGTGGCTTCGGACTACCAAAGCTCTCTGTCGGAGTGCCCCCTGAGGGAGTTCGTCACAGCCGACGACGCTTTCGGCCGGATGGCGTCAGCCTTTTCGTTGACAGAGGTACCCGTCAGCACCACAGGCCTAAACAAGACAGTGGCGACCATAGCCCAGTACTCCATACCGGACGTATTTGCTGAGCAAGGCGTTGCGTCCCAGCAGGTCTCGGCTGTCGCCCGAGCGGCGCACGTCGGCGTAAAAACCCTCGACCCCATGGAACTGGCTCCCGTACCTGGCACGAAGTACCAAAGTTATTTTGCCGTCATGGAAGACAACCTGTCGTCGCTCGAGGGCCCGCTGGAGTGCGACACTTCGTTGAACTACTCGTAAACTCGTGAAGATTTGCCTCGACCAGCCCATCGAAGCTAGCGTCGACGAGGCTCAGGCGGCGTTGCTGGACCCACGTTTTTACGCCAGCCTGGCCGGCCTCGAGGGTGTACAAGCACCGAAGCTGCTCTCAGTACAAACCTGCAACGGGCGAGCGAAGGCTGTCGTGCGTTACCAGTTCTCAGGGGAGCTTTCTGGGCCGGCGGCGGCCATCTTGGACCCAGCTAAGCTCTCTTGGGCGCAAATAAGCGAGACTGACTTGTTGGCACACCGCACCGAGGTGACCATGGCACCCGACAACTACGCGAACCTGCTCAGCTTTTCTGGCTGGTACGAGCTTCGCCCGGCAGGCAACCACCGCTCGGTACAGCACCTCGAAGCAGAGCTCAAGGTCCACGTCCCATTGCTCGGGCCTCTCGCTGAACGTGCCCTTGCCGGGAGCGTGAAGAAAAACCTCGCTGGCACAGCGGCGCTCCTCGGGCGTTACGTGTCTTCCCACAAGGGCGACAGCCATAGCAACAAGGCGCGTGGAGCGGCCAGGCGCGACCCTTGAGGGGGCCCTGCGCGCATCGCTCGCAACCTGGCCGGGCGAAGGAGCCTGCGCTGTGGTCTCCGGGCGTTCGACGCTGGCGATGGCGGGGCTTGTTGAGGGCTCGTTCGCCTGGGCCTCGGTCACAAAGCTGCTCGTAGCACTGGCATGCCTGGTGGCCGTGGAGGAAGGCACGCTCGGGCTCGACCAACCTGCCGGCCCTCCGGGTTCCACGGTCGCGCACCTCCTCGCCCACGCCTCGGGCCTCCCCTTCGAAGGGACCGCACCGGTCTCGCCACCCGGGCGCCGGCGCATCTACTCCAACGCCGGCTACGAGGCGCTGGCCGCGCACTTGGAGCGGGAGGCCGGCATCGACTTCGGCGAGTACCTGAAGGAGGCTGTGCTCGTGCCTCTCGGGATGCTCCGTACAACCTTGAAGGGCTCGCCGGCCCATGGTGCCCAAGGGCCTCTAATAGATCTAGCCCTCCTTGCAGGCGAGCTCCTCTCGCCCACGCTGGTCTCGCCAGAGACTTGGCAACTCGCCACCTCTGTCGCCTTCGCCGGGCTAGCTGGCGTGGTGCCCGGCTTCGGCCGCTTCGACCCTTGCGACTGGGGCCTCGGGCCCGAGCTCAAAGACGCCAAGGCCCCACACTGGACGGGCGCGTCCAACTCCCCTTCGACTTACGGGCACTTCGGGCAGTCCGGCTCGTTCGTATGGGCAGACCCCGCTGCTCAGCTGGCACTATGCGGGCTGTGCTCCCAGCGCTTTGGGCCTTGGGCGAAGAAAGCGTGGCCGGCGCTCTCAGACGCCGTCATATCTTTGACCACCTAGCAAGTCAGGGAGCTCCTAGCGGTCTTTAACCACCTAGCAAGTCGGGGAGCTCCTGGCGGCGCTCGAGGACCTCCGCCATTAGGTCCCCGCTACGCTCGACCCTGTCCAGCACCTCTTCCCAGCGGAAGGCCAAGCTTTGCTTGTCCTCGTCAGCGAGCGCACGTTCCACCTCGTCCCAGGTGAGCGGGGCCGACACCGTTGGGATGGGCCGTGCCCTCATCGAGTAGGCACAGACCGTGGTCTTTGAGGCGGTGTTCTGGCTCCAGTCGATGAGGACCTTGCCTTTTCGGGCGCTCCTTTGCTGTCGTGACACCACAAGGTCGCTGTGCCGGCGCTCCAGCAGCTGCGCCACCGCCTTGGCGAAGCGTTCAGTTTTGGCGTACGTAACGCCGCTGTTCAATGGAGCGTACAGCTGGAGGCCCTTGCTGCCAGACGTTTTCGGCCAACATTCGAGCTCAAGCTGGCCCAGTAGCTCGCGCACCAAAAGCGCGACTCGAGCGCACTCGAGGATGCCGGCCGGCTCACCAGGGTCCAAGTCGAACACTACGAAGCTGGGTTGGTCGAGGTGCGGCGTCCTGGCGAGCGTGGGGTGGAGCTCGACGGCAGCCAAGTTGGCCGTCCACACGAGTGCGGCGGGTTCTTCAAGCAAGCAGTAGCCAACCCCGCGCATCGTCGCTGTGGCCACCCACGGTGGGCGGTGAGATGGGCAGTTCTTCTCGAAAAACGACTCGCCGTCTACGCCGTCGGGGCAACGCTTCAGCGTCACCGGCCGCCCGGACAGGTGTGGGAGCATCACGGGGGCGACTGCAGAGTAGTACGCGACCATGTCCCCCTTGGTGGTCCCGGTCTCGGGCCAAAGGACCTTTTCCAAGTTGGAAAGCGAGAGGCGCCGGCCGCACACGTCAACGGTCTTGTTGGGCTGGCCCCTCCCCCCGCTCCTGCGCTGCGCCGGGCTCATGCGCTCGCGCGCTTGGTTGGGTGCCCCTCTAAGGGCTGCTCCCCCTCTGCCGGCTGCTGAGCCTTGGCGCCGCCCTTGCCGCGCTTGGAGGCTCGAGCAAGGCTCGCTTCGAGAGCAGCCATCAGGTCCACCACCTGAGCCGGCTCCACCGGCGCCTCTGGCACCGCTACTTCGTTGCCCTCCGCCTTGGCTTCGATCATGGCAAGGAGCTTCTCGCGGTAATCGTCTTTGTACTTGGACGGGTCCCACTCAGCTGAGAACGCTTCGATGAGCTGGCGCGCCATGTCGACCTCGCGCTGCGTAGGCTTGGGGCCTTTGGACGTTTGCAAGTCAAGCTGGCTCGTCGAGACAACCTCGTCTGCGAAAAGCAACGTCGACAAAACGAGTGCACCGTCCTTTGGCCGAAGGGCCGCTAGGTACTGCTTGGCCCGAAGTACAAAACGGCCTATGCCGGCTCTTCCCGTCCCGCCCATCGCGTCCACAAGCAGGGCGTAAGGGCGCTCCGCCGGGCCGTCTGGCACAAGGTAGTAACTGTGCTCAAAAAACAACGGGTCGATTTGGGAAAGCTCAACGAACTCCTCGACCTCTATAACTCTGCTCGCTTGTGGCGCGAGGGCTTCAAGTTCTTCGGGCTCGATGACCACGTACTCCCCCCGCCGGATCTCATAGCCTTTCACTATTTCGGAGTAGTCCACTTCTTCGCCGTCTATAGAGCAGACCCGCTTCTGGTTGACGCGGCCACGGTCGGCCTTGTGCAACTGGTGAAAGCGCACGTCCTTGGGCGAGGTGGCGGTGAGCAGCTTTACTGGGACATTGACCAGCCCGAAGCTGATCGACCCGCTCCAAATGGGCCTCGGCACAGCACCCATTGTGGCAGGCCGGGCAGCATTACCCAACCGGCAGCCCTAACATGCCGGCGTGCCCAGCATCTCCGACGCTGCGCTCCGCCTCGCGGGCATACTTGCAGGCAGTTCCAATGAGCTTTCAGCCCCTCCAGGCGGGGAGGTCAGCTTTTTCAGCTCCATAGAGGTACGCCCCCTCGGACGGCTGGCCCGACCTGCAGACTGCTGGGCGGTCGACGGCGGCCAAGCCGTCGTGGCCGACGCTCGCTGCATCCAAGTGGCAGTCACTCGCGCTGCGAGGGCCCGCTGGCAAAACGGCGGCACTGTGGTGGAAGAGGCTGGGGAACTGCACGCCCACGTGCTGGTGGGGCCCGGCGGGGGCCTCGAGGCGCGCCGTTCCCTGGCCGAGCTTGGCGCTCCCGTGGCACCCGAGTCCCCCGTCGACCTAAACCTCCTGCGGGACTGGTCGGAATGGCAGCTGGTTTCGCGTTCGGTGGACGAAGCACTTCCTGGCGCGCTGGTCCTGGTTGACGGCGACCTCCAGCCCGACTGGCGGATCCCCGCCCGATGGCTCGACGACCTGCTCGTCCGGGCCAGCAGACGCTCCGTAGCGCTCGCCGGGGTCACCAAGCACTCCTCGCTGGCACGGGGAGGCGCGCCCCTGGTAGGGCAACTAGAACTGGAGGCCGAGGCAGCTCTCGGGCCCAGGGCCTGCTGGTGGGCGCCTGTCGGTGTGCGCCGGAGCGATGTTGGGCCAGGCATCCTCGTCACCGTCGCCCGCCTCGACCCCGACGCCCGTTTTGCCTTCCGGGTAGACCTGCCTCGCGACGCAGACGCCGCAGAGCTTCTCGGCAGGCTCTGCGCGCTCTCCGATGACGCCGGCTTCCCCGGTTACCCCTACCCGCTCTCAGTGGCAGACCGAGCGGCTGCCTGCCCGGGGTGGTTGCGTGAGGAGGCCTGGGCAGAGCTGGACAATGCACTGGCCGCGGCGGGCGTGGCTGCCGAGGTGCGCGAGCGCGCGTTCACCGACCGCCACAGCCTCATGGAGCGCTCCTGAGGGGCCTGCAGCGGCCTGACAGCCATGTTTGGCCCGTCAGGGGATTGGCCCCCATTAGGGCCTGCCTCACCTGCCATGCTGGTTACATGGGCGACGGCTCTTCGGCTTACATAGGCGACGGCTCTTCGGCCACTGGCCTCCCAGCGCACACCAGAGGACGGCTCTTCGGGCGCAACGTGCTCGAAGCGGTGTTCCGGGCAGCGCCCGACGAGGACCTGTTCCTCGGTGAGCTGCTCGTTGGGGTGGACGAAGCCACGGGCCGGCGTTACCTGTTCCGAGTCGTGGACGTGAGCTACGGCACGGAGCACAGGGAGCCTGGATGGGCGGAGAGGGTGGCTGGGACTTTGCTGGCAGACGACGCCCGGGGCGAACCTGGAGCGCACAGCCTCCACGAGCAGTCCAAGCGCACCTACCGCTTGGCCGAGTGCCGTTGCCTCGGTTACCTGGCGCCGCCTGAGCTCGAGGGGGGGCCCCGCACCACCTTCCGCAAACCAAAGAGCCTGCCTACGCAGTTCTCTAGGGTCGTGTCACCGACGCGGGAGGACTTCGCGTTCCTCGCCAAGCGCATGGGGGACATACCCATCGGCCTGCTCCGCAGCGGCGAGAGCGCGGTCGACTTCGAGGTCGGGGTACCTGGCGAGAGCCTCGCGAGCCACATCGGCGTGTTCGCCACCACTGGCATGGGCAAGTCCAACCTGCTCCAGGTCCTCGCGGCAGGGGTCATGGTGGCTGGTGGCCGCTACGGGCTGCTCCTGGTAGATCCGCACGGCGAGCACCGCTCGGCACTTGCGAGGCACCCTTGGGCGCCCCTGGCTCTGAGCACCTACGCCGACCGCCTCCTGCCAAACACGACGACCCTGCGGGTGAGCCTGGCCGAGCTCTCCGTCGACGACCTCCGCACTGCGTACGAATGGACGCGCCCGCAAGAGGAGGCGTTGCACGAGCTGGAGAGGTTTTACTCAGCTTCGCTGCCAGCCGAAGGGCGCCGTGGCAAGGGCACGGCTGGCGGCCTCGCATGGCTGGCAGATTTTGCGAACGTGGAAGATCTGGCGGGGTTCCGCGAGGTCGAGCTGAACAGCCGTGTGGCTCTCAGCACGCTCCAGGTTGTGCACAGGCGTGCTCGTAGGATCGTCGACCTCCCCTGCATCTCGACTGACTCGGCGGTCTCGGTTGGGCGGCGGGTGCTCGAGGAGCTGGCCGCTGGCAAAGTCGTCCTGGTCGACGTGAGCGGGCTCGGGAGCACTGAGGAAGTGCTGGTCGCTTCCTACCTCGCTCGGCGCGTGCTCGAAGAGTGGCAGGAAGCCTTCCTGGAAGCACCAGAGCGGCGCCGCCGGCTGCCCGTGGTGGCCATCGCCCTCGAAGAAGCCCAAAGGGTCCTCTCTGCCAACAAGGACCGGGAGACGAACGTCTTCCCTAGGGTGGCCAGAGAGGGCCGCAAGTTTGGGGTCGGCCTGATAGCCGTCAGCCAGCAGCCTAAGCTCCTGGACGACGAGCTGCTAAGCCAGTTCAACACTTTCTTCGTGCTCGGCCTCGCAGACGAGCGGGACCGCAACATCTTGCGCTCCTCTGCCAAGCAGGACCTCTCCGCCCTCGGGCCTGAGATCCAGACGCTTATGCCAGGTGAGTGCCTCTTTGCCAACCTGTCGGCGCCCTTCGCAGTACCTGCGGCGGTCTACCTCTACGAAGACAGGCTGCGCGCTGCGCCCGCTGCGCCTGCGGCGAGGCCAGCCGCACCCCCCGCCGTGTCAGCCCTGGTCGACTGACGCTCTAGCGGCTATGCGGTACCCCTAGGCTGCTGTTGGAGGTGGTTGTCGCCCAAGCTGTGCCACCCAACGCGCTCGGAGCGGGAAAAATCGCCCGACACCTGCCGGAAGCGCTGCAAGACACCGAACAGCTGGGCCAAGTCCTCTGGGCTCATCCCGGGGCGGGTGAAGACCTCCTCGTTCAGGGCCTTGGTAGCTCGTAGGGCGAGGTCACGGCCAGCCTCGGTTATCTCTGCGAGGGTCGTGCGCCTGTCGGTGCTGTGGGGTACCCGCCGGATGAGCGCTTGCTTTTCTAGGCGGTCCACAGCGTTGGTGACACTTGTCGGGTGGACCTGCAGGCGGGAGCCGATCTTGTTGAGCGGAAGGGACCCGCGCCGAGAGAACAGCAGTAACATCAGCACTTCGTAGCGGGCGAAGGTGAGCTGGAAGGGGCGCAGCACGGCCTCTATACGCGCGAGGAATATCTGTTGGGCCCGGACGACCGAGGTGATCGCCGCCATGCCGGCGCTCGCTTCCTCCCAGCCGTGGGCAGCCCACTGCCGGCTGGCTTCTTGCACCGGGTCGAAATCGAGCGGGCGTGACATACCACCAGCTTCTCACTCTGTCACAACGTCGTGGTCTACTTGTAACCGTGAAGGTCGCTGCCATCGGGGACGCTCATCTCGGGCGCTCCTACTTGCCCTATACCGTCGAACCTGGGGTCAACCAGCGCGAATGGGACTTCGAACGCTCTTTCGAGGCGGCCGTGGAGCTGGCGCTTGCCCAGGAACCTGACCTCGTCGTCTGGTTGGGCGACGTGTTCGACCACCCCGCGCCCCACTACCGGTCGTTCCGAGTTGCGCAGAGAGCTCTCGCCCGCATCCGTGACAGCGACGTACCGGTAGTCGTGATAAGCGGCAACCACGACACACCACGCCTGCCCGGCCGGGGCAGCCCGTACTCCGCCCTGGCAGACACGTTCCCCGAAGCTCACTTCGCTCACCGTTACGCTTATGAGCGTTTCGAGCTGAGCGCCGGCGGCGACACCTTGGTTGTCCATGCTGTACCCCAGATGCTTACTGTCGAGGCGGCGCTCGAAGCACTTGCCCAAGCCGCATCCCAGCGGAGCGCCGACCACACGAACTTGCTCCTCACCCACCCCAGGGTCAAGCAGCTCGAGCCTCGCCACGCAGACATCAATGAGATCGAGGTGGACGTGGGAGCCCTCCAGTCGGACCTGGTGCTGCTCGGCCACTACCACTTCCACTCAGAGGTCGCCGAGCGCATCTGGTACGCCGGCTCCACCGACACGTTCAGCTTCGCCGACGACCCCGACAAACCCAAGGGGGTACTCGTCCTTGACACGACGAGCGGCCAGTGCCGGCACGTGCCGCTGTCAGGGCAAAGGCCCTTGGTGACGCTGGAGCCGGTGCGAGCGCTCGGCCTCTCGCCCGCTGAGCTCCAAGAGCAGGTGCTAGCCAGGGCTTCGGCCGTCCCCGCCGGCGCCGTGGCACGCCTGTACCTCGAAGGGGTGGACCCCGAGGCGTTCCGGTTGCTTGACCGCCAGGCGGTGCGGGAGGCCGCCGGAGCAGCGCTGCACCTGGCCCTCGAGCCTCAGTTCCAAAACGTAGCTGTACAGGCAGAGCTGCCTCAGGTAGAGACGCTCAGCGGGCAGTGGGGCTCCTGGCTCACTCACCAGGACCTGACCGGCCTGGACCGCTCACGTGTGCGCGACCTTGGGCAGCGCTACATAGAGCAGGCCATCGAGGCCGCCGGTTAGGGAGGCTAACGAGTGCTCCTCCAACGCATATACCTCCGCAACTACCGAGTGTTCGAGGACGAGCTCGACCTCGAGCTCCCGCCCGGCCTAGTGGGCATCTATGGGCCCAACGGTGCCGGTAAGTCCACTTTGCTCGAGTCTGTGCTGTGGGCGCTTTGGGGCAAAGCGAGGACCAACAAAGAAGACATCGTTTCGGCCGGGAGCCGAGGCGAGTGCGTGGCAGAGGTCTGCTTCGAGCATGAGGGCCACGTCTACCTTGTGCGCCGGCGCATATCGGGTGCGAACGCCACCGTCCAGGCCCAGGCGCACTGTGACAACCTAGCGGTAGCTGAAGGCGTCCGGGAAACAGGCCGCTACCTCCACTCGGTGCTCGGCATGGACGACGCAGCGTTCCGAGCTTCGGTCTTCGCCGAGCAAAAGCAGTTGGCCGCGTTCACCCAACAAGGGCCGGCGGACCGGCGCAAGCTCGTCCTGTCGCTGCTCGGGGTCACACCACTCGACTCGGCACGTGACCGGGCACGCTCCGACGCCAGGGAAGTTGCCAGCCAGCACGACAGGTTGCGCAGCCTGCTGCCGGACCTTGCCGAGGCGGAGCAGGCCGTGTCTGACGCCGAGGCCCACGCAGCGGCCGCCGAAGCGGTTGCCCAAGAGGAGGCAAGAGCCGCAGCAGCGGCCAAGGACCGTGCCGCCAAAGCACGCGAGGAGCTCTCGCGCGTGCAAGGCGTCCAGCGCGATTACGAGCTCTTGGTGGCCGATGGTAGGTCGGCAAGGGCAAGGCTGGACGCCGCAACCCAGCGCGTCGAGGAGCTCTCGCACGAACTGGAGGCGCTAGCGTCAGCGGAGGCACGCCTAGCCGAGCTGCAGCCGCTGGCCGATGAGCTCGCTGGCAACGAGGAGCTCACCAGGCTCTTAGAGAGGGCTTCCCAGGCGTCCTCGGACCTAGGTGCGCTACCCGGCACGCTGGAGCCGCCCCCGCCCGACGAGGAAGCGCTCGCCGCTGCTTCGGAGGCCTTGATGGCAGCTCAGAGTGCTCTCGGCAGCGCAAAGGCAAACCGTGACGGTGCCGCCGCCGAACTGGACCGCGCAAGGCGTGCGGTCGAGCATTCGGCGACACTGTCGGGCCAAGAGGAGTGCCCCCTGTGCGGCCAACCACTTGGTGACGCATTTGCCCAGGTCCAAGCCCATAGGTCCGCCGAGCTCAAAGCCGCCGAGGAGGCCCTGGGACTAGCTCAGGCAAAGCTCGTCCAGGCTCAAAACGCAGCCCGCACCGAGGAAACGAGGCACCGAGCCCTCGTCGAAGAAACCGAGAGGGCCCGCACGGCGCGCTCGGCCTGGGAGCAGGCTCACGCCCGACGCCAGGACGCTGCGGGGAGGCTCGAAGCCGCTCTGGCGTCCCTCTCGCAGGTTGACGCAGAGCTTGCCGTCTCCTTGGGGCCTTCGCCCTCGGCCGCGACGGTGTCCGAGGCACTAGAAGTCGCACGTGCGAAGCGAGACCGCTTGCGCGCCGCAGCCCAGGAGGCTGCCCAGCTGAGAGGGCGCCTTGAGCGCCGGCCCGAGGCAGAAAAAGCGTTGGAGGAGGCCAACCGCCAACTAAGCGCGTCAGAGTCGGACCTGCAGGATCTGCGAGCCAGGCTGAAGGCGCTGAGTTACGACCCCGAGGCCCTCTCGTTGGCGGAAAGCGCCTGCTCTCTAGCGGACGCCGCCTTGGAGGAGGCAGAGGAACATGCTGGCGAAGCGAGGGTTGAGGCAGCCAAGGCCCGCGCCGCGGCAGACGCCAGCGCCGAGCGTCTTGCCAGCGCGCGTGACCAGCACGCCAAGCTGGCAAACCTCGAAAGCGACGCCGTCCACCTGAGCCGGACAGCGGAGCTCCTCAACGCCTTCCGTAACAGCGTCGTGGCGAGCGTGGGGCCGCGGCTGGCTGCTCAGGCTGCCGCACTGTTCGCCGAGCTAACCGACAACGAGTACGACCGCCTCGAAGTGGACCCTGAGACCTATGGCCTCATGATCTCCGACGCAGGCGTCAGCTACAACCTCGAGCGGTTCTCGGGTTCGGAAGTCGACCTCGCCAACTTGGCCCTCAGGGTAGCCATCAGCGAGCATGTACGGTTCCAGTCGGGGGGCGCCGTTGGCCTCCTCGTGCTCGACGAGGTCTTCGGTCCATTGGACGAGGAGCGCCGGGTGAGGATGTTGCTTGCGCTGGAGCGCCTTAGAGCGCGCTTTCGCCAGGTCCTCGTTGTGACCCACTCGACCGACATAAAAGAGCAGCTTCCAAACGCCATAGAGGTCGTCAAAAAGCCGGGTCGACGTGCTAGTGCGCGCCTCATAGGAGCCGGTACCTAAACGCGGCCATGCCTATGCCGGGCCTTGAGCCGGACGCCTTCACCACCTCCGAAGCTCGTGAGCCAGACGTCTTCTGCCTTGCTGCCAAGCGCCCAAAGCCGCTGGTTACTTAGACCTATAGGGACCTATAGGTCCCTTAGACGTGTAGGGGCCCCCCGCTCGCGCCCTTAGAGCTCGGCCGGCGCTTGAGGCCCAGCCTTTACCTCGCTGTGGGGGAGGCGGCTCGGCGGCCTGCGCGGCATGACTGTCCCCGCGGGCCAGCGCCGCGGCCCTGACCACGGCGCCGGCACGGCATCGGTCGCCTTGGCAAGCGCGTAAGCCACGGCCTCGTAGTTCACCCGCCAACCCTTGAAGTGAGCCCAAGCCTCCGCGGCTGCTCGCTCGAGCGGGAACCCCACCTCCTCGAGCCGGGCCACCGCAGCAGCGAACTCCTCGAAGCTGAGCTGGACTTCACCGTTGGGGTCGGGGTCTGGCTCAGGTTCTTGGACCAGCCCTAGGGGCAAAGCGACCTGGTACATGGCGCTAAAGCCAGCCCGCAAGGCGAGGCGCGCCTCCTTGCGCTCGCGGCTCGGCGCCAGCGCAAGCAGCATGGCAGCCGAGTCCATCACAGCGAGTAGCGCGACGACCCACGAGGTAAGTGGCTTGGGTGAGCGGAACCAGACCAGCACCGAGTAGTTGGAGTGGCTCTCGGCCACGTCGGCCGCCCAGCGTTCCCAGGTGCTGTAAAGCTCAGGGAGGTCGTCGGTCCAGGCAGCACCACCGTAGCGGGTCCTCGCCAGCAGCTCTGGGCCCCAAGGTGGGTAGCCGGCCCGGGCGCCGAGCAGGGTCACCTCGGTCTCCCTGCGGTTGAAGGCCGAGTACAGCGTCGGCAGGTACGCGACCTGTAAGGACAGCAACCCGATGCCTGTGGCCGCTGCGACCACGTCGACTGCAGTCGGCACCCCAGAACGGGTGTACACGAAGCCCAGGGTGAACATAGAGCTCGCCACCTCCTCGGCAGCTCCTGGAAAGCTCCGCACGGACGGCCAGAGCAGCAGTGAGAAGCCAGCCTCGTAGCCGGCGACCCAAGTGAGCAGCCGGGCGAGCAACAGCACCGGCGCTTGGAGCGCGAGCACGGCGTCTCTACGTTCATAAGAGGTGCAAGGCCTGCAAAAGATCTGGAAGAGCCCGTCGACCAAGTACGAGACGGCGGCCGAGATGTGGCTCGACCCAGACCGCGGGACAACCAGCGCCCTCGCTACGTCCGCCGTCACGCCGAGCACGCCAGCCGCGCCGGCGACGACCACCAACGGATGCCACCACGTGGGCCGGGAGCCTAGTGGAGCTGGGGAAAAACTTATGTAGGGTCGCTACGTGGGAGGTCTCGAACGTTGAGCCTACTTGCGATCGCCACTCTGGCAGCCCTTGGGGCCTCCGCGGTGTTCGCCGCCTCCACCGCGCTCTTGCACCGCTCTGCCGGCATCGTCGCGAAAGTGACCGCTGGCAAAGGAACCGGTAGGTTTGTAGCGAGCACTTCCGTCCACCCCGTGTGGTTGGCGGGCATGGTCGGCCAGCTCGCTGGTTTTGGCCTCCACGCCGTTGCGCTCCACGACGGCCCCCTCACGCTCGTCCAGCCCCTCATGGTGACAGAGGTGGTGTTCGCGCTACCGCTCCGCCAGCTCCTCGAGGCCCGCCGTCCGCGGCGGCGTGAGCTGTGCTGGGCCTCGCTGTTGTGCTTCGGCCTGGCTGGTTTCCTCGTGGCAGCAACCCCCTCGCAAGGCTCCCCGCATACACCTGACCCCCTCCCCAGTGCGCTCACGGTTGGCTTGGTTGGCGCCGGGATGGCCCTCTGCGCCTACTTAGGGCGGAGCGCGCAGGGCTCCTGGCCCGCAGCCGTGCTTGGGGTTGGGGCCGGCCTTGGCTTCGCTGGCACCGCAGGCGCCTTGAAACAGGTGACCGTCGAGTTGAGCCACGGCTTTGGCTCGATTTTCACGAGTTGGCCTGTCTATGCCCTCGCTGCGGCAGGTGCGGCTGGCATGCTCCTCACAGAGCTCGCCTTCAAAGCGGGGCCACTCAGCACTAGCTTGCCTGCGATGTCGACCGTGGACACGGTCGTCAGCCTCGTAATTGGCGTGGCAGTATTTGACGAGCCCTTCCGCGTGAGCGCGCTCGCCCTGTTCGGCGAGGTCACAGGCCTCGTGGTCGTGGTGGTCGGCTTGGCCGGCCTGACCGCCGGAGAGGGTTGGGGCCCGCAAGCCCCAAAGAAGCCCTTGAAGCCCGGCCAAGCTGCAGAAAGTGTCCCTGGGACGACCCTCGTTGGGCCGTGAGGCCGACGCTCATCGGCCCGTGAGAAGCTGGCTCCCGGCAAGGGCTTGGTGGCCGGCCTCAGTCAGTCGGGCGAAACGTAACCGGAAAGAGGGGAACCAGACGGGTGGGTGTCCGCATAGTACTCGTCCGCACGCACCTCGACGACACTGAAGCCGGTTAAGTCCCCGTCGCCGTTCACCGCCACTGGGCCACGCGCGCCGGGCGTGTAGCCGACGACTACGGCCACGTGGGACGCGTACAAAGATGCGGCGTCGAGCCCGTAGACAGCGACGTCACCCGGCTGCGGCGCGTAGCCACTACCTAGCGGGTGCCACGTGAGCGTCCTTTCGCCCCACTCGTAAAAGCTCGCCGCCGAGGAGTTGAGGTCACCGTTCACGTACTGGTACACGACGGGTACCCCAGCTCGCTGCCATACCCAAGCTGCGAAATCGGCGCACCACTCCTCAGCCATGTTGGAGTTGCCGCAATCGGCGGCACCCGAGTGCCAGTACGCGCTGTACTTGTTGCAGTACGTCCCCGGCGGGTCTGTCCGGTAGCCCACTTGGCTCTCGGCAATGCGGACGATCCTGGCCCTCAGCGGGGAGAGCGTGCTCGGGTTGGGCACCATGACCGTCGTACCGGTCGCAGTCTTTATCGCCATGTAGGACCGCGTAGCCTGGCCACCAGGGCGCCGAGCCCCTCCGCCGGACAAGTGGGGTACTTCGGATCTGAGCGGGGTCTGAGCGTGTAGCAGGGTCCACCAGTCGCGAGGCGGGGGCTCTCATAATCAGCGAGTTCTGACATCGACTGATCGGAGAGCCCCCGTGGAGACTGACCCTACGC
>Ga0209061_1000366_pt1 | contig 125834 bp, 119 predicted proteins | sample Coa_R1_10_FD_187157 | JGI IMG/M metagenome (GOLD analysis project Ga0209061, IMG submission 187157) | Surface soil microbial communities from Centralia Pennsylvania, which are recovering from an underground coalmine fire - Coalmine... | ecosystem: Environmental > Terrestrial > Soil >... | reverse complement strand
CGGCGTGCTCGCTCCTCCCTCGTGCGGCGTAGCTCGAGCTACGCCTCCTCGGTCGTCGCTGCGCTTGCCGCTCTCGCTCGCCCCTTCGCCGCCTCGCTTGCGTCGATTACTCGGACAGGCTCCTAGAAGAGTCGCCCAGAGAACAGCAGCAGACCGAAGCAGAAGAGATTCGCGGTGAGGATCGTGCCGGCCACGTCGGTGAGCGTGCCCTCCACGACCCACCCGTGCCGCCGGTTCCAGCGCCCCACGACGTCGTAGGCGACGAGCATCACGCCCTGGTAGAGGCCGTAGACGAGGTACTTGAGCGCGAGCCCGTGCCAGCATCCCATCAGCGTCATCGTGAGGAGCAGCCCGGCCGCATGCGCCCGCCAGCGGTCCCCGCCGAACCAGCGCCGGCGCGCGGCCGTCAGCATGAAGCGCATGTAGACGTGGTCGCGCAGCCACCACGAGAGGCTGATGTGCCAGCGATCCCACATCTCGCGGAAGTTGCGGCTCAGAAACGGCGCGCGGAAGTTCTCCGGCACGGGCATGCCGAAGAAGCGCCCCACGCCGATGGCGAAGGCGGTGTAGCCGGCGAAGTCGAAGAACAGGTAGACGCTGAACGCGTACATGTAGCCGAGCCCGGCGAGCCAGCCCGTCCGCGCCGCAAGCGGCACGAGGGCGCGGCGGTAGACGACGTCGGCGACGATGAACTTGTAGAGAAAACCCTGGGCGATGCGGTGCACCCCCGCTTCGAGGTCGCCGAGGTAGTCGGCGCGGCCGCGCGGCAGCGCGGCGAGCGCCTGCGCGAAGCGGCGAAAGCGGTCGATCGGCCCGGCGCTCAGCGTGGGAGCGAACACGAAGTAGCTCGCGAGATCCGCCACCCGCGGCGGCTCCTTCACCACGCCGTCGTGGAGCACGATGACGGCATCGACCACGCGCAGCGTGAGGTACGAGATGCCGAGAAAGCCGAAGGTGTCGAAGAAGCCCGCCGGCACGCCGGGCGCGCGCGGGTCCGCGCCCGCCAGGAGCGGATGCCGCACGAGACCGTGCGCCGCCGCCAGCGGATAGAGCCGCACCGCGGCGAGCGGCGCGAGCGCGAGCCCGACGGTGGCGTAGAAGAGCGGCTGCTCCGGGCACCGCCCGCGGAGCGCCGCGTACGCGCGCACGAGGAGAATGCTGGCGACGACGTCGGCGCCGAAGCACCCGAGCTGCCGCATGCCGGCTGCGATTTGCGCGGCATCGCCGAGGGGATTGGCGTACTGGAAGGCGGCGACGGCGAGGCTCACCGCGAGCACGCTCGGGCGCCGCAGCCAGCCAAGGAGCCCGAGGACCGCGAGCGCCAGCAGCGGATAGAGCAGCAGCAGGAAGTAGCCGAAGTCGGCGTACGGGATCACCGCAGCATCTCGCTGAGCGCCGTCCGGTCGACCTTGCCGTTTGCCGTGAGCGGCAGCGCGGCGACGCGCCGCACGAGCCGCGGCAGCGCGGGCTCTGCGAGCCACGCGGCGAGCGCGGTCCGCACACAACTGGCGAGCGCGCGGTCCTCCGCCGGAAGCGGGGGCCCGGCTGGCGCCGCGACGACGAAGGCGACCAGGTATTCCGGCCGTCCCTCGCGCTCGACGGCGACGACGGCCCCGTCCGCGACGCCGGGCACCGCCCGCAGCCGCGCCTCGATCTCCTCGAGCTCGAGGCGATATCCGTGCAGCTTGATCTGCCGGTCGACCCGCCCCGCGCACCAGAGGAGCCCTTGGGCCGCGTCGATCGTCCCGAGGTCGCCGGTGCGGTACGCGCGGCGCCCGTCGGCGAGCGCGAGAAACGGGCTCGCCGGCGCGAGGGGCGCGCTGCTCCCCGCGGGCGGGAGGTAGCCCGAGGCCACCTGCGGACCGGCGACGACGATCTCGCCCTGGACGCCGGGCGGAAGCCGCCGCGCGGGATCGGCGGGATCCGCGATCCACACGTCCATCCCGGGCGCCGGCCACCCGACGGGCAACGGCTCGTCCGTCGCCGCCCGTGCCGCATCGATGCGCACGGCGGTCACGGCAACCGTCGTCTCCGTGGGCCCGTAGAGGTTCCAGACCTCGGCCTGCGGGAAGCGCGCGAGCAGCGCGCGCACCACCGCCGGCGGCAGCGTCTCGCCGCAGAACAGAAAGCGCCGGAGCGCCGGCAGCATGCCGCCTCGGAAGCGCGGCTCGGCGAGGCAGAGGCGGACGAACGACGGCGTCGACACCCAGGTCGTGAGCGGCGCGCCGTCGAGGCGTCGGAACAGCCGCCGCGGATCGGCCACCTCGTCGCGGCCCAGCATGAACAGCGTGCCGGCGGTGCAGAGCGCGCCGTAGAGGTCCATCACGGAGAGGTCGAAGCTGAACGGCGCCTGGTTGAGGAACGTCTCGCCCGCGGGCGCGAAGGCATGCGTCGCGAGAAGCCAGCCCACGAAGTGCGCGAGCGCCCGGTACGGCACCACCACGCCCTTCGGATCGCCGGTCGTTCCCGAGGTGAAGAGCACGTAGGCTGGCGCCTCGGGCGCAGGCACGCGCGGCGCAGGAGCCAAGGTCGCTTTGGGCTCCGCCACCGCCGCAGCGAGCGGGTCGAGGGCGAGGGTGGACACGCCGTGCGCCGCGAGCGTCTGCACGAGGGCCACGGGCGCCTCGCCCACGAGCACGGCATCGCCCGGCCGCGCCGTCTCCACGATGCGCACCGCGCGGTTCGGCGGCGTCGAGACGTCGAGCGGCACGTACGGCCGCTCGCGGGCGAGCGCCGCCAGGATGGCCACCACCACCGCGGGCTGCTTGTGCCCGTAGACGAGCACCGGCGAGCGGTCCGCGCGCAGGCGAGCCATGAGCCGCGCGGCGCGGTCGAGGAGCTCGCCGCGGGTGAGCGCGCCCTCGGCGGCGACGACGGCGGGACGATCCGGATCGCCCGGGGCGAACAGCCGCGCAAACAGCGCGTCCACGCCACCGCCTGCCGGCATTGCCCGATGCGCGTCGCCGCCCGACACGAGCGCGGGTCAGAAGCCCTGGTAGACGAACGGCGGCGATGGGACGTGGACGCCGCCGTGGATCACGGCGAGACCGCCGATGATCGCCAGGTAGTAGAAGGTGAGCACAGCGAGGCGCACCGGATCGCGGGCCCACGCGCGCTCTAAGTACGCACGCAGCCGCGGCATGGCCGGCGGCCAGCGCCGCGTCCTCGAGGTGGCCATGCGCAGTCAGCCGGCGGCCAGGCGCTGCGCGATGTCGGCGACGAGCGCCCGCGGGGTCGACCACGCCTGCTTGTCGAGCTCCGCCGGAGAAATCGACAGGCCGAAGGCCTCCTCGAAGCGCACGATGAGCGTGACGACCGCGAGCGAGTCGAGCAGCCCCGCGTCGTAGAGCGGCAGATCCGGGTCGCCGAGCACGCCCAAGTCGCCGGTCACCTCCCCCAGGATCTCGAGCACGCGCCGGCCAGTGTCGTTCAGGGTCATCCGGGACCGATCCCTCCCACCCCCGTCACCTGGGGCACGGGGGCCGGCGTCGCGCGGGCGAGCGCCACGAGGGCGTCCCGGATGCGATCGATCGGCTCCCCGTGCCAGAACATGTCGAGCGCACGGTCGGCGAACACCCAGCCGCGCGGGCTCAAGTGCGAACCGCCGTCGGTCAAGAAGTACGGATCTTCGTCGTGGTCGCGGAAGTCGAGCCACGGCACGCGGGCCCGCGTCACCGTGCGCTCGTAGCGGTCGTAGTACGCCGCACGCGCCCGCGCGGCGAGCGGCGTGAAGTCGTCGAAGAACCCTGGCAGCGGCATGGTCCAGGCGAGGGGCCTCGCCCCGAGCTCGCGAAGCACGGCGAGCGCCAGCCGCAAGTCCTTCCACTCGCGCGAGTGCGTCATCTCCGCTTCCCACTCCGCGGGATAGGGATACTGCTGGCCGTCGTGGTTCGTCCGGCCGGCCTGGTAGAGGGCGAGCGCATCCTCGACGCGCTGCTGGGTGCGGATGGTGCGGAAGATCGTGTCGGGAAAGCCGAAGGGATTCGTCGTGTCGCGGCGCTCGGCGAGGAGCGTCGCGCGGGCGGCGAGCGCGGGCCAGTCGAGCGCGGCGGGGCGCTGCTCGCCGCGCAGCACGAGCACGTGATGGCGATGATTGCGCGTGACGAAGCGCAGGGTCTCGCTCGCGTCCTGCACCCGGAGCATCCACGCCGTGAGGCGGCCGAGCGGCACGAGGAGCGCGTAGGTCACGCGGTGAAGCGGCGTCGGGCGCGCGAGGCTCAGGACCGCCGCGCGCAGGAGCGGCTCCTCGCGCAGCGTCTGCGGATAGTCGAGCATGCGGCGCGCGCCCGCCCGGCGCAGACGGGCCGAGATGGGGGCGTCGAACACGAACGTGTAGGCGATCTCTGGAGAGAAGACCGCCGTATAGCCAGCGGGGTTCGCCCCTTCCCGGTGCATGAACCAGGGCGGCGAGTCGGAGAGCACGAGCGCACGGCCGGCAAGGTCGTGCCCGAGCGCGGCGAACGTCTCCATGAAGAAGAGATCGCCCGTGCCGCCGTAGCGCCCGACCGCGAAGGGCACGAAGCCGCTCGGCGCCGAGGCGAACACCTCGCTCGGCAAAAACGGATTGCCGCAGCAGAAGAGCTCCGAGCTGCCGTAGATGGGCAGCACGCGCGGGTCAGCCAGGGCGGCCCGCTGAAACGCGAGCCCCCGGTACTTGACCGGCACGTCCATGCCGGCCGCCGCGGCGACGTAGCGGGCGGCGCGGCGGAGCGCGTAGCGCTCCCGGCCCCACGCGGCCGCCGCGGCGATGGCGACGGCAAGGAGCGCCGCGACGAGACCAACCGGACGTCGGCATCGGTCCGCCGGGCGAGGCGTTGGCGCGGGCGCGTCGGTCGGCATCGGACGCCACGGTTCGTAGCATCGCCGCCGGGGTGGTTCCACTCACCGGGCCGGGTTCCCCGGCGACGCGGGCGGCTGGATCTCGGCGTTGCGTCGAAACCGTGACGCACGGCTCGCCGCCCACCCGCGCCCGCTCCGCGGAGGTCGCCGGGGCACGACTCTTGCCTCGGGATCGCTTCGAGTGCTCCTCCCCGTTTCGTCGCTTCGGGATCTCCTGCATCCCGACGATCTCACCGGGCTCGTGGGCCGCGGACTCTGGCGCTTCGCCCAGCCGGTTCCGAACACGCTCGCGCATCTTGACGCCTACCTCGGGCACTCGCCCGCAAGCCTCTTCCCGAAGCCGGCGCGGCTTCCCGCCGTCGAGGTCCGCCCGCGCTGGACGCTGCGCGGGCTCGTGAGCGAGGACCTGATCTTCCCCTCGCTCCACGAGCCGATCGAGCCGCGCTTCCGCGAGCGCTACGCGCGCGAGTACGGTGCCACGCACACCGTCTACGCGCGGCGCCTGCGCCGGGCGCGGGCGGGGGCGCGGCCGCGGATCCTCTACCTCCACGGCTACCTCCAGCCGGAGACGTACGCCGAGGAGCTGGTGCTGCTCGCCGGCATGGCGCTTTGGCTCGATGCCGAGGTGATCCAGATGCAGCCGCCCTACCACGGACGGCGCACGCCCGCGACCTCGCGCTTCAGCGGCGAGCTCTTCTGCACGGCGGACCTCGTGCGCAGTCTCGAAGCGCTGCGGCAGGCCGTTCTCGATGCGCGCACGCTGCTCGCCTGGCTCCTCGCCGAGGACCCGCGGCCCGTCGGCGTGCTCGGGCTCAGTCTCGGCGGTGCGCTCGCGCTCACGCTCGCCTGCGTGGAGGATCGCCTGGCCTTCGCCGTGGCGCTCGCGGCGCACATGGATCTTCACGCGCTCGTCGCCGACGCGCCGCTGCTCGCGCCGATGCGCGAGGCGCTGCGCGCCTTCGGCTGGAGCCCCGACGACCTTGGCCGCTTCCTCGCCGCGATCGGCTGGCCGGCGCTCCGCCCGACCCTGCCGCCGACGCGCGTGCGCCTCTTCGCCGCCGCCGACGACCGCTTCTTCACGCCCGCCGCCGTGGCCGCGCTCTGGCGCCGCTGGGGTCGCCCGCCCATCCGCTGGTATCCGTGCAGCCACATGGGCTTCATTCCACGGCTGCCCGAGATTCTGGCAGCGGTGCGCGAGTTCCTCGACGAGCAGCGCGCTCCCCTCGCCGCCCCGCCTGCACTACGATGCCCCGCATGACGGCCCGCCGCCGCTGGTCGCAAGCCGTGACCGAGCGCAGCAACGCCCTCGACCTCGAACCGGGCGTGTTCACCTGGGACGACCCCCGCCGCATCGCACACTCGCTCAAGCGCTCGGCCGAGGCGAGCGTGCGGCGGAAGGCCGACCCGTTCCGCTCGGCGATGTCGATGCTCACGTTCTACATGAACCGCGCCGGCCGCAGCCTCCCGCCCGAGCGGCGGCGCATCCTCGAGCGCGCCAAGGACGAGCTGCGCCGTCTCTTCGGCCGGGCCTGAGCTACGCGCCGAGGCAGGCCGCCACCGCCCGGGCGCCTTCGGCGCCGAGCGCCTCGTACTTCTGCCACAGCGCCTCCGCCACGCGCGCGACGCCGCGGCTCCGCGTGCGCCGCGCCTGCGGGCCCGCGTTGTACATGGCGTAGGTCGCGCGCACGAGGCTTCCCGGATCGCGGTCCCCGCGCGCGGCGTCGCGGAAGTAGTAGAGGAGGATCTCCGCGCCGGCGCGGGCATTGTAGGCGACATCCCAGTGGAGGCCCCGAGGGGCGTAGAGCCCGCGCCAGACGTGCACGTTCACCTGCATGATACCGACGGAGCCGACGGCGCTCTCAAGCGGCACGATTCGCCCGCGCGCGCGCACGAACTGCCGCCAGCAGCTCTCCTGCCACGCCGTCGCCGGCACGAGCCGGTGGTAGATCGGCACGAGGTCGGCCGCGATGTCCGCGTCGAGCGCCTCCTGCTGCGCCCGCTCGAGCACGCTGCGGACGCGCGCGAGATAGGCCTCGAGGTCGCCCGCGTCGGGAAGCCAGGACGCGAGCGCCTCGGGGCCGGCCGCCCACGCCGTTCCTTCGAGCCACGCCTCGGGTCCGCCCGGCGCCGGCGTCTCGGGCTCCTCGACCCCGGCGGGCACCTCGGGTGGGGGGAGCGGACGAAAGCCGAAGAGCCGCCTGAGCTCGGGATCGACCTCCTCGCTGAAGGCCACCGGATCCCCGGGCGCGGTCGGGTCGACCATGCGCGCGAGCCGCCGCAGCCCATCGGCCGAGATGTCGAGCCCCACCTCGGGGCCGAGGCGGGTGAGCGCCGCCAGCGCATCACCGGCGGCGATGAAGCTCGTGTAGCGCAGCGCCGTCTCGGCCGGCAGCCCGCGCGCCTCCCGCCGGAGCACGGGCGCAAGCCGCTCCCACGTCCGCACGAACAGCGCCGGCACCGGGTCGGGGGCGCCCGGGCCCGAGGGCGCGAGCGCCGCGAGCAGGTCGTACCGGGCGTCGAGGAGCACCGCGAGGACGGCCTCGCGCAGCTCGCCGCTCGCGTCGCCCGCGAAGCGCTTGACGACGAAGGTGAGGAAGGCATCCCAGCGCTGCCAGCGCTCCTGCCAGCGACGGAGCTCCTCGGGCGTGAGCGCGGGCTCCGGCGCTGGCGGCCCTGCGCGCGGCTCGACGGCGAAGGCGAGCGTCACCTCGACGGCGTCGGCGAGCACGCGGGGGTCGCGCACCGCGAGCGACGCCACCAGTCGATCGAGGCGCTCCGCGCTCCCCGGCAGCACGAGCGGCAGCCAGGCGCGCAGCTCCGCGAAGGGCCGCTCGAGATCGATGCGCACGGCCTCGAGCCGCGGCTGGACGTGGGCCTTCACCACGTCCCAGAGGAGGCCCGTCGTGAGCCCCTTGCGGTGCGCGGAGTCGTAGAGGTTCGAGTCGACGACGACGAAGCGCAGCGCGTGTCCGTCGAGCCGCGGCTCCTCGAACACCTCGACAGAGCCCGCCCAGCTCCACGGCGCGAGGCAGACGCCGCCCACCGCCGTGCCGAGCCGCGCCTCGCCCGCGCTCGCCAGACGCACGCGCCCCGCGACGAGGTCCACCGCGGGCGCCGCGAGCCGGATCCACGCGCACCCCTCGCCGTCGTCCCAGCGGAGCGTCCCGCCCGGCCCGGTGAACACCTGGGCGATCACCGCCTCGCGGATGAAGGCCGGGTCGAAGCGCACGGGCACCGTCACCTCGACCGCGGCGGCCGAGGTGGCGAGCGCGCCCACGACGAGCAGCGAGCCGAGCCCGCGCACCAGGGCCATCATGCCTCGCCGGCGGCGGCGGGGCGAGGACCGGCCCCGCCCGTGCGAGCGGGCCCGTAGGTGCGGCGGAACACGCGCAGGAGCGCGATCAGCACCGAGACGATCGCCGGCCCCGCGAAGAGCCCGAGCGGGCCATAGGCCACGAGCCCGCCGGCGATGCCGAAGAACAGCGCGACGGTCGGCAGCCCGCTGCCGCGCCCCATGGCGAGCGGCTTCACCACATTGTCGATGACCACGACGGCGAGGGTGCACCACGCCGCGAGCGCGAGCGCGACCGCCCACCCGGCCGTCCAGGCGAGCCAGCCGGCGGCGGGAAGCCACACGAGCGCCGTGCCGCCCACGGGCAGGAGCCCGCAGGCCATCGCAAGCGTCGCGAGGAAGGCCCAGTAGGGGACGCCGGTCGCGAGGAGCCCGAGACCGACCGTCGCGCCCTGGAGCACGGCGCTCAACATGAGCCCGCGCATCACGGCCGAGAGCGTAAGGCGCAGCGATTCGAAGACCGCGGCCGTGTCCTCCTCGTGGAGCGGCGTGAGGGCGCGGAGGGTCGCTGCGTAGGCGTCGCCGTCGCGCAGCGCATAGAAGAAGACCAGGAGCGCGATGCCGAGGGCGACGACGAACCGCACCGCGTTGCGGGCGACGCCGGCGAGATTCTTTACGGCGAAGTCGCTGGCGAGCTGGGCCACCTCCATCGCGCCCCGGGGCAGCGCCGCGTCGAGGTCGTAGCCGTGCTCGGCCAGCCGGCGAACGAGCGCCGCCACGTGCGGCTCGTGCAGCACCCGCTCGTGCACCTCCTGCATCCCGCCCGCCCCGGCGAGCTCCGCGACGCGGCCGTAGAGCGCGCTCGCCTCGCTCACGAGCCGCCCCGACATCCAGAGCGCCGGCGCCACCACGAGCAGGCCCACCCCGACGCTCACGAGCGCCGCCGCGAGCGAGCGACTGCGCACGAGCCGCGTCAGCTCGACCTGCACCGGATGCACCATGAACGCGAGCAGGAGCCCCCAGGCGATGGGCGCGAGGAAGGGGAGCAGCAGCCGATAGAGCTCGTAGGCCATGACGGCGAGGAAGCCCAGGAAGAAGAGCTGCACGATGCGCTCGCGGTCGGTCGGCACGGGGGTGGTCGACGCTTAGCACGCGGCGTCGACCGCGACGACCGGATGTGGCACACCTCGGGAACGCATGCCGAGGAGGTGGGGTGCGCTCGGTGCCGTCCTCGCGGGGGCGCTCGCCCTCGTGGTGCCCGTGCGTGCCGCGGAGCTCCACTTTACCCGCGACGGCGACGAGGTGGCCCATCTCGCCGTGCCGGCGCTCGTGCGCGCCTGCCCCGTCGCGACGATCGCGGTGGACGACCCCGACTACCACGCGCGCCGGCGGTACCTCGCCTGCCCGCTCAGCGCCGTGCTCCGGGCCGGTTTCGGCGACGCCGCAGCGCGCCTCGACAACGTCGACGTGGTGGTACGCACCTGGGAGGGCAACGACCGCACGATCGCCGGCGAGCGCCTTTCCGACGGGCACGCGTACCTCGCCTTCGGCGACGCCGCGCTGTCCACCGACGCGGCGCTGCGCTTCGCCCCCCTCGGCCCGCAGCACGTCGACCCGGGCCCGCTCTGCCTCGTGTGGACGGCCGGCGCCCCGCCGGGAGTGCCGTGGCTGCGGCAGGTGGTCGAGGTCGAGCTGTCGAGCTTCCGGCGCACGCATCCGCACACCGTGCCCACGACCGCGCCGCCCGGGTCGCCCGCGTGGGCGGGGTTCGAGATCTTTCGCGGCGAGTGCGTCGCCTGCCACGCCATCAACCGCGAGGGCGGCGACGTCGGCCCGGACCTGAACGTGCCGCGCAGCATCGTCGAGTACCGACCCGTCGAGCAGATCAAGGCCTACATCCGCAACCCCGCAAGCTTCCGCTACGGCAAGATGCCCGCCCACCCCGATCTCAGCGATGCCGATCTCGACGCGCTCGTTGCCTACTTCCGCACGATGGCGAGGCTCAAGCACGACCCGGGGGCGACGCGGTGAGCGGCATCGCGCCCCGCACGCCGGTCCTCGTCGGCGTCGGCACGGTGACCCAGCGCGAGGACGACCCCGCCCGGGCGCGCGAGCCGGTCGAGCTCATGATCGAGAGCCTCGAGCGGGCCGCGGCCGATGCGGGGACGCGCGCGCTGCTCGCCGCCGCGGACTCGATCCGCATCCCGCGCGGGTTCTGGGACTATCCCGATCCCGGCCGCATCGTGGCCGCGCGGCTCGGTGCCTCGCGGGCGCGCACGGAGGTGGCGGAGATCGGCGTGCTGCAGACGACGCTCCTCGGGGGTGCGGCCCGAGACATCGCCGCGGGGCGCGCCGACGTCGTCCTCGTCACCGGGGGCGAGGCGCGCTACCGGGCGCTCAGTGCCCGCCGGAGAGGCACCGAAGCACCGCTCACGCGCCAGCCACCCGACGCGGCGCCGGACTCCGTGCTCCGACCCGCGCGCGAGCTGCTCGATCCGGTCGAGCTCGCCCGCGGCTTCGTGATGCCCGTCGGGCAGTACGCGATGATCGAGAACGCGCTGCGGGCCGCCGAGGGGCTCCGGGTCGATGCCCACCGCCGCGCGCTCGCCGCGGGTGTGGCGGCCATGAGCCGCATCGCCGCCGGCAACCCCGAGGCGTGGACGCGGGCGCCCGTCGACGTCGAGGAGGTGCTGCGCGCGCGGCCGCTCGCCTTTCCCTACACGCGGCTGCACACCTCCGAGTGGAACGTCGATCAGGCCGCGGGACTGATCCTCTGCTCGGCCGAGCGCGCCCGCGCCCTCGGCGTGCCGCGCGCGCGCTGGGTCTTTCCGCTCGCCGTGGCGGAGTCGAATCACATCCTGCCGCTCAGCCGCCGCAGCCGCCTCGCGCGCTCGCCCGGCTTCGCGCTCGCCGGCACCCGGCTCGCCGAGCGGCTCGGGCGCCGCCTCGCCGACGTGGCGCACGTCGAGCTCTACAGCTGCTTTCCCGCGGCGCTGCGCGTGCAGGCGCGCGAGCTCGCGCTCGACGACGGGCGCCCGCTCTCGCTCACCGGCGGCATGGCCTTCGCCGGCGGCCCGCTCAACAGCTTCGTCCTTCAGGCGCTGCCGCTGCTCGCGCGCCGGCTGCGGGCCGACCCGGGCAGCATCGGGCTGCTCACGGCCATAAGCGGCATGATCACCAAGCAGGGGGTGAGCGCCTGGTCGACCGACCCGCTGCCGGGAGGCTTCCACTTCGACGACGTGAGCGCCGCGGCGGCGCGCGAGACCCCAGCCGTCGAGGTCGTCGCCGACGCTTCGGGGCCAGCGACGGTCGTCTCCTACACCGTGCTTCACGAGGGGCCGGCTCCGCCGCGGGCGATCCTCCTCTGCGCGCTCGACGATGGCCGGCGCACGCTCGGCGAGAGCCGCGACCCCGCGCTCGTCGCGGCGCTCGAGCGCGAGGAATGGTGCGCCCGCCGGGTGCGTCTCGGTGCCGGCGGGACCGTCGAGGCGTAGCTAGAGCCCGAACAGTCGCAGGACGGCAAGCAGGTCGAGCCGGCCTTTCACCGTCGCGGCCGCAGGCGCCGGGAGCCCGATGACGCCGTCGAGCAGCGGGTTGCCGCTCGGCTGCGCACAGAACGGACCGGCGAGCGTGGTCTCGAGCGTGAACAGATCGAAGCGCCTCCCCTGGGTCGCGAGCACGCGGGCCGCGGGCTGACCGAAGGCGCCGGGGCTCGGCTGGCCGGCGCACAGCCGGCCGTCCGGAGCGCTCAGCGTCGATGCCTCGGTGGTGAGCGTCGGCACCGAGGTGATCGCCCCGGCAAAGGTCGCAGGCGACGGCGGGCAGTCGATGCTCGTCCCGGTGCTCGCCGCGGCGCACGGTCGACCGGCGCGCGCGCCGCCTTGGCACACGCCCCGCAGGCACGCCGGGCACGCGCCGAGGTAGACGCGCGTCGAGAGCGCCGCGTGCACCGCCACCGAGAGCTGCGCGAGGTTCGCCTCGCCGCAGAAGTCCGCGAGCGCCACATTGACGGCGCACGCCGCCACGGGGCTCGGGATCGAGAGCGGCGGGCCGAAGAAGCAGTTGGCATCGAGCCCGCAGCTCCCCGCCGCGCCGCCGCAGTTCGCATCCGTGACGCAGGTCCCCCGGCCGTCGGTGCCGCCGCTGCCGTTGAGGCAGTGCCGGCCCGGCCCCGCCCCGAGCGAGCAGTCCGCGGGGCCGGTGCCGGCGCTCGGTCCGGCGATCGCCGTAAGGCCGCTCAACCCGACCACGTTGAGCACGACCTCGGCGCCGGTCGCGAGATGCAGCGGCGCGACCGCGGCACTCCCTCCGCCGAGGTAGAGGCAGTCGGTGCCGAGCTGGGCGAGCTGCGCCCCGCTTGCGCTCAGCAGCTTGCCGGAGAACGGCGCGCTCGGCGGCGGAGTGAGGAAGGCGCCCCCGCAGCTCGTCGATGCCGCCACCGTCTGGATCGGCAGCTTGAGCAGCGGCGGCAGCTTGAGCTTCGGGTCGGTGCAGAGGTTCGGGATCGTCGTCGACGTGGAGGACGTCGTGGTCGTGGTCGTCGTCGTGCTGGTCGACGCCGGGACCGTGGTCGTGCTCACGCCCCCGCAGTGGCTCGCGTCGATGGTGCAGTCGGGGCGGCAGACGAGGAAGCCGCCCGCGGCCGAGCCACCCGGGCAGGTCGCGCCGCAGAAGTCGGTCCCGTCGCACTGCTCGGTGCCGTTGCAGACGCCGTCGCCGCAGACGGGCGGCGGGGTCGTCGTGGTCGTCGTGCTCGTGGTCGTGGTGGATGGCACCGTGCAGCCGCCGGTCGCGTCGCAGGCATCGCAGCAGCTCGCCACGAGCCCCACGCACGCGCTCCCGCCGCGCGGGGCGCGGCACGTCGCGGCGCTCGGCTTGATGCTGCACTTGGCCTTGCCGTTCGCCGTCGTGCGGCAGCACGTGACCGCACCCGGCCGGCCGCAGGTGGACTTCGCCGCGCAGCGGAGCACGCTCGAGGCACAGCTTGCCGGCAGCGTGCCGCCGGAGACGGCGGTCTTCACCACTGCCGCTACGCAGCGCATGTAGACGCGCGGGCTCACCGCGTGCGCGCAGTCGCACTGCTCGGCCACGAGCGCGCGCACGGCCGAGAGCGCGGCGGGGTCGCCGCACGTCCCGCCGGCTAGCACCCCTCGCGCCGAAAGCGCGAACCCGAGCAGCACGAGGGCGAGCGAGCTCACGATGCGGGTCATGTGTCCTCCTGGTCGCGGTGAAAGAGTCCGAGCGCCGCCAGTGACACGGTCGCTCGCGCGATGCCTCCGACATCGAGGGGGTGGTCGCGATCGAGGGCGTCGAGCACGACCTTCTCGATCCCGCCGAGGATGAAGCGCGCCACGAGCCCCGGATCGCAGGGCCGGATGGCCCCGGCCGCGAGCGCCGCCTCGAGATCGCCCTCGATGAGCGCAATCAGCCGCTCGTCGATCCGGCGCAGCGTCGCGTCGACCAGCCCGTCGCTCCCGCGGGTCACCCGCAGGATGAGCCGTGCCGTGTCCGCGTTTGCGAAGACGGCCTCGAGCGCCGCGGCGCAGCGGGCCTCGATGAGCGCCAGCCCCTGTTCCCGGCTGGGCAGGGCACCAGGCGTGATTTCGAGACGCGGCCAGCGCTCCGCAGCGTCGATGACACGCTGCGCGATCCGCTCGGCGAGCGCTACGAGCACGTCCCGCTTGTCGCGAAAATACTGGTAGAGGGTCGGCCGAGCGATGCGGGCCCGGGCGCAGATGTCGCCCACCGTGGCCGCGTGAAAACCCCGCCGGGCAAAGACTTCGAGGGCGCAATCGAGAATCTGCTGGCGGCGGCGATCGGCGGGGAGATAGGTGCGGTGGGCGAGAACTGACATGTCAGTTTTGTGCCCCCTACTCGGTCTCCCGGGTCGATGTCAAGGAAAAATCGCGCCTTCCGACGGGCGCGAAAGCCTGGCCGGGCGGGGCCGCGCGGGCTTCGCCGCGCTGGGAAGGGGCATCGCATCGGCCAGCTCACCGCGGCGGCACGCTCCTTGGATCGCCAGCGGATCATGCTGGTACAGGACCTCATGCAGCGAGACGTCTTCACGCTCGCGGCCACCGACACGCTCGACCTCGCCGACGACGTCATGCGCCTCGGCCGCATCCGGCACATCCCGGTGGTCGCCGACGGCGCACTCGTGGGCATCCTCTCGCAGCGCGATCTCTTCCGCGCCGGGCTCTCCTCGCTCCTGCAGCTCAAGTACACGGCCGAGCGCGACTGGCTCGCCGCGATCCCGATCCGCGCCGTGATGACGACGTGCGTCTTCACCGCCCACCCGCGGACGACGATCCAGGAGGCGGTCACCATCATGCTCGACAAGAAGATCGGGTGCCTGCCGGTCGTCGAGGACGACCGCCTGGTCGGGCTGCTCAGCGAGAGCGACTGCCTGCGCTACCTCGCCCACCTGCTCGAGGTCGCCGCCGAGAAGGACGTGTTGCCCGAGCTGCCCCCGGGGTGACGGTCACGCGGCGCGCACGCCGGGCATCACCTCCTTGGCGAAGGTGCGCAGGAGGGCGCGGTCGTAGGGCGCCGGGAGCGAAACGACGAAGTGGCGCACCCCCGCGGCCACGAGCGCCGCGAGGCGCTTGCGCACCTCGCCCGCGGGGCGGCCCGCGATCCACGCTGGCTGGAGATTGATCGACTTCTCGACGGCCGCCGGGTCGCGCCCGACCTTGCGGCAGAGCGCGTCGAAGTCCGCGCAGATCTTGCCCGCCTGCGCCGGGTCGCCGTCGGGAACGTGGAAATTCCAGATGTCGGCGTGCCGCGCGGCGAGCGGCTGGATCACCTTCGGCCCCATGCCGCCGATCAGGATCGGGGGGTGGGGACGCTGCACCGTCTTCGGATCGAAGGGGGCGTCCGTGAGCCGGTAATACCTGCCCGCAAAGGTCGTCCGGTCCTGGGTGAAGAGCGCCTTGACGGCCTCGACCGCCTCGACGAGCCGGCGGGCACGCTGTCCCGCCGTGTAGAAGGGGATCCCGTAGGCGGTGTGCTCGGCCTCGAACCACGCCGCCCCCATGCCGAGGATGAGCCGGCCGTCGCTCACGTGATCCACGGTCGCCGCCATCTTCGCGAGGAGCGCGGGGAACCGGTACGTGTTGCCGGTGACGAGCACCCCCACGCGCAGCCGCTTCGTCCGTGCGGCGAGCGCCGCGAGCAGCGTCCATCCCTCGAAACACGGCCCCGGCCTGCCGTCGATCGGCATGAAGTGGTCGAAGGTGAACGCGGAGTCGAAGCCGAGCTCGTCGCACTCCTCCCAGACGGCGAGCAGATCCCGGTACGTCGTGTGCTCGGGGCGCGGCTGGACGCCGAAGCGCACGCGCCCGGCTGGTGGGGGCTCCGTGGCGCGTGCGCGCGTGGCAATGCGAAGCCCGAGCGCACCGGCCGCCGCAAGCCCGCCGACACCCTTGACGAACCCCCGCCGCGTGAGCCGCCCGCTCGCCGTCATGCGCCGCCGGTAGCCCGGACGGCGCGCGAGGGCAAGAGGGGTCGCCGCGTCTCAGGAGCAGCTCAGGTTGCCGGTGGCGCCGGCGCAACTGTCCCAGGTGCACCCGTCGGTGTAGCTGGTGAGCCCGCCGACGGTCGCCCGCGTCTTTGCGACGAAGCCCGGCGCGCCGTTCGGGCAGGGCCGCGTGGTCGTGGTACAGGCCACATCCGCGGAGGGATTGAAGCCCGGGAGCGCGGTGCAGTCCCCGGCGATGTAGGTCTGCGTGTCGGCGTACGCGGCCTCCTCGCCCTTGGCAGCGTTCACGGCGTCGTACTCGACGCGGGCGTCGTAGGCGCGCTGCCGGTAGACCGCGTACTGCGGGATGGCGATCGCCGAGAGCACCCCGAGGATCGCCACCACGACGAGCAGCTCGACGAGGGTGAAGCCCCTCTGCCGCCGCCGCGGCATCACGACGTCCCCCGCGGTGGGCCGTCGCCCCGAGCGCGCACGGCGCGCACCACCGCCTCGAACGACACGGCGGCGCTCCCCAGCGCGGGATCGGCGAGCGCGGCGGCAAAGCCGCCCACGAAATCCTCGCCGCCGCCGACGAGCACGAGATAGGGCGGCGGGTCGAGGAGCGCGAGCCGCGCGACGACGCCGAAGCCGTCGCGCGGCGGCAGCTCGAGGTCGATCACCGCGAGATGCGGGCGCACGACGGCGAGCAGATCGACGGCCTGCTTCGCATCCCACGCGATCGAGACCGACAACCCCTTGCGCGAGAGCACCTGGCGGAGGCTGATGAGCGCGTCGCCGTCGGCGCCGGCCGTAAAGACGCGGGCGCCGCTGGTCGCGTGCGCCGCGAGCGCGGCGACCACCGCGTCGGCATCGATCGGCCGGCCCGCCGGCTCGACCAGGCCGAGGCGCAGCGCCCGCCCACTGCCCGGCACGACGATCGAGCCCCAGCAGCGCGCCTCGACGCCTGCGGTACGCATCACGGCGAGCGTGTCGAAGGCTCCCGGCGCCGCGAGGTTCACGAGCAGAGCGCTCGGCGCGAGCTGCGCGAGGCGGGCGGCGGCGTCGGGTCCCGGCGCGACCACCGTCACCGGGCGGTCGTCGACACCGAGGCGCTCCCACGCGACGTCGGTGTCGAGCACCGCGAGGAGCCCCGCGCCGCTCGCACGCTGGGCGCCCGGGCCGAGGCGGCGCGAGGCCGTGATGGGCACGACGCGCGCGCCGGTGGGCACGGGTCGCTCGGCCGGCGCGGTGCGCGGCGCCGGCTCGCCGGCGCCCTCCCGGGCGCGTGCGAGGCTCGCTCGGAGCGCGTCGACCTCGGCCGTGAGCTCGGCGATCCGGGCGTCCCGCGCCGCGATGGCTGCGCGCGCCTCCTCGGCCGTCGAGGCCGCCGCGACCCGCGCCTCCTCGGCCTGGCGCGCGGCCTCGAGCGCCCGCCCGAGCGCCTCTTCGCGCGCGCTCTCGCCGCCTGCCACGGCCCGCTCGAGCTCGGCACACCGCTCACCTTCGCGCGCGAGCGCCTGCTCGACCTCGGCGAGGCGACGGCGGAGCGCGTCGGCTTCCGCGCTCGCTGCCGCGAGCCGCGCGACCTCCCCGCGCAGCGCCTCGGCTTCGGTCGCGATCCGGTCGCGCTCCGCGCGCAGCGCCTCGACCTCGCCAGCCGGCGCTGCGGCCGCCGGGGTCGCCGCGACGGGCTCGGGAGACGCTGCCGGCGGCGGCGCCGTCGCCCCGCCCGTCCGCTGGCGGACGGCCAGAATCATCCTGCCGAGCTCGCGCAGCGGCTCCTGCAAGGCGCGCACGGCCCGGTCGTCGAAGACGTGCGGGCGGCTCGCGACGAGCACGAGGCTTCCAAGCAGCGCGCCGCGGGTCGTCAGCGGGAAGCAGCCGACGGCGCGCATCGCCCGCGCGTCCTCGAGGAGCGGCGGCACATAGCGGTGGTGCGCCGCGTTCTCCATCACGTAGACGCGCCGGTTGAGCAGGCCGCTCAGCGGAATATCCCAGCCCGACGGATCGTTGCCGCGGACGGCGCGCAGCCGCCGGCAGCCCTCCTCGGAGAGCCCCGTCTCGGCCGCCAGCCGAAGGAGCTGCCGCCGCTCGTCGTAGAGACAGAGCGCACCGGCCACGGCGCCGACGGCCTCGACGGTCGCTTCGAGCGCCGGCTCGAGCGCGTCCTCGGCAGCCCCCGCGGCAGCCGCGATGTCCTGGAGACGTGCCGCCAGGCCCGCCAGCGCCATCGGGCCGGCCCGCCGGACATCCCCGCTCCCCGCCGGGGCCGTTGTCTGTGCAGCCGTGAACATGACGACCCGCGCGATTTTTGCAACGCCCGTGCCGCTGCGCGCGTACCGTCGGCACCCGTGCCGGCCGACCCCCGGCCGGCATCGGAGCGACGATCGTCACGCGCGTGCCGCCGTGCGGGCTGCGCGCCCGGGCAAAGGCCGGAGCGGGCGCCGCGGCGTTTCCCGCCGCGGCGGCGAAACGCCGCGCTCTACGAGCCGCGCAGCCCCCGCCCCGTGATCAGCGGCAGGTCGAGGGCGGAGAGCAGCCCCGGCTGTGCCCGGCACACCGCGGGAATGGCGTTCACCAGGCGGGTTGCAGTGAGCTGCACGCCGCCCACAGCGTGATCGCCGCGCTCGTCCTCGAACTCGAGCTCGCAGCGCATCGTCGGCGTGCCGCGGATGACGACCCGATAGCTGCCGCGGCTTCGCGGCCACTCGGGCGCGAGCGCGTCGTCGAGTCGGGTGACATGCTCGACCACGAGGGCGGGGCGGCCAGCGACGATCCCCTGGACCTCGAACCTGAGGGCGGCGGCCGTGCCCGGCGCGACGGTGTGCGTGCCGATGCGAATCGGGCGCACGGCGGGGCGCCGCTCGTAGGTCTCGCGGATGTCGTCGAGGGTGACGCCGAGCCCGTCGGCGAGCAGCCGCAGCGTGCCGCCCCAGGCGAACGCGAGCGTGCCCGGGGTGAGCAGCAGCGGCGTGTGCTCGAGGGGCTTGCCGAACCCCATCGTCTCGAAGAGCACCTGCGGCTGGTCGTAGGTGGCGTAGTTGATGATCTCGAGGATACGGATCTCCTCCCAGCGCTCGCAGAGGCCCGAGAGAACGAGCGGCAGGAGATCGTTGGCGAAGCCGGGGTCGATCCCCGAGGTGAAGAACGACGTGCCGCCGCGCCGACACGCATCGGCGAGCCGGTCGCGCACCTCGGGGAAGAAGGACTGCGGATGCACGAGCGGGACGACCGAGCTCGAGACCACGTTCTTGCCCGCGGCGAGGATGCGGCAGAGGTCCTCGATGGCCTCGAAGGGGCGCAGGTCTGCGGTCGCCGTGTAGCAGACGCAGTCGGCGGCGAGCGCGAGCAGCGCGTCGGCGTCGGTGGTGGCGCGGATGCCGGCGGGCGGCCGGCCGCAGAGCTCGCCCGCGTCGCGCCCGGCCTTCGCGGCGCTCGAGACCCACACCCCGACCAGCTCGAGCTCGGGGTGACCGAGAATCGCGCGCAGCGCAAACCGGCCGACGTTGCCCGTGCTCCACTGGATCACGCGGTAGGGCATGGTCAATCGAAGGGCCAGTTGGTCGACTCGGTGCCCCCGTCGACCTCGACCACCTTGCCGGTCACCCACCCACCCGCCGGCGTGCACAGCCACAGTGCCGCGAGCGCCACGTCCTCGACCGTGCCGATCCGCCCCATGGGCGTGAGCGCCTCCATCTGCCGGCGGATCTCCGGGCTCAAGAACGGCCGCAGCGCCGAGGTGTCGACCGCGCCCACCGCGAGCGCGTTCACGCGCACGCGCGGGGCGAACTCGGCGGCGAGCTGGCGGGTCATGAACGACAGCGCCGCCTTGGCGGTCCCGTAGCCGACGAAGCCCTTGCGCACGATGCGGCCCGCGGCCGAGGAGACGTTCAGCACGACGCCGCCGTCGCCCGCGAGCATGTGCGGGATCGCAGCCCGCGTCATCAAGAACGCCGAGGTCAGGTTGAACCGGAAGCACCACTCCCAGGTGGGCAGGTCCATGTCGAGGAACGGCATCGGCGGAAAGCCGCCCGCGTTGTTCACGAGCACGTCGAGCCGGCCGAACTCGCGCACGGCGGCGGCGACCGTCGTCTCGATCTGCACCGGGTCGGTGACGTCGCACGGCACCGCGAGCGCGCGCACGCCGAGGCCGCGGGCGCACGCCGCCGTCGCCTCGATCTCGCCTGCCGTGCGCGCGGCACAGACCACGTGCGCCCCCATCTCGGCGAGGGCGAGCGCGATCCCCTGCCCGATCCCGCGGCCGGCACCGGTGACGACCGCGACGCGGTCGTCCATCCGGAAGCGGTCGAGAAGCGCCATCCCCGCCGGATCGTCCGAAACCGACGCGAAGTCAAGGCGCGCACGGCGCGCCTACCATTCCCCGAAGCGCTCCGTGCCCTCCGGGTGCACGCGGCCGAGCCGGTTGCCCGCCGGGCGCAGCCCGCGCGTCCGGCGGGGGCTGCGGCGACGCCGGCCGAGCAGCCGCCGCCCGGGCTCGCGGCCCGTCCCTGCCGCCGCGAGCCGGGCGCCGCGCACGAGCGCGTAGCAGCGGCCCCGCCAGTCGACGCTGCCGAGCACGAAGTTCCAGAGCAGGATCCCCGGGGCGAGCAGCAGGAGCACAAACTGCGCCCACGCGAGCCGCAGCGGGATCGGCGCCCCGCCGGCGCGCCGGTCGAGCGCGCCGAGACTGAGGCTCACGGCAACCGCCACGCTCCCCGGCGCGAGCGCCGCGAGCGGGTGTCCGGCGGCGAGCGCGACCACGGCACCCAAGAGCCCGAAGAAGTACTCGCCCCCGAAGACCCACTGCCGGCGCGTGAACGAAAACGGCAGGCCGCTGCGGAACGTGATCCAGCGGCGGTAGATCGGCAGATACTGCCGCAGCGTCATGCCCGAGGTGAACACCGGCAGCGGGTGCGGGCTCATCACGTTGCGGTACCCCGCCGCATGCACGCGCTGGCCGATGTACATGTCGTCGACGATCTGCCCGCGGGCGCACCCAACGCCGCCGACGGCGGCGAGCGCCTCGCGCCGAAAGACCATGAGCTGGCCCATGATGAACGGCAGCTCGCGCCGCGGCCCCGCCGCCAGCACCGCCCAGGCGCCGTACATCACGTTGAGCATGAGCGCGTAGAGCACGTCGCCGGCGGCGCGCTTCGGCTGGTTCACGACCACGGGCGCGAAGGCGGAGCCCGCCCCGGGGGTGCCGAGCAGGGTCTCGACCGTCACCCGGAGCACGTCGCGATCGGGGCGGGTGTCCGAATCGCCGAAGGCAATCAGCTCGCCGCGCGCGAGCGCGCTGCCCACCATCATCGCGTGGAGCTTGCCCGTGCACCCCGGCGGCGGCGCACCCACCACGCGCACCTCGGCCCGGCCCGGCCTGCCGCTCGCGCGGTGCGCGAGCACGGCCCGGCGCGCGACCGCGTAGCCCGGATCCCGCTCGTCGTCGAAGAGGAAGAGGGTCTCCGTTTCGCCCGGATAGTCCATCTCGAGCGCGGCACGGAAATTGTCGGCGGCTCCCGCGTCGCAGCCGCGCACCGGGCGGATGATCGTGATCGAGGGATAGCGCGCGAGCGGCGGACGCGGCGCCGGCGGACGGCCGAGCCCGCGCGCGAGCCGCACGTAGGTCCAGCCGACGTGCGCGAGCACCCCGGTGCCGAGCACCGCGAGCACCGCCGGTAGGCTGCAGAGCTGAGCGATCACCACGCCCCGTCACCCCCTTCTCGCGACCGACCGCTCGGCATGAGCCCCGGCGTCTCCCTCTGGGGCGAGCGCCGAGACGCTCGCGCCCTGCAGTGCACGATCCAGGCCGTGTGTTCGCTTCTATGATGTCCCAGGCAACCCGTCAAACTTGCGTCCACGACGATCGGTCGCTCGTCCATGCGCTGCCCCCCGTGAGCACGGTGCGGGCGTGTGCTAGGAGCGCCTGATGTTCGGGGCCTGGGGACGCCGCGTCTACCGCCGGCGCTGGCTCGTGCTCGCGCTGAACGGCGCCGTCGTCGCGGGGGCAGCCGCCGCCCTGCTCGCCGGCGGCCGGCTCACGACGGGCGCGATCCGCGGCACCGAGGCCGACCGCGCGCAGCGGCTCGCCGAGGACGCCCTCGGCTTTCCCGGCGCCTCGTCCTTCACCGTCATCTTCCACAGCGCCACCCTCGCCGCGCCCGATCCGCGCTTCGCGCAGGCGCTGCGCGCGGCGCTGGCGCCGCTCGCGGCCGACCCGCGGGTCGCGGCCATCGAAGCGCCGCTCGACGTGCCGCCACCGCTCGCCGCCCGGCTCCTCTCCCGCGACGGCCACCGCGCCCTCGCCACCGTGACGCTGCGCGACCCCGTGCAGGTGGCCGCGCGCGAGTACCCGGCCCTGCGCGCGGCCATCGTCCCCGGGCCCTTCGACCTCACCTTCACCGGCATGCTGCCGTTTCTCGACGACCTGGGTGCGATCCTTGCGCACGACCTCCGCCGGGCGGAGTTGGTGTCGCTGCCGCTCGCGCTGCTCGTGCTGCTCGTCGTCTTCCGCACGCTCGTCGCTGCCATGCTGCCCGTCGGCGTCGGCGCGCTCGCGGTCGTCACCGGCGTTGCGGGCGTGCTGCTCCTCTCGCACGTGCTCGACATGGCGCAGTACACGATCAACGTCGTCTCGCTGATCGGGCTCGGCGTGGCAATCGACTACTCGCTGTTCATCGTGAGCCGCTACCGCGACGAGCTCGCTGCGGGCGCCGCCGTGGACGAGGCGATCGCGCGTGCCCTCGGGACCGCCGGGCGCGCCGTCGCCTTCTCCGGCCTCGCCGTGGTCGTGGGCCTCTCGGGGCTCCTCTTTTTTCCCGGCACCTACCTCGCCGCGATGGGGCTCGCCGGCGCGCTCGTCGTCGCGTGCGCGGTCTTCTACGCGCTCACCTTTCTCCCCGCGCTCCTCGCCGTCCTCGGGCCGCGCATCGACCTCGGCCGCATCCCGCTGCCGCACGTGCGCACCGAGGAGGGGTGGCGGCGGATCGCCGCGGGCGTCATGCGACACCCGCTCGCCGTGCTCCTCCCGACGCTCGCCGCGGTCGTCGCCACCGGCGCACCGTTCCTCCGCCTGCGGCTCGCCGCGGCCGACGTGACCGCGCTGCCGCGCACCGCCGAGGCCCGCCGCGGCTACGAGGCGCTGCGACGCTGGTTTCCCGCCGCGGCCGGCACGCGCATCCTGGTGGCGGTGCGCTTTCCGACCGCGCCCGCGTTCACGCCCGAGCGCGCCCGCGCGCTCGCCGTCGCGTCGCGCCGGTTCGCCGCGCTCCCCGGCGTCCTGGGGGTCGAGAGCGCGGTCGACGTCGACCCGCGCCTCGACGCCGACGCCTACGCCGCGCTCGCCGCCACGCCGGCCGCGCTGCGCCCGCCCGCCTTCAACGCCGCGCTCGCGCGCACGGCCGGCGGGCGCGTGGCCCTGCTCGCCGTGCTCACGGCCGCGCCCGCGGTGAGCCCCGAGGCGGCGGCCATCGTGCGCGCCATCCGCGCCGAGCGCCGCGTCGGCGACGGCGCGCTGCTCGTCGGCGGGGAGACCGCCAACGACCTCGACGCGACGGCCTTCGTGCTCGACCGCACCCCGCGGGCGGTGGCCTGCGTCACGGTGATGACCTACGTCGTGCTCTTTGCGCTGCTCGGCTCGGTCGTGCTGCCGCTCAAGGCGGTGGTCGTCAACGCGCTCTCGATCGCCGGCTCGTTCGGCGCGCTCGTCTGGATCTTCCAGGAGGGGCATCTCAGCGGGCTGCTCCGCTTCGAGCCCGGCCCCATCGAGCCCACGCTCCCGGTCCTCCTCTTCTGCGCGGTCTTCGGTCTCTCGATGGACTACGAGGTGCTGCTGCTGAGCCGCATCCAGGAAGAGTATCGCCGTTCGGGGGACAACACGGCGGCGGTGGGCGAGGGGCTCGCGCGCAGCGGGCGGCTCATCACGAGCGCGGCCGCCATCATGGTCGCCGTGTTCGCCGCGTTCGCGCTCGCGCGGGTGGTGCTGGTGAAGGCCATGGGGCTCGGGATGGCGGTCGCCGTCGCCCTCGATGCGACGCTCGTTAGGGTGCTCATCGTGCCCGCCACGATGCGCCTCTTCGGCGACTTCAACTGGTGGGCGCCGCGCCCGCTCGCCCGCCTCTGGGCTCGCGCGCGCGGCGTGCGCGCGGCCGGCTGACGACGAGCACGACCGAGCGCAGCGCCCGCGGCGGCACGGCAAAGCGCACCGTGCCGCCGGCGACCTCGACCGCCTCCGCCGCCGGCTCCTCGTCGAGCCGGACGGCGCGCGCGGCGCGGACCGGGAAGCCCGGCCGCAGCTCGGCGGTGAGCGGCGCATCGGTCGGGTTGAGCACGCGCACGACGAGGCCCCCGCCGCGCTCGGCGGGCTTTATCGCGGAGAGCAGCAGCGCGCGCGGCGCAAGCGTGAGGAGCGCACGGCCGGCGGCGAGCACGGGCGCGGGCCCGGCGACGACGCCCCGGAGCCCGAGCTCTGCGTCCCACGCCGCGCGCGGCTCGACGCCCGCGAGCAGCGCCAGCCGGGCGGTGAGCGGCCCCGGGACCTGGGCGCCCGCCACCGGCATCGCCGGACCGACCGGTGCGGGGCGCGTACGCAGGTCGAACCGCGCGAGCCACCCCACCGCGCGCAGCAGCGTCACCGCGATCGTGCCGTCGGGGGTGACCTCGGCCTCGGGCAGGCCCGGAGCGCAGACGGTGAGACCACCCGCGCTCACCCAGCCCTGATGCGGGAACGTGGTCGGCGCCCGGTGCAGCCAGCGCGAGTCGTCGCGCACCGCGGTCGTGCGCGCGGCGACGTCGAAGGTCGATGCCGCAACGAACGCGCTCACCGGACGCCCGGTCGGGAAGAGCAGCCGCAGCCGGTGATCCCGCGCCGTGTTGTCCACCCGGACCTCGAGGTCGACGCGCGGCACGCCCGGGGCGACCCGCGCCTCGACGTGGACCGCAAGCGGCACGGTCTCGGCAGCGCGCCGCTCGCGGCTCGCGTCGAGCCCGACCGGCACGGCGAACACGCGCGTCACGGCAAGCCGCGCGAGCCCCGAGGGATGGCGGGCGCGCCACCACGCCACCGACGTGAGCGCGGCGCCGGTGTCGTCCTCGACCGGATCGAAGTCGTACGTGTCCCCGCGGTCGCCCCGGTCCTCGACGCCGACGAGCCCCCGCCACTCCTCGGTGCCGATCCGCACCGTGAGCGTGCCGTCGTCGGCCACCGCGACGCGCACGGCGTCCGCGGCGATCTCCCGCCCGTCGTCGACGGCGTCGGGCACCGGCTCCGCCGGCGCGAGGCGGAAGCGGCGGCAGCCGAAGGCGGGGACGTCGGCGGCGACGAACTCGAGGTCGCACGGCGCCTGGTTCGGCAGCCAGCGCGCGCGGCGGGGATCGTCGGAGACGACGACGCGCACCGCTCGCCCGTCAACGGTGAACCCGGGCGTGGTCCCCACGGCCGCGAGGAGGAGCGGCGCGAACTCCGGCCGGCCGAGCGGCAGCCGCAGCGCCGGATACGCGTCGAGCGGCACGCGCACGACGTCGGTGCGCGGGTGCGGCGAGGGGTTGAAGACCGCGATCTCCTGCTCGACGGCCCAGGGAACCTCGCGCGCCGGCCCGAGCCCGGCGAGCCGCTCGAGCACACGCGCCACGGTTTCGGTCGCGAGCCCCTCCGCATCCTCGAAGCGCGCGTCCACCTGCGCGGCGACCGCGTCGAGCGTGCAGCCGCAGAGCGAGTCGTGCGCCTGGTTGAGGAGCAGCGTGCGCCACGCGAGCCGCAGCGCCGTGCGCTCGTCGGGAAGCCCGAGGGCGCGGCCGAGCGCCGCCCAGGGCTCGGCCCAGCCGACGAGCAGCGTCTCGCAGCGTCGGTTGCGCAGCTTGAGCGGCATCCGCGCCGACCACGTGCCCGCGAGCAGGCTCGCGACGCGCCCCCCCGCGAGCTCGCCCCTGAGGGTCCCGCCCGGCGGCGCGCCGCGGCCGACGGCCTGTTCGAGGAGGCCGCGCTCGACCGTGGCACCCGTCGCCGCGGCGAGCGCGGCCACGACCTCGCCCGCGTGCGCATCGGGCGGCATGTGATCGAAGCCGTTCATGAGGAGGACGGGCCGCCCCGCATCCTCGCCGCGACGCGCGGCGAGCCGCGCGAGCCGGCGCGCCGCCTCGGCCACGTCCGCGGGCAGGCAGGCGGCGTTGAAGTACCCGTCCCGCAGGAGCGTCGCCTCGACCGCGCTGCCGTCGGGCGCCACCCAGCGGTAGACCGAGCCGAGCGCGTCGACCTCGTCGCCGTTGCCGCGCCAGTGGACGAAGCTCTCGATGCCGAAGCCGGCGAGGAGCTGCGGAAGCTGCGCGGGATGCCCGAAGGAGTCGGGCACGTAGCCCACGCGCGAGACGGGTCCGAGCGCGCCCACCACGCGGCGTCCCTCGAGGAGGTTGCGCACGTGGGTCTCGCCTGCCGGGAGGAGGGAGTCGGGCTGGACGTACCATGGCCCGGCGGCGAGCCGGCCCGCGCGCAGCCCGCGCGCGATCTCGCCCCGGCGGCCGGGGCGGATGGCGAGGTAATCCTCGAGCAGCACGGCCTGACCGTCGAGCACGAAGCGGAAGTCGGGATCGGCGGCGAGCAGATCGAGCACGCGGTCGACGGCGTCGACGAGCCGCGCGCGATACGCCTGGAAGGTGCGGTACCACTCGCGATCCCAGTGGAAGTGCGAGACGAGGACACAGTGCATGCGACCGCCCCGCCGCGATTCTCGCATGCGCCCGCCGCACGGGCGAGCAGCGCCGGGGCGGCCGCGGCGTGCGAGCCATGCTGTTTGCGGGGCCGGATCGCCCTTCGGGCCGAGGCGCGCGACGGCGCTGCACGAGGCTTGCAGGCTGCCGTGTCGCGGGTGCCGGCGCGGCCGCGCACCGGCTGGCATCCCGCTTGCCAACGGACGGCGTGGGCATGACCGAGCCGCCGTCGCCGATTCCGCTGCGCCTCGGGCCGCCCCCGCTGCTGCGCTGCCCGCGCTGCGGCCGGGCCGATCTCGCCCTCGAGCGCCGCTGCGGGACGCTCGACCGCCTCGCCGCGCTGGTGCTCTGGCGGCCGCTCCTCTGCCGCGGGTGCCGGCGGCGGTTCCGGCGCTTCGTGCCGCGCCCGGAGCTCGAGCGCCTCCGGGGCGCGGGCTAGTGCCCTGCGGCTGAGCGGCCGGCCGCCAGCGCCGCTCGCATGAAGCCGCCCGGCTGGCCGCCGGTCCGCTCCAGCCGCTGGTTGGGCGGCGTCACGGCTCGTCGGGAACCTGCGCGCCATGCCACACGGCGACGACCCAGATGACCTTGCCCTGGACCCGATAGAAGAAGCGGTACGGGTTCACGATGATCTCCCGATAGGGAAGGTCTGGCAACTCGCGAATTCGTCGTCCCGACTCCGGGAAGCGTTCCAACCGGCGCAGCCGAGTTTCGACCTTGCGGCGAAGGGCGATGGCGGCCGACGGGTTCTCGCGACGGATGTATCGGAGTCCCGCGAGGAACTGGGTGTTCGCCGAGAGCGTGAAGCGAACCTTCACGACTCGGCTTCGAGGATGTCATCGGCCTCGGCAAGAACTCGATCCAAGTCCACGCCGCGGTTCTTGCGGATGTCACGCTCCCCGCGCGCCAAAGCGCGGAGCATCTGCCGTTCCTGCTCGGATCGCTCAAAGACCTCCGGACTCAAGAGCACGGCGGCGGCACGGCCCCTTTGCGTAATCACGATGGGCTCGGCCGAGTCCTTCACGCGCTCCAGCACGGCGGCTGCGTCCTGCCGCAGGTCGGTAATGGGGACGATCCGCGGGAGCTTGGGCATCGTACCTCCTCACGTACGTTATCCGTTACGGTTTACCGTACCTCTGCAGGGCTCGGGATGGCAAGTGGCGCTGCCGCCGCCCAACGACCCTGTGGTTCAGCGGCGGCGCGGCAGCGCCGGCCGCTGCAAGCACGGGTTAGGCAGGGCACCGTCACTTCCCCACTTCAGGAACGGATAGGCCGCGGCAGATCTTGCGCGCCAGAGCATCCGATAGCTCGTTGTGCCGTGGCACCGCCTCGACCGCGCCCGTCCGCGGGTTCGTCCAAAGCGAGTGCGAGCTGCCTTCGCGCTTCAGGTGGCATCCATGGCGCCGCAAGTGTCGCAGCAGGTCACCTCGCTTCACCCGACCACGACCTTCTCACGTACGGCGTTTCGGGGCAGAGCCCGGAGACCGTCACGCCGCCGATCATCGAGGATCAGAGCGATCGCCTCGGCCAAGCTCTGACGGGCCGCGGCCTTCGTCCGCCCCTGTCCGTTCGCACCCGGAATCTCGGGGCAGTAGGCGATGAACCACTCCCCATCGCGCTCGATGACTGCGGTGAACTCGTTCTTCAGGTGTCGCTTCGCGCCTCGACGCTTCATGATCCTTCTCTACTCCTCATCTCCGGTTCTGGCTAACGGCCCGGCGCTCACCCGCGCGCCGCTTCTTGCGCGTCGGGTGCAGCGCCGACGTTAGACGGCGACTCGTCGGCGACGCTGCGGGAAGTGGCCCAGCCGCGACAAGCCGCCGGCGCCCTGGATCGATCGTCAGGTTGAGGCCCTCGAGTGTCCGCGCGCCAAGGAGCAGGAGATCACCCGGTTCGGCGAAGACGACCTCATCCACGGTGAAGTACTTGTCGAGCCGGATGATGGCGAAGCCGACGCTACGCGTGACTTGGTGGCCGTTCGCCAGCACAAAAGTCACGTCCTTCTTCTCGCGCGGGATGTCGATCCGCTCCAGCGACTTCTCGGGCACCCAGGTGAACTCACTCCCCGTATCCACTAGGACCCTCTGGAGCACCACCGACCGTGCCCTGTCGATAGGATTCTCGATCCTGCACTTGACGTAGAAGGTCCCCATCCGTGCCACCCCTTTTCTCCTATCGCTCAAAGTCACACCCGCCGTCCAACGCCCAGCATCCGCGGCGGCGCGCAGCGCCGGCCGCTGCATGCCGTTGTTAGCCGGCCTACCCTTCGGCCTCCTCTTCGTATTCATCTAAGACACTCTCGGAGAGGTGCGCGAGGTGCGGCTGCTGCGCCAGTTCGCGAACGCTGTCGTAAGAAAGGAACGTGCAGCTCTCCGCAAGCGGTCCCCTATCGAGTAGGGAGAAAACGGGCCGGCGCAACTCCTGAAAGACCTTCTCCCGCCGCGCGGCTGGAGCGACGATGTGAAGGCGGATGTCCATATTCGGCTGGAGGGCGAGCAGGTCGGCCATTCGCAGAATGCCGGAGTAGATCGAGGTTGTGTGCTCCACCTCAAAGGCGCGCTTGATCGCCCGGCCCTTGAGCCAGAGCACATCAATCTGCTCGATCGTCCTCAGGGTGGTGTCATCGTAATTCAACGGCAGGCGCTCAAGAATGGACGGGTGATCACCGCGCCACTCCATCAGCACCGCAGTCCGATCCGACCTCGGAATCCAGAGCTGCATTCCCATCCGGGAGCCAATCTCAGCCAGCAGCGCTTGAATCTTGAGCGATTCCCGCACCTCCTCCTCTGGCGCGGGTGCGGCCTCCACTGCTTCGGGCCCTTCAGGAACGGTCACCGAAACGTCCTTGTCAGCTCTGCGAATGCGATGAGCGAGAAGCCTCTTGTACTCGTTTTCATCGACGGGATACGTCACACCTCCAGAGACCTGGGCCTCGATCGCCGACTCGAGAAAGGCACCATCGTTCTCGGCAAGCTGAACCAAACTCCCACGAAGCTTGCCTGTCCAGGTTGACGAGTTCTTACTTTGGCCTCGCGTGAACGACAGAGCATTCCATACGCGGTCGTCATGAATGGGAATACCCTTCTCAACGGCCAGCCAAGCGACCGGCTTGACCCGGAACCGAACGACAAATGGATCGCCGTCGGGAAAAAACAGCGGTGTTTCGTCGACGTACGGCCCCTCTACGACCTCGAGAATACCGATCCACCTCGAAAGCTTCGTCATATAGCAGACCAGCCTGTCGCCACGCTTGACCCGACCAGCGACACCCCGGTGACGAAGGCGGAAACCGGACACTGTCCGATCGGAGCGGCTGAAGGCCTCATACGTCTCTGGGGAGAAGAGGTCGAGAAAGTACGCCATGTTTCTCCTTCGTGCTGGTCCGGCTAACGGATTGCGCGTGAGCGGCCGGCGATCACGGACGCTCGCACAGACCTGGCCGCTTCATCGCCGGTCTCCTCCACGCGCTTGTTCGGCGGCCCGCAACTCATATCCCGCCGTGGAGTGCCTTCTTCAAGAGGTCCCACTTGTTCTTGTACTGGCTAATCTCGCCAATCTTTGGATGATACCTCGCCCGCCGCCAAGTCTTAGGGCCGCCTCCGTTGAAGTACTTGAAGATCACCTCGGAGGGCACGATGAAGACGTCGGGAAGTTCCTGGAACTGTTTCAACCAAAGCAAAGAATTAGGTGAGGGTGATTGATCTTGGCCGAGCTCCAACCGATGTCCCATTCGTAATGGTCTGGCTCCTTTTGGTCTCCCCTCCCGCGCGCGCGCATCGCCCAGATCGTCGTCTTGACCTGGAGACAGAGGGCCTTTGATCCGGTGAGGTTGCTGACGAGCAGGTCCGGCCCCGCCACGTTCCTAGTCGTTGGGACCGCATGGAACCCGAGATACGCCAGGCATGCTGCAACGTAATGAACGCCCGCCACACCCGTGAGCTGGCTCGATCGTCCCTCGTTCATCGCGCTTCCCCCCAGTGTGCCGCCCAACGCCGTGGCGCTGAGCGGCCGGCGAAGCCGGTCCGCTCCAGCGCCAGGTTAGGTGGCACGAACCACCTCGAGGGCCGACCCTTGATAGCGAACCTGCCTCAGCAGCTCATCAAGCAATGGCTCCAGCGAACCACCGTGGGTGATGGCCGCCGGTGGGGTCGGTAGAGCAGGGTGTTCCTCGTGCGCTGCGTGGTTGAACGCGTGGAGGGAGCGGAGGAAGTCCTGCAGCTTCTCGTATACGTCCTTGGGCAGGCTGATCTGAACGTCGCTGAACTCTGGCTTGCGCAGATGGTCGAGGAAGGTTTGGAGCGCGGCGGCAAGCGCCTCTACATCACCGCGGGTGAGCCTGCGCTCTCGCGCATGGCCAAGGTACGCGGTGATTGTGCTCTCCACCGACTCCAACGCCGCAAGCGTCCTCCCCTTGCGACTGTATCGACGGTACAGAAAGTAACCGCCTCCCGCTGCCGCCGCGATGACGACGGCCACGATGACGAACTTGCCTCGCCCAAGCCGCGGCGCACGGCGACTCGCGTCGCGCAGCATGAACACGATCCGGCCAGCGTTGTCGCGTACGACCCCGCCGAAAACCTGGAGTTCGCCAGATCTCACTCCGGCGTCCACCCATTTGGGGACCTCGAAGACGACGTCCAGGACCGCCATTAGACGCTCTCCTGACCCGACGTTCCCGTAGGAACCGGCAGCTCATGTCGGAAGACGTCCAGTACCTTCTCGACGTTGCAGCGATCACGCTCACTGAGGGCAGTGCAAACGCTTACGGCTCTGAGAATCTCGGCCTCCTGGATCACACCGACGCGAGGCTCGCCAAGCAGCCCGTTGGAGATGAAGACCTTGAGGAAATTGCGCACCGGGTCCGAAGCGCGACTGGAGTTCGCAAAGTTGTCCAAGCTTCCCTGATTGGAGTTCAGGCGTCCATTCAGGTTTCCGGCCTCACCCACGTATCTCGCCGCGCCGGTCCGATCACCGATCACGTACCACCCCGGGCCGTCAGGGAGAGGGCCATCGGGCGTAGCGAAGTACCTCCCGTGGCGGACTTCGAGTCTGTGCCAAGTACCGGCACGAGAGAGCACCGCCTTAGCGGCACTGAGGAGGGTGTCGACAACCGATCGTTCGTTCACGTCGATCGAATCGTGTACGAGGGAAGGTGCCATAGGACGTCCTTCTTGCTGCGCGTGGCGAGCCACCTAGCGCTCAGGATAACCTGCGGGCCGCGAAGCGGACCGGCAGGTTCATCCTGTTGTTAGACCGCATCATTCCTGTTTGGAATGAGGAAGTACACAGGTCGAATGGGTAGCAATCGTCGTTGCACTTCCGGGATCCGGTCGTAGTGCTCCACCCAGAGATCGAAGAGTCGTTTCAGATCGACGAGCATGATGCGTCGCTTCTCCTGGCGCCGCGTCTCGTCTTCCGCCTCGCGTGTAAATCCTCCGGTGGAGATGAAAAGCCCGACGCCCCCCTCACCAAGGAGAGCGAGCAGCGACCGCACGCCGTCGATTGTTGTCTTGTCGCTTCGCCGCTTGACCTGAACCTTGATCCGCGGCCCCTGAATGCCGAGTGGGTCGGTGTGGGCAATGATGTCGATGCCCTTATCGGGGCCCGGGGGTGAAACCCACGCCACGTGGTAGCCCATTGCCCGAAGGAGGCCCGCGACGAGTTCCTGGAAATCGTACGGGTTCATCTGTTCCAAGTGTTCCTCGATCTCGGTCCACGCTGCTTCTTCTGCTTCTTCGAGGGTCGTCGCGGCGTCCGGTGAGCCTTCGTCCACAGGGGTCTCGGGTTCCTGGGGCTGCTCGGCCGCCCACTCGCGGTACAGCCTTGCTGCTTCCTTCATGAACTGTTCCGGGTCCACAAACTGCTCGTACGCTGTGCGACCTGCATCGGTGAGTGTCCACAGGCCCTTGTTCTTCACCAACCATCCGGCCTTGACCGGGCCGATCGTGGAAAAGCGCACGATTTTCTCGTAGCGGCGAACGTCTGGGCGACGCGGGTATGTGGTCTTCTCGAACTCGGTTGGCGGGACGGTCTCAACGAGCTTCTCGAGCACAACTTTCGCCGGTAGGCCCTCTGGGTGAGCCAACAGCAGCTTGAACACACCCCGCACCAACTCTCCGCTTCGACGACGCGTTATCTCTGCCAAGTTCAGCCTCTGTTCAGTGGCACCGTGAACTGCGGTCTAACAATCACTAGGCCGACCCGCCTAATTCCTTTTGCCCCGCGCCCCTCGCGGCCTATTCCCGCGCGGCTCTCCGCCGGTCACCGCCGAAACGCCTGCATTCCCGGAATGTCGTACCGCGTCCACGAAAACCTCCCCGTGGCGGATAGGCTGCGGCGCCACGCGGCCTATCTCCGGGCGGCTGCCCCCGACCGGCGGCCGCGGCACACCCGCCGCGTCGGCGGGGCTCACCACCCCCAGACCGCCCCGGTTCAGGACGTGCGTGTAGATCATCGTCGTCCGGACATCGCGGTGGCCCAGCAGCTCCTGCACCGTGCGGATGTCATATCCGCTCTCGAGCAGGTGCGTGGCGAAGGAATGGCGGAGCGTGTGACACCCCGCCGGCTTCGCTATGCCGGCGCGCGCGACCGCCTCCCGGACGATCCGCTGGAGGGCGGACTCGTGGAAGTGATGGCGACGGCGCTGCCCCGTCTCGGCGTGGACGTACGTGCGCGTCGCCGGGAAGATCCACTGCCATGCCCACTCCCGTCCCGCGTTGGGATACTTCCGGGCGAGCGCATCCGGCAGCTCCACCCAGCCCCCTCCCCGCGACAGGTCGTCCTCGTGCTGACGGCGCACGCGGGCGAGATGCGCGGCGAGCGGCCTCTCCACCACCCGCGGGAGCACCGTCCGCCGATCCCGGCCACCCTTCGCACGGCGCACGACGATCTCGCGGCGACCGAAGTCGACGTCCTTCACCCGTAGCTGGAGGCACTCGAGCAGCCGGAGGCCGGCGCCGTACAGCAGCGCCGCCATCAGCCACGGCGCCCCCGACAGCCGGGACAGAACGGCCAGCACCTCCTCGCGGCCGAGCACCACCGGCACGTGCACGGGTCGCTTCGCGCGCACCAGGCCGTCGAGCCAGGGCAGATCGACGCCGAGCACCCGCCGATACAGGAACAGCAGCGCACTGAGGGCCTGGTTCTGCGTCGACGCGCTCACCCGCCGTTCCTGTGCGAGGCTCGACAGGAACCGCGTCACATCGTCGCCACCCAGCGTCGCCGGGTGTCGTTTGCCGTGAAACACGATGTACCGGCGGATCCAGAAAACATACGCTTCCTCCGTCCGCCGGCTCAGGTGCCGGGTCGCGATGGCGGCGCGGACGCGGTCGAGCAACCCGGGGCCGCCCGGCCGGTAGACCGGCATCCGCTCCGCGACGCCCCAGCTTCCCCCGTGTGCCCTCGCGACCATGGGAGCCGACAAACTAGTCCGGTACGATTCCCGAGTCCATAGCTCTCCCCGACCCCGAACCGATGCTCGCCACGATCGCCGTCCCGCGCGCCCACACCCCGGGACGACCCCGCCAGCGCCCCGACCGCCTGATCGCCGACAACCACCCCAACGCGACCTACCAGGACGGGCGCAAGCTGCGTCGGTATCGTCACCGCTGGATCGCCGCACCTTCCGCCGGGTCGTGGTGCGCTACGAGCGGCTGCTGCTCACCTATGAAATGACCTCCAGTCCAGCGGGCCCGCGCGCGACACCGGGTCCCGCCGAGACGGATGGCCCTGGGGGCCGTTGCGGGCTATGGGAGGAGGCGCGATGACCGCTCGGCAGGCACGCGCGATCACCCGCATCGTGCCCGAGGCGCTGCTCTGGACGGTGCTCGTGCCGGCGCTCGACGTCTACGACTGGCTCTACCTCCGCTACTGGCGCCCGCAGCGCGTGGGGCCGGTGCTGTCCGTCGACCGGCGCATCTATCGCGGCGCCGCGCGCCGCTTCCCCGACGGCACCGTGCTGCGCCCCGGCGATGCGATCGGCGAGCTCCATCTCCACAATCGGCGCGTGCGCGCCATCCACGCGACCGCCGGCCATCCCGTGCCGCTCGGCCTCACGTTCCGCCGCCTGCTCGTGGCCTCGCTCCGGGCGCTGGCGGGCGCGGTCGAGGCCGATCCGCTGCTGCGCCCGCTTGAGGTGTTCCACGCGAGCACCATCCTGGCGACCGGTGCGGAGCGGATCGGCTTCGTCGTGACCGCCGCCAACGGCCGGGCGCCGCGCTTGCGCACGCTCTTCTTCCACCTCCTTCTCTGCCGCTACCACGCGCACGGCCTCGCCCGGCTCCCGGAGCACGGGCTCCCGCCGCGCGAGCTCTGGCTCACGGCCAAGGAGCTGCGACGCCGCTACGGTACGGTCGACGCGCGAGCGGGGCTCACGCCGGGCTCGGTGCGAGCGCTCCCTCGAGGCCGGCCATGATCCGGCGAAAATCCTCGAAGCGGAATCGCTGCGGCCAGCCGAGCAGCGGCTCGACCCACCGCGCGAGCCGTCCGCGGCGAAGCCAGCTGAGCTCGCGCTCGTAGAGCAACCGACCGGCGTGCGGGCGCTCGAGGTAGCTCCGCGCCGGCAACGCCCGGAACGGCGCGCCGCGGCGCGCGAGGGCGGCGAGCGCCCCGCCGAGCCCGGGCCAGAGCTGCGGCGCCTGCGACGGGTAGCAGCGCACGAGCCGCCAGAACAGCTTGAGCTCGGCGATCCCCACCCGATCGCTCTCGTGCGGCCCGGCGCCGGGCAGCGGGCGGAAGAACGCGATCGTCCGGCTGCGATAGCCGTTGTACCAGGGCACCTCGACGAGGCGGGCCGTGCTGCCGGCGCGTCGGGCGGCGAGCACCGCGGCGACGTGCGCCGCGTCGTGCTCGACGTGCCCGCCCTCGAAGGCCGTGGTCGCGATGGTGACCGGCGCGAGCTCGTGCACGAGCGCCGTCAGGCGCTCGATCACCTCGGCGATGCGCACGAGGAGCGTCCCGTTGCCCGTCACCCCGAGGCTCGCGCCGAGGAAGTGCAGCCGCTCGGCCGGCACGCCGAGGAGTGCCATCGCGCGCGTGGACTCCCGCGGCCGCTCCCCCGGCCGGGCGCGGAAGAGGCTCTCGGTGAGCCAGGCGACGTGGACCTCGCGTCCCTGCCGCACGTCGTCGCGCAGTCGCAAAAACGCGCTCAGCTCGTCGTCGTTGTGGGCAAAGACGTAGAGGGCGGGGCCCTGGGCGTCCATCGGTTCTGCGGCTCGGCCCTACCAGGCGTGCTGGTGCACTGCAAGGCGCGCTGGCGACTTGCGGCGGGGCCCGGCATGCTGGGCGGACCGCGGTCGAGGAGGTGGATGGTGATGGGACGGGGTCTTGCGGCGCTCATGCTCGGGCTTGCGCTGCTCGCCGTGACGGTCGGCGCGGAGAGCCGGCGCGCGCGTCGGCTCCTCTGCAAGCAGCAGTGCGGGCCGGCGATCGACCACTGCGTGGCGGGCGGCAAGCGCCGTCACCGCTGCCGCACGAAGACGCTGCGGCGCTGTCGCCGCCAGGGGCTCGCGGTCTGCACCACGACCACGACGACCGTGCCCACGACGACCACGCTCCCCGGCGTCTCCGTCCTCCAGCACCACCGCAACGCGACCCGCGACGGCGTCTACGTCGATCCGGCGTTCACCCGCGCGGCCGTGAGCAACCTGCACGTCGACCCGGCCTTCCAGGCCACCACCCAGGGCAAGACCTACGCGCAGCCGCTCTACGTCGACGGCGCGCCTGCCGGCGAGCCCGACCGCGTCTTCGTCGCCACCGAGGAGAACTGGGTCTACGCGCTCGACGCGACCACGGGCACGACGCTCGCCGCCACGCACCTCGCCCCGGCCATCACCCTCGCCCAGCTCGGCACCTGCGGAAACATCGACCCGATGGGAGTCACGGGGACGCCGGCGATCGACTACGCCTCGCGCACGCTCTTCGTGGACGCGATGACCACGCCCGACGGCGGCCAGACCGCGCGCCACGTCGTCTACGGGCTTTCGCTCGACGACCTCTCGCTGCGCCCGGGCTGGCCCGTCGACGTCACCGCGGCGCTCGCCGCGCGCGGCATGACCTTCGAGTCGAACGTGCAGGGCCAGCGCGGCGCGCTGCTCGTCGTGAACGGGACGCTCTACGTCCCCTACGGCGGGCTCGCCGGCGACTGCGGGAGCTATCACGGGTGGGTGGTGGGCTTTCCCCTCGCCGCCCCCTTCGCGGTCCAGGCGTGGCACACCCCGGCGGGCGGCGGCGGCGTGTGGGCACCCGGCGGGCTCGCGAGCGACGGCACCGCCGTCTACGCGGCGACGGGCAACACCTTCGGCGCGAGCGTCTGGAGCGGCGGAGAGGCGATCGTCCGCCTGGCCCCTGGCCCGGTCTTCACCGGCGCACCGCAAGATTACTTCGCGCCCACCGACTGGAAGGCGCTCGACGCGGGCGACGTCGACATCGGCGGCTCGGGGCCGATCCTCTTCGACGTGCCCGGCGCCATCCCGTCTGCGCTCGTGGTCGCGCTCGGCAAGAACGGCAAGGCCTACCTCCTCGACCGGGGCTACCTCGGCGGGATCACCGACGGCGTCGCCAGCGCGACCGTCGCGAGCAACGAGATCATCAACGCGGCCGTGGCCTACACGACCCCGGCGGCCACCTACGTCGTCTTCAAGGGCAACGGCACGAGCTGCCCCGGCGCGTCGGGCGACCTCACCGCGCTCGCGATCGGCCAAGGCGCCCCGCCCACGATCACCACGGCGTGGTGCGCGACCCAGGGCGGCACGGGCTCGCCCATGGTGACCACGCTCGACGGGCACACCGGTGCCATCGTCTGGAGCGTCGGGGCGGAGGGCAGCGAGCAGCTCCACGGCTTCGACGGCGACACGGGCGAGGGGCTCGTGGCGGTCGACACCGGGATGTCGGTGGCGCGCTTTGCGACCCCGATCGCCGCCAAGGGCCGCCTCTTCGTCGCCGGCGACTCGACCGTGCGTGCCTTCACGATGCGCTGAACCCGTAGAGGCGCGCCCAGTTCTCCCACAGGATCTTCCGCTGCGAGGCCGGGGAGAGCGGCAGGCGGAAGAACTCCTCGACCGCGTGCGGGTACTTCGAGTCCGCGTGCGGGTAGTCGGTGGAGAAGACCAGGTTGTCGTCGCCGAACCACTCGACGTAGTGCGCGACCGGCCGCTCGTCGGCCTCGACGGCGAGGAAGCAGTTCGTCCGGAAGTACTCCGAGGGCTTGCGCCGCAGCTCCGGCGCCTCGTGGCGCCCCACCCACTCCCAGTGCTCGTCGAGGCGGTGGAAGAGCCAGGGCGCCCACGCGCAGTTGCCCTCGAGGAGCGCCACGCGCAGCCGCGGGAAGCGTTCGAGCACGCCGCCCGCCGTGAGGCTCACGGCCACCGTCATGATGCCGAGCGGCTGGTTGAAGGTGTGCCACATCATGAGCTTGTCGAGCACCTCGAGGGCGAAGTCGGGCGTGAGGAACGTCCGCCCGCCGCCGTGGAAGGCGATCGGGACCCCGAGCCGCTCGCACTCGGCCCAGAGCGGATCGTAGTAGGGATCGTGCCACGGGCGGCGGCCGACGCAGCCCGGGGCGAGGAACACGGCGCGGAAGCCAAGCTGCTCGACCGCGCGCCGCGCTTCGACCACCGCGGCGGCGACGTCGTGGGGCGCCACCATCGCGGCGCCGAAGACGCGCGCCGCGTACGGGCGGCAGAAGTCGGCGAGCCAGTCGTTGTAGGCGCGGGCGATGGCCGCGGCGAGGTCGGGCTCGAGGCCGTCGAGGCCGACGACCTGCGGGAGGTCGAGGCCGAGCACGAAGAGCCCGCGGCTCGGGAAGAGCACCGCCAGGTCGAGCCCCTCGCGATCCATAGCCGCGATCTGGGAGGCCGCGTCCCAGCCCCGCGCCTCCGCCTCGGCGTAGACGCGGTCCTGCTCCGCGCTCCATGCCCCCCCACCCTCGCCGCGCAAGGGGCGCACGGGGCCGATGCGCAGCATGACGCTCGATTTGACCCGCACGCGCATGTCGCGGCGCAGCTCGGTGAGCCCGACGGGGGCCACGTGGCGAAAGGCGGGGTCGATGTAGCGCTGCCAGAGGTCCGGCGGCTCGAGCACGTGCATGTCGCTGTCGGCCACCTTGAGCCCGTTTCGCATGCGCGCCGGAGGGAAGCACGACCGCCCCGCGGACTGCAAGGTGCGCCGAGTCGGTTGACCCCGGCGACGGCCGCGGCCTACACCCCTCGGCCAGCATGCCTCGCCGCGCGCTCCTGCTCGCCGCGACGCTCGCCGGCCTCGCCCCCGCCCCCGCCCGCGGCGTCGAGCCTGCGGACGTGCAGGTCGTGCGCCGCGCCGGCGCCCTCCGCGTCGAGACCGGCGCCGCGGTGGCCGAGGTCGCGCTTCGCCGCGCGCGGCTCGTCTTCCGCGACCGGCGCACGGGGCGCGTCTACACGCGCGAGACGGGCCCGGGCGGCCTCTTCTACGAGCGCGACGGCGCGACGCACGGCCTCTCGGCGGTCCGCGACGTCGCCACGCTGCCCGACGGCGTGCGGCTCACGGTGGCCACCGACGAGGGCGCGCCGGCCACCGTCACCGTGCGCTTCCTCACCCGCCGCACGCTCGAGGTGGCCCTCGATCCGCCCACGCCGAAGACCGTCGCGGCATTCGGCGACCGGCTCCGCTCGCCCCGGCGCGAGCGCCTCTACGGCCTCACCGAGCGGCTGCGCGACTCGCCGCTCCTCGCCCCCGGCGTGATCGACATCCCGCGCGACGACATCGACCCGCCCCAAGTGGGCTCCCTCGACCGCCGCGGCGAGACCGTCGCGATGGAGATCGAGCCGACGTTCTCGCTCTACGCGCCGTTCTACCAGTCCTCGCGCGGCTACGGCCTCGCGGTCGCGGGCACCACCTTCGGGCTCTTCGACCTCGCCAAGACGGATCCGCGGGTCGTGCGTTTCCGCTTCGAGACCGGCACGACGCCGGCGAGCCGCCGGCTCGTCGTGCATCTCTTCGCCGGCCCCGACTACCCGACGATCCTCGACGAGTACACGAGCCTCGTCGGCCGGCCGTTCGTGCCGCCCGACTGGGCGTTTCTCCACTGGCGGTGGCGCGACACGCTCGATCCGGGGCCGCCCGCGCCGCTCGACGGGACGCCGGTGAACGCCGAGGTCGCCGAGGACGTCCTCATGTACGACGCCCTCGGCATCCCCCCTGGCGTCTACCACTTCGACCGCCCGGTGCTGGTCGGCAACTACGGCTTCGCGCAGTGGGCCTGGGACGAGAGCCGACTGCCGAACCCTGGCGCGATGCTCGCCGCGCTCGCGCGCCGCGGCTACCACGTGACGATCTGGAGCGCGCTCTGGATGTGCGGCAGCGGCCCCGACGACAACGGCACGCTCGCGCAGCAGCTCGGCTACGACGCCCCCGGCCCAGCGGGGACGCCCAACTGTGCCGACGTGGGGGGCACGAGCTTCATCATGGACCCGACCTCGCCCGCGGCGCAGGCGTGGTGGGCGGCGCGGGTGGCGGCCTTTCTCCGGCAGTGGAACATCCACGGCATCAAGCTCGACCGCGGGGAGGAGCACATCCCGTCGGCGGCGAGCGACGTGTGGGCCGACGGCCGCACGGGCCGCGAGGTGCACAACGACTACCCCACCCTGCAGGCGAAGATCCACCACGATGCACTCGCCGCCGCCTGGCCCGACGGCGACTTCGTGCTGATCGCGCGCCCCGCCTACACCGGCACCGCGCAGTGGGCCGTCTTCTGGGGCGGGGACATCCCGGGGAGCACGAGCTTCGGCAGCGGCCCGGGCACCGACCTCGGGCTGCGCAGCGCCATCATCGCCCAGCAGCGCGCGGCGTTCATGGGCATCCCGATCTGGGGGTCGGACACCGGCGGCTACTACCAGTTCAAGGACCGCGAGGTGTTCGCACGCTGGCTCGAGTTCAGCGCGTTCTCGGGCATCATGGAGATCGGCGGCACGGGCACCCACGCGCCCTGGGCGATGCCGACCGAGCCCGCCTACGACGCGCAGATGATCGACATCTACCGGCGCATGACCCGGCTGCGCGCGACGCTCCTGCCCTACATCGCGGCCGCCGCGCGCGAGGCGGCCGTCGGCATGCCGCTCGTGCGCCCGATGCCCTTCTTCGACCGTCGCGACCGGAGGCTCGCCGACCGCTGGGACCAGTATCTCTTCGGGCCCGATCTCATGGTTGCGCCCATCTGGCGCGTCGGGCAGTACAGCCGCACGGTCTACTTCCCGCGGGGCACGTGGCGCGGCTACTTCGACCGCTCGCTGGTCGTCCGCGGCCCGCGCACGATGACGCTCTCCGCTCCGCTCGACACGATCCTCGTCTTCGTGCGCGAGGGGGCGACGGTGCCGGGACCATGACCCGGATCCGCTCGGCCGCGGCGGCGCTGCTCGCGCTCGCGCCCCGGCTCGTGGCCGCCTGCCCCGAGCTGCCGGTGGCGCCCGACGGCCCGAATGCGATCGAGCTCCAGCTCGGCGCCACCAACGTGAACGCCGCGCTCGGCAACGGCCGCCTCACCGCGGGCTTCTCGCGATGCGGCGAGCTCACGGTGCTCAAGTGGCCGGGACCGAGCTACTACGACCAGCTCGCCTACGTGACCTCCAACGCCCCGAACGCCCGCCTCCTGCCGCATCTCGGCGCGCTCGACGACCAGGGCGCCTTCGCCGGCCTCGCCTACGTCACCCGCGACGGCGGGCGCGGGTTCACCTGGCTGCGCGACGACGCCTGGACACACCACCAGCGCTACAGCGCGGACACCTCCGACGTGCTCATCGACGACGCGACCGACGCGCAGCTCGGCCTCGACGTCGAGGCCGAGCACTTCGTGCTCCCCGATCGCGACGTGCTCGTGAGCCACTACACCGTGAGGCGCCGCCGCGGCTCGCCGGTGCGCAGCGCGACGCTCGTCTTCTACACGAACTTCTCCCCCACGCTCGCCCGCCTGCCCTTCTTCCCCGTGGCCGACTGGCTGCTGGACTTCCAGAACGACTTCGCCGCCGTCTACGACCACCGGGACCGTGCCCTGCTCCACTTCCTGCCCGCGAGCGCCGAGGCCTTCCCCCACGACTTCACGCTGGTGAACCCGTTGTTGCGCGCCCCGCCGCGCTCGCGCCGCGCGCTTCGGCGCGCGGTCGACCGGCTGGTGACGCGGCTCACGGAGCCGGGCGTCTACGTCGCCGCCGGCGCGCGGCCGCACGACGACGGGTTCCAGGTGGGCTTCGACGACGCGCCGCTGTGCGCGCAGGAGACCGAGCTTCTCGAGCGCGTGCTCGCGGCGTTCTCGCTCCCGCCCGCGCTGCTCGCGACCGCCCGCGGCCTCTTCGAGTGCGCGACGGTCGTCCCGAGCCCCGGCGGGCCGCTCGGCGCCTGCCGCGCGGCGAACGGCTGGACCTGGGAGGCGCAGAGCGCCTACGTCGACGCCGCGAGCGGGCGCCTCTCGCGCTCGCCGATCGCCGCCTGCCAGGCGAACGCCGCCCTCGCCCGCCGGCTGCGCTTCCACCACGGGCGCGCCGAGGCGACCTTCGACATCGCGGTCGCCGACACCCGTGCCCGGGCGCTCGATCTCCTGCGCGCGGCGCGGGCCGAACGGCCCGCCCGGCAGCGCGCGGCGACCGAGGCGTGGTGGGCGCGCTGGCTCGCGCCGGCCCACCTGCCCGCGACCGACGACCCGCTGGTCACGGCGTTCGCGCGCCGCAGCCTCGTCGTCATGCGCACCGCGGCCGACGCGGCCAGCGGCGCGATCGTGGCGAGCATCGACACGCAGGCGCCGTACGGCGAGGACTGGGTGCGCGACGGCTCCTTCATCGACCACGCTCTCGACGTCGCCGGCTACCACGACCTCGTCTCGCGGCACGAGCGCTTCTACGCGCGCGTGCAGCGCACCCAGCCGAGCGGCTGGTCGCCGCTCTATTCGTTCCCGCCGTGCGATCCCGCGCATCCCGTCTATCCCGACTGCATTCCGCCCGGAACCTACGAGACCAACTACTACGCCGATCCCGCGGCGGTCGTCCCCGGCAACCCGATCTCCTTCGAGATCGACGAGGCCGGGCTCGGCGTCTGGACGATGTGGGACCACTACGGCTTTCTCACCGACCCCGCCGAGCGCGCCGCCTACCTCGCCGACCTCTGTCCCGCGATCCACCGCGGTGCCGCGAGCCTCGCCGCGTGCCGCGACCCCGCGACGGGCCTCCAATGCCCCGCGAACGAGGACGACAACATCCCGCTCACGCAGGGCCTGCAGGGCGCCGAGACCGTGCTGCTCGCGCTCGAGAGTGCGGCTGCGGCCGCCGGTCCTTGCGGCTTCGACCCTGCCGAAGCGGCCGGCTGGCAGGCGCGGGCCGCCGAGCTCGGCCAGGCGATCCGCGCCCACTTCTTCGTCCCGGGGCCACCGGCCCACTTCGAGGGCGGCCGCCCCGCCTGGCTCCTCTGGCCGGTCGGCTTGCTTGCACCCGACGATCCGCTGGCGCAGTCGCACGCCGACTGGCTCGCCCAGAGATCGGTCGATCCGATCCTCTCCCGCACCGCGCCAACCGGCGGCTACGACGCCGAGAACTTGCTCGCGCAGGCGATGCTCGCGCGCGCGCGCGGCGACGCGGCCGGGCTCGCGGCGGCGCAGGCCGCGGTGCGCGCGTTCATCCTCGAGCTGGCGACGCCCGGGACGCTCCACCTCTCGGAATTCTACGCCCGCGTGCCGCTCGACCTCGACGGCGACGGCATCGCCCCCGACTACCTCGCGGAGAACGACGTGCCGCACGTCTGGGAGCACGCCTACCTCTACCTGGCGGCGATGGCCGCCTTCGGCAGCCGCTAGGCATGCCCCGCCCAGTCGATGCGGTAGCGCCGCAGGCGGGGGAGCCGCCAGGCGACCAGCGCGAGCACGGCGAGGCAGCCGATGCCCCCGCTCACCACCGAAAACGGCGCGCTCGTGAGCGCCGCCACGAACCCCGACTCGACCGCCCCGAGCTGGTTCGAGGCCCCGATGAAGATCATGTTGACGCCGCTCACCCGGCCGCGCAGCGCATCGGGCGTCGCGAGCTGGATGATCGTGCCGCGCATGACGACGCTCACCTGGTCGGCCATGCCGACGGTCATGTAGGCCAGCACCGACAGCGGAAACCAGCGCGAGAGCCCGAAGACCACGGTGGCGAGCCCGTAGACGGCGACCGCGATCAGCAGCGCGCGGCCCGCGCGGCGGATCGGCGGGAGGAGCGTGAGCGCAAACGAGGAGACGAGCGCTCCCAGCTCGAGCGAGGAGGTGAGAAGGCCGTAGCCGCGGGGACCCACGTGGAGGATGTCGGTCGCGTAGATCGGCAGCAGCGCCGCCGCGCCGCCGAAGATCACCGCCAGCATGTCGAGCACCATGCAGCCGAGCACCTCCTGGCGGCGGCGGAGAAAGTGGAGCGCCTCGCGGATCGCCCGCAGGCCGATCGCCTGCCGGGGTCCGTCGTGGCCGGGCGCGCGCAGGAAGACGAGCGCCGCGAGCGAGCCCGCCACCAGCGCCGCGTGCACGAGGTACACCGTGGCGATGCCGGCGGCGGCGATGACGAAGCCGCAGGCCGCCGGGCCGGTGGTGAACGCGAGCGCCTGGTTGGTGGCGGCGATCGTGACCGCGCGCGGGAAGATCGCCCGCGGCACGAGCGTGGGCAGCAGCGCCGCGCGCGAGGGGTTGTCGAACGCCGAGGCGATCGCGGCGAGGAGCACGATGCCGTAGAGGAGCGGGAGGGTCGCTGCGCCCCGCGCCGTCGCCGCCCAGAGCACGAGCCCGCAGACGAGCGGCACCTGCTGCGCGCAGAGCATCACCCGCCGGCGGTCGTACGTGTCGGCCACGGCGCCGCCCACGAGCGCGAGGCTCACCGCCGGGACGAACTGCACGAGGCCGACCAGCCCGAGCGCGAACGCCGAGCGCGAGAGCGCGAAGACGTGCCAGGCAATCGCGGCCCGCAGCAGGGTCATCGCCGCCGCCGAGCAGAAGCGGCTCGCGAGGTAGAGACGGAAGTCGCGCCCGCCAAGCGGCGAGCGCGGCCGCGGGACCTCCCCGCTCACCGCCGCAGCGCAGCCCCGACGATGGCCGCCGCGGCATCCTGGATCGCGCGCAGGTGCTCGGGCCCGCGAAAGCTCTCCGCGTAGACCTTGTACACGTCTTCCGTCCCCGACGGGCGCGCCGCGAACCAGCCGTGCGCGGCGATCACCTTGAGCCCGCCGATGGGCGCACCGTTCCCCGGCGCGTGCGTGAGCCGGGCGAGGATGGGCTCGCCGGCGAGCTCGCTGGCATCGACCGCGTCCGCCGACAGCCGCGCGAGCGCCGCCTTCTCGGCCGCCGTGCACGGCACGTCGGTGCGCTCGTAGACGGGACTGCCAAAGCGCGCCTCCAGCTCCTCGCGATAGACGCGCGCCGGGTCCTTGCCGAGCACGGCGGTGATCTCGGCCGCGAGGAGGTCCATGGCGATCCCGTCCTTGTCGGTCGTCCACACCGTGCCGTCGGTGCGCAGCAGCGAGGCACCGGCGCTCTCCTCGCCGGCGAAGCCGAGCGACCCGTCGAGCAGGCCCGAGACGAACCACTTGAAGCCCACCGGCACCTCGAAGAGCTGGCGGCCGACCGCCGCGGCGACGCGGTCGATCATCGCGCTCGACACGAGCGTCTTGCCGACGGCGGCCTGGGCGCGCCACCGGGGCCGGTGGCGGAAAAGGTACCACACCGCCACCGCGAGCACGTGGTTCGGGTTCATGAGCCCGGCGGCGGGCGTGACGATGCCGTGGCGATCGGCGTCGGCGTCGTTGCCGAAGGCGAGGTCGAAGCGGTCCCGCAGCGCCACGAGCCGGGCCATCGCCCAGGGCGAGGAGCAGTCGGTGCGGATCTTGCCGTCGTGATCGACGGGCATGAAGCGGAACGTCGGGTCGACCTCGCGGCTCACGACGGTGAGCCCGATCCCGTGCGTCGCCGCGATCGCGTCCCAGTACGCGAGGCTCGCGCCGCCGAGCGGGTCGACGCCGAGCCGCAGCCCGGCGCGCGCGATCTGTGCCACGTCGACCACGTGGCGCAGATCGTCCACGTAGGGCCGCACGTAGTCGTGGCGGTGCGTGGTCGCCGCGGCGAGCGCGCGCTCGTAGGGGATGCGGCGCACGCCCGCGAGATCGGCCTCGAGCAGCGCGTTGGCCCGCGCCTGGATGCGACCCGTCGTCTCGGCGTCGGCGGGCCCGCCCTCGGGCGGGTTGTACTTGAAGCCGCCGTCCTCCGGCGGATTGTGCGACGGCGTGATCACCACGCCATCGGCGAGGCCGCTTTTGCGGCCGCGGTTGTGGGCGAGGATCGCGTGCGACACGACGGGCGTGGGCGTCGGGCCGAGGCCGTCCTGGACGACCACCTCGACCCCGTGCGCGGCGAACACCTCGAGGGCGCTCGCGCGGGCGGGCTCGGCGAGCGCGTGCGTGTCCGTGCCGAGGAAGAGCGGGCCCGTGACGCCGCGCACGCGCCGCAGCTCGACGATCGCCTGCGCGATCGCGAGCACGTGCGCCTCGTTGAACGCATGCCGCAGCGCCGAGCCGCGGTGCCCCGAGGTCCCGAAGACGACCCGCTGCGTCGGGTCGGCGGGGTCGGGACGCAGCGTGTAGTACGCGGAGACCAGGCGCGGAACGTCGACGAGCAGCTCCGGGGGCGCGGGCTGGCCCGCGAGGGGGTGGACGGGCATCAGTCGAGCAGCTCGAGGACCTTCTCCGACGGCCGCGCGATCACCGCCCGGTCGCCGCGCACCACCACCGGCCGCTCCATGAGCTCGGGATGCGCGAGCAGGAGCCGGACCACCTGCTCGCGGGTGACGTAGTCGGCCGCCTCGAGGCCGAGCTCGCGAAAGCGCTTGTCCTTGCGCACGAGGTCGGCCGGCGGAGCGGGGAGCAGGTCGAGGAAGCGCTCGAGCGTGGCGCGGTCGGGCGGCGTCTTCAAGTACTCGACCACCGCGTGGGAGACGCGGCGCTGCTCGAGGATCGCGAGCGCGCCGCGCGACTTGCCGCACGCGGGGTTGTGGTAGATCGTCACCTCGGCCATGCGCTTCTCTACCGGGGCGCCGCGCGGAAGGCGAGCGGCAGGCGGCCCGGGACCCGGAACAGCGAGGGGCCCCACTCGACCCGCGGCGACTCGAGCGCGAGGTCGTCGAAATCGGCGACGAGCCGGCCGATCGCGATCTCCGCCTCGACGCGCGCGAGGTGCGCGCCGAGGCAGAAGTGGGCGCCGCCGCCGAAGGCCAGGTGCTCGTTCGGGCGGCGGGCGATGTCGAAGCGGTCGGGATCGGGGAAGGCGGCCGGGTCGCGGTTGGCGGCGGCGAGCACGCCCCAGACCTTCGCATCCTTCGGCAGCACCTTGCCGCCGAACTCGACGTCGGCGTGGAGCACGCGTTGGGTGAGGATGATCGGGCCGTCCCAGCGCAGGCATTCGTCGACCGCGCTCGCGATGAGCGCCGGCTCCGCGCGCAGCCGCGCGAGCTGGTCGGGATGGAGGCAGAGCGCGCGCACGCCGTTGCCGATGAGCCCGATCGTGGTCTCGAAGCCCGCGATGAGGAGCCCGATCGCCTGGCTGATCAGCTCGAGCGGGCTCAACCGATCGCCCGCCTCCTCCGCGCGGATGAGCGCGCTCAGGAGGTCGTCGCCGAGCCGCCCGCGCCGCTCGGCGACGAGGTCCTGGAAGTAGGCCGCGAGCGCCATCGCGGCCGCGGTGGCGCGCTCGAGCACCTCGGGCGGGAGGATCCCCGCCGCGAGCCCGAAGGTCGCCTGCGCGGTCCACTGCGTGAAGCGGTCGCGGTCGGCGACCGGCACGCCCATGAGCTCGCAGATCACGGTGGAGGGAACGGGCAGCGCCAGGTCCGCGATCACGTCCATATGCCCCTGGTCGCGCACGCGGGCGAGGCAGTCGTCGACGATGCGCTCGATCTTGGGGCGCAGCGCTGCCACCGCCCGCGGCGTGAAGGCGCCGCTCACGAGCCGGCGCAGGCGCGTGTGCGTCGGCGGGTCCTGCTGGAGCATGAAGCGCCGCGGCCCTGCGGTCGTCTCGTCGACGCCGGGCAGCTCGCCCGCCGTCGTGCGCACGCCCGCCGGCACGTCGTAGAGCAGCCGGTGCACGTCGGCGTAGCGCGTGAGCCGCCAGATGCCGAGCGGGGTGAGGTTCACCGGGTCGCGCGCGCGCAGCCGATGGAGCGAGGGATACGGATCGTCGCGGAACGCCGGATCCAGCGGGTTCGAGCCGCACCAGGGATCGTCGGTCGCCCCGCCCATGATCGCCCCGGCTACGGCGTGCGGGGAGGCGAGTCAAGGGTGGCCTGCGCCGCGCCGGGCGACACTTGCGCGGCGGGCGCCGAGAAGCGATGGTGAATCGGCCGTGAGCCCGTTCAGCATCTTCGACCCGAGCACGGCACTCGACCCGAACGCGTTTACCGGCCCGGCCGGGGCGGCGCGGCTCGTCGAGGCGGCCCGTCACTTCCCGGGCGGGCCGGTCATGCTGGTCTTCGCGCTCTTCTGGGCGCCGGTCGGCCCCGGCATCCCCGCGGGCGTGCTCCTCGCCCGCCACATCCCACTGAGCGCGCCCGCGACCTTCGGCCTCTACACGCTCTCCGACGTGCTCGCCGCCCTCGTCTGCCATCCGCTCTTCGTCTGGCTGCGCCGTCACGGACGGCGGCTCCCGCCGCTGCGCTGGCTCGGCCGGCGCATGCTCGCGCTCGCGACCTTCGGCATCCGGCTGCCGACGCCAGCCGACGTCGCCCAAGGCCGGCGGCTCGCGCCTGCCCTCTTCCGCGTCGCCACCGTCGGCTTCGGCGCCGACGTGTACACGGGCGGCGTGGTCGCCACTGGGCTCGCGCTGCCCCGCGTGCGCGGTTGGGCGGCGGCGATTGCGGGCGACCTCGTGTGGTTCGCCTGTCTCCTCGGCACGAGCATCGCCGCGGCCTCGGTCGTCGACGACGACCGCGTCGTCGGCCTCGCCGTCCTCGTGGCGATGTTCGTCATCCCGCCGCTCGCCCGGCGCATCTTTCCGGCGCTGCGCGACGAGCCCCGGGCGTGACGTGACGCTCGACGAGCCGACAGGCTCCTAGTGGCCGCCTACGCCGGCCTGGCCGACCGCGGTCGCTTCGCCGAGGTCGCGGATCGCGGGCTCGACCACTGGGGCCGTTACCGCGACGCCTACGGGGCGGCCGGGGGGCGCTGGCTCTTCCGTCAGCGCCGCGTGCGGGTGGACGGCTGGACGCCGGGCACGTGGGCCGCCGCCCGTCGCGGGCGAACGTGGCGCCCCCCGGCGCCGGGGTGACGGAACGTCCAGTACTTGCTCGCCCCGAAGTTCCAGAGGGTGACGAAGGGGACCGCCGAGAGCGAGGCCAGCAGCACCGTGCGCGCGTCGGGGTTGCCTTCGAGGTGCAGGAGCCGGCCAGTGAAGATCACGAGGAAGGCCTTCGTGAGGCCGAGGTTGAGAACGAGGCCCACGACGTTGACCGCGAAGAAGCGCGTGTACTGCACGCCGGCACTGGCATGGGTGCGCGCGCGGAACGTCCACAGGCGGTTCCACACGAAGCCGTTGGTGACCGCGAGCGAGAAGGAGACCGTGGCGCTCGCCCACCAGGGCACCCCGGGCGCGAGGTCGTTCAGCAGGAGCCAGAGCACCCCCTTGTCGATCACGGTGCTGCTCGCCCCCACCAGGCAGAACTTGACGAGCTGGCGGACGCCGGTGCGACGCAGCAGTGCGGGGGTGGGAAGCGCGAGCATGGCGGCGCGTCCCGCCATCATTGCCATACTCGCCGGGCAATCCCCAGCGCCCGCGACGGCTCAGCGCACCGGGTCGAGGAACGCACCGCTCGGCGAGGCGAGACAGGCGATGGGATCGACCCCCGGGTAATCCGTCACCAGGGTCCCTTCGTCCACCTCGTCGACGACCCCGTCGGGGCTCGCCACGGCTCCGGCCAGCCAGTCGGCGACGGTCACGCCGCCGGCGGTCACCGTATTGAAGCGCGGCGCCACGGTGAGGATGGTGTGGAAGGGGGTGGACTCGGCGGGCATCCAGAAGCGGAGCCCCTTCTCGCCCTGCACCGCGCAGTAGGCCGTGCGGAGCGCGTTGATCCAGGCAGGCAGACTCGAGAAGAAGGTGGTGGACTCCTGCACGGTGTCGACCTGGTTGGTCACGTTGAGGATCTGCTGCTCGGGCACCGCCTTCAGCCGGACCGAGGTCGCCTGCTCGAGTCGCGGCAGGATCACGCCGCAGTCGCCCGCGATGCAGTACGGGGGCTGGAACTGCACGGTGTTCCACCCGAAGGGGTTGGTCGTGCCCCCGACCAGCGCCCCCAGGTTCTTCACGCTGAGCAGCATGCCGTTGTCGAGGCCGGCCGAGGCGTCGGGGACGGCGGTCGTGTGGATCCAGCGCAGCTCGTCGAGGAGATAGTGATAGTTGTAGACGACGCCGAAACCGCCCGCGGACCCGCCGGTGAAGAAGACCGTGAGGAGATCGGGGCGATAGCCCTCGGGCGTGGTCGCCTCGAGCGTCGACCAGAGCGCGTCGCGGACATACCGGAGGGCGGCGCGCACGTTGATCGCCCCGTAGCGGTTTACCGTGATGCTCGGGAAGACGCTCTGCGTCCCCCCGCCGATGTGCACGTCCTGGGTGCAGTAGGGAAGGAAGACCTGCGTCCAGTCGGCGAACGGGTTCACGGAGGAATCGCTCGAAAGCACGCCCGCCGTCGGCGGCACGTCCGCAAGCGACTGGAAGAGCACCGGCGGAACGGCATCGCAGTCCGACTCGAAGACGCACACTCCCCCGCCCTGGAGCCACGTGACGATGCGTCCCGGCGGCGAGCCCCCGGGGGCGAGGCGCAGCCAGAAGGCATAGGGGCTGCCGTCGCCGCAGAGCGCTCCGCTCGCGCTGTCGAGCACGATCTGGGTCCACTGTCCGGGCGGGGGAACGCTCACGCCGGCGCGCGGGCCGCAGTCGAGCGCGAGCGGATCGGTGCTGCCGTGCGCCGTGGCCACCATGCAGCGGGCCTGCGCGCCGGCGCGGCTCGCGAACGTGCCCGCATCGAGGCCGATCAGCACCGCGAGCCGGTTCGCGGGACACGCCGCGGCGATCTTCGTCTGCGCCTTGCTCGCCGCCGCGCTCACGCGCGCCGCCGTGCTCGCGACGTTGCAGGAGCCGCCGGCATGCGTGCGCTGGATGCACCCACCCTGTGCGCGCGCCGTCGCCTTGATGAGCGCGCTTCCTTCCTTGTAGGCGGCGCCGAGACAGCTCGCATCCGCGCTCGTCGCTCCGACCAGGACCGCTGCTTGTGGACCGCCGAACGTGCGGGCCGCGAGCGTGGCGGGCTCGCCCGCGCACGACTCCGCGAGCCGGGCGACGAGGGCGGCGGGCGTGGCGAGCGCCCCGAAGCCCGCCGCCTGGACGCTCGCCGTCGTGCACCGACCCTCGACCCGGTGCGCGAGCTTGGCGAGCGCCGCCGCGACGCGGGCGTCGCCCGGCGGACACGGTGCCTTCGTCGCGAGATAGCAGCGGCGCTCGGCGACCGCCACCCGCTGCACGCACGCGACGAGCGCCGACGCCGCCGTCGCCTCGCAGCGCGCGGCTGCGGGCACCGCGGCGCCCGCGCGCGGGACCCCGCCCAGAGAGAGGACGGCCATCGCCAGGAGAAGAGGTCGGTGCATGCGGGGGCTCCTACCGTCGCGCGCGGACGACCGTCAAGGCAAAATCATCGGTTGCCCGCGAAATTCCGCGCCGCATGTGCCAGGGCGTGTGCCGCACCTGGCACGCCGCGGGCGCGCGCGGGCGGGCAGGGGCGACGGAACGGCCCTTGCTCCCGGCGGTGGAGCCTCCGCCATGGGCCGCCCCACCCTCACCCCCCGCGATCCCTACCGCGCCGAGCGCCGGCGCCAGGTGCGCGAGCGGCTGCGGCTCGCGGCGTTCCTCGCGCTGGCACCGCTCGCCGCCTCGGCCATCCTCGACGCGCTCGTCTTCCGCGATCGCCCCCCCGGACACCTCGTGCTCACGCTGCTCGAGGCGGCGTGCTGCGCCTTGGGGGGGCTGCTCACGTTCCGCCGCAGCGCCGAGCGCTGGGCGATCCCGCTCGCCGTGGCGATCGTGATCGCGCTCGTGAGCGTTCAGCTCCGCGTGGCCGCGCTCTGGGCGGGCGACGTGCCGGCGCTCGTGTGCGCCATGATCGCGACGATGGCGACCGTCGCGCTCATCTTTCCCTGGGGGCCCGGCGCGCAGGCGCTCGTGTCCTTCTACGTCGCCGCCGGCTACCTCGGCATCCCGGCATGGGATCGGCTCGGCGGGCGCGATGTCGCCGATTTGGTCGGGGGGGCCGCGCTCGGCTTCGCCACGGCGGTCGTCGGGGCCGCGCTGCTCGACCGCCAGCACCGTGCCGTCGACGGCCGCCGGCGGGCGGGCGCTCTCGAGCGCGAGCGCATCGCGGCCGCCGCCCGGCAGAGCGAGCTGCTGCTCGAGGCGGGCCGCGAGCTGAACGCCACGCTCGACTTCACGCGGCTCGTCGAGCTGGTGAGCCGGCTCGGCCATCGCCTCGTGCCCTGCGACGTCGCCGCCGTCGCCGTCTACGACCAGCGGCGGCGGGTCTTTCGCACGGTGGCGGCCGCCCCCGACCAGGGCGATCTCGGCGGCTTCGAGCTGCCCGCCGACCTGTTCGTGACCGACGCCCTCGCCCGCCGCCGCGTCCTCGACCTCCCGGCCGCCGGGGGCCCCGAGCGCCCGGCCGAGGCGGCGGCTTGCCACGGCTTTGGCCGCATGCTGCTCGCGGCGATCCAGCGCGACGGGCGGCTCCTCGGCGTGCTCGCGTTCCTGCAGCACACGCCCGAGCCCGGCTTCGGGGAGGAGAGCCGGCGGCTCGCCGAAGGGCTCGCGCACCAGGCCGCCGTCGCGCTCGCCAACGCGCGCCTGTTCGAGGAGCTGCAGCGTGCGAGCAAGATCAAGTCGGACTTCGTGTCCACCATGTCGCACGAGCTGCGGACGCCGCTCAACATCATCCTGGGATTCACGGAGATGGCGCGCGACCCGGCGGTGGTCGAATCCCTGCGTGCCGAGTGCCTCCACAAGATCGACACGGCCGCCCGCGACCTGCTCGACCTGGTCGACAGCACGCTCGCCATCGGGCGGATCGAGAACGGGCGCGACGAGGTGCGCCTCGAGCCGGTGGCACCGCGCGAGCTCTGGGCGGAGCTGGGCGCGTTCTGCGCGCGCCTGCCGCGCAGGCCCGGGGTGCGGCTCGAATGGGACCGCGACGTGCCGCCCGGCCTCGTGCTCACCGATCCGCGGAAGCTCACGGTGATCGTGCGCAACCTCGTGGGCAACGCGCTCAAGTTCACCGAGCGCGGCCGCGTGCAGGCGTGGATCGCCGTGAAGGGCAAGCACCTAGTCATCGGCGTCTCCGACACGGGCATCGGCATCCCGCCCGAGAGCCAGGCGCACATCTTCGAGATGTTCCGCCAGGCCGACGGCTCCGACTCGCGCCGCTTCGGCGGCAGCGGCCTCGGCCTCTACATCGTGGCGCAGTATGCGCGCCAGCTCGACGGCACCGTCGAGGTGGACAGCGCCCCCGGCCGCGGCTCGACGTTCCGCGTGACGCTGCCGCTGCGGGTCGCGCAGCCGGCGGCCCGCGCCGCCTGATTGACGCGGCCGGCGCGATTGCCGAGAACGCCCGCGTGAAGGACGTCGGGCGCCTCGACTGGCCCGCGCTGGCGCGCCGGCTCGACGCCGAAGGCCACGCGATCGTGCCCGGGCTCCTCACCGCCGCCGAGTGCGCGGCGCTCGCCCGCACGTTCGCCGACGACCGCCGCTTCCGCACGACCGTCGACATGGCGCGCCATCGCTTCGGCGTCGGCCGCTACCGCTACTTCGCCGAGCCGCTGCCGCCCCTCGTGGCGGCACTCCGCGCCCGCGCCTACCGCGCCCTCGCCCCGATCGCGAACCGCTGGATGGAGGCCCTTGGCCTGCCCGACCGCTTCCCGCGAACGCTGTCAGCGTTCCGCGCCGCCTGCGCCGCCCGCGGCCAGCGGCGGCCGACCCCGCTGCTGCTCCGCTACGAGACCGGCGGCTACAACTGCCTGCACCAGGATCTCTACGGCCCCGTCTTCTTCCCGCTGCAGCTCACCTGCTTGCTCAGCCGCCCCGGGGTGGACTTCCGCGGCGGCGAGTTGCTGCTCGTCGAGCAGCGGCCGCGGGCGCAGTCGCGCGGCGTCGTCGTCCCGCTCGGCCAGGGCGACGCCGCCATCTTCCCGACCCGCTGGCGGCCCCTCGCCGGGGCGCGCGGCGTCGTGCGCGCCACGGTCCGCCACGGCGTGAGCCCGCTCACGGCGGGCACCCGCACGGCGCTCGGCATCATCTTCCACGACGCGGCCTGACGGAGCCGGTCAGCCGGCGACGCAGCGGTTGACGAGGGTACCGAGCCCTTCGATGGTGCTGCGGATCTCGTCCCCTGCCCGGAGATAGCGCCGCGGGGTGCGCGTCGAGCCCACGCCCGCGGGGGTGCCGGTGAAGATGAGGTCGCCGGGCTCGAGCGGCACCCGCGCCGAGAGGAACGCGATCAGCTCGGGCACGGGGAAGATCATGTCGCTCGTGCGCGCGTCCTGCATGCGCTCGCCGCTCACGTCGCAGGTGAGGCGCAGGTCGTTCGGGTCGCCGACCGCATCGAGCGAGACGATCGCGGGCCCGAGGGGCCCGAAGGTGTCGAGCGACTTGCCGAGCGAGAACTGGGGCGGCTTGTCGGCGAACTGCAGCCGGCGATCGGAGATGTCCTGCCCCACGCAGTAGCCTGCGACGTGCTCGAGCGCCCGCGCGGCCGCGATGCGCCGGCCTGCGCGCCCGATCACCACCACCAGCTCGACCTCCCAGTCGACCCAGGCCGAGGAGAGCACGACCGCGGCGCGGGGCCCGACGAGGCAGGTCGGGAACTTGGTGAAGACCATCGGGGTCTTCGGCACCTCGAGGCCCGCCTCGGCGGCGTGCCCGCGGTAGTTGAGGCCGATCGCGAACACCTTCGCCGGCCGCGGAACCGGCGGACCGAGCGCGCCCTCGTCGAGCGGCCCTTCGGCCGCGCCCGGCCCGAGGCCGTGCGCCCACTCGGCGACGGCGTCCCAGCGCGCGAGCGCCGCCATCGGGTCGGCCGGCAGCCGCCCGCCCGAGGCGCGCTCGAGGTCGGCCACGTGCCCGTTCAGCACGAGCGTCGCCCGTCCGCCGAGGTTCGCGAGCCGCACGCTTCAGGCGTCCTCGGCGGGCAGCTCGCGGAGCACGAAGCGCCCGCCGTACGGGATCTCGAGCGAGAACGTGTCGCTGCGCGCGTCGTCGAGCGCGTCGATCACGAAGCGATCGCGCGCGAGGTAGCGGGCGTGATCGGGGTGGGCGAAGACGGGGACGCCGCCCGCCTCGCCGAGCGGCACGTCGAAGCCGTCGAGCACGGTCGTGCGGCGGCAGAGCACCGGGTTCGTGCCGCCGCAGCAGCCGCCGCTCACCACGAAGGCGAGCGCCTCCCCGGCCGGGTCCGCGGCGCGCACCCGGTCGAGGAGGCGGCGAGCCCGCGGCGTCAGGCCTGCGCAGGCGGCCATCGTCACATCGCGAAGAAGTCCATCGTGAAGTCGTTCAGGTCGACCCACACCTGCTTGAGGCGCGTCAAGTGCTCGACCATCGCCACGCCGTTCTCGCGGCCGTAGCCGGAGAGCTTGTAGCCGCCGAAGGGCGAGTTGGGCTCGATCATGTGCCACGTGTTGATCCACACGGTGCCCGCCTGGAGACGCTTGGCGATCCGGTGGGCGCGCTTGAGGTCCTTCGTCTGGATGCCGGCGGCAAGCCCGTAGATCACGTCGTTGCCGATGCGCACGGCGTCGTCCTCGTCGCGGAAGCGGATCAAGCTCGCCACCGGGCCGAAGATCTCCTCCTGGGCGATCTGCATCTTGTTGTCGACCTCGGTGAAGACCGTGGGCTCGTGGTAGAAGCCGCGGGCGAGCGCCGGGTCCTTCGGCCGCCCGCCGCCGCAGGCGAGCCGCGCCCCTTCCTTCTTCCCGATCTCGACGTAGCGCTCGACCTTGCGGAGCTGCTCCTCGGAGACGAGCGGCCCCATGCGGGTCGCGAAGTCCGTCGGGTCGCCCACCTTGATCTGCTGCGAGCGCTCGACGAAGCGGGCGACGAAGCGGTCGTAGAGGCTCTCCTGGACGAGGATGCGCGTGCCCGCCGAGCAGATCTGCCCGGTGTTCATGTAGATGCCGAAGAGCGCGTTGGCGACCGCGGTCTCGAGGTCGACGTCGTCGAAGATGATGTGCGGGGACTTCCCGCCGAGCTCGAGCGTGACGGTCTTCAGGTTCGACGTCGACATCTGCACGATGAGCCGGCCGGTCACGTACTCGCCCGTGAACGCGATCTTGTCGACGCCCGGGTGCTGCGCGAGCGCCGCCCCGGCGGTCGGCCCGAAGCCCGGGACGACGTTGAGGACGCCTTCGGGCAGCCCCGCCTCGGCCGCGATGCGGGCGAGCTCGAGCGCGGTCATCGGCGTGTGCTCAGCGGGCTTGAGCACGACCGTGTTGCCGCAGGCGAGCGCCGGGGCGGTCTTCCACGCCGCCATGATGAGCGGGCCGTTCCAGGGGGTGATGCCGCCGACGACGCCCACGGGCTCGCGCAACGTGTAGCCCAGGTACTCGCCCGGGCGCATGGCGGGCATCGTGAGCCCGTGGATCTTGGTCGCCATGCCGGCCCAGTAGCGAAAGGTCTCCGCGGCAAGCTGCGCCATCCCGCTCGAGAGCAAGAGCGGCGCGCCCATGTCGAGGGTGTCGAGCCGCCCGAGGTCCATCGCGCGCGCCTCGATCAGGTCGGCCATCTTGAGCAGCAGCTTCGCGCGCTCGCCCGGCGGCATGCTCGACCAGGGCCCGTCGTACGCCGCCCGCGCCGCGGCGACCGCCGCGTCGATGTCTGCCTTGTCGCCTTCCGCGACCACGGCCACCACGGAGCGGTCGTGCGGGTTGATGCTCTCGAAGGTCTTGCCCGACCTGCTGTCGACGAACTTGCCGTTGATGAAGAGCTGATAGCGCGCCGGGCCGCCTTCGGCGCCCAGCGGGGTGGCTGCGCCTGCCATGCGAGACCTCCTTTCGCCGCCCCCTCGTATAGGAAGACGGCCTGCCCGGGGTCAACCTGGGTGCGGATGACTGCCGCGGTGGCTCCTCCGCGGCGGGGGAACGTGCTAGGGTGGGTCGCGATGCACCGCGAGGCGTCGCGTCGCGACCGCGAGCACTTCGAGGCGATCGCCGCCGCCGAGGCCGTCTCCGAGGAGGAGCGCATCGTGCACGCCCTCGCGACGCCGCCCGGGCAACGCATGATCCGCGGGATCGAGCTCGGCATGGAGGTGCCCTGGACGCCGGCGGTCGTCGCGGAGATCGACGCCCGCGCCGACGGGCAGGCCGAGCTGGCGCGCCGCCGCATCGCCCTCGGGCTCGACCGCCGAGCGGGCGCGTGACGCTCGGCGAGCTGCTCGGCCGCCTGCTCACGGCCGCGGGTGGGCCCGGCAGCCTCGCCGTCGTCGGCGCCGTGGCCCGCAACGCCTGGGCGCCCCCGCGAGCGACGACCGACGTCGACGTGACCGTGCTCGCCGACGAGCGCGTGCTCGCGGCCGTGGGCGCAACGCTCGGGTCGCTCGGGTACGTCCGCGTCCGCGACCACCGCACGGATCCCGACGATCCGCTGCCCGACGTGCTGGTCTTCCGGTCCCGCTCCGCCGTTCCCCGGCAGGTCGACGTCCTCGTCGCGAAGACGTCGTTCGAACGCGAGGTCCTGTCCCGCGCGGTGGCGATCGACGTGGACACACAGCCGGTGCCCGTCGCCTCCGTGGAGGACCTCGTGGTCTACAAGCTCATCGCCGACCGACCCCGCGACCGCGACGACATCTCGGCCATGCTGCGCACCCAGGCACGGGCTGGCCGCGGTGTCGACTGGAGCCACGTCGAGCGCTGGGCACGGTTTTGGGCGGTTACCGATCGTCTCGAGCGGCTGCGCCGCGAGGGTGGGACGTGAGCGGGCCCGTGCCGCCGGGAAGCCACACGTCGGCCACGACGCCGAAGTGGTCGCTGGCGAGCACGCCGTCGCGGGGCGTATCGAGCGCGAGCGCCGCCGCCTCGACCCGAGCGGGGCGCCCCACGAGGATGTAGTCGATGCGCCGGTCGGGCTCGCCCGCGTAGGCGGCGTAGGGGTTGCGGTTGTCCCAGGTGAAGCCCGGGCCGCCGTCGCCCGCGGCGAGCCAGGCATCCTCGAGGTCGATGCGCTGTCCGCCCAGAGCAGCGCGCCCGCAGAGGAAGCGGACCTCGGTCGAGTCGGGGTCGGCGTTCAAGTCGCCCGCCACGATCGGCGGCAGCGTCGCGGCATGCGCCCACTCCTCGACGAGGCTCGCGAGCGCGAGCACCTGCCGCTCGCGCACGAAGCCGTGGTCGTGCTCCCAGTCGAGGTGCGTGGTGACCACCGGCAGGAGCCCGTCGGGGGTCTCGACGAGCGCCGCGAGCGCGGCGCGCGGCTCCTCGCCGTCGAGCCCTGGCAGCCGGCGCACCGCGCTGCGGCGGATGGGCCAGCGGGCGGCGATCAAGTTGCCGAAGCCGGCACGGGCCCCGGCGTCGAAGCGCACGCCCCCCGCCTCGTCCCAGCAGTACGCGGGTCCGAAGACGCGCGCCCAGCCGGCGTCGCCGAGCACGAGCGCGCCCTGGTCGAAGCCGTCGGCGCGCACGACGATCTCCTGGAGCGCGATCACGTCCGGGGCGAGCGCGGCCACCTCGTCCCGCGCCACGGCCATGCGCGCTTCGAGGGGCGCCGACACGTTCCAGCAGTTGAGGGTGAGGACCCGCAGGCGACCCATGGCGGCGGCGCGGGCGCCCTTGTAGCACAGGGCTTCCGCGTGCGGTAGAAGCGGACGCGCGATGGCGGCGCCCGGCGACGACATCTACGGCAGCCCCGATCACCAGGCGTTCCGGGAGACCGTGCGGCGCTTCGTCCAGAGCGAGCTCGTCCCCCGCGCCCGCGAGTTCGATCGCCTGGGCCGGATCGACAAGGCGCTCTACCGCCGCATGGGCGAGCTCGGGCTGCTCGGCATCCGCTACGATCCCGCCTACGGCGGGCAGGGTCTCGACTACTCCTACCACGCGGTCTTCCTCGAGGAGCTCGCCCTCTGCGACAACGCCGGCGTGGCGATGGGGATCACGGTGCACACCGACATGGCGACGCCCGCGCTCCACCGCTTCGGCAGCGAGGAGCTCAAACGCCGCTACCTCGTGCCCGCGATCCGCGGCGAGCAGGTGGCGGCGATCGCCGTCACCGAGCCGGCCGCCGGCTCCGACGTCGCTCGCATCCAGACGCGCGCCGTGCGCGACGGCGACCAGTGGGTGATCAACGGGTCGAAGATGTACATCACCAACGCCGCCACGGCCGACTGGCTCTGCCTGCTCGCGGTGACCGACCCCGAGGCCGGCTACGGCGGCTTCACGCAGATCATCGTCCCGACGGACGCAAAGGGCTTCAGCTACCAGCTCCTCGAGAAGATCGGCAACAAGGGCTCGGACACGGGGCTCCTCTTCTTCGACGACGTGCGGGTGCCGCTCGCGAACACGATCGGCGATCCGCGCCGCGGCTTCCAGCAGCAGATGCTGCAGTTCCAGGACGAGCGCATGGTCCCGGTGGTGATGGCGCCGGTCGCCGCCCGTCATCTCTGGGAGCTCACGCTCGCGCACTGCCAGCAGCGCGTCGCCTTCGGGAAGCCGCTCGCCAAGATGCAGGTGAACCAGCACAAGTTCGTCGACATGATGATCCAGATCACCGCGGCGCAGGAGTTCGCCTACCGCTGCATCCGCAAGGTGATGCGCGGCGAGGACGCGACGCTCGACATCTCGATGGCGAAGGTCTTCTGCGTCGCCGTCCAGCAGTACGTCGCCACGACCTGCGTCCAGCTCTTCGGCGGCGCGGGCTACATGTGGGAGAACCCCGCCGCGCGCGCGTTCGTCGACACGCGGCTCGTGAGCATCGGCGGCGGCGCCGACGAGGTGATGAAGCAGGTGGTGGCGAAGATCCTGGGGATCTAGTGCGGTGGGCGTCCTTCCGACCCGCGTCGACCCGCGCTCCGAGGCGTACCGCGCCAACTACCAGGGCATGCTCGCGCAGGTGCGCTACTTGGAGGAGCAGCTCTCGCGCGCGCGCGCGGGCGGCGGCGAGAAGTACGTGCGCCGCCACCGCGAGCGCGGCAAGCTCCTGCCCCGCGAGCGCATCGAGCTGCTGCTCGACCGCGACAGCCCGTTCCTCGAGCTCTCCCCGCTCGCCGGCTGGGGCACCGAGTATCCGCTCGGCGGCAGCGTCGTGACGGGCATCGGCGTGGTGAGCGGCGTCGAGTGCCTGATCTCGGCGAACGATCCCACCGTCAAGGGCGGCGCGATCAACCCGATCACGCTCGAGAAGAGCTTTCGCGCCGCCGACATCGCGGCCAAGAACCGGCTGCCGGTGATCAACCTGACCGAGTCCGCGGGCGCCGATCTCCCGGAGCAGGCGAAGATCTTCGTGCCCGGCGGGCGCACCTTCCGCGACCTCACCCGCCGCTCCGCCGAGCGCATCCCGACGATCTGCCTGGTCTTCGGCAGCTCGACGGCGGGCGGCGCCTACGTCCCCGGCATGTCGGACTACGTCGTGATGGTGAAGGGGCAGGCGAAGGTCTTCCTCGCCGGCCCGCCGCTCGTCAAGATGGCCACCAACGAGGAGACCGACGACGAGTCGCTCGGTGGCGCCGAGATGCACAGCCGCGTCTCGGGCGTCTCCGACTACCTCGCCGAGGACGAGCGCGACGCGATCCGCCTGGGCCGCGAGATCGTGGCGCATCTCAACTGGCGCAAGCTCGGCACCGCCAAGATGGCCGCGCCCGAGGACCCGCGCTACGACCCCGACGAGCTGCTCGGCATCGGCTCGCTCGACGTGCGCAAACCCTTCGACGTGCGCGAGGTGATCGCGCGCATCGTGGACGGCTCGCGGTTCGAGGAGTTCAAGCCGCTCTACGGCCCGACGCTGGTGACGGGCTGGGCCCACCTCCACGGCTATCCGCTCGGGATCCTCGGCAACAACGGCATCCTCTTCTCCGAATCCTCGGAGAAGGCCGCCCAGTTCATCCAGCTCTGCAACAAGATCGACGTGCCGCTGCTCTTCCTCCAGAACATCACCGGGTACATGGTCGGGCTCCAGTACGAACGCGGCGGGATCATCAAGGACGGCGCCAAGATGATCAACGCCGTGTCGAACTCGACCGTGCCGATGTTCACGGTGATGATCGGCAGCAGCTACGGCGCCGGCAACTACGGCATGTGCGGGCGCGCCTACGATCCGCGCTTCCTCTTCACCTGGCCGAACCACCGCATCGCGGTGATGGGCCCCGAGCAGCTCGCGGGCGTCATGTCGATCGTGCGCCGGCAGAGCGCCGAGCGCACGGGCGAGCCCTGGGACGAGGCGCAGGACCGGGCGATGCGCGAGGCGGTCGAGCAGCGCATCGCCGAGGAATCCAACGCGTTCTACGCCACCGGGCGGGTATGGGACGACGGCGTGATCGATCCCCGCGACACGCGCACGGTGCTCGGGATCGCGCTCTCGGCGGCGTTCAGCAACGTCGTGCGCGGGACGGACACGTTCGGCGTCTTCCGCATGTGACCCGCGCGGCGGCTGGACGCCGGGACGGCCGCCCGGCATCATCCGCCCGTCGCGGTGCCGTCGTCGCACTGGCTCGCTGCCCCCGAGTACTGCACCGCCGCGCTGCTCGTGCGGCGCGGGCTCGGCCTCGTCTACGCGCTCGCCTTTGCGTGCGCGTTCGATCAGTTCCCGGCGCTGCTCGGCGAGCGGGGCCTGCTGCCCGTGCCGCGCTTCACGGCGCGCGTCGCCTTCGCCCGCGCGCCGAGCCTCTTCCACTTCTATTACTCGGACCGCGCGCTGCGGACGCTCGCCGGGGCGGGCTGCCTCCTCGGTGCCGCGGCGGCCGCCGGGCTCGTCGACCGGCTGCCGCTCTGGGCGGTCGTCGCGACGTGGCTCGTCCTCTACGGAGCCTACCTCTCCATCGTCAACGTCGGCCAGACGTTCTACGGGTTCGGATGGGAATCGCTGCTGCTCGAGGCCGGCCTCCTCGCGGCGCTGCTCGGCAACGCCGAGGTGGCACCGACCTGGCCGGCGGTCTACCTCGTGCGCTGGCTCCTCTTCCGGCTCGAGTTCGGCGCCGGGCTCATCAAGCTCCGCGGCGATCCGTGCTGGCGCGACCTCACCTGCCTCGATTACCACCACGAAACGCAGCCGATGCCGAACCCGCTGAGCTGGTACTTCCATCGGCTGCCGCGCCCGCTGCACCGGCTCGAGGTGCTCGGGAACCACGTGGCCCAGCTCGTCGCCCCCTTTGCGCTCTTCGCGCCCCAGCCGGCCGCGACGTGCGCCGGGGTGGCGATCGTCGGCACCCAGTGCTGGCTCGTGGCGAGCGGCAACTTCTCCTGGCTGAACGCGACGACGATCGTGCTCGGCCTCTCGGCCTTCGACGAGGCCGTGCTCGGGTTCGGGTGGCTCCGTCCCGCGGCGCCGCCCGGGCCGCCGCCCGCGTGGTACGCGGCGCTCGTCCTCGCCGCCACGACCGCGGTCGCGGTGCTGAGCTGGTGGCCGGTCCGCAACATGCTCTCCCGGCAGCAGGTCATGAACTACAGCTTCAACCCGCTCCACCTCGTCAACACGTACGGCGCCTTCGGCAGCATCACCCGCGTCCGCCACGAGGTCGTGCTCGAGTGTACCGAGGAGCGCGCGCCGGGGCCGGAGACGCGCTGGCACGAGTACGAGTTCAAGGGCAAGCCGGGAGACCCGCAGCGGCGGCCGCCGCAGATCGCGCCCTACCACCTGCGCCTCGACTGGCTCATGTGGTTCGCCGCCCTCTCGGATTCCTACGCCCGCGGGTGGCTTTTGCCGCTCATGCGCCGCCTCCTCGAAGCCGACCCGGCGACGCTGCGGCTGCTCGCGCGCGCCCCGTTCGGCGAGCGGCGCCCGGGGTGCGTCCGGGCCCTCTACTACCGCTACACGTTCACGACGCGCGCCGAGCGCCGCGCGACGGGCGCGTGGTGGAAGCGGGAGCTGCTCGGTTCGTACACGCCGCCGCTGCGCCTCGAGGGCGAGGCGCTGGCGGTCGCCCCCGCCCACCCCCGGGGCGGCGCCGATGGCACCCGGGGCCTCCCCAGGTCCGCGCGCTGCGGGGGCTTGCAGCACGACCGGCGCCGCGGCTATGAGTGCGGCCTTCCGGAGTACGGCATGTGCGGTTTCCCTTCGTCGGATCGGCCTCGCGCCGGGCTCGGGGCGCTCCCGGACGCCTCGTGCATCGTGCGCTCTTGACCGACGCCTGCCGCACCGGCCGCGCGCGCGCCCGGTGGGCTCCGGACGCGAGGGCGTAGCCGCGTGCCGAACGTCCTCGAGGTCGAGCACCTCACCGTCCGCTTCGGCACCACCGCGGTCCTGCACGACCTCTCGATCGCCGTCCCCGAGGGCGGCACGCTCGCCATCATCGGGCCCAACGGCTCGGGCAAGACCGTCTTCTTCCGCGCGCTGATCGGCAGCATCGCCTACGAGGGGACGATCCGCTGGGCCCCGGGGACGCGCATCGGCTACGTGCCCCAGAAGCTCGACCTCGAGCGCGAGCTGCCCATCACGGGCCTCGACTTCCTGCGCGCGCGCGCGACGCTGGCGCGCAGCGGCCGCGCCGCGGCCCAGCGCGCAATGGAGCTCGTGAGCCTCGGCCCCGAGGTGGCGGCGCAGCCGATCGGCACGCTCTCGGGCGGGCAGTTCCAGCGCCTGCTGCTCGCCTTCGCGCTCATGGGCGCGCCCACGGTGCTCCTCTGCGACGAGCCGACCGCGGGCGTCGACGAACCCGGCGGCGAGGGCCTCCACGCCATGCTCCACCGGCTCCAGCGCGACGAGCACCTCACGGTGCTCCTCATCTCCCACGAGCTCAGCGTCGTCTACCGCTACGCGACGAGCGTGCTCTGCCTCGCGCGGGGACGGCCCGCGTGTGCCGGCCCGCCGCTCGACATCCTCACCCCCGCGCGGCTCCAGGAAGTGTACGGGGCGCCGATGCGCTTCCACCTCCACGATGAGCGTCTCGCCTAGCGCGCTCGCGCTCCCGCTCGCCATGGCGGTGGCCGCCGGCCTCGTGGGCTCGTTCGCCGTGATGCGCCGCATGACGCTCGCGGGCGACGCGCTCTCGCACGTGGCGCTGCCGGGGATCGGGCTCGCCGTGGCGCTCCGCTTGAGCCCCGTGCTCGGCGGGGTGGCGGCGCTGTTCGCGGGGACGGTGCTCGTGTGGGCGATCGAGCACAAGACGCGCGTGCCCACCGAGGCGGTGATCGGCGTGGTCTTTTCCGCGGCGCTCGCCGTGGGCAGCATGCTCGCCTCGGGCGAGGAGCTGATCGAGGCGCTCTTCGGCGCGCCGCGCGCGCCGGGCACCTTCGAGACGCTGCTCGGTCTCGGCGCGGCGCTCCTGGTCGTGGGATTCGTGCTGCGCGCGCGCAGCCCCCTCGTGATCGCGCTCGTCTCGCCCGACCTCGCGCGCACCGCGGGCATCGACGTGCCGCGGCTCGACCTGCTCTACCTGCTCGCCTTCGCGCTCACCGTGGCGCTCGGGCTCCGCTACTTGGGCGTCCTGCTCATGGGCTCGCTCATCATCATCCCGGCGGCGACGGCCCGGCACCTCACGCGCAGCCTCGATGCGATGCTCGCCGTCGCCGTCGGCCTCGCTGCCGCCGCGACGCTGCTCGGCACGCTCGGGGCGCCCGCGCTGCACGTGCCGGGCGGCCCGCTCGTGATCGCCATCGCCGCGGGCTTCTTCCTCTTGGGGCTCCTCATCCGCCGCGGCCCGTGACCGGCCGCCTTCCCTTGAGCAGCTCGAAGCCGGCGCAGGAGGCCGCGCCCGCCGCCACGACGAGCAGGAGGTCGGCCGGCGCCACGGGCGCGAAGCGGAGCACGGCGCGGGCCGCCGGGACGGCGAGGCCCAGGGCGAGCAGCACGAGCGCACCGCCGAGCACCGCCCACAGGGCCGGGTTGGGCGTCGCGAGCAGCGCGAGCCCGCGGCGCGTCGTCGAGCGGTTCGCCAGGATGAGCCCCAGGTTGGCGAGGATGAGCGTCGCGAAGGCGTCGGTGCGGGCGTGCGCGTGTGCCCAGCCCCGCGTCGCACCCAGGACGAGCACGGCGCAGACCACGGCGAGCGCGAGCGTGCCCTGGAGGAGCGCGGTGCGGAGGGTCGCCCGCTCGAGCAGCGGTGCGCGGGGGTCGCGCGGCGGCCGGCGCATCACGTCGGCCTCCTCGGGCTCCGCCTCGAACGCGATCGAGCACGCGGGATCGACGATCAGCTCGAGGAACACGATGTGGACGGGCAGCAGCAGAAGCGGCCGGCCGAGGAGCACGGGGAGAAGCGACACGCCGGCGATCGGCACGTGAACCGCAAGCGCATAGGCCATCGCCTTGCGCAGGTTGTCGTAGACGCGGCGCCCGAGGCGGATCGCCGCCGCGATCGACGAGACGTCGTCGTCGAGGAGCACGAGATGGGCCGCCTCGCGCGCGACGTCGGTCCCGTGCGCGCCCATGGCGATGCCGACGTCGGCGGCCTTGAGCGCGGGCGCGTCGTTCACGCCGTCGCCCGTCATGGCGACCACCTCGCCGCGCGCCTGGAAGGCGCGCACGAGCCGCAGCTTCTGCTCGGGCACGACGCGGGCGAAGACGTCGAGCGCCGGCAGGCGTGCGGCGAGCGTCGCGTCGTCCATCGCCTCGAGCTCCGCGCCGGTGCACACGCCGTCGCCCCGGGCGAGGCCGACCTCGGCCGCGATCGCGCGGGCGGTGCCCGCGTAGTCCCCGGTGATCATCACCGTGCGCACCCCGGCCGCCGCGCACTCGGCGAGCGCCGCCCGCGCCGTCGGCCGCAGCGGGTCCGCGAGCCCGACGAGCCCCACCAGCGCGAACGGAAAGTCGTGCTGGCCCGGCGGCAGCGTGCGCTCGCGGATCATCGCGGCGGCGACGCCGAGCACCCGCAGCCCCTCGCCCGCGAGCGCCGCGGTTTCCTCGGCAAGCGCGCGGGCCCGGTCGTCCGGGAGGTGACAGAGGTCGGCGATCGCCTCGGGGGCCCCCTTCGCGGCGACGATCCAGGCGTCGCCCTCGGGCGATCGCCAGACGTGCGACATCGCCAGGAGCTCGCGCGAGAGCGGGTACTCGCGCACCAGGGTCCAGGTGCGGTGGAGGTGCTCGGTGCCCGCGAGCGCGCGCTGCGCCAGCGCGTCGATGGCGCGCTCGGTCGGGTCGAAGGGGTTCTCCTGGCTCGCCAGGACCGCGTACTCGAGCACGGCGTGCACCTCCTCCGGCAGCGGGTCGTCCGCGTCCGCGACCCGGTGGCGGCGACCCCCGGCCGAGAGCACGCGCACAGCCATGCGGTTCTCGGTGAGCGTGCCCGTCTTGTCGAGGCAGAGCACCGTCGCCGCGCCGAGCGCCTCCAGCGCCGGCATCCGCCGCACGAGCACGCGGCGCCGCGCGATCCGCCAGGCCCCGAGCGCGAGGAAGACGGTGAGGATCACCGGGAACTCCTCGGGCACGAGCGAGATCGCGAGCGCGAGCCCGGCGAGCGCACCCTCGAGCCAGCTCGCGCGGCCGAGCCCGTAGACGAGGACGACGGCCGCGCAGACGAGCCCGCCGGCTACGGCGACGACACGGACGAGCCGCCCGACCTGCCGCTCGAGCCGGGTGCGGCCCGAGTCGGCGGTTTCGAGCGCGGCACCGATCCGCCCGAGCGCCGTTGCCGCACCGGTCGCCCGCACGCGGGCGACGCCCTGCCCCGCGACCACGAGCGAGCCCGACCAGACGAAGGGCGACCCGTCGCCCCCCGGCGACGCCGCCGGCGGCTCGCCCACGGCCACGCTCTTGCCGACCGCCACCGACTCCCCGGTGAGCAGCGACTCGTCGACGCGCAGGTTCCGCTCCCAGCACACGACCCCGTCGGCCGGGACGCGGTCGCCCTCGGCGAGCACCACGAGGTCGCCGCGGACGACCTCGCGCCCCGCCACGCGTCGCTCGACGCCGTCGCGGATCACGAGCGCGCGCGGGCTCGAGAGGTCGCGGAGGGCGGCGAGCGCGCGCTCGGTCTTCCGCTCCTGCCACAGCGAGATGCCGATCACGACCAGCACCGAGGCGATGAGGATCGTCGCCTCCTGCCGGTCGCCGAGCCCGAGGTAGACCGCGGCGCACGCGGCGAGGAGGAGGATCATGGGCTCGCGGAGGACCTCGACGGCCTGCGCGGCGAGGCTGCGGGGCCTCGCCGCGGGCAGCTCGTTCGGACCCTCGGCACGCAGCCGGGCGGCGGCCTCGGCCTCGGTGAGGCCGCGCAGCCGGCGCACCTCCTCGCGCGGAAGCATCGCCTCGTCTTAGGGACGCCGTCGCCGCCGTCAAGCCGAGGCCACGAGCCGCCCTTGTTGCAGCGGGAGCGGCACGCTAGACGGACCCGTCGTCGGCATGGGCCCCTTCCGCAAGATCCTCGTCGCCAACCGCGGCGAGATCGCCGCGCGCGTGATGCGCACCTGCCGGGCGATGGGCATCGCCACGGTGGCCGTCTACGCCGACCCCGACCGCGACGCGCCCTACGTGCGCGCGGCCGACGAGGCGGTGGCGATCGGCGCGCCGGTCGCGAGCGGCTCCTTCCTCGCGATCGAGAAGCTCGTGCGCATCGCGCGCGCGACCGGCGCCGACGCCGTCCACCCGGGCTACGGCTTCCTCGCGGAGAACGCCGACTTCGCGCAGGCCTGCGCGGACGCGGGCGTGGTCTTCATCGGCCCCAGCCCCGAGGCCATCCGCCGCATGGGGAACAAGATCGAGGCGAAGGCGGCGATGGCGGCGGCGGGCGTGCCGGTGGTGCCGGGGTTCACGGCCACGGGCCTCGCCGAGCGCGAGATCGTCGCGCGCGCGGGCGCGCTCGGGTTTCCGGTCCTGGTCAAGGCCGCCGCCGGCGGCGGCGGCAAGGGCATGCGCATCGTCGAGGACTCAGCGGCCCTCCCGGCCGCGCTCGCCGCCTCTCGCCGCGAGGCGGAGAGCGCCTTCGGCGACGGCACGCTGCTCCTCGAGCGCTACCTCGCTGCGCCGCGGCACGTGGAGATCCAGATCCTTGGCGACGCGCACGGCACCCTCCTCCACTGCTTCGAACGCGAGTGCTCGATCCAGCGGCGCTGGCAGAAGATCGTCGAGGAGGCGCCGTCGCCGGGGGTCGACCCGGCGCTGCGCGCGCGCATGACGGCCGCGGCGCTCGCCGCGGGGCGTGCGATCGGCTACCGCAACGCCGGCACGGTGGAGTTCGTGCTCGACGCAAGCGGCGCCTTCTACTTCCTCGAGGTGAACACGCGGCTCCAGGTCGAGCACCCGGTCACCGAGGAGATCACCGGCCTCGACCTCGTGCGGCTGCAGATCGAGATCGCCGAGGGGGCACCGCTTGCGCTCAGCCAGGAGGACCTCGCGTTTCGCGGCCACGCGATCGAGTGTCGGCTCTACGCCGAGGATCCGCGCGCCGGCTTCCTGCCCTCGACCGGGACCATCACCTGCTTCGCGCCGGCCGAGGCACCCGGCGTGCGCTGGGAGAGCGGCATCGAGACAGGCTCGACGGTGACGATCCACTACGATCCGCTGCTCGCCAAGGTGATCGCGCACGCGCCCACGCGCACCGAGGCGGCGCGCCGCCTCGCGGCCGCGCTGCGCGCGACCCGCCTCCACGGCGTGCGCACGAACCGCGAGCTGCTGATCGCGGTGCTCGAGCATCCCGAGTTTCTCGCCGGGCGCCTCGACACCCACTTCCTCGCCCGCCACCTCCCGCCGGACCGACCGCCGACGCCGGCCGAGGTCGAGGCCCACCGCACGCACGCGGCGGCGGCGGCCCTCTGGCTCCAGGAGCGCCGGCGCGCCACGGCACCCGTGCTGCGCGGGCTGCCGTCCGGCTGGCGCAACAACCCGAGCGGGATGCAGGAGATCGCCTTCGGCTGCGAGGAGGCGACCATCGCCGTCGGCTACCGCGTGCGACGGCCCCACGACGTCGCCGTCGTCGTGGACGGGACCGAGCATCGCGCGGCCATCCACGGCGCCAGCGGCGACGCGCTCGACCTCACCCTCGACGACGTGCGCCGTCGCTACCGCCTGGTCGCGCGCGACGACGCGATCTGGGTCCACAGCCCGCTCGGCACGACCGAGCTCCGCGAGCTGCCGCGCTTCCCGGAGCGCACCGTCGAGCCGGTCCCGGGCGGCTGCCGCGCCCCGATGCCCGGGACGATCCTCGCCGTGCGCGTGGCCGCCGGGCAGACGGTGCGCCGCGGTGCCGTGCTGGTCGTGCTCGAGGCGATGAAGATGGAGCACGAGGTGACCGCCCCGCACGACGGCACCGTGCGCGCGGTGCCCGTCGAGCCGGGCCAGCAGGTCGAGGCCGGCGCGGTGCTCGTCGTGCTCGAGGAGGAGGGTTCGGCATGAGCACGTTCACCCGCTACGAGCTTCGCCGCGACGCCGCCTGGATCACGCTCGATGCGCCCGCGCGGCGCAACGCGCTCTCCGACGACCTCGTGCGCGCGCTGCTCGCCCACCTCGAGGCGGCGGCCGCCGATCCCGCCGTGCGCGCGATCGTGCTCACCGGCGCGGGCACGGCGTTCTGCGCCGGTGCGGACTTGAGGGCCCGGGGCGGTGGGGCCGCGGCGGGCGAGGAGAACGCGTTCATCCGGGTGCTGCGCACGATCTGGGACGCGCCGAAGCCCGTCGTCGCACGGGTGAACGGCCCCGCGCGCGGCGGCGGCGTCGGGCTCGTCGCCGCCTGCGACCTCGCGATCGCCGCCGACACCGCGGACTTTGCGTTCAGCGAGGTCCGCGTCGGCGTGATCCCGGCGATGATCTCGGTGGTGGTCCTGCCGAAGCTCGGCATCCAGCAGGCGATGTGGTACTTCCTCACCGCCGAGCGCTTCTCGGCGGCGCGCGCGGCGGAGCTGGGGCTCGTCCACCGCGTGGTGCCGGCCGCCGAGCTCGACGCGGCCGTCGAGGAGGTGGTCGGCCTGGTGCGGCTCGGCGGCCCCACGGCCATCGGCGAGGCCAAGCAGCTCGTGCACCAGGTGCCCACGATGCCGATGGACGAGGCGTACCGCTGGACGGCGGCCAAGATCGCCGCACTGTTCGCCTCCGAGGAAGCCGCGGAGGGCATGCAGGCGTTCCTCGAAAAGCGCAAGCCCCGCTGGGCCGGGTAGACAATGCGCCCGCGGCTGCGCTAGCGAGGGACGCCCATGGCCGACCAGGTGCTGCGCATCGCCAACTGCAGCGGCTTCTACGGCGACCGGCTCTCGGCGGCCCGCGAGATGGTCGAGGGCGGCCCGATCGACGTGCTGACTGGCGACTACCTCGCCGAGCTGACGCTCATGATCCTCTTCAAGGACCGGGCGAAGCACCCGGGCTTGGGCTACGCCAAGACGTTCCTGCGGCAGATGGAGGAGGTGCTCGGCACGTGTGTCGCGCGCGGCATCAAGGTGGTCGCGAACGCGGGCGGGCTCAACCCCGCTGGGCTCGCCGCCGAGCTCGAGCAGCTCGCGGCCCGGCTCGGGGTGAAGGCGCGCATCGCCTACGTCGTCGGCGACGACCTCCTTCCGCGGCTCGCGGAGCTCATGGGTCGCGGCATCGACTTCCGTCACTTGGACAAGGGGACGCCGCTCGCCGCGCTCGGCGCACAGGTCCTGACGGCGAACGCCTACCTCGGCGCGTGGGGCATCGTCGAGGCGCTGCGGCGCGGGGCGGATGTGGTCATCACCCCGCGGGTGACCGATGCCGCGCTCGCGCTCGGTCCCGCGGCGTGGCGCTTCGGCTGGGCGCGCGACGACTGGGACCGGCTCGCCGCCGGCATCGTCGCCGGGCACATCCTCGAGTGCGGCGCGCAGTGCACGGGCGGCAACTACGCCTTCTTCCGCGAGGTCCCCGACCTCGAGCACGTGGGCTTCCCGATCGCCGAGATGCATCCCGACGGCAGCTTCGTCGTCACCAAGCACCCCGGCACCGGGGGGCTCGTCTCGGTCGGCACCGTGACGGCGCAGCTCCTCTACGAGATCCAGGGCCCGCGCTATCTCAATCCCGATGCGACCGCCCGCTTCGATTCGATCCGCCTCGCCCAGGAGGGGCCCGATCGCGTGCGCGTCTCGGGTGTCCGCGGCGAGCCGCCACCACCCACGACCAAGGTCTGCATCAACTACCTCGGCGGCTATCGCAACCAGATGACGTTCGTGCTCGCCGGCCTCGACATCGAGGAGAAGGCGCGGCTCGCCGAGCGCACGCTCTGGAACCTCGTCGGCGGGCGGGAGCGGTTCGCCGAGACCCACGTGCACCTCGTCCGATCCGACCGTCCAGATCCCCGCTCCAACGACGAGGCGTTCGCGTTCCTCCAGGTGATCGTCAAGGATCCCGATCCGACCAAGGTGGGACGCGCCTTCAGCAACCGCGCGGTCGAGATGGCGCTCGCGAGCTACCCGGGCTTCTTCGTCACCACGCCCCCCGGCGACGCGGTGCCCTACGGGGTGTACTGGCCTGCGCTCGTGCCCTCGGAGCTGGTCGAGCACCGGGTCGTGATCGGCGGGGAGACGATCGACGTGCCGCCGGTGATCGCGGCGGCGCGCGCGGCGAGCGTGCCGGAGGTGGCTTCGGGGAAGCCCCCCGGCGGCCCGACCGTGCGCGTGCCGCTCGGCACCATCTGCGGCGCCCGCTCCGGCGACAAGGGCGGCAACGCCAACGTCGGGGTCTGGGTGCGCGACGACCGCGCCTACGCCTGGCTCGAGCACTACCTCACGGTCGAGCGCTTCCGCACGCTGATTCCGGAGGCGGCGGCGCTCGCGGTCGAGCGCCATCCGCTGCCGAACCTGCGCAGCGTGAACTTCGTCGTCCACGGCCTCCTCGGCGAGGGCGTGGCGTCCTCGACGCGCAGCGACCCGCAGGCGAAGAGCCTGGGCGAATACCTGCGCGCGCGGCTGGTCGACGTGCCCCGCGCGCTGCTCGCGGAGAGGTAGCACGGTCGCGGCGGGGCTCGCGCTCGGCGCGCTTACGCTGGTGCCGGCCTACGCGTGGTGGGGCCGGGGCCGCGCCTACGCCCTCTTCGGTCTCGTGATCCTCGCGGCGGCGCTGCCCGGCGCGATCGTCGCCGATGCGCACCTGCGGGCCTGGGCGCCCGGCGCGGCCCCGCTCGTCGACGGGCTCGTCGCGTACGGCATCGCGGCCGCCGCGCTGCATCTCCTCGCGCTCGTGCGGCCGCGGGCGCGCTCGCCACGGTTCCGCCGCGGGGTGAGCCTGCCCGGCCTCGTGTTTCTCGCCGCGGGGTTCCTCGCCGGCCTCTGGTCGCTCGCGCTGCTCCCGCTGCGGGGGCTGCTCGCGCTGCTCGGGGACGCGCGGGCGCTCGCGCTCCTCCGCCCGCTCGACCTCGTGCCGTTCGTGGTGGCGGCGCTCTCGCTCGTCACCTCGATTCGCCTCGTGCCCGAGGTGGTCCGCATCCCGCTCGCCACCGACGGCCCCGCGGAGCTGACGCGGCTGCCCGTCGAGCGCCACCGCCGGCGGGCACCACCGCCGCTCGCCCGCCGCCCGCTGCGCATCGTCCAGATCGCCGATCCCCACCTCGGCCCCTGGCAGCCGCCGGCGCGGCTTCGCCGCCGCCTCGCCGAGCTGCTCGCCCACGATCCCGACTTGGTGCTGCTCACCGGCGACTTCCTCACGATGGAGGGCGCCGCCGCGCGGGGGGCGCTCGGCCAGGCGCTCGCGCCGCTGCGCGACCATGCGGGGCGGACATTCGCCATCCTCGGCAACCACGACCACGAGTACCTCGACGAAGTGCGCCACGCGCTCGGCACTATCGGCGTAACGCTCCTCGTCGACGCGGAGGCCGTGACGGGGACCGCCGTCGGCCCGGTCCAGCTCCTCGGCGCCGACTGGGTGGCGCGTGGGCGGCGCGAGCACATTCGCGCCCTGCTCGCCCGCTTTCCCCGGCGCGCGGGACACCTGCGGCTTCTCCTCCTCCACGACCCGAGCGTCTTCCGCCACGTGCCGAAGGGCGCGGTCGATCTCACGCTCTCCGGCCACACGCACGGCGGACAGCTCGGGCTGGTCTCCTTCGGCCTCGATTGGACGGTGCTGCGGCGCACCGCCTGGCCCGACCACGGGCTCTTCGGCCATGGCTCGAACCGCCTCTACGTGCACCGGGGGACCGGCTTTTACGGCTTCCCGATGCGCATCGGCGTGCCCGGCGAGGCCTCGCTCCTCGAGGTGATCCCGCCGCGTTAGTCCTCGGGCGCGAAGTCGAGCGCGGCCGAGTTGATGCAGTAGCGGAGGCTCGTCGGCCGCGGGCCGTCCGGGAAGACGTGTCCCAGGTGCGAATCGCACGCCGCGCACACCACCTCGGTGCGCCGCATCCCGAGGCTCAGGTCCTCGTGCGTGGCGACGCGCTCCGGCGCAATCGGCTCGAAGAAGCTCGGCCAGCCGGTGCCCGAGTCGAACTTGGCCGCGGAGCTGAAGAGCGGCGCGCCGCACGCCGCGCAGCGATACGTCCCGCGCTCGTGGTGATCCCAGTAGCGGCCGGTAAAGGCGCGCTCGGTGCCCTTCTGCCGGCAGACCGCGTACTGCTCCGGGGTGAGCAGCCGGCGCCATTCGTCGTCGGAACGGGTGATCTTGGCAGCCATGGCCGTCCGAGCGTAGCGCACCCCTCTTCTGCCCGCCACAGCACCGCCCTGCGCCTTGTGTCGCCCCGGCCGAGCCGATTAATACGGGATGGGTGTCGTTCTGCCGCGCAAGGTACCGGCGCGCGTCGTGAGCGCCACGGGCGGCGGGCCCGCGCCGGCATCGGGCGCGCGCTGGGGGCGCGACGGGGCGCATCCGACCGCGGTCCGCTTCCTGCGCGGGCCGCAGCCGCGCGGCTCGGAGCTGCTGCACGCGCTCCGCATCTTCCGCGAGTTCGTGACGGGGTTCCGCGCCCTTCACTTCGTCGGTCCGTGCGTGACGGTCTTCGGCTCGGCACGATTCGGCGAGCAGAGCCCCTACTACGCCCTCGGGCGCGCGGTGGGGGCGGAGCTCGCGCGCGCAGGCTTCACGGTGATGACCGGCGGCGGCCCCGGGCTCATGGAGGCTGCCAACCGCGGGGCCTGGGAAGCCGGCGGCCAGAGCATCGGCTGCAATATCGAGCTGCCGAAGGAGCAGAAGCCGAACCCGTACCTGCACCGCTGGCTCACCTTCCGCCACTTCTTCGTGCGCAAGGTGATGCTCGTGAAGTACTCGTTTGCCTTCGTGGCGCTTCCCGGCGGCTTCGGGACGCTCGACGAGGTGTTCGAGACGGCGACGCTCATGCAGACGCACAAGATGCGGGAGTTCCCCCTCGTGCTCATGGGCGTGCGGTTTTGGGAGCCGCTCCTCGCCTTCCTGCGCGAGCGCCTGCTCGGCGAGGGCACCATCGACCCGGGCGACCTGGGGCTCCTCACTCTCACCGACTCGCCCGCGGCCGCCATCGAGCGCATCCGCGACGTCGCGCTCGAGGCATTCGCGCGCTCCTACGGCCCGCGGGCGCGGCGGCGCTGGTTCCTCGGCGAGCGGGGCTGAGGCGGTCCTCAGCCGGCGAGGCGATACGCCGCCGGCCGACGCGCCGGCGGCTGCGGCGCCCGCGCGGAGACGGGCAGCGCAAGCGCATCGGCGATCGTCTCGCGGGCGACGGCGGCGAGCTCGCGCCGCGACCGTCCGGCCGGTGCGAGCGGCGGACCGAACCACAGCTCCGCGACGAGCCCGCGCGTCCGCACCACGCGCGCCAGCGATGCGGCGAAGGTCATCTCGCCGACGAAGGCCGCGGCCGTGGCCCGCCCCCCGTCGGCCGCCCGGTAGCGCAGGGCGACCGGCTGCACAGGCACGCCGGCCTCGAGCGCCGCCTCGAACAGCGCGGCGTAGAAGCGACCGATGCACGCGCCATCGGTCGTCGTGCCCTCGGGAAAGACGGCCACGCGCTCGCCCGCCTGGAGCGCCGCCGCGACGCGGGCCTTCGTGCGGGCTGCGTCGCGCACGCTGCCGCGGACGATAAAGAACGCGTCGAGCCGCCGGGCGATCGTGCCGAGCAGCGGCCAGCGCGCGGTCTCCGCCTTCGCCAAAAATCGCGCCGGTGCGACCGCAGCGAGCGCGGGCACGTCGAGCCAGGAGACATGATTGGCGACGAGCAGCACCGGCGCCGGAACGGGGGCTCCTCGTACCCGCACCGCGATGCCGAGCCCGGCGAGGTTCCATCGGGCGAGCCGGGAGCCGAGGCGGCGGCGGCCGGCGGCGGTGAGCCGGGGTGCGATCAGCCTGGCGGCAAGCCAGACGACGACGAGATCCGCGGCGACGCGCAGCCAGCGACGAAGCGCCGGTCTCATGCCGCGCGGAGAAACCGCCGCGCCCAGCGCGCATCGAGCCGGGCCATCGGCAGCAGGAGGAGCACGTCGGCGGTGCCGAAGGTCGGATCCCACGCCGGCGGTCCGCACACGACCGCGCCCATGCGCAGGTAGCCACGAACGAGCGGCGGCGGGGGCCGCTCGGGCTCGGCACGGAAAGCGCGCAGCGGAAACGCTCGTCGGGGCGTCGCGCGCCAGCACGCGGGCCCGAGGTGCGTGCGCAGGAGGCCGCGACAGACACCGGCCGCGGCCGCGGGGTTGCCGGCGATCGGGATGCTCCCGCAGCCGATCACGTACGCAGCGCCGCGGGAACGCAAATAGGTCGCGAGGCCTTCCCACAGCCGGGCGAGCACCGCCCCGCGGCGATGCGCGGGGTCGACGCACGCCCGGCCCACCTCGACCAAACCCGGGAGGTCACGCAGCCGCCCGAGGTCGAAGGCGCTCTCCGCGTAGAATCCGCCCGCTCGCCGCGCTCGCTCGGCCGCCAGCATGCGATACGTGCCGACGACGGGGCCGTGCGGCCCGACGCGAACGAGCAGGTGCTCGCAGTAGGGATCGAAGGGGTCGCGCTCGAGGCCGGCGCCAAGCCCGGGGGGCCTGGCGCCCATCTCGTCGACGAAGACGCGGTAGCGCAGCTCCTGCGCTGCGCGGATGTCCGCCTCGCTGCTCGCAAGACACGTAACCAGCCGCCGTGCGGCAGGCTCCTCGAGCCGTTGCATGGGCCGAGCGTAGCGGGCGGCCGGTCACAACGCGGCGACCGATGGATGAAATCCCGGTGGCCGCACCGCCTTGCCACACGTTTTTCACCACCGTGTCGCGCGCCGGTCGCGCAGGCCGCCCGCCCGTGATAGGCGCGGGCGCATGCCGGGGATCCAGGGGCCGGTCGCGGTGCTGTGCTCGGGCGGGCTCGACTCGGCCGTGCTGCTGGTCGAGATGGCACGCAGCGCCGGGCGGGCCGTGCCGATTTTCGTGCGCGCCGGGCACGTGTGGGAAGAGACCGAGCGGGCCGCGCTCGCGCGCTTCGCTGCGGCCGTGGGCGAGCGCGGCATCGGGCCGATCCGCGACCTCGCCGTGCCCGCGGCGGACCTCTACGGCGCCCACTGGAGCATCACCGGCCGGGGCGCCCCGGCGTGGGACGCGCCCGACGAGGCGGTCGAGTTGCGCGGGCGCAACCTGATCCTGCTCGCCAAGGCGCTCGTCCTCGCCGCGATCGAGGGCTGGCCCACCGTCGCGCTCGGCACGCTCGCGGGCAATCCGTTCCCCGACGCGACGCCCGCCTTCTTCGCCAAGGTGGCCGCCGCAGCCGCCGAGGGGCTGCGGGCGCCGCTTGCCGTCGTGGCACCCTACCGCGCGCTCACGAAGGCCGACGTCATCCGCCGCGGCCGCGATCTGCCCCTCGAGCTGACGCTCTCCTGCCTGCGGCCCACCCCGGCCGGGCTCCACTGCGGCGACTGCAACAAGTGCCGTGAGCGCGTCCAGGCCTTCGCCGCGGCCGGGATCAGCGATCGGACCGTCTACGCACGACCCAGAGCGCCTTCATCGGCGGCCCCTGCGGCTCGAACGGATTGAACGCCGCGCGCTCGAGGACCTCGAAGCGCGCCGCGGCGAGCGCCCGCTCGACTTCCGCGTCGGCAAAGAGGCGCTGGGGGATGCGGTCTTCCACCTCGCCCCCGGGGCCGCGGATGCGCACGCGCGCCTCGATCACCGGAGCCCCGGGCAGGCGGCGGTGCTCGCGCACGATCACAACGTCGGCGAGCTCGACCGTCTCGGTCCCCGACCAGTAGCGGGCATAACTCGCCGGCAGGTTCAGCTCGAAGAGGAAGAGGCCGCCCGGCACGAGCGCCCCCGCGACGGCGGCGAGCGCGCGCTCGAGGTCGCCGTCGTCGGTGAGCTGGTTCACGACCGTGTACACGCACACGGCGGCGTCGACAGGGGGAACCAGACTGAGCGCGCGCAGATCCTGCTCGACGAAGGCGGGCGGCGATGCGAGGCCGGCAGCCCCCGCCTTCGCCCGCGCCCGCGCGAGCATGGGGGCGGAGCGGTCGACGGCGACGACCGCAAAGCCGCGGCGGGCGAGCGCGATCGCGAGGTCGCCGGTGCCGGCGCCGAGGTCGGCGATGCGCCGGACCGCACCGCCGTGGCGCGCGAGGGCATCGAGCAGGCGGGGCAGCACGAGCGCGGCGTAGGGCGCCCCGAAGGCCCGCTGCCAGGCGTCGAAGTGGGGCGCGAAGCGGTCGTAGGACGTCATGGACTCTAGCGCGCGCGGCCGTCTTCGGGGCGAGGCGGCGCCGGCGGAGCAAGGCGGGCGACCTCCACGACGACCGTGCGCGTGCGGACCGGCGGCGTCTCCCGCTCCCAGGGACGGACGTATTCGAAGAGGATCGAGGTCCGGCCCGGTGCCACGGCCTCGAACGTCCAGACCTCCGTGCCGCCGCTGCCCGTGCGCTGCGGCTCCTGCAGCCGATACGCGGTGCCGCGCAGGCGGACCACGCGCTCGTCGAGCGGCCGGCCGAGCCGCCAGCGAAAGCCCGTCGTCGCGTTCGCGTCGAGCTCGACCGCAAAGCGCGTCCCGGGCCGCGCGACGATCCGCTCCTCCGCTGCGGCCGCCAGGAGCAGCGCCCCGAGCCCGAGCGCGGCAAGACGCCTCATCCCTGGGGCTCCAGCTCGACTAGCCGCTCGCCCGGGCCCCGCCCGCAGTGGAATCGCACCACGCCGCGCACCGGGTCGCGCGGCGCCCGGAGCGTTCGGCCGTTGCAGCGGAGCACGAACCCGCGTGGATAGCGCCGTGCGGGCACGAAGAGCTCGACGGGCGCGGTGCCCCGCGCGCGGTAGCCCAGGCGCAGCCGGTTGGTTGCGGCGTCGAAGGCGTGCTCGAGCACGCGGCCCGGCACCGCCGGCGCGTACGCGCGGGCGAGCGCCGTCGTGCGGTCCACGCGCTCCCCACCCGGCGCGGAGCTCAACCCGTCGAAGAGCCCCCAGCGCCCCTGGCTGATCTCCGCCCACAGCCAGAAGGCCGAGTTGGCCCGAAGCCGGTCCTGCAGGTCGAGCTCCGCGGTGATCCACGCGTCGGCATTCGCCGCGTGCGGATCGATGCCGTACTCGCCGACGAGGAGCGCCGCGCCCCAGCCGGCCGCCTCGGCGGCGGCGTGCTCCATCGACGGCCCGAGCTCGGCGGGATTGCCGCTCGCGAAGGTGTGGCCGTCGAAGACGTCGGTGTAGATGTGCGGCGCGTAGAGCACGCGCCGCACCGGGAAGCGGTGCGCGGGGATCGGCGCCTGGTTGAGCAGGTTGCGGATGACGTCGGGCTCGAAGGCAACGAGATGCCGGCGGTCGGCGCGCCGGATCGCGCGCGCCACGCGCACGTTGAAGGCGAAGAGCGCGTCGGCGCTTCCCGCGAGCGGCTCGTTGAAGGTCTCGTAGCCGAGCACGGCCGGACTGCGCGCAAAGCGCCGTGCCACCACCGCGGCGGCCGCGGCGAACGCGTCCTGGATACCGTCCCGGTTCGCAAAGAACGCGCGGAAGGCCGCCAGCGTGGCGGGGGCGAGGCGGCGGGCAGCCAGATCGGTGAGCGGGCCGCCGAGATACGGATAGGTGCCCGGGCCGAGGAGCCGGTCGAGCACCCAGCGCGGCGCGCCGTCTTCGCCGATCTCCTTCGAGAACGCGTCCTGGTGAAAGTCGATGAGCACGAGGATGCCGCGCGCAGCGCAGAGGCGAACGACCGCGGCAATGCGCTCGAGGTAGTCGCGATTGTAGCGCCCCGGCATCGGCTCGAGCGCGCTCCAGTTGATCGGCAGCCGCAGCAGGTTGAAGCCGAGGGCCTGCATCTTGGCCGCGTCGCCCGCGTCGAACGGCGGGATCGGCTCGAGCGGCAGCCGGCCGTCGGCGAAGGTCACGTCGAAAATGCCCGCCACGCGTGCGTTCACGCCACGCAGCGTGATCTCGCGACGGCGCGCGTCGACCAGCCGCCCGCCGACTACGCGCAGCCGTCGGCCGTCGAGCGCGCGCGCGGGCGGCGCCGCCAGCGCCACGACGAGGACGGCGGCGAGGAGACTGCGCACGGCCTCGCTTAGCCGGGCGCCGCGCGCGGTGCAACCCGCGCGCGGCCCCGGGGATCGACGGTCAGTTGATGTCGCCGAGGACGGTCGCCGAGTACGTCATGTTCTTCACCCAACGGTAGGGCAGGTAGATGTACCCGGCGTCGGCGAAGCACTTCCCCCATGAGTTCTTGATGATGAGATAGCCGCCGTCGAGGGACGAGACGTTCGTCGGCGCAAGCGGCGCGCCTGGCGGCAGGGAGCCATTGTCGACCCAGCCGACGACCTCGACGGCGTGGCCGCCGCGGTCGCACTCGCAGACCCCGGGGTTGGTGTGGCACTTGCCGTCGCTGCCGTTCGCGCAGTGCGGCAGCACCGTGGTCACGTAGCCGTTGGCGTCGGGATTGTCGAACGACGGCGGCACGGCGATGCCGAGCACGACGGGCTTCCCGAACAGCGCCACTGCCCAGAGAATCAGGGCGAGGGAGTTGTCGACGTTGCTCGAGTCCCAGAGCTCGGTCTCGGAGACCGCCTGGAAGCCCGAGGCACCGCCGACCGGCGGGGCGAGGTAGTAGCAGTAGCGGAAGAACAGGAAGTCGAAGCAGACGGGATACCCCTGATGATTGGTATCGGAGCAGTAGAACTGCTCGGGGCCGATGTAGCCCGTGCAGCTGTGGGTGTAGGTCTGGGTCGTGTCGTCCGCGGTGCGCGAGTACGACGGGTTGTACTCCCACTGATCCTCGAACGGATGCACGTAGTGCTCCGCGATCATCCGCTGCCACACGCCGTGCGTGCCGAGCCCGTCCCCGTACGTCGACGGCCACCAGATCGCCTTGGCCATGAAGTAGAGGTGCTGCTCGGAGAGGTTCACCCAGCGGTTGTACTTCTTGGCGATCGCCGCCTCCATGGCGGCCTCGATGCCGAACGCCACGCAGGTGCCGCGGCTCCCCTGGTTCTTCACGCACGTCTGATAGAACTTCTGCGGCCAGTTGTAGTTCTTGTAGGCGCCGAGCGTCGTGTGCGAGCACGAGGGGCCGGTCTGGTCCTCGAGATCGCCCGCGTGCTCTTCGAGGTTGCAGCTCGCCGGATAGCCGGGCGGCGGGGTGCCCCCCGGCGGCGGGAGCTGGGGAATGATGTTCTGCTGGAGGTACTTGGCGATGTTGCTGTTGAGCGTGATCAGGTCGGATGCCGGCATTTGATGCGCCTGGTCCTTCGAGGGAAGGCTCAGGCGGTCGATGATGAACCCGTACTGCTGGCTGTTGGCCGTGAAGAAGTCGTAGAAGCTGTCGTACTGCCCGGTTTGGTTGTCCATGGTCGGGAAGATGCGGAGCGCGTTGGCGATGAGCGCGAGCTGGGCGCGGCGGCCGAGCGTGAGGACGTTCTGGACGGCCGGGACCAGCGCGCGCGTCACCAGCGCCTGGTTCAGATCGATCTTGACGAGATAGTTGCCGTCATCGGTCGGCGTGACGACCCCGCTGTCGATGTCGGCCGGGTCGACGCCCGGGGTGTAATGGCCGGCCATGTCCGGGTTCTGCGCGATGAACTGCTGCACGAGCGACTCGTCGTCCATCGCGAGCTGCTCGGCGGTCCCGGCGTCCATCTCCTGCGTCTGGATGTCGGCCGCATGGTGCTCGCCGCCTGCGAGCAGCGCCTGGCCCGTCGCCGGATCGACCAGCGTAAAGCCGGGGAGCAGCCCGCCCCGGAAGCGCCGCACCTTGCCCTTGCGGGGCGTGAACACCCCGCGAAGCGTGTCGCAGGCGGGGGCGGCGAGCTCGAGCAGCAGCTTGCCGCCCTTGGCGGTCCCGCACGTTTTCCAGCGCACCCGCAAGATCGTCTTCTTGCGGGAGACCTGCCGCCGCGCGCTCGCCACCGCGCACGTCGTGCCGAGCCACACCTGCGGGCCGCTGATGCTGATCGTGTCCGAATCGGGCACGCCCGCGATGAGCGGGCCGCCGGGCAGCGCCCAGGTGCCACCGCCACACGGCGTGGGTTTCGCCTTCTTCTTCGCCGCCGCCGGCCCCGCTCCCAAGGCCAGCACCACCATCGCCACCACCGCCACCCGTAGCCTCATCGGGCCCCCCTTCCCGGCCACCTGAGCGCCACTTGCGGGCGAAAGTCAACCGACGAGATCCGGCCGCGCCTACCGCGTCGCGACGATGAAGAGCCGCGGGAACGGCAGCAGCACCGTGCCGTCGGACCGCCGCGGGTACGCCCGGGCGATCTCCGAAGCGTAGGCGGCGGTGAAGTCGTCGCGCGCGGCACCCTCGAGGCGGGCGAGAAAGGGGCGCAGGGACGAGCCCGCGAACCACGCGACGATCGCCTCGGGACCGGGCAGCGGGTGGTGGTAGATCGTCCGCCAGACCTCGACGCGCGTCGCCTCCGGCCGCAGCAGATCGTAGTAGTCCCCGGGCCGCCGGAGGGCCGCGCGCACGGCGCCCGCCGGGGCGAGCGTCTCCGCCCACGGCCCGCGGGCGGCCACGGTGCGCATGAGCGCGAGCGCGGGCTCCTCGGCATTGTCCGGCATCTGCACGGCGAGCACGCCGCCCGCCGGCAGCGTCGCGAGCAGCCGCGCGAGCACCGCCGGGTGGTCGGGCACCCAGTGGAAGACGGCGTTGCCGAAGAGGAGCTCGGTTTCGGCGGGAGGGCTCCAGGCGGCGACGTCGGCGAGCACGAAGTCGGCGGCGGGCACCCGCTCGCGCGCCTGCCGCAGCATCTCGGGCGAGGCGTCGACGCCCACGACGCGGGCCCCCGGGTAGCGCGCGATCAGCAGCGCAGTCGAGTTGCCCGGCCCGCACCCGACGTCGACCACGCGCCGCGGCGAGGCGAGCGGCACCTGGGCGAGGAGGTCGCGCGCGGGTCGCGTCCGCTCGTCCTCGAACTCGAGGTACTGCCGGGCGCTCCAGTCGGCCACCGCGCGCATGACGACGCCGGCATACACGACGGCGGGCGGCAATACGAACCGCCGGGGGTCACAAGACCGGGAGCCGCCGCCGCGGCCGCACCGGGAAGGCCACATCGAGCCGGGCGACGTCCGCGGCGCCGAGCACGAGCGCGCCGGCCGCGGCGTTCTCCTCGACGTGGGCCGCGCGCGCCGCCTTGGGGATCGTGAACAGCACGTCGCTGCGTCCGACGAGGAAGGCGAGCGCCACCTGCCGCGGGGTCGCGCCGAGCCGCGCCGCGACCTCCGCCAGCACGCGGCCGCCGTGGCTCGTCGGCGCCGGGAAGTCGCCCGAGCCGAAGGGGCTGTAGCCCACCACCGCGATCCCGCGCGCGGCGCACCAGGGCACGAGCGCGTGCTCGATCGCGCGCTCGCCGAGATGGTGCAGCACCTGGTTGCAGGCGATCGCCCCGGGGCCGGCGATCGCCACCGCGCGCGCGAGATCGTCGACGTCGAAGTTGCTGACGCCGAAGAAGCGGATCTTGCCCGCGCGCACGAGGTCGGCGAAGCCGGCGAGCGTCTCTTCGAGCGGATGGCGGCCGGGCCAGTGCAGCAGGTAGAGGTCGAGCCGGTCGGTGCCGAGCCGACGCAGGCTCGCCTCGCACGCGCGCTGGACGCCCGCGCGCGAGGCGTGCGCGGGCAGCACCTTCGAGACGAGGAACACCTCGTCGCGGCGGCCGGCGATGGCACGCCCCACCAGCACCTCGACGCGTCCGTCGCCGTACATCTCCGCGGTGTCCACGTGCGTGAGCCCGAGGTCGAGTCCGCGCCGCAGCGCCGCCACGGCCGCCGCGGGATCGTCGCGCTCGAGGTTCCACGTGCCCTGGCCGATGACCGGCAGGACGACCCCGGTCGAGCCGAACGGACGCCGGCGCACGGTGCGGCCGCTAGAAATCCGTCTCGGGCTCCCGGCCGAGCAGCCGGCAGTAGAGGTACGCCTGCGCCGAGTCCTCGGCGATCTCCGCCCGGTTATAGGCTTCGAGGAGCGTGGGACCGGTTGCCGCGAGCCCGTGGTGGGCGAGCAGCACGATCCGGGTCTCGGGCGCCCGGCGGTAGACCTCCACCATGAGGTCGCGGAGCTTCTCCGAGCCCGCGTCGGCGTACGGGACGATCTGGATCTTCCCGAGGTGGACCCGCGCCTGGCCCGTGAGGTGGGGGGGAACCATGCCGAGAATTCCGAAGGCCATCGTGGCCGTCGAGTGGGTGTGCACGACCCCGCCGATGTCCGGACAGGTGGCGAGGATGCCGGCGTGCCAGCGGTACTCCTTCGACGGCCGCCCGTCGCCGCCGTGCTGGCGGCCGGCGAAGTCCATCTCGATGACGTTCCACACGGCCGTATCGCGAAAGGTCACCCCCGTCGCCGTGCAGAGGTAGCGGTCCGTGCCCGGGATGCGCACGCTCACGTTGCCTCCCGAGCCGGAGGTGAGCCAGCGCTCGCTCGCCCGGTGGCAGATGTCCACGAGCTGCCTCTTGAGGTCGTCGACGTCCATCGGCCGCCGGTTCTAGGACGGCCGCCCGGGCCGCGGCAAGGCGGCCCGGTGTTTCTTCGGCCGTCGAGCCGGCATAATGAGGATGCCATGGCGAACGACACGCTCACGGTGACCGACAACCGCACGGGCAAGCAGTACACCCTGCCGATCGAGCACGGCACGATCCGGGCGACGGACCTCGCCCAGATCAAGGTGGGTCCCGGCGATCCCGGGCTGCGCAGCTACGATCCGGCGCTCGCGAACACGGCCTCGTGCAAGAGCGCCATCACCTACATCGACGGCGAGCGCGGCATCCTCCGCTACCGCGGCTACCCGATCGAGGAGCTGGCCGAGAAGAGCAACTACCTCGAGGTGGCCTACCTCATCGTCAAGGGCGAGCTGCCGACGGCCTCGCACCTCAAGATGTGGCGGCACAACATCCGCATGCACACGCTCCTCCACGAGAACGTCAAGCGCTTCATCGAGGGGTTCCGCTACGACGCCCACCCGATGGGCATCGTCGTCGGCACGGTCGGGGCGCTCTCGACCTTCTATCCCGACGCGAAGCACGTGATGGACCTCGAGTCGCGGCGGATGCAGACGCGGCGGCTGATCGGCAAGATGCCCACGATCGCCGCCTTCGCCTACCGCCACAGCCGCGGCCTGCCGTACGTCTACCCGGACAACGAGCTGTCCTACGCCGGCAACTTCCTCTCGATGCTCTTCAAGATGACCGAGCTCAAGTACACGCCGAACCCCGTCCTCGAGCGGGCGCTCGACGTGCTCTTCATCCTCCACGCCGACCACGAGCAGAACTGCTCCACCACCGCGGCGCGCGTGATCGGCAGCGCGCTCGCCGACCCCTACGCCGTGATCGCCGGAGCCTGCGCGGCGCTCTCGGGGCCGCGCCACGGCGGCGCCAACGAGGAGGTCATCCGCATGCTGCGCGAGATCGGGTCGGTCAAGCGCGTGCCCGAGATCATCAAGCAGGTGAAGGCCGGCGAGCGGCGGCTCATGGGATTCGGCCACCGGGTCTACAAGAACTTCGATCCGCGCGGGAAGATCATCAAGCAGCTCGCCTACGAGGTGTTCGAGGTGACGGGCAAGAACCCGCTCATCGACATCGCGCTCGAGCTCGAGCGGATCGCGCTCCAGGACGACTACTTCGTCTCGCGCAAGCTCTACCCGAACGTCGACTTCTACTCCGGGATCATCTACGACGCGATGGGCTTCCCGACCGAGATGTTCCCCGTGCTCTTCGCGATCCCCCGCACCTCGGGCTGGATGGCGCAGTGGGCGGAGATGCTCCTCGACGAGGAGCAGCGCATCGCGCGCCCGCGGCAGATCTACGTCGGCCACGACGCGCGGCCGTACGTCCCCATCGAACAGCGGCTCGACGGCGGGGCACTCGAGACGGAGGTCCGCGGCCCGCTCTAATCGGCGCCCGCTCAGCGCGGCGCGGCGGTGACGTCGACGGGCACGCCGCGGGCCTCGCGGAACGCGGTGGCGAGGCGGCGGGCGTCGAGCGCGGCGGGCGGCCGGCGCGCTTTGGCCGCCGCGAGCAGCGCCTCGGGCCGCCGCGGGCCGTAGCCGTAGATGTCGGGGTGGACCTGGACGAACGTCCTGCCGCCGCGCGTCCCGAGGGTCGCGCGCTGGTAGGTGAACTCGACCGGCGTGCCCACCGCGACCAGCGGGAAGAGCTGCTCGATGTCCTCCGGATAGAGCCGCGCGCACCCGTGGCTCACCTCCATGCCGACGCCCCAGGGGATGTCGGTGCCGTGGATCGCGTAGCGTGGGAGCGTGAGCTCGAGCCGGTACTTGCCGAGCGGGTTGTCGGGGGCCCCGCCCGCGATCGCCGTGCGCGCATCGCCCCGCTCGCGGATGTGCTCGGCGCGGATCGAGGCCGGCACGATCCAGCGCGGATTCATGGTCTTGCCCCGGACGCGAAACCGCCCGCGGGGCGTGCGGCGATCGCGCCGCCCGAGCCCGACGGGATAGGTGCGCACCACGAGGGTCCGCGGCCGCCCCGCCGGGCGCTCGTAGTAGAAGAGCCGCATCTCGGGGATGTTCAGCACGAGCCCCGTGTACGTGCAGCACGGCAGCACCCACGCCGTCGGCAGCACGATGGTCGCCCCCACCGGCGGCACCCACGGATCGACGCCCGGATTGGCCGCGACGATCTCGTTGTAGCCGACGTCGTAGTAGCGGGCGACGTCCATGAGCGTGTCGCCGTCGCGGATGCGATAGGGGCGCAGCTCGCCGATCACCGTGTCGATGGGCGTGCCGTCCGCGTCGGTGCCGAGCGTGAAGGCCGGGATCGTCTTGTGGGCGAAGAGCGCCTCGGTGTAGGCGCGCGCGGCGAGATCGCGGTCGGGGGGCACCGGCTCGGGCCCCCGGCAGGCGGCGAGGCCGACAACCCCGAGCAGGACGACCCCGGCTCGCAGCGCAGCCGGCATGCCCACGGGCTCGCTCAAACCAGGCTGGTCGCCCGCACGCAAGCCTGCCCGCTGGCCTCGGCGGCACGCGCGCGCTACGGAGGGCGGCGATGACCGAGCTCAGCGGCTACGACACGGCCATGGGCATCCGCCTGATTGCCGCCACTCGCGACGAGGTCGTCGCCGAGTACGAGGTGGGCCCGCAGCATCGCCAGCCCTACGGGATCGTCCACGGCGGCGTGCACTGCGGGGCGATCGAGACGGTGTGCTCGATGGGCGCCGGGATCGACGCGATGGCACGCGGCCAGGCCGTCGTCGGCGTCGAGAACCACACGAGCTTCGTGCGCGCGGTGCGCAGCGGGAAGATCCGGGTGACGGCGCGTCCGATCACCCGCGGGCGCCGCAGCCAGCTCTGGGAGGCGACCGCGCGCGACGAAGCGGGGCGAATCGTCTCGACCGGACGGGTCCGCCTCCTCTGCCTCGACCCCGGCAGCGAGCTCGCCGGCGCGCCCGTGTCGGCGAAGCCCGGCTAGCGTTCGACGGCGGCGGCGAGCGCGTCGTCGCTCAGCCGGTACGTCGTCCAGTCCCCGAGCGGCACCGCCCCGAGCTTTTCGTAGAAGCGGATCGCGGGCACGTTCCAGTCGAGCACCGCCCACTCGACCCGCGCACAGCCCCGCGTGCACGCGATCGCCGCCACCCGGCGCAGGAGCGCCGAGCCGATGCCCTGCCGGCGAAACGGCTCCTCGACGAAGAGATCCTCGAGCCAGATGCCCTCGCGGCCGCGCCACGTCGAATAGCTCGGGAAGAAGAGCGCAAGACCCACGGCGCGGCCGTCGACTTCGGCGAGCAGGCACTCGAAGGGCGGGCGGGGGCGCGCGAGCTGTGCCCGCAGCGCCTCGGGCGTCACCTCGACGGCCTCGGGCTCCCCCTCGTAGGCGGCGAGGCCCACGACCAGCCGGTAGATCGCCTCGGCGTCGGCGGGGCCGGCGGGTCGGATGGTCACCTCGCCCATGGGCGCCCCCGGTCCCTACCGCCCCGACCCGGCGGTGCTCAAGCCCCGCCGGATGCCTTGACTTGGTGCGCCAATTCTGGCGAGGACGGGCGGATGCCCGGGGGCCCCGTCGATCATTTCAAGGCCGATCTGCGCGCGATCCGCTTCACGCTTTGGGAGCACCTCAAGGTCCAGCAGCTTTTTGCGCACGCGCGCTTCGCGCACCTCTCGCGCGAGGACGCGGACGCGGCCATCGAGCAGTGCCTGCGGTTCGTGACCGAGGTGACCGGACCGCTCAACGCCGAGGGCGATCGGATCGGCTGCCGCTTCGAGGGGGGCCGCACGATCACGCCGCCCGGCTTCCGCGAAGCCTGGACCCAGCTTTGCGAGCTCGGGTTCCTCGGCTTCTCCATGCCGGTCGAGGCGGGCGGATTCGGGGGGCCCCGCGCGATCGACGTCGTCCTCCAGGAGCTGCAGAGCGGGGCCAACACGGCCTTCAACATGTACGCCGGGCTCACCCACGGCGCCGCCGACCTGATTCAGACCTTCGCGCTGCCCGAGGACAAGCGGCGCTTCCTGCCCGCGATGCTCGCCGGCCGCTTCTCCGGCACGATGTGTCTCTCGGAGCCGCACGCCGGCTCCGACGTGGGCGCCACCAAGACCCGCGCCCGCCAGCTCGACGGCAACGTCTACGCGATCACGGGGACCAAGTGCTGGATCTCGGCCGGCGACCACGACCTCACCGAGAACATCGTCCACCTCGTGCTCGCGCGGATCGAGGGGGCGCCCGCGGGCACCAAGGGGCTCTCGCTCTTCATCGTCCCGAAGATCTGGGTGAACGAGGACGGCAGCCTCGGCGAGCCGAACGACGTCGTCACCGGCTCGATCGAGCACAAGCTCGGCATCCGCGCCTCGGCGACCGCGGTGCTCCACTTCGGCGAGAACGGCCGCTGCCGCGGCATCCTCGTCGGCGGGCAGCCCAACATGGGCATGCGGCAGATGTTCCGCATGATGAACTCGGCGCGCATCGCGGTGGGCGTGCAGGGGCTGGCGGTGGCGTCGACTGCGTACCTGAACGCGCTCGCCTACGCCCGCCAGCGGCTTCAGGGGTCGTCGGCGAAGCACTTCCGCGACCCCAACGCGCCGCGCGTGCCGATCATCGAGCACGCCGACGTGCGGCGCATGCTGCTCGAGATGAAGGCCAAGGTCGAGGGCATGCGCACGCTGCTCGTGAAGCTCGCGCTCCACGCCGACCTCGTCGAGGCCGACCCCGCGAACGCGGCGTTCCATCAAGGGCAGGTGGACCTCCTCACGCCGGTGGTGAAGGCGTACTGTGCCGACCAGGCCTTCCGCATCGCGGAGCTCGCCATCCAGACCTACGGCGGCGCCGGCTACGTGCAGGACAATCCCGTCGAGCAGTACTGCCGCGACGCGAAGATCTTTTCGATCTACGAGGGCACGAACCACATCCAGGCGCTCGACTTGGTCGCGCGCAAGCTCCCGGCCGGGGGCGGCACGACCTTCGCGGCCTTCCTGCGGGAGATCACCGACTTCGTGGCCGCGCACGGCCAGCGCACCGGGCTCGCCGCCGAGGTGCGCGCGCTCGGCGAGGCCGCGCGGGCGCTCGAGGGTGCGGCGAACAAGCTCATCGAGTTCTTCATGGGAAGCCAGATCGACCACGTGACGCTGGTCGCCAACGCGTTCCTCGAGATCCTGGCCGAGGTCGCCCTCGCCCACCTCTTGCTTGACGCGGCCCTCGTGGCCGAGGCGCGGCGCGCCGAGCAGGACGAGCAGAGCGACGAGGAGTTCGCCTTCTACTCCGGCAAGATCATGGCCGCCCGCCACTTCGTGCACTTCATCCTGCCCGGCGTGCACGCCAAGGCGGCCGCGATCTTGGGTGGCGACCGCAGCGCCCTCGACGTGCCGGACCACGGCTTCTCGACCGCCTACTAGGGGCGAGGCTACAAAACCGCGCCGCACTTCGGGTATCCTGTCTTCCATGCCCGCGCGCCCGCCCCAGGCCATCGTGGCGATCGTCGGCGGCGCCACCGCCGGCGCGGAGGCCGCCAGCCTCTTCGCCGAGCGCGGTGTCGTCTGCGTCGTCTTCGAGCAGAACGCCCGTCCCTACGGCAAGATCGAGGACGGCCTCCCGCGCTGGCACGTGAAGCTGCGGCGCAAGGAGTTCGAGGCGATCGACGAGCGGCTCGCCCGGCCCGGCGTCCACTTCGTGCCCTGCACGAAGATCGGCCGGGACGTGTCCTTCCGCGAGCTCGCAACCGGCTGGGGCTTCACCGCCGTCCTCCTCGCCCACGGCGCCTGGCGCGACCGCCCGCTCCCGATCGAGGGTGTGGATCGATTCGTCGGCCGCGGCCTCGTCTACCAAAACCCGTTCATCTACTGGTTCAACCACTATCCCGAGCGCGGGTACGCCGGGCCCGTCTATCGGGTCGAGGACGGTGCGATCGTCGTCGGCGGGGGACTCGCTTCGATCGACGTCGTCAAGGTGCTCCAGATCGAGACGGTGCGCGCCGCGCTCGCCGCGCGCGGGATCGCGGTCGACGTGCTCGAGCTCGAGCACGCGGGGATCCCCGCCGTGCTCGCGGCGCACGGGCTCTCGTGGGCGGCGCTCGGGCTCCGCGGCGCGACCCTCTTCTACCGGCGACGGATCGAGGACATGCCGCTCGCCGAGGGGCCCGAGGACGCGTCGGCGGCGCGGCGCGAGAAGCTCGAGGCGACGCGCCGGCGCATCCTCGAGAAGGCGATGCAGAAGTACGGCTTCGCGGTGCGGCCGCTGCGCGCGCCGGTGGGGCTCCTGGTGGAAGGCGACCGGCTCGTGGGCCTCCGCTTCCAGCCGACGAAGGTCGAGGACGGACGCGCCGTTCTCCTCCCGGGGGCAGGCGAGGACGTCCGCGCGCCCCTCGTGGTGAGCTCGATCGGCAGCATCCCCGAGCCGCTGCCGGGGATTCCCGAGCGCGAGGGCCTCTACGACTATGCCGATCCCGAGCTCGGTCGGCTCCGCGGCTATGCGAACGTCTTTAGCTGCGGCAACGTGCTCACCGGCAAGGGCAACATCGTCGCCTCGCGACGCCACAGCGTGCGCGTGACGAGCCACGTCATCGAGGCCTTTCTCGGCCTCGGTCCGGCCGACCACGCGGGCGAGGAAGCGCTCGCCGGGTCGGCGGCGATGAGCGCCCGCACCCACGCGGCGCAGATCGCCGAGTGGGTGGCCGAGCGCCCGCCGCTCGCGCCCGCGACCGCCGAGACCATCCTCGAGCGGGTGCGCGCCCGTCAGCGGGCCGTCGGCTACGACGGCGACTACGCGGCGTGGATCGCCCGCGTCACCCCTCCCGATCTCGCGTGACCCGCCATGCGCTGGGCATCGGCCCTCGCCGTCGGTTCGTCGCTCGAGGCGGCGGTCGCCGCCGCCGGGGCGCGCGTGCGCGCCGCGCTCGGCGGCGGTCCCGCCGACCTGCTGCTCGCGTTCGTCTCCGGGCACCACGCCGCCGCGTTCGACCGCGTGCCGGCGCTGCTCGCCGCCCACTGCCCGGCCGCGACGGTGCTCGGCTGCAGCGCGGCCGGCGTGATCGGCGGGGGGCACGAGGTGGAGGACCGGCCCGCCGTCGCGCTCATGGCCGCCGTGCTGCCCGGGGTCGAGCTCGCGGCCTTCCACCTCGATCCCGAGGCGCCGTCGGTGCCGGCGGTGCCCGCCGGAGGGGAGCCGCCGCACTTCGTGCTGCTGGCCGATCCCTTCACGTTCGACGCGGAGCGCTTCGTGCGCGCCCTCGACGTGGCGTTCCCCGGCTCCCGGACCGTCGGCGGGCTCGCGAGCGGCGGCCGCCAGCCCGGGGCGAACGCGCTGTTCCACGGACGCCGCGTGCACCGCGGCGGCTGCGTCGGGGTGGCGCTCGCCGGCGACGTCGCGATGGATGCTATCGTCGCGCAGGGGTGTCGGCCGATCGGCGAGCCAGCGTTCGTCACCCGCTGCGAGCGCAACCTGCTCTACGAGCTCGACGGCCGGCGCGCCGCCGACGTGCTGCGCGCGCTGTTCGACGCCGCCACGCCGCAGGAGCGGATGCTCTTCCGGGACTCGCTCTTCCTCGGCATCGTCATGGACGAGGCGCAGCAGACCTACCGGGCCGGCGACTTCCTCATCCGCAACCTCCTCGGCCTCGATCCGCGCAGCGGCGCGCTCGCGGTGGGCGCGGCGCTGCGGCCGGGCATGATCGTCCAGCTGCACCTGCGCGATGCGGCCGCCTCCGCACACGAGCTGCGCACGCTCCTCGCCGCGCACCGCGCGCATGCCCCCGCGCCGCCCGACGGCGTGCTCCTCTTTTCCTGCCTCGGGCGCGGCCTGCGCCTCTACGGGACGCCGGACCACGACACGGGGCTGCTCCGCGCCGCGCTGGGCGAGGTGCCGATCGGCGGCTTCTTCTGCAACGGCGAGATCGGCCCCGTGCGCGGGCAGACGTTCCTGCACGGCTACACGAGCGCCTGCGGGCTCTTCCGCCCGCGGGGCTGACCGCCGGCTACTCGACGAACGCCCCGCTCGGCGAGCCGCAGTACGCGAGCCCGAGCCGCTGGTCGATCGCCTGCTCGACGGCGCTGAACACCGCGCTCTGCGCCGCCGCGCCGAGGCACGGCGGACAGCCAACCGGCAGCCGTGCGTTGGCGGCGGCGAAGCGCGCCGCACACGACGCCGCAGGATCGGTCTCCTCGCACGCCGTCTCGTTGAAGGGCGGATGCCCCCGGAAGGAGAAGTCGACCCAGTGCCGGTGACACTTGAGCCCGATGCACTTCACGAGCTTCTCTACGTTGCGGTTGAACTTGAGCTCGCACTTGAGGACGTCGACCTGGGTCGGGACGAATCCCCCCTCGTCGCCGGCGAACGGCGGTCCGCTCGGGTCGCAGAAGATCGCGCCGTTGAAGCTGTCGGCGGCAGCTTCGAAGCTCGGGAAGAGATTCTGCTGGTTCTGCGTGATGCAGGCGGGACAGATGCCCGGCTTGAGGATCCCGAGCGAGCTGGAGAACGTCGACGCGCACGCGTTCTCGCAGGCCTCCTCGTCGAACGGCCGATTGCGGACCACGTTGACGACGTACTTCTCGTGGCACTTGAGCACACAGGTGGTGGCGATGATCGTGCGCTTGTTCACGAAGCGCTCGCACTGCAGCTCGAGGCGGCCGGAAGGCAGGCAGCCGGTATCCTCCCCCGTCGGGTCGAGCGGCGTGCAGACGGCGTGGACACGCGCCGTGGCGAGCGCGCCCAGCAGCAGAGCCAGGGTCAGTCGTGCGGCCATGGTCCCCCCTCCCTTGCAAGGTGCCGCAAAGCGGCGACGCGCGCGGGGGATGCAAGGAGAGTGCCCGGTTGCCGGGGGGTTCGCGCCGGCCTTTTCGCCCGCGCGGCTGCACGATCTGGCAGCCCGGTGCGATCCCGGCCGACCTTTGAACGGCGACTCGGGTTGACAACCGACCGGTCGGTCGGGTAGCCGTGTCCTGTGGCAGCCGAGCCGGCGCTCCTGAAATCGCCGTCGCGGGAGAAGATCCTCGACGCGGCCGAGCCGCTCTTCGCGCGCCAGGGCTTTGCCGGGACGGGGCTCGCCGAGGTCGCCGCACGGGTCGGGCTCTCCAAGTCGTCCCTCTTCCACCACTTCTCGAGCAAGGCACAGCTCTACGCCGCGGTGGTGGCGCGCATCCTCGCGCGCATCGAGGCCCCGGTGCTGGCCGCGCTCGCCGCCCCCGGCGCGCCGCTCGCCCGGCTCGAGCGCGCCATCGACACGCTCGTCGACGTGCTCGCCGCCAACCCGACCTTCGCCCGACTGCTGCTGCGGTCGCTCTTCGAGGACGACGAGCTCGCCGGCGACCTGCCCGAGGAGGAGGAGGCCAATGCCGTCATCCAGCGTCTCGTCGCGGCGCTCGCGCGCGTGCTCGACGAGGGGGTCTCAGCCGGTGTGCTGCGGCCGGCGAGCGTCCCGCACACCGTGCAGACGCTGATCGGCGCGACGGTCTACCACTTCGCGTCGGGCGAGTTCGGCAACGAGCTCCTCGGCGCCCCGCTCTTCGCGGCGGCCGAGGTGCGCCGCCGCAAGCACGAGCTCAAGGCCCTCCTGCGGCACGGGCTCACGCTTCCACGGAGGACTGGCTGATGGAGAAGATTCTCGCGGACCACCGCCGGATGCTCGGCGACTTCGAGCTGGTGGAGTTCGTCGACGAGGAGGAGATCGCCGCGCTGCGGGCGAAGACCGACGTCGCGGTACCGCTCGAGCTTCACTGGACCTGGGAGTACGGCAGCGAGGTCGAGGAGCTGCGCGCGCTCTACGAGCGCGGGAAGAAAGGCCAGTGGAACGCCGAGCAGGACCTCGACTGGTCGATCCCGCTCCCGCGCGAGGAGTGGTTCATGCCGCGGGTGGGCGCGTCGATCCTCGCCAGCGTGCTCACCGAGATGGGCGCCGACGAGGCGACCTGCCGCGCCGCGGCCTGGGACGAGTTCGCGCACCTCATCTCCCAGCTCCTCCACGGCGAGCAGGCGGCGCTGCAGCTCTGCGGCCAGCTCGTCAACTGCTGCCCGACCATGGACCAGAAGTGGTACGCCGGCTCGCAGGTGATCGACGAGGTCCGGCACGTCGAGGTGTTCTCGAAGTTCCTCGCGCGCAAGATGGGCGTCATCTACCCCATCGACCCGACGCTCAAGGTGCTCCTCGACACGCTGCTCGCGGCGCCCACCTGGAAGCTCAAGGTCCTCGGCATGCAGACGCTCTTCGAGGGCATGGCGGTCGGCATCATGGACCTCATCCAGCGCAGCAACACGAATCCGCTCGTCAAGGAGATCATCCACCGGGTGCACCAGGACGAGGCGCGCCACGCGGCCTTCGGCATTCTCTCTATGCGCCGGCTGGTCAAGGAGTCGACCCCGGCGGAGCGCGCCGAGATGGAAGACTTCGCCTTCAACGTCCTCGAGACGCTCAATGCGAACCAGCAGCTCGACATGCTCCAGCGCTTCGGCCCCAAGTACGGGCTCGCGCCCGACGCCGTCGTGCAGTCGATGCAGGCGATGGACCAGTGGGCCGTGATCAACAGCGAGGCGTTCATGCACACGGTGATGCCGAACCTGATGCGGCTCGGGCTGGTCACCGAGCGCACCGAGGCCGCCTATCGCAGCCGCGGGCTCCTCGTCGGCGAGCCGCTGGCGCCCCGCACCGAGCTCCCGCTCACCTAATCGAACAGCCTGAGCCCTCGGGCGCGCGTGCGCGCCAGCCGCGCGAGGAACTCCGCCCGCGGCACGGTGCGTGCGCCGAGGCGCTCCAGGTGGGGCGAGAGCACCTGCACGTCCATCCAGTCGAGGCCGCGCGCCCGCAGGTGCTCGACCAGATGAAGAAGCGCGAGCTTCGAGGCGTCGGGCTCGCGGTGGAACATGCTCTCGGCCGAGAACGTCCCGTCGACCGCCACGCCGTAGATGCCGCCCACGAGCTGCGTGCCGCGCCAGGCCTCCACGCTGTGCGCCGCCCCGCAGCGGTGCAGGCGCACGTACGCCTCGACGACCTCGGGCGTGATCCACGTGCCGTGCTGTCCGGGCCGAGGCACCGTGGCGCAGGCACGGATCACGGCGGCGAACGCGGCGTCGACCGTGAAGCGGAGCGTCGAGCGCCGGCGCGCCCGGGCGAGCGAGCGGCCCACGTGCAGCCGGTCGAACTCGAGAATCGCGCGCTCGGCCGGCGAGAACCAGAGCATCGGCATCCCCTCGGCGGGCCAGGGGAAGATGCCGCGGCGGTAGGCCGCGAGGAGCACGTCGGGGCGCAGCGCGCCGCCGATGGCGACCAGGTCGGTCTCGGGATCGACCATGCGCGGCGTCAGGGCAGGAGCAGGACCTTGCCGGTCGTCGCGCGTCCCTCGAGCGCGCGGTGGGCCGCGGCCGCCTCCGCGAGCCGGTAGCGCGCGCCCACGTGGACGCGCAGCCGCCCGCCGCGCACCGCTTCGAGCACCGCGCCCGCCCGCTCTTCGAGCTCGCCCCGGTCGGCCGTGTAGTGGGCGAGCGAGGGCCGGGTGAGAAAGAGCGAGCCCAGCTCGCCGAGCCGGCGCACATCGAACGGCGGCACGGGCCCGCTCGCCTGTCCGTAGGAGACGAGGAGTCCCCGCGGCCGCAGCGCGCGCAGACTGCCCTCGAACGTGCTCTGGCCGACGGCGTCGTAGACGACGTCGACGCCGCGCCCCCCGCTGAAGGCGCGCGCGGCGGCGACGAAGTCCGCCGCCGTGTAGCGCACGACCTCGTCGGCCCCCGCCGCGCGGGCGAGCGCCTCCTTCTCCGGCGTCGAGCAGGTCCCGATGACCCGCGCCCCCGCGGCCTTGAGCATCTGCACGAGCAAAAGGCCGACGCCGCCTGCGGCCGCGTGCACGAGGGCCACGTCGCCCGGCTGCGTCGTGCGGGTGCCGTGGACGAGGTAGTGCGCGGTCATGCCCTGGAGCATCACGGCCGCGGCGTCCTCCGCCGCAACGCCGGCCGGCACCGCCACGAGCGCGGCAGCGGGCGCGACCACCGCCGTCGCGTAGGAGCCGGGCACCTGGGCCCAGGCCACGCGGGCGCCGGGGGCGAGCCCGCTCACCCCTGGCCCGAGCCGCTCGACGATGCCCGCGCCCTCGAGCCCGAGGACGAAGGGCAGCGGCCGCGGGTAGAGGCCCGTGCGGTGGTAGATGTCGATGAAGTTGACGCCCGCCGCCTCGACGCGCACCCGCACCTCGCCTGCCCCGGGCTCGCCCGGGTCGCGCTCCTCGAGCCGCAGCACCTCGGGGCCGCCCGGCGCGTGGACCACGATCGCCTGCCCACTCGCCATCGACTTACTCCGCCGCGGGCCACGCGGACGGGAGGATCCGCGCGCCGTCGAGGCCCGGCGGCAGCGTGCCGAAGGCACGCCCCTGCGCGTCGCCGAGCCGGGAGGCGCAGAAGGCGTCGGCGATCGCCGGCTCGGCGTGGCGCACGAGCAGCGCCGCCTCGAGCGCGAGCGCCATGCGCTCGACGAGGGACCGTGCGCGGGCCTCGAGGTGTGTCCGGTCGGCCAGCTCCTCCTTGAGCCGGGCGACGTGCGCGTCGAGGCGGCGGTCGGCGCCCGCGGCGAGCCCGAGCTCGGCGTAGAAAGCTTCCAGCGGCTCCGGCCCGTGCGCGAGCGCGCGCAGCACGTCGAGGCAGATCACGTTGCCCGAGCCCTCCCAGATGCCGTTGAGCGGCGCCTCGCGGTAGAGGCGCGGCATGCCCGACTCCTCGACGTAGCCGTTGCCGCCGAGACACTCGAGCGCTTCGGCGACGAAGGCGGGTGCGCGCTTGCAGACCCAGTACTTCGCGACCGCCGTGGCGAGGCGGGCGAAGTGGCGCTCGCCCGCATCGTCGTAGGCGCGCGCGAGACGGAGCATGGTCGCCGTCGCCGCCTCGGACTCGAGCGCGAGGTCGGCGAGCACGTTGCGCATGAGCGGCTGCTCGATCAGCCGCCGCCCGAAGGCCACCCGATGGATCGCGTGGTGGACCGCCTGCACGAGCGCCTGCCGCATGAGGGCTGCGGCGCCGATCGTGCAGTCGAGGCGCGTGTGGTTCACCATCTCGATGATGGTCGCCACGCCGCGACCTTCCTCGCCGACCATCCGCCCCCACGCGCCGTCGAGCTCGATCTCGGCCGAGGCGTTCGAGCGGTTGCCGAGCTTGTCCTTGAGCCGCTGGAGGTGGATCGTGTTGCGCGTGCCGTCGGGCCGCCAGCGCGGCACGAGGAAACAGCTGAGCCCGCGCTCGGTCTGGGCGAGCATGAGGAACGCGTCGCACATCGGGGCCGAGCAGAACCACTTGTGGCCGGTGAGCTCGTATTCGGCGCCCGGCCCGCCGCGACCGAGCGGGCGGGCGCGGGTGGTGTTCGTGCGCACGTCGGAGCCGCCCTGCTTCTCGGTCATCGCCATGCCGCAGAGCGCCCCGGCCTTCTGCCCCGCCGGCAGCGGGCGCGGGTCGTACGTCGTCGAGGTGAACCGGGGCTCCCATTCGGCGGCGACGTCGGACTGCACGCGCAGCGCCGGCAGGACCGCGTAGGTCATCGAGACGGGGCAGCCGTGCCCGGCCTCGGCCTGCGACTGGAGGTAGAAGAGCGCCGCGCGGGCGACGTGCGCGCCCGGGCGCGCCGCGCGCCACGGCAGCGCGTGCAGCTCGTGCTCGATCGCGCGTCGCATGAGGGCGTGCCACGCGGGGTGGTACTCCACCTCGTCGATGCGGTGCCCGAAGCGGTCGTGGGTGCGGAGCACCGGCGGGTAGGCATTGGCCTGCTGGCCCCAGACGAACGGCTCGCCGCCGACTGTGGCGCCGAAGGCGCGCACCCGCGCCTCCGCCCAGCCGCCGCCCTCGCGCACCAGCCCAGCCGCGAGCCCGCGGTCGGTCGCGAACAGGTCGTACTCGCCGAGCGGCGGTGGCTGGTTCGTCACCTCGTGCGTCGTGGGCATGCCCGAAGGCTACTGGGCGACGGGGGCCGTGTCGACCCCGGTCGGCCTCCGTAACCGCGCCCGGCGCGGCGTGTTGCCCGCACCATGACGAAGGCGGTGCGGGTCGGGCTCCTCGCACTCGTGCTCCTCGGCGCGGCGACGTCACCCGCCCGGGCCTGGGTCGGGGGCGGGCTTCCCGTCTCCGGGGTGATCGTGGTCGCGCCCGCCCCGATGCCCTGGTATCCCTACGGCTACTACGGCTACGCTCCGCTCCCCTATCCTCCCGTGTATTCCCCTGGATGGGTCAACGGGTACGGATTCGAAAGCCACGTACCGGGCGAGTGGGCGACGAGCGCTCACTGGGAGAGCACCGCGCCGCACGTGCACGGGTACACGCTGCATTGACGTCCTGCCCGGGCTCGCGCTCGTGCTCGCGACGGTTGCCGGGGTGGGCGCGCAGGCGGCGCCCGACCGGACCGACACCGTCGCCCTCGACGCGGGCACGGTGCTGACGATCGCCGTGCGCGACCCCGTCGTGGGCCGCGGCCGGAGCGACCTCGTGCTACACGTCCTCCCCGCCGAACGGGGTGCGCTCGCGGTCGCGTACACGCGCTTTGCGCCGGCGGTGACAACCGGGGTGCTCACGGTCGCGGCCGGGGATCGTGCGGCAAGCCGTCGCCTGAGCGCCTTCTGGGCCGACGGCGCACCCGGCGTGCGGCCGGGGTGGACCGCGCTCGTGGTCTCGGGCGAGGTGCTGCGCGCGCTGCGGGCCGGGGAGCGCACCCCCTTTGCGATCGACGGCCCCCGCCTCGTGCAGTGGATCGAGCCCGCGGGGACGGAGACCTTGCCGCTGCTCGTCGGCGACGAGGAGGCGACGGTGCGCACTCTCGTCGCGCGTGCGAACAACGGCTTCCGCTGGTGGATCCTCGACCGCGACGCGGCGCCGCTCGTGCTCCGCACGGACAACGGCTGGGTGGCGACGGTCACGTCGCTCGCGGCGCCCGCGGCGCTGCGCCGCCGCGTGACCGAGGCGCTTAGGACGCGCGGGGAGGTCGTCACCCACGGGGTGCTGTTCGCCCCGGGGACCGCCGAGCTGCAGGAGGAGGAGTCGCGACCCGTGCTCGACGCGGTCGGGCAGTGGGCGGCGGGGGAGCCCCGCACGCGTCTCCTCGTCGAGGACCACGGGCCCGGCGACGCCGCGCTCTCGCTCGCGCGTGCCGAGCGGGTGAAGCGCTACCTCGTCGAGCGCACCGGCATCGACACGCTGCGCATCGTCACCGCCGGGCGCGCCGGCACGAGCCCGGTTGCTTCCGGCACGAGCCCCGAGGCGGAGGCCCGCAACCGGCGCATGGTCTTCCGGCGGCTCGCTCGGACGGGTTTCTGAGCCTCGGCGGCTGGCTGCGGGCGCACGTCCGTTGACGGCGGCGCGGCGGTGATCGAGAGTGGCGGCATGCGCATCCTCCACACGATGCTTCGCGTCGGCGACCTCGAGCGCTCGCTGCGCTTCTACTGCGAGGTGCTCGGCATGCGGCTTTTGCGCCGCAAGGACTACCCCGAAGGCCGCTTCACGCTCGCCTTCGTCGGCTACGGCGACGAGGAGACCCAGGCCGTGCTCGAGCTCACCCACAACTGGGACACGACGCGCTACGATCTCGGCACCGGCTTCGGCCACGTCGCCATCGGCGTCGACGACGTCTACGCCACCTGCCGCGAGCTCGCGGCCCGCGGCGCGAAGATCGTCCGCCCGCCCGGGCCGATGAAGCACGGCAGCACGGAGATCGCCTTTGTCGAAGACCCGGACGGGTATCGCATCGAGCTGATCCAGCTCCGCGGGCGACGGGACTGAAGCCGCCGTGGAGCCGCTCGACGACGCCGCCGCGCGTGCCGCGCTCGACCCAGGCGGGATGGCGCAGGCTATCACCGAGCTGCCGCGCCACGTGCGGGACGCCTGGCGCCTCGGCACGGCCGTCCCCCTCGGCGAGGAGCTCCGCGGCCTCGAGGCGATCGTGGTGCTCGGCATGGGGGGCTCGGCCATCGCCGGCGATCTCCTGCTGGGTCTCGCCGGCGACGTGCTCCGCGTGCCGCTCGTCGTGTGCCGCGGCCATCGCCCGCCGGGGTTCGTCGGCCCGCGCACGCTCGTCGTCGCCTCGAGCTACTCGGGCGAGACCGCCGAGACGCTCGCCGCCTTCGCCGAGGCCCGCCGGCGCGGCGCGCCGGCGCTCGTCATCACCACCGGCGGCGCGCTCGGCGCCCGGGCCGCCGCCGAACAGCTCGCCACGATTCGCCTGCCGACGGGCTTTCTGCCCCGCGCGGCGATCGCCTGGTCCTATCTGCCGCTCATCGCGGCGGTCGCGCGCCTCGGCTATCTGCCGCCGCACGACGACGCGGTCGCCGAGGCCGCCGCGGAGCTCGAGGCAGGGCTCACGCAGCTCGGGCCGGACGTCGCGACGCGCGACAATCCGGCCAAGCAGCTCGCGCACAGCCTCGCCGGCCGCCTCGCGCTCGTCTACGGCAGCGAGGGATGGTGCGCGCCGGTGGCGACCCGCTGGAAAGGGCAGCTCAACGAAAACGCGAAGCACCTCGCCTGGGCGAACGTGCTGCCGGAGCTCGACCACAACGAGATCGAGGGCTGGGGACACCCCCGCCCGCTCGCCGCCGCGGCGCACGTGGTCGTCCTGCGCGATCCGGCCGAGCCCCCCGCGCTCGCCCGGCGGATCGCGCTCACCGTGGCGCTCGTCGAGCCGCACGTCGGGGGGGTGACCCACGTGGTCGCGCGCGGCACGCACCCGCTTGCACGTCAGTTGAGCCTCGTCCAGATGGGCGACTTCACGAGCCTCTACCTGGCCCTGCTCGACCGCGTCGACCCCTCGGCCATGCCCGCGATCACCGCCCTCAAGGCCGGCCTCGCCCGCTGACGCGCTCAAGCGCCCGGCAGGATCTGCCGATACCTTGCTCGCGCCATGGCGCTGCGCTTCGACGTCCTCGTGATCGGCTCGGGCCCTGCGGGCGAGAAGGCCGCCTTCCAGGCGGCGAAGCTGCGCAAGCGCGTCGGTCTCGTCGAGCGCGGCGACGGCCTCGGCGGCAACTGCCTCCATCGCGGCACGATCCCGAGCAAGACGCTGCGCGAGACGGTCGTCTCGCTCCTGGCGGCGAAGGCCCGCACCGCAAGCGGCCTTCAGGCCCGGCTCGGCAAGGACGTCACGCTCGCCGCGATGATGCAGAGCAAGGAGACCGTGATCCGCGGCCAGGAGGAGGTGCTGGTGCACAACCTCGACCGCAACGACGTCACCGTGCTCCGCGGCACGGCGCACTTCCTCGACCCCTGGCGCATCGAGATCCTCGACGGCGACGGCGGGCGCCGCGAGGCCGTGGCCGACGTGATCGTGATCGCCACCGGCTCGCGGCCCGCGCGCGACCCCCAGATCCCCTTCGACGCCGCGCAGGTCCACGACAGCGATACGATCCTCGACATCGACGCGGTGCCGCGCACGCTCACCATCGTCGGCGCGGGCGTGATCGGCTGCGAGTACGCGTGCACGTTCGCGGCGCTCGGCACGCGCGTGACGCTCATGGACACGCGCCCGCGCGTCCTCGACGTCGCCGATCGGGAAACGGCCGAGCTCCTGGTCGCGCGCATGCGCGACCAGGGCATCACGCTGCGGCTCGGCGAGCGGGTGGCGCGCGTCGATGTCGAGGCGCCCGGGCGCGTGGTCGCCGTCACCCAGAGCGGCAAGGCGGTGGTCGGCGAGATGCTCCTCTACGCCGTCGGGCGCGAGGGCAACACGACCGAGCTCGAGCTGGAGAACGCGGGGCTCCAGGCCGGCCGCCGCGGCCTCATCGAGGTCGACGACCACTTCCGCACGGCCGTGCCCCACATCTACGCGGTCGGCGACGTGATCGGCTCGCCGAGCCTCGCGGCGACCGCCATGCACCAGGGACGGATCGCGATGGCGCACGCCCTCGGCCTCCCGGTAAACGGCCGGCGCACCTACCTGCCCTACGGCATCTTCACGATCCCCGAGATCTCGCTGGTGGGCGAGACCGAAGAGCAGCTCACCGCGGCCAACGTCGCCTACGAGGTCGGGCAGGCCTTCTTCCGCGAGATCGCGCGCGGCGAGATCATCGGCGATCGCTCGGGCATGCTCAAGCTGCTCTTCGAGCGCGAGAGCCACCGGCTGCGCGGCGTGCACATCATCGGCGCACACGCCTCCGAGCTGATCCACATCGGGCAGGCCGTGCTCGCCTTCGACGGCCCGATCGACTACTTCGTCGAGACGGTCTTCAACTACCCGACGCTCTCCGAGGCGTACAAGGTGGCCGCGCTCAACGGCCTCAACCGCCTCTGAGGCCGGCCGCCAGGGCGATCAGAAGTACTCCTCGGGCTCCTCGATGTCGTCGGCGGTCGGCGCGGCGGCGCCGCGGGCCGGGATGTACTTGCCCGTGATCATGTCCTTGTAGCCCATCCCGGGCCCGACCATCGGATAGACGTGCGCGCTCTGGTCGACCATCACCTCGAGGAACGCCGGACCGGGGAAGCGCACCAGCTCCTCGAGCGCCGGGCGCACCTCGGGGATGGTGGTCACGCGGCGCGCGAACGCGAAGCCGTCGGCCTCGGCGGCGCGGACGAAGTCCTTCTTGTGCAGCGTCTTGTCCGAGCCCGAGTAGCGGTTGGCGTAGAAGAGGTCCTGCCACTGGCGCACCATGCCGTCGCCGAGGTTGTTCAGCACGAGGACCTTCACCGGGATGTCGTAGGTGGTGAGCGTCTCGAGCTCCCCCCAGTTCATGCGGATGCTGCCGTCGCCGTCGACGTCGATGACGAGCCGGCCCGGGTTGGCGAGCTGCGCGCCCACGGCCGCGGGGAGCCCGAAGCCCATCGTGCCCATGCTCCCGGAGGTGAGGAAGGTGCGGGGGCGGACGAAGTCGAGGTACTGGGCCGCCCACATCTGATGCTGGCCGACGCCGGTGGTGATGATCGCCTCGCCGCGGGTGATCTCGTTCAGCTGGCTCAGCACGTACTCGGCCTGGATCAGCGTCGACGCGCGGTTGTAGTCGAACGCGTGCCGGCGCTTGAGCTCGGCCACGTAGGCGCGCCAGGACCCGAAGTCCTTCTTGAAGCCCGCGCCCGCCTCGAGGAGCTGTCTCAGCCCCCGCTTGGCGTCGCCCACGTGTGCCCAGTCGACGTGCTTCACCTTGCCGATCTCGGAGGCGTCGATGTCGAGGTGGGCGATGGTCGCGTTGGGGGCGAACTCCTTCACCTTGCCCGCCACCCGGTCGTCGAACCGGGCCCCCACCGCAAAGAGGAAGTCGCAGTCCTCCACCGCGTAGTTGGCGTAGGCGGCGCCGTGCATGCCGAGCATGTGCAGCGAGAGCTCGCTCGTCGTGTCCATCGCGCCGATGCCGAGGAGGGTCGTCACCACGGGAATGCCGAAGCGCTTGGCGAACGCGCGCAGCTCGCCCGCCGCGTCCGCGTTGATGACCCCGCCGCCGGCGTAGATGAGCGGCCGCTCGGCCCGCCCGAGCAGGCGGAAGAACGCCTCGGCCTCCGCGGCCGAGAGCGCCGAGCGATAGAGCGCGTCGATCCGCTCCTTGTAGCCGTGGAGCGGCAGCAGGCCCTTGCCGCGGAAGACCCCCTGCGCGAGCTGCACGTCGCGGGGGATGTCGACCACCACCGGCCCCGGCCGCCCGGTGCGGGCGATGTCGAATGCGGTGCGGATCGTGGCCTCGACCTTGGTCTCGTCGGTGAGCAGGAAGACGTGCTTTGCGCACGCCGCCATGATGTTGAAGACGGGGGCTTCCTGGAAGGCGTCGGTGCCCATCGCCGCACGCGGCACCTGCCCGGTGATGAGCACGACCGGCACGGAATCGGCCTGACAGTCGCGGATCGGCGTGACGGAGTTGGTGGCGCCTGGGCCCGAGGTGACGACGAAGACGCCGACGCGCCCGCTCGAGCGGGCGTAGCCCGCCGCCATGAACCCCGCGCCCTGCTCGGTCGCCGGCACGATGAGCTTGATCTCGCCCGTGCCCGCGCGGCTCTCGTTGTGGCGGAAGATCGCATCGAAGGTCGGCAGGATCGCGCCGCCGCTGTAGCCGAACACGGTGTCGACGCCCTCGTCCACGAGCACCTGCACGATCATGTCCGCGCCGGTCATCGTGGCCCCGGCCCGCGGGTGCTCCGGCGGCGCCGCCGCGGCCTCGGGGGGCTTTCTCGCGATCGACATCGTGAAACTCCTTCGCGCCGTGTATAACCCGGATCCCGGGCGGTTGCCATTTCCCGCCTCGGCGTGGCGCCGGCGCACCGGCCTTCGCGCTCCGCGCCCCGCCTTGAGGGCGGCGCGGCGATCCAGCATAACCATGGGCCGGCGTGGCGGCGCGGGCGGCGGAGCAGCGGGCGGGCGGCGAGGCGACGGCACGGCGGCAGCCGCCGCGCCGGCGGCGGCGGCGCCGGCGGGCACGGCGACCGGCGTGGCGGACGTGGATCGACCGCGGCCTGGAAGCCGCCGGGCTCGTCGTAAGCCTCCTGATCGGCGTCATCGCCGTGCTCGGCGAGGTCGCCGCCCGCGGCGGCGTCGGCGCCGACCTCTGGTCGCACCTTTTGCCCTTTGCCGGCGTCGTGCTCGCCGTGGGCCTCGGCGCCGCGGTGCTGCTGCGCGCGTGGCTCGCGCTCCGCCGCCGGCTCGCCGTCCACGGTGAGCGCCTCCCGCTCGGGCTCGCGCTCGGGCTCGCCGCTGCCGCCCTCGCGGCCGCGAGCCGGCCCGCGTTCCACCGCGAGGTGGCGAGCGTGCAGCGCTGGCTCGGCGGACCGCGCGAGGCACAGCGCATCGAGGTAGCGCACCAGGTCTACGCCGCCTATCGCAAGGCCGACCTCGCCGCGCTCCTGCGCGTGCTCGAGCGCGCCCGCGTCTACGAGCCCACCGTGCACGAGGCCGCAGCCACCTTCGCCGTCGACCCCGAGGTGCTGATGGGCGTCGGCGCGGCGGAGTCCGCATTCTACCCGCGCGACAGTCCCGACGGCGGCCGCGGCCTCTTCCAGATCACGGCCCCGCCCGCGGCGGCGGTCGAAGCGGTGCGCCGGCGTCTCGGCGTCGAGCGGCTCGATCCGCTCAACCAGCGGCACAACGCCTTCCTCGCCGCGGCGACGCTACGCCTCTACCTCGAGGAGATGCACGGCGATCCGTTCCTCGGGCTGCTCGCCTACAACATCGGCCCGCGCAACGGCGGCCTGCGCACGATCATGGAGCAGTACGGCGCACGGGACTTCGTGACGATCCAGCCCTATCTCCAGAACCTCCCGCGCGACTACCCGATCCGCGTGCTCACCGCGGCCCTCGCCTACCGGCTCTGGCGCACGGAGGGAAAGCTCCCGCGCTACGAGGAGGGCGACAACGCCGCCCGCATCCAGCAGATCGGCATCCCCGGGCTGCCGGCGGCCGCCGGCAGCCCGGGTGCGCGACGCTAGCGGGCGGACTCGACGAAAGCGCCGCTCGGCGAACCGTGGAACGGGCAGTTGGGATCGCCCGGCTGCGCGGGCAGCGGCGCCGTGCCGATGCTCGCGTTGAGCGACGGAGCGTTGTCGAAGTCGAAGAGATCCTCGAGGTCGTTCGCGCTCGCGTCGCGGGCGGTGAGGCTCGGAAGCCCGAAGCGCTTCTCGATGAAGGCCAGAAGCGAGGTGTGCGAGCCCACCGTGTGGGACACGTAGTGCGGCTTCGCGAACGGGGAGACCGCAACGAACGGCAGGCGGAAGCCGAGCTGGTCGAACTTCGCGCAGCGGTCCGGGTAGGGACCGGTCGGCGTGAACGATGGGCAGAGCCCCGGCGCGTCGATCGTGCGGCTGTGGGCGCAGTTGACCCCGCCGCCCGGCTGTTCGCTCGCCGGCGGGTTGGAGGCGTCGGCGCACTGGCCCGGCGCGATGTCGTCGGGGGCCGGCGCCGCCGGCGGGAAGACGTGGTCGTAGAAGCCGCCGTGCTCGTCGTAGGTGAGGAAGAGCACCGAGTCGTTCCAGCTCGGGCTGTTGCGCAGCGCCGTGATGATCTGGGAGACGAAGTACTGGCCAGCGCGGATGTCGGCGGGCGGGTGCTCGTCGGTCTCGTACAGGGCGCCGTTGATGAGCTGATCGGCGGTGATCGACGCGTCGACGAAGGCGACGGCCGGCAGCGTGCCGTTGGCGGCGTCGGTCGCAAACGCCGAGACGGGCTTCGTATGCCCGCTCGAGGTGTGGAACATGAGCGAGTACGGCAGATCGGAGTAGTAGTCGATCCACGACGCGCCCGCGGAGTCGAGGAGATCGAAAATCGTGCCGTTGATCGGCTTGTAGCCGCCGGCGGCGAGGATCTCGTTCGTCGTGACGTGGCCGAACGACGTCCCGGCGAGCAGGTAGGCGCGGTTCGGGAAGGTGGGCCCGATCACGTCGGCGAAGTACCGATCGCTGATCGCGAAGGTCTTGGCGAGGTCGTAGTAGAAGGGGAGGTCCTCGTCCGTGTAGTAGCCCATCGTGTCGTGGTCGACGGCCTGCGTCGGGGCCTGCGTGATGGCGTTCACCCGCACGAAGCCGTTATTCGGGCTCGAGTGGATCGTGTTGTTCGGCCGCCGGAAGTTCGCTTCCTGATGGCTTCCGATCCAGCCGTGCTCGAGGTCGGGCCCGGTGCAGTACCGGGGCTCGTGGAACGCCCGCACGGTGCCGCGCGTATTGCTGCGGTTGCCGTTGCGGCAGACGAGCACGCCCTTCTTGAGCTTGCACGCAAGCCCGTCCACGCAGGTGCTGTCGCCGCTCGGGCAGGCGCGATGCCGCCCCCAGCCGGTCGCGCTGTGGTAGGGCGTGTTCGGCACGTAGGCGAGCGCACCAAAGTAGTTGTCGAAGGAATGGTTCTCCTGCATCACGATGATGATGTGATTGACGTGCTGCAGGTTGCCGTCGGCGAGCGTCGGCCGGGCGACGCCGAGCGTGGCGACGGCGAGCGCGGCTGCCGGCAGCAGGCCCCGCATCCCTAGGCGCTTGATCATGGACGTACCCCTCCCTCGAAACCGGTCTCGGGCCCCGCAAGCCGTACCGCCGCCGGCGTGCCCCCGTCAAGGATTTTTCGCCATGCGCTTCCCCATGCTTCGCACCCTCCTCCTCGACGCCGGCAACACGCTGGTCACGATGGACTGGGAACTGCTCGCCGAGCTGGCGGCCGGGGTGGGCATCCCGGCGACGTCCGGGGCGATCGCGCGGGCCGAAGCGGCAGCGCGCCCGGCGCTCTCCGGCTGGATCGCGGCCGGCGCCTCGAGCGAGGCGCGGGAGACGCTGCGATTCTACGTCGGCCGGATTCTCGAAGGCCTCCCGCCGCCGGCCGACGGCGACCGCCGTGGCGCCACGGCGCGGCTCGTGGCCACCCTGCGGGCCGTGGGAACCCGCCGCCTCTGGTCGCGCCCCGTGCCGGGGGTGCACGAGGCGCTCGCGGCGCTGCGGGCGGCGGGGCTCACGCTCGTGGTCGTCAGCAACGCCGACGGGACCGTCGAGGACGGCCTCGTGGCGCTCGGTCTTCGCGAGCTCCTCCACGCGGTCGTCGATTCGGCCCGGGTCGGGGTCGAGAAACCCGATCCGCGCATCTTCGCGCACGCGCTCGCGAGCGTCGGCGCCGGGCCCGAGACGGCGCTCCACGTGGGCGATCTCCACGCGGTCGACGTCGTGGGGGCGCGTGCGGCCGGAATCGAGGCGGTGCTGCTCGACCCCTACGGCGACTGGGAGGGGGTCGACTGCGCGCGGGCGCCCGACCTGCCCACGCTCGGGCGAGCCCTGCTTGGAACGGGCTAGCGCACCGCCAGCGTGTCGGCCTCGAACACGAGGTCGAGCGGCTCGATCTCGACCGCGCGCCGGCCGCCGCCGTCCTCGACACGCCCGCCGATCCAGGCCCGATAGCCCGCCGCGCGCGCCGCGGCGAGCGTGCGCTCGGCGTCGGCGGCGGCGACGTAGAGCGCGAAGCCCGCACCCATGTTGAAGGTGGCGTAGGCCTCGCGCCGCGAGACGAGCCCCGTCTCGACGAGGAAGGCGAGCACGGGCGGCGGCGCCCCCGGCGCGGTGATGCGATAGACGAAGGGGGCCGCGAGCCGCATGAGCTTGCGCCAGCCGTGCCCGGTGACGTGCACGGCGTAGTGGAGCGGGATGCCCGCCCGCTGACAGGCGGCGACGAGCCCCACGTAGATGACCGAGGGGTCGAGCAGCGCCTCGCCGAACGGCCGACCGTCGCCGATCGGCGTGCGCCAGCCCGCTGGCAGCCGTGCCGCGGCGGCGCGGCAGAGCGTGATGCCGTTCGTGTGCACGCCCGCACTCGCCACGAGCACGATCGCGTCGCCCGGGCGCACGTCGCCCGCGATGCGCTGCGTCTTGGGCGCGATGCGCCCGAGCGCCGAGCCCGCGAGCACGATGCCCCCCGGCACGACCAGGTCGCGCAGCGCCGGCGTCTCGCCGCCGCCCCACACCGCGCCCGAGAGCCGGCAGCCCTCGGCGAAGCCCGCGGCGAGGTCGGCCGCGCGCGCCGCGTCGGCGAACCAGCGCGCGTCGCCGACGGCCGCGTGCATCGCCACGGTGAGCGGCAGCGCCCCGCTGGTGACGAGGTCGTTCACGATCGCGGCGACCGTGTCGACGCCGATAGCGCGGTAGAAGCTCCGCCCGGTCTCGGCCTGCACGGCATCGGCCACCAGCACCTTCGTGCCGAGCCCCTCCTCGACGTGCGCGAAGAACGCGTCGGGCGTCTCGAGGAGGTAGGCGCTCTCGCCGCGCACGGCGGGGGGCTCGGCGAGGCCGTGGCGCGCGAGCGCGTCCGTGGTCGTCGCCGCGGCGCGCTGACACGTGCGCTTGAAGGCGTCGAGCAGGTCGTAGTCGACGCCGCTCGCCGCGTAGGTAAGCTCGCCCACGGCGGCTCTCCCCGTAGCACGCTGCCCCCCGTCCGCCAACCTTGACCCCACGGCCGGGCCTCGTCATGCTGCGCGCCGCGCCGCATGCAGGCGAGCGAGAAGCAGCGTGCGGCCGAGGCCGCGGCCGGCTGGGTGCGCGACGGCGCGACCATCGGCCTCGGCTCGGGCACGACCGTCGAGCTGGTCGTGCGGGCGCTCGCGGCGCGGGTGCGCGCGGGGCTCCGCGTCCGCGCCGTGCCGGCCTCGGAGCGCACCGCCGCGCTCGCACGCGCGGCGGGCATCGCGGTCGTGGGCTTCGAGACGGTCGAGCGGCTCGACCTCGCCATCGACGGCGCCGACGAGGTCGACCCCGCGTTCGCGATGATCAAGGGCGGGGGGGCGGCACTCCTGCGCGAGAAGGTCGTGGCCTCGGCGGCGGAGACCATCGTGATCGCCGTCGACTCGACCAAGGTGGTCGAGCGCCTCGGCCGCTTCCCGCTGCCGGTGGAGACCGTGCCGTTTGCCTGGCCGCACGTCGCCCGGCTGATCGCCCGCCTCGGCGTGCCGGTCGCGCGGCGGCTGGGCCCCGACGGCGCCCCGGTGATCACCGACAACGGCAACGTCGTGCTCGACTGCGCCTTCGGGGCCATCCCGGACCCCGCCGGCCTCGAGCGCGAGCTCAAGGCGATCGCGGGCGTCGCCGAGGTGGGCCTCTTCGTCGACCTCTGCGACGTGTTGCTGATCGGCGCGGGAGACGGCGTCACCGTGCGTCGGCGCGACCACCGGCCTCCCTACGGCCCGCGCCTTCCCCGCTGAGCTAGCCGACCTCCTCGACGCTCGCCACCCCCACCGAGGTCACGAAGTGCCCGTCGGAGCGCTCGGGCAGCGGCTCGCTCGGCCGGTAGGTGAAGGGAACCTGCCCGTGCGGTGGGATCGCGTCGGGGAGCGTGTAGTAATCGACCCGGCCCGGGCTGTCGGCCCCTGGGTGGAACTCGTCGCGCCAGAGCCACTGGTGCTCGATCACGAGCTTCACGTGCTCGAGCGTCCGCCCGGTCGTGTTCACCACCGTGCCCGAGACGGTGCCGTCGTGCACGACGACGTCGCGAATCGCCACGCGCTCGTCGAGCTGCGCGGGCGAGACGACCTCGGCCGCGCGAGCGAGCGGGCCCAGGAGCAGCACGAGACCCGCGAGCCAGACCGTCCTTTGCATGCTTCCGTCTCGCCTGTGCGGCACGCGCGGTCAACTCCCCCCGAGGCGGGAGCGCTTGCGTCGCGGCGTCGGGCCGGCTAGAGGCGCACGATGCGCGCAGCTCTTCTGATCGCCGCAGCCCTCCTCGCGGCGGCGACGGCGACCGCCGGCAGCCCCGAGCCCAAGACCGAGGAGCAGAAGACGCTCTACGCGATCGGGCTCATCCTCAGCAACAACCTCGCGGTCTTCAAGCTCACGCCGGCGGAGCTCGATCTGGTGGAAGCCGGGCTGAGCGACGGGATCCTCGGCCGCGAGAAGAAGGTGGACCTCGAGACCTACGGCCCCAAGGTCCAGCAGCTCGCGCAGAGCCGCGCGGCCGCAGCCGCCGCGAGCCAGAAGGAGGCCGGCAAGGCCTTCCTCGACAAGGTCGCGCAGGAGAAGGGGGCGGTCCGGACCGCGAGCGGGATGGTCTACGAGGAGGTGAAGGCCGGGACCGGCGACTCTCCCAAGGCGACCGACGTGGTCAAGGTCAACTACGAGGGCCGCCTCACCGACGGCACCGTCTTCGACAGCTCGTTCAAGCGCGGGCAGCCGGCAACCTTCCCGCTAAACGGCGTGATCAAGTGCTGGACCGAGGGGGTGCAGAAAATGAAGGTGGGCGGAAAGGCGAAGCTCGTCTGCCCCTCCGACCTGGCCTACGGCGATCACGGCCAGGGGAACGTCATTCCCCCGGGCGCCACGCTCGTCTTCGACGTGGAGCTCCTCGGCATCGAGAAGCCGGGTGCCGATGCAAAGAAGCCCTAGCGACGGCCTCGCGCAGCGGGAGTCCGTCGCGCCCAACGCCGCACGCTTCCCGCCCCTGCCCGCCGATCGCGCCGCCCGCTGGCGCGAGTTCGGCAAGTGGGACGTCCCCTACTTCCCGAAGCTCGTCGGCCTCGAGCTGGAAGAGGCGCGCACCGACTACGCGCGCATGCGACTGCGGTGGCGTCCCGAGCTCGACCAGCCCGCGGGCGTCGTCCACGGCGGCGCGATTGCGACCCTCATCGACACGGTGGTCGTGCCCGCCGTCGGCAGCGCCTACGACGAGCCGCGGCCCTTCTTCACGGTCGCCATGCAGGTGCAGTACCTCGAGCGGATCGCCCGCGAGGACGCGATCGCCGAGGGCTGGGTCGAGCGCCGCGGGCGGGCGACGGTCTTCTGCCGCGTCGAGGTGCGCACGGCCTCGGGCACGCTCGCCGCCACCGCCTCGGTCATCTACCACGTCTCCCGGCCGCGCGACGCCGCGACCCGCTGACCGCGCCGGCGAGCCGCCGCGCGGTATTCACGAGCGCGAAGTGCGAGAACGCCTGGGGGAAGTTCCCCATGAGGCGACGCGCGCGCGGGTCGTACTCCTCGGCGAGCAGCCCGACGTCGTTGCGCAGCGCCAGCAGCCGCTCGAAGAGCTGCCGCGCCTCGGCGGTGCGCCCTTCGAGCGCGAGCGCGTCGGCGAGCCAGAACGTGCACGCGAGAAACGCTCCCTCGCCGGGCGGCAGCCCGTCGACGTCGCCCGACTCTTCGCCGTAGCGGCGCACGAAGCCGTCGACCACGAGCTCGCGCTCGATCGCCGCTATCGTGCCCCGCACCCGCGGGTCGTCGGCGGGGAGAAAGCCCACGAGCGGGATCATGAGCAGGCTCGCGTCGAGCGCCGTGCCGCCGTAGTACTGCACGAAGGCGCCTCGCTCGGCGTTCCAGCCCCGCGCCAGGACCTCCGCGCGGATCGTGTCGCGCACGTGCCGCCAGCGGCCGGCCGGCCCGTCGAGGCCGAAGTGCTCGACGGCGCGCACTGCACAATCGAACGCGAGCCACGCCATCACCTTCGAGTGCGTGAAGTGGCGGCGCGGACCGCGCACCTCCCAGATGCCCTGATCCGGCTCGCGCCAGGTTTCCTCGAGGAAGTCGAGCAGCGCCCGCTCGACGGCCCAGGCATGCGTCCCGGCGGGGATGCCCGCCTCGCGGGCGAGGTGCATCGCGGCGAGCACCTCGCCGTAGACGTCGAGCTGGAGCTGGCCCGCGGCGGCGTTGCCGACGCGCACCGGCCGCGCGCCCTCGTAGCCCGGGAGCCAGGGCAGCTCGTACTCGGCGAGGCGGCGCTCGCCGGCGGGGCCGTACATGATCTGCAGATCGCGCGGCGCCCCGGCGACCGCGCGCAGCAGCCAGTCGCGCCAGGCACACGCCTCCTCCACGTACCCGGACTCGAGCAGCGCCGAGAGGCTCATGGCCGCATCGCGCAGCCAGCAGTACCGGTAGTCCCAGTTGCGCACGCCGCCCGCCTGCTCGGGCAGCGACGTGGTCGGCGCGGCCACGATCCCGCCGGTCGGCTCGTAGGCGAGCGCGCGCAGCGTGACGAGCGAGCGCACTACGGCCTCGCGCCACGGTCCCGTGTACGTGCAGCGCTCCGCCCAGCGCCGCCACCACCGCTCGGTCTCCTCCACCGCGCGCGCCGGGTCGGCCGCGCGCGGCGGCGGGCGGTGCGAAGGATACCACTGGAGCATAAACGGCACGCGCTCGCCCTCGCCCACGGTAAACCGCGCCACGGTGGTGAAGTCTTGCCCGCGCAGCGCCACCGGCGTGCGCAGGCAGAGCGCGTCCGGCCCCGCGATCGCCGTGAGCGTGCCGTCCTCGAGGCGGCGCACCCACGGCACGATGCGCCCGTAGTCGAAGCGGATCACGAGCTGCATGTGCATCGGCACCCGGCCGCGCAGCCCGTAGACCGTGCGCACGACCGCCGGCTCGTCCTGGCGCCGCGGCATGCAGTCGACGATGCGGACCGCCCCGCCGTGGACCGCGAAGTCGGTCTCGAGCACGAGGGTGTCGCCGCGGTAGCGACGCGCGGTCGCGCGCACCTCGCCGGCCGGCGCGAGGAGCCAGCGGCCGTGCTCCGGCGTGCCGAGCAGCGCAGCGAAACAGGCGGCGGAGTCGAAGCGCGGCAGACAGAGCCAGTCGATGGAGCCGTCGCGCCCGACGAGCGCCGCCGTATGGTTGTCGCCGATGAGCGCGTAGTCCTCGAGCCGCAGCGCCATCGGCCGCAGGCCCTACGACGCCGCGGAGGCGCTCGCGGCGGCGAGCGCGAGCACGCCGCCCACCACCACCTCGATCCCGAGCGCGACCCAGCCGAGCAGCCCCGGGTTCCCGTCCACCGAGACGCCGAAGGCGCGGCCCGCCGCGGCGCCGAGCCAGAGGAGCCCCAAGAGCAGGATGCTCTCGCGGCGCGCCGCGGGGTTCACGGCCGCAAAGAGCGCATACGCGCCCATCACGGTGAACAGCCCGCCGTAGGTCGCGCGCACCTCGCCCAGCGTGGCGGCGGCGGTCGAGGCGTTCAGCGTCGCGAGCCCGAGCACGCCGAGCACGCGCTGCGGGGCGAGGAGCCCCGCGAGCCCGAAGAGCAGGATGACGATCCCGGCGGCGGCGATCCAGAGGCGGGAGTTCATGCGCCGCTTTCAGCGCGGATCGCCGGCCGCCGTCAAGCGTCCTCGGCCGCCGGTCGCGCACGAGCGGGATTGACTTGCCGCGCGGCTCCGCCCTAGACGAATCCCGTGGAGCCGCGCGCCCGTCCCCGCGCGCTCGACGTGGACGATCCGGCCCTCGCGCGCGCCGCCTTCGCCCAGTCGATCATCCGCGGGCTGAGCGACCGCCCGCGCTGGCTCTCCTGCCGCTGGCTCTACGACGCGCGCGGCAGCGCGCTCTTCGAGCGCATCACCCGCCAGCCCGAGTACTACTTGACGCGCGCCGAGGCACGGCTGCTCGCCGCCCACGCGCCGCGCATCCGCGCGCTCGCCGGCGCGGCGACCCTCGTCGAGCTCGGCTGCGGCACCGCCGCCAAGACGCGCCACCTCCTGCGGGCCTGGACCGCGCGCGCACACACGCGCTACGTCGCGGTGGACGTCGACCGCGAGACGCTCTCCGCGTCGTGCGCGGCGCTCGGTGCGGAGTTCCCGCACCTCGAGGTGCGCGGCATCGCCGGCACCTACGAGCAGGCGTTTCCGCTGCTGCGCAAGCTTTCGCCGCTCGTGCTGCTCTTCCTCGGCAGCTCGATCGGGAACCTCGACGAGGCCGAGGTCGACGAGCTGCTCGACCGCCTGGCCGGCGCGCTGCGGGCGGGCGATCACCTGCTGCTCGGCATCGACCTGGTGAAGGACGTGCGCACGCTCGAGGCGGCCTACAACGACGCGGCGGGCGTGAGCGCGGCGTTCTCGAAGAACCTCTTCGCGCGCATGAACCGCGAGCTCGGCACGGGGCTCGACCTCGACGCGATCGAGCACGTCGCCTACTTCGACGGCGCGCGGAGCCGCATCGAGATCTTCGCCCGCTTCACCCGCGAGGCCGTGATCGCGCTGCCCGCGCAGGGGCGCCGCTTTCGCCTCGCCGCGGGCGAGATGGTGCGGGTCGAGATCAGCCGCAAGTTCGAGGTGGCGGACATGGTCGCGGAGGCCGAGCGCCACGGCTTTCCGACGGTGGACACCTTCGTCGATCCGACGCGGAGCTTCGCGCTGCTGCTCCTGCGCCGGCGCGGCGTGGACCCGCTTCCGGCGTTGCGCCGCGCGCTTGGGCGCGAGATCGAGGCGACGCGCCTGGCGACCCTCGAGCTCGTCGCGCCGCTCGACGAGGCGCAGCGCACCGGACAGCACTGCGCGCTCCTGAGCCCCGTCGTCTGGGATCTCGGGCACGTCGCGAGCTACGAGGCACAGTGGGCCGCCGCGGCCCGCGGGACGCGGGCCGCGCTCGACCCGCGCTACGACCCGTTGCGCCACCCGCGCGCGGTGCGCGGCGCCCTCGCCCTCGGCGGATCGGCCGCGGCGGAGGCGGCGCTGGCGGCTGCTCGCGCCGAGACCCTGGCGGCGCTCGCGACGGCGCCGCTCGACGGCAGCGACCCGCTCTGCCGCGACGGCTACGTCTTCACGATGATCGCGCAGCACGAAGCGCAGCATGCCGAAACGATCCTGCAGGCGATCCAGCTCATGCCCGACCTGGTCTACGAGCCGCCGCGGCGGGAAGAGCCCCGTCGGGCCGCGTACCGGCTCGAGCCAGCCGAGGCGGTGATTCCGGCCGGCCCGTTCGTGATGGGGACCGACGATCGCACGCGCGCCTACGACAACGAGCGGCCGGCGCACGTCCTCGAGCTGCCGACCTACCGCATCGACGTCGCCCCGGTCACCAACGGGGAGTTCCTCCGCTTCATGGGCGACGGCGGCTACCGCCGCCGGGAGCTGTGGACCGACGACGGCTGGCTCTGGCTTGCCGAGAGCCGCGTGTCGCATCCCGCGCAGTGGGTGCGGCTCGCCGATGGCGCGTGGGGCGAGCGCGCCTTCGGACGCCTCGCGCCCCTCGTGCTCGACCGCCCGGTGGTCCACGTGTCCTGGTTCGAGGCGGCCGCGTACGCGCGCTGGGCGGGCAAGCGGCTCCCGACAGAGGCGGAGTGGGAGAAGGCCGCGGCGTGGGACCTCGAGCGCCGCGTGGCGCGCCGGTACCCGTGGGGCGAGGCGCCGCCCAGCGCGGCGCGCGCGAACCTGGGCCAGCGGACCTTCGCCCCTTCCGCCGTCGGCGCCTATCCCGAGGGGCAAAGCTACTTCGGCTGCCATCAGATGCTGGGCGACGTGTGGGAGTGGACCGCGAGCGACTTCCTGCCCTATCCGGGGTTCGAGGCGTTCCCCTACCCCGAGTATTCCGCGGTGCACTTCGGGCGCGGCTACAAGGTGCTGCGCGGCGGCTCGTGGGCGACGCAGCCGATCGTCGCGCGCTGTACGTTCCGCAACTGGGATCTGCCCCAGCGCCGTCAGATCTTCGCCGGCTTCCGCTGTGCGCGCGACGGCTGAGGTGCTCGCCGCGCTGCCGCTCGTCGTCGACGACGTGCGGGTGCGCAGCGCGCCGGTTCCGCTCGCGTCGTACCCGGGCGGGCGGCGGCCGCACTCGGTGGTGATGCTCACGGGCGCCGGCGCGGCGGGCATGGGCGAGCACGTCGGCTGGAGCGACGCCGAGCACGCGGCCTTCGCTCGGGCGGCCGCGGCGGCGCCGCGGGGGTGCTGGCAGCTCGGGGCATGGAGCGCGGCGCTTGCGGGCACACCGTACGATCGCGCCGCGCTCGAGGCCGCGGCGCTCGACCTGGCGCTCCGCCAGCGCGGGACGAGCCTCTTTGCGCTGGCGGGCATCGCCCCCCGGCCGGTCCGCTACGTCGTGTCGTTCGCGCGCACGGCCGACCCCGTGGCCGAGGCGCAGCGGCATCCGGGCGCGGAGCTCAAGATCGACGTCGATCCGGCCTGGGACGAGCGCGTCTGGCGCGGGCTCGCCGCTCTCGGCCGCGTGGCCGTGCTCGACTTCAAGGGCGCGGCCGGCGCCGCACGCGCGCATCGATGGCTGCCCGCCGCGCTCCTCGAGGACGCCGCCGATCCGGTCGCGCCGCGCGCGAGCTTCGATGCACCGCTGCGCGCGGCCGCCGATCTCGACCGCCTCCCGGTGCACCCGGCTGCGGTGAACCTCAAGCCCGCCCGCATGGGCGGCGTGCTCGAGGTGCTGCGGCTCGCCGAGCGCTGCGCCGCGGCGGGCATCGCGGTGTACCTGGGCGGCATGTTCGAGGCGGGCGTCGGCCGCCGCCAGCTCCACACGCTCGCCGCGCTCCTCTGCCCCGAGGGCCCGAACGACGTGGCGCCGCTGACGGGCCCGCGCCCCGGGCGGCTCGTGGTCGACGCGGCGGCGCCCGGCTTCGGCGGCGACCTGGCTCGGGCGCCGGGGGCGTGCTAGCCAGGCGCCGGTGGCGGCGTTCGTCGAGCTCGCGGAGGTGAGCGTGCGGCTCGAAGACGGGCGCACGATCCTCGCCGACCTCTCGCTCGCGGTGGCCGAGGGCGAGACGCTCGCGCTGATCGGTCGCAGCGGCTCGGGCAAGACCACCGCGCTGCGACTCGTGAACGCGCTCGTGCTGCCGACAGCGGGCACGGTGCGCGTGGCCGGGCGCACGACGCGCGACTGGGATCCGATCCGGCTCCGGCGGCAGACGGGCTACGTGATCCAGGAGGGCGGGCTCTTTCCCCACCTCACGGTCGCGGACAACGTGGGCATCGTCCCCGTGCTCGAGGGCTGGGCGGCGGCGCGCATCCGCGCGCGTGTGACCGAGCTGCTCGCGCTGGTCGGGCTCCCCGCCGAGGAGTTCGCGCTGCGCCGTCCGCACGAGCTCTCCGGCGGCCAGCGCCAGCGCGTCGGCGTGGCGCGCGCGCTCGCCGCCGATCCCCCGCTCCTGCTCCTCGACGAACCGTTCGGCGCGCTCGACCCGATCACCCGGCGCGAGCTGCAGCGGGAGTTCCGGGCGCTCACGCGGCGGCTCGGGAAGACGGCGATCTTCGTGACCCACGATCTCGGCGAGGCCGTCCGCGTGGCCGACCGCATGGCGCTCCTCGACGGCGGGCGGCTCCTCGCCGCCGGCACCGCGACCGAGCTCGAGGCGCACCGCAACCCCGCCGTGCGCGCGTTCGTCGAGGCGGCCGCGCCGTGACCGGGGAGATCCTCGCTCGCCTCGGCGAGCACGTCGTGCTCGTCGGCGTGTCGATGGCGCTCGCAGCCGCTGTCGCGATCCCGCTTGGCATCGTGCTGACCCGGCGCCCCGCCTGGCGCCGGCCCGTGCTCGGCGCGGCGAGCGTCGTGCAGACGATTCCGAGCCTCGCGCTCTTCGGCCTCCTCATTCCGCTGCCCGCCGTGGGCGGCATCGGCACGCGCACGGCGCTGGTCGCGCTCACGCTCTACAGCATCCTGCCGGTGCTGCGAAACACCGTCGCCGGCATCGAGGGCGTCGAGGCGGCGGTGCGCGAGGCCGGCCGCGGCATGGGCATGACGGACGCGCAGCTCCTGCGGCGGGTGGAGCTGCCGCTCGCGGCGAGCGTGATCCTCGCCGGCGTGCGGACGGCGACCGTGATCGACATCGGGCTCGCCACCATCGCGGCCGCGATCGGCGGCGGCGGGCTCGGCGTGTTTATCTTCCGCGGTCTCGCGATGCTCGACAATGCGACGATCCTCGCCGGCGCGCTGCCGGCGGCCGTGCTCGCGCTCGTGGCCGACGGCGCGCTCGGGCTCCTCGAGCGGCGGCTGCGGCCGCGGTGAGGCGGCGGAAGCCCCTTGTTCCATGTCGGCGATTCTGGTCATATTGGTCACGATGAAGCGCACCCCGCTTGCCGAGGCGAAGGCGCGCCTGTCGGCGCTCGTCGACCAAGCGGAGCATCACGGGCGGCGCACCCTCATTCTCCGCCACGGCAAACCCGCCGCGGCCGTCGTCCCGGTGGACGTGGCGCTCGCCGCCGACCCGGCGCGCCGGAAGCGGCGCCGCCTGACCCCCAAGCAGCTCCGGGAGCTCTTTCGCGGGCTCGGTCGGGGACCGAAGGGACGGAGCGCCGTCGCCGACCTCTTCGGCAGCCGCCGGTGAGAATCGTGCTCGACGCCTCGGTGGCCGTTGCTGCCGCCCGACGGCGCGAGCCGGCGCACGCCCGGTCGCGGCTGCGTGTAACCCGCATCCTGCGGGGCCTCGACGACTTCGTGGTGCCGGCGCTCTTCCCGGTCGAGGTGGGCGCCGCCCTGGCACGCGCCGGCGCGGAGCTCGCGGCCGTGCGGGCATACGTCGAGTCGCTCGTCGGCGCGGCCGACCGCATCGTGCCGCTCGGCTCGCGTGCGGCCCGGCACGCTCGGGAGACGGCGATGCGCTGGCACTTGCGCGCGGCGGACGCCATCTACGTGTCGCTCGCCGTCCGCGAGAACCTCCCGCTCTGCACCCTCGACCAGGAGGTGCTCGACCGCGCCGGGGGTGCGTGTCGGGTAATCCGACCCTGAGGGGCAGACTTCGGGCGCTGGTTCATGCGCTGCTCATCGCCCTCGCCGCCTGCGGCCGCGGCGACCGCGTGGTCGTCGGCAGCAAGAACTTCACCGAGCAACGCATCCTGGGCGAGCTGCTGGCGCAGACTGTCGAGGCAGCGGGGCTGCGCGCGGAGCGGCGCTTCGACCTGGGCGGCACGTTCGTCTGCGATCGCGCCCTGCGGGCGGGGCAGATCGACCTCTACGTCGAGTACACGGGCACCGCGCTCGGCGCGATCCTGAAGGAACCGCCCCAGCCCGACCCGGCGCAGGTGCTCGCGCGCGTGCGCGCGGCCTACGCGCGCGACGGCCTCGTCTGGACGGCGCCGCTCGGCTTCGACAACAGCTTCGCGCTCGTCGTCCGCCCCGACGTCCCCGCGCGCACGATCTCGGACGCCGTGCCGCTCGCCCGCGAGTGGACCGCGGCCTTCGGTTACGAGTTCCAGCAGCGGGCCGACGGCTATCCCGCGCTCGCGCGCGTCTACGGGATCCGGTTCCGCGAGGTCCGCACGATGGACCTGGGCCTCCTCTACCGCGCGCTCGCCGACCGCCAGGTGGACCTCGTCGTGGGCTCGGCCACCGACGGCCCGATCGCGCGGCTCGGGCTTCGCGTCCTCGAGGACGACCGCCACGCCTTCGCGCCGTACGAGGCCGTGCCGGTCGTGCGCGCGACGGTGCTGCACCGCTACCCGCAGCTCGCCGCCGCGCTCGCCGCGCTCGGCGGCACGATCGACGTCGCGGCGATGCGGCGCATGAACGCGGCGGTCGACGACGAGCACCGGGACCCGGCGGCGGTGGTGCGGGCGTTTCGGGAAGCCGCGTCCTTGCGGCGTCCCGCCGGGCCGCCACCTACACGATGACGCTCCGAATCACCTCGCCCGCCTCCATCGCGCGGAAGGCATCGTTCACGGCGTCGAGCGGAATCGTCTTCGAGACCATCGCGGAGGTGTCGAGCCGGCCGGTCTCGATCAGCTCGACGAAGCGCGGGAAGTCGCGGCGCACCTGCGCCGAGCCGTACTTGCAGCCCTTCACGGTCTTCTCCTCGAAGAAGATGCCGAAGGCCGGGAGCGTGAACTGGGCGTCGAAGCGCGCCATGCCGACGATGACGACCTCGCCGCCGCGGCGCGCGAGGTTGTAGGCCGTCACGATGGTCTCGGGCAGGCCAATCACCTCGAACGCGTAGTCGGTGCCGCGCCCGCCGGTGAGCGCCTTCACCTGCTCCACCGGGTCCGCGGTCGAGGGGTCCACCGCGTCGGTCGCACCGAGCTGCGTGGCCATTTTGCGCTTGAGCGGCTGCGGATCGATGGCGATGATGCGGCTCGCGCCGGCGATGCGGGCGCCCTGGATCACCGCCTGTCCGACGCCCCCGCAGCCGAGCACGGCCACCGTGGACCCCGGCCGCACCTTCGCCGTGTTGAGCGCCGCGCCGACGCCGGTGGTGACCCCGCAGCCGATCAGCGCGAGCTGCGCGTCGGGGAGGTCCGTCTCCACGCGGACCACCGACGCCTCGTCGACGGTCATCACGTCGGCGAAGGTCCCGAGGCCGGTCATGCAGAAGTAGGGGCTGCCATCGGGGCGTGTGCCGCGCGGCTGCATGGTGAGGTCGTTCTCGCGCTCGCACAGCTCCGACTGATCGTGCAGGCAGAACCAGCACGCGCCGCAGGCCGGCACGAAGGAGGCGATCACGCGGTCGCCCTTCTTGACGCGCGAGACCTCCGGCCCCACCTCGACGACGCGCCCGGTGCCCTCGTGGCCGAGGACCATCCCCGGCGGCAGCGGTACGTAGCCGCGCATGATCGACAGGTCCGAGTGGCAGACGCCGCTCGCCCCGATGTCGACGACGACGTCGCGCGGGCCGGGCGGGTTGGGCTTGAGGTCCTCGAACGCGAGGCTCTTGGGATCTCCGACGTAGACGGCAGCTCTCATGCGGTCCTCCGCGATGGGGAATTGGGACGGGCGGAATCTAGCGTCTTTCCCGGCGACCGCCTAGTGCATTTGCAGGTTGCGCCGGGGGATCGACGTCGCGTGGGCAAGGGGGCGCATGCGCGGCCCGCGCATGCCGCCCCTCGTGCCCCCGCGTGCGGTCGGCGACGGGGCATGTCCGCGAAGCGCTCGCAGGCGCGCATCATCGTCGCCAGCAGCGAGCCAGCCGCGGGTTTGCCCCGCCGTGGGCCGAGCGATTAGCCTTGCGCGCAATGCACGCCGAGCTGCCGCTCGCAACGCGCGTGGAACCCACGCGCGCCGCCCGACCACCGCTGCGTGCGATCCTGCGTGCGCTCGCTCCTCTCGTCTTCGCCGCCTGCGGCCCGCCCGCGCCCGCGCCCGCCCGGCCGACGCCCGCCGCGTGGCGGCCCACCGACCTCGACGTCGCCTGGATCGGGCACGCCACGGTGCTGATCGGCCTCGGTGGCACGATGATCCTCACCGACCCGGCGCTCTTCGACCGCGTCGGCCTCGAGCTCGGCCCCGTGACGCTGGGTCCCCAGCGCCTGGTCGCCCCGGCGCTCGCTGCGGCCGACCTCCCCCCGCTCGACGCCGTGCTCGTCACCCATGCGCACATGGACAGTCTCGACCGGCCGTCGCTGCGCGCGCTCGCACCGCGCACGAGGGTCCTCGTCGTGCCGCCGCGCACGCGCGACCTGGTCGACGACTTGGGCTTCGCCCGCGTCGTCGAGCTCGGCTGGGGCGAGCGCGTCACGGCGGGCGGCGTCACGATCGAGGCGTTCGAGGTCAAGCACTGGGGCCGACGCTGGCCGTGGGATCACTGGCGCGGCTATGACGGCTTCCTCCTCACGAAGGGCGGCACGACGGTGCTCTTTGCACCCGACACGGCGTACACCGCCCTCGTCCCGCGGGCCGGCCGCCGCCAGCCGCTCGACGTGGCGATCCTCGGCATCGGGGCGTACGACCCGTGGATCGCCCATCACGCCGATCCCGAGCAGGCCTGGCGGATGTTCCGCGACAGCGGCGCCCGCGTGCTCGTCCCCGTGCACTGGGACACGTTCCGCCTCGGCAAGGAGCCCGTGGGCGCGGCGATCGCGCGCCTGCTCGCGGCCGCGGGGCCCGAGGCCGGCCGCGTGGTGGTCCGTCGCATCGGCGAGACGTGGACGCAGCCGTGCTGCGGGAGCGCCCCATGACCGGCGGCTTCCGGCCGCTGCGGCTCGGGCCGCTCACCGTCTGGCCGCCGGTCGTCCTCGCGCCCATGGCCGGCGTCACCAACTACGCCTTCCGCAGCCTCTGCCGCGAGCACGGCGCGGGGCTCTACGTCTCGGAGATGATCACCGCGCGCGGCTTCGTGCGCGGCAACACGCTCTCGCAGCTCCTCGCCGCCGGCGTTGCGGGCGAGCGGCCGCGCTCGATCCAGCTCTACGGCACGGATCCCGCAGACCTCGAGGAGGCCGCCCGCCGGCTCGCGGCCGACGGCGTCGAGCACCTCGACCTCAACTTCGGCTGCCCCGTGCCCAAGGTGACCCGCCTCGGCGGCGGCGCGGCGATCCCGGCGCGGCCGCGGCTCATGGCGCGTCTCGTGCGGGCCGCCGTGCGCGGCGCGGGCGCGGTGCCGGTCACGGTCAAGGTCCGCACGGGGATCGACGACGACCTGCTCACCTTCCGCGACGCCGGCCGCGTCGCCGAGGACGAGGGCGCGGCCGCCATCGGGCTCCACGCGCGCACCGCCGCCCAGCTCTACAGCGGCGCCGCCGACTGGGAGGCGATCGCCGAGCTCAAGGCGCACGTGCGCATCCCCGTCCTCGGCAACGGCGACGTGTGGGAGGCCGGCGATGCGCTTCGCATGATGCGCACCACCGGCTGCGACGGGGTGATCGTCGGGCGCGGTTGTCTCGGGCGTCCGTGGCTCTTCGCGGCGCTCGCCGCCGCCTTCGACGGGCGCGAGCCGCCGGCGCCGCCGCGGCTGGGGGGCGTGCTCGCCGTGATGCGCGTGCACGCCGCCCGGCTCGTGGCGCTCTTCGGTCCGGTCAACGGCGTCCTCCAGATGCGCAAGTGGTGCACCTGGTACCTCGTCGGCTTCCGCGGATCGGCCGCGGCGCGCGCCGCGCTCTCGCGCATGCAGAGCCTCGCCGAGATGGATGCGATCTGCGCGCGGCTCGACCCCGACGAGCCCTACCCCGAGCCCGCGCCGCATCCCGCGCGCACCGGCGAGGGCCGCCGCCAGCGCGTGCACCTGCCGCCGGGCTATCTCGCCGCCCGCGACGACGAGGCGCCGCCGGCGGCCGAGCCCGACGCCGCAGCGCTCTCGGGCGGATGAGGGCGATGCGTGCTCCGGTTCCAGCGATCGACTCGCCTCGGCCTCGCGGGTAGCGGGGGCCGCATGGCCGTCGATCGGAAGCTCCTCGAGCTCGCCCGCCGCCGCCCGTGGGCCCTGCGCTTCGACGACGCGCTCGACCTCTGCCGCGCGCTCGGCTTCCAGAAGGTCCGGCAGGTGCGCGCGCATCGGGTCTTCCGCCACCCCGCACGGCCCACACACCCGTTCAGCCTGCAGCAGGGAGCGCGCGGACACGCCAAGGCATGGCAGGTGGGCCGCCTCCTCGACCCCGACGCGCCGCCGCGCCCGGGGGCGTCGCGGCGGGGCGACGACGGCCGCACCGTGCACGTGTCCTGGTCGGACCTCGACGGCGAGTGCGTGGCGACGTGCGCCGAGCTGCCGGGCCTCTCCGGGCTCGCCCCGACGCCCGAGCGCGCGATCGCCGAGCTGCGCCTCGCGCTCGACGCCTGGCTCGACTACCTCGCCGCTACGCGTGCCGCGTCGTGATGCCGCCGTCGACGGGGATGACCGCGCCCGTGAGGTACGCGCCCGCCCGCGACGCCAGGTAGATCGCGACGCCCGCCATGTCCTCGGGCTCGCCGATGCGGCCGAGCGGGCACGAGGCGACGATCGCGTCACGGAACTTGCGCAGCGTCTCGGCCATCATCTTGCTCTCGAACGGGCCGGGGGCCACGGCGTTCACGGTGATCCGGGGCGCGAGCCGGTGCGCGAGCACGCGCGTCAGGTGGTGCACGGCCGCCTTGCTCGAGGAATAGGCGTAGGTCTCGAGCACCGGGGCCTGGAGGCCGTCGATCGACCCGATGTTGATGACGCGGGCGGGGTCGCCGGGCGTGGCCGCCGCCTCGAGCAGCGGCAGGCAGGCGCGCGTCAGGTGGAAGACGGCCTTCACGTTGAGCGCGAGCACCTTGTCCCACGCCGCATCGGGGTACTCGGCGAGCGGGGCGCCCCAGTTGGCACCGGCGTTGTTGACGAGCACGTGGAGGGCGCGCTCGCGCGCCGCGAGCGCCGCAGCGAGCCCGCGGCAGCCCGCCTCCGTGCTGCAGTCGGCGGGCAGCGCCACGCACGTGCCCCGGGCCGAGAGCTCGCGCGCCACCTGCTCGCACACCTCGGCCTTGCGCGAGGAGATGTAGACCTTGGCCCCCGCCTCGACGTAGCCGCGCGCGATCATGAGCCCGATGCCGCGCGATCCGCCGGTCACCAGCGCGACCTTGCCTGCGACCGAGAAGAGCTCCTGCATGCGCCTCCCCATCGCCGATCGGCGGCGGCCGTTCAAGTGGCGTCCGCGCCCGCCCTTCCGCTACGCTCTCGGCGATGCCGACCACCCTCTCCGAGCACGCCGCGAAGGAGCTGCTCGCGGCCTACGGCGTGCCGGTCACGCGGGAGGCGCTGGCCGACGATCCCGAAGCTGCGGTGCGCGCGGCCGTGGCGCTCGGCTTCCCGGTGGCGGTCAAGCTCTGCGGCGAGGCGATCGCGCACAAGACCGAGCGCGACCTCGTGCGGCTCGGGCTCGCCGACGCCGCGGCCGTCCGGGCGGCCGCCGCCGAGCTGCTCGCCCGGCGCCGCCCCGAGGACGGGGCGGTGCGGCTCCTCGTCGCCGAGATGGTCCCCGGGCGCCGCGAGCTGCTCGCCGGCGTGGTGCGCGACGCGCAGTTCGGGCCGTGCGTGGTCTTGGGGCTGGGCGGCATCTTCACCGAGGCCCTCGGCGACGTCGTCTTCGCGGGCGCGCCGCTCACCGCCGCCGAAGCGCGGCGGATGATCGACGGGCTCCGCACCCGCCGGCTCCTCGGGCCCTTTCGCGGCGAGCCGGCCGTCGACCTCGACGCGCTCGCCGCCGTGCTGGTGGGGCTCGGGCGCCTCGCCGCCGACCGCCCCGATGTGGCGAGCGTCGACGTGAACCCGCTCATCGTGCGCGACGGGCACCCGGTCGCCGTGGACGCGCTCGTCGTGCTGGACGAGCCCCCGGCCGCACGCGCCCGGCCGCTCCCCGACGGCGCCGTGCTGCTCGACCGCCTGCGCCCGCTCTTTCACCCCCGCGGCGTGATCGTCGCGGGCGCCTCGAGCCACCCGGGCAAGTTCGGCTTCGTCGCGCTCCACAACCTCCTTCGCTTCGGCTACCGCGGCGAGGTCTTCGCCGTGAACCGCGACGGCGGGGAGATTCTCGGACGGCCGGTGTACCGCGACGTGGGCGACGTGCCGGCGGGCCGTGCCGAGCTCGCCTTCGTGTGCACGCCCGCCCCCGGGAACGCGGCCCTCCTGCGCACGTGCGCCACCCGGGGCGTGCGCGCGGCGTTCGTGGCGAGCGCGGGCTACGGCGAGGCGGGGGCGGAGGGCCAGCGGCTCGAGCGGGAGCTGGTCGCCGCGGCCGAGGAGGTCGGCATCGCGCTCGCCGGTCCCAACGGCCAGGGTCTCATCTCGACGGGCGCTGCCCTCTGTGCGCAGATCGTCGCGCCCTATCCCCCGCCGGGGCGCATCGCGATCGCGAGCCAGAGCGGCAACCTCGCCTCGGTGTTCCTCAACTACGCCGTGCTCACCGGCATCGGGGTCACCAAGGCCATCTCCTGCGGCAACTCGGCCGCGCTCACGCTCGCCGACTACCTCGCCTACTTCGCCGCCGATCCCGAGACGGCGGTGGCGCTCGCCTACGTCGAGGGCGTCGCCGACGGCTCGCGCTTCCTCGAGGCCGTGCGCCGGCTCACGGCCTCGAAGCCGCTCGTCGTGCTCAAGGGCGGCGTCGCGGCCGAGGGCCAGCGCGCGGCGGCGAGCCACACCGGCGCGCTCGCCACCGACGACCGGATCTTCGACGGCCTCTGCCGCCAGCTCGGCGCCCTGCGCGCGCCCACCGCCGAGCACGCCTTCGAGTGGGCGGCCACCTTCGCCACCCAGCCGCTCCCCCGCGGCCGGCGCACCGTCGTGCTCACCGCCGCCGGCGGCTGGGGCGTGCTCGCGGCCGACGCCTGCGCCGCCGCGGGGCTCGAGCTGATCGCGCTCCCCGACGACCTGCGCCAGGCGCTCGACGCGCTCCTGCCGCCGCGCTGGAGCCGCGGCAACCCCGTCGATTTGGCCGGCGGGGAGACCCGCGACACGATCCCCGCCGCGCTCGACCTCCTCGCCGATCACCCCGCCGTGGACGCCATCGTCGTGCTCGGCCTCGGCATTCAGGCGAACCAGGCGCACGCCTTCCGCAGCGGGCCCTTCTATCCGGGGTACGGCCTCGATCGCATCGTCGAGTTCCACGAGCGCCAGGATCGTCGCTACGCCGAGGCGGCGCGGGCGGCCTCCGAGCGCAGTCGCAAGCCCGTGCTCGTCGCCACCGAGCTCGTCTACTGCGACCGCCACTACGGCAACGCGGCGGCGGTGGCCGTGCGCGAGGGCGGCCGGCTCTGCTATCCGAGCGCGCACCGCGCGGTCGCGGCGCTCGCCGCGCTGGCGACCTACGCGGAGTTCCGCGGCCACGGCGCGGCGCGGTAGCGGCTGCCAGGCGCGCCGCCGACACGCTGTCGCTGACACTTCAAGATGTCCGGGGCATTAGCACTGAAAGATGTCCGCTCGGTCATGGTCAGGCCACCCGCCCCGTGGCGGCGGGCGCCTCGAGGAGCGTCCCCTGGCGGGTGTACCGGGCC
>Ga0209061_1000365_pt1 | contig 126195 bp, 109 predicted proteins | sample Coa_R1_10_FD_187157 | JGI IMG/M metagenome (GOLD analysis project Ga0209061, IMG submission 187157) | Surface soil microbial communities from Centralia Pennsylvania, which are recovering from an underground coalmine fire - Coalmine... | ecosystem: Environmental > Terrestrial > Soil >... | reverse complement strand
CGTCGTGGGTGAACACGATCACCTGTCGCTTGCCCGCCGCGCGGCCGAGAACTCGCGCCAGGCCATCGACCTTCGCCGGGTCCATCGACTGCACCGGATCGTCGATCACCACGAACGCGAACGGCGTGCCCGGGAGCATCGCCCGCGGTAGGAATACGCTGATCGCCAGCGCCGAAAGCTCTCCTTGGCTCATCACCCCAAAAGCCGAGGCCGAGGCGCCCTCCAAGGTCACATCGAACGCGGCGTAGCGCTGCATCCCCTGCTTTCGCAGCTCGATTTCACCAAGAGCGATTGAGCTCTCATGACGCAGCAGCGACCAGTTGGCTCTGGCCTCGCCGACGACGGGGGCCAGCCGGGCGCGGCGCAGCGTCGAGAGCGCCCCGTCAAGCCAGCGCTCGGCGACTCGCAGCCGCCTGATGCGCTCTTCGTCGCGCTGCACCTCGCTGGCCAGCCCAACCCAGCGATGGACCCTCTCCTGCAGCGGGCTCCAGGCTTCGCGGCGCCGCGCGGCCTCGTTCCTCGCGGCGTCACGAACGCCCTCGAGGGCGTCCAGCAGCTCCACCGCGGCATCGGCCGCCTCGGCGGGCAAGCCGACGTCATGGCCGGCCCCCAAAAGCCGCCGCCAGGCTTCCCAGGCGGCCGATGCTCGCGCGGTGTCAAGCCCGGCGGACCGCCCGGCGGCGAGCGCGCCTGCGGTGCCGCTGGAAAGGCTTTCGTGAAGGGCAGCGATCGCCTCCTCACGCTGGCACCGAGCGTCGCGAATGTCGCGGCTGCGTTCACGCAGCGAGTCCAGCTGCTGGCGTGTTCGAAGCTGCCAGCTGTCGTCGATCCGCGCGGGCGCACCGCAGACCGGGCAGTCGGAGGGCGGCGGCGCGCCGTGCGCGGACTGGAAGGACAGCGCCGCTTCGAGCAGCTCCGCGAGCGCGTCCAGACGCTGCGAGCCTCCCGCCGAGAGCGTGTCGATCCGCTCCTGCAGGCTTTCGATCTCCGCCAAGCGTTCGACCAGCTCCTCGGGCGAGGGCAGCTCCAGCGTCGCCAGCGGGACGAGCGCGTCCGCGTGCGCTCCGGACCGACCGCCCGCGGCGTCCAGCACCGCCGCGATGTCCGGTCGGCGCCTCACCAGCAGCGTCGCCACCCGGGACGCGCGCTCGTCGCCGCATTCACGAAGATCCGCCAGCAGCGCGCTCCGCGTCTCCTTCTCGTTTCTGCGCCGGCGATCGCGCTCGAGCCGCGCGTCGCGCAGAATGCGGCGTGCGCCATCGAGCGACTCGAGGCCCAGCACCGCCGAGAGCGCCTCATAGAGCGCGGCCGCACGCGAGGAGAACATCGTGCTCAGCTCGCTGTACGAGAGCAGGGGGCGGAACCGATCGAGCGCGCTGCCCCAGCCGAGCTGCTCCCAGTCGCGGCGGGCGCCGCGCACGAGCGGTGGCCAACTTGCGTCGATGTCCTCTCCCGCTCGCCAGCTGCGGGACACCACGAGCCCCTCACGCTCACCGTCGAGCCTGAACGTCGCGCTGATCTCGGTGGTCGCGTCGAAGTGCAGGTTGCGCCAGCCCTCCTGCCAGACCCTGGTGCGGTCGGCCCAGCGCAGCAGGGTCCCGGTGAGCAGCATCTCGAGCGCCTCGGCAAAGCTCGACTTGCCCGACCCGTTGCGACCGACGACGAGCGTCAGGCCGGGTGCGGGCTCAAACTGCAATCGGGCTCGCGGGCCGACTCCGCGGAAGCCCTCGATCGCTATCTCCTCGATGTAGGCGGCTGCGACGGGCTCATCCGTGGCAAGTTCGGGGGCTGACGGCGTCTCGCCCCGCGAGACGGCGCGCGCTTGCGCACGGCTTGAGCCCGACGGGCCGCCGCTCAGCAGCGACTCAAGCGACGCCTTGCCCTCGACGGCCGCGAGCACGAGGTCGCCTACCTCATCGGGAAGGTCCGATTCGGCAAGCAGCTCCAGCAGTTCGTCGACCAGCGCGCCGCCCACCATCGCCGCGCCGGGAGCATAACCCCGCCCGGTTAGGATCGCCACGCCGATGGAGAACGTCTGGGACTACCCCCGGCCGCCGCGCGTCGAGCGCTGCACGCGCCGGGTGCGCGTGCAGCTGGAGGGCGTGATCTTGGTCGACACCAGGGACGCCCTGCGCGTGCTTGAGACAAGCCATCCACCCACGATCTACGTGGCGCTCGCCGAGGTCGCGGAGGGCGTGCTGGTCTCAAGCGCGCACGCACCGAGCCTGTGCGAGTTCAAGGGGCGCGCGATCTACCTGGATGCGATCGTGGGCGGCCAGCTCCACGAGGCGGTCGCGTGGACCTACCCTCAGCCCGCCCCCGGCTACGAGATGCTGGGCGACCGCGTCTCCTTCTATCCCGGTCGCGTGCGGGCCTGGCTGGATGATGAGCCGGTCGCCGCCCAGCCGGGCGACTTCTACGGCGGCTGGATCACCGGCGATCTGAAGGGCCCGTTCAAGGGAGCACCGGGAACCTTGGGGTGGTGACCCGGCCGGGCCGCGACTCGCGGCTGTGCCGAGCCCCGCCGGCGCCGCGAAGCTAGGATCGGCGGCCGACTTGCAGCCCCGCTCGCCCGCATCCGTCAGCACGCCGGCCCCAAGCGCCGTCCCGCTGAACATCGCCTGGATCGGGACAGGCGTGATGGGTGCGCCGATGGCGGGCCACCTGCTGGACGCCGGCCACCGGCTGGCGGTGTTCAACCGCACCCGTGCGCGAGCTGAGGGCCTGCTCGCCCGCGGCGCCGACTGGCGCGAGTCGCCGGCGCAGGCGGCGCGCGACGCCGACGTGGTGTGCACCATGCTCGGCACCCCGGCGGACGTGCGCGAGGTGGTGCTCGGCGACGGACGGGTGCTCGAGTCGATGCGCCCCGGCTCGCTGCTGATCGACTTCACGACCAGCGAGCCGTCGCTGGCGGTCGAGATACACCTGGCCGCGTCCGCGCGCGGGGTGGGCGCGCTTGACGCGCCAGTCTCAGGCGGCGACGTCGGCGCACGCGAGGGGAGGCTCGTGATCATGGTCGGCGGCGAGCAAGACGCCTTCGACCGCGCCGCCCCACTGCTTGAGCCGCTCGCGCGCACGATCTCGCTGGCGGGCGGCCCGGGCGCCGGCCAGCACACGAAGATGACCAACCAGCTGGCGATCGCCGCGGGCATGATCGGCGTCTGCGAGGCGCTGATCTACGCTCACCGTGCGGGCCTCGATGTGGAGCGGACGCTTGAGACGATCGCCGGCGGCGCCGCCGGCTCGTGGTCGCTGTCCAACTACGGCCCGCGGCTGCTGCGAGGGGATCTGGAGCCCGGGTTCAAGGTCGACCACTTCGTCAAGGACCTTGGGATAGCGCTCGCCGAGGCGCGCAGGCTGGGAGTCTCGCTGCCCGGCGCCGCGCTCGCCGAGCAGCTGTACGTCGCGGTCAGCGCGCAGGGCCTGGGCCAGAAGGGGACCCAGTCGCTGGCCGTGGCGCTCGCCGGGCTTTCAGGTGTGGACTGGCCGGCGAGGTGAGGTCCTCGCCGCTCGCGCGCCGCACGATGGCTACAACGCGCTGGCCGTGGCGTTCGAGGAACGCCGGGCCCACGCCGCTGATCGCCCCAAGCTCCGCGAGCGTCGTCGGCCGACGCGCGGCGATCTGCGCGAGCGTGCGGTCGTGGGCGACCGTGTAGGCGGGCTTGCCGTCGCTGGCGCGCGAGCGCCAGTCCCGCAGCACGTCGAATAGCGGCCGGTCCGCCGGCGCGAGCTCGGCGGCCGATGCGGGCTTCGCGGCCGATGCGGGCTCGGCGGCCGGCGCTCCTGCGCGCCGCCGGGAGCCCCGGCCACGAACGGGGCGGATCGGCTGCCTCGCCGGATCGGGCAGGGCGATCGTGTCCGGGTCGCACAGGTCACAGCAGCGCCCGGTCGCAGCGCCCGGACTGGGGTCGCCGAAATGGTCCAGGAGCATGCGGCGACGGCAGGTGACGGCCGGCCCGCAGAAGCGCTCGATCGCGCGGTAGGCGCGCCAGGCGCGGTCGGTCGCCGCACGGCAGATCAGGTCAAGCGAGCCGCCGGGCGCGCCATCGGAGAACGCGATCCGCAGCCGGCCTGCGCCGGCGGGCTCAAGCGAGCACAGCCCCGCGCGCTCGGCGATCCCCAGACAGATGCGGTCGCGGTCGTCGCGCGGGCCCTCGACGGTGATCGCCGGCTCGGGCGAACCGGCCCGCAGCCGCGCCAGGAAGTCGCGCACGTGCGCCGGCTGCACCGCATCCTGCTTGATGAACGTGATCAGGCGCCCGAGATCTGCACGGCTGGCGAGCAGGATTCCCCGCGCCGGCAGGCCGTCGCGCCCGGCGCGCCCGACCTCCTGGTAGTAGGCCTCGACGCTGGTCGGAATCGACCAGTGCACCACGGCTCGCACGTCGGCCTTGTCGACCCCCATGCCGAACGCGTTGGTCGCCACGACGATCTCGGCCTCGCCCTCCATGAACCGATGCTGAGCGACCGCGCGCGCTTCGGCCGCCATCCCGGCGTGGTAGCCGACCGCGCGCAGGCCCTCGTCTGAAAGCAGCTGAGCGACCTCCTCCACCTCCCTGCGCGTGCCGCAGTAGACGATCGCCGGCCGCAGCCGCCCATCCGCCATCGCCGCGGCCAGCAGCGCCCGCTTGCGGGCCCTCGAGCCCTGACCGTCGAGCGCGATCACGTCCAGCGACAGGTTCGGGCGGTCGAAGCCGGCGCGCAGCACGAGCGGATCTCGCAGGCGCAGGCGCTGGACGATCTCGGCGGCAACCTGCTCGGTGGCGGTGGCGGTGGCGGCCATCACCGGCGGGGAGCCGAGCCGGTCGATCGCGCCCCGCAGCCGCAGATAGTCAGGACGAAAGTCGTGGCCCCACTCCGACAGGCAGTGGGCCTCGTCGACGACGAACAGGTCGACCCGCCGGTGGCCGAGCGCCCGCAGGAAGGCGGCCGAGGCGAATCGCTCTGGGGAGCAGAGGACGATCCTGGCGCTCCCGTCACGGACCTCTGAAAGGCCACGCTCGGCAGCACCCGGCGCCATCCCGGAGGCGACCATGGTCGCCGGGTGCCCGCCGAGCGCCAGCCGCCGATACTGGTCGGCCATCAGCGCGATCAGCGGGGAGACGACCACCGTCAAATCCTCGCTGGCGATCCCCGGCAGCTGGTAGCAGAGGCTCTTGCCGCCGCCGGTTGGCATCACCACCAGGCTGTCTCGGCCCTGCAGGGCCGCCAGCACCGCCTCCCGCTGACCTGGCCGGAAGCCTTCGAGCCCAAAGTGGGCGAGCAGAGCGTCGGGGTCCGGCGGGCCGGCGTACGGCCGTGACGGCGGCGCGTCGAAGGCGATCCGGTCAAGCCCCCTGATCGCCAGCTCGTCCTCGGCGTCCGGGCGCGCAAACAGCGACGGCGCGCGAAGGGCCCGCTCCTGCGCGCGCGCCAGAGCGTGGGCGCAGGAGGCCGCCTGTGCCCTCTGCGACGCCGACAGCGAGCGCCACAGCGCTCGCAGCTGCTCAAGTCCGGCGATCGCGCCGTCGTCGAGGCCACAGCCGGCGATCCGGGCGATCAGCTCGTGCGCGCGGCTCTCGAAGTCGCCGGCCACGGGGCTTGACATGAGGCGGTCGCTTGAGATGAGGCGCTCGCCGGGCATGCGGCCATCGTGTCATGCGGACCGGAGGTCTTTCGACGCACGCCCCCAGCGCGCCCGGCGCGCCGGAGCAGTTGCCGGGCGCGTCAGCGCGGCGCGGCGGACATCGTCACGTTCACCTCGCCCTCCTGCTCCAGCAGCGAGAAGCCGGTGATCCCGTCGGCCTGCGTGAAGGCGAGCGAGACGCGCGCGTCGCCGAGCCGCATCCGTCGCAGCTCGACGCGGCCCAGCCAGCTGGGCACGTGCGGCTGGATGATCGAAAGGTTGCGATCCGGGGCGTGCGGCGTGACCCCGAGCATCGCCTGCAACAGCATGAACGGAGCGGCCGCCGCCCACGCCTGCGGCATGCACGCGACCGGGTAGCCCACGATCTCGCTGGTGCCGGTGCGATCAAAGCCGCAGTAGAGCTCCGCCAGGCGGAAGTCGCGCGCGCGGCCGGCGATGTCGAACATCGCCGTCGCGATCCGGGCGGTCGCCTCGGGATGGCCGTAGCGCTTGAGCCCGGCCGCGATGATCGCGTTGTCGTGTGGCCACACGGAGCCGTTGTGGTAGCTCATGGGGTTGTAGGCGGGAGACTCGGTCGAGAGGGTGCGAACGCCCCAGCCGGAGAACATGTCGTCGGCCATCAGCCGCTGGGCGACGGCATCGGCTCGCCGCGGGTCGACGATCCCGCAGTACAGGCAGTGGCCCGGGTTTGAGGTGACGCTCGCCACCTGGCGCTTGCGGCCGTCGAGGGCGAGCACGTAGATGCCCTCCCGCTCGTTCCAGAACGCCTGGTTGAACGCCTCTCGCAGCGCCTCGGCCTGCTCGCGCAGCGCCCGGGCACGATCCGCGTGCCCGAGCGCCTCGTACAGGTCCGAGATCGCGAGCTTGGCCATGTAGACGTAGCCCTGCACCTCGACCAGCGCGATCGGCCCCTGCGCCGGCCGGCCGTCGGCGTGCAGGACGGCATCCTCGGAGTCCTTCCAGCCCTGGTTGAGCAGCCCCGCGGGCGAGCGGCGCTGATACTCGACGAACCCGTCGCCGTCGGCATCGCCGTAGTGGTCGATCCAGTCAAGCGCGGCGTCCAGCGCTGGAAGCAGCCGCGCCAGGGTCTCAAGGTCACCCGTCCAGCGGTGATAGGTGGCGGCCAGCAGCACGAACAGCGGCGTGGCGTCCACCGTCCCGTAGTAGGGGGTGTGCGGGATCAGCCCGGCCTTGGCCAGCTCGCCGCAGCGCAGCTCGTGCAGGATCTTGCCCGGCTCGGCATCCCGCCAGGGCTCGTCGTCGGTGGCCTGCAGGGCGGCCAGCGCAATCAGCGTGCCCCGCGCCATCGCGGGCGCGAGCAGCATGCTCTCGCAGCAGGTGATCAGCGAGTCGCGGCCGAACGGAGCCACGTACCAGGGGATCCCCGCCGCCGGCAGGCGCTCGCCGGAGAGCGTGGTCAGCAGCGCGTGCAGGTCACGCGTGGAGGCGCCCAGGACCGCTTGGACGAGCTCGTTGTCGGTCTCGATCCGCGTGGCGCCCGCGATCCACTCGTCGCGCTCGCGGTCCAGCTGGCGGGCCGCGTGGCGGTAGGGCCGGGGGGCATGCTGATGGCGCCCGCTGGCGGGCAGGACGGTGATCAGCACGGTGCGGGTCTGACCGGGCTCGAGCGTCAGCTCCCAGCGAAGCGTCGCCTGCTGGGCGTGGGCGCTGCTCGAGCGCGGAGCGGGATCGAGCTTGACGAGCGTCTCCCGGAAGACGCCGTCCTGCCCCTCATAGCCGAACAGGACCTTCGAGTTCTGCGCCTTAGGCACCATCACCGTTCCCCGCGACGGGCGCCAGCGCACGCCGCGGATCTCGAACACGTCGGCGAAGTCGGCCCCCACCGTGACGGTGAGCGGCAGGCGCACGGGCTTGGGGTGAAAGCTGCGGAGCGCAAGCTCGCAGTGCAGGCGATCGGACACCAGCAGCGTGCGGCGCAGGTTGATCGTCTCCTGCGGGATCCTGCTCCCCGTCGAGTCGACCAGCACCGGGTTGGTGGCGTTGACGACCGCGCGGTGGCCGGATTCGATCGAGTGCGACAGCAGCACCGGCGAGACCTCGCCGAAGCCGACCTGGAGCTCTGAGAGATACCGGGTGTCCTCACTGTAGAGACCCTCGCCGCTGACCTCACGCGGGCGGATGTCCCCGTCCGGCCGCGCGCACAGGAACACCGCGTCGTGCTTGATGACGAGCAGCTCGGCGCGCGCCTCGGCGGGGATCGGCGGAGCCTCGAGCAGCTCCACCGGCCCCGCCTGGCCGGCGACCTCGAACTCCTCTCCGCGCGGGCTCACGAGGCGAGCCGGCGGCTGCGGCGCCCCCTCAGGCTGCAAGTCGCTCATCGCTGTGAAAACCAACTCCGTCTACGGGTGCAATGATCGCCGCCTGGCCGGACGTGATGCGCCAGCCGCCGGGCCGCGCGCCCGTGCACGACGCCGGCCGCGCGCCCGTGCACGGCGCCGATCCGCCGCGCGGACGTGCACAGCGCCGACCGGCTGCGCGCTACTGCACGGCGCCGAGCCTGGAGCGGGGGCGCCCGCCGGCCGCCAGCCGCTCGGCGGCTCGCGCCCGATGGGCGGAGCGCTCAGACCAGGCGGGCCCCAGGGCCGCATGCGCGCGGCGCCCGTGCGCCGCCTGCGCGGCCACCTCGAGGTAGACGCGCTCGTAGGACCTGGCCACGCAGCGCACGTCGCAGCGGTCGACCACGCTCTGGCGGCAGCGGATCGGATCGATGCCACCGAGGCGCTCGCACGCCCGTGCCATCTCCCGCTCGTCGTCGACGAGCAGGCCCGTGACGCCGTCGATCACCAGCTCGCGGGCGGCGCCCTCCGGGAAGGCGATCACCGGCGTGCCGCAGACCATCGCCTCAAGCATCACCATCCCGAACGGCTCGGGCCAGCGGATCGGCATCAGCAGCGCGCGTGCGCGCGCGAACAGGTTGACCTTGCGCTCTCCTGCCACCTCGCCCACGTACGTGACTCGGTCGCCGTCGATCTGCGGCGCCACCTCGCGCTCGAAGAACGGCTCCTGGCCCGGCTGCACGGGGCCGGCGAGGATCAGCCGCATCCCTGCGTGGCGCGCGGCCGCGATCGCGCGGTGGGGCCCCTTCTCCTCGGTCATCCGCCCGACCCACAGGAGGTAGTCCTCCTTGTGGCGGACGAGCGGCCAGCAGTCGGCATCGATCGGGTTGGGGACGACCCCGGCGACGCGCAGACCCGAGGGCGCCGACTCAAGCTGGGTGCGGCTGATCGCGACCACCGGCGCCTTGTGCGCGTGGTGCTCGTAGAAGACGCTGGTCTGTGCGGTGAACGGGCCGTGCAGGGTATGCACCAGCGGGGTCGCCAGGCGATCCGCGAGCGCGAAGGCCACGAACCCGCAGTGATCGTGCACGATGTCGAACGGACGACCGAGCTCCGCCGCGGCGTCGATCTCGGCGAACGCCCGCGTGACGTGATCGACCTCGTGCAGCGCGCTGCCGATCTCGTCCGGGTGGGCCCGGTCCAGCAGCGCGCGCACGCGCGCGCTCGAGCGCGACCCCGGCGCCGCGAACAGGGTCACGTCGTGTCCGCGGCGGACCAGCTCGTCGGCCAGCGGGGCGACGACCGCCTCGATGCCCCCGTAGCCGGGCGGCGGGACCGGGATCCAGGGCGGTGCGAGCAGCGCGATCCGCAGCTTTCGGCGGGGCGGGGCAGCGGCCGGCGCTTGGTGGTGGTGGAGTGTCTCGATCGTCACGCTCATCTCTCTGTTCGGGTGCCTTCACGAACGGGCCGGGCCCCCTTCAGGAGCGGCTCCGTTCAGGGAGCGGCCCGACCTAAAACCCCCGAGGCTCAACTAGGACGCGAGCGGGGGCTCGTCAAGCGCCCCTGCGCGCGGCGGCCGGCGCCTTCGCCGGCGGCCGGCGCATGGTCATCCACGGACGTGGAACGGGACGCTGACCACGACGATACCCTCATGGCGCACGAGCGCCCGGCGCAGCCGTGGCGCTATCCGTCCGTGGAGGATCGACTGCCAGCGTCGCCGCGGGACGATCTCTGGGACCACCACCGTGAGCGTGATGTCCGGCCGCTGGCGGTGAAGCTCCTCGATGTAGTTGATCAGCGGCGCGACGGTCGCGCGGTAGGGCGAGATCACGACCTCCAGCGGCAGGTGATCGCCCCACTGGCGCCAGTAGCGGTGAAAGCGCTCGCCCTCCTCCTCGCTCGGGCTCAGGTGGACGGCGAGCACCGGCACCGCCAGCGAGGCGGCGTAGGCCAGCGCGCGCAGCGCGGCCTGGTCCAGGACCGCGATCGGCACCACCGCCAGATGGCCGATCTCATCCGGCGAGCCCTGGCGCTCGACCTCGCCGGCGTCCGCGCCGCCGGACGCCGGATCCGTGCCGGCGCCGCCGGCGGCCTGATCCGTGCCGGCGCCGCCGGCGGCCGGGTCGGTGCCGGGCAGCGTCAGCGTCGCATCGGCGCGGGGCACGAGCTGCGCGCGGGTCTGCTCGTAGAAGCGGTGCACGCGCAGGCACGCACCCACGACCGCGGGGATCAGCACCACCACCAGCCAGGCGCCCTGCGTGAACTTCGTGACCGCGGCGATGATCGCGACCGTGCCCGAGAGCACGGCGCCGATCAGGTTGATCGCAAGCGCCCGCCGCCACCCGCGCTCCCGGTGAGCCCACCAGTGGGCGACCATCCCGCTCTGCGCGAGCGTGAAGGCGACGAACACGCCGACCGCGAACAGGGGGATCAGGGGCTCGGTCTGGCCACCGAACGCCGCGTAGAGGATCGCCGCCGGAACGGCGAGCACGAAGATGCCGGCCGTGAACGCCAGCCGGTCGCCCATGCGCAGGAACAGCATCGGCGCGTAGCGGTCGCGGGCCATGAAGTACAAGAGCCGCGGGAATCCGTTGACGGCCGAGTTGGCGGCCACCAGCAGAATCGCGGTGGTGGCGACCTGGACGTAGGCGTACAGCACGCCGCCGCCCACGGTGCGGTGGGCGATCTGGGAGAGGACCGTCTGGCTGCCGGGGGCGATGCCCAGCAGGTGGGCGACGAGCACCACGCCGACGAACATCGCCACCAGCAGCGCGATCATGATCACAAGCGTCCGGCCCGCGTTCTCGGCCTCCGGCCGCTCGAAGACCGGCACCGAGTTTGAGATCACCTCTATGCCGGTCATCGCGGTGGCGCCCGAGGAGAACGCGCGCAGGATCAGCAGCACGCCGAGCGCCTCGGTGGCGCGGCGCGGGGGCGGCGGGAGTGCATGAAAGCCATGCGCGGCGGCGTGCACCAGGCCGGCGACCACGATCAGCGTGATCGCCGCGATGAACATGTAGGTGGGCGCGGCGAACAGCGCGCCGGCCTCCCTGACCCCGCGCAGGTTGCCGACCACCAGCAGCGCGATCACCCCCAGCCCGAGCGGCACCACGGCCGATGAGACGCTCGGCAGCGCCGAGGTGATCGCCGCCACCCCGGAGGCCACCGAGACGGCGACGGTCAGGATGTAGTCGAGGATCAGGCCGGCCGCGGCCAGCAGGCCCCAGCGCGCGCCCAGCCGCTCCTTGGCCACGACGTAGGAGCCCCCACCGTGCGGGAAGGCGCGGATCACCTGGCGATAGCCCATGCCGACGGCGAGCATCAGCACCACGAGCACCGCCCCGATCGGTAGCGAGAGCCCAAGCTGGGCGCTGCCGGCCGCCACCAGCACGGCCATCATCGCCTCGGGCCCGTAGGCGACCGAGGAGAGCGCGTCCGGGGAGAGGACCGGCAGCGCGACGGCGATCCGCATCCGCTGCTCGGCGATCGCTGTGCTGCGCAGCGGCGGCCCGACGAGCACGCGGCGGACCATGCGCCCCGCCCTGCCGAGCGCCGAGTCCGGCGTGTCGGCCTGCGGCGTTGTCTCGATGTCCTGGGAGTCGTCGGAGGCGCCCGGCCGGCGCCCGCGGATGCTCACAAACGCGCCGCGCCCGGGCCGGTCAAGCTGGTAGCTGAGCCGCGGGTCGACCGGCAGCGCGCGCGGCCGGGCCCCGTCGGCCTGCGCCCAGCTCGCCCACCTTTCGCCGACCTCGCGCAGCCCCCTCACCTGACGCTCGTCCAGCGCGGGCAGCTGCGCGTCTGGCGTGACCTCCGTCGCCTCGCCGTTCCCGCCGGCGCCCTGGCCGCCGCCGGGGCGTGCGCCGACCTTCGCCTGCGGCTCCTCGGCGTCCCGGCGGCCGGTGGACGGGCGTGAACGACGGTCGCTCATCACGGACAAGCATCCCAGCCCGAGGCGCCCCAGGCCTGCGGGAGCCGCACCGATTCAGGGGCGGGGCTCATCCGCTCCAAGTCGGAGCCGGAGCGGTTCAGGGGCAGCTCACGCGGGGCTCAGGGAGGGGTCGAACACGCTCCCGGGAACTCCTGGGTCGGGCTGATGCCGAACTGCCATCCGTAGTAGAGCGCGGCGAGCCTGTAAGCGCTCAGCTCGATCACCCCGGTGGAGTTGGTGTGCAGATCGCTGCACATTGCCTGCAGGACCTGGTCAGGCGTCGCGTTGGGTCCCAGGGTCATCACGAGCGGATCGTCCTTGGCGAAGTACGCCCAGGCGAGCGCATTCAGCGCGCCGTTCGGACACGTGAGCGGGCCGGCGTTTCCGTCGGCGCCGATCTGAAGCTGCGCGGAGCACTCCGGTGCCTGGGGAGGTACCGTGGCCGGCGGCAGGATGCTCTCGGCGGTCGAGGCGACAGAGGTCGAGGCTGCGCTCGTCTGCGTGACCGTGACCGTTTGAGCCTCTTTGACGGTCATGGTCCGGACGACCGTCACGGTGGTCGAGGCGCCGCAGGCAGACAGGAGGAAGGCCGCCGTCGGCACCGCGAGCGCCCTCGTCAACCGGCGACCGTCACGTCCGCGGCTAGGCACGCGGACATACTGACACCCCCTCCCGCAGCCAGTGGCTGACACCCTCCCGCAGCCAGTGGCTGACACCCTCGCGCAGCCAGTGGCGGCGGTCGCAACCGACGGTCAGATCAGCTCAAGGTCCCCGAGCGAGAGCTCCCAGGAGGCGGCCCGCGTGGGATCCGGCACCAGGTCGGGGCGCACCGGGCGCACCATCAGCGCGTGACCGCCCGGCGCGGGCACGAACCCGCAGCGCGCGGCGGCGACCGGCGACGCAAAGCCGCAGGTGAGCAGATCGGCCCCGACCGTCTGCGAGACGCGCCGCGCGAGCGCCCAAGCGGCCCCCGGATCGTCGTCGCCCACCACCAGCTCGCAGACCTTGGCGATGCGCACGCTGCCCCGACGCCGCAAGCGAACGATCGCGACGCCCTCATGGTCCAGGCAGACCGCGCGGTAGTCGGCGAACGCCCCGTAGCGCCAGCGCAGAAAGGCGAGGTCCCTGGCGGTGTGAAGGCGGCCGCTGCAGTCGCGCTCAAGCAGCCCGGAGAGCCAGCCCGCGACCTCGGCCAGCACCTCGCCCGCGGCCCGTGCGCCCGCGCAGGCGTCCGCGGCCCGGGTGCGCGCATCCCGCCCACGCGTGGCGGCGCGCTGACCCGGCGCGCGAAGGCGACACGCCAGGCCGACCGGGACGGGGCGCACGAACGTGCGCACCGTCCCCACCCGACCCTGGCCCGAGCCGCCGGCCCTCCGGTGGCTGAGCTGGTTGGGGTTGCTCCACGTCAGTGCGTAGCCGTCGGCCAGGAGCCGCTTGCCGTCGCGGATCATGGCCATCGATACGTCACCGCCACGGTGCGAGCGCGCGACCGCGAAATCGGTCGTGCGGTAGCTCATGATCCTCCGCCCGCCGCAGCGCAGCATCCAGGGAAGCCACGCCAGGTAGCCGACCACGCGCTCGCCGTCGACGGCCACCACGGCCGCAGAGGGGCCGAACGGGCCCGATCGGTGCTTCCAGCGAAAGAACGCCAACGGGTCCACGCCATCCATGTCGGTCGGCCAGCGCCCGAACGCGTCCTGCAGCAGCGCCACGACCGCGGCCTCGTCCTGCGCCCGGTAGGGCCGAATCTCCGTCGCGCGCGATCGCGCCTGCGGGACCTGCGGGCTCATCGGTGCGCTGGGCATGATGTCCACTGGGCATGATGTCCAATGACGTCCCCGCCGTGCGCTGCCGCTAGGATCGGCGCCCCCGATCGATGACGGCCGACACCAGACGCGAGCAGATACGCACAAGCCTTGCGCCCCCGCCAGGCGGGAGCTATTCCCAGGCGATTCGCTGGGGCGACCTGCTGTTCATCTCCGGCCAGACGCCCCGCGACACGCAGCGCAACCTGGTCCCCGGCCCGTTTCGCGAGCAGGCCAAGCGCACGTACGAGAACCTGAGGCTGCTTGCCGAGGCGGCAGGAGCAAGGCTCGAGGACGCGCTCAAGGTCACCGTCTACCTGGCGGACTTCGACGATGCCGCGGAGGCCGACGCTGTGTTCGCGGAGGTCTTCCCCGAGCCGCGACCTGCGCGCACCACGGTCGGAGCCCACATCCCGGTGTCGATCGAGGTGGATGCGGTGTTCGGCCTGCGGGCCGGGGCCTGACGGGTCAGCGCAGCGGCGGCAGCGGGGTTGCGAGCAGCGCAGCGAGCAGCTCGGCGCGGCGAAGGAGGGAGTCGATGCTCACGCGCTCAGCGAGGGCGTGAGCGCCGGCTCCGACCGGTCCCAGCCCGTCGAGCGTCGGGATGCCGGCTGCCCCGGTGAAGTTGGCGTCGCCGGCGCCGGGCGCGGGCCGACCCTCGAGCCTGAGGCCCAGCGCGCCGCCGACCCGGAGCACGTGGGCCATCAGCGCGCTCTGGTCCGCGGCCGGCCAGATCGGGCGCATCGCGACGAGCTCGAATCGTGCGCTGGCGCCATCGCGGACAGCCGGCCGCTCGCCCACCAGCGCCAGCAGGCGACGCTCGGCATCTGGCGTCGCGATACGCAGGCCGAGGTCGGCCGAGGCCCGTCCGGCGACCACATTGGGCCGCGTGCCCCCGCGCAGCACGCCGAGGTTCAGCTCAAGCCCCGGGACGCGATCCAGCGCCGTGCGCAGGCGCTGCAGCTGGTCGAGCAGCTCGTCGGTCGCCGACACGCCGGCGCCGGCCTCGATGCCGGCGTGCGACTCGCGGCCTTCCACGAGCAGCCTCGCCGTCGCCACGCCGCGCCTGGCGGTCTTCAGGGCTCCGTCGGCGTGCGGGCCCTCCAGGCCGAGCACCGCGCCAGCGCGCTTTGCCGCGCTCATCACGACCTCGCGCCCGCTGGGGCTTGAGACCTCCTCGTCTGAGAGGATCACGATCTCGGTCTCCTGCGCCGCCGCAAGGCCGCGGTCGCGCAGCAGCCCCAGCGCGAGCTCCAGCATCACCAGCGACGCCTTCATGTCGTAGACGCCGGGGCCGGTCGCAAGCCCCTCGCGCACCTCAAACGGCCTGCGCGCCGCCTCGCCGCCCGGCCAGACGGTGTCGTAGTGGGCGAGCAGCAGCAGGGTACGCGCGGAGCCGGGGTCCCCGACCGGCGGCAGTGACGCTCGCAGATGATCCCCGGCGGCGCCGCGCACCCGCTCCACCCGCGCGCCCAGCTGGCTCAGACGCGCGGCCAGCGTCTCGCAGACGACTGAGAGGAGCTCGGCATCGCCGGACGGCGAGTCCATCTCGACGAGCGCGCGCAGGCGGCTGAGCGCCCGTTCGCGCTCGGGCGCCGCCGCGCCCGCGAGCTTTGAGACCCCGTCTGGGATCGCCGTCGCGGCTGTCGCGGCGGCCGGCCCAGCGGCCGTGGCGCAGGCACGCCCAGCGGCCCTGGCGCAGGCAGGCCCCGCGCAGTCGTCAGCCATACGCCGGCTCGGTCGAGGCGAGCGCGAGCGCGCTGACCGCTCTGAAGCAGCGGATCGCCTCGTCCATCGTCTCAAGCGTGAAGGACACCGAGCGCTCGCCGGTCTGCGTCACGCTGGGGATGGCCGTCGTGGCCACCACCGCCTGGACCGAGTCGAACTCCACCTCGTAGGTGAACGGGCCCTCCGGGCGGGGGGGCGGCCGGCGCCGCGCCAGCGCCCGCCGCGCGGCACCGGCGATCAGCTCGCGCGTCCGCGCCGGGGGCAGACAGCGCGCGGTGTAGCGATCGACGCAGGTCTTGACCGCGACGCGCTCGGCGTCAGGCGCCCATCGCGATGCGTCCTCGCAGGTCAGGTCGTCGCCCGTCACCAGCACGACCGGCACCCCGTGCTCGGCAGCCAGCAGCGCGTTCATGCGCCCCTCTCCCGCCTGCTGGCCGTTGATGCGCACGTCGAGGATCGTGGTGCCGATGTAGGTGTGCGACAGCACACCCTGGCGCCCCGCGCCCGTGTGGTAGCCGACGAACGCCACCGCATCCACCCCGTCGGCGATCCCCTCCATCATCCCCAGCCGCTTGTGGGTTCCGGTGATCAGCGTCGCGCGCTCGTCGAGCGCCTCGATCGGGATGTTGCGCTTGGTGGCGTGTGCGTCGTTGACCGTCACGGCGCTGGCGCCCGCGGCGAAGAACCCCTCGACCGCCGCGTTGACGTCGGACGCCATCAGCTGGCGAAAGCCACGCCAGCCATCGGTGCCCGGCTCGACGTCCGCGGGGCAGGTGACGCCGGTGATCCCCTCCATGTCGGCTGAGATGAGAACGTGGGTCATGCCGGCGCCGCGCTCCGCGCCGTCATCGTCTCTGTGAGCATCAGGGCCTCCTCGAGTCGCTCGCTGACAATCTCATGCCCCAGGCCGGGGCGATCCCAGGGGACGGGGACCTCGCCGCCGTGGGCCGCCACCGGCGGCTGCACCAGGTCCCGCGCGTAGTACTTGTCAGAGCCGGACACGTCCCCGGGGAGCGTGAACCCGGGGAGGCTCGCGATCGCGACGTTGGCCGCGCGGCCGATCCCGAACTCGTGCATGCCACCGCACCACACCGGGATCCCGCGCTCGCGACAGAGATCGTGCAGCGCGCGGGCCGGGCCAAGGCCGCCGAGGCGTGAGACCTTGATGTTCACCACCCGGCAGGCGCCGAGCGCCAGCGCGAGCGCCGCCGAGTCGGCGTCGACGATCGATTCGTCGAGGCACACCGGCGTGTCGAGCGCGCGCTGCAGGTCCCGGTGGGCGAGCAGGTCGCCCGCCGCGAACGGCTGCTCGATCATCGACAGCCCCAGCCGGTCCAGCCGGCGCAGCACGCTGAGGCTCTCCTCACCGGGGCGGTAGGCGCAGTTGGCGTCGACCTGCAGCGCAAGCTGCGGGAAGTGGGAGCGCACCGCCCGCACGGGCTCCACGTCCCAGCCCGGGCGGATCTTGAGCTTGACCCGGCGGTATCCCTGGCGAGCGTGGCGCTCGACGGTCTCAAGCAGCCGCTCGACGGTCGGCTCTATCCCCAGGCTCACGCCCGCCGGCACACGGCTAGCGGTGCCGCCCAGCGCCTCGGCGAGCGAGATGCCCGCGCGCCGCGCGTGCAGATCCCAGCAGGCCATCTCAAGCCCCGCCTTCGCGAAGCGGTTGCCGCGCACGCGTGACATGTGCTCGCCCACCTGCTGTGGGTGCGTCCAGGCGGCGTCCAGCAGCGCGGGGACGAGGTATCGCTTGAGCATCAGCCAGCAGGTGTCGACGTTCTCCTCGCAGTAGTAGGGATCCGATGGGCAGGCGACCTCCCCCCAACCGGTCCCGCCGTCCGCGTCGGCGACGCGCACGAGGATGTGCTCGATGTGGCCCTTGCGGTGAGAGCTCGTCTCGAACTCGTGCACGAGCTCGAGCCTCGCCCGGTACAGGTCGACGCGCACGACCGAGATCGCGCGATCGCCGGCGTCGAAGCTCACCGGCTGCCCCCGTCGGCGTCGGCGGAGCGCTGGAACCTGTAGACCGCCGTCTGTGCGTCCTGGCGTGCGCAGGAGGTGGCGACGAACCCGTCGGCGAACAGCTCCGCCATCTCGCCGGTGGCCCGATCGCGGATGCGGTGCCTCTCTGGCACGGCGCTGAGCGAGCGCCATTGCGCCGGGATCGCCAGGTGCGCCTCGGCGCCTGCGCGGCGCAGCTGCCCGGGGCGCAGCGGGGGTGACGGCGGGCCCGGCGGCTCGCCGGTGCGCTGCTCGGCGCATCGGACGACCCTCGGCGAGGTCAGCCGCCAGTCGACCAGCAGCCTGTCGGTCGGCTCGCCGCCGTCGGCGGGCGGTCCGTGAGAGCCGTAGGCGTCGCGCTCCAGCGCGACCGCGATCGCGCCCAGAACATCGAGGTTGAAGTGCGCGTTGGCGGCATGCATCGGGTCATAGCGCCAGCGGATGAGCTCGATCCCCGCCCGCAGCGCGGCCTCACGCTGAGCGAGCTTGAGCGCGCGCCCCACCCCGCGGCCGCGCCAGCGCTCGGTGACGGCAGCGGTCTGCGAGTACTGGTACGGCGGCTGTCCGGCGCCATCGCGCGCCAGGAAGCTGAACGCGAAGCCGATGAGGACCCCCGCGGCCCGTGCGCCGACCACGATCCCCCCGTGGCGCGCGATCGCGAACAGCAGCCGGGGGTTGACGGCCGTATCGCTGGCACTGGTGGTGAACACCTCGCGGTAGAGCGCGTCGCACTCGGCCAGCTCATCGGCCCGCGAGAGCACCGTCACCTCAAAGCCGCCGGCCGCCAGCGCGGTCGAAGCCCGCGATGCGCTCACGCCGGCACCACCGCGCTCACGCGATCCACACCCGGGTCCGCCGCGAAGTGGCACGCCGCCAGATGAGCGGAGCCGTCCGCACGCTGCTCGATGCCGGCCAGGGCCGGCTCGTCGCGCTCGCAGACGTCGGCGGCGAGCGGGCACCGTGTGCGAAAGCGACATCCGCTCGGCAGCCGCGAGATCGGCGGCGCCTCGCCGCGAACCGCGGTGTCGGTCGTCAGGGGCGCGGAGCGCAGGCGCGGGATCGCGGCCAGCAGCCCGCGCGTGTAGGGGTGGCGCGGATCCTCGAACACCTCGTCGGTGGCGCCGCTCTCGACGATGCGGCCCATGTACATCACCGCCACGCGGTCGCACAGGTGGCGGACGACCGCGAGGTCATGGGCGATGAACAGGATCGACAGCCCCAGGTTCCGGCGCAGCTCGGAGAACAGCGAAATGATGCCGGCCTGCACAGATACGTCCAGCGCCGACACCGGCTCGTCGGCGACGAGCAGGTCGGGCTCGAGGGCCAGGGCGCGCGCGATCGCCACCCGCTGGCGCTGGCCGCCTGACATGTTGCGAGGGCGCGCATCCAGGAGCGCCTGCGGCAGGTGCACGCTGGACATGAGCTCCTCGCACCGCGCGCCGATCTGGTCGCCTGAGACGATGTGGTGCACGCGCAGCAGCTCGGCCAGGTGCTGGCGGACGGTCATCCTCGGATTCAGCGACGAGAAGGGATCCTGGAAGACCATCTGGATGCGACGGCGCACGGCGCTCGTGCGGGTGGACGCCGTCAGCGGGGCTCCGTCGAAGCGCAGCGCGCCCTCGGCGGCGTCGTTGATCCCCACCACCAACCGCGCGAGCGTCGACTTCCCGGACCCTGACTCGCCGACGAGACCGAGTATCTCGCCCCGCGCGACGGCGAGGCTGACATGGTCGACCGCGCGCAGCTCCGGCGCTCCGCGGCGGCGGCGGAAGGTGACGGTGACGTCGTTGAGCTCAAGCAGCGCCGGCATCAGCTGGCTTTGACCGACTGACGTGGGCGCTCGACGCGCTCGGGGTGAACGCACGCCGACAGGTGCCGCGGGTTGCCCTGCGGCGCGGTCAACGACACCTCGGCCTGGGAGCAATCCGCGGTCGCGACCGGGCAGCGTGGATGAAACGGACAGCCCGTCGGCCGTGCGAACACGCTCGGGGCCGACCCCGGTATGGCGCGCGTCTGGGCATCGCCCTCGACATCCGGCGTGGCCTCGATCAGCCCGAGCGTGTACGGATGGCTTGGGGATCGGAAGACATCCTGCGTGGGGCCGCTCTCCAGGATGCTGCCGGCGTACATGACCTGCACGCGGCCGCACAGCTGCGCCACCACCGCGAGGTCGTGGGTGACGTAAAGCAGGCTCATCGACAGCTCATCGCGAAGCCGGGCGAGCAGCTTGACGATCTGATCCTGGATGGTGACGTCCAGCGCGGTGGTGGGCTCGTCGCAGAGCAGCAGGCGGGGCTGGTTGGCCAGGGCGGCCGCGATCATCACGCGCTGACGCAGGCCTCCCGACAGCTCGTGCGGGTACAGCGACAGCACGGCCTCGGCGTCGGCGATCCCCATCTCGCGCGCCAGCCGAAGCGCCTGCTCCTGGGCCTCGCGGCGGCTCCACCCGCGCCGCGCCGCGGCGCCGTCGACGATCTGCCTGCCCACGCGGACGACGGGGTTGAGCGCGGTCATCGGCTCCTGGAAGACCATCGAGACCCGGGAGCCGCGGATGCGCCGTAGCGTCCTGGCGCCGGCGCCGACGAGCTCGACCCCGTCGAGCAGCACGTTGCCGCGGACGATCCGCGCGCCAGGAGGCAGCAGCCCGAGGATCGCACGCAGCGTCAGGCTCTTGCCGCTGCCCGACTCGCCGACGAGCCCCATCGCCTCGCCCGCTTCAAGGTCGAAGGAGACGCCGGCGACGGCGGTGGCGGTCCCCTCGGCGCCGCGCACGCTGATCGTCAGATCGCGCACTTGCAGAAGCGGCGCCTGGGCGCGTTGCGCGGGCGCTGCGCTCATTCGGGCCTCAGGGCGTCCGCGAGGCCGTCGCCGAGCAGCGACAGTCCCAGCCCGGTCAGCGCAACCGCCAGCCCGGGGATCGTAGTGAGCTCCCAGTGCGTGGAGAGGAACTGCTGGCCGCTGGCCATCATGTCGCCCCAGTCGGGCGTGGGCGGGCGGACCCCGAGCCCGAGATAGCCGAGCGTGACGATCGCCAGCAGGTCGAGCACGATGTCGGACATCGCGAACACGATCGCCTGGGTGATCACGTTGGGGAGGATGTGGCGCAGGATGACGCGAAGGTTGCCCAGGCCCCCGACCTTGGCCGCCAGCACGTACTCCTGGCTTCGCGCCACGAGCGTCTCGCCACGGACGATGCGCGTGTAGGACACCCAGCTCACCGCCGTGATCGCGATCACGATCGAGCCGCTGCCCGGTCCGAGGACGAACACCAAGAGCAGCACCAGCACGTAGAACGGGAAGGCGACCACGACGTCCGCGACGCGCATGATGATCGCGTCAAGCCAGCCTCCGAAGTAGCCCGCGAGCGCGCCCAGCACGGTGCCGATCGCAAACGGCGCCAGCACCGCCAGGAAGGCCACGCGCAGGTCGGTGCGCGCGCCGTACACAAGGCGCGACCACACGTCGCGGCCGAGCTCGTCGGTGCCCAGCAGATGCCTGCCGCCCGGGCTCGCGAGCACGTCGTTGAGGTCCTGCTGGGTGGGCGAGTAGGAGGTGACGAGCGGCGCCAGGATCGCCAGCAGGACGATCACGCCCAGGATCGCCAGGCCCGCGATCAGGCTGGGCGGCAGGCGCCGGCGCCTTGCTCTGCGCGTGGTCGGCGCGACCGGGACCAGCTCGAGGCTCGGCGTGCTCATCCGAGCCGAACCCGCGGATCAAGCAGTGCGTAGGCCACGTCGGTCAGCAGGTAGACGAGCACGACCAGCAGCGCGAACACCAGCGTGATGCCCTGCACGACGGGGAAGTCGCGGTTGAGGATCGATTGCACCATCAGCGAGCCCAGGCCCGGCAGCGCGAACACGTTCTCGATCACGAGCGTCCCGCCGACGAGGAAGCCGATGTTGACGCCCAGCACGCTCACGGCCGGGATGGCCGCGTTTCGCAGCCCGTAGCGGAGAAGCACGGTCGCCGGCCCGGCGCCCTTGGCTCGGGCGAACGCCACGTAGTCTGAGTTGAGCGCGGCGATCATCCCCTGGCGCAGGCTGCGGATCAGGATCGGCGCGACCGACAGCGCGACCGTCAGCCCGGGCAGCACCAGCGAGCGCAGATGCTGGCCGAAGCCCTCTCCGTAGCCCGCGACCGGGAAGAGGCCCGCGTCGAGGGCGAGCAGCAGGATGAGCATGGTCCCCACCCAGAAGCCGGGCATGCCCAGCCCCACGACCCCGATCGCGCGCACGGCCTGGTCGACCACGCCGTCGGGTCGCAGCGCGGCAAGCAGCGCCAGCGGAAGGGCGATCGCGACCGCGAACGCCGCTCCGTACAGCAGCAGCAGCAGCGTCACGGGCAGGTCGCTCTTGAGCAGGCTCACCGTGCTCGCCTGGTAGAAGAGCGAATGCCCCAGATCGCCGTGCAACAGCCGCTTGACGAACAGCCAGTACTGCACCCACACCGGGCGATCGAGGCCCCACTCGCGGTGCAGCGCGGCCACCGCCGTCGGGGTCGCTCGATCGCCCAGGAAGCTGCGGGCGGGGTCGCCGGGGACCAGGTGAATGCTGAAGAACACCAGCAGCGTCACCCCGAACACCACCGGGACTAGCAGCAGCAGCCTTCGCGCGATGTACCTGGTGAGCATCGCCGGCGACCTCGACCGTCAGCTGTTGGGCCTCAGTGGCTCAGCCACACGTTCTCCAGGTGATAGTTGCCCGTCGGGTAGACGTCGAATCCGTGGACCTTGGGCGAGTAGGCGTACACGAATGGCGAGTAGTACAGCGCGATCAGCGGCTCGTCGTAGGCGATCTGCTGCTGGATCTTGTCGTACAGGGCCTGACGCTGGGCCTGGTTGAAGGTCCGCTCAGCCTGCTGCGCCCAGTTGTCGACCGCGACGTTGTTGTAGTTGGTGAACAGGGCATGCGTCTTCTGGCCCGTGTTTCCGCCCATCGCGCCGAAGCTGACCATCTCATCGGGGTCGATGATGTCGGTCGTGTTGTAGTTGAAGGCCATGTCGTACTGCCCGTTCTGGATGTCGGTGTACTCGCTGTTGGGATCGACGGGCTTGAGCGTCACGTGGATGCCGATCGGCGCCAGATCTGCCTGGATGATCTGACCCAGCGACTGCTCGTTGGACACGCCGGAGCCGACCAGCAGCGTGGTCGAGAACCCGTGCGGCACGGGCGACTTGGCCAGCTGCGCCTTGGCGGCCGCCAGCGAGTAGGGCGGCATCGTGATCGACGGGTCGTGGGCCCACAGCGCAGGCGACAGGAACGACCCGGCGACGGTGCCGTAGCCGAACAGGACCGCCTTGACCATCGCGCTGCGGTTGAGCGCCATCTCGATCGCCCGTCGCACGTACACGTTCTGGAACGGCGCGTGGTCCTCGTTCATCTCCAGGAAGTCGACCCGGCTTGACGGGAACAGGGCCACGCGGACGTTGGGGTTTGCCTTCAGCGCCGAAATGGACGAGAACGGCGGGAACTCGTCGATCTGGGCCTGGCCGCTCTCAAGCTCCAGCTCGCGCGTGTTGTCGTTGGGGACATCGACGAACGTGACCTGGTTGAGGTACGGCTTGCCCGCCTGCCAGTAGTAGGGGTTGCGCACGAGCACGATCTGGCGCCCCTTCTGCCAGGACTGCACCATGAACGGCCCTGTGCCGATCGGATGCTGGAAGAACTGAGACTCGCTCTCGCCGCCGTAGTTGTCGGGGATCACCGAGTTGGCGAACAGCGCGAGGTCTGAGAGCAGCGGCGCCCATGGGTACCGCGTCGTGATCACGACCGTGTAGGGATTGGGCGTCTGGATCGACTTGATCGCCGCGTCGATGAACGCGAACGGGTTGGTCGCCTTGGCCGACACGCGCTGGATCGAGAACTTGACGTCCGCCGAGGTCATCGGCTTGCCGTTCTGGAAGCGCACGCCGTGGCGGAGGTAGATGGTCCAGACGAGGTGGTTTGAAGACAGCTTGTAGCCGGTCGCCAGCCACGGCTGCAGGTGCTTGCCGTCGGGGGTGGCGGCGAACAGCGGCTCGTAGACGTTCTCGACGGTCCAGATGCTCTCGTTGTCGGTCATGTTCGCCGGGTCCAGCGTGAGGATGTCCGCCGTGCGGGCGAACACCAGGTTGCCGCCGCGCTGGGGCGTCCCGGCCGCCTGAGCGGACGAGCTGGAGCTCGCGCCGGAGCTCGTGCTGGAGCTCGCGCTCGAACCGCCCGAGCCGCCGCAGGCCGCCAGGGCGATAGCCGAGGCGAGCACTGTCGCCAACGCCATCAGTCTTCGCTGCATATCAGTCCCTCCTCCAGGGTCGGCCCGCCGGCAGGGGCATTGTTGGTTGATCGAGCCGGCGTGTGATTGGCGCTCGCCGCGTCCGCTGTGAGGGCGGCGAGCTCGCTGAAGCGAATCGCGTCGACGTTGCCGCCGGAGAGCACGACGCCGACCGCCTGCCCCCGCACGTCCAGGCGCCCGCTGGTCAGCGCGGCCAGGGCAACTGCGCCACTGGGCTCGACCACGAGCTTGAGCAGCTCAAAGCAGAGCCGCATCGCCTCGGCGATGTCCGAGTCCTCGACGGTGACCATCGCGTCGATCAGTCCGACGTTGATCGGGAAGGTCAGCTCGCCGGGGGTCAGGGTTCGCAAACCGTCCGCGATCGTCGCCGGCGCAAGCGGGAGCGCGAGGCGCCTCCCAGCCGCGATCGACCGCGCGGTGTCGTCGCCGGCGGCGGGCTCGACGCCAACGATTCGGATCGACGGACGCAGTGCCTTCAGCGCGGACCCGACGCCTGCGATCAGGCCGCCTCCCCCGACCGGGACGACGACCGTGTCCAGGCCGGGTGCCTGCTGTTCGAGCTCGAGCCCGATCGTGCCCTGCCCGGCGATCACCGTCGGATCGTCGAACGGCGGCACGAGCGTCATGCCGCGCTCGCGCGCGAGCGCGGCGGCGAGCTCCAGGCGATCCTCCTGGCCGGGGTCATAGCGGTGAAGCTCGGCGCCGTAGAAGCGGATCGTGGCCAGCTTCAGCGCGGGGGTGTCCGCCGGGACGACCACCGCGGCCGGCACCCCCAGCTCGTGCGCGGCCAGCGCGACCGCGGCCCCGTGGTTGCCCGAGGAGTAGGCGACCACGCCGCGCCTGCGCGCGGATCCGTCCAGCGTCAGCAGGCGGTTGAAAGCGCCACGCGCCTTGAACGATCCGCTGCGCTGAAGCGGCTCGGCCTTCGCATGCACGCGGGCGCGCACGCGCGCGTCAAGCAGTGGCGACGCGAGCACGGGGGTGCACGTCACATGGCCGGCGATCCGCGCAGCGGCCGCCCTGATGTCCTGCAGCGCAGGGCGCCGGGCGCGCGGTGCAACGGGGTCGATCTGCCTGGGCACGGGGAGCGGCATGGTACTGTGCTTTCTGCCGGGCTGCAAGGCTGAAAATTTCAGGCCAGTGCCGATCAAGAAAGCCGCCTTCCGAGCCGCGCCAGATACCTTGCCCCTGGACATGCCCCACGGAAGGTCGCCAGCGGCCGACGCGGCCGACCTCTACCGTCTCGTCAGACAGGCGTCGCTCACGCCTGCGGAGCGGCGCGTCGCCGACGTGGTGCTGGCCGACTACCCGCAGTCGGCGCTGCTCTCAGCCCAGGAGGTGGCCGCCAAGGCGCGGGTCAGCGCATCGAGCGTCTCGCGCTTCACGGCGAAGGTCGGCTACGAGACCTTCGGGGAGCTGCGCGACCATCTGCGCGAGCACCTGCGCGCCCGCCTGGAGTCGCCCGGTGGGCGGCTGCGGATGGGCGCCGCGCGGACGCCCACCGCCAGCGACGCCCTGGCGGAGGCCGTGGAGATCGACATAGACAACCTGCGCCGGACGCTTGAGCTGGTCAACGGCGAGGTGTTCGACCAGCTGGTGCTCCGGCTGTCCAGACCGGAGGGCCGGGTCTATGTCGCGGCCTCCAAGAAGGCGCGGATCCTGGCGGAGTACCTCGCGATCCCGCTCAACCAGATCCGCCGCTCGGTGGTCACGCTGCGCATGGACGACGCACTGCCCGACAGGCTGCTTGACATGACGGCCCGCGACGTCCTGCTGGCGCTCGAGCCCCGGCGGGCGACCCGCATGCTGGTCAGGCTGATCGACCAGTTCAAGCAGGCGGGCGCGACGGTCGGCGTGATCACCGACGAGTCGATGCCGGCCGTGCTGGCCCGCGTGGACTACCCGATCCCGGTGCCGATCCGCAGCGCCAGCGCGTTTGACTCCTACACCGCCTACATGTCGATCATCAACGCGATCCTGGCCGCCCTGATCGCTCGCGCGCCCGCGCGCGCGAAGTCACGCATCGACCGTCTGGAGCAGCTCAACCTCGCCTTCTCCACCTGGTATGAGGCCGAGGACGACTGAGCGCCGGCGCCGCTTTGCTCCGCTGCCAACGCTGCGAGCGCCGGCGCCGACCGGCTCAGGCCGCGACGATGCGGCTTCGGCCATCGAGCGCCTGGACGGCGAGGCCGGTCTGGATCCGCTGCGCGAGCTCCGGGACGTGGCTGATCACGCCGACGACGAGGTCGTCGGCGCGCAGGCGCTCGAGCGCGTCGATCACCTCATCCAGCGTGGCGGGATCCAGGGTGCCGAAGCCCTCGTCGATGAACACCGATTCGAGCCTGGTCCCGATTCCGTCGCCGGCGAGCTCGCCCACGTGGCGCGACAGCGCCAGCGCGAGCGCGAGGCTCGCCAGGAACGTCTCGCCGCCGCTGAGGGTCCTGACGCTGCGCCGCTCGTCGGCGTTGGCGCGGTCGATCACATGGAACTCGCCGTCGATCGGCGTGAGGCTGTAGCGGCCGCTTGAGATCCGCAGCAGCTCCTCGGAGGCGTAGGCCGACAGCAGCTCGAGCGTCTCCCTGATGATGTACTCGCCGAACCGGTCCATCTGCAGCTCGCGCGCGAGCGCGTCGAGCAGCCCGATCTGCTCGCGCTCGCCCCGCACCGCCTCCTCCATCCGGGCCCGCTCGGCGACGCGCCGCTCGCCCTCCTCAAGCGCCGCGCCCGCGGTTGCCGCTGCGGCGATCGCCCGCTGTTGCGCGCCCCTGAGCAGATCGAGCGCCCGCTCGGGATCGGACTCCCGCACCCCGTGGGCCATCGCGAGCTCGAGCACCGCCTTCGCCGCCGCGCCCGCCTGCGCCTCGGCCCCGCGCTGCGCGTGCGCCAGCCGGTGGACGGCGCCAGAGCACCACGCCGACAGCGCCCGCGCCGTGGCGGCGCGCTCGGGCGCCTGATCTGAGACCGGCTCGAGCGCCACCTGCGCCGGAGGCGAGGCGAGCTGCCGGTGCGCCGCCTCGATCAGCGCGCGGTTGCGCTCGAGCTCGCGGTCGACGCTCGCCAGAGCGCGGCGCTGGCCCTCAAGCTCCTCCCTGATGGCCTCGTGCTCGCGCGCCACCGTGTCGGAGCGCTCCCTGGCGGCGCGCACCGCCTCCCCGGCGGCGGTCAGGCGCTCGCGGTCCGAGTCGATCCGGCCGGCGGCATCTGCGGGGACCGTGCCGCCGAACCGTGCGCTGAGGACCGCGTCCGCCTCGTCTCGGCGCCTTGTGACCTCGGCAAGCGCGGCGCCGGCCGCGCTGCGCCGCTCCTCGCAGCGCGCCAGGCGGACCTGGGCGTCGGCCACCCTGCGGCTGAGCTGCTCGCGCTCTCGCTCGAGCGCCTCGAGCTGTCCGGTGAGCTCGGCTGCTCGGGCCGCGCGCTGTGCGGCGGCGGCCTCGGCGGCCGCGGCGGCGCCGGCGAGCGCGGCCGTGTCGGCGTGCCCCGCGAGCGCCTGGGACAGGCGCTCGGCGCAGCTGGCGCGCTTCTGCTCGAGCGCCGCGAGCTCCGCCTCGGCGCGAGCGAGGGCTTGGCCGGCGGCGCCTTCGCGCGCGCGGGCCTGCTCCTCGCGCGTGCGCGCGGACTGCAGCGCCGTGGCGACGTCGGGGGCGACCGGGATGGCCGCCGCGAGCACAGCGCCGCAGACAGGGCAGGGGTCTCCGGCGCTCAGGCCGCTTGAGAGCTCGGCGACCGCGTGCATGCGGCGATGCTCCTCAAGCTCCGCGGTCGCCTCGCTCAGCGCGTCGCGGGCGCGCTCGGCCTCGGCCCTCGCCCGTTGCAGGGCCTCGGCGTGGACGACCAGCTCCCGCTCGGCGCCGGCCAGGTCAGCCTCGGCCAGCTCCGCGGCGGCAAGCGCGGCGGCGAGCTGCTGGTGGCCTTCCCGCGCGCTGTCCGCCTCGGCGAGCGCCGACGCCGCCTGCTCGCTTGCCCCGGCCAGCCTCATCGAGACAGACTCGTGCGCGGCCTGCGCGTCTGACAGCTCGCGCTGGGCGGCGGCCACCTCCTCGGCGGCCGCCTCCAGCTCCAGACGGGCCTGCTCCTGGCGCTCCGCGGCCTCGCTGAGGGTCTGGGCGGCCGCGGCCGCCCGTGCGAGCTCGACGAGCGTTCCAACCTCCGCTTCGATCAAGCGCTCCCGCTGCTGGGCATCGGACACCGCCGCCCGCGCGCGATCGACCTCGGCGGCCTTGGCATCGAGGCGGTTTTGGGTGGCGGCCGCCTCGCCTTCGGCTGCGGCGGCCGTGTCGGCCAGCCGGCCGAGGTCGGCGGCGAGGGCCTCAAGCTGGGCGCGCGCGGCCTGGATCGCGCGTGCGCGCGTGGTCGCCTCTGCGGCCCTCGTCCCTTCCGCGGCGGCGTTCTCGACGGACTGTGCGATCGCCTTCGCCTGATCGGCGGCGGCCCGCGCGCCCGCCCTCAGCTCCTCCACGTGCTCGGGCGTGGCGTCGGCGTACTGCTCTGCGAGCAGCTCGTCGGTTCGCTGCACGCGGGCGCGCAGCTCGGCGCTTCGGCGGCGTGCGATGCCCGCCATCGCCTCGAAGTAGGAGACGCCCAGCAGCGAGACCAGGATCCTTCGCCGCTCGCCGGCCTCGCCCTTCAGAAACCTGTGGAACTCCCCCTGGGGGAGGAGCACGGCGCGGGTGAAGGCGTCGAAGTCGAGCCCGACGACCTCGGCGATGCGCTTGTTTGACTCCCGGACGCGGCCGTCGCAGGCGGGCACCCAGGTGCCGCCATCCAGTCGCTCGAAGACGAGCGTCTGAGGTTGGTTTGCGCGGCGGGACATGCGGCGCACGATCCGGTAGCGGCCCCGGTTGTGGATCGAGAACTCAAGCTCCACGGTCGCTCTTACAAGCCCGAGCGACACCGCGTCGGAGGTGCCCTGCGCCCCCGCAAACCGCGGCAGCCGTCCGTACAGCGCGAACGTGATCGCGTCCAGGATGCTGGTCTTGCCCGCGCCGGTCGGGCCGGTGATGACGAACAGCTCAAGCGGCTCGAAGTCGACCTCCTGGCGCTCGCGAAAGACGGTGAAGCCCTCGAGCGCGAGCCTAAGCGGGCGCATCGGTCACCTCCTCCAGCAGCTCGTCGAACAGCCGCAGCATCCCGTCGGCGGGTGGCGCTCCGTGCCGGTCCTGGAAGTGGCGGGCGAACAGCTCCCGGGGCTCAAGGCGCCGAAGCTCTCCGGGCTGGCGCCCGGCCGACTCGCGCTCGTACTCCAGCTGGACGACCAGCGCGCGGGGCAAAAGCTCACGCACCTCGTCGGCAAGGCCGGGGGCCGGCCCCTCGCAGCGCAGCGTGACGCGCAGGTACGCCTCCGGGTCGATGTCCATCGCCGCCAGCTCGTCGAGCGTGCCGGCGACGTCCAGCAGCCGGCGGCCCGCGCTGATGGCGCGCGTCGTCACCTCGGGCGGGCGCCCGGGCTCGACGTCCACGATCGCGACGCTCTTCTCCTGGTCGCGCTCGCCGAAGTCCAGCTGCATCAGCGAGCCCGCGTAGCGGGTCGGCACAGGCGCCGCGGCGACCGCCTGCGGCCGGTGGACGTGGCCGAGCGCGATGTACTGCGGCGCGGTGGGCAGGCCGGACGGGTCGACGGCGAAGATCTCGCCGATCGTCAGCGAGCGCTCGCCGCCGCCGACTCGTGCGCCGCTGACGAACAGGTGCCCGGCGAGGATGTGGACCGCGCCCGGCTCAAAGCCCTCGCACAGGGCCCTGAGGAGCCTCGTCAGCTCGTCGGCGTAGGCGCTGCTGGGATCGCCCTCGAGCCCCATCATCTCCCGCGCGCCGAACAGCCGCTTCTCCGCCACCCACGGCAGCGCCGCGACCTGCGCCACCTGCCGGCCGTCCCTGGAGGCGAAGCGGACGATCCCGCCGGCGGCCGGCCGGCGCACCTCGGGCACGATCACCACGCCGGCGGCGCCCGACAGCCCCTCGATCGCCTCAAAGCGCCTGGCGTTGTCGTGGTTGCCCGGGATCACGAGCACCGCGCTGCCGGTGCCCCGCAGCTCGACGAGAGCGCGATAGACGATCCGCTCCGCCTCCGCCGACGGGGCGAACTGGTCGAACACGTCGCCGCAGACGAGCGTCAGATCGACCTCGGCTTCGCGGGCCACCTGCACGACCTCGTCGAGCGCCTCCGCCGCCTCGTCGAGCCGCTGGTGGCGGTGAAGCGTCTTGCCGACGTGCCAGTCGCCGGTGTGCAGAACCCTCACCGCTCAAACCTCGCGAACGGGTCATCGGCCGCCTCGGGCGCGACCTCGCTCGGGCGGGTCGCCCAGGCCGGCATCGGGAAACGGACCGCGAGCGCCACCGGTATCTGCGGCTGGGCCAGCAGCATCGACCCGGGCTTGAGGATCGCGGCACGCTGGCGCGCCACCGAGGAGAGGAAGCCGTACTCGGCGCGCTCGGCCTCGGCGACGTCAAGCCGTCCCACCACCCTGATCGCGCTGTTGGCGACGATGCGCCGCTCGACCTCCGAGGCGGTCTGCTGGGCGCCGATCAGGATCAAGCCGAGCGAGCGGCCGCGCTCCGCGATGTCCAGCAGCACCTCCTTGATCGGGCTCCAGCCCTCCCGCGGCGCGTACTTGTTGAGCTCGTCGAGCACGACGAACACCAGCGGCCGCGCCGTTCCCCTGCTCTCCTTGGCCTCGAAGAGCTTCTTGACGACGACCCCCACCACGAACCGCTTGGCGCGGTCGTGGAGGGTGTGGATGTCGATCACGCTGACCTGCCTGCTCTCCCAGTCGATGCGGTGCCGTTCGACGTCGGCCGCGTCGCGGCCGCGGATCAGATGGCCGCAGTGAAAGCGGGCGCCGTCGAGCCGTCGCAGGAACGCGCTGACCGTGCCGGCGGCGATGTACCCGCGCCAGCTGGACGCGTCGTCCTCCAGGTGTCCGGCGATCAGCTCGCACAGGTCGTCGAAGGAGCTCACCACCGTGGGGGTGCCGAGCGCGTCCGGCAGCCGCACGCACGCCGGGAGCTCCGGGATGTCCTCGGCGAGGTGTTCCAGCTGCCGCTCCACGCGCGCCACGAGGTCGGCGATCTGGCTGCGCTCGTCGCCCTCCTCGGCGAACAGGAAGCGCAGCAGCCGCTCGCGGACCATGTCGCGCACCGTCCAGAAGTAGGAGGTCACGCCAACGTGGCGCTGGCCGGTGTCGGGGACGGCGACCTCGCCGCCGCGCCTGACCGGCGCCCACAGCCCGACGGACTCAAACGGCCCCGGCTCGAGCCCGAGCGCCTTGTAGTCGGCGCGGTGCTCGTCGGCGAGCCGCGCGTTGGGCTTGTCGAGGAACAGCAGATCCTCGCCCTTGACGTTGAAGATCAGCGCCTTCGTGTTCGCCGCCTCGTTGCCGAGCACCGGGCTGTGAAACAGCGAGTACAGCAGGAAGCTCGCGTAGCTGGTCTTGGTCGCCACGCCCGAGACGCCGGAGATGTTCACGTGCGCGCCGCGGCGTCCGTCCAGGAACGACAGGTCGATGTACATCGGCAGGCCGTCGCGCGCGATCCCGGCGGCAAGCCGTTCCTCCATCTGATCGAAGTACAGGGCCTCGTCGCGCGCGCGCCCGGCGGCGCGGGCGACGGCATCGCCGGGGCGGGGCGGAACGTAGAGCTCGGGCTCAAAGCGCGTGCTCACCACGTGCGCCGAGCGCGCGAGCTCCACCGGCAGCAGGCCCTGATCGGCGAGGAACACGTCGGTGTCAAAGCGGCTGCCCTCGTGACGGGCGCGGACCATGTCGACGAGCCCGCTGATCCGCAGCTGGCCCTCGCCCGGGACGTCGGTCTGCACGGTGACGATGTCGTCCAGCTGCAGGAACGTGTGCTCCTCGATCCCGACCCAGAACTCAAGCGGCGTCGAGTCCTCGGTGCCGAGCACGCGCCCGACCCGCCCGCCATCACCGTCCACCGAGCACCTCCGCGTTGATGTTCGCCTCAAGCGCCCGCCTGATCAGGCGCGGGTCTCCCAGCCGGTGCCGCAACCTGCCCTCAAGCGCGGCGATCGGGTGGAGGTTCTGCGGCGCCCTCGGGTCCCGGCCGGGTGCGGGGGCAAATCGCGGCAGCACCTGGCCGCAGAGCTCGGCCAGCCGCCGCGCGCCGTCGAGCCCCTCGACGGCCGCGACCTCGAGCCGCACGAGACCCGCCATCGCGCCGTCGATCGCGCGCGGCTCGGTGAGGCGCAGATACCACGAGTAGCGCTCGAGCCGCTGCGCCCCCAGCTTGAAGATCGGGCTGCGCTCACCGGCTCTCAGCTGTCCGAGCACCGCTGCCCGTTCGGCGTCCAGGTAGGAGCGCGCCTGACGCTTGATCAGGCCGACCGCGGGGCCCGAGACGAAGTAGGTGAGCGGCCCGTCGGAGACGACCAGCGCCGCGGCGCCGCCGGCGAGGATCTGCTGCGCGAGCTCTGACTCGGCTGAGCGCATCGCGTTCTGCAAGCCGACGATCGGATCCGCGGGCATCACGCCCGCGACCGATCTGGGGCCGAACGTGAGCGGCCGCTGTCCGATCTGCACGTCGATCGGCTCGCTCGTCAGACCGCCTCCCAGCACCAGCTCGCGCCCCACCCGGACGTCGGATATGCGCGGCGGAAGCGAGGACCAGGCCGCGCCCACCGCCCAGGAGCCGGCGAGCGCCGGCGCCGATCCGGACTCGTCCTCGGCGAACAGGCGGATGTCGACGCGACGCACCCCGTCGACGAAGGCGCAGCAGACCTCCGGGCGCCCCGGCGGAGCCGGGACCGGCGTCCACGGGCCGCCGGCCTCCACGTCGAGCTCAAGGCCGACGGGCGGGCCGGCGTCCGGCTCGGTCTCGACGGAGCCGCCGTACTCGGGATCCCATGGATCGACTCGAAGCCTCATCGCGATCTCAAGGTCGCTTTCGAGGCGCAGAGTCTGACGCGGCGGCGGCGATGGTGACGCGCGGCGGCGGCGATGGTGACGCGCGGCGCCGAGCTCGATGCGAAGGCGCCGATCAGTCCCGGCCGCCGCCGGCGAGCGCAGCGGCGCGCCTACCGGACCGGCGCGGCGATCCGGCGCCCCTCGATTCCGGCGTCGACCGCGGCGATGAACCGCTCAAAGCGCGTCGCGAGCCTCACCGGGTCCGGGCGATCGGCGGCCCGGCGCGGCACCGCCATCGGCTGCCCATGAAACCCCTGCAGCCCGGCCTTCAGCATCGGGCCGTCCACCTCCTTGAGCAGACGGCGAGCGATGTGCACGACCCCTCCGGGATCGATGCCGAGCAGGTTCCGGTCGTAGGCGAGGTGGTGGATCGCGCACAGCGCGATCCCGTTCACCACGGCGGCGATCCCCTCGGGGCTTCGGTCCTCGATGATGTGGGCCGCTTGCACGAGCTCCGGCTCCTTCAGGGCGCAGATCGCGCAGCGCTCGCGGTACGCCCGCAGGACGTTGATCCGGAAGCGCTGCTGGTGCAGCCGGATGCGGACGTCACCGAGCGCATACGCGCGCACGTCCGGCGGTGAGACTAGCCCGGCCGGTGTCGTGTCCGCGAGCGGCAGCCCAACCTCAAGCGTGACCACGCGCGCGGCCGGGTCGTCGCCGGTGACATACACGGGCGCAACCACGAGCAGCTGTCCGGGAGCGACTCCCATGAAGTAGATCAACGGCACCTGTGTGACGAACGCGGCGCGCAGCGCGCGGTTGTCAGGCTGGTCGATCGAACCGGCTCGGTAGTGGTAGAGGATGGTGCCGCTCGCCGGGTCGATATCGTCCTCGTACGGCGCCGGCTGGCGGGGCGAGCGGGCCGCGGTGAGGAGGGTCAGCGCGGCCGGGCCGGCGAACCGACGCGGGCGATAGATCCCGTTCTGGAGTGACCCAAGGCTCCAGCGCTCGCCCGCAAACCGGAAGCCCTCAAGCAGCGCCGCGCGCGGAACAAGGTCATCGTAGCGTCGGGCGAGAGCCCGGACGTGCTCGATCGCAGCCACGCGGATGTGATGGTCAGGATCGCGGATGACAAGAGCCTCCCAGTCCGGCGTGCGCCGTGCAAGTCTTCCCAGGCCAAGAATCCATCAAGGAAGCCCGGCCGACGGAGCAAGGGCGGTGTCGGATAGATTTTCGGCCCTGCAGCGGACAGAGGCAGATCGGACTGCCGGCAGCACGCCGCCGAGCGCGGAGTTCGTGCGTGGGCTCGCCCGAAGCGTCCGCGCGACGCATGCGGTGCGGGCGCTGCTGGCAGCGGTGGCGGGGACGGCGCTGGCGGCGGTGTTCGTGCTCCCGACGGCCACAGCGACCCCGGTCGCGCTTGCCCGGTCGCCGGCCGGCGGCGGGAGCCGACAGCGCTGGCACCCGCCGGCACAGCTGCGGTGGTACTGGCAGCTGCAGGGACGGCTGCGAGCTCCCGCATGGGCACAGGCGCTCGACCTCGATGGCTTCGACACCACCGCCACCGAGGTGGCGCGCCTTCATCGCGCGGGACGGCGGGTCATCTGCTACATCGACGTGGGCACCTGGGAGAGCTGGCGAGCGGACGCCAAGCGCTTCCCGCGCAGCCTGCTGGGCAGGCCGAACGGCTGGCCGGGGGAGCGCTGGCTTGACATCCGCGCCCTGGGCGAGCTTGCGCCGATCATGGCCGCGCGGCTGAGGATGTGCGCGCGCAAGGGGTTCGATGCCGTGGAGGCCGACAACATCGACGGCTATGCCAACGACACCGGCTTCCCGCTGACCGCAACAGAGCAGCTTCGCTACGACCTGTGGATCGCGCGGGAGGCTCATCGCGTCGGGCTCGCCATCTTTCAGAAGAACGACCTGGGCCAGGTGCGCGCGCTTGAGCCCCACTTCGACGGCGCGCTGGATGAGCAGTGCAACTTCTTTTCAGAATGCGCGCTGCTTGCGCCCTACGTCAAGGCTCACAAGCCGGTGCTCGACGCCGAGTACGACCGCGCGCTGTACCCCGGATTCTGCGCCGCCGATGCACGCGCCGGGATCATGGGCGCGCTCTTTGACGTGGCGCTCGACGGCAGGTTCTACCGGCCCTGCTGGGCGCCACCGCGCTGATCCAGACGCTGCGCGCCACGTTCATGCTCGATCCCGGCCCTAACCTGATGCGCTAGCGCTCCGCCGTACTCGGTACGTAGTTGTACGTAACCGAGCGTTGCCGGATTTGACACCCGGCTTGCGCGGGCGAAAGGCTTTGCGCCCGATGACAGGAGCGCAGCGGCAGGTCTGTACGCTCGCAGTCACACGACGCTGCCGGCTGGTCTGGGTCGGGCGGCTTGCGGTGCTCTTCTCCTGCGCGGCGCTCGCCCTGTGCGCGGCGGCTCCGGCAGGCGCTGCCGTCTCGTTCTCAAGAGCCTGGGGTTGGGGCGTCGCCGACGGCCAGAGCCACTTGGAGACCTGCACCACGATCTGCCATGCGGGCCTCTACGGCGGTGGCACAGGCGAGCTTCACAACGCCTATGGAGTGGCGGTTGGCCCGTCGGGCGACGTGTACGTGGCGGACACCGCCAACGACAGGATCGACGAGTTCTCGCCGGCGGGGGGGTTCATCGGAGCGTGGGGGTGGGGCGTGGCCGACGGCCAGAGCAGGTTCGAGGACTGCAGCAGCTCCTGCCAGCCGGGGATCCCAGGCGGGGGCGCAGGGCAGATGTCGAGCCCGGAGGACGTCGCGACCGACAGCTCGGGCAACGTGTACGTCGCCGACTACGCCGAAAACCGGATCGACGAGTTCACGGCCACGGGCGCGTTCGTGAAGGCGTGGGGCTGGGGCGTCGCCGACGGCAGCGCCACGCTCGAGACATGCACCGACGTGTGCCAGCAGGGGCTGGCGGGCTTCGCTGCAGGCGAGATGTACTCCCCCAACGCACTGGCGGTTGACGCCGCCGGCGACGTCTACGTGTCGGATTTCAACGGCGTGCGGATCGACGAGTTCACTACCGCCGGCACCTTCATCCGGGCCTGGGGGTGGGGCGTCGCGGACGGCAAGCAGCAGCTTGAGACCTGCGACGTCACAAGCGGCTGCCGGCAGGGGATCACCGGTAGCGGGGCCGGCCAGTTCTACGACCCCGAGGGTGTCGCCACCGACGCCGCCGGCGACGTGTTCGTCGCCGACTACTACAACCATCGCATCCAGGAGTTCACCGCGGCGGGGGCCTTTGTCAAGGCCTGGGGTTGGGGCGTCGCCGACGGCCAGAGCCGCTTGGAGACGTGCACCACGATCTGCCAGGCGGGCATCTACGGAGGCGGCGCCGGCCAGTTCGAGGGCGGATTCGAGGTGGCAACCGACCAAGCTGGCAACGTGTACGTGGTCGACAACACGGCCGCGCGAATTGACGAGTTCAGCGCGACGGGGGCGTTCGTCAAGGCCTGGGGTTGGGGCGTCGCCGACGGCCAGAAGCAGTTTGAGACGTGCACCACAAGCTGCGAGCAGGGAATAACAGGCATCGGCGCCGGCCAGCTCGACGAGCCTGAGGCGCTGGCCGTCGACGGCGCGGGCGACGTCTACGTCGCCGACACCAATGCGCAGCGGATCGACGAGTTCGCCAACCCGAGCACGCTGAGCGTCTCGCTGGCAGGCACCGGTTCTGGCACAGTCACCAGCACGCCGGCCGGCATATCCTGTCCGACCAGCTGCTCGCACGACTACCCACCGGGGACGCAGGTCACGCTGACCGCCGTGCCGGGCACCGGCTCCGCGTTCAGCGGCTGGGCGGGCGCGTGCGCAGGCACGTCGGCGTGTGTCGTGACGCTCGGCTCAGACCAGGCGCTCAGCGCGACCTTCACTGCCGTGGGCTCCCCATCAACGGGCTCCCCACCTTCGGGTTCCCCACCCGGGGGCTCCACACCTGCGGGCTCCACCGCGCCCGCCGCGGCCGCCGGGACGCCGCAGCAGGTCGGCCATGCGGTGCGCCTGACCGTCCATTGCACAGGGGCAACCGGCTCCTCGTGCGACGTGTCGGTGAGGCTCACGGTAGCTGAGAGGCTTCGCGGCCGGCAGGTCATCGTGGTCGCCGCCGCCGCGCGGGTCCGCACCCGCACCGTGCTGATCGGCTCCGCCACCGTGGTCATCGAGGCCGGAGCCAGCAGGTCCGTGAGCGTGCGCCTGAACCGCACCGGGCTTTCGCTGCTGCGCCGCTTCCGCCGCCTGCCAGCGCGGATCCAGGTAGCTCAGACGCGCGACCGGCACTCACACATAATCCTTCGTCGGCGGCTGACACTGAGCGCGGCCAAGGCGGGCTCAGCGCCGCATGCGACCCGTCACGGGGCGCAATCCCGCAAAATGAGACGCACCCCGCCGAGGCGAAGGCCGTTGTGGCCTGGTCTTGCTGCTCAGGGACTGCGGAGCGCTGCGTAAAGGGAGTCTGGATGCTCGCGAGCGTCGGCGCCGGATGAGGTGGTGCGCCGCGCGCGCTTGAGCGCGACTCGCTTGACATCCAGTGTGGCTCTCGGCGGCCGGCGGCTCCAGCTGCGCGCCCAGCGCGGGCCGCCTCAGCGCCCCTGGGCACGGCGCGCGGGTGGGGGGCGTGCTGGCTCGTTGCATGGCTGGCCGCGACCACAGAGCGGGGCTGGATTTGCCGGCTTTGCCCGATCGGCTGGACATGATCGGGCGGACCGTCACCCGCAGCCCGCAAGCGATCCGGCTGGGCATCATGACCACGCGACCCGTGAGAGCTACCGCGCTTGCGCCGCCTCTGCGGGCGCGCGACAATTGTCATTGCCATGCGAGGTTTCGTTGCTGTCACCGATTATGGCTGGTACCAGTTCCTTCGGGCCCGACCGGACCTGACCGAGGTTAACTTTTGGCCGCCAGGCGGGGTGGAGTTCAGGGCGATCCCGCCTGGCGCCCCGTTCTTCTTTAAGCTAAAGACGCCGCACAATGCGATCGGCGGGTTCGGGCTGGTCGCTCGTGCGCAGCGACTTCCGGTGTGGCGCGCTTGGGACGTCTTTGGCCAGGCCAATGGGACCAGGGACGAGCACGATCTCCTCATGCGTCTCGACCGACTCGGCGGCGGAGACAGGCTTCGCCTAGGCCGCAATCGCACGATCGGCTGCGTAGCAATCAACGAGCCCGTGTTCTTCGCCCCCGACGAGTGGGTCCGTATACCGAGCAATTGGGCGCCCAACATCGTCTCTGGACGAACTGAAGATCTCACTCGGGGCGAGGGGCTGCGGATGTGGATGGAGTGCCTTGAGCGAGCCTCGGCGAGGGACGAGAGTGCCCCGGGCTGGGCTCGCAACGCCCTCGACGCCCAGCACGCGGGCAAGCCGGTGCTTATCGCGCCCCGGCTGGGACAGTCCAGTTTCCGGCTCGCGGTGCTCGAAGCGTATGGCCAGCAGTGCGCCGTGACCACGGAGCACTCCCTGCCGGTCATCGACGCCGCGCACATCCGGCCCTGGGCTGCCGGCGGAACGCACTCGATTCCCAATGGGATCCCGCTGAGGCGCGACCTCCATCGCCTGTTTGACCTGGGCTACGTGACGATCAAGGCTGATATGAGCCTCGCCGTCAGCGGCAAACTCCGCGACGACTACGCGAATGGGCGTGCTTACTACGAACTCGACGGACGTCAGATCCGCCTACCCGACCGCGCCGCGTTCCGCCCCGACGCGGAGGCACTCGCCTGGCATCGGGCGGAGGTCTTCCTCGGCTGCTGAGGCGGAGTGAGCGTCATGGCCCCCGAGGGCCACCGCGGCCGCGAGGAGGCGACGGGTGACCCACGGGTCCCGTTGCCGCCTGAGGATCTCGGCCGCTCGCTGACGAGAGGTCCGCGCCGGCCGGCCACGAGCCGTTTCCGCATTCGTTTGCCACGGGACCGCAACGCCGCCCACAGCCCCATCGACGAGGGCCGCCCTTGCGAGCGGCCCTCGAGGTCTCGGTCGGCCGGTGCTTCCAGGGCTTTTTACGGCTCTAGTGCCGTGTCAGGCAACGTTGGCCCGGTCGACGATCTTGCGTAGGCGGCGGTCGTGAGGGTTGCGGTGGCGCCAGGCGATGTAGCGGCGGATCGCGCGTCCCTGCTCTTTGTGACTGGCGTGATCGGTGCCGTCAAGCGTGAAGTAGCGCAACCCGGTGAACTGCGCCTCGATCCGGTTCAGCCAGCTGGCGTTGAACGGAACGTAGGCCAGCTCCATGTTGTGCGCGTCGGCGTAGTCGCCGACCCGTGTATCGGTCTTGGTGGTCAGGTGCGGGCTGAAGTTGTCCAGGAGGATCGCCAGCCGCTTGTGCTCAGGGTGCAGCGAGCGGACGTAGCGCAGGAACGCGAGGAACTCGCCGCGGCGCTTGCGGTCCTTGATGTGCCCGTAGAGCTTGTCGGCCCGCAGGTCGTAGGCGGCGAACATGTGCCTGACGCCGTGCGGGCGCTTAAAGGTCGCTCTTCGCCGCCGGCGGCGGACGTGACCGCGGCCCCCTTGGCAGGCCCACTGGCGGCCTGGGTGAGGCTGGAGGTTCAACGGCCCCAACTCGTCCAGACAGACGATCTCGTCCGGATCGCCCTCGCGCCGCTCGCGCTTGCCGTCGGCGAGCGCGTAGAGGTCGAGCACCCGCTCTTTCTTGGCCTCGTAGTCGGGGTCAGTCGACTCCTTCCATGTCTTTATCCCGTTGAAAGGACACGCCCTGCTCGCGCAGCATCGTGCGCAGCCGCTCGTGGCTGATGTCCTCGACCACCCCCTTGTCAACCAGAAAGTCGCCCAGCTTCGACAGGCTCCAAGTCGAGAACGGCTGATCGTGGTCCTCCGGCCGGGAGAGCGCGATCCGCTTGATCTCATCCCGCTGTGCCTCGGTGAACTTCGGCGGCCGACCGCCCTTATAGCGCGGGTACAGCGAGTCGAACCCGTCGGCGTTGAAGTTGTGGATCACGTCCCGCACCCTGTCCTCGCTGGTGAACGTCACCCTGGCGATCTGCGGCACATCCATCGCCTGCGCGGAGAGCAGCACCATCTGCGCCCGACGCCACGTCACAACCGAGCCCGTCCCGCGACGAAGGATCCGCAACAGGCGGTTGCCGTCCTCGTTGCTGATCAGCCTGACCTGGACCCGCTCCGCCACCGAATCTCCTCACGACGAGCCGTCGCAAGAAGATTCGCTATCCATAACAACGATCCCTGCCAGCAACAGGGCAAACGTTGCTGGCTACGGCACTAGCTCCTGGTCGGCCGCGATAGCGGGGGCGGGATTCGAACCCGCGACCTTCGGGTTATGAGACCTATGCGGCCTGTCTGACCCGTTATCTCGGATGGTCTCCAGTGGTCACGATTTGGCCTCTGACATGGGCTTTTATGAGTCTCTGCCCATCTGGCCTCGGATGCCGTTCCGCACGATCTTCCGCCGATTGGTGAGATTTTGGTGGGATGGGCCGCAGACCTAGAAAAGTCCCGGCCGGGCCATCGCGGTCGGTCGAATGGCCCATTTTCGACCTTCGGGCTCTTGCGGGTCACCACCGACCCGGCGTCTCTCCTGCCGGTGGGACGCGATGGGATGCGGCCCGGCCTTGGTGAGATTCGGTGGGAATGAGGGAGACGCTGCCGGGCCTCGGGCGCCCGTGGGCGCCGGTGTCTTCGGATCGGTGGGCGTACTCCCCCGGCGTGTCGGCTCCGGCCTCAAGCCGTGCGAGGAGGACTGCGTCCTCCCTCGGGCCTCCGCCATGGCCAGGGGTGTGGGTCACCTCCATGAATCCACCGTCACGGGAGGGCACCACGATGGCCCCGACAACTTCTCTCCACTCCTTCTTCCGAGCGCTCACCGGGCGCTCTCGCCGGATGGCGTCCTACCCGGACGCCGTACCGGAGGCAGGGCTCAACCTGCCCAGGCGGATAGACGACCCGGCATCCGCTGCACGGGTCGCAAGGGACCTCCTCCGCTCCCGTCGGGAGGACGTGACCCTCGTCCTCTACATGGACGACCGCCACCGCTTCGTCGGGCATGCGGTCGTCGCGGTGGGCTGGGTCCAGACCGCTCGGCTCTCCGCCCACCCGGTGCTCCTGGGAGCGCAGGCGTGCCGGGTGACGGGCTCCGTCCTCGTCCGCTACCGCCGCTACGGGGCTCTCAGCGCCACGAAAGCCGAGCAGGCGTCCTTCCGGCCCATTGCGGCAGCGCGCGGCCGTCACGGGCTCGCTGTGGTGGATCACCTGGTCGTGACCTCCACGGGCGGGTACGGCTCCGAGCACCTCGGGCTGTAACAATGGCGACCCACCCAGGTCGCCGACGGTGCCTTCTCGTATCATCAGGCTATGTTCCGGTTGTTCCCCTCTTGCTGCCCTGGCGCCACGCTGACCTGCGCTTTGGCATGGAGGGCTGGGCGATGAGCGTCCGGGTGCCCGTCCGCCCAGCGATGCTCGCCTGGGCGCGTGAGCGGTCCCGGCAGACGCCAGAGGACCTCTCCACTCGCTTCCCGGCACTCTACGAGTGGGAGCAGGGGACGAAGCAGCCGACGCTCAAGCAGCTTGAGAAGTTCGCCCAAGCGACGCATACGCCAGTTGGCTACCTCTTCCTTCCCGAGCCGCCCGAGGAGCCGCTCCCGGTACCGGACTTCCGGACCATCGGGGACGCGGAGATCGGGCACGCAAGTCCGGACCTCCTCGACACGGTGTACCAGTGTCAGCAGCGCCAGGAGTGGTATCGGGACTACGCGCGGCTTCATCGAGAGTCGCCTGTCCCCTTCGTTGGCACGTTCACGGTCGGCTCTGACGTCGAAGAGGCAGCCACCCGGATGCGCGAGGTGCTGGAGTTCGCTCCCGACGAGCGAGGCAATAGTTGGAGCGAAGCACTTCGTCGGCTTATCGAGGAGGCAGACCGCAACGGCGTGTTGGTCATGGTCAGCGGGATCGTCGGGAGCAACACGCATCGAAAGCTGGACCCTGACGAGTTTCGAGGGTTCGCTCTTGCCGATGACCTCGCGCCCCTGATCTTCGTCAACGGTGCCGACACGAAGGCAGCGCAGATTTTCACGCTCGCGCACGAGCTGGTTCACATCTGGATTGGCGAATCTGCAGTCTCTGATGCCGACATGGCATCGACGTCGGGCAATGCCATCGAGCGCTGGTGCAACCAGGTGGCTGCCGAGTTTCTCGTGCCTGGTTCTGCTCTCCGGGGCTACCAGCTCAACCGGGACGACCTCACGGACGAGCTGGACACGCTCGCTCGGCGCTTCAAGGTGAGCACGCTTGTCGTCCTCCGACGTCTCCTCGATGCGAACTACTTCACCGCGACGCAGTATCGGGAGGAGTTCTCTGCCGAGCTGGACCGCATCCGGACGCTCATGGAAGAGCGTGGCACTGGAAGCGGAGGCAACTTCTACAACACGCAACCCGTTCGTGTCAGCAAGCGATTCGCCCGCGCTCTGATTGAAAGCAGCCTTGAGGGACAGACGCTCCATCGAGATGCCTTCCAGATGCTTGGCTTCAAGAAGGTATCCACCTTTAACGAGCTGGCAGCGAGGCTCGGAGGCGTCTGATGCCGTACTTGCTCGACTCGAACATCTTCATCCAGGCGAAGAACCTCCACTACAGCTTCGACTTCTGCCCGGCCTTCTGGGAGTGGATCGATCAGGAGCACGCCAACGGCAAGGTCCATTCGATCGAGAAGGTGAGGGACGAGCTGATCGGGGGTGACGACGAGCTGGCAGAGTGGGCGAAGCTGCGGGGTGACGACTTCTTCTTACCCCCGGACAATGCTGTCGTTCCCAGCCTCGCTGCCGTGAGCACCTGGGCCGGGAGTGGCAACTACGAGCCGGGTGCTGTCAGCCAGTTTCTGCAGGTCGCCGACTACTACCTCGTCGCTCAAGCCCACGCTCACGGCTTCGATGTAGTAACGCACGAGGTCGCTGCCAACTCGGTCAAGAAGATCAAGATTCCGAATGCCTGCATCGGGATGAGCGTCAAGTTCCTGAGTCCGTACGAGATGCTCCGAACCGAGAAGGCCCGGTTCGTCCTGGGAGCTATTCGCTAACAATGAAGTTCTCGGAGGTCGCGCGCAGAGTTACCGGATTCTCCTGCCCGATCTTCGGTGTGACCTGGGACCCAGGAGTAGCGAAAGTCACGGCAGCTCGTCGAGTACTCGTCTACCTGGAGGATCGTCGGGTGCTCTTCGAACCGTTTGAGGCCGAATCTCCAGGGCACTGTGTCATCTCGATTCTCGATATGCGTCAGTTCCTCACGACCGAGCTTGGACAGCTTGATGACAAGGAGGACGACATCGCTCCCCATCTCCGGGCCATGCGGGCTTCGTGTCGGAAGTTCCTACGCAGCACGGACGTGCTGGATCGCGGTGCGGGCGGCTTCCCTGACCCCTTCTATGGCTCTCACGAATGGGTCTTCAATCAGGCGCTTGGCGAGCTGCGGGGAACCTTCGGAGTGCACATCGCCATGCTTTCGTCGAAGTTCGGCATCGACGTCGAGGAGGACCTCGCGACCATCCTCCCGGAGGCTGACCTGGACTCCGGCGACGATGCCGACTCGCCCATCCGACCTGGTCGGAGGCGCTGACGAGCATCAGAAGCCGGACAGGCGACACAGCGTTCTCGTACCATCTCATCATGGCCACGACCTACCTGACTTGGTTCTCGATCCTCGCCGACACTGGAGCTACGTCTCATGGCGCCTAGGGGACGACCTCGGAAGGTAGTGAGCGGCAGCGCGGCCGACGGCGGTGCGGCCCCCACGAACGGAACCTTCGATGTGAAGGCGCTTGAGACCTGGCTGTGGGACGCAGCCTGTCAAATCCGCGGTCCGCTGGACGCTCCGAAGTTCAAGGACTACATCCTCCCTCTCATCTTTCTCAAGCGGCTCTCCGATGTCTTCGACGACGAAGTCCAGCGGGTTGCTGACGAGGTCGGGGACCTGGATACGGCGAAGGAGATCATCGATCACGACCACGGCCTGGTCCGCTTCTACCTTCCCGCCGAGAGCCGATGGCCGTCGATCGCGCTCAAGACCACGGGGCTCGGAGAGGCGCTGACCGATGCCGTGCGGGCTGTCGCGCGACAGAATCCGCGCCTCCAGGGGGTCATCGACACCGTGGACTTCAACGCCACGGCAGCCGGACAACCGATCGTCGATAACGACCGGCTCGCATCGCTGGTCAAGACCCTCGGGCAGCATCGACTGGGCCTGAACGACGTACAGCCGGCCCTCCTTGGTCGGGCCTACGAGTACCTCCTCCGGAAGTTCGCCGAAGGCCAGGGACAGAGTGCAGGCGAGTTCTACACGCCCGCCGAGGTCGCGCGGGTCATGGCACGCATCCTCGATCCCCAGCCCGGCATGACGGTATACGACCCGTGCTGCGGTTCGTCGGGGTTGCTCATCAAGTGCCACCTCCGACTTCTGGAGACCCACGGCAAGGCCGTCAACGAGCACCGGGAGCTGCCTCCTGAAGTCGCTCCCTTGAAGCTCTTCGGCCAGGAGATCAACCCGTCAACCTTCGCTTTGTCGAGGATGAACGCATTCCTCCACGACATGGACGCCGAGATCGCTCTCGGCGACACGATGCGGAACCCAGCCTTTACGGGCCGCTCCGGTCACAGGGCAAACGTTGCTGGCTACGGCACTAGCTCCTGGTCGGCCGCGATAGCGGGGGCGGGATATCGGCGGGTGAAACTGGCGTGGCCTTGACGCGAGCGATGAGCCGAGCCAACGGGTCGATCTCGTCTTCACGTCGCCGCCGTACTGCTCGGCGCTCGATTACACCCGCGCCCACATGTTTGCGGTCGCGTGGATGCCCGAGGTGCTCAAGATGACCGAGCAGGAGTATCGGCAGGCCCACTGGCGGCCTGGGTGAGGCTGGAGCTGAGACGGGCGGACACGGACTCCGCCCGATCAGGGTCGAACGTGCGGTCGACCTTATCGGTCAGCCGGCGCTCAACTCCTTCGAGAGAGGCCGCAAAACGCTGCGACATGGCGAGGAACTCCTTCTCGACGATCTCCATCCGGCCAGCGGTGCCCATCGCCCGTAGGCCAAGAACGCCCACAGTCATGGCGCGGCTGGCGAGATCGCCCAGAGATTCGATCGGCATCTCGGTGAAGGAGCTCACGACCTCCGGATCGTGAGACTCAAGGTTTTCGAAGACGACGCCTTCCTCTGAAACATGGACTGCAACCATTGGAACTGATTCCTCCTGCTGTTCGGTGTGGACCATGCCTTCAGTTCCGACGGACCAGTGAGATGTTCGACAAATGCCGTCGCGTCTCCGGCTGCGACGATCGACCGCGAAGACGTGTGCCGGGAGGCTTGCACCGATCTTGGACGCTCGATGCTCGTCTCCGAGGTCGGGGTAGAGGGCCTCGTCCGGCCAGTTTGCAAGGTTGACGGCTGCGGTGGTTCGGGAGACGTGGTCGTGTTTCAAGCGCCCCTCCCGGGGGGGTACTTGACATTTGGCGACGGCCCATCCGGGCCCGTCGCCAAATGTCAAGTGGATGCTCCCAGGATCAGATCAACCACTCGAACATTCTTAAAGTTCTTTCTGACCGCGGCTGCGGCTGCGATCGCCGGCGAGATCACCGACGAACTCGGCGTCTCTCACGCGTCCGCCCCTCTGAGATGACGCGTTCTGACCAGCGCTGCACGTCTGGACGAAGCCAGAGCTTCGGCCTCCCCCGGCCGAGATCAACGACGGGACGGGGCATGTCGGCGTAGCGGTGCTGGTACACGCTCACGGCGCTGGGATGCGAGAGGCCGAGCAACTCGGCCACGCCACGGGCGTCGATTAGGTCCTCGGTGTCGACCTTGGGCGACATGAGACGAGGCTACTCGTGGGATCGGATCCGTCCGCTGGCCTTGCTAGTTTGCACGTACAAACTAACAGAATAGCCCCGGCGGTGCGCCAACACCCCGGGGCCTGGCCGAGACCTATGAAGGAGGTCCCGACATGCAGCACGATACGTCACTCCAGCTCGATCACCTCGCCGGTCGGGCGACGATCACGATCGAGCAAGCCGCACAGCTCATCGGCCTTGGGCGGACAGCCGCGTACGACGCAGCCCGCCGCGGCGAGCTTCCGACTCGACGGTTGGGCCGCCGGCTGCTGGTGCCGGTTCCTGCTCTCCTCGCGTGGCTGGGGGTCAACTGATGCAGGGCCATATCCACAAGCGAGTCCACACCACCAAGGACGGAAAGCAGACCACCCGCTGGTACGTCGTTGTCGACGTCGGCACCGGCGCCGATGGCCGACGGCGGCAGAAGTGGCACGGCGGCTTCCGGACCCGGCGTGAGGCGGAGATCGCCCGGGCCAAGCTCGTCGACGACCTCCACACCGGCTCGTACGTGATCCCGGACCGGCTGACGTTCGCACAATGGATCCGGGACAGCTGGCTCCCGATCACCGAGGGCCGGGTGAAGCCGACCACGTTCCACTCGTATCAGCGCAACCTGGAGCTCCACGTGTTGCCAGTCATCGGCTCGCGGCCTCTTCAGCAGGTCACGGCCGTGATGCTGAACGCTCTCTACGCCAGGCTTCAGGCAGAGGGAAGTGGGCACGGCCCGCTCAGCGCGAAGACAGTCCGGTACATCCACACCACCATTCACAAGGCGCTGGAAGATGCCGTCGACGCCGGCCTGGTCACCCGGAACGCGGCGGCGCGCGCCAAGCCACCACGGCCGTCTCGTCGTTCGACGCGACAGGTCGGAGCTTGGGAATCGGGTGAGCTGGCCAGCTTCCTGGACTCCGTCCGCGGAATCCGCCTCGAGGCTGTGTGGCGACTCGCCGCGATGAGCGGAAGGCGACGCGGCGAGATCCTGGGGCTGCGTTGGGCAGACATCGACTTCGAGACAGCGCGGCTGTCGGTGCGTCAAGCGCTCGTGGCCGTGGCGTACGAGATGATCGAGTCGACGCCGAAGAGCCACAACGCGCGAGTGATCGACCTCGACCGCGAGACGGTCGATCTGCTCCGCGAGCACCGGCGCCGGCAGCAGGAAGAGCGGGACGATTGGGGAGCCGACTACCACGACCGCGACCTCGTCGCGTGCCACGAGAACGGCGCGCCGATCCACCCGCACTCGTTCAGCCAGACCTTCGAGAGGCTGATCAAGCGCGCCGGCATCCGGCTCATCCGGCTCCACGACCTGCGGCATACGCATGCCACGCTGGCCCTGAAGGCCGGGGTGCCGGTAAAGGTCGTCAGCGAACGGCTGGGGCACGAATCGCCGGCCTTCACGCTGAAGCAGTACGCGCACGTCATTCCGGGGATGCAGGCCGCGGCGGCCGCTGTCGTAGCCGACCTGGTGGACGAGCAGAGAGCGGCTGACCGCGATGCCGCGTAGCTCGGATGATGCCGCCGGGGGGCAGCGATCCCCGCCGGCGGCCGCTCGCTACGCGGCGGCCACGCTCCGAGCGACTTCGAACAGCTCCTCCGGCATTGGGACGGCGAGACGCCACGTGAAGGCGACCGGCCGCTCGCCCTCGTGAGACACGTACTTCACCGGCCCGAGGAAGGTGAACGGCTGCGTCCCCAGCTCGAACGTCTTCTTCTCGCGGACGAACAGCAAGACCCTCGTACCCCGGGCCTCGTGATGGATGTAGCGCTGAACGGTTGGCTGACCGGGATGCTGCCTCGACTGCGACTCCCAGTGGAAGAGCTCGCGGCTAATCGCGTAATCCCGGTACATCGTCGTCGGCGAGTAGTCGCGCTCGGCCTTCTTCAGGTCGATGAAGAAGACGTCGCTCTGGACCTGTGGGACCCAGAGGATGCCGCCCTGGGTCACCTTCGGCTTAACGCCGTCACCGAACCCGAGCGCGGCGATCACCTCTGCCCGTGTGTAGCGCCCGTGGACTGTCAGGGGCACCTCGGGCGGAAGTTCTGACAGCCGGCCGCGGACGTTCGATCGCTCGTCGAGCAGGGTGAGCAGCTCAGAAAGCTCCCGCCGTGGGGCCTCCTCGCGCCATAGCCGCTGGAAATACTCGCCGAGCGACGAAGACGAGCCATCCCCGGATCCCAGATCCCAGGCGAGCATGGTCAGGAGCCGGCGCTCCCGTTCGTTGCCGCCTTCGCCATCCGGTGGCGCATCGGCGTTGAGGGTTCGCCGGTAGATGTCTACGCGCTCCGGATCGTCGAGGTGAGTCAGTCGACCGAGCGCCCGGAGTGTCCGCCGCTCGAACTCCACGTCGACCGGAGGAGCGGCTGCGTGACGTGCCTCCCGCTGCAGCTCGGTCCATGAGTGCCCGCCTCGATAAACGTCCTCGAGCCTGAGGTCATGGCGAACCAGGAACTCGCGGAGCGTCACACCGGTCGCCTCGGACCGAAGATCCGCGACGAGGGTCGTCCACCGCGATCGCCGAACCGCGGCCTTGAGGTTGTCGAGGATGATCTCGCGACTCTGGCGGTCAAGATCCACCGTGCAGCCGGCTGGCAGGAAGGGGAACTGAGCTTCGACCTGTTCGACGATCGGGCCTCGTCTTGCGTCGAGGATGGCTCGGAGTCGGTCCTCAAATCGGAACTCGCGATGCTGCTGCCCGATCAGGTCGATCACCGTGAGGCTGCTCTTGTCGCGGGCCCGTCGCAGCCCGCGGCCGAGCTGCTGCGTGAACACGGTCGCCGACGCGGTAGGCCTGAGCAAGAGCACGGTGTCGACATCGGGAACGTCCACACCCTCGCCGAGGACCTCGACCGAGAACACGCAGCGGAGTCGGCCAGCCTTCAGCTCACGCAGGCTCTGAGCGCGGACGTCCGGCGGATTGTCGCCTGTGAGCGCGACGCTCTCCAGCCCTGCCTCGGTGAACTTCAGCGCCATGTACCGAGCGTGCTCCTTCGAGACACAGAACCCGAGCGCCCGCATCCGACCGGGGTCGAGGACGATTCGCTGGAGGGCCTCCAGGAGCTTGGCGACGCGGAGATCGTCGTTCGTCAGCACGTTGCTCAGTTCTTCCGCCGCGTACCCACCGCGGCGCCACGTGAGCTGACTGAGGTCCGTCCCGTCCGCCACACCAAAGTACTGGAACGGCACGAGGAACCCCTGGTCGATCGCCTCCCAGAGCCGGAGCTCGACCGCGATCCGTTCATCGAACCATTCGGTCACGTCCTGTCCGTCTAGGCGCTCCGGCGTCGCCGTGAGGCCGAGCAGCTCCCGCGGGCTCAGATGGCTCAGGAGCCGGTCGTAGCTCGCTGCCGCCGCATGATGGAACTCGTCCACGACGACGACATCGAACTCGTCGGGTCGGATCTCGCGAATCCTGTCCGCGCCCAGCGACTGGATCATCGCGAACACGTGCCGACGCTGGGCGATCCGTCCACCGCCGTGGATCTCACCGAAGTCCTCTCGCCGCAACACCGCTCGGTAGGTCATAAGCGACTGGCGCAGGATCTCCTCGCGATGGGCAACGAAGAGCAATGAGAGATCGCCGTGACGATCCCGCAGTTGCCGATAGTCGAGGGCGGCGACGACCGTCTTGCCGGTGCCGGTCGCCGCGACAACCAGGTTGCGATGGCGGTCATGGCGCTCGCGTTCGATCATCAGCGCATCCAGCATCCGCTGCTGATGCGGGTACGGACGCACCTCCAGGTTGGCGAACGAAATCGTCGAGACCTCGCCGAGCGAGCGCCGGTCGTACTCAGCGAGCGCACGCTCAAGCTCCTCGCCGTTGACCTCCGGGTCGTAGTGCTCGAAGTGCTCCGACGCCCAGTGGCTCTCGAACATCATCCGGACGCGATCGATCACATGCACCGCATCCATCGACGACAGCCGGACGTTCCACTCCAGTCCGTCGAACAGCGCCGACTGCGACAGGTTGGATGAGCCGACGAAAGCCGTGGTCAAGCCAGACGATCGCTCCAGCAGCCACGCCTTCGCGTGAAGCTTCGTCGTACGCGCATCCATCGCGACCCGAATCTGGGCTCCGAGCGAGAACAGCTCATCGACGGCGCGCTTCTCAGTCGTCCCCATGTAGGTCGTGGTGATGACGCGGAGTCGTCCACCGCGGTCGACGACTGCTTTCAGGGCGTCGCGGAGGTGGCGCACACCGGTCCAGATTACGAACGCGCAGATCAGATCCACCGAGTCCGCGGTGGCAAGCTCGGCCTTCAGCTCCGAGCCGATGTTGGGCTGACCCTCGGCGTTGACTAGCAGGTCGCTCTGGCTGAAAGGCGTTGCCGGCGAAGGCGGGAGTGGTATCGGATCGCCGAGCGGCGACCGGCTCTTGATGCCGTGCAGAACCGTGGGCGGTACAGCGACCTCCGCGGCGACCAGGCTCTCCCGGTCGGTCACGAGCTGCCGCAGGAGATCGTTGACACGACCCACCTGACCCTCGGCAGGCTCATCGCCGTCCAGCTCTCGCTCGATCTCCCGCATCGCGTGCCGTGCGAGTCGATCGGGCGCTTCTGCTGGGTCGAGCGGCCGTTGCTCGATGAGCTCCTCGCTGAGCTGACCGAGTCGGTCGCGCAGTGCCCGCGTGATCAGGTGATCGCGAGGCCCGGGCTTGAGGTCATCCACGCGTGCCGTCGCCTCAGGCTGCTGCTAGCCAGTCGCACCCGGCGAGACGACGAAAGCGTCCGGGATTGCATCCTTGACGAGCCCATCGGCGCGGACGTGGATGTGGGCGTCTCCCTGCGTCGCCACGACGTCTCCGTCCTCCCAGCCCGAGACGTACCGGGTCGGTTGGTCGTAAAGCGTGACGGGGACGAAGCCCTCGCCCTCCACTGCCCAACATGCGATCGCCTTCAACGCAGCCGCGCCAACCTCGACCATGCCCACACGCGGGACCCTAACGGTCCTGCCGGCCGCCGTCCAGGAAACGAGCTGCGTTTGACATCCGTTTGAGACGGCCTTAACGACCCAGACACCCGATCTCTCGGAGGCCCGGATTTCCAGGACTTCTGCGATAGCGGGGGCGGGATTCGAACCCGCGACCTTCGGGTTATGAGCCCGACGAGCTACCAGACTGCTCCACCCCGCGGCGGAGGCTCATTAATAGCAGAAGCCGGGCGGGGGACGGGGGCCGGAGCGGAGGGGATGCCGGGGCTGGGGCTGCCGGGGGCTGGGGCTGCTGGGCCTGGGGCCGCTGGGGGCTGGGGCTGCCGGGGGCTGCGGCGGCCGGGGGCTGGGCGGCCTGGAGGCCGGCGGGAGCTGGGGCGCGAGCGCGGACTGGCGCGCCTATGATGCGCGCAGTCAGAGGAGCGGCGCTCCGCAGTCCGGCGCGCTCCGCAGTCCGGCAAGGAGGTTGCAGATGGCCTACGGTCTGAAGGCGCCCAGGCGCGTGGTCACCGGCCACGATGCGGGCGGGCGCTCGGTCGTGCTGTCCGATCGGCCGGCGCCGCGGGTGCTGGAGATCGAAGGGGCGACGTTCTATGAGATGTGGACCAGCGAGCAGATGCCGGTCTCGCTGGGCGCCGAGCTTGAGGGCGAGCCGACGGATCGGCCGGTGACGGTGCCGCCGGGGCCAAACGGGACCAACGTTCGGATCATCGACTGCGCGCCCCGGTCCCGGACGCCGATGCACCGCACCGAGACGCTGGACTACGGGATCGTGATCGCCGGCAGCTGCACGCTGGAGCTCGACGACGGCAGTCGGACCGAGCTGTCAAGCGGCGATGTGGTGATCCAGCGCGGCACAAACCACGCCTGGCTTGTGACCGGCGATGAGCCGGCGCGCCTGTGCTTTGTGATCATCGACGGGCGGTTCGACGAGTCGCTGCGCGCCCGGCTGGGGGAGCGGGTGGAGCTCTTCGATCAGGCGCTCGACGCCTGATCGGCGAGCAGGGCGGGCCGGCAGGGCCAAGCGCCCGGGCGGCGCAACCCTGCGAGCCGGGTCGTGTTACGGAAGGCAGCCGAGTCCCCGGGCCGCCAACCCGGGGAGCGGGGGAACCCAAGTCGTTGGGGCGAATCCCGCGGTGATCCGCGGGTAGCGCCCGCCGGGCGGCGCCCGGCGCTCGCGAGCCCGTCAGCTGACCTCGCAGGCTGCGGCCCAGCTTTCAAGTCAAGCGCCGGGAGGCCGAGCACAGCACATGCGCACGATGCCGCCACACGACCACAGCAACACGACCCGTCGACGGGCGGCGATGCTCGCGGCCGCGCTGGCGGCGTGCGCCTGCGCGCTGGCCGCCGTGGCACCGGCGGCGGTGGCGGCGCCGACGGCGCGGGTGGCGATGATCCGCCGCGTGCTGCGCGTCGGGGACCGGGGACGAGACGTGCGCACGCTGCAGCGGTGGCTGACCGATGTTGGCATCCGCACCGCGGCCGACGGGGACTTCGGGCCGCTGACGCGGCGCTCGGTTGCTCGCTTCCAGCGCCGCGCGCATCTCAAGCCGGTCAGCGGCACGGTCGGAATCGTGACGCTGCGCACGCTCGTGGCGTGGGTCAACAACCACGGCCGGCCGCCGCAGCTCAGCCAGGGCGGCGAGCAGAGCGCGGCCGGCGCGGCGCCCGTCGCCTCGGGGCAGGCCGGCTCGGGCGGCCAGGCTGCCCCGAGCGGCTGGGTGTTCCCGATCCAGCCCTCAAGCGTCGTGCTGGCGCCCCGGTACTGGACGCAGGACCAGGGGGTCGACATCGGCACCGTGTCGAGCGCGTGCGGGCCGGCCGCGACCGAGGTGGCCGTCGCCGACGGGACGATCGTCAAGGAGGGGATCGACGGGTTCGGTCGCTGGGCGCCGGTGCTGGAGCTGAGCTCCGGGCCGCTGGCCGGAAGCTACGTCTACTACGGGCACGCCAAGCCGGACCTCGTGCCCGTCGGCGCAACCGTGACAGCCGGGGAGCCGATAGCGCAGGTCGGCTGCGGGCGGGTGGGCCTCTCCGACGGGCCGCACCTGGAGATCGGGATCACGCCGCCCGGGGGCGCCTCCTGCTGCCCCGGCTGGCACCAGACCTCCGGCGAGATGTATGACTGGATGAGCTCCCTGTGGGCTGCGGCCGCCGGCTCGGCGGGCGGTGCGGCCGGCGGGGGAGGCTGAGCGGGCGGGCGCCGCGCCGGTCGCCGGGGGCGAGCGGCGGACGCCGGGCGCCACGAGCTGAGCGGGCGGGCGCACGCGCGCGCGGGTACGATGGCGCGCGTGACCCGGTCCCGCGCCCCGCGCCGGCTCGCATGAGCTCGGCGGCCGCCCAGCGAACCAGAACGGTCGCCGACGCCGTCGGCGAGGCGCTCGCCGCAACCGGGGTCAGCGACGCGTTCGGGGTGCTGGGCAGCGGCAACCTGGTGGTGACCAATGCGCTGTGCTCGCGCGGCTCGCGCTTTCATCACGCGCGCCACGAGTGCGGGGCGATCTGCATGGCCGACGGCTATGCGCGCGTCAGCGGGCGGGTGGGGATCTGCAGCGTGCACCAAGGGCCGGGCCTCACCAACACCGCCACCGGGCTGACCGAGGCCGCCAAGAGCCGCACCCCGGTGCTGGTGCTCGCCGGCGAGTCGCCGCTGCACGCAGTCAACTCCAACTTCCGCATCGACCAGTGCGGCTTCGCCGAGGCGCTGGGGGCCGGATGGGAGCGGATCGCAAGCGCACAGAGCGCGGAGCGCGACGCGCTGCGCGCCTACGAGCGCGCGCGGACGGAGCGGCGGCCGATCGTGCTGTGCCTGCCGATCGACCTGCAGGCGCAGCCGGCCGCCGACGCAGGCCGCGAGGCCGGGGACGGGGCCCGCGCCGACGGGAGCGCCGCGGCCGCGGGAGTGGCCGGGGCCGGCGGCTCAGACCCGGCCGCCGGCGGGCTTGACGAGCGGGAGGTGGAGGCGGTCGCCGACGCGCTCGCGCGCGCCATGCGGCCGGTGATCATCGCCGGGCGCGGGGCGGTGCTGTCGGGCGCGCGCGCGGCGCTCGAGCGCCTCGGGCAGCTCGCCGGGGCGCTGCTTGCGACCTCGGCCCCTGCCAACGGGCTGTTCTCCGGCCTTGACTTCTCGCTGGGGATCGCGGGCGGGTTCGCCTCCCCCACCGCCGCGCAGCTGCTCTCACAGGCCGACCTGGTGCTGGCCGCGGGCGCGTCGCTGAACCAGTGGACCACCCGGCATGGGCAGCTGATCGCCGAGGGCGCGACGGTCGCGCAGATCGACATCGAGCCCGAGGCGATCGGACGCCACCGGCCCGCGCAGCTCTCGATCCACGGCGACGTCGCGGACGTCGCGGACGCGCTGGGGGCGGCGCTCGAGCGCCGCCCGCAGCGAAGCGGCGGCTGGCGCAGCGATGAGATCCGCCGGCGGATCGCCGCCGGGGCGTGGAGCGCCGAGGCCTACCAGGACACCTCCGACGGGGAGTGGATCGACCCGCGCACGCTGTCGATCGAGGTCGACCGGCGGCTGCCCGCCGAGCGGGCGGTGGCGGTCGACTCCGGCCACTTCCTCGGCTGGCCGTCCATGTTCCTGGCGGTGAGCGACCCGCGCGCCTGGGTGTTCCCCAACGGCTTTCAGGCCGTCGGGCTGGGGCTCGGCTGCGCGATCGGAGCCGCGATCGCGCACCCCGAGCGCCCGACCGTGGCGGCGATCGGCGACGGCGGCGCGTTCATGGCGCTGGCCGAGATCGAGACCGCCGTGCGCGAGTCGCTCAAGCTGCTCGTGCTCATCTACGACGACGCCGCCTACGGCGCGGAGGTGCACCACTTCGCGCCGATGGGGCACGACGTCAGCCGCGTGCGCTTCCGCGACGCTGACCTCGCGGGGATCGCGGCGGCGGCGGGCGCCGCGGCGGCCACCGTCAGAGCGCTCGACGATCTGCGCGCGCTCGACGCGTGGCTGGCCGAGGAGCGGCCGCGGCCGCTGGTGCTCGACGCCAAGGTCACGCCGACGGTGTGCGCCGACTGGCTGGCCGAGGCCTTCCGGACCGGCTGACGGACGGCCGGGGACGCAAACCACGGGGCCGGCCTTCAAGGCCGGCCCTCCCAAGCAAGAAACGACAGGGAGGGAGCAAGCGAATGTCAAGCACCCAGGCCGGCCAGGTGGGCGCCCTGCTTGAGGCGATCGCGACGGGGGCCGTGCGGGTCGTGGACCTCACACAGCCGCTGTCGGAGTCCACGCCGGTGATCCAGCTGCCGCCGCCGTTCGCCAACACGCCCGGCCTCAGCCGCGAGGAGATCTCCCACTACGACGAGCGCGGGCCCGCGTGGGCCTGGTACACGCTGACGATCGGCGAGCACGTCGGAACGCACACCGACGCGCCGATCCACTGGGTCACCGGGCGCGACTCGCTGGACATCGCGTCGGTCCCCCCCTCCTCGCTGATCGGCCCGGCGTGCGTGATCGACAAGACCGCGGAGACCGAGGCGGCCGGCGGCGACTACCTGCTGACCGTCGCCGACCTGGAGGAGTGGGAGGCGCGCAACGGGCGCATCCCCGACGGCGCGTGGGTGCTGCTGCGCAGCGGCTGGCAGTCGCGCGCGCACGACCAGGAGGCGTTCCTGAACGTCGGCGAGAGCGGGCCGCGGACCCCCGGGCCGGACGTCGAGGCGTCCCGGTGGCTTGCGGGCGAGCGCCAGATCGCCGGCTTTGGCACCGAGACGGTGGGGATCGACGCCGGCTCGGCCGGCGGGATGGACCCGCCGTTCCCGCTGCACAACTTCCTGCTCGGCGCCGGGCGCCTGGGGCTCACGCAGCTGGCAAACCTCGACCAGCTGCCGGAGACCGGGGCGATGCTCGTCGTCTGCCCGCTGAAGCTGGTCGGCGGCACCGGCAGCCCAAGCCGGGTGCTGGCGTTCGTGCCCGGCGCCTAGCGCGGCCGTGGCCGACCGGCGCGCCGCGCAAGCGCTTGACGAGCAGGACGAGCTGGGCGACCGGCGCGGTCGCTTCGCGATCGCCGACGACGGGCTGATCTACCTGGACGGCAACTCGCTGGGGCGCCTGCCGCGCGACACGCCCGCGCGGCTGGCGGAGGTCGTCGAGCGCCAGTGGGGGCAGCGGCTGATCCGCGGCTGGAGCGAGGGGTGGATGGAGCTTCCGCGCACGATCGGCGACCGGCTCGGAGCCGGGCTGCTCGGAGCCGCGCCGGGCCAAGTCGCGATCGCCGACTCGACCACCGTGTGCTTCTACAAGCTCGCGGCCGCCGCGCTTGCCGCAAGGCCAGACCGGGACCAGATCGTCACCGACGTCGACAACTTCCCCACCGACCGCTACGTGCTTGAGTCGCTCGCGCGCGAGCGCGGCTGCGAGATCGTCTGGATCAGAGGCGATCCGCGCAGCGGGCCGAGCGCCGAGCAGGTGGCGGCCGTGCTCGGCGATCGCACGGCGCTCGTCACCTTCTCGCACGTCTCCTACAGGTCGGCGTACATCCTCGATCAGGCCCAGATCACGCGCCTCGCGCACGACGCGGGCGCGCTCGCCCTGTGGGACGAGTGCCACTCGGTCGGCGCGATCCCCGTCTCGCTTGACTCAGACGGCGTGGACCTGGCGGTCGGCTGCACCTACAAGTACCTCAACGGCGGGCCGGGCGCGCCCGCCTTCCTGTACGTGCGCGCCGAGCACCAGGGCTCGATGCGCCAGCCGATCTGGGGCTGGCTGGGGCGCGCGGACCCGTTCGAGATGGCGCCGGGGTGGGTGCCCGGCGAGGGGATCTCGGCGATGCTCTCGGGCACGCCGCCGGTGCTGGGGCTGACCGCCGCCGCCGCCGGGATCGACGTGGTGCTGGAGGCGGGGATCGACGCGATCCGCCGAAAGTCCGTGGCGCTGTGCGAGTACGCGATCTCGCTGATCGACGAGTGGCTCTCGCCGCTGGGCTGCTCGGTCGGCTCGCCGCGCGACAGCGCCGTGCGCGGCTCGCACGTGGCGCTCGTGCACCCTGACGCGCGCGGGCTGTGCCCGGCGCTTGCGCGGGTCGGCGTGCTGGTGGACTTTCGCACGCCGGACGTGATCCGCCTGGGGCTCTCGCCGCTGACGACGCGGTTCGTGGACGTGTACGACGCGCTCGAGCGGCTGCGGGGGCTGCTCGCCTGACGACCAGCTCAACGGGAGGGTCACGCGCTGACCGCTCACGGGGCGCCGCGCCAGCGTCGCCGGGCCGGCCGCCGGGCCTCGCCCACGGTACCTGAGCCTAAGACGCCGCTCCCGATCGAGCGCGTGCCTGTCCCCGCCCGGCGAGCGAAGGCTCCCGCCGCAGTGGCTGTTGCTGGCCCAAGGACCAGCCGAACAGGCCGTTGAGCTGCTCGCGAACCGCCATCCCACCGCCGTCGAGGTGCACCCAGGCCGAGTCGTCGAAGCTCTCGGCCGAGCTGCCGAGGTCGATCCGGTACATCCCGGGGGCGATGGTCCACTGACCGGGCGGCTCAGGAGCCTGGCCGGCCTGTGGCACCGTCGGGGAGTCGACTTGCGGCTCGGTGCCGGTGGCGGGCCCGGAGTTCCAGTAGGCGAAGGCGCTCGCCCTGAGCAGCAACGGCACGACCTCCGTCTGGCCGGGCTGCAGCGACAGCTTGCGGAAGGCGCGAAGCTGCTCGGGCGGCTCTCCCGTGGACGGGGGGTCGTGCACGTAGATCTCGATCACGTCCGCGCCCGCGCGCAAGCCTGTGTTGGTGTCCGAGACCCAGACGACGATGTCGTCTGGCCCGGCGTGGCTCACCCGCACGATGCGGCGGCGGAAGGAGGTGTAGGACAGGCCGTAGCCGAAGGGGAACAGCGGCTGCTGCCCATGGGTTTCATACCAGCGGTAGCCGACGTCGATCCCCTCGTCGAAGCTCTCCTGCTCAAGCTGGTCGTAGTCGTCAGAGGCACCCGTCGTGAGGTTGGTGATCCCCGGATACTCTGCGGCGGTCTGGCCCGGGCCCTGCGAGTCGGACGCGGGGAAGGTGATCGGCAGGCGCCCCGAGGGGTCGCTGTCCCCGAACAGAAGGGACGCCACGGCCGTGCCGAACGTGGCGCCGGGCTCCCACATCTCGAGCACCCCCGCGACGCGGTCAAGCCACGGCATTGCCACCGGCCCACCGGTCAGCACCACGACCGTGCGCGGATTGGCTGCCGCAACGGCCTCGATCAGCTGGTTCTGGTCGCCTGGCAGCGACAGCGTCTCGACGTCATGCCCCTCTCCGATCTCACGTCCTGCGAACACGATCGCCACGTCAGCCTTGGCGGCTGCCGCGGCGGCCTGTTGGATCAGCGTCGGGCCGCTCGCGGGCGGCACGGTGACGCCCAGATGCACCTCGTCGCCAAGGAACGTGTTGAAGATCGAGTTGAAGATCGGAACGGTGGTCGGCACGTTGGCGGCCGCCTCCTCCGGGGAGTAGTCGAGCACGATCGAGATGGGACGACCGGCCTGCAGCGAAACTGTCGCATGGTCGACGTACCCGAAGTCATCCCGCACACGCTCTGCGACGAGCCGGCCCGCGATGTAGAGCTTTGCGGTGCCCGACTCGGTCACCGAGAAGGAGTACTGGCCGCTGACGGGCGGCGTGTACATGCCCTCATAGGAGACCGACCAGCCGTTGAACGGCGGCAGCGCCGCCGCCAGCCCCGGGATCGACGTCGGCCCCTGCGCTCCTCCCGGGCTGTTGTACTGGATCGAGGGAACCACGACCGAGCCCAGCACTGTGTCGGCCGGATCGGTTGGATCGTTGCCGGCGTAGTAGGTGGCCAGGAATCCGGCCTGGGAGCCATCGGGCGTGACGACAGAGCCCGGACCGCTGGTGGCGCCGTTGGCGGTCAGCGCCGGCTGCTCGACCAGGCCGTTTGTGCCCGGCTCGAAGGTGACCGTCCGGCCTGCGCCGGCGCGCGCGACGATCCCGCTCAAGGCGCTCTGGTAGGTGAACGTCTGTCCGGTGGCTGTGTCGGTGAACGTGTTGGCAGGGTTGACATAAGCCGAGCCGTCGTTTGATACCTGCGGCTGCTGAGGAGAAAGTGGCCCCAGCGACGGGTCGGTGTTGGGTCCCGCCTGGGTCCCGATCACCGCGATCGAGCGCACAGAACCAGACAGCGGCAGCACACCGCCGCGATCCCGAAGCAACACCGCCCCCTGCTCGGCGATCCGCGCAGAGGTGGCCTCGTCCTGTGCGACGCCGTCGCCGATGCCCTGGTCGCTCGGAGGGTTCAGGAAGCGCTCGTCGACGACCGACTGCAGCACGAGGCGACGAACCTCATCGACCAGGCGCGCTGTGCTGACGAGGTTTCGGCTGCCGTCGGCGTTCGTCTGACCATCGGCGCTGCCGTTGCCCACGATCGCCTCAAGCTGGGTAAGCGTCATCTGCGCGTCGCCGCCGTCGCCTCCGTTGAGGAAGTTCAGCTGCGGCGAGTCGCGCTCGGCGGTGACCGCATCCGGCGTGAAGGTGCCCTCAAAGCCGTACTGACCCTTGAGCAGATCGTTGAGGAGGAACTCGTTGCCGCACGAGTCCGCCCCGGTGTATGGCGGCTGGGTGTGCGCGTCCACGATCGCATAGCCGCACATCACCGACATCGCGTTGCCCTGCTGTGGCGCGACGGCCGCCTGCCACGGCGGGCCGTAGATCTCCTCCAGGGCGCGCTCGGACACGAGCTGGTTGACGCCAGTGTTGTTGGGGTTGGCAAGCGTCAGCGCCTGCCCCGAGCGGCCCTGCTCCTGCGTGTAGGCGCAGCAGTGCTTGACGGTGGCCATCACCCCCTGGGCCTGGATCGCTCGGACCTCCGGGGCGACCAGCGAGCCGGTGAGAAACGGATCCTCGCCGAAGTTCTCCTGCTCGCGGCCCGTGTGCCACGTCCGGTCGATGTCGATCACCGGGCCGAGCACGCCGCTGAGTCCCGTGCGATGGAACTCCGCGCCCAGCATCGTGCCGTAGGCTGCGGCGATGGCCGGGTCCCATGAGGCCCCGACCGTGAGCGCACTGGGGAACGCCAGACCTGAGGGACGCTCTCCGTCGGCACCGTCATCGGTGCCGCCGGTGACCGTCAGCCCGTACAGGGACAGGAGGTTGGTCATCGACCCGTCCGCCGCCTCGATGTTGTCACCGGAGGCGATCGCCGCCTCCAATCGCTGCAGCGTCGACTGGACCGGCGCCCCGGAGGAGGTGTGCGCATACAGCGGTGAGGCCGGGTTCTCAAGGTCCTCGATCACGTATTGCGCCTGGCACTCGGGCCCGAACCGTGGGTCCTTCCAGGGGTCCGGCTCGCCGGTCTGCGGGCAGCTCGGAGTGGGTAGAAGCGCCGGCCCGGCAAGCTGTCCCGGCGGCGCGGGAGCGGCGCTAGCCGCCGAGAGCCCCAGGACCGACAGCACAAGAGCGCAAACGCCGGCGGGCACAGCCGCGCGACGCACGATCCGCACCACACACCGCATCGCACTGCCTCGCTTCATCGATCGGCGGTCCCGGCCCTTCGACGCTACACCGCGCCAACGCTTGTGTCAAGTCGCCTGATACCCCGGGTGCCGCCCCGCGTTCATGCGGCAAAGGGCGGCCGTTTCGGCGGAGCGCCGGGGCCCTCAGATGCCGAGGCTGCTCTCGGCCGCCACGCCGACCGCGACGGGCCCGGCGTCCGCATCGAACGAGCGTTGAAGCTCCTTGCGCAGCCCGTCGGTGCGGCCGGTGGGCGGCCGGCGCGAGCCGGCGCGGTACTGCGGCACCCAGTGCACGCCGTCGCCCGAGTACTCCTGCTCGGCGGCGGCGTGAAGCGTCCAGTGCGGGTCATACAGGTGCGGGCGCGCGAGCGCGCACAGGTCCGCGCGGCCGGCGAGCACGATCGTGTTGACGTCATCCCAGCTTGAGATCGCGCCGACCGCGATCGTCGGGATGCCCACCTCGTTGCGGATCCGGTCGGCGAACGGGGTCTGGTAGCTGCGCCCGAACGCGGGACGCTCCTCCGGGGTCACCTGGCCGGAGGAGACGTCCACGATGTCGCACCCGTGCTCGGCCAGCATGCGCGAGAAGCGCACCGCCTCATCGACGGTGAAGCCGTCCGGCACCCAGTCGGTGGCGGAGATCCGCACGCTCATCGGCCGGTCAGCCGGCCAGACGGCGCGGCAGGCGTCGAACACCTCAAGCGGGAAGCGCGCGCGGTTCTCAAGCGAGCCGCCGTAGTCGTCGGTGCGGCGGTTTGAGACCGGCGAGAGGAAGCTTGACAGCAGGTAGCCGTGCGCGCAGTGGATCTCAAGCAGGTCAAAGCCCGCCTCAAGCGCGCCGCGCGCCGCCTGCACGAACTGGTCGCGCACCGCGTCCATGTCGGCGCGGGTCATCTCCCGCGGCACCTGGTTGCGCGGCGAGTAGGGGATCGGCGAGGGGGCGATCAGCTCCCAGTTGCCCTCCTCCAGCGGCTCGTCGATCCCCAGCCACATCAGCTTGGTCGAGCCCTTGCGCCCCGAGTGGCCCAGCTGGGCGGCGATCGCAGCGCCGGAGTGGCGGTGGGCGAACTCCACGATCCGCCGCCAGGCGCGCACGTGCTCGGGGCGGTACATGCCCGCGCAGCCCGGGGTGATGCGCCCGGTCTCAGAGACGCAGATCATCTCCGAGAACACCAGCGCCGCGCCCCCCAGCGAGCGGGCGCCCAGGTGCACCAGGTGAAAGTCAGACGGGGTGCCGTCCACCGCCGAGTACATGTCCATCGGCGAGACCACGACGCGGTTTCGCAGCGTCAGCGAGCGCAGGCGAAACGGGGCGAACATCGGCGGGCGCGCGGAGAAGCCGCCGGTGCGCGCGAACAGCCCCTCCACCTCCTCGACGAAGCCCGGGTCGCGCAGGCGCAGGTTGTCGTGGGTGATGCGCCGGCTGCGCGTCAGCAGGTTGAACGCGAACTGCAGCCGCGGTTGACCGACGTAGCGGGCGATCCCCTCAAACCACTCAAGCGACCCCTGGGCGGCGCGCTGGGTGGACTCCACCAGCGGCCGGCGCTCGGCCTCGTAGGCGGCCAGCGCGCCGTCGAGGTCCCCGGTGCCGTGCTGGCGGAACGCCCAGGCGAGCGCGACCGCGTCCTCCATCGCGAGCTTGGTGCCCGAGCCGATCGAGAAGTGCGCCGTGTGGGCGGCGTCGCCCAGCAGCACCGTGCGCCCGCTGCGCCAGCTCTCGTTGCGAACCGTCACAAAGCGAATCCACTTGGAGTTGTTGGCCTGGAGCGCGTGGCCCTCAAGGGCCTCTGAGAACAGCTCCTGGCAGCGGGCGACGCTCGCCTCGTCAGAGACCCCGGGGGGCAGCGGCCCGCCGGCCAGGCGGTCCAGACCCGCCCGGCGCCAGGTGTCGGGCGCGACCTCGACGATGAACGTGCTCATCGACGAGCTGTAGGGGTAGGCGTGCGCCTGCAGCACGCCGTGCTCGGTCTCCAGGATGAAGAACTTGAACGCGTCGTAGACCAGGTCGGTGCCCATCCACATGTAGCGGCAGTGGCGCTCGTCAAGCGACGGGCGAAAGTCGCGGGCGCGCGCTGAGCGGATCGCGCTCGATGCCCCGTCGGCGCCGACGACCAGGTCAAAGCGCTGCTCAAGCTCATCGACGTGCGGCGCCTGGCTCTGGAAGCGGACCTCCGCGCCCAGATCAAGCGCCCGGCGCTGGAGGATCCCGAGCAGCTCGCGGCGGCCCAGCGCGGAGAAGCCGTGCCCGCCCGAGCGCGTCCGCTGACCGCGGTGGTGGATGTCGATGTCGGTCCAGTGGACGAAGCCGTCGGTGATCTGGCGGTAGCTGGGCGGGTCGGCGTGCTCGAAGACGGTCAGCGTCTCGTCGGAGAACACGACGCCGAAGCCGAACGCGTCCTGAGCGCGGTTGCGCTCGAACACCACCACCTCGCAGCCGGGGTCCACGCGGCGCATCAGCGCCGCGAAGTACAGGCCGCCCGGGCCGCCTCCCGCCACCGCGATCCGCATGCCGCCCGGCGCCCTCAGACGCCGAGATCGGTCAGGTGCTCGTAGTCCAGCGCCAGGCTCGAGACCACGTTGTGCATCAGCGCCAGCGCCGCGCGGACGTTGGCGTGGGCGACCGGGGGCAGGTCCTCGGAGCACAGCGCCTTGAGCGCCGCGTAGACGCCGAGCAGCCGCTCCTCGGAGTCGGTCAGCTCGCGGCCGAGCAGGTCCGTGCTCACTGGGCGGCTCCGATCGGGGCGTCGCGCAGGTCGATCGTGCGCTTGGCCTTCAGCTCAAAGCGCGGCAGCTCGCCGGGCGCGGCCCGCTCGATGCGGAAGTTCAGCCCCTCGTGAGCGAGCGCCAGGCGGTTGTGCAGCGTCTCCGCCAAGCCGTCCCACTGGGTGTCGTCCAGATCGTGCTTGAGCTCGACGCGCAGCGTGATCTCGTCGCGGATCCCCTCGCGCGTGATCACCGTCTGGAACTCGTCGACCTCGTCGTACTCGCGCACGATCGCCTCGATCGCGCGCGGGTAGACGTTCGTGCCGCGGATGATCTTCATGTCGTCCACGCGCCCCAGGATCCCGCCCTCGTAGATGTCAAAGCCGCGTCCGCAGGAGCAGCGCGAGGCCGGCACGCGGCAGACCAGGTCGCCGGTGCGGTAGCGGATCAGCGGGATCGAGCCGCGGCCGAACGAGGTCACGATCCGCTCGCCGGACTCGCCGTAGGGGACCGGCTCCAACGTGTCGGGGTTGACGACCTCCTCGATCACGTGGTCCTCGATGATGTGCGTGCCCCCGGGCTGGTGGGAGCACTCGAACACCATGATCGTACCGATCTCGGTCATCCCGGCCGTGTCGTAGGCCTTCGCGCCCCACTGCTGCTCGATCAGCGCCTTGGTCTGCGGGATCGAGCCGGCCGGCTCGCCGGACAGGATCACGCGGGAGACCGCCGAGCCCGGCAGGTCGATCCCCAGCCGCTGCGCCTCCTGCGCCAGGCGCAGCGCGTAGGTCGGCGTCGAGGCGACCACCGTGGCGCCGAACTCGATGATCTGGCGCATCCGCGCCTCGGTCGTCTGGGCGCCGCCGGGGACGTTGAGCACGCCGATCTTCTCCATCGCGTAATGCAGCCCCCAGAAGCCGATGAACGACCCGTAGCCGAAGGCGATGTAGGCGATGTCGGCCGGCCTCACGCCACAGCCCCAGATCCCGTAGCACCACATCTCCGCGATCCAGGCCCAGTCCTTGCGTGAGTCAAGCGCCCGCAGCGGCCCCCGGCCGGTGGTGCCCGACGTGGTGTGGATGCGGATCGCGCCCTCGCCGCCGATCGTCGGCAGCTCGCCGTAGGGCGGGCGCTCGAACTGGGAGGCCATCCAGTCGTCGCGCGTGACGACCGGCAGCCGGCGCAGGTCCTCGTATGAGCGCAGCGCGCCGACGTCGACGTCCGCGAGCGTGCGCGAGAACCAGGGGCTCCGCTCCCGCGCCCACGCCACCTGGCGGCGGAGCTTGGCCATCTGCAGAGCCTCCAGCTCCGGGCGGCCGAGGGTCTCGGTCTTGGGGTTCCAGTACGGGCTCTCGGCTGCCAAGGCTCCCTCGCGGCGGCAGCATACCTGAGCGCCGGCGGGCCGGCTGGGGCGGGCGCCCCGGGGCCGGCTGGGACGGGCGCCCGGGGCCGGCTGGGGCTGGCGCCCCGGGGCCAGCGGGGGTCGGGTATCGTCGCGCCGATGAGCCCGTTTCGCGCCAGCGCGCCGCTGACCGACAGCTGGAGGCACTTCGAGCTCACGGTGGGCGACGGGATCGCGACGTTGCGCCTCAACCGGCCCGACAAGCTCAACGCGCTCACGTTCTCGGCCTACGCCGACCTGCGCGACCTGATCGGCGAGCTGCCCAGCCGCGGCGACGTGCGCGTGCTTGTGATCACCGGCCAGGGGCGCGGGTTCTGCTCGGGCGGGGACGTGGAGGAGATCATCGGGCCGCTGCAGGAGATGGCGACCGCCGAGCTGCTGGAGTTCACCCGCATGACCGGCGCGGTCGTCAAGGCGCTGCGCGAGTCGCCGGTGCCCGCGATCGCGGCGATCAACGGCGTCGCCGCGGGCGCCGGCGCGGTGCTGGCGCTGGCCTGCGACTTTCGGCTGATGGCCGAGTCCGCCTCGTTCGCGTTCCTGTTCACGCGCGTGGGGCTCGCCGGCGCCGACATGGGCTCCGCCTACCTCCTGCCGCGCATCGTCGGGCTCGGGCGCGCGACCGAGCTGCTGCTGCTCGGCGACAAGGTGGACGCGCGGCGCTGCCGCGAGATCGGGCTCGCGCACGAGGTGGTCGACGACGCGCTGCTCGCCGACCGGGCGACGTCGCTCGCAAGGCGGCTGGCCCAGGGGCCGGCGTTCGCCTACTCGACCACCAAGGCGCTGCTGACGCGGGAGCTGGACATGGCGCTCGGCCCGGCGATCGAGATGGAGGCGGTCACGCAGGCGCTGCTGATGAACTCCGAGGACTTCGAGGAGTTCTACGCCGCCTGGAGCGACGGGCGCGCGCCGAGGTGGCGGGGCAGGTGAGCGGGCGAGACGACGCGCCCGCGCCGCGGGGCGCGGAGCTGATCAACGCGCCGGGGCTCGCGCCGGCGGTCGGCTTCTCCCACGCTGCGCGCGCCGGCACGATCGTGTTCCTCGCCGGACAGGCGGCCCAGGGGCCCGACGGGGCGATCGTCGGGCAAACCGTCGCCGAGCAGTTCGACGTCGCGGCCAAGAACCTCGTGCAGGCGCTGCGGGCTGCCGGGGGCGCGCCGGAGGACCTCGTCTGGCTGCAGGTGTTCGTCACCGACGTCGACGCCTACCGCCGCTCGCTGGGGCAGCTGGGGGACGTGTGGCGGCGCCACTTCGGCCGTCGCTACCCGGCGATGGGGCTGTTCGGCGTCAGCGAGCTGTTCGATCCCGCCGCCAAGGTGGAGCTGATGGGGCTCGCAGCGCTCCCCGGCGCCGGTCCGGCGCCGCGCGCGTGAGCGATCCGCTGGACCTGCACCTCACAGAGCGCCAGCGCGCGCTCTATCGCCGGACGCTCACCCTGGCCACCGACACGCTGGCCGGGATCGCCGCGGCGGGCGAGCCCGACCGCGTGAACCGGCCGCTGGTGAGGGCGCTGGGCGAGCACGGGCTGCTGGCCAGGCTGCTGGCCGCCGGCGGGCAGGCGGACGCCGGACGACCGCCGGAGGAGCCGGCGGGCTCAGGGCCGCCGGAGGAGCCGGCGGGCTCAGGGCCGCCGGAGGAGCCGGCGGGCTCAGGGCCGCCGGAGGGGCCGGCGGGCGGGGTGAGCGCGATCGACCTGTGCCTGATCCGCGAGGCGCTCGCGCGGGGCTGCACCGAGGCGGAGACCGCGTTCGCGCTCCAGGGGCTTGGCGCGCATCCGATCCTGACGGCCGGCGCGCCCGAGCTGCGCGCGCGCTGGATCCCGCCGGTGGTCGACGGCAGCGCGGTGGCGGCGTTCGCGCTGACCGAGCCCGGAGCCGGCTCGGATCCGGCCGCGCTCTCGCTGCGGGCCGAGCGCGACGGCGACGGCTGGCGGCTGGCCGGCGAGAAGCTGTGGATCTCAAACGCGCCCGAGGCCGACATCTACACCGTGTTCGCGCGCACGGATCCGGACGCGCGCGGGGCGCGCGGGCTGACGGCGTTCGCGATCCCCGGCGACGCTCCCGGCCTGCGCGGCGAGCCGCGCCAGCTGCTCTCGCCGCACGCGATCGGGTCGCTGACGTTCGATGACGTGCCAGCCGGGCCCGAGCAGGTGCTCGGGGCGGTCGGCGAGGGCTTTGGTGTGGCGATGCGCACGCTTGACCTGTTCCGGCCGAGCGTCGGCGCGTTCGCGATCGGGATGGCGCGCGCGGCCCTCGGCCTGGCCACCGGCCATGCGCTGCGACGCCGCACGTTCGGGCGGCCGCTGAGCGAGCACCAGGCTGTGGCGCACCGGCTCGCGCAGCTGCACGCCGAGACCGAGGCGGCGCGCCTGCTGGTTCACCGGGCGGCGATCGCGCACGACCGCGGCGCGGGGAGCGCGAGCCTGGCGGCGATGGCGAAGCTGCTGGCCACCGAGGTCGCTCAGGCGGCCGTCGACGCCGCCGTCCAGTTCCACGGGGCGGCGGCGCTGGAGCGCGGCCACCCGCTGGAGCACCTGTACCGAGAGGTGCGGGCGCCGCGGATCTACGAGGGCGCCAGCGAGATCCAGCGTGAGATCATCGCCCGCGCCATGTTCCGCGCCGCTGCGGGCGGGTCGGAGAGCGCGGCGTGAGGCGAGGCGACGCGTGAGCGGGCGGGCGAGGGCCGTGGTGGTCACCGGCGGCACGCGCGGCATCGGCCGCGCGACCGTCGAGCGGTTCGCCGCGCTGGGCGATCGGGTGACCGGGCTCGGGCGAAGCCCCCAGCTCGGCGAGCCTTCGCCTGACTGGGCCGGCGAGGTGCGCATGCTCGCCTGCGACGTCACCGACGAGCGGGCGGTGCAGCAGGCGTTCGAGGCCATTGGCCCGGTCGACGTGCTGGTGTGCGCGGCGGGGATCGGCGAGTCCGCGCCGCTTGCGCGCACGACGCTTGAGCAGTGGCGCAGGCACCTGGAGGTCAACGCGACCGGCGCGTTTCTCTGCATGCGCGCGGTCGCGCCCGCCATGCGAAAGCGCGGCGAGGGGGCGATCGTCACGGTCGCCTCCACCGCCGGCCGCGCCGGGGTGCCCTACACGAGCGCCTACAGCGCCTCAAAGCATGCGCTGGTGGGCCTCACGCGGGCGGTGGCGGCCGAGCTGGCCGGCAGCGGGGTGCGCGTCAACGCCGTGTGCCCCACGTTCGTGCGCACCGAGATGACGCAGCGCACGGTCGCCAACATCGTCGCGCGCACCGGCCGAACCGAGGCCGAGGCGCTGGCGGCGCTCGCCGCAAGCGCGCCGCTGGGGCGGCTGCTGGAGCCCGAGGAGGTTGCCGACGCGATCGTCTACCTGGCCTCCGGCGCGGCGGCGGCGATCAGCGGCCAGGCGATCGTGATCGACGGCGGCGGGATCCAGGCTTAGAGGGGCGCCGGGACCGTACCCTCACCCTCAGGTTGAACGTAACCCTTCGGGAGGGACCGCGCGCACCCAGGCTCACAAGCGCGTCCAGGCGCCGCTCGCGCGCCAGCAGCGAGCGGCCGGCGCCGTTGAGGCTCAAAGTCAGGGTCCGCCGCCGTGCCGCGGGGATCTGGAAGCGCGCGCTTGCGAGCAGCACCACCCTGGCGGCGCGTCGCCGACGCCCTCTGCGCCCGCGGGCGCCGGCCACCGTGGCCGTCACCGTCACGCGGCCCGAGCAGGCCCTGGCGTGCGCGTCAGCCGAGCAGTCGATCGTCACCCGCAGCCGGTCGCCGCTCACCCTGAGCGCCAGGATCGAGGCGCCCGGGGCAGGTCCGCCGCCGCCGGCCGGCGGGCCGGAGGCCGAGGTCGTGAACGTCAGCAGCGCGCTGGCCGCCGTCCCGTCGCCGTTGACGGCCACCACCCGTGCCTCGTACGCCTGCCCGCTCGCCAGGCCCGACAGCTCGAAGGTCACCGGCACCGGCGCGCCGCCCGCGCCCGCGTCCTGGGAGTCGATCGTCTGGACGCTCAGGGAGCCTGCGGGCCCGTACTGCACGTAGGTCCGCGTGTCAAGGAAGCTCGGGTCGACCGCCGCGGTCACGATCGCGGTGCCCTGACCGGGCGCAACCGACGCGCCGGCGATCGACGGCAGCGCGAGCTGGAAGGCGCCCGCGTCGCAGGCCGAAGGTGGTCTCGTGACACCCCGCTGGTCGGTTGACGAGCAGTCGGCGGCGGGCACGATCCCGATCGCGGGGCTGCCGGGCGCCAGCGCCATGGTCTGCGTGGGCCCGCCGTTGTCGGCGGGCGCTCCGAGCTGCGGGTCCGCGCTGGACGCCGGCGACAGGCCGCACGTGCCCGCGCCGAAGACCACGTTGGCTCCCTGTCCCGTGACCGTGCCCGCGCCGGCGCAGTTGGAGTCCCCGGAGGGATCGGCGTTGGCCGACAGGATCGAGCTCTCGAGCGCCAGCGAGGCGGCAGCGGCGACCGCCAGCCCGCCGGGCGGGCCGCCGGCCGTGTTTGCGGCGACGGTGTCCTGGATCAAGGTGGCGGCCGCCGCCAGCTGGTCAACCGCACCGCCGGAGCCTGGAGTCCCCGAGGCCCCCGGCTGGGCCGCCGCGCCGTTGGGCGTCCCGCCCGCGCCGCCTGAGCCGCCGGCTCCGCCGGCAGCGGCCGCGTTGGCGGTCACCGTCGAGTCGTCAAGCTCAAGCGCGGCGGTGCCGGCAATCGCGCCACCGCCGCCGCCCGGGGCGCCCGCGCCTCCTGGGCCGCCCCCTCCGCCGAATGCAAAGCCTGGGCTGGCACTGCCGGCGCCACCGCCGCCGCCACCGCCGCCGCCGGGTCCCCCGCCGGCTCCATCGTTGCCCTCGATCATCGAGGCGACCACGCGCGCCGACGCACCCGCGTCGTAGATCCCGCCGCCCGCGCCACCGGCGCCGCCGCCGCCACCACCGCCGCCCTGACCAGCAGAGCCCATGCAGCAAAGCGGACCGCCGAGGCCGCCGGCGCCCCCGGCGCCACCCGCGCCCGCACGGTTGGCGAGCAGCGACGAGTCGCTGACCACGAGCGTGCCCGCGTTGTAGATGCCGCCGCCGTCGCCCCCGGCGCCGCCGTCGCCCCCGGCGCCGCCGCCGCCGGCGGGCCCAGAGCAGCACTGTGCGCCGCCGGCCCCCCCGGCGCCGCCGTCGCCGCCGGCGCCGGCCGCGTTTGCGGTCACCGACGAGCCCTCGATCGTCAGCGTGCCCGCGTTGTAGATCCCGCCCCCGGCACCGCCGGGGCCCCCGGCGCCGGCCGAGCCTCCGTTGCCCGCGGGCGATGAACTGCTCCCGCTGTTGCCGCCGGCCCCCCCGGCGCCGCCGTCGCCGCCGGCGCCGGCCGCGTTTGCGGTCACCGACGAGCCCTCGATCGTCAGCGTGCCCGCGTTGTAGATCCCGCCCCCACCGTCGCCGGCCGCGCCGTTGGTCCCATTCCCGCCGCTCGTCTGGCTCGCGCCCGGCGCGCCCGGAACTCCGGCGGGCCCGTGGCCGCTTCGCCCCCCGGTGATCGTGACCCCCTCGATCGTCACGGTCGCGCCGGCGTCGACATACAGGACGCGTGATTGGCCACCGGCGTCGATCACGGTTGAGGCCGCGCCTGCGCCCTCGATCGACGCCACCGTCCCCGAGGGGATCTCCAACTCCCCCTGCGTGAGCTGGTAGCGCCCCGCCGGAAGCTCGATCGTGACCGGCGCGGTGCCGGCGGGCGAGCAGGCGTTCGGACTCAGGTCGCTGGCGAACTGGATCGCAAGCCGCAGCGAGCACTGCCCGGCCGCCGGCGAGTCTGAGGTGGTGTTCACCGTGACCGTGGTCGCCGCCAGCGCCGAGGGCGCGGCCGCCGCGGAGCACGCGAGCGCCGCGAGCACGGCAAGGAGCACGGAGGCCCCCGGGGCCGCCGGCGCACCGAGCGCCCGGATGCCGTGTGCGAGCCTGACGGCCGCGCCACGCGCCGCAACCCTCAGCCACCCAACGACGCCCTGCGCGACCCTCGACACCTGAAAGCTCCGCCTGCGCGGCGGATCGTAATGCGCGCACCGGCGGAGGGCAAGCCGCGGGCGCGAGCGGCGAGCGGACCGCTGCGCGCCGTCGGCTGCCGTCGGCTAAAGAGCCGACGGCGATGGCCGACCACCGGGACAGCCGCGCGGCGCAAGCGCGCCGGCGGCGCCGGACCCCGAAAGCCAAAGCCCGATGATCGTCCTGCTGCTGACCCCGCTCGTGATTGCGCTGGCGCTCCTGTGCCTGTACGTCGCGCGCGCACACCGCAGGCGGCGCTCGCTGCCGCCCCTGCGCGGGGACTGGTGGCCGCAGTTCGAGCGCCAGTTCCGCGAGTACGCGGCGCGCGTGCGCGAGGACCGGCCGCAGGCCTCCTGAGCGCGCGCTACAGGAGCCTGAGCACGATCGCCAGCCCCACGCCGGCGAGCACGGCCGCGGCCAGCAGCTCGCTGCCGTGCTCGACGCGCTCGCCCAGCCGGCTTCCCAGCTCGAGCCCCGCCAGCGACAGCGCCACGCTGACCACGCCGATCGTGACCACCGCGAGCGCCAGCGACGCGCTCTGGGCGCCGAGCGCAAAGCCGACCACCAGGTTGTCGATGCTGAGGCCGCCGCCCAGCAGCACCAGCCGCCGCAGCGGCGGCCGCCGAAGGGGCGGCGCCGGCGCGCCCGCGGCTGCCGGCGCGCCCGCGGCTGCCGGCGCGCCCGCGGCTGCCGGCGCGCCGGCGGGAATCCGAGCGCCCTGGGCTGCGCGGGCTCCGCGCAGCGACTCAAACGCGACCTGGGCGCCGGCGGCGATCAGCAGGCCACCGGCCACATAGTGAGAGCCTGAGCCCAGCGCCCCGGAGACCCCGCGCCCGATCAGCAGCCCCACCACGGGCATCCCCGCCTCGAAGGCGCCGAACACGATCCCGATGCGCAGCCGCAAGGCACGGTCGACGCCGGCGAGGCCGATCGCGATGCTCGCGGCGAAGTTGTCCAGGCCGACCGAGAGGGCGACCAGCAGGATCGTCAGCAAGCGCTTGAGCCTAGTCGGCCGCGCGGCTTGACGACCGAAGCCGCGACGCGGGCCAGACGCGGACCGTATGGGGCCACGCGCAAAACGCAGAGGTCATCTGCGGTTTGCTAGCCTAAGCGCAGTCGACGACTTCGTTTAGGCTCAGGAAAGGATTCGGAACGTGACCTTGACCCAGACCCATCACGCCCGGCGGTGGTGGATCCTCGCCGTGCTGGGCCTCGCACAGCTGATGGTGGTGCTCGACGCCACCGTCGTGAGCATCGCCCTGCCGCACGCCCAGCGCGATCTGGGCTTCTCCAACGCCGACCGCCAGTGGATCGTGACCGCCTACTCGCTGGCCTTCGGCAGCCTGCTCCTGCTCGGCGGGCGCCTGGCCGACACGCTGGGCCGAAGGCGCGTGTTCCTCGCCGGCGTGATCGGCTTCGCCGCCGCCTCCGCCGCCGGCGGGGCCGCCGTGAGCTTTGGGATGCTGGTCGCCGCGCGGGCCGTCCAGGGCGCGTTCGGCGCGCTGCTCGCGCCCACCGCGCTGTCGCTTCTGACCACGACGTTCACCCATCCCGACGAGCGTGGCAAGGCGTTCGGCATCTACGGCGGGATCGCCGCCGCAGGCGCATCGGTGGGGCTGCTGCTCGGCGGGTTTCTCACCCAGTACCTGGACTGGCGCTTCACCATGTATGTGAACGTGGCGATCGCGCTGCCCGTCAGCGCCGGCGGCGCGCTGCTGCTGGCCCGCCACGCGGGCGAGGTCCGTCAGCGGATCGACCGCCTGGGGACGGCGCTCGCCTGCGCCGGGCTGTTCGCGCTCGTCTACGGCTTCGCGCACGCGGCGACGAAGTCCGGCTCCGCCGGGTGGACCGACCCGCAGACGATCGGCTTTCTGGCCGCGGGCGTGGCGCTGCTGGCCTGGTTCGTGCTCGCCGAGCGGCGCGCCCCACACCCGCTGCTGCCGCTGCGGGTGCCCGCCGACCGCAACCGCGGCGGCGCCTACGGCGCGATGTTCCTGGCCTCGGTCGGGATGTTCGGCGTGTTCCTGTTCGTCACCTACTACCTGGAGACGGTGCTCCGCTACAGCCCGGTTCGCACCGGGCTCGCGTTCCTGCCGCTCACCGGCGCGGTGCTGGTCGTCTCCGCGCTGGCCAACACGGTGCTGATCACGCGCGTGAGCCCGCGGATCCTCGTGCCGGCCGGCCTTTTGATCTCCGCCGGCGGAATGGCGCTGCTGACGCGGATCGGCCTGCACTCCGCCTATGCGCCGACGATCCTGCCGCCGCTGCTGGCGCTGGCCGCGGGGCTGGGGCTGGTGTTCGCGCCCTGCTTCAGCCTCGGGACGCTGGGCGTGGCCGGGGCCGACGCCGGGGTGGCGTCGGCGACGATCAACGTCGCCCAGCAGATCGGCGGCTCGATCGGCACGGCGCTCTTGAACTCGATCGCCACCAGCGCCGCCGCCTCGTTTGCGGCCTCGCACGCGGCGACCCTGCCGCCGAGGCTGCTGGCCCCGACCGCCGCGATCCACAGCTACATCGTCGCCTTCTGGGTCGGCGCGGCGATCTTCGTGCTAGCCGCGGTCCTCGTCGGGCCGCTGCTGCGGCCGGGCGTGCCGGACCTGGGCGCCAACGAGCGCATGCAGGGGGCGCTGGCGAGCGCATGAGCACCGGCACGACACCGGTCGCGCCAGCGCCCCCGGTCGCCGGCGCGCAAGGGCAGGCCGCCGAGCAGGCCGGCGCGCCGGCGCGGCGGCTGCGGGCCGACGCGGCGCGCAACCGCCGGGCGCTGATCGAGGCCGCGCAGCGGCTGTTTGCCGGCCGCGGGCTGTCGGTGACGCTGGACGACATCGCCGCGGAGGCCGGCGTCAACGTCGCCACCGCCTACCGCCACTTCGCCAACAAGCAACAGCTCGCGACCGCGTTCTTGGAGGACAAGATCGCGGCGGCGGTCGCGATCGCCGAGGGCGCCGCCGCCGCGGCGGATCCGGAGCTGGGCCTGCGGGAGTTCTTCGAGCGCACGCTCGAGCTGATGGCCGCCAACCGCGGGCTGCACGAGATCATCGCCCCCGGTCACGCCGACCCGTGGCTCGAGCGCCTGGACGAGCTGATCGCGCCGCCGCTCGAGCGTCTGATCGCCCGCGCGCAGCGGGCGAGGGTGCTGCGCAGGGGGATCGAGCCGGGCGACCTGGGAGTGGCGCTGCAGATGCTCTCAAGCGTCACCGAGATCCCGACCGAGGACCGGGAGGCGACGATCGGCCGCTACCTGGCGCTAGTGCTCGCCGGCCTGCGCCCGGACGGCAGGCGCCTGCCGGGCCGTGCGCCGAGCCCGTCGCAGGCCCGCAGGGGCCTGACCGAGAGCGAGCGCCGCCGGCCGCGCGCCGCTCAGCGGCCCAGATAGGCGCGCTTGAGCTCCTCGGACTGCAGCAGCGTCTGCGCGGAGCCCTCAAGCACCAGGCGACCGGTCGCCAGCACGTAGCCGCGGTCGGCGATCGAGAGCGCCATGGTCGCGTTCTGCTCGACCATCAGCACCGCCACGCCGGAGGCGTGCACGTCGCGGATGATCTGGAAGTTCTGCTGCACGAGCGCGGGCGAGAGCCCCATCGACGGCTCGTCCATCAGCAGCAGCCGCGGCCGGCTCATCAGCGCGCGGCCCATCGCGACCATCTGCTGCTCGCCACCGGACAGGGTGCCCGCCAGCTGGTCGCGGCGCTCGTGCAGCCGCGGGAACAGCGTGTGCACGCGCTCGAGGTCCTCCTTGAAATGCCGGCGATCCTGGAGCACCGCCCCCAGCTCGAGGTTCTCACGCACGGTCATGTGCCCGAACAGCCGCCGGTTCTCCGGCACGATCGCCAGCCCGCGCGCGATCCGCTCGGGCACCCGGCAGCGGGTCACATCCTCGCCGTCAAGGCGCACGGCGCCGGACCGCGGGCGCACGATCCCCAGGATCGTCTTCAGCGTCGTGGACTTCCCCGACGCGTTGCCGCCCAGCAGGCAGACCAGCTCGCCTGAGTCCACGCGGATCGAGACCCCCTCCAGGATCCGCATCTTGCCGTAGTAGGTGGTGACCTGGTCGAGCTCCAGCAGCATCCCCGCCGCCCCGCTAGGCCTCGGCCAGCGCCTCGGGGTCGCGCCCCAGATACGCCTCGACCACCGCCGGATGGTTGGCGACCTCCTCGAAGGAGCCCTCGCTGATCTTCACCCCGTGGTCGAGCGCGACCACGCGGTCGGAGATCCCCTCCACCACGTGCATGTCGTGCTCGATCACCAGGATCGCCAGGCCAAGCTCGTCGCGCAGGCGGCCGATCACCTCGGTGACCTCGAGCGTCTCGTTGGGGTTCATCCCCGCGGCAGGCTCGTCGAGCAGCAGAAGCCGCGGCCGGGTGGCGAGCGCGCGCGCGATCTCAAGGCGCCGCCGGTTGGCGTAGGAGAGGCTGTAGGCCGGCTGATCCCAGCGATAGCCGGCGAGCCGCTGACCGAAGAACGACAGCACCTCCTCGGCGAGCGCCTGCACCTCCCGCTGCTCGCGCCGCGCGCGCGGCAGCTGCAGCATCGACTCCACCGGCGTCGCGCGCGTGTTGCCGTAGGTGGCCGCCATCACGTTCTCGCGCACGGTCATGTTCAAAAACAGGCGCAGGCTCTGGAAGGTCCGCGCCACGCCCGCGCGGGCGATCCGGTCCGGTCGGCGGCCGGCGATGCTGCGCCCGGCCAGGCGGACGTCGCCGGAGTCCGGCCGGTAGACGCCGGTGATCACGTTGAACACCGTGGTCTTGCCGGCGCCGTTGGGGCCGATGATCGAGACGATCTCCCGCTCGCCGACCGTCAGGTCAAGCTCGCTGAGCGCGCGCAGGCCGCCGAAGCTGAGGCTCACGCGCTCGAGCTCCAGCAGCGGGGCGCCGTGCGAGGCGGCCTGCGAGGCGGCCTGCGCCATCGCTCAGACGACCTCCACGCGCATCGTGCCCAAGAGCCCCTGCGGGCGGGCGGACATCATCGCGATCAGGATCGCCCCGATCAGGATCTGCGCGGTGATCGCCGGGTTGACGACCAGCCGCGACTCCCAGCAGCAGGCCGCCAGGTAGATCGTCGGCACCACGAGCCACAGGCGCGCGCGCTCCGGGACGCGCACGAGCGCGAACACGAGCACGATCATCACCACAAACAGCACGTTGCCGTAGGTGGCGGCGTTGGCGGGAACGATCACCCAGCCGGAGACGAGGCTGCCGATCAGGCCGCCGGAGCCCGCGTGGCCGGCGGTCGCAGCGGCCGAGATCGCGCCGACGATGAGTCGCGCCACCAGCCCGAAGGCGACCGTGGCGGCGAGCACCGCGGCCAGCCTCAGCCACGGCCTGAGCTTGATCGCCAGCGTGAGCAGGATCAGCCCGTAGAACAGCCAGCCCGCGTCGTTGGGCGAGGACACCAGCTGCTCGCCGGCGATGACCACGATCCCGCCGAGCACCGCGCCGGCCAGCGACCCCGAGCCGCCGAGCACCAGGCAGGCGTAGATCAGGATCAGGATGTTCTCGGTGAAGTTGGTCGGGAACACGCTGTCCTGCTGGGCGGCGAAGATCGCGCCCGCGAGCGCTCCGACGGTCGCGCCGAAGCTGATCGCCATCACCTTCAGGCGGCCGACGGGGACGGTCATGGCGCGCGCCGCAAGCTCGTCCTCGCGCACCGCCCGCCAGGCGCGCCCGGTTCGCGATCCGTCCAGCAGGTGAAGCAGGGCCAGCACCACCGCCAGGCAGCCGAGCGCCAGGTAGTAGTAGCCGCCGACGGTCGTGATCCGCGCTCCGAACGCGTGCACCGGGTCAAGCCCGAACAGCCCGTTGACGCCGCCCAGCGTGCCCGGGTCGACGTTGTTGACGACCTCCATGAACGCCTGCCCCACGAACAGGGTGACGATCGCCAGATAGTCGCCCGACACGCGCAGGGTCGCCAGGCCGATCAGCGCGCCGAACAGGGCCGCCGCCGCCAGCACGATCGGGAAGCTCACCAGCGCCGAGAGATGGGCGCCACCGGAGCCGCCCGAGCCCAGCGCGTCGGAGGAGAAGAGCGCGTAGCCGTAGGCGCCGAAGCCGAAGAACGCGACGTAGCCCAGGTCCAGCAGGCCCGCCCAGCCGGCGGCGATGTTCAGGCCCACCGAGAGGATCGCGTAGATCACGCAGGTGACCGCCACGGTCTGGATGTTTGAGTTGAAACCCAGCTGCCCGAACACGATCCCGGCGATCACCGCCAGCGCCCAGCGCTGCCACCAGCCGACGCGCGAGTCCAGCACGAACAGCCACCGGCGAAGCCCGGTGCCCGCGTCCTGGCGGTCGGTGTGCTGGGCGACCCACTCGTCTACGCCGATCGGCATCTCACACCTTCTGCATCGCCGGGCGCCCGAAGATGCCCGTCGGCTTGACCAGCATCACCACGATCAGGATCCCGAACACGATCAGGTCCGTGTACTCGGTGGAGATGTAGGAGGCCGAGAAGGACTCGCACAGGCCGATGAACACGCCGCCGATCATCGCGCCCGGGATCGAGCCGATCGAGCCCACGACCGCCGCGGTGAAGGCCTTGAGCCCGGCGAGGAACCCGATCGTGTTGGAGATCTGGTTGAACGCCAGGCCCGACATCACGCCCGCGACCCCGGCCATCGCCGAGCCGACGAAGAAGGTGAACGCGATCGTGGCGTCGACGTTGATGCCGAGCATCTCGGCGGCCTCGCGGTCAGAGGCCACCGCCCGCATCGACTTTCCGATCGTGGTGCGCCCGACGAGCGCCGTCAGCCCCCACATCATCGCCACCGACAGGCCGAAGATCGTCAGCTGGACCGAGTCGATGTTGATGTCGCCGGCGTGGATGCCGGTGTTAAACGAGATGAACGTCGGCGTGCTGTAGCTCTTCGTGAAGCCGCCAAACAGCAGCAGCACCGCGTTCTCCAGCACAAACGACACGCCCAGGGCCGTGATCAGCGGCGCGATGCGAGGAGCGTTACGCAACGGCCTGTAGGCGAAGCGCTCGATCAGCACCCCGAGCACGCCGGAGCCCAGCGCCGCGGCGATGAACATCACCGCCACCAGCACGGGCACCGGCACCGACACCGCCGACGGCCCGCCGAAGCCCTCGAGCACGAAGTAGCCGATGTAGGCGCCGATCATGTACAGGTCGCCGTGGGCGAAGTTCAGAAGCTGCAGCACCCCATAGACCATCGTGTAGCCGAGCGCGATCAGCGCATACAGCAGCCCGGTGGTCAGGCCGTTGATCGTCGTCTGGATCAGCTCATGCATGCGATCTGCGCACCGGGTATGAGGGTGGCCTCCTCCGCCCTGAGCAGCTCTTCACCCAGCCGCCACGGCGCCGGGGCCGGCGGCGGCGTCGCACGACGCCGCCGCCGGCCGCACGGGCTCAGCGGTCAGTGGTTGGGAATCGGGACGTAGACGCCGCCCGCCTCGATCTTGAACAGGTACCCCGGCTGTCCAACCAGGTCGCCGTCGGGCTTGAAGGCGATCGTGATCCCGAGCGGGTTCTGCGACGGCGGGATGTCGGTCTTGCGGATCGCCGCCAGCACGTTTGCCCGCGACGGCGTCTGGCCGGCCTTGCAGACGGCCGCGATCGCCCGCATCACCACGTCGGTCGCCGCGTAGGTGGGGACGCCGAACGCGCCGTAGGGCCCGTACTTCGCCACGCCCTTGACGATCGACTGATCCAGCGGGCTGCTGGAGTGCGAGATGTCAGGACCGAAGTTCGACACGTAGCTGCCGACGATCTTGAACTGCGTCGGCGAATCGGTGCCGTCGGTGCCGAACAGGATCGTCTTCTTGTGCTGCTGCTGCGCGTCCAGGCCGAACTGCTGCGCGTTTGAGGCCGTCTGCCACGGCAGCACGGTGACCGTCTCCTGCGGCGTCAGCTGCGAGGTGACCAGCGACTGCAGCGCGTTGTCCAGCGTCGCGCCCGTGTCGGTGCCGTTGATGGTCTGGTGGTTGACCTTGATCCCGGCCTTCTGGAAGATCGGGATCATCACCCTGACCAGGCCCTGCGAGTAGGCCTCATCGTCGTCGATGATCAGCACCGCCTTGGGATGCAGGTGGTTGATGATGTAGTGCGCGTCCTGCGGGCCCTGGACGTCGTCGTCGGGGACGGTGCGGAAGAACGTCGGGTTCTTGCCGTCGGTGGTCAGCGCCGGCAGGGTGGCCGACCCGGACACGAACGCCATCCCGGCGCGAGCGAACAGCGGGCCGACCGCCTCCACCTCCTGGCTTCCCGCCGGGCCGATCGCGGCGACCGCCGGCGAGGAGATGATCGCCTGCGTCTTCTGGATGGCGATCGACGGGGTCAGCTGCGTGTCGTCCTGATTGAGCGTGACGTCGATGCCCAGCGACTTGTTGTCGTTGGCGACCGCCAGCTCGGCGAAGTGCAGCTGCTCGAGCCCGAGCTGGGCGACCGGGCCGGTGAACGGCCCCTCGATCGCGATCGTCGCCTTGCAGCTCTTGCCCGACCCGCCGGCCGCGCTCGAGCTCGCGCTCGCGGCCGCGCTCGCGCTGGAGCTGGCCGAGCTGCTCGATGACGAGCTGCTGCCGCAGCCCGCCGCCACCAGCGCGGTGAGCGCGGCGGCTGCCAATGTCAGTCGTACCTTCATACGGTCACTCCTCCTCCTCTGTCAGTGCGTTGACCTTGAGCTTGATCCTCCCTGTCGGGCGCGGCCGCTGCGCCGCCGGCGCCCGGTCGAGCCCCGGCGCCCCGGGGCTCGCCGGCTGCGGAGAACGCGGGCGTCCCGTCCGGGTAGAAGGCCGCCGCCGGCGAGCCCGCCGGACGAAAGACGGCCACCACCCGCATCGGCGAGCCGCCCGTGTTCTCCAGGCAGTGCACGGTGCGGGCCGGCAGCTGGATGCAGGTCCCGCCCGCCACCGGCCACGAGCGCCCGTCGCAGTGAAACGCGCCCTCGCCCTCCAGCACGTGGATGACCTCGTCGTAGGTGTGGTAGTGGTCGGGCGCTCGCTGGGGCGGGATGTAGCCGACGAAGTGGGTGGCCGAGCGCAGCCCGCAGGCCGGATCGGCGAGGATCCGGAACTCGCGCCGAGCGGTCGCCGGCTGGGCCTCGCTGTCGGCCAGCCGACTGACCACGGGGCCGGCCGGCGCGGGCGCGGCGGACGCGCGCCCGGGCGCCGCCGGCGCGGGGTCCGGGATCCTCACCGACACCAGGCGCAGCGCGGCGCCCTGATCGGCGCGCAGCTCAAACTCGGTCCCGGGCGGGATCAGCACGCCCACCTCCGGCTCCAGCGAGTGCTCTGAGCCGCCCGCCGACAGCCACCCCCGTCCGCTGAGCACGAACAGCGTCCGCTCGCAGTCTGCGGCCTGCTCCCGCACGCGCGCCGCCGGCGGGCACTCAAGGATCTCCTGCTCGAGCGCGGTGAAGCCGCTGGCGCGCCCGAGGGTGGGGCGCACGCGCACGCCGCCCTCGCCGACGACGGGCCGCACCTCCTCGCAGCGCACGACCGCCGCGCGCGGTCGCTCGTCCGACGTCGGATCCGGCCCGGGGCCGGCGGTCTGCTCGGGCGTGGCGGTGCTCAAAGCCGGCGGGGCCGCGCGGTGGCTGTGGTGGTGGGCGTCAACGGTGCTCGGGACCTTCGTCGGGCGCTCTTCATCTGTGGCGCATGGCCGAGTGGGAGCGGCACATTCGCAGATCACCCGCCCCCGGGTCAATGGCCGGCGGGGCGCCGAGGGGGCTCTCACCGCTCATCTGAGGCTCGCGTCAAGGACGATCTCGGTTCCCGACAGCGCCAGCGACACCGGGCAGGTCGACTTGGCGCGCTCGGCCAGCTCGCCGAACCGCGCCGCGTCGATCCCGGGCACCTCGCCGACGGTGCTCAGGGAGATGCGCGTGATCCGAAACCCCTCCTCCAGCTGCTCCAGGCGCACCCTGGCCGTGGTCCTGAGGTCGGCGGGGGGCGTGCCGGCCTCGCTGAGCAGGTTGGCCAGCGACATCGTGAAGCAGCCGGCGTGCGCGGCGGCTATCAGCTCCTCGGGGTTCGTGGCGCGCTCGACGTCCTCGACCCGGTTTCTGAGGTTGAACTCGCCCTCCCAGGCGCCGCTTCCCAGCGCCAGGCGCCCTCCCCCGTCGGGCACGGTACCTTGCCAAGTTGCCTGCGCGCTGCGACTCACACGGACGGCCAAGGCTGCACAAACCCCCTCAGAGCGAATGTATGCACGGCGATGAAAGCATTGTGCTCGATGCCGCGCAACCAAGGAGCCCCGCATGACCTCAACGCTTGATCGGACCCTCGACGTCGACGCGCTGCGCCGGCGCTTCTCATCGCTGCGCGACGGGTTCGCGTTCCTGGACGCCCCCGGCGGCTCGCAGGTCCCCGACGAGGTCGGCGAGGCTGTGGCGCGCGCGCTTCGCGAGGCCAGCGCCAACCTCGGAGCCGGCTATGAGACCAGCCGCCGGGTCGGCGAGATCCTGCAGCGCGCCGAGCGCGGCGCGGCAGCGTTCCTGGGCTGCGAGGCGCACGAGATCACCTTCGGGCCCAACATGACGTCGCTGAACTTCACGCTCAGCCGCACCGCGGGCCGCGAGTTCTCCCCGGGCGACGAGATCCTCGTCTCCGCCGCCGACCACGACGGCGGGGTCGCCCCGTGGCTGGAGCTCGCGCACGACCGGGACCTGGTGGTGCGCCAGATCGAGCTGCGCGAGGACACCACGATGGACCTGGACGACCTCGCGGCGAAGCTGTCGGAGCGCACCCGGGTGGTGGCGTTCGCCTGGGCGTCCAACGCGGTCGGCACGATCGTCGACGCGGCCCGCGTGTGCAGGATGGCCCACGAGGCCGGAGCGCTGGCGTGGGTGGACGCGGTGCACTACGCCGCGCACGAGCCGATCGACGTGCGCGCGATCGGCGCCGACGTGCTGATCTGCTCGCCGTACAAGTTCTGCGGGCCGCACCTGGGGATCGCCTACGGGCGGGCGGAGGTGACCGAGCGCTGGCGCCCCTACAAGGCCCGCCCGGCGCCGATGCAGCCGCTGGGGAGGCGCTTCTCGACGGGCACGCCGCCGTTCGAGCTGCTCGCCGGCCTGTGCGCGACGTTCGACTACCTGCACTCGATCGGCGGCTTTGCCGCGATCACCCCGCACGAGCGCTCGCTCGGCGACCGGTTCCTCGCCGGGGCGCCGGAGGGCGTGGTCTTCTACGGGCTGCCGTCGATGGCCGGCCGCGTGCCGACGTTCTTGATCAACGTCGACGGCGTGCCCGCCGCACGTGTCGCCGAGCATCTGGCGACGCGGCGCATCGGCGTGTGGGCCAACGACAACTGGTACTCGCTGGGCCTGTACCCCCGCCTGGGCTACGAGGGGGAGGCGGTGCGGGTGGGGTTCATCCACTACAACACCGCGGAGGAGGTGGACCGGCTGATCCGGGCGCTGGGCGAGCTGGCCGGCTGATCCAGGCGCTGCGCGAGGTGGCCGGCTGATCCAGGCGCTGCGCGAGGCGGCCGGCTGATCGGCCCGGCCGCGAGCCGGGCTAGGCGCTAGGTCGTCTGGGCGAGGATCTCCACCAGCGTCGAGCGGTCGATGTTGCCGCCGGAGACGATGCACGCGACGTGGCCGCCGCCGGCGCGTCCGGCGAGCGCGGCCGCGAGCGCGAGCGCGCCGGCGCCCTCGGCGATCACCCGCATGCGCTGCGCCAGCAGCGCCACCGCCTTGCGCGCGTCGGCCAGTGGCACGGCAACGGCCTCGTCGACGACCTCGGCCAGCCGCGGCCACATCGGCTCGAGCACGCGGCGGCTGCCGGCGCCGTCGACGAACGAAGGCTCGTAGGCGACATCGACCGGGCCACCGGCGGCCAGCGCGGCTGTGAGCGCGGCGCCCGTCTCGGGCTCGGCGGCGACCACGCGCACGGCGGGCGCGAGCGCCTTGACCGCCGACGCTATCCCCACCACCAGCCCGCCGCCTCCGACCGGGACCACCACAGCGTCCAGGTCCGGCAGGTCCTCCAGCAGCTCGAGCCCGATCGTGCCGTTGCCGGCCATCACCGCCTCGTCGGCCACAGGGTGCACGAACAGCCCCTCCTGGCCCTGCACGCGGCTTTCGACGATCGCCTGCCACCAGTCGTCGTAGGGCAGGCGCACGATCCGCCCGCCCAGACGCTCGATCGCCTCGAGCTTGGTCTGCGGCGCGTGCTCTGGCACCGCGATCGTCGCGGGCACGCCCAGCTCGCGCGCGATCCAGGCGACCCCCTGCGCCATGTTGCCGGCGCTCGCGGTGACGATCCCGCGCGCGACCGTCCCGCTGTCGGCGCGGCGGATGGCGTTGGCGGCGCCGCGGATCTTGAACGAGTTGACCGGCTGCAGGGTCTCAAGCTTGCAGTGAAGCTGCGCGGGCGCGCCATCGACCGCCAGGCGCACGAGCGGGGTGCGAACCGCCGCACCGGCGATCCGCTCGCGCGCGGCGCGGATCTCGTCAAGCGGGATCATCGGGCGCACCGTATCCGCTTTGCGCCGCTCGGGCGGGGCGGGCGCGCCGAGCGCCTCACAGCGGCACCTCCCGGCCCAGTCCCCGCTCTTGCGCGGATGCGACCGCCAGGCGCGCGGCCGCCAGATCCTCGACGGCGATCCCCAGCGAGCGAAACAGCGTCAGCTCGCCGGGATGGCCCCTTGCGGGCGCGAGGCCCGCGAGCACCTCCCCCAGCTCGGCGCGGACGTGCTCGGGGCCGGGAATCGCGCCGCGCGCCAGCGCCAGGCGAAACTCGCCCGCCTCGGCCTGCAGCGACTCGCGGCTGTCGCAGAACAGCGCGGCGGCGGCGACCGTGCGCACGTGCAGCTCCCGCGCGTCGGGCCGGCTGGCGCCGACGGCGTTGATGTGCGCGCCCGGCGCGAGCAGCTCGTGCTCGAGCACCGGCGACCGGGAGCTGGTGGCCGCCACGACCACGTCGGCGCCCTCGACAGCAGCGTTGGCCGACCCGGCCGCGACGGCCTCGCCCGGCCCTGCCCACAGCGCCGCCGCCGCCGCGGCGTGCTCGCCGGTGGGCGCGTAGATTCGCACCTGCTCCCAGGCGCGCACGCTCGCCAGCGCGTGCAGGTGCGCGCGTCCCTGCACGCCGGCGCCGAGGATCGCCAGCCGCCGCGCGTCCTCGCGGGCGAGCGTCCTCGTGGCCAGAGCCGTCACCGCGGCCGTGCGGATCTCGGTGACCGCGGAGGCGTCGAGGATCGCCGTCGGCCGACCCGTGGCGCCGTCGAACAGGGTGACCGTGCCCTGGTGGGCGTCCAGGCCGCGGCGCGGGTTGTCGGCGATCAGGCACAGCGCCTTGAGCGCGAACACCGGCTGCTCGCCCGGCGCCGCGCGGCCGTGAGCGGGCATCAGCCCCATCAGGCCCGCCGCCCCGGGCGCCGCCACGACGCTGCGCAGCGGATTGAACGCCTCGCCGCGCGCGCGGGCGACCAGCACCTGGGCCATCGCCGCCTCGCAGGCGGCTGGCGCAAGCGCCTCCCGGACGTCCTCGCCGGAGAGCACAAGGACGGTCACGGGCGCGCCCCTGCGCGCAGGCGCGCGCCCAGCCGCCCCGGCCAGCGCGACCCCGTCCACCGAGCCCGAGCGGCCCCGCTCACAGGCCGCACCCCGCAAACAGCTCGGTCAGGCGGTCCCGCTCGGCCGCCTGGAGCGGGTGCTCAAGCGCCCGGCGCACCGGCTCCAGGTGCTCGGGCCTGGCGGGGCCGACCACGATCTGCGAGATCCGCTCGTCGGCGAGCAGCCACGCGATCGCAAGCGAGGCCATCGTGTCGCCGCGCGCCGCGGCCAGCTCCTCAAGCCGCTCGAGCGCGTCGAAGGTGGCAGCGCGCTGCAGCGCCAGGTAGGGCTGCGGGCGCAGGGTCATGCGCGAGCCCGGCGCGGGCGGCTCTCCGCGGCGGTAGCGGCCGGCGAGCCAGCCGCCGCACAGGGGGCTGAACGCGCTGTAGGCAACGCCGTGGCGGGCGCACAGCTCTATCACCGTGTGAAGGTCGCCGCGCTCAAGCAGCGAGCAGCCGTTCTGAACGGCGGCGGGCGTGGCGACCGCCAGCGCGTCGCGCAGCGCATCGGCGCCCACGTTGCTGAGCCCCCAGGCGGCGATCATGCCCCGGTCGCGCAGGCGCTCGAACGCCTGCACGGTGCGCTTGAGGGGCACCGAGGGATCGACCTCGTGCGCGAGGTACAGCTCCACGCGGTCGACCCCCAGGCGCCTGAGGCTGTCGGCCGCGCAGCGCATCACGCGCTCGCCCTCCAGGCCGAAGTCCCCGCCCGGGCGCATCGGGTGGAAGGTCTTGGTGGTCAGCGTGGGACGCAGCCCGCGCGAGGCGATCCAGGCGCCGATCGCCCGCTCGCTGCGGCCCCCGCCGTAGGCGTCGGCCGTGTCGAAGTGGGTGATGCCCATCTCCCAGGCGGCATCCATCAGCTCCGCCGCCTGCTCGTCGGAGAGCCCCTGGCCGAACAGCTCGGGCGCCGAGCCCACCCCGCCGAAGCCTCCGCACCCCAGCGCTACGCGCGGCAGGAGCACCGAGGAGCCCGCCAGAGGCCTGGCCTGGATCTTCAGGGGCGCCGGCACGGGCGCATCTTGCCAGCCTGAACGCGTTCAGGCAGCCAGCCTGAACGCGCATGGGCAGCCAGCCTGAACGCGCGAGGGCAGCGACGTCGGCCACAATCCCCGCCCATGGCCCGCTGCGCCGTGACCCGTCAGCTGCCCGGAGGCGCGCTGGACCGCCTGCGCGCTCGCCACGAGGTGGAGGTGTGGCCCGGTCGGCTGCCGCCCCCCTACGAGGAGCTTCGGCGGATGACCGAGCACGCCGACGGCCTGCTGTCGCTGCTCTCAGACCGCGTCGACGAGGCGCTGCTTGAGGGATCGCCGCGGCTGCGCGCGGTCGCCAACTACGCCGTCGGCTACGACAACATCGACCTGCGAGCCGCCGCGCGTCACGGGGTGGCGGTCGGCAACACGCCCGACGTGCTCACCGACGCGACGGCGGATCTGACGTTCGCGCTGCTGCTGGCGGCCGCCCGCAGGCTGGCCGAGGCGATCGACACGGTCCGCCGCGGCGAGTGGGTCACCTGGGAGCCGGGGGCGCATCTGGGCCTGGACGTGCACGGCGCAACGCTTGGGATCGTCGGCATGGGCCGGATCGGCCGCGCCGTCGCGCGGCGCGCGCAGGGGTTCTCGATGACGGTCCTGCACACCGGCCGCGACGGGGGCGTGGCGCTTGAGGAGCTGCTCGAACGCTCCGACTTCGTCTCGCTCCACTGCCCGCTGAACTCTCACACCCGGCATCTGATCGATGCCGCCGCGCTTTCAAGGATGCGGCCCACCGCGGTGCTGATCAACACCGCGCGCGGCCCGATCGTCGACCAGGCGGCGCTCGTGCAGGCGCTGCACGAGGGGCGGATCGCCGGCGCCGCGCTGGACGTCACCGATCCAGAGCCGCCCGCCCCCGACGATCCGCTGCTCAGCGCGCCCAACGTCCTGGTCGTGCCCCATATCGGCTCGGCGACCCGCTCCGCCCGCGAGCGGATGGCCGACCTGGCGGTCGACAACCTGATCGCGGCGCTCGACGGGCTGCCGATGCCCCATCCGGTCACGCTGCCGTGATCGCCGCCGTCGTGGACATCGGCTCAAACTCCACCCGGCTGCTGATCGCCTCCACAGAGGGCGGCCGCATCCGCGAGCTGGAGCGCCGCAGCGAGATCACCCGGCTGGGCGCGGGCGTGGATGCCGCGGGACGCCTGCGCGAGGATGCGATCGCGCGGGTTCTCGCGACGCTCGATCGCTACCGGGAGCTGATCGACGCGCACTGCTGCGAGCGCACGGTGGCGGTGATGACCAGCGCGGTCCGCGACGCGTCCAACGGGGAGGCGCTGGCGCGGCTGGTGCAGGAGCGCTACGGCCTGCGCTCCCGCGTGCTCTCCGGCGAGGACGAGGCGCGGTTGACGTACCTGGGGGCGGTTGGAGACCTGGCAGCGATCGGAGACCCGTCAGCGGTCGGAGACCCGGCAGCGGTCGGCGCGGCGGCCGCGCCGGGGAGCAGTACCAGGACGCTGGTGATCGACATCGGCGGCGGCTCCACCGAGCTGGTGGCCGGCGCCGGCGGCGAGATCGAGCTGTGCGTGTCCACCCAGGCGGGGGTCGTGCGCCAGACCGAGCGCCACCTCAGGTCAGACCCGCCGACCGAGCCGGAGCTTCTGGCCCTGCGCGCCGACGTGCACGGGATGCTTCACGCGGCGGTGCCGTCGGCGCTGCGCGGCGCCGTGGACCACGCGGTCGCGGTGGCTGGCACCGCAACCTCGCTGGCCGCGATCGCGCAGCGGCTTGACCCCTACGACCCGGCGCGCGTGGAGGGCCACCGGCTGTCCGCGCAGCGCTGCGGCGCGCTGCTGTCCGAGCTGGCGGCGCTGCCGCTCGAGCGCCGCCGCGAGGTGCCGGGGCTTCACCCAGACCGGGCGCCGACGATCGTGGCGGGGGCCGCGATCCTGCTGGAGGCGATGAGCGTGCTGGAGCTCGAGCAGGTCACGGTCTCAGAGCGCGATCTGCTGTACGGCGCGCTCATCAAGCTGTGCGCGGACTGACCGAAGCGCTTCTGCGGACGATTCCGCGGAATCGTTTGACTGCTCAACCGCCTTCGTACCGACAGCGCGGCTTGCTAGCGCAGGCTTGCCACTTTGTCAAGGTACAATGCTAGATATCTGACGTACAGATGGTCAGGTTTCATCCGAGATATCAACGAATGTTCGATTGCGCAGCGGCCTCCGCTGCGCAATTCTTTGCGACTGGGTGCGGGCGCTTGCGCGACCCCGCAACCCGCACATAGGCCCGGACGAAGCCGTAGAACTCGGCGCCTCCCGCCGTCCGGGCCAGCCGAAGCGGCCCTCTCCGGTGCGTACCCCTGCCCGTCCGGACTGGGCCAACCTGGATCGGAAGCCGCCCGCACCGATGCGGGCGGTTTTCGTTTCCTCCGGCTCAGGTCCCCACGGCTCAGGTCCCCACGGCTCAGGCGAGGTTCGAGCGTCGCGGGTAGGCGACCGCGGGATCGGTGAGCACGTTGACGACCGCCGGGCGGCCTGCGGCCAGAGCGCGCTCGAGCGCGGGACGCAGCTGGTGCGGCTCTGAGACCAGCTCGCCCTGGCAGCCAAGCGCGACGGCGACCTGGTCATAGCGCGTCGCCGGGCGCAGATCGGCGGCCACCGAGTAGCCGTAGATCATCTCCATCGGGTGCTTCTCAAGGCCCCAGATCCCGTTGTTCCCGATCACCACCACCACGGCGAGGCCGTGGCGCGCGAGCGTGTCCAGCTCCATGCCGGAGAAGCCGAACGCGCCGTCGCCGGCCAGGAGCACGACCTGACGGTCGGGGCGCGCGAGCTTGGCGGCCAGCGCATAGCCGGGTCCCGACCCCAGGCAGCCGTAGGGGCCCGCGTCAAGCCAGCAGCCCGGCTCGAACGTCTGCACCATCCGGCCGGCGTAGGAGACGAAGTCGCCGCCGTCGCCGACCACGATCGCGTCACGGTCGAGCACCCGGGCAAGCTCCGCGTAGACCCGCATCGGATGAAGCGGGCTGCGCTCGTCGGCGAGCTCGGCCGCCTCACCGGCGCGCAGGCGCCCCTCCTGTTCGCGCAGGGAGTCAAGCCACCGGGACCGCCCGAGCGACACGTCGCCCCGCGGTGCGCCCGCGGCCTCGCGCAGCGCCTGAAGCGTGGCGGGCAGCGCCCCGTAGAGCTCGGCATCGACGGCCCTGGGATGAGGCCGATCAGGGGGCGCCACGTCGACCGACACGAGCTTTGCATCCGGCGAGAAGGCTGCGCCGAAGCCGAGCCGGAAGTCCAGCGGCGCACCCACCACCAGCGCCACGTCGGCGGCCCCCAACGCCTGCGACCGCGACCGTGACAGCGCCATGGGATGATCGGCGGCCAGGCAGCCGCGGCCAAGGCCGTTGAGGAACACCGGCACGCACAGCTCCTCGGCCAGCCGCCTCAGCTGAGCCTCGCCGTGGCCCCAGTACAGCCCGCTGCCGGCCATCACCACGGGCCGCCGAGCCTCGCGCAGCAGCGCGGCGGCCCGCTCCGTCGCCTCCGCGTCGGCACCGGGGCCGCTTGAGGGCTGCGGCAGCGGCTCCGGGTCGGGCCCCGGCTCGGCCTCGCTGAAGACGTGGTCCAGCGGGTAGTCGACGAAGGTCGGCCCCGAGCGGGGCGAGACCGCCAGCGCAAGCGCCTCGTGCGTGAGCCGTGCGATGTCCGCCGCGCTCCCCGCGGTGGCCGCCCGCTTGACCAGCGGCGCGACGAACGGCACGTGGTCGATCTCCTGCAGCGATCCCTGACCCCACCGCCACGCCGGCGCGCGGCCGCCGAGCACCACCAACGGCGAGTTGCTCTGGGATGCAGAGGCGATCGCGCTCATGCCGTTGGTCACCCCCGGGCCGGCGGTCAGGGCGCACACTCCCGGCTGGCGCGTCACCTTCGCCCAGCCCTCGGCCGCGAACGCCGCCGTCTGCTCGTGGCGCACGTCGATGATCCGGATCCCCTCGGCGCGGCAGCCGTCGTAGATCGAGAACAGGTGCCCGCCCGACAGCGTGAACAGGTGGCTCACGCCGTCAGCTCGCAGCGTCCGTGCCACAAGCCGGCCGCCGTGAAGCGTGCTGCGCTCGGTCACGCCCGGGGACGCTACCGGTCCCGCCGGCCAAGGCGCGCCGCGGATCGCCGCACCGCCTCTTCACGGCTCGCCCTGCCGTGGGCGGGTCGCCCCGTCTGCTCGCTGCGACATGTGTTATATCCATGTCGTCGATGCAGCCGGTCGTGATCTTCGACCTGCCGGCGCAGGAGCTTCGCTTCCACCGCAACAGCGGGCGCCTGTGCCTGGACTTCGTGGCCACCGTGGGCGAGCGGCGGCGCCGCTGCTTTGAGCGGCTTCGCAGCCCCGAGGACCTTTCCCGGTGGATCGCAGAGACCGGCATGCTGGCCGAGCCGCCGGAGGTCAGCGCACGCCAGCTGGCGGCCGGCCGCCAGCTGCGCGAGGCGATCAACCGCCTGGCGCGGCCCGACCTCTCCGCGCTGCCCGGCGACCTTCAGGAGCTCAACCGCTGGGCGGCGCGGCCGGCGCTCGCCCCGCAGCTGTGCGCGGACGGGCGGCGAGCCTGGATTGCGCCGCGGCCGGTCGAGGCGATGCTCGCCACCATCGCGCGCGACGCGGTCGATCTGCTGTCCGGTCCCTTGGCCGGGCGCATCCGCGAGTGCTCGGCTCCAGATTGCGCGCTGCTGTTCGTCGATGCCTCACGCCCGGGTCGCCGGCGCTGGTGCGCAAGCGAGGCGTGCGGCAACCGGGCTCGCACCCGGGCCTACCGCCGGCGACGCGGAGCCGACCCGGCCGGCGTCAGGCGGCCCGCACCATCGAAGGCGTCCACGTGAGCCATCGCCTGCTGACCGCCGCCGAGGCCCTCTGGCGCCCGTCCAACCAGATGGGGGTGCTCAACACCGATCTCGCCCGGCAGCTGGACGCCGCGACGCTGGGCGCTCGGCTGTGGCGGCTGCGTCCCGGTCAGGCCTCCACCAGGCACCGCCACCGCCGCACGCACGAGCTCTACGTCCTGCTCGAGGGGATCGGGCGCGTCCGCATCGGTGGGCAGCTCCACACGCTCGGGCGGCTCGACAGCCTGCTGGTGGAGCCGGGGGAGGTCCGCCAGCTGTTCAACGACACCGACGCCGATCAGCTGTGGCTCGTCGTCGGCGCTCCCTCCGAGCCCGCCAACACTCTGAAGATGAGCGCCGCCGAGCTCGCCTGGGCCTACCCGGACGGTCCCAAGGCGCTCCCGCCGGAGCTCCAGGACGGCTCGGCGGACGCCGGCTGACCCACGCCGTCGCGCGCGGCCGGCGCGCGGGTCGCCTCCTCGATCGCCCTTGCGAGCTCGTCGAGCACGCCGGCGGCCGCCCGCCGCTGAGCTTCGCTCCAGCTGTCCAGCAGCGGCCGCGTCAGCGACTCAAGCCGGGAGATGAAGCGCTGGGCGAGACGCCTGCCCTCCGGGCTGAGCTCGATCATGCTCAGCCGCCCGTCGCCGAGCTGCCCGCGGCGCACCAGCAGGCCGCGGGCGGCCGCCCGGTCGACCAGCCGGCTCACGTTCGAGCGGTCGCAGTGCAGCACGCGCGCGAGGTCGCCGACGGGCCTGGGGCTCAGGGCGGCCCACAGCAGCTCCGCCTGCTGGGGGGTGAGGCCGAGCTGGCGGCTGGCGTCCGTGTAGCTGTCGTTGAGCGCCACGCGCAGGCGACCGAGCGCCTGGGCCACAGACGGCGGCGATGCCGGCCGCGGCGGCGATGCCGGCGGCGGTGGCGATGCCGGCGGCGGTGGATCGGTCGTTGACAGGTGGTCGCCCATCCGGCCTGAGTCTGGGCCTCGCGCCCGTTCGAGGCCAAGTGCTGCGTGAAAAGCCGTCGCGGTGATCGGCGCAAGCCCGGGCGGCGGGGGCACCGCGAGCGCCAACGCCGACGCTCGGCGGATCCTCAGGCGGATCGGCGCGTGGCCGTGCGAGCAGGTCGTGCTGGTGGCGCGCGCCGGCGAGCGCATGGGCGACGGCGAGCGCATGGGCGACGGCGATGCGCCGATCGGCCCGGGCCTGCACGCTCAGCTCGCGGCGCTGGGCGACTCGCTGGCAGCCGCTGCACGCGCGCACGCCCGCAGGCGCGGAGCGCTGGAGCGACCGCGCAACGGCGCGGATGTACGCGATCGCGCGCTTGAACACGCCGGATGAGGGCGGGCTTGCCGCGACCGGGAGCCTTGGGATGCCGGCGCGGCCGTGGCACTAGCGCCGCCTGCGACGCAGCGACCGGCGGCGCGCTTGGCGGCCGGCCGGCTCGCCACGCTCCAGGCGCATCGCGTTGACCACCGCGCCCGCGAGGATGATCAGCGCCAGCGCGTAGAACCACGCCAGCAGGATCAGCACGAACACGATCGTGGTGCCAAACCGCGCGATCGTCGAGATGTGCGATAGGTAGGCGGGGAACGCGTAGTCGACCGCGCCGATCGCGGCCGTGGCCCCCAGCGAGCCGGGCCACACCGCTCGCCACGGCACCCGACGGTGAGGGACGCGCGCGTAGATCACACACAGGCAGGCGAACAGCGCCAGCAGCCCGAGCACCAGCGACCCGGCGTACACGAGCACGGTCACGCGCGCGAGATCGAACGGGAGCGCGTCCACCCCCGCGCGCAGGATGCTCTGCGCGGTCGGCACCGACACGGTGGCGACCATGAACACGAGCACCACCAGCAGCATCCCCAGGGCAAAGCGCTTCTGCGCCAGCCAGCCTCGCGGCGCGCCCCCGTAGATGCGGGAGAACGCGGTGTCCAGCGCGCCCCAGAACGAGGATCCCAGCCACACGCTGGCCACCAGCCCGAGCACGCCGCTGCCGGTGGTCGAGTCGCGGATCTCCCTCAGCAGGGAGTCAAGCGTCTGCTCGGCTGCGCCGGGGAAGACCTCACGCAGGTCACCGAGGACGCTGCGCTGCACCTGCGGGCTTGAGAGCACGTTGCCGGCGACAAACAGCCCAAGCAGCGCCACCGGGATGACGGCCAGCAGCATGTTGTAGGCGACCATGGACGCCATCCCGGTCAGGTTCGCCCGCCACGCGATGCGCCAGAACCTGCGCACCGCCGCCGGGATCAGCCGCACGCCGGTCGCGGGCGGCCGCTGGCCCGCTTGCTCATGGGGGAAGTCTGCCAGCGCGCGGGGCACGGCGCACGCGGGGATTGGGTTATGCTCGGCGAGCAGGTGCAAACGTCGACGGGCACCGGGGGCCTCAATGTCACACGTTCCACCGACCAAGCGTCACCCCTATGACCAGTGGGCGCCGGACGCGAGGGCGCTTGACCTGGTCGGCGACAAGTGGACGCTGCTGATCGCGCGCGACCTCATGTCCGGGCCGCGACGCTTCGTGGAGCTCCAACGCGTCCTGCCGGGAATCTCCACCGAGCAGCTTCGCTCGCGGCTCAACCGGATGGTTGCCGACGGCCTGCTGACCAGGTCACGCTACCGCGAGGTGCCGCCCAGGGTGGACTACGCGCTGACCGACCGCGGCCGGGAGCTCGCGCCGGTGCTGGGCGAGCTTGCCCGCTGGGGCTGGCGGTGGGCGTGGAGCGAGCCGCGAGCTTCAGAGCGCGTCGACGTGGGCGCGATCGTCCGGCTGCTGCCCGGCCTCACGCAGGCGGGCGCGGGAGGCTCAGGTACGGTGGAGCTGGCGATCTCAGACGCACGCGACGGGGGCGCGCTCGTGTACCTGGCGACGCTGCGCGAGCAAGGCCCCGCGACGATCCGCGAACTTCAGACGCCGGGCGAGTCGTGCGATGCGCGCGTCAGCGGCTCAACCGACGCCTGGGTCAGCGCGCTGGGCCCGGACAGGAAGCGGTCCTCACTGCGGATCTCCGGCGACCGTGCGCTCGCAACCGCGCTGCTTGAGCTGATCTCACCGCCGCGGTAGGTGTAGCCCAACCGCGAGCGCGGTAGCGTCTTGCGCTGGCCGCCCGGGTGGTGGAACTGGTCAGACACGGTCGCCTTAAGAGCGACTGCCGCAAGGCATGAGGGTTCGAGTCCCTCCCCGGGTATTCGCCGGAAACGCAACTTTGCCGCTGCTACGGTGTCCGTCAGGCCGAAGGGGGAACCCCCGGTCAGAGCCGCATGGAAGTCTCCGCACTGAAACATCCAGGGGCCACCGGGCTGCATGGCCGCTCGCCGCTTCTGCGCCTGCAGTCCGACGAGCGGCTGATCGCGCTTCTGCGCAGGGGGAACGTAGCCGCCTTCGAGACGCTCGTGAGCCGATACCACGCGCGGCTGCTCGCGTTCTGCCGGCACCTGCTGGGCTCCCGGGAGGACGCCGAGGACGTGCTGCAGGAGGTTATGACGGCCGCGTTCAACGCGATCCTGGCCGACGACCGTCCGATCAACGTTCGCCCGTGGCTGTACCGCATCGCGCGCAACCGCAGCCTGAACCACATGCGCCGCATCCAGGCGATCGGCGTCGACTCGATGGACCACCACCTCGCCGACCACGGCACGAGCACGGCCGACAGGGTCCACAACCAGGAGGAGTTCCGGCTCCTGGTCGCCGACATCCAGCAGCTGCCCGAGACCCAGCGGACCGCGCTCGTGCTGCGCGAGATGGACGCGATGTCCTACGAGCAGATCGCCGAGGCGATGGAGACGACCGTCCCCTCGGTCAAGTCGCTGCTCGTGCGCGCGCGCGTCTCGCTGGGCGAGGCGGCCGAGGCCCGGCAGCTCACCTGCGAGGAGGTGCGCACGGAGCTCGGCGAGGTCGCGGAGGGGATCCGCCGGCGTCCGAGCGCGCCCGCGCGCCGCCACGTGCGCGGCTGCGCCCGCTGCGCCACGTTCCGCTCCCAGCTGCGGCAGACCAACCGCGCACTGGCCGCACTGCTGCCGCTGGGCCCCCTCGCCGTCCTCAGGCGCCTACTGCTGGCCCATCTCGGACACTCGGCAGGCGCAGGATCGGGCGCCACCGCTGCCGGCGGGAGCGCGAGCACGGCCGGCTCGGGGGCGGTCGCCGGCTCAGGGGCGGTCGCCGGCTCAGGAGCGGTCGCCGGCTCAGGAGCGGTCGCCAGCTCAGGGGCGGTCGGGGCGCTGGGCTCCGGGACCGCCGCGCTTGCGGGCGGGGGCGCCGCCATCTCCGGGTCAGGCGGGCTCATCTCGGCTGGTCTGGGAGCCGTCGCGGGCAAGGCGGCCGCCGGCCTGGCGGCGGCGGCGCTGGCCACTGCAGGCGCCGTGGCGGCCGGCGACGGCGGGCATCACCGCGGTCGCGCGCCGGCCCCCCGGGGGGGCGCGGTCGCCGCCGATGGCCCGCTCGCACCGTCGGCGACACCGTACTCGGAGCCGAGCTCATCCCAGCCGCTGGCCGGCGAGCACAGGGCCCGGGCCGCAGGCGAGCACAGGGGCGCAAAGGGCCGGAGCCACTCGTCCGCCACCACAGCCGCCGGACAGCGCGACAGCGTGCGGGCGCACGGGAGGGACGGTACGACCACGACAGCGCAGTCGGTCACCGCTCCGGGCACGCCGCTGCCCGAGCCCACATCGACGATCGGCGCGCTGCCGACAGACACTCTGCGGCCGCTGCTGGCAAGCGGAGCCGGGACGGCATCGGCGGGCGGAGCCCCCACCACGACGGGCGCGACCTCGACCACGAGCACCGCAACCCCGACCACTGTCACCGCGACGAGCACCACAACTCCGACCACGAGCACCACCGGCTCCGACCCCACCACCACCTCGGGGACGACAGCCCCGACCGACACGACGCCGACCACCACGACGACCACCACCACCGCAGACGGGACCACGACCGCAACCGGAGGGACGACGACAGCGGCGGGGACAACGACGGCGGCGACCGGCGGGACGACGTCCACCACCGCGGCAGGCTCGAGCGCGTCTGCGGGCGGATCGTCGGACACCGGCACCACCAGCGGCACGACCACGAGCGGCACCACCGCCGCCACCACCAGCAGCGGCACGACCAGCGCTGGCCCCACCAGCAGCGGCACGACCACCAGCGGCACCACCGCCGCCACCACCAGCAGCGGCACGACCACGACGGGCGCCGGCACCAGCTCCACGCCGGCGGATTCGGTCCCGCTGCCGTGAGCAACAGCTGAGCCGTGCCCAGCCGGCTGGCGCTTCGCTGCGCGGTGATCCCGCCGGCCCCCGCCCCCTACCGCGAGCCGCTGTTTGAGGCGCTGGCCGAGCGGCTTGAGCTGCGCGTCATCTACCAGTCGGCGACACAGCCCAGCTGGGACGCGCCCCCAACATGGTTTGAGCCCCGGCACCGCTACCCGGCGGTCCACCTGCGATCGCGCCAGCGCGCGCGCCCGGGTCGCACGCCGATCGTGTGGCCGATCGGGCTGGAGCGCGCCCTTGGCGACTTCCAGCCCCACTGCGTGGTCGCCGCCGAGTACGGGCCCGCATCGCTGCGCGCGCTCGCCTGGTGCCGAAGCCACGGCCGGGCGTACGTGATCTTCACCGAGTGCACGCCCGAGATCGACCCGCTGCTGCCCGCCGCGCAGCTGGCGCTGCACCGGCGCCTGGCCCGCCACGCCGACGGTCTGATCGCGGTCAGCTCGCGCGCCCGGCGACGGCTCGAGCAGCTTGGAGCGCGCGCGCAGCGCATCGGGGTGGCGCTGCAGTCCGCCGACCTGCGCCCGGTTCGCGCCGCCAGAAACGCGCGCGACGCGGCGCGGCCTTTACCCGAGCGGCCGCTCATCGTCCTGGCCGTCGCCAGGCTGGTGGCGGACAAGAACCTGGCCGCGCTCATCCAGGCGTTCTCCGCCGCCGGGCTTGCACAGCGCGCCGCCACACTGCGGATCCTCGGAAGCGGGCCGCTGCAGGAGGAGCTGCGCCGGCTGGCGGCGCGGCTGGGCGTCGACGTGCAGCTTCCCGGCGCCCTGGCCCCCGAAGCGATGCCAGAGGAGTACGCCAGCGCCCACGTGTTCGCGTGCGTGAGCACCTACGAGCCGTTCGGCGTGGCGATCCGCGAAGCGTGCGCCGCCGGGCTGCCACTGATCGTGAGCCGCACCGCGGGCGCCGTCGACGACGTCGCCCGGGAGGGCCGCAACGCGATCCTCGTCGACCCCCACCGGCCGCCGGAGATCGCCGACGCGCTCGCGCGGCTGGCCGGCGACGCGCAGCTTCGCCGGCGACTGGGCGAGCAGAGCCGGGCGATCGACCGGGAGACGGACGGCCGGGACGTCGACGCGTTCGTCGAGGTGGTGCTCGCCGCGGCGGCGCGCCGGCGCCGTGCCGGCGGTTGACACCGCGCACCGCTTGCGGTTATGCTCGTTTTTGGGAGCATTGAGGAACTAGTTTCTTGGGGGTCGGCTCGTGGGATGCCCACGCAAGCCGCTCACGGCTGCACTGCTCGTGAGCTTTATCGTCACTGTCGTCGTGCCCGCCCAGGCGTCGGCCGCCACGAGCTCCGCCAGGCGCTACACCAGGCGCTCCGCGCCGATCGTCGTGAGAGCACCGGCGGTGACGGCCGCCGGCCACCCGGCGACGATCCGGGGCACCGTCAGTCACGTCAGCGGGGCCGGCCGGGTCACCCTCGAGCGCAAGCCGGGTCCGCGCAGCCGCTGGCTATCGCTCGCCACCGCGCCGATAAGGCATCACCGGTTCGTGTTTCGGATCCACACTCCGAACGCGACCGCCGCGCTTTACCTTCGAGTCGTCGCGCGCGGGAGCCGTGGCCACACGGTCGCGAGCCGGCCATTCGACCTGGCGATCACCAGAACGCAGCTCCTCAAGCCCTCGGCCGTAGTGTCGGCGCCCCCGCCCGGCCAAAGCGGGAGCCTCGTGTACGGCGGGCGCACCCCGCCTGCCACCGGAGGCTTCCTCGCGATCGGGATCGGCCGCGCCACGCCGGATGGACTGCTGGTCCAGGTGGTCCACGTCAGGCGCTTCCGCCACGGGCGCTGGTGGCTCTACGTGCGGCCCGCGAGCCTATTTCAGGCCATCCCCTCAGGCGAGATCTCGATCGGCCAGCCCACCTCCGATATCGCCCAAGCGGTGCTGGGAGGCGGACCCCGCGCAAACCTGCGCCCGCATCTCGATCTCAGCTGCTCCGCCGGCGCATCGGCGGAGGCTGAGGGCTCCGCCTCGCTCTCGCTCAAACCCAGCCTCCATCTGAGCTGGGGCTGGGACTGGACCCACGTCGTGGTCAGGTCCGCCAGCTTCTCCATCACCGCAACGGGATCCGTGGGCGCATCGGCCAGCCTCACCGGCTCCGGCTCGTGCAGCCTCAAGCAGCAACTCTTCGAGCATGACTTCACCCCCATCCGCTTCTTCATCGGGTGGTTTCCCGTCTGGATCGTCCCCGAGCTGCTCACGACGCTGACCGCGGACGCCGATGCGTCCGCGTCGATCACCACCAGCGTGAGCGCATCAGTTTCGGCCACGGGAGGCCTGGAGTACCGCAGCGGTCACATCTCCCCGATCGACCGGCTCACGACGGGCCTCACCTTCCAGCCTCCCACACCGCGAGGTCAGGGCTCCATCGGCGCACGGTTGATCCCCGCCGGCCGGCTGCTGGTGTACGGACTTGCCGGGCCCGAGTTCGACCTCTCAGGCGGCCCGCAGTTCGACATCGACACGGCATCCAGCTCGCTTTGGCGGCTCCATGTGCCGATTGACCTCTCCGCGCAGCTCGTGGTCCCCCACACGTCCTTCCATCTGGGCCCCCTTCACATCTACCATCATGACTTCCTCCTTGCGCAGGGCAGCAGCGGCGCCAGTCCGAGCGTGGCGGGCACCGGTGCCGGAGGCTCGACGAACCCTGTCACGATCGTCAATCCCGGAGACCAGACGGGTAACGTAGGCGCGCCGGTGAGCCTTCAGATCCAGGCACACGATGCCGATGGCGGCGCTCTGTCATACTCCGCCACGGGCCTGCCACCCGGACTCACCATCGATCAGGCTACCGGGCTGATATCCGGCACGCCGACGACGCTCGGCAGCTCGACGGTCACGGTGACCGCCACCTCGGCGACCGGGTCAGCGTCCGAGACGACGTTCACCTGGACGATCTCGGCGTCCCCGACGGGGTCCTGCGAGGACTCGAGCTCGGTCTTCGTGCTGACCACCGGCTCCAACGTCGTCGCATATGTTCCCAAGGGCAACTGGGGCTCAACGAACACGGGCATCTCGGTGGTGAACGTCGAAGGCTCCAGCATCACGCCGACACTGATCTCCACTCCGAATGTGGTCAACTCTGCCGCGTCGGATCCGTTCACGGGCCAGACCGTAGCTGTCGCCAACAACACCGACGTCTACCTCCTGAACGGGACCACTCTGGCCAGCACCCTGACCAGCGGCGGGAGCGGAACGATCGGCTTCTCCGGCGGTTCCGTGACCGACGCGGGGATCGCGATGGACTCGATCCATGACAGAGCGGAGAGCGCGCTCAGCGTGGGTGGGACCCCAGGCTTTCAGTACCTCGATCTCAGCAACGACTCGCTGGGCGCGCCGATCGCCTCGCCGAGTGGCGAGGTGTCGGAGGACCCCCTGATCGACCCCGTCCGGAATCTGCTGCTGTCGGCCGATGAAAACGGGAACTTCGAGATCGCGAACCTGTCGGACCCGGCCCAGCCCGCCTTCTACGAGAACGCCACCGGAGCAGGCAACCTCGACTCCACCGGAGAGGACTGCTCGACCGGGATCGTGGTCGCTCCGGTCGAGTTCGGCGACCCCTCCGAGGTGTTCATCGCCGACCTCAGCCAGGCCAGCTTCACGCCGGGATCGCCGGCCGGCACATGGTCGGCTCCCTCCCAGGTCCAGACGCTGTCCGAGTCAGACCTTCAGAGCGGGGCCAGCGCCGTGGCGATCGCGCAGGGCACGCACACCGGCGTCCTGGCCGGTGAGTTCGAAGGCAACCAGATCACCGCCTTCACGCTCCCGGCCACATCGGGCATCGGCACGCCCGCGATCACCGACTGGGTGACGTGCGGGATCGGCAGCACTCCTGATGGGAACGCGTGGAGCGAGGGTGACGATCCTCACACTATGACCGCCTACCAGAGCCCGACCGGCGGTGACGCGATCGGGCTGTTCGGCAACGAGGGCGCAAGCTGGCTGGCGAGAGTCGACCTCACACAGCTTCTGAATCCCTCGATAGTCCCGCGGGACGCGGGCGGTCATGCGTGCGCGTCGGGGGAGATCCCGCCGGCGCTCGAGCAGTTCATCGCGGTCCCCTAGCGCGACCCCGTCCCGCGCGGCGAGCCATAGGCGGGTCTGATCGGCTCAGACGCGCTCTCTATGCGAGCCGGCCGCGCGCTTGACGATGCCGGGGCGACGGTCGACGGCTCGGTCGCGCACGGTGCTCGATCACATGCAGCGGCGCGTTGCGCACCCCCGGCCGGTTGGACCTCGCCGGCGAGTCAAGCCACACCGCGTAGGGTAGACCACCACAGCGCGCCAACAGCGCCGCCGTCGTCGTGGAGATGATCAGCGCCCGCGGAGCAAAGCGGCGCAACGCGCCCGCCAGCGCACGCCGCGCCGCAAGCGCCTCAACCAGATCGTTTGCCGGGTAGCCGCGACGAAGCACACCGGCCGCACCGAGCCGCACCCCCACCGCGCTCGCGGGCTCGGGGGCCGCGGCCGGCAGCACCGCTGACGGTCGGCCTAGGATTCGGCGACGATCTTGCCGTCGAGCACGGTCATCACGGGCGTGACCGCGTGCAGCTCATGGTCTTCGACAGTGAGTACGTCCTCGGCGAGCACGACCAAGTCGGCTCGCTTCCCGCGCTCTAGCGACCCCTTCAGCCATTCCTGCCCGTCTTGGTAGGCGGGCTCGATCGTCCACGCGCGGATCGCCTCTTCTCGACTCAGCCGCTGGTCCGGTCCGCTGATCGCGCCCGAGCCACGACACTCGCGCAACACCAGCGTCTCGAGCGCTTGGCGCCAATCAGGCTCGGTGATCGGCGCATCGGAGCTGTCGGTCAAGTGCGCGCCACCGTCGAGAATCTCACGCCACGGCATGTTGCGATGCCAGCGCGACTCATCCAGAACCGCACGCAGTGCGTCTGAAGCTTGCCATTTGATCAGCGAGTTGGTGTTGCAAATGAAGCCGTGGCGCGCGAGCTTGCCGATCGCATCACGCGTGAGAAAGTTGCCGTGGATGACGACATGCCGCGCGCGGGGCCATGGATCCTCCGTCATCGAATTCGCGAATGCGTCAGCGACAACGTCGCATGCTAGGTCGCCGGTCGCGTGAACCTGAATCTGGAAGCGTTCGCGATGCAGAACACGGATCATCTCCCGCAGGGCGCGCTCCCGCTCAGCATCGCTGTCACCTTCTGTTACAAGCCCGCCCAGCGTGCCCGATCCGCCTGGCCGGGACATCCAAGCCGTCCCCAGCGCCGGCACACCATCTGCGAATAGCTTGCATCCGCCGATCCGCAGCCACTCATCGCCAAATCCTGAGGTGACCCCTACGAACTCAAGAGCGTGGCGCAAGCCCGCAACGGTGGTCCGCACGGAGGGCCAGTCCCAATGCAGCAGAACGCTCAAGCGAAGAGCAAGGCTTTGCTCCGCATGCAGCGCCGCGTAATCCCTCAGCAACTCAGGCGTCACCACTGGGTCTGTGACGCTTGTAACCCCACGGCGACTAAGCTCGCGCGCGGCCTCCACGATCGCCGCTCGCATCTCGCGCCTCCCCGTCGGGGGGATCGCTCTGTAGAGCAGCTCAATCGCGGCTTCGAGAAGATGGCCGGTCGGCTCTCCGCTCTCGGTTCGGACGATCGTGCCGCCGTCTGGGTCCCGCGTCGCGGCGCAGATCCCGGCCTTCCGCAGCGCGACGCTGTTTGCCCATGCTGCGTGCCGGGTCCAGTGCTCCAAGACTACGGGCGTCTCTGGAGCCACGTCGTCCAGATCCTCGCGCGCAGGCCGCCGCCGGCCATCCGAGAACTCTCTCAGGCGACTCTCACTCCAGCCCGCGCCCCGGACCCAGCTCCCCGGCGGCGCCTCCCGCGCACGGGCTCCCACCACCTGCCGGAGCTCTTCCACGGACCTGATTCCGGTCAGATCTACCACCTGAGGCGGACGGGCGAGTGCCCACCATGAAAGGTGCAGGTGGGAATCGTTTACTCCCGGTATCACGCTTCCCCCAGCTACGTCAACCACGCGCGTTCGGGGTCCCGCCAGCTGCAGGATTTCCTCCCGCCGTCCCACAGCCGCGATCCGGCGCCCGCACACCGCAATCGCGTCAGCCGCTTCTCCCCCCTGGCCCGACGCGACGATCCGGCCGCCGACGAGCACGAGTTCGACCCCATGGCGCCCGCACCCGACCCTAGAACATCTCCCTTGACACGCGCTTCGCATTTTGGATACATTATCTCATCGACCAACCGAGGAGGAGGACGAGGAGAATGCAGTACCGCTTCAAGCCGAGGCAAACGAGCCCCACGGCGCGGCCTGATCGCACATCCCAGAGCGGCCGCCGACCGTGGAGGCTTTCGCGACGGCGTCTTGCGTCCTTCCTCGCGAGCGCTGCCGTGCTCGCCTTCCTCCTATCCGCATGCGGCGGGAGTTCGAGCTCGGCCAGCAAGTCGAGCTCGTCCACCAAGGCCGCGTCCAGCGCGGCCGCACCCTCCACCTCAGCCGCCCCATCATCTGGGTGCCACGGCCACATTTCGCACCTTACGGTCGCCGGGGTCGGGATTACGACCGACGGGATCATTCCGTTCGGCACTGCCAAGGGCTTCTTCGCGGCTCACTGCGTGTCCGTCTCGCGAACCACCGTCGCCAGTCCCGCGGCGGCGCTCGCCGACCTCATCGGCGGTTCCGTCGACATCGCCTACTCGCCCTCGATCCCTATCGTCAACTTTCTCTCTAAGGGCGCCCCACTGCGGGTTCTCGCACCTGCCGACGGCGAGCCCACGCCTGCGCAGCTTGCGACTCCGCAATACAAGACGTACCAGGATCTCACGGGGATCTTCGTGCCAAAAGGCAGCAAGCTCAAGTCGCCCGTGTCGCTTGAGGGGCAAACTGTGCCCGTGCCCGCCCTCAAAGCTCAGCTCCAGGTGGTGGCATCGTGGGCCCTCAAGAAGGCCGGTGCAGACCCAAGCAAGGTCAACTGGGTCGTCCTCGATTTCCCCACGGCGCTCGCCGAGTTGAACGCCGGCAAGGTCGCCGCGGCTGGGCTCACGTACCCTTTCAGCGCCTCCGCTGTAGCACACGGGGCCCGATTGCTGCTGGGCGATGACGTTCCCTTCTTCGGAGCGTCCTCTGCCGTGGGGATGTGGGTGACGACCGCGTCACGCTGGGCCACGGACGCCAAGGCGCTAGCCGGATTCCGGGCCGCGGTGATCCAAACGAACGCCTACGCGAACACCCATTTCAGCCAGTTCGCCCCGTACGCGTCCCAGGTAACCTCGATTTCGACGGCGACGATCGCGAAGTCCTCGTACGACATCTATTTCCCCACGACCGTCACCACGCAGGACCTCGCGCGTGTCGCATCCAACATGGTATACGCGGGCTTTCTACCTAGGGCACCGAGCCTTTCGGGCGTCGTCCTTCCGTAGACGTCGCGACGGGCTCCATGACCCGAACTGAGGGGCCAGCCCTCGCTACGGTACCGCTGGGCGGCCGGCCACGGTGGGGTGCCTTAGTCTTCAAGGCATCCGCATTTCGGCGTCTTGCGTCCAGTCTCGCGGGTGTCCTCGTGGCCCTTGCCTGCTGGCAGCTGGTTGCGCAAGTCCTTGTCGTCAATCCCAATCTACCCGCCGCCACGACCACCCTTTCTCGACTGTGGTCGCTCGCCGGCACCGGGGCCTTTTGGACAGCGGTATCGCAGACGCTTGCGACCGCGGTGGTCGGCTTTCTCCTCAGCCTGCCGATCGCCATACCGATCGGTGTACTCACGGGCACGAGCCGGCTCGCCCGCCGCGCATTCCACATTCTCATCGAGGTTCTGAAACCCATACCCCCGATCGTCATTCTTCCCCTCGTGGTACTCAAGGCGGGCTCAACGCAGCGGATGGCCGAGATCCTGATCATCTTCACGGTCGTACCCTCTCTCGTGGTCATCGTCGCCGCTGGGGTTCATGACACAGATCCGGTCGCGCTTGACACCGCCCGCTCGTTCGGGCTCAGCACATGGGCTCGAGTCCGCCGGATCGTTCTGCCGAGCTCTCTACCTTTCGTGATCACAGGTCTCCGGATCAGCATCACCGCCGCAGTCCTGACCGCTGTGATGGCCGAGATCGTCGCGGGCGCCCCCGGCCTCGGCGCCCAAGTCAACGTGGCCCGCTCGGCGGGCGATCCCGTGTCGACCTTCGCCTATGTCGTGGCGCTCGGTCTGCTCGGAGTCGTCGTTACCTACGCGGTCAGCGCCGCCGAGCACCGCCTTCTTCGCTGGCACGTGTCCGTCAGACGCGCAGCCACCGACCCGATCCACCCCCTGACCCTAGGCTTAGTGGACCGACTGCGCCAAATCGGTGCGACAGTCCGACAGAGCGCGTATGTTCGCGCCGTCGCACGCGGCACCGAGCTCATCCTTGACGAAGCGGACGCGCTCGTCCGCAGACTATCCGCGGCACGCATCTATCGGCGTCGGGCGCCGACGCCCGGAAGCCGGCTCCGGAGCCGTCGCGTGACACCGCGCGACCACAGCTCGCCAGCTCGCGCCGCAGATTGGGCTCTCGAACTCGGCGTGCCAGCGCTTCTCCTCGTCGCGTGGTGGTTCTGGTCGGCCCACGCCCACAGCCTCTACTTTCCGCCGCTCTCGCGCATCCTTGCAACCCTCCGACACGTTTGGCTCTTCTCGCACTTCACGACCGACGCCGTCCCAAGCTTGGAGAACCTCTTCGCCGGTCTCCTCCTAGGCTCGGCGGTCGGCATTCTTCTGGGTGTCCTGATGGCCGAGATCAGGCAGCTCGGCCAGATGCTAGACCCGGTCATGATTTTCTTCCGTTCTATTCCTGGTGTCGCCTATGTCCCGATCATGATCCTTCTGATCGGGTTCACGACACCCATGAGAATCGCAAGTATCGCTCTGGCCAGCCTCTTTCCGGTACTCATCGCAACAGTCGACGGCCTGCGAGGCACTGACGCCATGGCGGACCAGGTGAGCAGAGCGTACCGCCTATCTTCGTGGCGGCGACTCCTATTCGTCCACCTTCCGGGAGCATCGCCGCGCATCGCCTCGGGCATTGAACTTTCCATCGCGGTAGCCGTCGTAGTGATGGTCGCCTCCGAGCTTCAAGGCACGGTCCATGGTATTGGCGCACAGACCATTCTCGCCCAGCAGAACTTTGATATTCCCGGTATGTGGGCCGGAATCGTCCTGCTCGCGCTGCTGGGGCTGTTCTTAAATCTCCTCTATAGGGCGCTGCGCATCCGGGTCCTCGCCTGGTACTACAGGTCCCGGGGCGCCGCGGCGCGCGTATGATCCCTTGGAGTCCCGCGGGCCCCCCGGGCCCAGGCGGCTCACTGGCTCACTCGACGGCGCACCTGATGTCTGCAATTCAAACGGTTCCTAGCTCGACCCCGCGGCTCTCGGTTGATCGCCTCGGGAAGTACTACGGCAGCGGTCCGAACCGCAAGGATGTGATCGCCGAGCTGACCTTTGATGTCGCCGCAGGAGAATTCGTGTGCATCGTCGGCCCGTCTGGCATCGGCAAGACCACACTACTCGGGTGCTTGGCGGGCCTCCACCAGCCGACCGCGGGCGTCGTCCGGCTAGACGGCCGACCGATCACGGGGCCTCCGGAAAGGATGGCTGTTGTCTTCCAGGAGTACACGCGCTCGCTGATGCCCTGGCTCTCGGTTGAGCGCAACATAATGCTTCCATTGCGTGGCCGGCTCCCTCGCGCGCAGATGCGTGAGCGTTGCGCCCTCGCGCTTCGCGAGGTCGGCCTGCCTGACGTGGCGCGCCACTACCCGTGGCAGCTTTCTGGGGGCATGCAGCAGCGCGTCGCGATAGCACGCGCGCTGGCTTACGAGCCCGAAGTCCTGCTCATGGATGAGCCGTTCGCGTCCGTCGATGCTCAAACACGCTTCGATCTTGAGGACCTCGTATTGAGGATCCGGGCCGACCTCGGCATCACGATCGTCCTAGTGACGCACGATATCGACGAAGCTGTGTACCTCGCTGACCGGATCGTCGTGCTCGGGGACCGGCCGTGCCGCGCTCTCGCGATCGTCGAGGTGCCGTTCGGCGCACCTCGTGACCAGGTCGAGACCCGGGGCACGGCGGAATTCGCGCATCTTCGCTCGACGGTGATGCGGATGATCCGGCGCTCCGTCCGGGGCGCGCAACCCCAGGATCACGGGCCGGTGGTTGCGCCCTGACCGAACCGAAGCAGAACTTTCTCCTGTTCCTTGTCGACCAGCTTCCGGCGTGGCATCTAGGCTGCTACGGCAACCCCGCTGTACGGACGCCCTCAATTGATGCGCTAGCGGAGCATGGATGCTTGTTTGATCGCGCCTACGTCGCGAACCCTGTGTGTATGCCGAACCGTGCCACGATCGCCACCGGACGGTGGCCGAGCGCTCACGGCACTCATACAAATGGCGTGACGCTCGATCCTGATGCGCAGACGGTGCAGGGCTTGCTACTAGCCGCCGGTTGGACCACCGCAGCGGTCGGGAAGCTCCACTTCCAGACCATGGGTTGGCCATGGGAGCCCTTTCAACGGGAGGAGATCGAAGCTGTTTCTCCGCTGCTGCTCGATCCTGATGTGCCCGACGCGTTCGTGCGGCGTCGCGAGGCGGGCTGGGACAGCTTTGAACGGGCAGCACTTCACCGAGAGCGGTACGTCGAACTGCCGTCCGGCTACTACGGGTTTGGATCCGTCGACCTGGTGGTCGGGCATGGCGACCGAGCGACCGGCCACTACACGCATTGGGCGCGCGAGCGCGGACTCGATCCCGACCTGGCCTCCGGGCCTGCGCGTTCGAGCCTGCGGTTCGCTGAGTGGCAGGAGATCTACCGAAGCGAGATTCCACCGGAGCTGTACCCCACGAGCTACGTTGTGGAGCGGACAATCGCCCGTCTTGAGAAGCTCTCAGAGGCACGAAGACCGTTCCTCCTCTTTTGCTCGTTCCCGGACCCGCACCACCCATTCAGTCCACCGGGTCGGTATTTTGAACTCTATGACCCAGAGACGATGGCCCTTCCACGGTCCTTCAGCGACCCGCTCCAGGGGGCGCCTGAACATCTGAAGCGTCTTGCCCAGAATAGAGGCAAGCCGGGGCTTGATCCGACAATGACTTGGGCTCCCAACGAGGCGCAACTGCGACATGCGCTCGCCGCCGAGTTCGGCTCCCTCGCCATGATCGATGAGGGAATCGGCAAGATCCTTACGGCTCTCGAGAAGCTTGGTTTGGGTGAAGACACTACCGTGATCTTCACCAGCGACCACGGTGATATGTTCGGTGAGCACGGACTCATGCTCAAGCATTTCGTGCACTATCAGTCCGTGATACGGGTGCCTCTGATAATCCGATGCCCTGGTCGCGAACGGCGGCTTGTCAAAGCTCTAGCGAGCAGTGCGGACATCGCGCCGACGATCCTGGAGCTGGCAGGGGTGAAGGCCCACCGCGGGATCCAGGGCGCATCGCTGGTTGCGCTACTCGATGGCCATGTCAAGCAGCTGCGTGAGCAGGTAGTAATCGAGGAGGATCAGCCGTTTTCCATAGATGGGCTGCGTGCGCCGGTGCGAATACGGACGCTGGTGACCGAACGAGCTCGGTGCACCGTGTACGCGGGAATGCCGGTCGGAGAGCTATACGACCTCGCCGCCGACCCCGATGAGATGACAAACCTCTGGGGGCTAAAGGATCATCAGCAGCTCAAGGTTGAGATGATGGAGCGACTGATCGCCGAACTAGCTCGTGTGGCTGATGGCGGCATAGAGCCCGCAGCGTCGGCCTGAGCAGCACCGTCTCTATGTGCCGCACGCTTGGCGCCGCGAGGGCGAGGCTTACGCAGCAGACCACCCGAGATGGCGGAAGCTCAGGCGGGAAGGGCCTCGGGGCGGCCGCTGTCCCCAAGCAGCGCGGGCAGCACCAGCTCGCGCATGCGGCGCAGCTGCTCGCCGTGACGGAAGGGGCGCAGGTGCTCCTGCGCCGCGGCGCGGTAGGCGGCCAGGCGCGCCTCGTCGCTGTCAAGCGCGGAGGCGAGCGCGCCGGCCAGCGCCTCGGGCGTGCGCACCGGGGCGACGAACCCCGGCTCGAGCTCGCGCGCGATCCAAAGCGCCGGAAACGGCCCACCCGCGGGCGCGCAAACCAAAGCGGCGCCGTGATCCAGCGCCTGAAGCGGCGCCTGGCCGAAGTCCTCCCAGGCCGCGGCGCTGACAAACACCCGGGCGCGCGAAAGCAGCGCCGAGAAGCCGGCCGGCTCAAGCATCCCTGAAAACTCCAACCCGGCGGCGACCGGCACCCCCCTGGCAGCCAGGAAAGCCCGCGCCCGCTCAGGCGCGATGCCGCAGACCACCAGCCGCCCACCCCGGCAGCCCAGCCGCCCCGCCAGACCACGCGCGCCAACTCGCGCCAAAAGCTCCCATGCGCGCGCCAGCAGCTCAAGCCCCTTGGCCTTTGGATCCGGCACGTAGGCCACCGCCAAGCGCTCCCGCGCAGCGGCCTGCCGCAAACCCAACGCGCCCGGCGCCAAGCCGCACGCGCCCGGCGCAGGCGCCAGCGGCGGGGGCACCAGCGGCGGGCAGACCACAACCGCCGGAGCGGCCCCCCGCGGCAGCGCATCGATCGCCCGGCCGCTGAGCACCAGCACAAGCCTCGCCTCAGCCAGCCGACGGCGCTCGATCACATGCAAAGGCGCGTTACGCACCCCCGGCCGATTGGACCTCGCCGGCGAGTCAAGCCACACCGCATAGGGCAGACCACCACAGCGCGCCAACAGCGCCGCCGTCGTCGTGGAGATGATCAGCGCCCGCGGAGCAAAGCGGCGCAACGCGCCCGCCAGCGCACGCCGCGCCGCAAGCGCCTCAACCAGATCGTTTGCCGGGTAGCCACGACGAAGCACACCGGCCGCACCGAGCCGCACCCCCACCGCGCTCACGTCGGCGCCCGCCTCGCGCGCCAGCGCCACCAGCTGCGCGTCGTGCAGGCGCAGGCCGCGCGTGGTGCCCAGCGAGAGGACCAGCAGGTCGCTCACCGCGGCCGCCGCGCGCGCTCGATCGCTTCGCGGTAGGCGGCGACGGTGCGCTCCCCGCACAGCGCCCAGGTGAAGCTCGCTCGCACCGTGGCGCGCGCCGCCTCGCCCAGTCGCCAAAGCGAAGGCCGATCGGCCAGCAGCCGCTCGAGCTCCCGGCGCAGCTCGCCGACGTCTCCGGGGGCCACCAGCACGATCCCTTCGCCGGCGGCCGCGATGTCCTGCGGTCCCCCCTCGCCGCGGCCGCCGACCGCGGGCACGCCGGCTCCCATCGCCTCGACGAACGCCACCCCGAACGGCTCCTCAACGCCGGGCATCACGAACAGGTCGCAGGACGCCACCAGGCGTACCGCCTCGTCATTGGGAAGCTGGCCGAGGAAGTCAACGCGGTCCGCCAGCCCGAGCGCGCCGGTCAGCCGCTCAAGCTCGCGGCGCTGCTCGCCGTCGCCGATCACCAGGTAGCGCGGGCGCCGCTCGGGCGCCATCTGCGCAAGCGCGCGCAGCACGGTGGCGTGGTGCTTGCGCGCGTGAAGGTGCGCGCAGGTGACGATCGTCGGCTCGGGCGCGCGGCGCAGCGGCGCGGTACTGGGGTGGGCGCCCAGGTGCACCACCCGCACAGCACTCGGATCGGCGCCGAGCGCCACGCAGCGCTCCGAGGCCCAGCGGCTGTTGGCGAGCACGAGGTCTGAGAGGCGCAGCGCCTGTGAGCAGGCGAGGCGACCGGCGGCGCTGCGCTGAGGCACATGGATCATGTCCGGGCCGTGCGCGGAGACCACCAGCGCCGGGCGGTCGCGACCCCCGTGGCGCTGCATCCATCGCGCCGCGGCGTGCCCGGTGGGCGCCAGGCAGTGAGCGTGCAGCACGTCGAACGGCCACTCGGCGCGCAGGCGGTCGAGCGCGCGGCCGAGCGGGGGCGCCATCCACCAGCCCCAGGTCCCATAGCTGAGCGGCCGCGGCGGAGCCAGCCAGGGCACCGGCGCCACCTTAAGCCCATCGCGGCGCTCGGTCCGCAGCGCCCGCGCGGCGCCGGCCCCCCACTCGATCAGCGGCCGGGCGCGCGGGGGAAGACGCGCCGTCTGGCGCAGGACCGACAGGGGCGGCACCGGCCGGCGCAGCGCCAGCACCCGCAGCTCGGCGCCATGGTTCTTGGCCGCAAGGGCCTGGCGGTGCGCCCAGATCCCGTGGACCGGATCGGCGGCGGACGGATACCACTCGGCGACTACGACAACGCGCACCCGCGCAGTCTGCCAGGCTGCGCGTCAGGGCCCGGGCGCGCGGGGCGCGCGAGCGGCGCCAGCTCTCATTGGCCGACCGAGAACAGCGCCTCCAGGTCGTGGCGCGAGTAGACCTCGAAGGCGACCATCGTCTGGGTCCGGCGCACGCCGGGCAGCTGGGAGATGCGCCCGGTCACCACCTGGGCGAGCATCTCCTGCTCGCGCAGGCGCAGGATCGCGACGAAGTCCCATTCGCCGGTGACCGAGTAGGCCTCCGCGACGCCCTCTATCCCCGCAAGCTCGCCGCCGAGGGTCGCCAGCGCCGAGCCCTCAGCCTGGATTAGGACGATCGCGTGGGTCATGCCTGGTGGCTCTGGCCCGGCTCGAGGATCACGACCTTGGAGCTCGTCGCCGACTCGACGTCGGCCTTGAAGGCCGCGGCGTCGGTCTCGATCGGCGGGAACGTGCCGTAGTGGCAGGGGATCACGGTCCTCGCGCCCACGAACGCGGCGGCGTCGACCGCATCGAAGCGATCCATCGTGTAGTGGCCGCCGATGCACATCAGCGCGATGTCGATCTGGCGCCGGCGCCCGACCAGCTGCATGTCGGAGAACAGGCAGGTGTCACCCAGGTGGTAGATGAGCGTCCCCTTGAAGTCGACCAGCAGCCCGGCCGGAGTGTTGACGGTGCCCTTGGGCGTGGTTGAGGTGTGCCAGGCGGGGACCAGCTTGACGGTGCCCCAGTCGAAGGTCGCCGTGCCACCGAGGTTGCAGTCGATCGCGTCCAGCCCCTCCCCGCCCAGCTCGCCGGCCAGCTCCGTGATCGCGACCACCTTCGCGCCGCTGCGCTTGGCGATCGCCACCGTGTCGCCGACGTGGTCGTGGTGGCCGTGGGTCAGCAGCACCGCGGACGGGCTCTGCTCCTCGGCGGAGGCGGCCGCCTTGGGGTTGCCCGTCAGAAACGGGTCGATCAGCACCCGGGTGTCACCGTCCGACAGCTCAAAGCACGCGTGTCCGAGAAACCGCACGTTCATCTCGTTCTCAGTCCTCCTGTCGATCTTGGGGCCGGCTGACCGCGAGCGTGCGAGACAGCTCGAAGCCGACGGCCACGCCCACCAGCATGCCCAGCCTCGTCTCCTCCGCCACCAGCGTCCTCACCGCGCGCAGGCGCAGCTCATGGTCGTCCTCGCCGACGGCCTCGCGCACCGCCTGCTCGTGGGCCGAGTCAAACCAGCCACCCTCAGAGAGCGCAAAGGCCAGCACCCGCTGCAGCGACGGCGCCGCGCGCGACACGAGCTCCTGTGCGTCTCGCAGACGCCCCGGCTCCGACAGCTGGGCGATCGCCGCCTCCAGCTCGGCGTCGGTGTGCACACGCGGCTCGGGCAAGGCCCGGCCATCATACGGCGCGCCCGCGCTCGGCAGCCGCCGCGAAGCGCCGCGCGCCACCGGGCGGCCCAGCGCGCGCCCGGGCGGCCCAGCGCGCGCCCGCGCGGTCCAGCGCACGCCCGGGCGACCCAGCGCACGCCCGCGCGGTCCAGCGCGCGCCCGCGCGCCCACCGCAACCCGGCGCGCTCAGCGCGCGCCGATCGCCGACAGCGGCAGCCCCACCGCCACGCCGGCGACCGCGCCGACACCAAGCGCGATCCAGCTGGCCTCGGTGACGGCGAGCGGCATCAGCGCGACCGTCACCGCGATCGCGCCCGCCCCGAGCAGGTCGCCCTCGACCCCGCGGCGGGAGGCGAGCGCCCGCAGGTCCGGTATCGCCCAGGCGACGGCCATCGCCAGCGCGCCGCCGACCGCTCCCGTCTGGACCGCGCCCGGATCGGCGGCCGCGGTCGCTCCAAGGCCGCCGACGCCGCCGATCAGAAACAGCACCACGACCGCGGTCGGGCCGTGGCGCCGCTCCAACAGCCAGCCGAACACCGCGATGGCGGCCAGCACCACGAACGCGTAGCCGACGTTCGGGTAGGCGAAGGCGGCGGTGAACATTCGCCACCACTGCGCGCCCGGGCGCCCCGCGAGGATCAGGTCCGAGCTCAGCGATGTCTGCCACAAAAGCGTGCCGAGCAGCCCTAACCCGACCAGCAGCCAGGTCGCCAGCGGCCGCACGTCGCCCCGGATCCCCGGTATCTCGTCGCGGCGCAACCGGGTCAGAAGCGGGGGCACCGGGCGCACGCCGGGCTCGGCGGGACGCTGGTGGCGGTCGAGCTTTGGGGCGCGCTTGCGCAGGCGGTTGCCGCAGTAGGGGCACTCGGTTATGTACGGGCTGACCTCAGATCCACAGCTCTTGCAGATCACGAACAGGTCAGGACCGCCGGCGCTCACGAACGGATTGTAGAACCGCTCGGCCGGCCGCTAGACGCGCGTGCGGGCGACTGCCGCTAGAAGCGCGTGCGGGCGACTGCCGCTAGACGCGCGTGCGGGCGACGATCTCCCCCACCACCTCGTGCAGATCGTGGTTGGCCTCGTAGACCACCACCTGGCGCGCAGCGCCGTTTCCCCGCGCCACCAGGTCCTCGACGGCCTCCAGCGCATCCAGCGAGCCCAGGTCGGCGCAGTGGTCGCGCATCCGCTCGATCAGCCTCGTGGCGAGCGCACGTGTGGCTACCCGCCGAGCGCTGGGCAGGTCCACCAGCTCGCCGTCGAGCCCGTGGCGGGCCGCCAGCCAGCGGTTCTCGTCGAGCATCTCGAACGGGTAGCTGGACAGCTTGAGCCCGGCGTCGAAGTGCTCGGCCAGCTCGCGCACCAGCGCCTGGATCAGCGCTGCGATGCCCAGCGCGTGCTCGACCTGCGTCTGCGCGTCCATCACGCGCACCTCTACGGTGCCGAAGTTGGGATGCGGGCGAACGTCGTGCCAGAGGTAGGTGTAGTCGGCGATCACCCCCGCGTCGACCATGAACTGGATGCGGCTGCTGTAGTCCTCCCAGTCCCGGTAGGTGGGCGGCACGCCCACCCGCGGGAACGCGCGGAAGATCGGCGTGCGCGTCGACGCCATGCCGGTGGCGTCGCCCCGCCAGAAGGGCGAGTTGGCCGACAGGCCCAGCAGGACCGGCACGTGGACCCTCATGCCGTTGGCGACATGGATGGCCTTGTCGGGATCGTCGAGGCCCACGTGCACGTGCATCCCGAAGATCAGCTCCTGCCGGGCCACGAAGCGCAGCGCCGAGATCAGGTCCCGGTAGCGGGGGCGCGCGACGATCCGCTGCTGCTCCCAGCGGGCGAACGGGTGCGTGCCGGCGGAGCCGATCGCCATCCCCTGGCGCTCGGCGGTGGCCACGACCTGCGCGCGCAGCGCCCGAAGCTGTTGCGCGGCCTCGGGGATCCCGGCGCACGGGTCGGTTGAGATCTCCAGCACCGACTCCATCAGCTCGGGCTTGATCTCGCCGCGCGGCGCCGGCTCGAGCATCGCCTCGATCCCGTTGACCAGCTCCCGCGAGCCGGCATCGAGGATCATCAGCTCCTCCTCGATCCCGATCGTGTAGGCGTGTCCCTGGAAGCGGTGCTCCACCTGGCGCGCAAGCGTAACGTCGCCCGCGGGCGCGGTGGGCACGGCGGCCGGATGCTCAGGCCTCGCCGCCACCGGCCAGCTGGTAGGCTCGCGGCCGATGGCGATGCGGATGCGCCAGAGCCTCGCGGAGCTCGAGCAGGAGTTTCGGCGGGAGGTGCAGCTCACCCGCCGGCAGCAGGAGGAGCTGCGGCGGGCGGCCGCCCGCCGCTCGCGCCTGCGCCACCACGAGCGCGAGAAGCGGCGCAGCTCGACGCGCTACTGGCTGCTGATCGCGATGCTGCTCGGCACGGCGCTGGTCGTCGCCGCCGGGATGTTCTTCACGCTCTACGAGCTGCTCAGCTAGCCAGCCCCGGGGCCTCGTGGCCCTGCTCGGCCTCCTCGCCCAGCCCGCGCAGCGCCTCGTCGACCTCCTGGCGTGCGTCCGGCTTGGCCGGTGAGGCCGCCTCCTCGCCCCGGATCTCCAGGTACACCTCGCGACGGAAGACCGGAACGTCGCGCGGGGCCTGGATGCCGATCCGCACCTTCTCCCCCATGATCGCCAGCACGGAGACCTCGATGTCGTCACCGATCATGATGCTCTGATTGGACTTGCGAGTGAGAACCAACATGGTCGCCTCCCTGCTTGGCCTCGTCGAACGTGCATGCCAGCGTGCGCCGTGCACGCCCGCCCTCTTGGGAGCATAGCGCCGGGACTGCGGACGTTGCAAGCGTAACGTGGACGGTGCGCGCCGCCCGCGGACGATGCGCGCGGCCCGCGGACGATGCGCGCCGCCGGCGGCGCGTGCGCGCCGACCCAAACCGGCTCTCGCCGCCGGCGGGACCCGCGCGCCGCGGCGGCGGGATGTGCACCCGCCGTCCGCTGTACTAGTCTCCGCAGCCGACATGGCACGACGATCGCTCAAGCCGGAGCTCAACCGGATCCGCGCCTGGGTGCGCCAGGGGCGCACGGACGCGTGGATCGCGCACCAGCTCGAGGTGACCGTGCAGCAGATCCAGGCCTTCAAGCGCGAGCAGCAGCTCGGCATCGACAACGGCGAGGTCGACTACTCCGATGAGATCGACCTGCGCGCCGAGGACGACGCGCTGATCGCCGCCGAGCTGGACGCCGCGGCCGCGCAGCAGGCCGCCGCGGAGCCAGAGGACGAGGACGAGGATGAGGACGAGGGGTCCGAGGGCAGCGCCCGGTCCGGCCGGCGGCGCCGTGGGCGGCGCGGCGGGCGCGGGCGGGGACGGCGGCGCGCCGGTGGCACGCTTGAGGCCACCTTCGACCACGGCGAGGAGGGCTACGGGCTGTGGCTTGACCCGGCCGTGCAGGACGACCCGATCTACGCCGAGTACTGGGCGGGGCACCGTCCGGTGGAGGTCACGATCGAGGAGGACCAGATCGTCATCCGCCGCGCCTCGACTGGGGAAGCCGAGGGCGCCGAGGAGGACAGCTAGCCGCCCGGGTCGGCCGGCACCGCTCGGCGGCCGAGGGCGTAGTCGGAGGCCTCGCGCGCGTAGCGGGCGAAGGCTGCGCCCGAGACGGCGCCGATGTCCCACGCCCCGGGGCGCTCCGGCGCGGCACGCACGGCTATCTCATAGCACCAGTCGGTGCCCTGGCGCAGATACAGCCGTGCAAGCTCGGCCACCGTGAAGGCGCTGCCCAGCCGGCGGCGAAGCTCCACCACCAGCTCATCGACCACGCGCTCCATCGCCGCGCGGTCGGCCGCGCCGGCGGCGTCGATGCGGCGCTGCCCCTCCTGCCACAGGCCGGCGAGCGCCTCGAATGAGACCTCGGCGTCGCTCATCGGCGCCCGCCGGGCGCCATGCCCGTCAGCGGCCGGCGGAGCCGATCACCGAGTAGGGCACCTCGCCGGGCCGAACCATCCCCAGCCGCCGGGCGGCGGCCACGATCGTGCCCGGTTGGCTGAGCGAGCGCTCCAGGCGCTCCAGGCGCGCATGCTCGCGCGTGAGCGCGGCGAGGATCTGCTGCTGGCGCTGGGCCTGGGCGCGGCTGGCGAGGTACGCGCGAGCGTGCTGCACGTACAGGGCCACCACGACGCCGAGCACGAGCAGCAGCGAGACGCGGGCGAGCCGCTCCCATTTGAAGCGGGCAGCGGGCCGCCGGGCAGCGGGCCGCCGGGCAGCGGGCCGCCGCGCCGATCCGCGGCCCGCCCGACGGGCGGCCGCGGCTGGGCGCGCCGAGCTCCGGGGGGCCGGGCGGCGCGATTGGCGAACGGGCGGCATCCGTCATCGGCTTCGACGCGGGCACGACCGTTCCTGCCCGCTCAGCCGCGAAACGCGGACCGGCCGGGATAGGCCGCCTCGGCGCCCAGCGCCTCCTCGATCCGCAGAAGCTGGTTGTACTTGGCCACCCGGTCGGTTCGCGACGGCGCGCCGCACTTGATCTGACCGCAACCGGTCGCCACGGCCAGGTCGGCGATCGCGACGTCCTCGGTCTCCCCGGAGCGGTGGGACATGATCGCCGCGTAGCCCGCCTCACGGGCCATGCGGATCGCCGCGAACGTCTCGGTCAGCGTGCCGATCTGGTTGATCTTGATCAGGATCGCGTTGGCGACCCCGGAGTCGATCCCGCGGCGCAGGCGCTCGGTGTTGGTGACGAACAGGTCGTCGCCCACCAGCTGCACGCCGCGGCCGAGCCGCTGCGTCAGCGCCGACCAGCCGTCCCAGTCCTCCTCGGCCATCCCGTCCTCGAGCGAGACGATCGGGTAGCGCGCGCACAGCTGCGCCCAGTAGTCGGTCAGCTCGGCGGCGCTCAGCGAGCGTCCCTCGTGCTCGAGCACGTAGCGCCCATCGCGCAGCAGCCCCGAGACCGCCGGGTCGAGCGCGATCGCCACCTGCTCGCCGGGCTCGTAGCCCGCGGCCCTGATGCCCGCCACCAGCGCCTCGAGCGCCTGCTCGTTGGACTGGAAATCCGGCGCGAAGCCGCCCTCGTCGCCCACTGACGTCGCGTGCCCCTGCTCGTGCAGGGTGCGCTTGAGGTGGTGGAAGACCTCCACCCCCATGCGCAGCGCCTCGGAGAAGGTGGGCGCGCCGACGGGTGCGATCATGAACTCCTGAAAGTCCACCGCGTTGTCCGCGTGCGCCCCCCCGTTGAGCACGTTCATCAGCGGCACCGGCAGGATGTGCGCGGTCTCGCCGCCCAGGTAGCGCCACAGCGGCAGCCGCTCCTCCGCGGCGGAGGCCTGCGCGGCGGCCAGCGAGACCGCCAGGAGCGCGTTGGCCCCCAGGCGCGACTTGTCCGGCGTTCCGTCAAGCGAGATCAGCAGCCGGTCAAGCGCCGCCTGCGCGGAGGCATCCTGCCCCTTGACGGCGGCGGCGATCTCCCCGTTGACGTTGGCAACCGCGCGGCTGACGCCCCGCCCGAGCCATTGCGAGTCGCCGTCGCGCAGCTCGTGGGCCTCGAACTCCCCGGTCGAGGCGCCGGAGGGCACCGCCGCCCGCCCCCACACGCCGGAGCGCAGGCTCAGCTCCACCTCCACCGTCGGATTGCCCCGGCTGTCGAGGATCTGGCGTGCGTGCACGTGCTCGATCTGGCTCACGGATCGCGATCTCCTTCGCTTTGGCGGGCGCGGGCATAGTAGGCGAGCTGACGCTCGGGCGCGAGCTGGTCCCAGCCCTCGCCCCGGGCGGCCGCGAGCTCCGCGGCGCGCAGCACCCGGCGGCGAAAGCGCTCGGATGCGCAGCGCAGCGCCAGCTCTGGATCGAGCCCCAGCCGCCGCGCGACGCCCACGACGGCAAACAGGACGTCTCCCAGCTCGTCGAAGCGCGCATCGCGATCGGCGGCCCGTGCGAGCTCTGAGACCTCCTCCTGAAGCTGCCTGAGGGCCGCGTCTGCGCTCGGCAGCTCAAAGCCGCTCGCGGCGGCCCGGCGCTGGACCTTGCGAGCGTGCAGCAGGGCGGGCAGGTTGTCCGGCACCTCGCCGAACAGGCCGCCCTCGCGGCCGGGCTCTGAGCGCTTGATCTGATCCCAGTTGGCCAGCACCTCCTGCGAGCCCGAGACCTCCACCTCGCCGAACACGTGCGGGTGGCGGCGGACGAGCTTCTCGGTGACGTGGGCGGCCACCGCCGCGAGGTCGCCCGCGCCCCGCTCCTCGAGCAGCAGGGCCAGGAAGTGCACCTGGAACAGCACGTCCCCGAGCTCGTCGAGCAGCCGCGCGTCGTCGCGGCGGTGGGCCGCATCGGCCAGCTCGTAGGCCTCCTCCACGGTGTGGGGCACGATCGTGCGCTCATCCTGCTCGCGGTCCCAGGGGCACTCGCGCCGCAGTCGGCGCGTGATCTCATCCAGCCGCGCGACCGCATCGGCGACGCGCTGCTCTCCGGCGCCGGGGGTGCCGGGCGCGCTCACCCGTCAGCCGGACGCGCTCGAGGACGCCTTGGGGGCCCGGTAGCCGCTGCAGTCGGCCATCGCGTAAGCCGGGGCGCAGCGGGTGCGCGACAGCCAGTCGCGCCTGGCGTGCGCGTCGACCGCGGCCGCGGCGGCGTTGGCGTACTGGGTCTGCAGCGTTGCCCTGATCTGCGGCGTGGCCTGCGCGAGCGTCTGCTGGGTGGCGGCGGTGATGTGGGTCACCTCAACCACGTAGTAGCCGAACTGGCCCTTGATCGGGCCCAGCAGCCTGCCGACCGGGGCAGCGAACGCAGCGGTGCTGAGCGCCTTGTCCTCCTGGGCGGCGGTCACGTTGGACAGAAGCCCGCCGTCGTTCTTGGTCGTCGGGTCGATCGAGTAGCGCCTGGCCACGACCTTCCAGCTCTGGCCGCGCTCGAGCGCGGCCTTGGCGATCTGGGCCTGCGCGGCCGTCTTGGTGAGCACGATCCTCATGCTGCGCATCTCAGGCGTGCCGAACTGCGACCTGTGGGCCTGGTAGTAGGCGGCGATCGCGGCCGGCGTGACCGAGCGGTGGTGCAGCGCCGTAAGGCGCGTGTAGATCTGGTTGATCAGCACCCGGTAGAGGATGTCCGCCTGCGTCTGGCCGCTGTCCTTGAGGTAGGTCAGGTACTGCGCCTGGTTTGAGAACTGCGTGCGCTTGGCCTTGGCGAGCGCCGCCTGGACCTGCGCCGGCGTGACGTGGATCCCGAGCCGGTGGGCGTCGGCCTGATACCAGTAGGAGAGGATCAGGAAGTCCATCGCCTGGCTTGACAGGCTCTTGAACAGCTGGGAGCAGTCGGTGCGAAGCTGCTTTGCGGGGGTGTTCTTGAGGCTGGGGATCTCCGCCCTGGCCTGGGCGATGCACTTGGCAAAGCCCGGCGGATCGTTGGGCACGATGACCGGGGTGCCGGGGCTCAGCGCGGCCTGGCCCTTGGCGATCACGTACATCCAGTGGTCGACGGCGCGCAGCGAGATGGGGTTGCCCGCCATCACGGCCACATCGCCCGAGGGCACGCCGCCGGACCCGCAGCCGGCGAGGCCCAGGGCCAGCGCGGCGGCGACAAAAAAGGCGCCGAGCGCCGGGGTGCGACGACGAAGCTTCACGGAGGGCCACGATGGTAGCGGCCGCGCACGGCCGCCCGCCGCCGCGATTTCACAGCCGGCCCCGCCGCGATTTCACAGCCGGCCCCGCCGCGATTTCACAGCCGGCCCGGCCGCACCGCAATGCAGGCCCGGCAGGGCTCGGCCGCTAGGCGACGACCGGCTCGGGCTCGGCCGCCCTGACGACCTCGAGCAGCGCGTCGGCCGCGCGCACGATCTCGGCAAAGCGCGCCTCGGCGTCGCGGGGGACGCGGATCGACAGCTGCGAGCGGCCGGACTCGTACAGCGCGCCGGGGATCCGGGCGCGCAGCGCGCGGGCGCGCGCCGAGTCGAGCTCAAGCGGCGTGACGGCGATCCGGTCGCCGCGGAGGGTGACCGCGGTCGCGCCGGCCTGACCGAACTTGATCCGGGCGCGCTGCAGCGCGATCAGGTTGGCCAGCGGCTGGGGAATCTCGCCGAAGCGGTCGCGCAGCTCGTCCTCGAGCTGCGCGAGCTCGGCGACCTCTCTGGCGGTCGCGATCCGGCGGTGCACGTCGACCTTGGCCTGCTCGTAGGGGACGTAGTCGGCCGGCACGTAGGCGTCCACGTCGACGTCGAGGCGCACCGGCTCCCACTCCTCCTCGGCCTCGCCGCCGGCCGCCTGGTCGGCGGCGGCGACCGCCTCGTCGAGCATCTGCATGTACAGCTCAAAGCCCAGCGCCGCCACGTGGCCCGACTGCTCGTCACCCAGCAGGTTGCCGGCGCCGCGCAGCTCCAGGTCGCGCATCGCGATCTTGAAGCCGGCGCCGAGCTCCGTGTAGTCCGACAGCGCCGACAGCCGCTGCGCCGCCTCCGGGGTCAGCGCGGCGGCGCTCGGGTACAGCAGGTAGGCGTAGGCGCGCTCCCGCGAGCGTCCGACCCGGCCCCGGATCTGGTAGAGCTGGGCCAGCCCGAACGTGTCCGCGCGCTCGACGATCAGCGTGTTTGCCTGGGGGATGTCGAGCCCGGACTCGATGATCGACGTGCACACCAGCACGTCCGCGTCCCCGTGCAGGAACGACAGCATCCGGCGCTCCAGCTGCGACTCCTCCATCTGCCCGTGCACGACCTCGAACCGCAGCCCCGGGCACAGCGCGCGCAGCCGCACCGCCGTCTCGTCGATCGTCTCGACCCGGTTGTGCAGGAAGAACGCCTGGCCGTGGCGCTCGGCCTCGCGCAGCAGCGCGCGGCGGACGAGCTCCTCGTCGTACTCGCCGACGTAGGTCTTGACCGGGCGCCGGCCCTCCGGCGGGGTCTCGATCACGCTGATGTCCCGCAGCCCCGCCAGCGACATCTGCAGCGTGCGCGGGATCGGGGTGGCGCTCATCGCCAGCACGTCGACGCGCAGCTTCAGCTGCCGCAGCAGCTCCTTCTGCCTGACCCCGAACCGCTGCTCCTCGTCGACGATCAAGAGCCCCAGGTCGCGGGCGCGCACATCGCGCGACAGCAGCCGATGGGTGCCGACCAGGATGTCCACCTCTCCCCGTGAGAAGCGCTCGACCGCCTGGCGCTGCTCGGCCGCAGACCGGAAGCGGGACACGTGCTCGATCGTCACCGGGTAGTCCTTCAGGCGCTCGGAGAAGGTCCCGTAGTGCTGCTGGGCGAGGATCGTCGTGGGCACCAGCACCATCACCTGCTTGCCGTCCTGGACGGCCTTGAACGCGGCGCGCAGCGCCACCTCGGTCTTGCCGTAGCCGACGTCGCCGCAGATGAGGCGATCCATCGGCCGCGGGGCCTCCATGTCGGCCTTGACCAGCTCGATCGCGTCCCGTTGGTCGGCGGTCTCGGAAAACGGGAACGCGGCCTCGAACTCCCGCTGCCAGTCGGTGTCGGGCGCGAACGCGTGGCCCTCCCGGCGGCGGCGCTCGGCGTAGAGCGCGAGCAGCTCGCCGGCGAGCTCCTGCGCGGCGTGGCGCGCCCGGGCCTTGATCGTCTCCCAGCGGGTGCCGCCGAGCTTCGACAGCGGCGGGTGCGCCCCGCCGGCCCCAACGTAGCGGCTGATCTTCGCCAGCTGGTCGACGGGGACGAACACCCTGTCCGAGCCCGCGTACTCCAGGTACAGGTAGTCACGCGTGACGCCCGCGACCGTCTTTGTGTCAAAGCCCGCGAACCGCGCGATCCCGTGGTCCTCGTGCACGACGATGTCACCGGTGCGCAGCTGCGCGAAGCTGCGCAGCGCGCCCCGGCGCCTGAAGCCGCCGGCCCTCAGGCGCTCCGCGGAGCGGCGGCGGGCGAACAGGCGGTGCTCGGGGATCACCGCCAGCTGGAACTGGGGGGCGATGAAGCCGTGCTCCAGGCGAGCCTGGGCGAGCGTGACCTGCCCCTGGCCCGCGGGGTCCTCTCCCTCCCCCAGCCACCGCACGCGCAGGCGGCCGAGGTTGTAGGCAAACCGCTCGCCCTCGCCGCGGCGCGCGAAGGTCACCACGGTCCGATAGCCCGAGCGCGAAAGACGCTCGAGCTCCGGCTCGGCCTCGCGCAGCCCCCGCGCCGCGACCTCCGCCGCCTGGGCGCGGAACGCGAACCGCTGGTCCTGGTCGATGCTCGACAGGCGGATCCGCGCCCGCTCACGCAGCTGCTCGGAGAGAGACTCGGCGTCCACGTACAGGTGGCCCGCGTCGCCGTCGTCAAGCGCCGCTGTCACGTCCTGCCAGTGGTCGGCGAGCGCGGGCGCCAGCTCCTCCTCGCCGGCGATCAGCACCGCGGGCCGCTCGCCGACGAGCTCCAGGAACGGGTGCATGCTGTCGACCGGGAGCAGGTCGACCACGTCCGGGCGCTCGGCGCCCTCCTGCAGCGCCAGCTCGGCCAGCTCCCGGTAGTCGGCGGACAGCTCCGCGGCCGGCGCCACCTCGACGCGCTCCACGTCCTCCAGCGACCGCTGCGTGAAGGTGGAGAACCAGCGCAGCGACTCGATCTCATCGCCGAACAGGTCGACGCGCACGGCGCGATCCTCCGTGGCGCAGAACAGGTCCAGCAGGCCGCCGCGGACCGCGAACTGGCCGCGGTCCTGCACCTGGTCGACGCGCTCGTACCCGGCGGCGACAAGGTCGGCGATCGTCTCCTCCAGGTCGATCAGGTCGCCGCGCTCGAGCACGAACCCGTGCGGGCGAAGCGCCGGGTCCGGCACCTTCTCAGACAGCGCCACCGCGCTGACGACGACCACGGGTGCGGCGCCGGCGTGGTGGTCAAGCAGCGAGTCAAGCGCGGCGATCCGCAGCCCGACCAGGTGCGGGGGCGGGGCGAGGTGCGACTCGTAGCCCACGCCGCGGCTGGGGTAGTAGCGCACCGGCCGCGGCTCAAGCCAGGCGCGCAGGCCGCCGGCCAGCTCCCGGGCGGCGCGGTCGTCGGAGGCGACGACGATCGCCGGCCGGCTGGCGTCCGGCTGAAGCAGCGCCGCGAGCAGGTAGGACCGAAGCGACTGGGACACGAACGCCTCCCCGCCCCCCTGGCGCAGGGCGTCGGTCTGTGGATCGGCGTCGGCGTGGGCGAGCAGGGAGCTGAGCATCGGTCGCTGCGGTCGAGTCTAGGCGCGGGCGCCGCGCTCAGGCGCCGTCCGCGGCGGCCTGCAGCAGCTCGGCGGTGGCGTCGGCGGCCCGCGCGATCACCGCGCGGACCTCCTCCGGCGGCTCGCGAAAGCGACCCAGCACGTAGGCGGCCACCCGGTCGGGGTCGGTGGTGGGCGGCCGGCCCACGCCGATCCGAACGCGCCGGAAGTCCGGGCCGCCGACCGCGGCGCGGACCGAGCGCAGCCCGTTGTGGCCCGCCAGCCCGCCGCCGAGGCGCACGCGGATGTCGCCGAAGGGCAGGTCGATGTCGTCGTGGACGACGATCAGGCGCGCAAGCGGCAGGCGCAGCTCGCCGCGCGCGGGTCCGACCGAGCGCCCGGCATCGTTCATGTAGGTCTGTGGCATCAGGATCGCCACGCGCGGGCCGCCCGGGCCGGCGCGCCCGTCGGACACCAGGCCGCTCCAGCGCCGCCGCGGGCGGCCGAGCCCGAACCGCTCGATCAGCGACCGGGCCACCTCGAAGCCGACGTTGTGCGGGGTGCCCTCGTACTGCGGGCCGGGGTTTCCCAGCCCGACGATCAGCCAGTCGACGGGCGCGCCGCCGCCGGGCAACCGGTCCGCCTATTCGGCGTCCGATGCGCCGGCCTGCTCGCCCTCGCCGCCCGTGCCGTCGGCGCCCTGCTGCGCGGCGGCCTGCTGCTCGCCGACGAGCTCGGTCTCGGTCTCGATCTCCTCGGCGCGCTCGGCCTGCAGGCGCGGCGGCGTGATCGTCGCCAGGATCGTCTCGGGATCGTCGAGCACGGTCACGCCGGGGGGCGGCGAGATCGAGGCGACGGTCAGCGTCTCGCCGATCTGCATGGCCGAGACGTCGTGAGCGATCGAATCGGGGATCTCGGTCGGAAGCGCCTCGATCGTGAGCTCGCGGACCATGTGCTCGAGCACGCCGCCCGCGCGCACGCCCGGCGCATCGTCGGCGCCGGTCAGCTCCAGCGCGACGCTCGCCTGGATCGTCCGATCCAGGCGCACCCTGAGCAGGTCGACGTGAATCGTCTCGCCGGAGATCGGGTGGCGGGCCAGCTCCTTGACGACCGCCGGACCACCTCCGCCGCCGGCCAGCTCGACCTCCAGCACGGCCCCGGGCTCGGCCAGCGCGTGGCGCAGTTCGCGTGCCGCGACCTGGAAGCTGACGGGCTCTCGGTCGCCGCCGTAGATCACCCCCGGCACCTGCCCGGCGCGGCGCAGGCGCCGAGCCGCGCGTGAGCCGGCGGGCTCACGCGGCGACACCTTCAGGACTGTGGAAGCTCCCCTGGCCATCGGCGGCGTTGGATGGTAGCGGCACGGCGCGCTCGCGGCCCTCCGACCGGCGCGCGCACCCCTGGCGCGCGGCCATCCGCGGCGCTACTCTTGCGCCATGAGCGGGGATGCGCTGGTTCTGCTGATCGGCGGCGTCCACCTGATCGGCCTGGTCGCCGTCGGCGTGCTCATGCTCCCCGCACTGCGCGACAACCCGCCCTCGCCGGGCGGCCACGGCGACGAGGGCGGCGGCGATGGCTGGGGCCGCGGGCCCAGGCGCCCGCCGCAGCCGCCCAAGCCGCCGCGAGGCGGGATCCCCCTGCTCGATGCGGTCCAGTCGAGCGTTCGCATGCGCGAGCCCGGGCGCCTGGCCGACCGGCTCCCGCGCAGGGAGCGCCGGCCCGCGCGCGAGCCCGCGCGCCAGCCCACCCGGACTCCGCAGCGGGTGGCGCGGCTCCCCGGGCGCTGACGCCGGCGGCGGCGGACGGCCGCTCAGAACCTCGCCGGACAGTCGGCGTCGGTGACGATCCGCCGGCTGACCTCAAGCAGCTGGATGCGAAAGCCGGACAGGACGTTGCCGGCGTGACGCACGCGCACGCACTGCGTGCGCGGCAGCGACCCGCCGGCCATCCAGGCCACACGGGCCGTTCCGACCGTGGAGGTGAGCGAGAAGCCGGCGGACTCCTGGATCTGGGCGATTGAGATCGCGCCGGGGTGGCGCAGCGTGGCAGCGAGCTGGGCGGCGCGCTCGCGGCAGGCGGAGCTGCTCGCGCAGCCGTCGATCAGCGAGATCAGCTGGGCGCTGTCGCCGCGGGCCTCCGCGCGCACGAGCGCGGTGATCGCGGCGTCCTCGGCCCCCCCGACGCTCAGCGCCCGCGCCAGCAGCGCGCTGATGACCAGAAACGCGACCGCCCCGAGGGCGATCGACGTCAAGATCAGCGGCCGGCGCATCGACGCGCGCAACGCTACCGGGCGCCGGCCGGGCGCCGCGCGGGGCGCGGTCGCAGGCGCGCGCCGCCCGCGCGTCGGGCCCCCGCGCGGCCGGCCGGCAGCGAGCTAGCCCTCGTTGAGCTCCAGGAAGCGCTCCACCGACGCCTCCTGGCGATCCAACCGCCACGCGAGCTCCCTGGCGTGCTCGGCCGCCTGCTCCAGGAAGTCCTCGACGCACCGCTCCGGGTCGTCGGCCAGCGGGTAGATGTGGCTCAGATCCTGCTGCGCGCAGGCGATGCCCATTGGGGGGCGCCCGTCGGCGAGCGTCCGCGCGCCGCACACCGCGGTGACGACCAGCTGTGACTCCGTGGCGACCAGCGCCGTCGGCAGCAGTCGCGGCGCGGGCAGGCGGACCGGCAGCTGGACGGAGTGGTCGACCATGACCCGGCCGCCGGCCATCTGGGCGAGCGACTCACGCCAGACCTCCAGCACCGTGTCGGCCCCGACGAGCGCGTCGCGCAGCGCGGTCGCCTGCTCGACGTACATGCGCTCGGCCTCCTCGCGGTCGCTGGCGTCGGCGAGATCCAGGTCGCATGGGACCCGCAGCAGCTCGCTGGCGGGCACCTTGGCGCCGCCCGGGTGGCTGCCGCGGGCGATGTAGGTCTGGACCGTGCCGAGGTCACGCCGGCCGCAGAAGACGACCGTGGCCGCCTCGGTCACCGGCAGGCCCGGGACTCTAAGCGAGACAGCGACGGTGCAGGTCTCGTCGAGCAGCGCCCTGGCGAGCAGCTCCTCCGCTGCTCCTCCGTCACCAGCTGAAGGCTGATCACGCATGGCTCTTCCTCTGGAGGATCGGCACGTGAAGCTGATTTTTTTAGCACGCCGGCGAGACGGGACGGCGCAGTGCAGCCCGCGCCTGAAAACAGCGGATCCGCGCGTCGGTCACGGCCGCGGAGCCCCGGACCGCTACGCTGCGCGGCGATGGCGCTCCTGAGGCTCGCCTACAGGCCGTTCGGCCTGATCGCACGCTGGATCGCCCGGCGGATCAGCCGCGCGGCGTTCGCCGGGCTGTGGGCGCGGATCGACGACGCGCCGCCGCCCGTGCCGGGCAGCGGCGAGGGCGGCGCGGTCAAGGCGGTCGCCGCGCAGGCGCTGCGCGCAGGCGTCGCGGCGGGCGTCGGCGCGGCGGTCGACGGCGTGTTCGCACGCGCGTTCCACCACCTGTTCGGCGCCTGGCCGCGCAGGCCAAGCGCCCGGCCCGGCGCCGAGCGCTGACCGGCGCCGCGCTGCCGCGGGCGGCCGCAACAAGGCTGGGCTGCGGCGGCCGGTCGCACTGGGGCTGGGCTGCGGCGGCCGATCGCAGGGTGGCCGCCGGCCATGCGCTCAGTCCGGCGCGCGCGGCACGAACCCGCGCTGCGCAAGCTGCTCAAGCGCGTCCTCGAATGACTGGAAATCCCTGGCCAGCAGCGCATCGAGCGGGCGGCCGGCCGCTCCGGGAGCGCGCAGCCAGCTGCGAAGCGCCGCCGAGCTGAGCCGCTCGCGCGCCTCTGACAGCAGCGCGTCGAGGATCGCCAGCTCGTGCCGGTGCTCAAGCTGGCCGGAGACGACGCTCAGCGGGTCGGCGTCCAGGATCGTGCACAGCTCCTCCTCGGAGAGCCCCAGCAGCTCCATCAGCCGCGCGGCGCGCTCGCTGTGAGCCGCGGCCCGGCTGCCGGGGGCCCCGTCAGCCGGCATGCGCGCCAGGGTCGCCCGGCACAGGTGGGATGGCGCCGTTGACGCCTCCCCCGCCGCAGATCGCATGCCTCCCGCCCTCAGAAGCGGCCATGCCCCGCCTCGGCGCCGTCAGAACAGCTGGTTCTCGCCGCCGAACACGTCGCTGACCGAGCCGTCGGTGAAGATCTGGCGGATCGAGTTGGTCAGCAGGTCGGCGCAGGAGAGCACACGGACGTTTGACGGCGCGCCCGGCGGCAGCGGGATCGTGTCCGTCACGACCACCTGCTCAAAGCCCGCGGCCGCCAGGTTCTCCCACGCGTCGCCGCAGAAGTTCCCGTGCGTCGCGGCCGCGTAGACGCGGCTTGCGCCCGCGTCCCGCACCGCCTGGGCGGCGGCCGCGAGCGTGCCGGCCGTCCCGATCATGTCGTCGACCAGCAGCGCCGTCTTGCCGGCCACGTCCCCGATCACGTAGCTGATCTCCGCCACCTGCTGGGCGGGGCGCTCCTTGTTGAGGATCGCCAGGTCGGCGCCGATCTTGTTGGCGAAGCGCTTGTTGAGCTTCACGCGGCCGGCGTCGGGCGCGACCACCACCAGGTCCTCGAGCCCCAGGTCCTCGAAGTACTGCGTGAGCATGAACAGCGCCGTCATGTGGTCGCAGGGCTTTTGGAAGAAGCCCTGGATCTGGCCGGAGTGCAGGTCCATCGTCAGGATCCGGTCGATGCCGGCGGCCTCGAGCATGCGGGCCACCAGGCGAGCGCTGATCGGCTCCCGCGGCGAGGACTTCTTGTCCTGGCGCGCATACCCGTACCAGGGCGTCACCGCGATCACGCGATGCGCGGAGCCGCCGACCGCCGCGTCGACGAGCGCGAGCAGCTCCATCAGCGCATCGTTGGTGGTCAGGCCGGCGGCCACGTTGGTGCACGTCGGCTGCACGATGAACACGTCGGCGCCGCGAACGGACTCCTCGTAGCGGCAGTAGACCTCGCCGTTGGCGAACGTCTTGGTGTTGGCCGAGCTGAGCCCCACGCCGAGCTTGTCCGCGATCCGGTGGGCGAGCTCAGGGTTGGCCCTCCCTGTCACGAGCATGAGCCGCTTGTCGTAGTCGCGGCGGA